>Ga0308167_1000210_pt1 | contig 128790 bp, 112 predicted proteins | sample PhyCR1_2_FD_202138 | JGI IMG/M metagenome (GOLD analysis project Ga0308167, IMG submission 202138) | Phyllosphere microbial communities from UC Gill Tract Community Farm, Albany, California, United States - DLSLRC.R1 | ecosystem: Host-associated > Plants > Phyllosphere > Unclassified | place...
GGCAGACACCGCTCGCGGTTTCCGCCACCCAGATCCGTCAACTGCTGGCCAGCGGTAAGTCGGTACGTTATCTGGTGCCCGACGCGGTCCTGGCCTACATCGATGCGCACGGGCTTTACCGTGCGTCGAACTGAAAAGGTGTGGTTCAAGGCACGATTTGACGTGTATTGAGCCGCCCGAACATACGAGCAAAACGAGTTTTATATGACTGACAAAGATGTAAGCAAAGTAAAGCGCAAAGGCACCTTCAAGAGCGCGCCGTTGCCGGAAAAAGCCCTGCCCACTGAAATCCTGAAAGGCGAAGAACTGGTCAAAGTGGCAGTGACGGCTCTGGAAGACGTCAAGGCTCAGGACATTCAAGTGATCGACGTGCGCGACAAGCACAGCATCACCGACTACATGATCATCGCCACCGGTACGTCGAACCGCCAGATCGGCGCGATGCTGGACAAGATCCGCGAAGCGGTCAAGGCACTGGGTGTCAAGCCGTTGGGCGAAGAAGGCAAGGGCGACAGCGACTGGGTACTGTTGGATATGGACGATGTGATCGTTCACATGATGACCGCCAGCGCCCGCCAGTTCTACGACCTGGAGCGCCTGTGGGCCGGTGCCGAGCAAAGCCGTGCCGGCAGCGCGGCTCACCACAGCCCGGAAAACACCCACGAGCACTTCCTCAAGCTCAACAAAGACCAGGAATAAGGGTTCGCTGTGCGCCTGCGTCTGATTGCTGTCGGTTCGCGTATGCCCAAGTGGGTGGAAGAAGGTTGGCATGAATATGCCAAGCGTCTGCCATCCGAGTTGGCGCTTGAACTGGTGGAGATACCGCTCAACACCCGAGGCAAGAATGCTGACGTGGCCCGGTTTATCCGCCAGGAAGGCGAAGCCATGCTGGCCAAGGTCGGCCCCGGGGAGCGAATTGTGACTCTGGAAGTCCATGGCAAGCCGTGGAGTACCGAGCAACTGGCGGTTGAACTCGACCGCTGGCGCCTGGACTCGCGCACGGTGAACTTTATGGTGGGCGGCCCTGAAGGGCTGGCCCCGGAAGTTTGTGCCCGTGCCGATCAGCGCTGGTCGTTGTCGCCGCTTACGTTGCCGCACCCGTTGGTAAGGATTCTGATCGGTGAGCAGTTGTATCGCGCCTGGACCGTGCTGTCCGGGCACCCTTACCACAAATAGTCAGCGTCCTGAATGACCCAGCCGATTCGCCTTAAAGACCACGAGAAAGACGCCCGCCTGGTGCGTGGACGTGTCGTGGTCGGTGCAATTGTGGTGGTGGCATTGCTGTGTGTGCTGATCGCACGCCTGTATTTTCTGCAAGTGGTGCAGTACGACTACCACTCGACGTTGTCCGAAAATAACCGGGTACATGTCCAGCCTATTCCACCGACCCGCGGGCTGATTTTTGACCGCAATGGTGTGGTGATTGCGGACAACCGGCCCAGCTTCAGCCTGAGCATGACCCGTGAGCGCTCAGGTGACTGGCAGCACGTGCTCGATGTGATTATCGAGGTGTTGCAACTGACGCCAGAGGACCGTGCCCTGTTTGAGAAGCGCATGAAGCAGGGGCGACGGCCGTTTGAGCCGGTGCCCATTCTTTTTGAGCTCAATGAAGAACAGATCGCGCGAATTGCGGTGAACCAATTTCGCTTGCCGGGTGTAGAGGTGGTTGCGCAATTGGTCAGGCATTACCCGCAAGGTGCGCACTTTGCGCACTCTGTGGGTTATATGGGGCGTATTAACGAAAAAGAGATCAAAACCCTCGATCCGGTCAATTACAGCGGCACCCATCACATCGGCAAAACGGGTATCGAACGTTTCTACGAGTCCGAGTTGCACGGTCAGGTAGGCTACGAGGAAGTTGAAACCAATGCCCGCGGGCGTGTGCTGCGTGTACTCAAGCGCACTGACCCGATTCCTGGCAAAGACATCGTTTTAAGCCTCGATATCAAATTGCAGGAAGCCGCTGAAGAAGCGCTGGCTGGCCGGCGTGGCGCGGTGGTTGCGCTGAACCCGATGACCGGTGAAGTGCTGGCGATGGTCAGCCAACCGAGCTTCGACCCCAACCTGTTCGTCACCGGCATCAGTTTCAAGGCTTATGCGGAGTTGCGCGATTCGATCGACCGGCCGTTGTTCAACCGGATTTTGCGCGGCCTGTACCCGCCGGGTTCGACCATCAAGCCAGCGGTAGCGATTGCTGGACTCGACAGTGGCGTAATCACGGGTACTTCGCGGGTTTATGACCCCGGTTATTACCAACTGCCCAATTACGATCACAAGTACCGAAACTGGAACCGCACGGGTGATGGTTACGTCGATCTGGACTCGGCCATCATGCGTTCCAACGACACCTACTTTTATGATCTTGCCCACAAGCTGGGCATTGATCGTCTGTCCACTTACATGAACCAGTTCGGCATTGGTCAAAAGGTCTCGCTCGACATGTTCGAAGAGTCGGCGGGCCTGATGCCATCACGGGATTGGAAACGTGCGACCCGGCGTCAGGCCTGGTTCCCGGGCGAGACGCTGATCCTGGGCATTGGCCAGGGTTATATGCAGTCCACGCCCTTGCAACTGGCGCAGGCGACGGCGTTGATCGCAAGCAAAGGCAAGTGGAATCGCCCGCACCTGGCCAAGACCATCGAAGGCGTACCGCCGGTAGATCCGAATCCGATGCCGGATATCGTGCTGCGAGACCCTTCCAACTGGGCCAAGGTCAATCACGGCATGCAACAAGTGGTGCATAACCCGCGCGGAACCGCCCGCGTGGCGGGCGTGGGCGCGCAATACCTGATCGCGGGTAAAAGTGGTACAGCGCAGGTGGTGGCGATCAAGCAGGGCGAGAAGTACGACCGTTCCAAAGTGCAGGAACGCCATCGGGACCACGCTTTGTTTGTCGGCTTTGCACCGGCCAATAACCCGCAAATCGCGGTCTCGGTCATGATTGAAAACGGCGAGGCGGGCAGTCGGGTAGCGTCGCCGGTGGTGCGCAAGGTGATGGATGCCTGGTTGCTGGATGCAGACGGCAAGCTCAAATCCGAGTACGCCAGCCCTTCAAAGGCAGAGGTGACGGCCAATGATTAGTAATTTTGACCGCATCCTCTCCAGCGAGGATGTGATGCGCCGACGTGCGACGTTGTTGCAGCGTTTGCACATCGATGGCCCACTGCTGATTCTGCTACTGACCCTCGCGGCGGGCAGCTTGTTTGTGTTGTATTCGGCCAGCGGCAAGAGCTGGGACTTGCTCACCAAGCAAGCCACGTCGTTTGGTATCGGGCTGGTTTCGATGTTTATCATTGCCCAGCTGGAGCCGCGTTTTATGGCGCGCTGGGTGCCGATCGGCTATCTGATCGGGGTGTTGCTGCTGGTGGTGGTCGATGTGATGGGCCATAACGCCATGGGGGCTACACGCTGGATCAACATCCCCGGGGTCATTCGCTTCCAGCCTTCAGAATTCATGAAAATTCTGATGCCGGCCACCATTGCCTGGTACTTGTCCAAACGTACTTTGCCGCCGCAGCTCAAGCATGTGGCTGTCAGCCTGATGCTGATCGGCGTGCCCTTTGCCCTGATCGTGCGTCAGCCGGACTTGGGCACGGCGTTGTTAGTGCTGGCCGGCGGTGCATTTGTGCTGTTTATGGGGGGGCTGCGCTGGCGCTGGATCCTCAGTGTTTTGGCCGCGACAGTGCCGGTGGCGATTGCCATGTGGTTTTTCGTGATGCATGACTATCAGAAGCAACGGGTATTGACCTTCCTCGACCCGGAAAGCGACCCGTTGGGCACGGGTTGGAACATTATCCAGTCCAAGGCCGCGATCGGCTCGGGCGGCGTGTTTGGCAAGGGCTGGTTGCTGGGGACTCAGTCGCACTTGGACTTTCTGCCAGAAAGCCATACCGACTTCATCATTGCGGTCATGGGGGAGGAGTTCGGCCTGGTGGGCATTTGTGCGCTGCTGTTGATTTACCTGCTGCTGATCGGTCGCGGCCTGGTGATCACTGCCCAGGCGCAGACCTTGTTCGGCAAATTGCTCGCAGGCAGCCTGACCATGACGTTTTTTGTGTATGTTTTCGTCAACATCGGTATGGTCAGTGGCTTGTTGCCGGTGGTGGGCGTGCCACTACCGTTCATTAGTTACGGCGGAACTTCGCTCGTGACGCTGCTGTCAGCGTTTGGGGTTTTGATGTCGATCCACACACACCGTAAATGGATTGCCCAAGTTTGATTAAGGTGAAGAATTTAATGCTAGCAATGCGTGGCCGTGCCGCTCGATACGCGTCGTGGATGGGCCTTATGGGCCTGTTCGGGGCAGCGCCGGGAGCCGTGGCCGGCGACTATGAGGGCTCGCCGCAAGTGGCTGAGTTTGTCGCTGAGATGACCCGTGACTACGGGTTTGCCGGCGAGCAACTGATGGGCGTTTTTCGCGAGGCTGAGCGCAAGCAAGTCATCCTCGATGCCATCTCGCGCCCTGCCGAGCGAGTGAAACAATGGAAGGAATACCGCCCGATCTTCATCTCGGACGCCCGCATCGCGCGCGGTGTCGATTTCTGGCGTGAACACGAAGCGGTCCTGGCGCGTGCCGAGCAGGAATACGGTGTTCCGGCTCAGGTGATCGTTTCGATCATCGGCGTTGAAACCTTTTATGGTCGTAACACCGGCAGCTATCGCGTCATTGATGCACTGTCGACCCTGGGGTTCGATTACCCGCCCCGTGCCGAGTTTTTTCGCAAAGAGCTGCGCGAGTTCTTGCTGCTGAGCCGTGAAGAGCAAGTCGACCCGCTGACCCTCAAGGGTTCATACGCCGGGGCGATGGGGTTGCCGCAGTTCATGCCGAGCAGCTTTCGCGCCTATGCCGTGGACTTCGACGGCGACGGTCATATCAACATCTGGAGTAACCCGGACGATGCCATTGGCAGCGTGGCCAGTTACTTCAAGCGTCATGGTTGGGTCGCCGGTGAGCCAGTGGTGGTTCGGGCTGACGTAAAAGGCGGCCGCGCCGACGAGGGGTTGACCCAAGGCATCGAGCCGGTCAAAACCGTCGGGGAGTTGCGGGCGCTGGGCTGGTCGGGTCATGATGCGCTTCGCGATGACAGGCCCGTCACTGCGTTCCGTCTTGAGGGCGACAATGGCCCTGAATACTGGATGGGCCTGAAGAATTTTTATGCGATCACGCGTTACAACCGCAGCGTGATGTACGCGATGGCAGTCCATCAACTGTCCGACCTGCTGGTTCAAGCACGGGGCAACAAGTAATGCCGTTTTTAGTACTTCGCACATCGTTTAAACTCACTGTCTGCGCCACGCTGGCGTTGCTGGTCGTGAGTTGCTCCAGCACTCGTACGCCCCCCCCGAAAACTTCAGGCGGTATCAGTTCGCCCCCAGGGCTGGACATCAACCGTGCCCACAAGGACGGTGCGCCATGGTGGGATGTTGACGTGTCACGCATTCCGGATGCCACGCCAACCCTGCACACCGGGCCGTACAAGGCCAACCCGTACACGGTGCTGGGCAAGACCTACTTTCCGATACAAGAGTCCAAGACCTATGTGGCCTCGGGCACGGCGTCCTGGTACGGCACCAAGTTTCACGGTCAGAACACCGCCAATGGCGAGGTCTACGACCTGTATGGCATGAGCGCGGCCCACAAGACGTTGCCGCTACCCAGCTACGTCAAGGTGACCAACCTGGACAATGGCAAGGTCGTGATCCTGCGGGTGAACGACCGTGGCCCGTTCTACTCGGATCGCATTATCGACCTGTCGTATGCGGCGGCGAAAAAACTCGGCTATGCCGAAACCGGCACCGCGCGGGTCAAGGTCGAGGGTATCGACCCGCAGCAGTGGTGGGCCCAGCGTGGGCGCCCGGCACCGCTGATGCTCAACGAACCCAAGATGGCTCAAAATACGTCGGGCCCAGTGGTTTCCACAACCAAGGTTGAGCAATGGACACCGCCGCCCCAGCAACATGCGGCAGCCGTCATACCGACTCAAACCGCTCCGCATGGCCAGGGCACCTACCTGCAGGTCGGCGCTTTCGCCAATCCGGATGCCGCCGAGTTGCTTCGGTCCAAACTCAGTGGCATGGTCAGTGCGCCGGTGTTTATCAGCTCGATTGTGCGTAACCAGCAAACGCTACACCGTGTGCGCCTGGGGCCGATTGCCTCGGCAGGTGAAGTACAGAACATGCAAAACAGCGTGCGACAGGCCAATCTGGGCCAGCCAAGCGTTGTAACGGATCAGTAGGATTAAAAGCGTTGGTCCTTGAAACTGGGGGCCAAACGCAGTTGTAGAGCCCTATAACAAGAGCCCTGCGTGGGTCGGCGTGCAACTGAATACGCGACAGCCTGTCACACGGTTGTCAGAACAGTTTTGCCCGTGAGGGTAAGTTGCCATTAACCATTTCGAGAGACGGATGAACATCACCACCTTTGCCAAACGCCTGTGCCTGCTTGTACCGCTGATCATCACGCCTGCTGCCTGGGCAGCCGAAATGATGCCGTCGCCGCCACAGCTGGCTGCCAAATCCTACGTTTTGATGGATGCCAACAGCGGTAACGTATTGGTTGAGAACAACGGCGACCAGCGTCTGCCTCCCGCCAGCCTCACCAAGCTGATGACCGCGTACATCGCAACCCTGGAAATCCGTCGTGGCCAGATCGGCGAAAACGACCCGGTTACCGTGAGCGAGAATGCCTGGCGCACCGGTGGCTCGCGGATGTTCATCAAGGTGGGTTCGCAGGTATCGGTCAGCGACCTTCTGCACGGGATCATCATCCAGTCGGGCAACGACGCCAGCGTGGCGCTGTCCGAGCACATTGCCGGCAGTGAAGATGCGTTTGCCGACATGATGAACAAGACGGTCAGCGATCTGGGCATGACCAACAGTCACTTCATGAACCCGACCGGGCTGCCAAACCCGGAGCACTATTCGTCGGCGCATGACATGGCGTTGCTGGCGCGTGCGATCATTCACGAGGACCCGACTCACTACGCGATCTACTCGCAAAAAGAGTTCTTCTGGAACGGTATCAAGCAGCCTAACCGTAACTTGTTGCTGTGGCGTGACAAGACCGTCGATGGCCTGAAGACCGGCCACACTGACGAAGCGGGCTACTGCATGGTGTCTTCGGCCGTTCGTGATGGCCAGCGCCTGATCGCTGTTGTGTTCGGCACCACCAGTGAAGCCGCGCGCGCGGCTGAAACCCAGAAGTTGCTGACCTACGGTTTCCGTTTCTTCGAAACCCAGACCTTCTACCAGAAGGGCACTGAACTGGCGCAAGCACCGGTCTGGAAAGGCACGACCAGCCAGGTCAAAGCCGGCTTGGCGAATGACTTGACCATGACCCTGCCTAAAGGCCAATTGAAAAAGCTGGCCGCAAGCATGACCATGAACCCGCAGCTGGAAGCCCCTATTGCCAAAGGTGACGTGATCGGTAAGGTCGAAGTCAAACTGGACGACAAAGTGGTACACAGTGCTGACTTGATTGCACTGGAGCCTGTTGAGGAAGGTGGCATTTTCCGACGCGTGTGGGATAGCATCCGTCTATTCTTCTACGGCATGTTCAACTGATTGCACCCACCTGTGTGGCCCCGTACATATCCTGTCGGGGCCATGTCTGTAGTTCCGGGCTTACGAGGCCAATACGCCATGAGCGATACCGAAGTAAAGGCGCCAAAGATCGAATACCCTCAAACGGATTACCCGGTTAAGGTGATCAGTGATACAGGTGTGGGCAACAAGGACAAGATCATTGAGATCGTCCTGAAACACGCGAAAATCAACGACGAGCGTATCGACGAGCGTCAAAGCACCAACGGCAAGTACACGACGATCCAGTTGCATATTGTGGCCACCGATCAGGATCAGTTGTACAACATCAATAGCGAACTGCGAGCCACCGGCTTCGTGCATATGGTGTTGTGATGCCGCAAGTCCTGGGGTTTCGCGAACTGGGCCAGCTTGACTACGAGCGCACCTGGCTGGCGATGCAACGTTTCACCGACGAACGCAAGCAGGCACCTGATACGCCCGACGAAGTCTGGCTGGTGCAGCATCCGCCGGTGTTTACCCAGGGGCAGGCGGGCAAGGCCGAGCATTTGCTGTTGCCGGGCACTATTCCGGTGGTCAAGTCGGATCGCGGTGGTCAGGTGACCTATCATGGTCCCGGCCAGTTGGTCGCTTATCTATTGCTTGACGTGCGCCGGCTGGGTTTTGGTGTGCGAGAGCTGGTCAATCGGATGGAGCGCTGTCTGATTGAGCTGCTTGCCAGTTATGGCGTGAACGCGGCGGCGAAACCTGATGCGCCGGGTGTGTATGTGGATGGCGCGAAAATCGCGTCTCTGGGCCTGCGGATTCGCAATGGCTGCTCTTTCCATGGCCTGGCCCTGAATGTGGACATGGACCTGGAACCGTTTCGACGGATTAACCCCTGTGGTTATGCAGGGCTGGCGATGACCCAGCTGCGTGACGAGGCAGGGCCGATTGAATTTGCCGAGGTAGGTGACCGGCTGCGTGCGCAGCTGGTCAAACACCTCGACTATGCTGAGCAGACGACCCTGACGGGCGGAATCGATTGATATGACTACTGCGCAAGACGCTGTTCAAACCCTCATCCCTACGCTGGATATCTCTGAACGTGTGGCCCGTGCGAATGAGGCCCGCTCCAAGGTTGAGACCGGCGTTAAATTGCGCGGTGCCGAGAAGGTTGCGCGTATCCCGGTCAAGATTATTCCGACCACCGAACTGCCAAAGAAACCCGACTGGATTCGTGTGCGCATTCCCGTGTCGCCCGAAGTCGACCGCATCAAGGCATTGCTGCGCAAGCACAAACTGCACAGCGTATGCGAAGAGGCTTCCTGCCCGAACCTGGGCGAGTGCTTCTCTGGCGGTACGGCCACGTTCATGATCATGGGTGACATCTGCACGCGTCGCTGTCCGTTCTGTGACGTAGGGCACGGTCGTCCGAAGCCGCTCGACGTCAACGAGCCGGAAAGCCTGGCCATTGCCATCGCCGACTTGCGTTTAAAGTATGTGGTGATCACGTCTGTGGACCGCGACGACCTGCGTGACGGCGGTGCTCAGCACTTTGCAGACTGCATCCGCGAAATTCGTAAATTGTCGCCGAATGTGCTGTTGGAAACCCTGGTGCCTGACTATCGGGGCCGTATGGATGTAGCGCTGGAGATCACCGCCGCCGAGCCGCCAGACGTTTTCAACCACAACCTTGAAACGGTTCCGCGTCTGTACAAGGCTGCGCGCCCGGGTTCGGATTACCAGTGGTCGCTGACGCTGCTGCAGCGCTTCAAGCAAATGATGCCGCACGTTCCAACCAAATCCGGCTTGATGCTGGGCCTGGGCGAGACCGACGACGAAGTGATTGAAGTGATGAAGCGCATGCGCGAGCACGACATCGACATGCTGACATTGGGTCAATACCTGCAACCGTCGCGTAGCCACTTGCCCGTACAGCGTTTCGTGCACCCTGACACCTTCGCCTGGTTCGCCGAAGAAGGGTACAAAATGGGCTTTAAAAACGTCGCCTCCGGCCCGCTGGTGCGTTCGTCGTACCACGCAGACGAGCAAGCGAAGCTGGTCAAGACCATGCTGGTTGGCGCCTGAACCCATGAGCAAGCGGCTCACCGCGCAGGTCTCTTTCAAGACTCACAGCGCGGTGCCCGCGCTCCCTTCTGGCGGGGTGATCGGTTTGATCGCCCCGGCCGGTCCCGCAGCACTTGATCTTGATCGTGCTACCCAGTGGGTGAATGCACGGGGCTATCAGCTTCGGGTGTATCCGGGGGTTTGGGAGCGGGACGGCTACCTGGCGGGTGCAGACGCCACACGGTTAGCCGATTTGCACGCCGCGTTTGCGGACAGCAGCGTAGATGCCATTTTCTGCCTGCGTGGCGGTTACGGCAGCCCGCGTTTGCTGGATGGCCTGGATTTTGAGCTTTTACGTCGGCATCCCAAGCCATTTGTGGGGTACAGCGACATCACCGCGCTGCACCTGGCGATCACGCGTTATGCCGGCTTTGTGACCTTTCATGGGCCCATGCTGAATGCTGACTTGCTGGGTGATAAACAGCCACCGACCGAGTCTTCTCTGCTGCACATGCTCAGCGGCCAACAGCCGCCGGCACTGGAGCACCCGGCCGCCTTTCCATTGACAACCCTGGCACCGGGCCGCGCTCGTGGGCGCTTGATGGGCGGTAACTTGTCGATGATTTGCGCCACGCTGGGTACCGCTTACGAGCTGGATGATGACGGCATCATTCTGTTTATCGAGGACGTCAATGAGCCTTTGTACCGCGTTGACCGCCTGCTGACGCACTTGCGTCTGGCGGGAAAACTCAACCGGTTGCGTGGAGTCTTGGTGGGGGATTTTGACGGGGTTGATACTGCGTCTCTGGAGCGCCTGCTCAAGCAGGAACTGGGGCCGTTAGGCATTCCGATAGTGTCCGGGTGGCGCAGTGGCCACTGTGATCCGAACCTGACGTTACCGATGGGCGCTCAGGTGCAACTGGATGCAGATACCCAGCAACTGACACTGCAGCAACCCGTAGTCGTATAACCAAGCGGTAGGAGCGAGCTTGCTCGCGATCTTTTGACCTTTAAACGCTCAATGACGCCACTTAAGGTTCCTGCTTTACGCCGTGCCACTTTGAAAAAGCGCAAAGTGGCCAAACGCTTATGCCCCTACCACTCGGTGCCTCGCTGGGGCTCGGCATGCCCTCACCACAGGCCTTGCTCCGTGGGCCGCCGCGATCGGCCAGCGTGGTTTAAGGGGGCCCTTTAGATCAAAAACCAGATCAAAAGATCACGAGCAAGCTCGTTCCTACAGGCCTTGCTCTGTGGTCCCGCTGCGCAAAACCGGCGCGAGGCCCGCGTGGTTCAAGGGGCCCGCGTAGGAGCGAGCTTGCTCGCGATCTTTTAAAGATCAAACGATCACGAGCAAGTTCGTTCCCACAAACGCTGCCATCCGTAGGAGAGGCCGCTCCATCAAGGCCTTAGCGGTTGCGCAAACTCTCTAGCAATGCGTGATTAGGGTAGCCATCGGCTGGCCAGCCCAGTGCTTGCTGTGCATTGCGAATCGCCTTGCGGGTGTTGGCACCGATGATGCCGTCAGGGTTGCCCGCATCGTGGTTGCGGGCATTGAGCAGCGTCTGCAGTTCGACGCGTTCAGAGCGGCTTAATGGCAGGTCATCCTTGGGCCAATCCCCTTTAATGGTTCCCCCACCGTTGAAACGCTCAGACAACAACCCCACGGCCAATGCATAGGACGAGGAGTTGTTGTAGCGAAGAATCGCACGGAAGTTGTCCAGTACAAGGAAGGCCGGGCCGCGATAGCCCGCAGGCAGCAGCAGGGTGGCACTCAACGGCTGCGCCCCTGTAACGTTGGCCGGCACGATCACGCCCAGCTTTTGCCATTCGGCGACGCTTTTTCGCACGGTGCCATCGGCCAGTGCATAGTCAAAGCCCGCCGGTACGCTGACTTCAAAACCCCAGGGCTGGCCTTGCTTCCAGCCAGAGCTTTGCAGGTAGTGCGCGGTTGAAGCTAAAGCGTCTGCCGAGCTATTCCAGATGTCCCGACGGCCATCGCCATCGAAATCCACGGCGTGGGTTTCGTAAGTGGTTGGAATGAACTGGGTCTGCCCCATGGCACCGGCCCAGGAGCCCAGCATTTTATCGGGCTGGATATCGCCTTCCTGGATGATTTTCAGCGCGGCCAGCAATTGGCTCTGCGCGAAATCCGGGCGGCGGCCTTCATAGGCGAGTGTGGCGAGCGAGCGGATAACCGACTTGTTACCCTGGAACGTACCAAAGTTGCTTTCCATGCCCCACACCGAAACCAGTGCCTGACGGTCGACGCCATAACGCTGCTCGATACGGCTCAGCAACTCGGCATTTTGCTCCAGCAAACGCTGACCGTTGCGAACGCGCAGCGGTGACAGGGCACCGTCGAGGTATTCCCACACGGGGCGACTGAACTCGGGCTGGCTGCGATCTGCCTTGATGACGCTCATGTCGGGCGTCATGCCGTTAAAGGCGTTATCGAAAACCTGCGCGTTGATACCGGCGTTAAGTGCAATCACGCGAAAATTGGCCTGCCACTCACTGAAACTTTGAGCGGGCTGGATATCAGGCATTTCGGTGTTGGTGACAGGTGCGCTTACCGCCGTAGCGGCTGGCGTGACAGACAAGGGCTGAGCATCGGCTGCAGTGGGCTTTTCGGCGCAGGCGACTAAAAGAATGACGCTGGAAGCGGCAATCAGTTGGCGCATTGGCCAACCACGTTTATGACTTAAGGGCATGCGCAGGTCCAGGTAATGCAAAACAGAAGCAGACCTTATCATTCTCGCCGTCAGGCAGCCAGAAAGTAAAAAGCCTCCCGGTCTCTCGACTGGAAGGCTTCGCGGCGGTAGCTGCCTTTGCCTTTGGCGGGGCGTTCCTGGCGGCTGCGGAACAAGGGTTGGGCGACAATGGATTTGGCCTTATTGGGGCGCTTGCTCATGGAGGAGGTCTCGCTTGAGTGGAACAAGCGCAAATCATCGGCCAGTTTTTTCAAGCTGTCCAGTGCCCTTGTCGGAACGCACTGGGCTGTGAAGGCTCGGCAGCTATGTGTGGGGACTATTCGGCGGGTAGGTTCAGTCGTTGCCCACACATCAACAGGGTCAATCGGCTCAGGCTGCTCCAGGCGGAGCCCGCCGCTTGGCCTTTGATTTGCGCATCAATGCGCTGTGCATCCATTAACAACTGCGCCCAGCGCTGTGCCGAATAGCGTTGCAACGCTTTGCTCATCAACGATTTGCGTTTCTCCCACACGGGTGGCCGAGCCTGGCTGAAGGCTTTATCCAGCGGTGTGCCCTGGCTGTATTGCAATGCAATATTGGCCAGCACCCGCAGTTCCCGCGCCAACGCCCACAAGATAACCGGTGGTTCTACCCCTTCGCCGCGCAAGCCTTCAAGCATGCGCAAGGCGTGCGCAGTTTCGCCGTTGAGAATGGCATCCACCAGGCCAAACACGTCGAAGCGCGCACTGTCCGCCACGGCGGCCTGCACCGTCTCGACCGTGATCTGCCCGTCTTCAGCCATCAGCTTGAGCTTTTCAACTTCCTGGGCCGCTGCGAGCAAGTTGCCTTCAACCCGTGCAGCAATCAGTTCCACCGCATCATGGGTGGCTGACAGCCCGGCTTGAGAAAGGCGCTGACGAATCCATTGCGGGAGTTGGTGGGAATCAACGGGCCAGATTTGTATGAATTGAGTCTGCGCACCGTCGATAAGCGCTTTACCCCACTTGGTCTTCATCGCACTGCCATCGAGCTTTGGCAGGCTGACCAGTAACAAGGTGTCTTCGGCGGGGCGTGAGCAGTACTCGATTAACGCCGCCGCACCTTTGTCACCGGGCTTGCCTGACGGCAGTCGCAGTTCCAGAAGGCGCTTTTCGGCAAACAGCGACATGCTGGCCCCCGCTTGCAGCAGCGAACCCCAATCAAAGCTGGCGTCGGCGCTGAAGACTTGGCGTTCGTCGTAGCCTTGTTGTCGCGCGGCGCTGCGAATGGCATCGGCCGCTTCCTGGCTTAACAACGGGTCATCGCCGCTGATGATATACACAGGCGACAGGTTGCCTTGCAGGTGTTTGGCGAGTTGGGCGGGGGCGAGTTTCATAAGGGCTTGATAAGTAGCGGGGCACCTGGGGTGCCCCGTGTGCCTTAGAAGTTAGGGACTTCGAGAGGCGACTGTTGAGGGGTTTCGTCTTGAGCCTTGCGGGCGGCCTCGAGGGCGTCAGCTTGTGCTTTTGCTTTCTCATCCGCGATCTGCTGAAGCTTCTCCAGCTTGGCCGGGGTCAGTTGCTCCAGCCGCAGAATCATTTGCTGAATAAGGTCGCGGCGCATTTCCTTGCTAATGAGGGTTTGCTCTTGGCTGGAGCCCGCGATGTTGTTGCCGTCATGCAGGTAAACCTTGTTCACCTCGAGCTTGTTATAAAGCAGCGGCAGGTGGTCGCGGCCCTGAATCTCGTAGCTCAGCACTTTGGTGAGCTGGTACTCCGCATTATTGTTGATGCCGGTGTAGCTGGCAGCACGGCGGGTTTCTTGCTCGTTGGTCAGAATCAGCTTGTACGGCGCGTTGGGTGTGATTTTCACACCATTGTTTTCCAGCTCGCGGCGCAGTTCACGCACGGTATCGCCATAAGCGTTACGTGCACTGAGGTCGAGTTCGGTGATCGTCAGCTGATTGGTGCCGGTGCCGCGCAGTTGAAAGCCGCAGGCGCTCAACAGAACAGCAAGGCCCATCACCAGCAAGTTGCGTTTGATCATGTGTAGCTCCCCTTGAAACCGGATAGGCTGCCTCGGCAGCCTTAAAGGTCTAGTTGGGTGCCTGTGTTCAGCAGGCACCTGTTCCTATTAGCTCGCGACGATATTGACCAGCTTGCCGGGTACTACGATCACTTTGCGGATCGTCAGCCCTTCGGTAAAGCGCAGCACGTTTTCATTGACGCGGGCAGCCGCTTCAACGTCTTCACGTGTAGCGCCGGTTGGCATTTCGATCTGGCCACGCAGCTTGCCGTTGACCTGAATCACCAGTTGCAGGGTGTCTTGCACCAGCGCGCTTTCGTCCAGCATCGGCCACGGAGCGTCGATGACCGCACCGATGTGGCCCAGTTGGTTCCACAGTTCGTGGCTGATATGCGGGGTGATCGGAGCCAGCAACAGGGCAACCGTTTCCAGGCCTTCCTGCACCAGGGCGCGTTCTTGCTCGGTGGCGTGCGGCGCTTTTTCCAACACGTTCATCAGGGTCATCACCTGGGCGATGGCCGTGTTGAATTTGTGGTGCTGGCCCACGTCCTGGCTGGCTTGCTTGATGGCCAGGTGGGTGCTGCGGCGGATGATCTTTTGCTCGTCGTTCAGGCTGGCGATATCCAGTTTGCCCGGCAGACCACGGCCAACGTGCGCATGGGCCAGACGCCAGACGCGCTTGAGGAAGCGATGCGAACCTTCTACGCCAGCATCGGACCACTCCAGGCTTGCGTCAGGTGGCGAGGCAAACATCATGAACAGGCGGCAGGTATCTGCCCCGTACTGCTCAATCATCGATTGAGGATCGACACCGTTGTTCAGCGATTTGGACATCTTCTGTGTGCCGCCGATTTCCACCGGCAGGCCGTCCGACTTGAGCTTGGCACCGATGATCTTGGCCTTGGCATCACGTTCTACTTCCACGTCGTCCGGGTTGAAAAAGTCCTTGCCGCCGTTGTCCAGCGAGCGGAAATAGGTCTCTGCGACCACCATGCCTTGGGTCAGCAGGTTCTTGAACGGCTCGTTGGAACTGACCAGGCCTTCGTCGCGCATCAGCTTGTGGAAGAAGCGCGCGTACAGCAGGTGCAAGATCGCGTGCTCAATACCGCCGATGTACTGATCAACCGGCAACCAGTGATCAGCCGCTGATTTTTCAACCAGGCCCTCGGTATAGTGCGGCGACGCGTAGCGCGCGTAATACCAGGACGACTCGACAAAGGTGTCCATGGTGTCAGTTTCACGCTTGGCCGGCGCCCCGCATTTCGGGCAGGCGCACTCGTAGAACTCAGGCATGCGGGCCAATGGCGAACCTGCACCATCCGGCACGACGTCTTCCGGCAATATCACCGGCAATTGGTCTTCCGGCACCGGCACGTCACCGCAGCTTTCGCAGTGGATGATCGGGATCGGGCAGCCCCAATAGCGTTGGCGGCTGATGCCCCAGTCGCGCAGGCGGAACTGAGTGCGCGACTGGCCAAGGCCTTTGGCCGTCAGGGCAGCTTCAATCGCGCTGAAGGCGGCGTCGAAATCCAGGCCGTCGAATTCGCTGGAGTTGATCAATGTGCCGCGCTCGCCGTAGGCGTCTTGCCACGGTGCTGGCGTTTCGTCACCCGCACCGGTGCGCACGACCGGCTTGATCGGCAGGCTGTACTTGGTTGCAAATTCGAAGTCGCGCTCGTCGTGTGCCGGAACAGCCATTACTGCGCCGTCGCCGTAGTGCATCAACACGTAGTTGGCGACCCATACCGTGAGTTTTTCGCCAGTCAGCGGGTGTTCGACGAACAGCGACGTGGGCAGGCCCTTTTTTTCCTGGGTTGCCATGTCGGCTTCGGCAACACTGCCGGCCTTGCATTCAGCGATAAATGCTTGCAGCTCAGGGTTGTTTTGCGCGGCCAGAGTGGCCAGCGGGTGCTCGGCTGCCACGGCGACATAGGTGGCACCCATCAGGGTGTCCGGGCGGGTGGTGAAGACTTTTAGGGTGCCTTCCTGGCCGATGGAGTCGACGTTGTAAGGGAACTGCACTTCCATGCCGCGGGATTTGCCAATCCAGTTGCGCTGCATGGTTTTGACTTGCTCGGGCCAGCCGGGCATGTCGTCGAGGCTTTCCAGCAGTTCATCCGCATACGCGGTGATCTTGAAGTAGTACATCGGGATTTCGCGCTTTTCGATCAGCGCGCCGGAACGCCATCCGCGGCCATCGATTACTTGCTCGTTGGCCAGCACGGTCTGGTCGACCGGGTCCCAGTTGACGGTGCCGTTCTTGCGGTAGATCACGCCTTTTTCGAACAGGCGAGTGAACAGCCATTGTTCCCAACGGTAGTAGTCGGGTTTGCAGGTAGTGATCTCGCGGGACCAGTCAACGGCCAGGCCCAGGCTGCGTAGCTGGGTTTTCATGTAGGCGATGTTTTCGTAGGTCCATTTGGCCGGCGCGACGTTGTTTTTCATCGCGGCATTTTCGGCCGGCATGCCAAAGGCGTCCCAGCCCATCGGCTGCAGCACATTTTTACCCAGCATGCGCTGGTAACGCGAGATCACGTCACCGATGGTGTAGTTACGCACGTGCCCCATGTGTAGCTTGCCGCTCGGGTAAGGGAACATCGATAGGCAGTAGTAGGTTTCCTTGCCTAGATCTTCGCTGACTTCGAAGGACTTTTGAGTGTCCCAGAAGGATTGGGTGGCGGCTTCTATTTCACGGGGCTGATAGTGTTCGTGCATGGCTACTTGTACTAATGAATGGGTGGCCTAATCCTCTTCAACTTAGCGCCGGGTATTGCTTGGCCCGGTCAGGCTGGAGTAGGAGTTACAGGAAGTCAGGTAGCATACATGACCCCCCTCTATCGAGGGAAACCCTGATTGTCTAATCACTCCGTTGGTCGCTACAGCCTACTGCTCTGACAGGCAGGTCTAAGCTCTCCTTGGGGATAGATATTTCCTTCATGAGGTGAACGGATGGCAGAGTTGCAACGAAGCGCAACAACGGAGGTGTATGAGCGTTTGATTGATCGTTTGAGTGTGGCTCTTGATTCAGCAAGAACGGCAGTGCGACTAAGGGGTGAGCGCCCTGCCGATTTGGAATTGCGAGGTTTGAGCCGTGCCGAGCTGGAGTTGATCAACGTGTATTTGAACCGGATCGGGCGTGAGGCTGATAAACGCTCGCAAGGCAGTATGAATGTAGAAAGTGCCACCCATACAGCCAAGGTCATCTGGCTTAAAGACAGGGTGCAGGGAAAGTAGGGCGGTTGCGCAACACGCAGGTCCCGGATTGAGGCAACAGGTGTGCGAGTGATGAATCTGCCCTGTTGATACGCCCCTTCAACCCCCTTAGGCTTCGGGCATCTATGGAGATGCCCGATGCCTGTTCGATATTTCGTTAAATCCCTTCTTTTGCCGCCAGGCCTGTTCTTGCTGCTTTTGTTGCTCGCTTGGTGGTTGCGGTGTACTCGCCCACGACTGGCAGGTGTCTTGTTTTTTCTGGGGGTGGGCGGCTTTTGGCTGATGAGCCTGCCTGTGGTGGTGGAGTGGGGCGCGCGGGCGATTGAGCGTGAGCCGGCCTTGGCTCAAAGCGAATGGGCCACACTGGCGGGGCGTGCCGATGCCATTGTGGTATTGGGTTCAGGGCGCGAACAGGGTGATCCTGCCTGGGGCAGCGATCAGCCCACTGGTATCGGGCTGGAGCGACAGCGTTACGCCGCCCGCTTGGCCAAGGCTTCGGGCCTTCCGGTCTTGGTGACGGGTGGCGCGCCCTTTGGTCAGCCACTCAGTGAGGCGCAGATCATGGCTGATTCGCTGCGCGATGACTTTGGTGTGACGGTACGCTGGCAGGAAGGGCAGAGCCGTACCACATGGGAAAACGCCCGTCTGTCAGCCGATATGCTGCTGCCCCTGGGCATCAAGCGGGTGGTCGTGGTGACGCATGCCTGGCATATGCCCCGCTCGGTCTGGAGCTTTGAACAGGCCGGGTTCGAGGTTGTGCCCGGGCCTGTCGGGTTTTTGAGCGGGGATAATGCGCGGCCGTTGGGTGGGTGGCTGCCCGAGTACAAGTCAATCGGGCAGTCCGGCTTATTGCTCAACGAGGTGGTTGGGCAGATAGCCTACCCGTTGTTCTATCGCTGAGTAATGGCCCGCAGAGCGGCACTGTCCGTTCTGCGGGCCATCACTCAGAGGGTCTTGGCCATCCGTCGGGTGATCAGTGCCCAGCCGATCAGCACGCAGCACAGAACGATCAGCGGCCATGAGCGCCATTGCAGGTAAGGCGTCAGGTTGTGCATGGGCACCACTTCGCCGTACAGAATGCCGCGCTCGAACTGCGGGATCTGCGCCGTGATTTGACCGAAGGGGTTGATCAGCCCGGTGACGCCGTTGTTGGTCGCACGGATCATCCAGCGACCGGCTTCCAGCGCGCGCATTTGCGCCATTTGCAAGTGTTGCAGCGGGCCGATTGAAGTGCCGAACCAGGTGTCGTTGCTGATGGTCAGCAAAATATCGCTCTGGGCGGCCAGGCCTGCCACGAAATCCGGATAGACCACTTCATAGCAAATCAGCGGCGCAATTTGATAACCCTTGGCTTGCAGCATCGGCTGGTCGGAAGGGCCGCGGGCAAAGTCCGACATGGGCAGGTCAAAGAATGCAATCAGCCCACGCAGTACGTCCTGGAGCGGAACGTATTCTCCAAAGGGCACCAGTTTTTGTTTCAGGTAAATACCATCGCCTTCGCCCACGGCGGTGATGCCGTTGAAATAGCGGGGTTCGTGGCGCACTTCCTGGCGAATGGGCACACCGGTAATCAGTGCGGAATGGCGGTCGGCGGCAAAGTTCCCCATCATGCTCAGGTAGCCTTCGGCGTTTTCCTTGAGCACCGGGATGGCCGTTTCGGGCCAGACAATCAAATCGACACGTCGGGAGCTCAATGTCAGGTCGCGGTACAGGGCCAGTTGCGCGTTGAGCTGCGCGGGGTCCCATTTCATGCTTTGTTCAATGTTGCCCTGAATCGCCGCCACACTCAGCGGTTCACCCGAAGGGCTGGTCCAGGCGTGATGTTTAAGGGCCTGGCCGATGCACCAAGGGCCGGCCAGTAACAACAGGCCGAGGCCAATAAAGGTGAGGCGTCGGGTTTTAAGCAGGCGCGTAACGTTGCACAACAAAGCGGCAGTTAACGCGAGCGCGAAAGAAATCAGCCACATGCCACCGAGCGGTGCGAGCCCGGCCAAGGGCCCGTCCAGCTGGCTGTAGCCCGAATAGAGCCAAGGGAAACCGGTGAGAAACCAGCCCCGAAACGCTTCTTGGGCGACCCACAGTGCGGCAAAGGCCAGTGCGTCGGCCAGCGGTGCTTCGTTGCGGCGTATCCAGCGGGCCCACAGCCAGGCGGGGAGGGCAAAGAACCAGGCGATAGCGGCCGTGAACAGCAGCATCAGAAAGCCGGCCAGCAGTACCGAAGCCCCACCGAAGTGGTGAATGCTGTAGTAGATCCAGCTGGTCCCCGCGCCAAACAGGCCAAAACCGTAGCACCAGCCACGGCCAAGCGCCTGCTTGGGGGACAGGTCGCGCAGGCCGAGGTAGAAAAGGGCCAAGGCCACCAGCGCCAAAGGCCAGATATCGAAAGGTGCCAGCGCCAGGGTTGTCAGTGCGCCGGCCGCCACGGCCAGCAAGTTACCGGGCCAGCCGGGGGAGGTTATCCAGCGCATTTCAATCCTTGGTGGTGGTGTTTAGCGGGCGACAGGCGTGAGGCGGATCAAATGAATCCGGCGGCTATCGGCATTCAGGATGCGGAATCGATAGGGGCCGATTTCGGTGATCTCATTGCGTTTGGGCAGGTGCCCGAATGCACTCATGACCAGGCCACCCACGGTGTCGAACTCGTCATCGGAGTATTCGGTGTCGAAGAACTCGTTGAAGTTTTCGATCGGGGTCAGTGCCTTGATCAAGAAGTCACCGCTGGGCAGCGGCTTGATGTAGCTGTCTTCTTCAACATCGTGTTCGTCTTCGATGTCACCGACAATTTGTTCCAGCACGTCTTCAATCGTCACCAAGCCCGCCACGCCGCCGTATTCGTCAATGACGATGGCCATGTGGTTATGGTTGGCGCGAAACTCACGCAGCAATACATTAAGGCGCTTGGACTCGGGAACAAATGTCGCCGGACGCAGCAAGTCCTTGATATTGAACTTGTCGCCGTTCTCTTGAAGGATCAACGGCAGCAAATCCTTGGCCAGCAGGACGCCCAAGACGTCATCGTGGCTTTCGCCGATCACCGGGTAGCGCGAGTGCGCGGCATCGATGATGGACGGGAGAAATTCGCGAGGTGTCTGGGTCGCCTTGATGCTGATCATCTGCGAACGCGGGACCATGATGTCCCGAACCTGCAGGTCAGCCACTTGAATGGCACCTTCGACGATGGCCAGCGCTTCACTGTCCAACAGTTTGTTCTGATGTGCTTCGCGCAGCAGCTCAAGCAGCTCCTGGCGGTTTTTCGGCTCATGGGCAAAGGCCTGGGTCAGCTTACCCAACCATGACTTTTGCCCGTTGCTCGATCGGTCTTCGCTCATAGCGATTTACTCGTATCCCTTGGTTATTTCAGTGGGTGTTAATCAGTGTCGTCGTCTGCATACGGGTCCGGGTGGCCCAGTTCTGCAAGCAACGTTCGTTCCAGTGCTTCCATTTCTTCGGCTTCTTCGTCTTCTATATGGTCGTAACCCAGAAGATGCAAGCAGCCATGAATCACCAGGTGGGCCCAGTGGGCCTCAAGGGATTTGCCTTGTTCAGCAGCTTCGCGTTCGACCACGGCCACGCAAATCACCAGATCGCCCAGTAACGGGATATCCAGGAACTCGTCGGGCACGTCTGCCGGAAAGGACAGCACGTTGGTCGCGTAGTCTTTTTCGCGCCAAGTGTGATTAAGCTCGCGGCCCTCGGTTTCGTCTACCAGACGAATGGTCATTTCTGAGTCCGCTGTGCGCTGGCGCAGGGCCAGTTCGCACCATTGGCGGAACTGGGCTTCGGTCGGGGCGCTAGCCTCGGTTGCCAATTGCAGGTCTAGCTCAAGCATCGTTGCGGTAATCCTTGGCAGCAGGCAGAGCGGCCAGTTTGTCGGCGGCTTCCTGCTCATAACGGCCATAGGCTTCGACGATGCGCTGCACCAGCGGGTGCCGCACCACGTCCTTGGATTGGAAGTGGGTAAAGCTGATACCCGGAACATCCTTGAGTACTTCGATGACATGGTTCAGGCCGGACTTGGTGCCCTTGGGCAGGTCGATCTGAGTAATGTCGCCCGTGATGACCGCAGTAGAGCCGAAGCCGATACGCGTCAGGAACATCTTCATCTGCTCAACGGTGGTGTTCTGGCTTTCGTCGAGAATAATGAAGCTGTTGTTCAGTGTACGGCCGCGCATATAAGCCAGCGGTGCCACTTCAATGATCTGACGTTCGATCAGCTTGGCCACGTATTCGAAGCCCAGCATTTCGTAGAGCGCGTCGTACAGCGGGCGCAGGTACGGGTCGATTTTTTGCGACAGGTCGCCGGGCAGGAAACCGAGCTTTTCGCCCGCTTCAACCGCCGGGCGCACCAGCAGGATGCGGCGGATCTGCTCGCGCTCCAGTGCATCAACGGCGCAGGCCACGGCGAGGTAAGTCTTGCCTGTACCGGCCGGGCCAATACCGAAGTTGATGTCGTTACCGAGAATTTCCTTCACGTAGCGCTGCTGATTGATCCCGCGAGGGCGGATCATGCCCTTTTTGGTGCGCAGTGAAACGCTGGCTTCGGCCACCGGGTTGCTGGCAAGGTCTTCGACAGCGGATTCCTGCAAGAACAGGTGCACCATGTCCGGCGAAAGCTCTGTGGCCTGGGTTTCGCGGTACAGGCGACGCAGCAGGTTTTCTGCGGTCGCGGTGGTTTTTGGATCGCCGATCAATTCGAACTGATTGCCGCGATTGCGGATCTCGATCGCAAGGCGCTGTTCGATCAAGCGCAAATGCTCGTCGAATTGCCCGCACAGATTGGCGAAGCGGCGAGCCTCAAAGGGCTCGAGGAGGAAACGATGTGGTTCGATGGGTGCGTTCAAGGTCGCTTTTAGCCGCCCTAAGGCAATGGGTATGAGCTGAAGGATAACGCTAGCAGGTCATGCGCGAAAGGGCCGCGATAAATCATTGCCGCTCTGCAGGAGCGAGCGTGCTCGCGATCTTTTAAAAGAGCGCGAGCACGCGAGCGTCGACCAGCGGTCGCTACAGTGTTAGACCTCAGTTCAGCAGGGAGCCCCGTAGGGAGTGCGGCTGGGCAGCATCGATATGGACGTCGGCAAATTGCCCGATCAACTGCGGGTTATCACAGCGGAAGTTAACAATGCGGTTATTTTCGGTGCGGCCCTGCAGTTCGCCAGGGTCTTTTTTCGAGTAATCGGTGACCAAAATCCGCTGAATGGAGCCGACCATTTGGCGGCTGATCTCAAAACCTTGCTGGTTCAGGCGATGTTGCAGCGCGTTCAGGCGTTCCTTTTTGCGCGCTTCGGGTGTGTCGTCAGCCAGATCGGCCGCCGGAGTGCCCGGGCGCTGGCTGTACACGAAGGAGTAGGAGAAATCGAAACCCACGTCCTCAATCAGCTTCATGGTCTGTTCGAAGTCTTTCTCGGTTTCCCCCGGGAAGCCGACAATAAAGTCGGAACTGATGCAGATGCCTGGCACGGCGGCGCGCAGTTTGCGCAACTTGGATTTGTACTCCAATGCCGTGTGGTTGCGTTTCATCGCCGACAGAATGCGGTCGGAACCCGATTGCACCGGCAAGTGCAGGTGCTTCACCAGTTCCGGTACCTCGGCGTGGGCCTGGATCAGGCTGTCCGAAAACTCCAGCGGGTGTGAAGTGGTGTAACGAATGCGCTCAATCCCGTCGATGGCCGCGACCACCCGAATGAGTTCTGCCAGGTCTGCCAGGCGGCCATCTTCAGTCAAGCCGCGATAGCCGTTAACATTTTGCCCCAGCAATGTAACTTCGCGTACACCGTTCTCGGCCAGGTGAAGCACCTCGCTCAGCACGTCATCGAACGGCCGGCTGACCTCTTCGCCTCGGGTGTAAGGCACCACGCAGAACGTGCAGTACTTACTGCAGCCTTCCATCACCGACACGTAGGCGCTCGGCCCATCAATACGCGGCTCGGGCAAATGGTCGAACTTCTCGATTTCCGGGAACGACACATCGACCTGCGGCAGCTTGGTGATGCGGGCTGCGTCGATCATTTCCGGCAAACGGTGCAAGGTTTGCGGGCCGAAAACCACGTCCACGTAAGGGGCGCGGTCGCGAATGGCCGCGCCCTCCTGGCTGGCCACGCAACCGCCGACGGCAATCACCATCTCTGGGTTGGCCAGTTTCAGCTCGCGCCACCGGCCCAGCTGCGAATACACGCGGTCTTGGGCACGCTCACGAATGGAACAGGTATTGAGCAGGATGACATCAGCGTCTTCAGCGCGCGCTGTGACTTCCAGGGCCTGATGTTCACCCAGCAGATCGACCATGCGTGAGCTGTCGTACTCATTCATCTGGCAACCGTGGGTTTCGATGTAAAGCTTCTTGGCCATGGGTGTTCATCAAGTGGTTCAAAGAACCGCGCATTATAGGGGGCAAGCTCGCGGCTATCTACCGCTGTGCGTCCGGCGGCTATGCTATAGTTCGCGCCCTCTTTTATACCTTCAGATATTTACCCGCCCACCATGACCAAACGCGAAGCTCCAATCTACAAGGTGATTTTCCTCAACCAGGGCCAGGTGTTCGAAATGTACGCCAAGCAGATCTACCAAAGTGACCTGTGGGGCTTCCTGGAGGTAGAAGAATTCGTCTTTGGTGAGCGCACGCAAATGGTCGTCGATCCGAGCGAAGAAAAACTCAAGGCCCAATTCGAAGGCGTGGTGCGCAGTTTTGTGCCGATGCACTCGATTGTGCGCATCGACGAAGTCGAGCGCCTGGGCACACCGAAAATCAGCGAAGCCCGTGGCACGAGCAACGTGATGCCATTTCCTTTTCCGATGCCGGAGAAGTAGGGCGCATAACAGGCAGGCTAAAAAACCTTTAAAAGTCAGTGTCGGGTTTTTACAGGCCCAGCCTGTTGCACGAAAAATGTCCGCATTTTCAAGAGTTTGAGCAGGGTTGATATAAGACGGATCAATCCTGTTGTTTGTGTTTTCTGGTTGTTTGAAATTTCATGGCTTTATATAAGTGTTTTATTACTGAAAATTGATATTTTTCTGTCTAGATTTTTATTGTGTTAAGTTTCTGTGAGCGTATTGTTTTCTTGTCAGCTGATCGGCTACCAATGTTGGCGGGTGCGGTGAAGTCTATTAACAGGATGGATTTCTCACTTATCAAGGAGACGCTTGTTTCTGACGATGTATTGCTGTGCAGTAAATGGATGCTGTTGGGGGCTCAAATAGCAATGCAGTATTGCAGGGGGGGTCTTTTCTTAAATAAAAATACGTTAATTACTATCAAGTTCTCCCTCCTTTGTTTCAGGTGGACGAGATTTGGCATCACTGTCCTTATTTTGGGGTTAGGAGTGAAGAGGATGGGATTAACTTGAGAGTCGCTTTCGATGTTGTGCAAACATTGCACGAGATTGAGTGTGGAAGGAAGATGGTTTCTGTTTGGGGGGTAACTGATGCGTTATGACATCTATATGTGGCGCTCCCTGTTTCCTTTTACCGCGAGTCGAATCGTGCCCTACTGCGGCATTACACTCTTACTGGCCATAATCGCCCCAGCGATCTTGCATTTATTGCCTATGTGCTGGCCATCTATTCAGTGTTGGCGGTCATGGTGTCGATGTCGTTGGCTGCAACGGGTAACCTCGTTGCCGAGCATGCCAATAGTTCACATGAAAAAATGAGTTTGTTTCGTGGAGGTTTAAGTGTTGCTGTGATATTGGCGTCAATTGCTCTACTGGTTAGCTTTGGGCTTGTTATGTTGACGGACTGTTTTCCGGGCGCTCAGATGGGCGTTGGTAAGGTTAAGTTTTTGGCGGTTATCTACGTCGGTGCGATACCCTTATTAGTTGTTAATACGTTTCTCCATTTTTTTCATGAGGCAAGTGGTGATGCTCGGGCGTGCTCAATGATAAAGGCAGGAGCGACTGCTTTATCATTGTTCTACCTGGTTGTGGTTTTTTTTGTTGTTGATGTCGAGCATTTTATTTTTTGGGCGGCCGGGTATTTTTTGTTCGGGGAGACCGTGTTGTTGGTTTGTTTGGTAAGGCTTTCATGGGCGCGTGAACTTGAGTTTTCTCCGATGCATTGCAGGCGTACAGTTCGGAATGTTGTGATGTTGGGTTTTCCTATTGCGTTTGGGTTGGCCGGGCAAAAGCTGTATTTCTATTTGCTGAATGAAAAGTTGGCGTCAACCATGGCGATATGGGTCGCCCAGTTATCAGTTTATATGTCGGTGATCGGGTTGTTCATGATCCCTGTTGTAGCCTATTGTCAGGCTCACAGCCTTTATATCAGTCGATATGCGGGGCGGCGTTGGGAGTTTTATGTCAAAGGTCAGTTGGGGTTATGGATGTTGGTTGGCGTGCTGCTCTGTGCGCTTTCATTAACAGGTCACTTTATTTTTTTTGGGTTGGGAGGGGAGATAGTTACGTTTGATCGTGGCGCTTTTATATCGGCCAGTTGTCTTTTGGTTAGTGGTTCAATTCTATCTCTGAGTACCTCTCATTTACGCGGTATGCGCGATGTCTTGGTGCCTCAGTTCATCATGAATAGCGTGATGTTGAGTGTGCTGATACCGATTATTTTTTTTGTCAGCATGGGGGCTAGAGACATTCATTTCTATCTGAGACTACAAAGTGCAGGCTTGCTGGCAGGTTTTTTGTTTCTGCAGTTGCGTATTCGATCCAGGCATGCGAGAGAAATCGAACTCGCAGCCGTTTAAACGTCAAGGCAATGGCGAAAACGGTGAGCGTCCGTCTGCTGATTGCAGCTCTAGCAGGTAGTTGCGGAATATTTGGCCGAGTATCTGGGTCGCGGTTTCGAGTTGGTCGCGGGGCATTTGTTCGGCCACTTCGTCTGCGGTGTCCAGCGCCTCTTCGGCACCGTTGACAGCCGCCATTTTCAAGACGATGTACGCCTGGATGTTATTGGCCGGTACGCCTTCGCCCTTGAAGAACATGGTACCCAGCTGGAATTGTGCCTGGGCGTGGCCTTGCAGCGAGGCCTGTTCGAAGTAGGTGAGGGCCAGGTTGAGGTCGCGTGGGGTGTTTTTACCGTCGTAATAGAACTCGCCCAACTCGTATTCGGCTTGCGCATCCCCGGATTTAGCCGCCTGTTCACAGGCAGCGAGTGCCTCGGCGAGGTCTTCGGGCTGAGTATTCAGGGTGCAGCGACCCATTGCTGGGATCAACAACGAGTTACCGCCTGCTTGGGCAAGCAGCGGCTGTAGGAGCAACAGGCAGCCCAGTGCAAGGGCGCGGCCGGTGCGGTTCATGGGAATCGACGTACCTCTGAAAGACGGGCTGACCCGACCAAGGAATATGTAAGCGCGCATTATGAAATAAGCGGAGCCAACCTTACAAAGTCTTTACTCGTTTTTCTGCTGCGTGTCCGCCATAAGCATTGATTTAAGACGATATTGGACGGGCGGGGTGAATGATTAGCGCTGTAAGGCGTATTTAAGGAACACCCAACCCTGTAGATGCGAGCTTTTTACGATCAAAAGATCGCGAGCAAGCTCGCTCCTACAGAGGGTTCGGGGTTACTTCAGCGCTGCAAACGCACGTTCAGCGGCGTCCAGGGTCAGTTGCAACTCCGCTTCGCCGTGAGCGATGGAGGTAAAACCGGCCTCGAAGGCACTCGGCGCCAAGTACACACCGCCTTCCAGCATCAGGTGGAAGAAGCGTTTGAACAGGTCTGCATCGCTGGACATCACATCGTCAAACGTCACGATGTCATCGGCACCGCTAAAGTACAGGCCGAACATGCCGCCCGCCTGTGTGGTAACAAACGGGATGCCCGCCGCATCGGCGCGCTGTTGCAGGCCGTCGAGCAGGCGGGTGGTGTACGCGGTCAGCTCGGCATGGAAGCCCGGGCGGCTGATCAGGCGCAACGTAGTCAGGCCGGCGGCCATGGCCAGCGGGTTGCCCGACAATGTGCCTGCCTGGTAGACCGGGCCCAGCGGCGCAATGCACCCCATGATTTCGCGCTTGCCGCCAAAACAGCCGACCGGCATGCCGCCACCAATGATTTTGCCGAACGTGCTCAGGTCTGGCGTGACGCCGTAATGAGCCTGTGCGCCCCCCAGGGCAACGCGGAACCCGGTCATCACTTCGTCAAAAATCAGCACGATGCCGTGCTGGTCGCACAGGCGGCGCAGACCTTCAAGGAAGCCCGGTGCCGGTGGTACGCAGTTCATGTTGCCTGCGACCGGCTCGACGATAATGCAGGCGACGGTGTCGCCCACTTCGGCCAACAGTTTTTCAACCGCGTCGATATCGTTAAACGTGGTGGTCAGGGTGTGCTTGGCGAAGTCGGCCGGCACGCCGCCCGAGCTTGGCACGCCTTGGGTCAGTGCGCCGGAACCGGCTTTCACCAGCAGGCTGTCGGAATGGCCGTGGTAGCAGCCTTCAAATTTGAGGATGTTGTCGCGGCCTGTAAAGCCACGGGCCAGGCGAATGGCGCTCATGGTGGCTTCGGTACCGGAACTGACCATGCGCACCATGTCCATGGACGGCACGATGGCGCACACCAGGTCAGCCATCTCGGTTTCCATGGCGGTCGGCGCGCCGTATGACAGGCCGTGCTCCAGTTGCGCACGCACCGCATCAAGCACGTCCGGGTGGCTATGGCCCAAAATCATCGGCCCCCACGAGCCCACGTAGTCCACATAACGCTTGTCGTCTTCGTCAGTGACGTAGGCACCTTCCGCGTGTTTGAAGAACAACGGGGTGCCGCCTACGCTCTTGAACGCACGAACAGGGGAGTTAACACCGCCGGGGATGTGTTTTTGAGCGTTGGCAAACAGGGTTTCGGAACGAGACATGGTGGGCTCTCTCAGAATCAGGATTCGGTATTTAAAGTGAAAGCAAATCGTTGAAGGCGCGGGCGCGACGGGTCACGTCCCGGGTTGATTCGGCTCCAAACAGGCCATGAACCACCGCCAGCAAATCGGCGCCGTGTTCGACCAGAGGTGCTGCGTTGTCCAGGGTAATGCCGCCGATCACACAAATGGGCAGGTCCAGCTGTTTGCGTGCCTGGTCGAGGACGTCCAGGGTCGCAGTGGGTGCGCCGGGTTTGGTGCTGGAATTGAAAAAACGGCCGAACGCAACATAGCTCGCACCTTCTCGGGTGGCCTGTTCAGCTAATTCAAGCTGGCTGTGGCACGTTGAACCGATTATGGCTTTAGCGCCCAGCAGGGCACGGGCCGGGGTCAGCGGGCCATCTGTCTGCCCCAGATGAACGCCCACGCCCAGCCTGGCCGCCAGTTCGGCATCATCATTGATGATCAGGTGCGCTTTGTAACGCTCACACAAACCCTGCAAGGCTTCGGCTTCACGCAGCCGACGGGCCTCGTCGCCACTTTTATCGCGGTACTGCAACAGCGTCAAACCGCCGTCGAGGGCGGCCTCGACATACGGGAGAAACTTGCCCGTCAGCAGTGCACTGTCGGTGATGGCGTACAGGCCACGCAGCTTCATAGGTCGAGCCTCATGGGTTATGAGCAGAAGTCCAGTGGCAAGCGGCGCGGTACAAATTGCCCCTGCCCCAGTTGCTCGGCATCGCGCAAGGTGCGCCACGTGTAATTGAGCGCGGTTTCGACTGCACTGACCAGGCCTTCGCCAATGGCCAGGCGCCCGGCCAACGTACTGGCCAATGTGCAGCCCGAGCCGTGATAGCTGCCCGGCAAGCGGTAACAGGTGAAGGTGTGGCGGCTGCCGTCGCGGCTGTACAGGCGGTTATGGACTTCGTGTTCATCGCCGTGGCCACCGGTGATGAGCACGTGTTTGCAAAAAGGCAGGAGTTTTTCGGCGCATTCGTCGGCGCTGCCTTCGGGCAGTTCGGCCAGAATACGGGCCTCGGGCAGGTTTGGCGTAGCAATGGTGGCCAGCGGCAGCAGGCGCTCGCGCATGGCGTATCCCACCTCATCCTTGCCCAGCCGGCCGCCGCCGCCCGCGCGCAGAACCGGGTCGCAGACCATCGGCAAAAGCGGGTGGGCCTGAAGCAGTTCGACCACGGTGTCGACCATTTCCAGGGAGCCGAGCATGCCCAGCTTGACGGCCGCAATGGTGGAGTCGCTGAGCACGGCGTTGGCTTGTGCCAGCACCCACGCTCGATCCAGCACGCGAAAATCGCTGACATTGACGGTGTTCTGCACGGTCAGGGCCGTCACGACCGGGGCGGCGTGACAACCTTGAGCCAGCAGGGCTTCGATATCTGCCTGCAAGCCGGCACCCCCACTGGGGTCATGGCCGGAGAGACAGAGGACAACGGGGCGAGAGCTGTAGGTATTCATGGTGCGCGAGCTTACCACCAAACGGTTTTTGGGGGCGCTTTGCACCGTGCACACCTGTGGTTTTGCGGCATGATCAGGGGCTTTTTTTGTGGCCTGTTCCCGCTGTAATGCCCGGTTTAGAGCCTTCTCTTTGATTTTTAAGTTGATGTATTTTTGCCATCATCGGCTATGATAAAGTGACTTCAAATCTATAACTGATCATCCGGCCAGCGCCGCCCCCCACTGCAATGAGGGGCTGCGCGCGTTATCGGGAGAGCACTGCTGGGGCTGTATGCGCTATTGGGTGATGATGTTTTTGGGCTGGCTACCGCTGCTGGCCGGCGCAGTAGCGTTCGACGAAACCACAGAAAGTCTGCCCTTGGGCCGGGTGATGCAGGTGTTCGAAGACGTCGGCGGCCAAGCGACACTGGCCGATGTCATTGCCCAGGACAGCCTGTTCAAACCCCATGATAAAACCACGCTGAACGCGGGTTACTCGCGCTCGGCTTTCTGGTTGAAAGTGAATTTGCGTTATCAACCGCAGAACCCCCGTATCCAGCGCACGTGGCTGCTGGAACTGGCTTACCCGCCCCTGGACCATATTGACCTGTATAAGGCTGGCCCCGATGGGCAGTACGAGTTGGTCGAGCGCACAGGGGATGCGTTGCCGTTCAGTAGCCGCCAGATCAAAGAAAACAATTACCTGTTCGAGGTCAATTTCAGCCCAGGGCAAGCGCAAACGCTCTATCTGCGCCTGGCCAGCGAAGGATCAATCCAGGCTCCGTTGACGCTTTGGTCGGCGCAGTCCTACCTCGAAGAACAGCCCATCCGCATTTATATTCTGGGCCTGATTTACGGCGTCTTGCTGGGCATGCTGGTTTACAACCTATTTATTTATATCAGTGTGCGTGACACCAGCTATCTCTATTACATCCTCTATATCGCCTCATTTGGCCTTTACCAACTGTCCGTCAACGGCGCTGCGGTGCAGTACTTCTGGCCAAACAACCCGTGGTGGGCCAATGCCGCGACCCCCTTTCTGATTGGTGCGGCGGCGTTCTTTGGCTGCCAGTTTACCCGCACGTTTTTGCTCACGGCTTCTCACAGCCGTTGGCTGGATCGCGCCTTGGTAGGCCTGATGGCCTTTGGCGTGCTGGTGATGGGGCTCGCGCTGACCACCAGCTATGCCATTTCCTTACGCCTGGCCACCGGGTTGGCGCTGGCGTTTATCGTGACCATCTTCGTTTCCGGTGTTGTGGCTTGGTGCAGCGGCCTGCGAGTGGCCCGCTATTTTGTGATTGCCTGGTCGGCCTTTTTATTGGGTGGCCTGGTCAACACCTTGATGGTGCTGGGTTATTTGCCCAACGTGTTCCTGACCATGTACGCCAGCCAGATAGGTTCGGCCATCGAGGTAGGGCTGTTGTCCCTGGCGCTGGCTGACCGTATCAATGCCATGCGCGACCTGCAGGCCCGCACGTTGCAGGAATCCGGGCAAAAGCTCGCTGAAATGAACCAGCAACTGGCCCGCAGTAATCAACTCAAAGACGAGTTTCTGGCCACCGTGACCCATGAACTGCGCACCCCCATGAACGGAGTGATCGGCTCACTGGAACTGATCAAAACCCTGGACATGCACCCTGAACTGGAACAGTACACCCACACTGCCGAAACCTCGGCCAAGGCCATGATGAGCATGGTTAACGGCATGTTGACGTTAACGGAACTGCAAGCGCGGCGGCTCGTTGCCCAGCCCCGACCGTTCAGCCTGAACCAACTGGTTCAGGGCTTGAGCCAGCCGTTCGGAGCACGGGCGCGCAGTAAAGGCCTGACGTACCGGCCCGATATTGCCCGCCATGTGCCGGAACTGTGGGTGGGTGATGCCGAGAAAATTCGCCAATGCCTCGAATGCCTGCTGGATAACGCGGTGAAATTCACCCGTGAAGGTTCGGTGGTGCTGCGGGTCACCGGAAAACCCTTGAGTGCGGGTCGTTGGACCCTTGTGTTTGATGTGATCGACACTGGCATCGGATTTGTTCACCAGGAAGGTGCCATGTTGTACCAGCATTTTTTTCAGGTCGATGGCTCCATGACCCGAGAGTACGGAGGGTTGGGCATCGGGCTGGCGATCTGTCGCCAGGTTGTTGAACTGCTGGGCGGCCACCTGACTCACTATTCCGAATTGGGGCTGGGTTCGCAGTTCCGCTTTTCCCTGGACCTCGAAGCGCCTGGCGACGTCGCGGCATCCCCTCAGCCTTTCGACGGCCTGTAACCGGCCCCATTCACAGGGGTTGCCGTCTGTTCAATAGGGCAAACACGCCGACAGTTAGGCGTATATGCCGCTTGTGATGACGCAAAGGCGTGCTTCACTGGCTGCTTGGCATCATTTTCAGGAGCCCGCGCCATGAACCTGCACGATTACGCCGAAACCCACGATGTGACCAATCAACCGCCATCGTTGGATGGCGTGAACCTGTACCGCATTGACCTGCCCTTGCAGCAGTGGGGCCAGCGCTATGGTGCTGCCTGGGCGCGGGACCGGATTGATCGGTACGGCGCACTGGCAGGTGGGCCGTTGATGGCGGCGGGTTTTCTGGCCAACGAAAACAAACCCGTGTTTGTCAGCCATGACCGCTACGGCCATCGGATTGATCGCGTGGACTTTCATCCGGCCTACCATGAGCTGATGCGCACGGCGGTTGAACACGGCTTGCCGTCCTTGCCCTGGACCGACCCGCAACCCGGTGCCCATGTGGCCCGTGCCTCCATGACGTACCTGCACACCCAGGCCGAAGCGGGTACCGGTTGCCCGCTGACCATGACCTTCGCCAGCGTCCCGGCCTTGCGGTTGCAACCGGACATCGCCCGACTCTGGCTGCCCAAGGTACTCGCCACCGAATATGACCCGCGCAATGTCGATTTTAGTCAAAAAAGCGGTGTCACCCTGGGCATGGCCATGACCGAAAAACAGGGTGGCACCGATGTGCGGGCCAACACCACCCGGGCCTACCCGGTGGGTGCTTCGGGGCCGGGACAGGCCTATGAACTGCTGGGCCATAAATGGTTCTGTTCAGCCCCGATGGGTGATGGCTTTCTGACTCTGGCCCAGACGGACAAAGGCCTGAGCTGCTTTTTGCTACCGCGTCATCGACCAGACGGCAGCCGTAATGAGTTCTATATCCAGCGGCTGAAAAACAAATTGGGCAATACCTCCAACGCGTCCAGCGAGGTCGAGTTCCGTGGGGCGTTGGCGTGGATGATCGGTGAAGAAGGGCGCGGCGTGCCGACGATTATTGAAATGGTGGCCATGACCCGTTTCGATTGCATGGTCGGATCCAGCGCCTTGATGCGTCAGGCATTGACCCAGGCCAGCCATCACTGTGCCCATCGGCTGGTGGGTGGTCGGCTACTGGCAGACCAGCCGCTGATGCAAAACGTACTCGCAGACTTGGCATTGGAAAGCGAAGCCGCCCTGGCCTTGAGCCTGCGCATGGGGCGTGCGCTGGATCACCTGGACGACCCACAGGAAGGCGCGTTTGCGCGTCTGGTCACAGCGGTGGGCAAGTACTGGATCTGCAAACGGGCCCCCGCAATGATCAACGAAGCGGCCGAATGCATGGGCGGCGCGGGGTATGTCGAAGACAGCATCCTGCCACGGCTGTACCGCGAGGCTCCGGTCAATTCCACGTGGGAAGGTTCAGGCAACGTGCAGTGCCTGGACGTATTGCGCGCCCTGTCCAAAGAAGCAGGCGTACTGGACGCCCTGTTTGCCGAACTGGGCGACGGCCACGGCGACGCGCGTTTGGCTCAACACATCACCCACCTGAAGCAGGCGCTCAAGGACACCGACGCCCTGCCATACCGCGCCCGCCAACTGACAGAAGACATAGCGCTGGGCCTACAGGCCAAACTGCTGCTGGAGGCGGGCAACAGCGACGTTAGCGACGCGTTTATTGCCAGCCGCCTACAGGGCAGTGGCCGCGCCTACGGCACCTTACCGCGCGGGTTGAATGTTGCCGCCATCGTCGAGCGCTCAACCCCGCAAGGCTGTGCATAGGGGATATTTGGTTGGGAGCTCGCTCGCAATAGCTGTGCGTGTTACAGCTATTACGAGCCATATATTTTCAACGAATTGATAGGATCTCCGTCAGTAATTATTAGGAGGTAATGGTTGTTTCTTGAGTGTATTTATCTATTTTCTATTAAGTATATTATTGATCACGTCAACCGCCTTATCGATGACGGCCTCCTCGCTAAGGTCGGTAGTGTCAATTCGCACACAGTTTGTCAAGCCGCAGCGTTGGTAGCTGGAGCGAACCCGATTTTGATAGTCGATAAAACTCTTAAGGCGGTCTTCATCGCCCCCGTCGTAAGCCCCGCTCTCACTAAGGCGAAAAGCACCTTTTCTTTGAGCGGCAATAATGGGGTCAACATCCAAAAAAATGATGGCATCAGGCTTCTTTATGGTGGTGAATACTGCGAGTGCCTCATCTGCTATTGTTGAGTCTTTGAGTAAAAAACGGGCTAAGTATTTATAGTACCAACCATCTGTAATGCAACTTGTCCCATTCTCCATTAATGGTCTGATAGCCGCATAATCGGTGGCTTGAAACCAAGCCGCTATTAAATTTAACCAATGCCTGTCTCCGAGTTGTTCTAATGGAGCATCCTCGGGATAGTCCCAGAGAATTTCTCGAATCCGGGCCATATGGAATTCGGTATAGCCTGTTGTTACGGGCGGTCTGTTTTTATCGATGAAGCTTAATCGAGGGTGAAACCCGCAAACTCTGTCATACACAGCTCGCGCGGTTGTAGACTTTCCGGCACCATCAGTGCCTTCGAATGCAATGAGCAAAGCACGGCAAGGGGTAGTGTTCATGCAAATCCTCCTAAATAGGCTTCTGTGTCTAAAGAGTTTCTACCGCTTCCCTCAATTAATGGCTGAAAATTCTCTTTTCGATAGATTTCCGACATTTTCTTTCCGAGTGCTCTTAGATAATTGGTTGAGGGCCTCGGGAATTCTGCGAACTGCGACCCCGCATCTGGGTGGAAAACGGCAACAGCGGGTACTACCCCCATATTTCCAAAGTACTCAATACCTTCAATAAGAGACTCTAAAGGCTCCATGCCGGCCACGAAACCTACGTACACATTGCCACGTCCCAAAGTTTCTACTGCAGCCTCGAAAGCAGCAAGAAATCGATCTCGCGTATAATCTTGAGCTTTTCCTGGGCACACGGTCGAAAAAAGTGCTGGGTCGAATACCTCTAAACTCATGGACATGTTGTTGCCAAGCGTTTTAAAACGCTCAAATAGACGAAAATCTTTCGGCGGCATCGAAATCAAGTGATATTCCAGCGTGCTATTTGAGTTTATTATTTTTACACGCTCAAGCAAGTCCATATGCATTGAGTACCCCTTGTCATAATTCGGTATCGTGCCCCCATTAAGTAAAACGCGTGTGTATCGTTCCCTTTCTTTCCTGATGGCCAAACTTACGGCTTCTCCTGCTAGATCACCTTTAATACGCATCTTATGATCTGATAACCTGTTTCTTGCCGCCCCCAAAGAGCAGAACTTGCATTCTCGATCGTCATTGAAATAGTAACAGTGCCCTGGGGAAAAAATTCCCAGGGTCGAATCCCCATATACAGTGACATGTTGCTCGAATAGCTCGCCGCTACTCAAAAGTTCTCCATATGAAATAGGTCGCTTAGGGAAAGTGATATTGATGATATTATTTTTATATCTAAGGATTGGTGAATCGTGCTCTACATCTATGACGAGTTCGGAGTTTGGATTGTAGTTGGCTCCAGCAATTATCCCGCTGTCAAGAATTATTTCTTGAGGTGTACGAAAGCTTGCATCAAGGATTAAGCTATCACCTGTACCGTATGCTCGTCTCTTTTCAATTGATTCAGTCTGGAATTTGTAGTATTTGAGGAATTTCTGGGTGAGGTTTACACCTTTGCATAATAGTTCAAGTTTAAGATTCACGGTTTCGATTAGCATGCCAGGTATTCCATTAAGTTAATGTGATGTTACAATAGATATAAGCTCTTTAGAGGATAAGGCAATCAATGTTCCGTAATCTGAAAGAGCGGCATTTGAAGGGGGTAATGAGGCTCTTGGTGTTCCTGATGCATCAAATAGCGCTCCGCCTGCTTCTTTCAGAATAAGTTCCGCTGCGGCAATATCACAGCTACGTTCATGCCCAGGCTTACCAATATCAATAAAAGCATCGAGAGCACCGGCAGCAATGAGGCAAATTTCTAGCGAGGAGCATGAACAGACTCTAATTTTATGTGCCGCCCAAATAAGTTGCTCCATGCGGATTTGATCTTTATGTGACTTTGGGCGGTGAAAGGCGATTCGCATATCTTCTATTTTATTAACATTACGAGTTTGAAGTCGTTTAATGATAATGGGTGATTGAAGAAAAGCACCTTCACCTAATGCTGCGGAGTATGATAAGTCTCTTGAGATGTCATAAACCCAGCTGTATATGTAAATTCCGTTATGAGAAAGTGCAACACTTGATGTAAAAGCTGGAAATCCTGAAATCGCATTATGTGTACCATCTAAAGGGTCGATAAGCAGGTAGAACTCTTCGGTATGCCCAAGTGTTCGTGTAGGATTCTCCAGTTCCTCAGAGAAAATTGTAATGGATAGACTAATATTGGAAAGGCAGTCCAGTATTATTTTCTGGCAGTCTAGGTCGTATGAGGTTTTGGAGTAATCAGGCTTTTGGTTTTTTTTGAAATCAGGTAAGCCGGCCAAGATGCTGGCCCAATAACGGCGTAACTCTTTTCTGGCCGCATATAAGCAATTTTCAAGTTCCGCGATTTTTTCACACTGAAATAAGGGCCTCATGTTGGTTCAACGTTTAAAAGCTGTAAATGCCAACTATCTCTGTCTAATAGTGAGGCGTAATCTCTTACGTCGAATAGTTTTCCGGCGTACACAGCATAATCCGCCGCGATAAAGGCACTGAATGTTTTTGGAAACAGTGCGACTGTTTTGATTTCTATGTCATAACCGTATTGTGCCCTTATTGTATTTGCTGCCTGTCTGAGACTCCCTCCTGTATAGGACTTGTCGATAATAAGCCATGTGTCATTGGGTTTTTTTGGGGTGGGGAAAATGCCATGAAATGAGTTATCTTTATTCAGGATTCCTGCATCGTTTTGTCTATGTATTTCTGAGAAGTATATATGCTCATCTCCGGTTGCGGCCATATATCCGAGAGCAAGAGGCAAACCAGCTGATAAAATAAATAGCTTGTTTTTTGAGATTTTATTAATTTGATGCCAGACTTCGTGATCTTCATATATGTATCTGGTATTGAATGCACTGCAACTGTCCCAATGCTCATGAGATACGTATTTGCTGTAAAAGTCGCAAAAAATGTTATGGAAGTCTATGGTCTGTGCGCTAGTGTTTATCAAGAGGCGGTTTTTAGAGATGCCTCGGTTAAATTTTTTTCTCTGAAGTACAGTGAGTCATACTTATGGTAAAAAAAAAGCTTCCCGGACTAACGAGGTTTTCAAGTTTTTAAGAGTATCTTTGGCTGGACCAAAAATAGCTATTTCAGGCGACAAGCCATCGCCTTCAACTCTACCGACTCCGACTCTTTTGATTTTTCGGGAGCTTGAATTTAAGTGATTCCAAATACTTAATATTTCCTTGCTAGACATGCCGTTGTAAATTGGTTCAAGGTTGCTTAAATCACAGATCATTTCTTCAGGATGACGAAGGGCAAATGAGACGTTCTGAAGATGGCAACCGTTTTTTATAGCAGTGCGATAAATATAATAGTTGCTAGTCTGAATCCCACTCAATGTTCGCCAGCAATGATGCTCGCTAATTATGGTTATTGGGTATGTATTTCTCTTTGTTAGGTCGTGGATTTCTGTTTCATGGCTCATCGGATACTTCCTTTTTGGGTCGTGTAATACGAGTTGAGTAATGGTTGTAAAAAGCTATCGGTTAAGAATTTTGCTTATTCTGAATATATAGAGAAATCGTTTGAGTAATAGAAGCATTAAGGTTAATGAACAAATGGTTAAAGTTAAAAATATCGCGCTGAGATTGTGCTCGTATAATAGATGTAAAATGCTATAGGTGGTCAGGCCTAATAGGTTAAGTGATAGAATTGTCATTAGTGCTGGGACCCAAAAATCCCCCATGCTTCTTAGTGTTGTGCGTGTAATGATGTAAATGTATTCAAATAGTATGAAGGGTAAGGATATTATTATGTTCTTTTCAATTAGTCGGCGTATCGCGGTGTTAGATGTATATATGAGTGATATGTGTTCGATGAACAAAAGTGATGCGATTAAAGTTGGAATGAGCACTGAGAGTCCAACTGACATACCTTGAATGTATGAGCTTCTCAGGCTAGGAAAATTCTTTGATGTAAAGTGATGGGCTACTACAATACCTGTTCCGTTACCTACTCCAATGGAGATCATATATACAATGCTTAGGAAGTGCAAAGAAGCTTGATACGCAGCAAGGCTTGAGTCACCCAAGGATTTTGAAATAAGGGTGAATATGAAAAATAAGGAACTCTCTCCGCCGAGACAAAGTGCTAATGGCAATCCATTTAAGAAAAATTTTGCATAGGCCGCTCTTGAGATGTTCTGATAATGACGGAATTGTGGGATGTAAGCGCGGATATTCAAGTTGAACGTGCATAATGTTAGTGCGGTAAAAAGCCACTTCAGCACTACATATGCTGATATGAAATATGTAGCCTCTATTTTTTTGTCGGTAAGTGTAAGGAGGGTTCCTGCTATGACGATGCTAAAATTGAATAGCCATACGTAAGTAAGTTCGTATTTTGTTATTTTTATAGCATTGAAAAAGTTGAAAATTGTTAGCTGAATAAAGGTGGCTGGAAGGTGCAGCGAGAGTATAAGTAGTAATTTGCTACTTTGTAAGTTGATGTCCTTGGTGGGTGAGTTGTATTGGATTATTGTGTGGATGGTAATGCAGCTTATTATGAGAGCTCCGAATAATATGGCGTATCGAAAAGAAATATTCAAATCGTGTGCAATGTTGTCTCTAGTTAGATCGTTCGATCCGGCCACTTTTACCAGCAGTGGAGAAAAAAATCCAATGCCGACAACCGTTAAAAATGACGCTAACGCCCAAGCAAATGATGCATCACTTAGTGCGCTAACAGCGAAGTGACCTATGAATGAAAAATAGATAAGCGAGGCGATCATCTCGCCAAGCCTGGAGAGTATTAAAGGAATCGAGATTCTGGCAATTTCCATATTCTATCACCGTGGTGTAGTAGGTCTCGTATGGAAATATGATAGAGAAAAGGCTTCAGTCCCACTCTTTGAGAAGGCTCGTTAAAGAAGGTGTTCCTTCAGCAGCAAAATATTTCATCCTGAAGTAATATTCGCATTTGGATACCTTGTGGTAGGTGTGGTTGCGGTTATTGAATTCTGTATTTAGTGCGGTAAGGGATTTTTGTGTCGATGGATATAAGGTAGATTTTTTTAACAATTGCTCGATGGCTAGAAAAACCATATCCATGAAGTCAAGCGTTTTAAGGATGTATCGACGGCACTCTTCTTCTGTGTTGGCTCCTTCTCGACTCAGAGAGAAAAATACATCCTTGATTTCATTGAAACCATTAACTCTGAAGATGTTAGAGTAGATCCATTTGTAATGTTTGTTGGTCGTTCCTGTCAGGTAGGTAAAACTCATGGTTGTTTTTAGCATCATGTCTCTTACAATTTCACACCCCATCCAGAGGTTACCTGACTGCCAGCAACCTTGGACATCTTGGAATGCATAAAATACGGGAAGTTTTTCACGGTGGGCAAGATAGATATGTTTCTCGATAGGGAGGCTGGACTTTAGTTGGTTGAACTTCTGTTCATTCGTTAATGCGTGGCCTGTTAGTGAACGATGAATGACGTTGTTTTCCGTATTTGATAGTACCGGTTCATATAAAAAGCGCTGATCATTTGTGACTTGATGGTAGGCTTTATCAATCTTGAGTGTTATTTTCCTGAGCTCATCGAATGTTATGTAGTCTGCGTCAATGTGGAGGCTTGTGTCGCCAAAAAAGTCTGTCGTGTTATGTACGCCTTCGCCGCCAGTGATGCAGTGATAGTTGCTATCTGTAACGAGTGCATGTTTACGCGACTCAATGTCTATTGCTGTAGGCCTTTGATCACACATTACAATGCAGTCTATATCAGAGTGAATGCTACCAATTCCTTCAATCAGGCTGCCTGCAACAACGAGAATGCTCGTATTTTTTAAGAACGCTCGTTCTAGTAAGTATTGTTTTGGGATGGATATTTTCCCCTCTAAAATTAAGATGTCGCTTTCGGATACTTTCGATTCGGCGATTTTTATAAGAGGGGTCATTGAATGTGGCTCCCTTATCTTGTGCGCAAGTCACATATTGTGTTTTGTAGGAATTAAAACTGTAGTGGTCAATTTGCTAGGACGTCAATTTTTTTTAGGAAAAAAGACGGTTCTTTGATAAGGCTGTTACTTATCTTTATCTGTTGTTGGATTTGTCTATTGTCATATAGAGCTTGTTCCTACATGCATAGTTGATTTCTATTTTATGACATGAGTGCCAATTTTATGTCGCTATTACACACAAGGGTTAGCAGCTTCGCGTCAGCCAAATTTGATAGGGGGTAGAGCCTTTAACCGTTAACTCACCGCATCTGAGGTTCTGCGGCTTGCTGCGTATGGCGGCTGCACCAAATCTCAATTTGCCACTATTCAGTGTTCCAGTGAGGCAGCGATGCAGGCAAGATAAAGGCCTGCCCGTTCTGAAGACAGGATGCTTATTGTGACTGAAGCTTTTATGGTCGTTTCTACCGCTGAAGAGGCCGTCGACCGGCTCGCGGCGTTGCACGAACGCGCAACCACGGCGCTGAGTCAGGCGCTCAAGCGTTACCTCAAGGACCGCGTCGAGCCCACGGCGCAAGAGCGCGATCTGTTCCGCTACCCGGAACTGCGGCTGACCAATACCATTCATGGCGAAATCCCTACCACGACCCGCGCTTATGCCAAGGTTCAGTTGCCGGGCACTTACAGCGTGACCGTGACCCACCCGGGGGCCTTTCGCAATTATCTGCTGGAGCAACTGGTGCCGCTGATGCGCGACTTCACGGTTGTGGTTGAAGTGGGCGTGAGCCAGCAAAATATTCCTTACCCCTATGTGGTTGAGCAGGGCGATGAGTTGGCCGGCTCCGGGGTTACCGCTGCCGCGCTGGCGCGGGTTTTTCCCAGTACCGACCTGTCGGCCGCCACCGATGGTATTGCCGACGGTCTGTACGATTGGGCCAACACTGATCCGCTGCCGCTGGCGCTGTTTGACGCCGCCCGGGTCGATTTTTCCCTACGCCGCCTGGTGCATTACACCGGCAGCGACTGGCGGCATGTGCAGCCCTGGATCCTGCTGACCAACTACCACCGCTATGTCGACCAGTTCATCCTCCACGGCCTTGAACAATTGCGCGACAACCCGCGCTTTGTGCGTATGGTTCTGCCGGGCAACGTGCTGATCGAAAAATCCATGGACTACGGCGAAGCCCAGGCTATTGCCGCGGGAGTGGTGTGGCACCGCTACCAAATGCCTGCTTATCACTTGCAGGCCAACGACGGCCACGGGGTGACGCTGGTCAATATCGGCGTAGGCCCGTCCAATGCCAAGAACATCACCGACCACCTGGCCGTGCTACGCCCGCATTGCTGGTTGATGATTGGCCACTGTGGCGGCCTGCGTCAGTCGCAAACCATTGGCGACTATGTGCTAGCCCACGCGTACATGCGCCGCGACGGCATTCTGGACCGCGTGGTGCCGCCGAATATTCCGATCCCGGCGTTGGCTGAAGTGCAGTTGGCGTTGCAAGAAGCCGCGGCTCAAGTCACGGGTGAGCGCGGCGACGAGCTGAAAAAGCGCCTGCGCACCGGCACTGTACTGACTTACGACGACCGTAACTGGGAACTGCGCTGGGCCGAGGAACGCCCGCTGATCAACCTGTCACGCGCTGTGGCCGTGGACATGGAAAGCGGCACCATCGCGGCCCAGGGTTATCGCCTGCGGGTGCCGTATGGCACGTTACTGTGCGTGTCGGATAAACCGCTGCACAGTGAAATCAAACTGCCAGGCTCGGCCAACGCGTTCTACGAGCGCGCTGTGAGCCAGCATTTGAAAATCGGCATCGCCGCCGTGGATTTGATGCGCAGCCAGCTCAACTCGTTGCACTCGCGTAAATTGCGCAGCTTCGACGAGCCGCCGTTCCGCTAATCCGAATGGTCATTTAGCGGTCAGGCAGCTAGCATTGCCAGCCCTGATCGCTGGATGTTCTTTTTGTCATGTCCCGTCCTGTTCGCCCCGCCTCACGCCGTCCGGCCCCCAAAACCCCCAGCCCTCAGGGTGCCAACCGCCGTGTGGCCAAGGCTGCGCCGTCTGACCCCAAGCTGTACCTGTTCAATAAGCCGTTCGATGTGCTGACCCAGTTCAGCGATGAAGGCGGGCGGGCGACGCTCAAGGATTTTATCCCCATACCGGGCATTTACCCGGCCGGTCGCCTGGACCGTGACAGTGAAGGCTTGTTGTTGCTGACCAATGATGGCCGGTTACAGGCGCGCATTGCCGACCCCAAGCACAAGTTGCCCAAGACCTATTGGGTACAAGTGGAGGGTGAGCCGACCGATGAGCAGTTGCAGCAGTTGCGTGACGGTGTGGAACTCAATGACGGCAAGACTTTGCCCGCCGAAGCCCGTGCGCTGGAAGAACCGTCGTTGTGGCCGCGTAACCCGCCCGTGCGCTTTCGCAAGAGCGTGCCCACGTCCTGGCTGGAACTGGTGATTCGCGAGGGGCGCAATCGTCAGGTGCGTCGCATGACAGCAGCGGTCGGCTTGCCAACCTTGCGTCTGGTGCGCGTACGCATTGGCGACTGGACGATCGATGGGCTGGAGCAGGGGCACTACAAAGAAGTGCCCGCCACGTTATAGCGCGCCGGACTCGATCAGCCCGATCACCACACTTTTGATGATAAACGCGGCCACACCCAGGCCCAGTACGAAAAACAGGATAAACGAGCCGAACCGCCCGGCCTTGGATTTCTTTGCCAGGTCCCAGACGATAAAGGCCATAAAAATGATCAGGACGCTGACCAGAATCGTCATCATCCACTCTTCAAGCAAGGCAGGATCCATCAGTGTTCTCCGGCAAGGGCAAGGTCAAAAAGCCGAGGGAGTATACGCCAAGGGGCAGAGAGGGATTATTGACCTGTGTAGGAGCAATCAAGCGTCGACCGGATGCTCCCACAGGCTTTGCCACAATAACGTGGCGTCAGCGCGCCAAGCCCAATCTGTAGGAGCGAGCTTGCTCGCGATCTTTGGCTTGCGATTTTTCAAGATCAACAGATCGCGAGCAAGCTCGCTCCTGGAGTTGCCTTCAGGTGCGCAGGTGGGTCAGCGGCAGTTCGGTGCTGTTCAGTACTTGGTTGAGTACAAAGCTCGAACGAACGCTGGTCACGCCGTCGATGCGGGTCAAATGGCCCAGCAGCAGCTTTTGATAGTGATCCATGTCCGGCACCACCACTTTCAACTGGTAATCGGCGTCGACGCCCGTGACCAGGCTGCATTCCAGCACTTGGGGCAGATTGCGGATCGAGGCTTCAAAGTTCTCGAACCGCTCGGGGGTATGGCGGTCCATGCCGATCAGCACATAGGCGGTCAGGCTCAGCCCCAGCTTTTTGCGGTCCAGCAGTGCGACCTGTCGGTCAATGTAGCCGTCATCTTCCAATTGCTTGACGCGCCGTGAGCAAGGCGAAGGTGACAGACCAATGCGCTCAGCCAACTCCTGGTTCGAGATGCGCGCATCGCGCTGTAATTCCGCCAAAATGCTCAGGTCGTACCGGTCCAGTTTGCTCACGAAGACACCCTTTCTCATAACTATTGCGTGAAAGTATCAGCCTTAAGGCAAAAATTGCGCAAGTAATGTTTTATTCAGCAATCTTCGCAATCCCCTGCTTCAGTCTCAGGCCTATGCTTATTAACAGAATCACTGCCCGGACATAGAGTCCACAGCGGCCCGCCGAATCAGGCCAGCCGCGGCCGCCAACCCCACAGGGGAACGCTGGCCCCCGGGCTACGCACCGTTCAGAAGACAGTGTGAGGTGAGCCAACATCACGAGTGTTGAGCCAGGACCGAAAAATTCAAAGGGCGACCGACGGGTCGCCCTTTTTTATGGTCACAAATAAGTGACACGCTACGCGGCCCTTGGCAGAACCGGTTGCTGATTTCTCAGTCTTACCTTTACACCCCCCCTTCTTGATGAGAACAACCATGACATCGCGCATCTGGCGTTTGGCCGCTGTGGGATTGCTTTATGTGAGCGCCAGCGCGCAGGTGCTGGCCGATGGGCCGGGTGATGGCAACCCTCAGCAGGCGCGCCCCAACGGCGGCCAGCAGCGCGGTGAGCAAGGCGACAGGGGCAATAATCAGTCTCGACCCGATCGCGCGATGCCCAACTCGGGCCGGGGTGAGCCTCAGGGCGGCCAGTGGCAAGGTCGGCCTCATCAGGATAACGTGCGCCCGGCTTCGCCCGCTCAGCCGCCGGGCAACACCTTGCCCATCCAGCCGCGACCCGGGGCCGTGCAACGCTCTTGGCCTGGCCAAGGCAACGCCTGGCAAACCGCACCCCGTCAACCCGGCTATCACTTGCCTTGGCAGGGCGCGGCAAACCCAAGGCCCGACGCTCATCCCCGTGACTCGCGCTGGGCGGGCCGCCCAAGCGGGCAGGGTAATGGCTGGGGGGCCGGGCCGCAGTATCGGCCGGGCTATATCGTCGACCGGTTCCCCGGGCAGCACTGGCAAGTACCGTATCGGGGGCAGAACTACTTCTTTTCTGGCGGTTATTGGTATCGCCCACAAGGCCCGCGTTACATCGTGGTGCAGCCACCGTACGGCATTCGCGTAGGGTATTTGCCGGACTACGCGCGGGAAGTATGGGTTGGCAGTACGTTGCTGTTTCTGGCGGCCGGGGCGTATTACGCCTACCAACCTGGCACCCAGGACTACATCGTGGTTCAGCCGCCCACCCCCGTTGCGCAACCAGTGCAGCCGCCCGTCAACAACGGTTATGACGTGGTGGCCTGGCCGATGAACGGTCAAAGCCCTGCGCAAATCAATCAGGACCGCTACGACTGTTACCGCTGGTCGGTGGACCAGAGCCACTTTGACCCGGCGCATATGGCCTATGCGCCTGCGCCATCGGTGGTTCAGGCCTATCGGCAGGCGCAGGGCACCTGCCTGAGCAGCCGGGGTTACCAGGTGACGTATTAAACCGGTGAGCGGGTTTTAGGTTTGACCACTTCCGGCGGGTCGGCGTGTACCAGCACGTCGGCCTGCGGGTAGGCGTTCTTGATGGCGTCCATGGCCTGGTCGCTGATGGCGTGGGCCGCTGACAACGTCAGCTCGCCCGGCAGTTCAAGGTGCAACTGCACAAACCACACATTGCCCGAGACCCGCGTGCGCAAGTCGTGGGCACCCAGTACGCCGGGAACGCTGCAAGCCAGCGCCAGCATTTTTTCGCTGACGTCGCTGGGCAACTCTTCGTCCATCAACACCTTGAAACTCTCACGGGCGATCTGGAGTGCGCTCCAGAGGATGTACACCGCAATGCCCAGGCCGAACCAGGCATCCAGTTGGGGAAAGCCCACGGTGGACAGCACCAGCGCCACCAAAATACTGCCATTGAGCATCAAGTCCGAGCGGTAATGCAGCGAGTCCGCCCGCACCGCGTTGGAGCCCGTCGCCTTGACCACGCGGTGTTGCAGCATCAGCAGCCCCACGGTCATCACCAGCGAAAATATAATCACGGCAATACTGAGCCACGGCGCGCCCACGGGTTCGGGGTGCTTGAGGCGTTCCACCGCCTGATAGGCGATGAGTACCGCACTCACGGCGATAAACACCGCTTGCGCCATGCCCGCCAGCGACTCGGCCTTGCCGTGGCCATAACGGTGGTCGTCGTCGGCGGGGCGCAAGGCGTAATGCACCGCCAGCAGGTTGAGAAACGAAGTCACGCCGTCGAGCATCGAGTCGGTCAGCCCGGCGAGCATGCTGATAGAACCGCTGAACCACCAGGCGATGGCCTTGGTCACGATCAGCACACCCGCCACCGCCACCGACGTGCGGGTGGCCAGGCGTAACAGGCGGGCGTGTTCCTGGCTGCTGGTCATAATCGGTCCTTGAGTCAGGCGGCGGGTTTGAGGCCGTACATCGCCAGTTGTTGAGCGCTGCCTGTGTGCTGGATCAGGCGCGGGTCGTTCAGCGGGAAGCTATGGCCCAGTTCACTTTCAAGAATCGCCTGCAACTTACTGTTATCGACCTTGCCGTCTGCGCCGATGGCTTCGTTCAGTTTTTCCGGGGCGATGTGCGCGGTTTTACCCGGCGGGAAATAAATGGCTCCGGTGGCGAAGTCGACGCCGAACGCGATCAGCCCCGGAATCACATAAAACAGCAAGCCGACGGCATCCAGCGCCACCACCACAGGATCGATTTTGCCGTCGATCTGGCCCCGCCGATCCGGGAAGAAAATACTGCCGCACGCCGTCAGTTGGGTAAACAGGGCCGCGACTACTACACCGCCGATCACACGCGAAACGCTACGCATAGCAAACACCTCGAAGAAACGTGAAGTCTAAGACCGCACTTAATACCAGACAGTTCGCCGTTATACTCGCCGTACTGTTCTGGAGCCACCATGATTTCCTTGCCGATTGATGAAGTTTTACCCGCCTTGTGTCAGGCATTGAGCGAACGCAACGAGGTTGTGCTCGAAGCGCCGCCCGGTGCGGGTAAAACCACCCGTGTGCCGCTGGCCTTGCTCAACGAGCCTTGGCTGGCGGGGCAGACCATCGTCATGCTCGAACCCCGTCGGCTCGCCGCCCGCGCCGCCGCTGAGCGGCTGGCCAGCGAGCTGGGTGAAAAAGTCGGTGAAACCGTCGGCTACCGCATCCGCCTCGACAGTAAAGTGGGCCCCAACACCCGCATCGAAGTGGTCACCGAAGGGATTCTCACCCGACGCTTGCAGCAGGACCCGGCACTGGAAGGTGTGGGGTTGCTGATCTTCGATGAGTTTCATGAGCGTAGCCTCGACGCTGATCTGGCGTTGGCCTTGAGCCTCAATGGCCGTGAGCTGTTTCGTGATGAACAGCCGCTGAAAATCCTGTTGATGTCGGCCACGCTCGAAGGCGAGCGGCTCGCCGGGTTGCTCGATGACGCGCCGGTGCTGCGCAGTGAAGGGCGCATGTACCCGGTAGCCATGCGCTGGGGTCGGCCGTTTTTGGCCGGTGAGTTTATTGAGCCGCGCGTGGTGCAAACGGTGTTGGATGCCCTGACCGATGACAGTGGTAGCCTGCTGGTGTTTTTGCCCGGCCAGGCCGAGATTCGCCGGGTGCATCAGCAACTGGCCGAGGCGCTGGATTCACGGCACGACATCCTGCTGTGCCCCTTACACGGTGAATTGGACCTGGCGGCACAACGGGCCGCCATCGAGCCCGCCCCCGCTGGCACGCGCAAAGTGGTGCTGGCCACTAACCTCGCGGAAACCAGCCTGACCATTGATGGCGTACGGGTGGTGATCGACGCGGGGCTGGCGCGGGTGCCGCGCTTCGATCCGGGCAGCGGCATGACCCGCCTCGACACCCAGCGCATCTCACGGGCCAGCGCCACCCAGCGCGCCGGGCGGGCAGGGCGGCTGGAGCCCGGCGTGTGTTACCGCCTGTGGTCTGAAGACCAGCACGGGCAACTGGCAGCGTATGGCAGTGCAGAAATGTTGCAGGCCGACCTGGCCGGGTTGGCGCTGCAACTGGCGCGCTGGGGCGTGACCCCGGGCGAGTTGACCTGGCTCGATGTGCCTCCTGCTGCCAGTTATGCACAGGCTCAGCAACTGCTTGAAAGGTTGGGGGCCTTGAGCGCCAGCCGCACACTCACCCCCCACGGCGAGGCAATGGCCGAGGTGCCCGCCCACCCGCGCATTGCACACCTGCTGCTGCGCGGGCAGGACTTGGGCCTGGGCACTCTGGCCAGCGACGTGGCGGCGCTCTTGGGCGAGCGCGATATCTTGCGCGGTGCCGGTGCCGATGTGCATAGCCGGCTGGCTTTATTGGCGGGTGAAAACCAAGCTGCGCGGGGCGCACAAGGCGGGGTTCAGCGCGCCCGACAACTGGCCCGGCAATACCGTGGCTACTTGCGTGGCAAGGCTACCCGGCCGGTAGCTGACCCACAGCATGCGCGCTGGCTGGGGGCCTTGCTGGCGCTGGCCTACCCCGACCGCATTGCGCAACAACGCAAACCGGGCGGCGCGGAATACCGCCTCGCCAATGGTCGTGCGGCCCTCTTCAACGAGGTCGATGGCCTGATGAAACACCCGTGGCTGGTGATTGCCGACCTGGGCAGCCGACAGGGCCAGCGTGAGGAACGCATCTACCTGGCGGCCGAGTTTGATCCGGCCCTCTTCGACGACGCATTAGCAGACCTTGTGAAGTCGGTAGACGAACTTGATTGGGATGAGCGAGAAGGGGTGCTCAAGGCCGAGCGGCAATTGAAGGTGGGGCAGTTGGTACTTTCCACAAAGCCGTTGCCAAACCTGGACGAGCAAGCCCGTTCGCTCGCTCTGGTCAGCCTGGTCAGGCGTAAGGGTATTGAGCTACTGCCGTGGACGCCTGAGTTAAGACAGTGGCAAGCGCGGGTCGAACTGTTGCGTCAGCTGGATATCCAGAATGGCCAGACCGCAAGCAAATGGCCGGATTTGAGCGATGCCAATCTAATCCAGACGCTTGAGGCGTGGCTCACGCCTTACTTGGGCAAGGTCACCCGGCTAAGCCATTTCAGTCAGTTGGACCTGTCCTCGATAGTCAGAAATCAGCTGCCTTGGGCGCTTGCGCAGGAGTTGGAGAGCCAGGCACCTCAGGCGATCCAGGTGCCTTCGGGTTCGAGCATCCGCATCGACTATTCAGAGTACCCGCCAATTCTCGCTGTGCGGCTACAGGAGTTGTTCGGGCTGGCCGAAACGCCTCGGATTGCTCATGGCAAACAGCCACTGACACTGCATTTGTTGTCGCCGGCCCGCAGGCCCGTACAGGTCACCCAAGATCTGGCCAACTTCTGGCGCAGTACCTATGTGCAAGTGAAAAAAGACCTCAAGGGTCGATACCCAAAGCACTTTTGGCCTGACAACCCTTTAATCGCAGAGGCTACCGCTAGAGCCAAGCCCAGAAAGCCATGAGTCTTTGTTCTCCGCAGACCGCTCTGTACGCACGGGGTTAGGCACTTGACGGGGTGGGCAGTCAACCCACCTTTACGGTGGCTGCATGGCTTGCTACCCCGTGGCAGCCGCATTCCAGCCGATGCCCATCCAGAACGATGCTTAGGCCGTTCATGCGCCGATGTGGGTGGCTTTCCGTGAACGCGTAAATACCCACATGCAACGGGCAGGTGGCCTTGTCGCCGAGCACGGCTATGGTTTTTCCGTTGAGCTGGTGAGTGCCTGCAAGCTGGCATTCGACGACTTTACCGCCACTGCTGGTGGCGTCGCCTAAACAAACAGGTCGTTTCATTGCGTGACTCCCGGCGCACCAAAGAGGAAGGGGTCGGCCCAGCGGGTTTTGGCGTTTTGGGCTTTGGTGGCTTCGTCCGGTGGGCGGACCATCTGTACGGTGGTGGTGCCGTCGCTGCCGTTGTAGATCACGGCGCTGGTACCGCCGTCGAGGTAGCTGGCCATGCTGGCGAGGTTGATGGCGACCAGTGCGCTGCTGACGCCGGTATTGCCCAGGCGGCGGCCCAGGTCGTAGCCTTCTTCGACGTTGCCCAGCTCGATGCCGGTGCCGTCCGTATTCAGTGCGTGCAGGGCGTTGTTAAGGGTAATCAGGCCGTCGATATTGTCGGTGCTGTCGTAGAACACCCGCACCGGGGCGGTGCCTTCGGGCAAGGTGTTCAGGGCTTTGAGCCAGGCACCTTGCAGGGCTTTGACCTGGAGGGCGGGCTTGAGGGGGGTGCCGTTTTCGTCGTTCATCGACACTTTTATCGGGCGGTGCAGGTAACCGAGCATGGGCGCGGCGTCGAATTCCTTGACCTGATGTACAGCCCAACGCACGGGGAGCCAGGGTGTGGGTTCGAAATGACCGGGGCCACGATTGCCAAGGGTTTTCCACAGCTCGGGGAGTTGGGCGTGCCAGTAGGCGCTGGACATGGTGCCGGGGCCATACGCATTTTCTACGCCCTCAGCGTGCTTCTTGGCCGCATAGATACCGTCGAATAAAGCAGTATGCTTCCAAAAAAACGCCCATAACTTGCCCATGTCGGTGCGCTTGGTCTGGTTGTCCTCTTCCTCGTTGATGGCGAATGGACGCAGGTATTGATCGACTCGATCCGAGCGCGATACCAGCAAGCCGGTCATGCTGTCGTAGACCGTAGGCACTGCATTGCCATCTTGAAGACCGGGTGTGCCACGCTTGCGGTAGATGTCACGTGTGACGTCCCCATCCGCACTGACAATCAAGGCTTGCGGTACTTCTGGATTGTCATCAAAGAACTGGAACAGATTCTCAATTTGTCGCTGTGCATGAGTTGCATTTTCGGCACCTTGCCAAAGAAACAAAGTGACGCCCAATGTTGCGGCGTTCCTCCCGCTATGAATTAGACCTACCGCGCCATAGCCTTTTTTGTAAGGGTCTGCTGGTTTCAGTGCAAAGGTTGGCAAGGGCCAGTACGCCACGGCATCACGGGCGGAATGGCGGAAGGAGGCCCGGATATTGATCGCGGCATTATCACGTCGGGTGCCCGCGTTGTAAGGATAATCCGCAGCGTTCTGTGAATAGATTGAGCTGAAGTTGTCTTTTTTCTTTTGGATCAAGCGCCAGATGCCGGATTGTTGGTTTTCATCTATTGCCAACCCCGCCGCCCTGATTTCCAGCGCATAGGTCCGTTCGCGTTCGGCAATTTGCTCGGCCGTCAGTGGCGCGGGTTGCGCCACGGCGACGGGATTGGCCCATTGCATTACGGCCTTGGTACCCCACACCGCGCCATACAACAACGCCATCACACCAAAAATGCCAGCAAGCCCAGCGAGGGTAGGCGGCGCGATGTTTCTCATCGTCATTTCTTCAATCTCTCTGTACTTCATCACTTGATCGGTCACGAAAGTCAGCCAGCCGAAAACCAGTGCAAGCCCGACCCAAAGGAACACGGTGAAGCGCGGTCGGCTATTCATGGCTTGCCTTCTGTGTCGCGGGGTCTTCTGACCAGTGGGGGCGGCGTCATTGGCACCAGTTCCTCAGGCGGAAATACGCCATCTTCGTAATAGAGGTAATTAGCCCTGACCAAGTCCCGAGCCTCAGCGCTAAGCCTCGGCCAGCCCGGTTTATCGTTAAGTTTCAGAAATGAATCGTCGTCCATCCGCCAATCCGCTATCGCAATCAGCACCTCCCGAATCTGCGGGTCGTCCAAGCATTTAGCCTGCCCCACCGCCACATCCATTGCCGTCACCCACCGATGGTTTTCCGGGCTGCGCAAAACCGCCGAGTGATAGCTGTTGTTGCCCCACTCCTTGGGATCGACCGCTAGACGGGCGCGGATTTCGTTGGGCGTTTCTTCGCGCTCAATTAGAAAGTGATCCGCGATGTCGAGCATGGGGTTACCCAGCACCACGGTCTGGCGCAGCACGCGCGTTTGGTCGTCCGCTTCCTTGCCCTGATTCCAGGCAGCTAACGCCTTAGCCTCCGACACGCGTGCTGGGCTATGGCGCAGTTCAACCCATTTGAACGTGGCATTGCTATTGCCCAATGCGTTGTTCTGTGAAACCGCGTCTGGTGCGTCGATACCCGCGCGGGTCGGGCTGCCCGTGATGGCTTCGCCGCCGAACATCTGCGGCGCATACGGCGGTGTCAGGGGCTCGGCATTGATGTAGCGGGTTTCACCTATGCCTGTGGTGTTTTGCAATATGGCGGGGATTAGCTGATGTTCTGCTGAATAGCGGTCGCCCATGACGCGTAAGGGCACGAGGCTGGGGTCTGTACCCACGTAGATCGGTTTTTCGTTGCGGTGCCGTGTGCTCCACAGCCGCTGATAAAACCCCGAAGGCATGGCCGACATTACGGGCTTGCCATCGGGTAAATGTGACGGAACACCAAAGGTGCCAATACCACTGACATCGTTGATGCCAACGGTAGAGTCATCATGGCTGAAATACAGATAGACCTTGCCGCGATTGTCGCGCTCGGGAAACACCACTGTGTTTTCATCCGGCCCCAGGCGCTGCCCTTGTTGCGGTGACCAGTGCGGGCCGGTGCGACCGCCATAAGCGGGTTGCCCGTATTGCAGCTCACTGAGAGACGGCACGGCATGAGGCGTGGCCGTCACTGCGCGTACGATATCTATCAGGGTGCCGAGGGTGTCGGAGCCTTCCGGCGTTTTACTCGGTAATAGTGAATACGGCGAGGCGACCATGATTGCGCAGTCGGCGCAACGTTGGCCGCGATCTACCAGTAAGGCCTGCGCAAGCAGGGTGATCAGCGTGCCCTGGCTGTGCCCCATGATGGTGATGGTTTCATCGGGGGCCAGGCGTCGAGCTTCACTGACCAGCATGGCCAGGCGGTGGGCTGCCAGGATGAAATAGCGACGGTGCGGATTGGCCCCCATAAACAACGTATTGGGCAGCGCAAGATTAGCCAGGTGCCGGGTGAGGGTGTCGAACCCCTCACCGAACATCTCCAGCAGGTTGTTGGTGGCGTTGGCGAAGAACCCGCCGCCCCTGGCGAAGTGACGGTCCAGGCGGTTGTTGAAGTTGTCCTGGTACTGGGGGCGCAGCTTGGTCGGGTCGCCGTTTTTGTCGCGTTTGATTTCGTCTGGCGCGGCACGATAGCCCCAATAGAACGGGATGAAACAGCTGCGGGTATTTTTATCGGTGTTGCGTTTGTAGAGGTGGGTGTCGGGGTCGTCGAGCCTGTCTTTGTTTCGTGGCGACAGGCGCTCTACCGGAACTGCCTTTGCTGCCGCAAACTCAGCGCCATAACGTCCAGCGCACAAATCCGGGCGATTCAGCCGCTCGTTCAAGCCTTGAAGCAATCCGGTTTCCACCGACTCATACGACGCGCCAGGGTCGTTAACGCCATGCAAAAAAATCACGATGCCGGGCATGTCACGCGGAATGGCGACCCGTCGATCACCCGGTCGATTGGGGATAAGCCGACTGCGTTGTTCGGCGATAACACTGTAGTTGGGGTCGCTCATGCCTGAGTTCCTCTGAGGGCTGCCATCAGCCCATTTCACTGGGGTTCGATGCCCGGCTCGTACTGATTCAACAGGTGCTCAAACGTAGTGCTGCCTGCATATTTGAGCTTGAGCCGTTGCAGTTCAGCGTCCGTGCCTCGGCATTGCTGGTTTATGTCGTCGATGACCTGCGCTTGCTCATCTCCTGGGTCGGGAATTTCGCCACGCAAGTGGTCGCATAGGTCCCGTTGTTCAACGAATTTACTGATATCGCTGGGAGTTTGTTCCGACCCGCAAGCCGCTTGAGTCAATGCGAGTAACACCACTGCCGCTACTGAGAAATGGGTCGTCATGGGTTACTTTCCGTCCGTTGACCAATGGGGCTTGTCCTTATTTCCCCCCACAAACTTGATAACGCCGTAGGTTTTCCCCACAGCGTGCAACTCAATATTCATTGAGGTTCGAGGCTCGGTATGGATGATCACCGCTGTACCTGATGCATTATTGACAGTGAGGGTCCCTGCCCAACTGATCGTCGTATCGATGGCGTTGCCTTCGATATGTCGGGACGTTAGGGAGGGAGAGGTTTTAAGGTTTTGCATGCCATATGCATTGACCATCGCTTTAGCGCCAGCCACGGATTTAACACGGGAATAAGCACCTGCATCGTCTTGATGGGCCCACTCAATATCGATGCCTTCACGTTCCGGCACTGTTTGTGGGTCGGCGTTGTTGTTCACGATTTGCCATGCCCAGTGCATGAGGAAGGCCCTATTGGCAGGCCGCAACGTTGCAGAAATGCTGACGGTTGCGCCTGCGGCACGAAGCGCAGTCATAAAGGCCGTTGCTTGTGTCGAAAACGGTGCCGCCAAGTCATCCAGGCTGACGCTGGTCGGAAATTCACTCACCCAAGAGCGGCCACTGGGTTTTTTCGTGGAAATCTCAACAATCACAGGCGTCTGGTCCGACGTGGGAGTGAGGTTGTGTCGCGCTATCGTCATCGTAAGGCACCTCGATTCTGGCGATTTGTGGTGTGTCGGATTGCACGGTTTGGGTGTTGCCGTGCTCGTCAGTGATGCCGACGACGACATCGCCGGACTCCAGCTGAATTCGATATTTCACATCGCTGAGCGGCATGCCGGTCTGCTTGTTTTTGATGAGAAAGGTGAGGTCATACGGGCTGTTCTGGCTGGGCTGCGCAATTTGCATGGCACCGCCAGTGCCCGCCGAACCTGCGCCAAGCAACGGTTTCAAGGCATTCACCTTGGCGAGTTGCATGGCGTCTCGCTGAATCTGTTCCGTACCCCCGTCAGTTCCAGTGATCCCTTGCACCACGCTGCCATCCTCCAGCGCGACGTGATAAGCCTGCGATAACGCAACAGCCTTTGGGTCACCTTCAAAGTGCAAAACATGGCGTTGGTCCGCCCCATCACGGCCAAATGCAGGCATCGGTGCGCGGTCGGTTTTGGGGCCGACCCAATCATGGTCCGCCGCATGCACAATGGCGCTGCCTGACGTACCGATCTCGATGCCGCCGCCAATCTTGATGTAGCTGCCGTCGTCGGCGACCAAACGAATGGTCGGTGCCGTCAGGACGATTTCACCTTCAGCCGCTGAAGCGTGCAGGTTCTTTTGTGCATTGAGGGCGATGTCGTCGTTTTGGGCCTGAACCAGCACCTTGCCGCGATTGGCGATGGCGCTGATGCCAGCGTCCTGGGCAAACGCGCAAATACCTTGGCCCGCGTGCAGGCGCATGGCCGCGCCGCTGGTCATTTGCAGGTGGTCCTGCGCGGTAGTGTCGTGATTACCCCCCGCGTAATGGGCTTGGGAGGCCGGGGTGGCACTGACAATACCTGCCTCGCTGGTGATGGCGATCAGCGGTTCACCACTGGCTGAGCTGTCGGCCGCGGGCCACTGGTTCAGGGTGTGGCGTAACGCTTGGATACCCGCGTAATCGAGTGCCTGCGCGCCTTGTGCCGTCGCGGTTTCGCCCAATGACTTAAACAGGTCGGCACACTGGCTGAGCAATTCCAGCAGGGCTTCACGGCCCAACTGCGGGTCTTGCGCCTGATGCTTGGCGTAGGTGGTCAGCAGCAAGCCTTGCGCGGCGCGTAAGGCTATTGCGGCATTGGTACGCAGTTCTGCACCGTTGCCCAGGGGGTGGGCCTTGCCTTCGTTGCGCGGCGTTGTCAATTTGCCCAGGTTTAACGCGCTGTCCTGATGGCGGCTGGCGAGCCGGGTGCGCAGTTCACCTGTGGTGTCATCGAACAGCAACTCGTTGTAGCCGCCGCCTTTGTGTTCTTTTGTCTTGATCCCGCTCAGGGCGCTGTTGGTCGGTAACGGCTTCAAGCCGGCCACATCGCTGAAACGTGGCGAGTGGTGAAGGCTGTTGTACACCGTGCCGGTGATCAACGGCTGGTTAATGTCCCCGGCCATAAAGCTCACCACGACTTCCTGCCCGATACGCGGCATGAACTGATGGCCAAAGCCGTCCCCGGCGCTGGGGTGGGCTACCCGCAGCCACGCGGTGTCTTGCGCATGCTGCCTGGCGCTGTCGCGCTCATTGGGCTGTTCGCGTTGCCAATGAAAGCGCACTTTCACGCGTGCCCACTCATCGGTGTGCACCTCACCCAAGGCGTTTTCGCCGACCACGATGGCGGTCAGAGGCCCGGCAACCACAGGGCAGGGCGTCAAGCATTGAGGGCGATAAGGAATATGACGACGGATGCTGGTGAAGGTGTTGCTGTAGTCCGCTTCAGCTTCGTTGAGGTAATTGTTGTGCCCCTGATGCTGCACGCTCAACAACAGAAACTCATTAACCGTGGCCCCTGGCTCGCGCGGATTGCTGCCTTCATACGCCTGTGAGGGATCATGTCGCAGGTGCTGCGTCAGCGTGAAGGTGTAACCCGGCACCATCGCTCGGCAATTGCTGGCACCGCGAAAGGTTTTGCCCTGCGCATGCAAGGCATCGCGGTGCCAGCCGACACGATTGGCCGTTTCGGCCCGGCTACCCGAGTGGTATTGCCCTAAAAAGGTGTACTGCTCAAATCGTACGGCGTCGCTGGCAGGTTTCAGAAAAGCTGTATCGATGTGTTCCCAAGGCGCTGCTTGCTTGTAATCGAAGGAGGGCGCACTGATGGCGTCGGACTGCTGCTGGCGGTGGGCGGTCCATTCACTGATGGTGTCGGCAGTGCCCGGGATCGAATGCGGGTGGTACTCAATGACCGGTTGTTGCTCCAGCGGCGTGAGCCGGTTGGAGTCATTGCGCACCACCAGCGTATGGCTTTGTGCGGTGTGTTCGAAGTAGAACAACCAGCCTTCTTGCTCAAGTAGGCGGCGTGCAAAGTGTTCGTCTGTTTCATTGAACTGCGTGATGCAACTGTGGAGTCTGAGGGGCGCGCCTTGCGCAAGATCGAATCGGAACTTGGCCATTACGCCGTAATGAGCAAAGACCGTGTGCAGCACATCGACTACGGTGCGGTCTTGGAAAATACGAGAATCTACCCGCTGGCTCAGGTACCAAAACCAGGGGCTCAACGTCGCCGAGTAATAGCTTAAACCACCGTCATTCTTCAGGTGGTTGAAGCCTGTGATGTGGCCGTGAATGAAGCGGTGAGCGCCATTGGCCAATTCGACTTCAAGCCGTGTGGGTTGGCCGACCAGCGTCTTGAGTTCGAGCCGTGGGTCGCGGCTAAGCAGCGCCAACTCAAAGCTGAACGGTTGGGAAATCGCTTCATGGCCACTGAAGCTGTCCAGCAGCAGTTCGTGATCGGATTCAGTTTGAACAGCGAGTTTGATCAACCGGTGCTTGTGAGCCGAGAGAACGCAGGCTGGATCGGTGGGCATGCTGACCTCTTGTAGCGGAGGGCGGCGGACGCTTATCTACTGAAGGGAGGAAAGGTTCGCCTAGAGGCGAAGAGTTGAGCATGGGGGAAGGAAAATGGCGTGTCGGATGGTTGCCTAATTTGAGTAGGAACCCTCTGTAATTGCTTGGCGGGTTTCAGATAATGGCAGTTGAAAAAGCATGCTCCAAGCGAGAGCGTCAGGATTGAAGACCGTTTCTATCGGTCTGACTGGTGCTTACACCGTGCCTGCTCAATTCGGCGGCAGCAAGAATCGCCCCACGACCGGTAAATGATCGGAAATGCTCAGCGTATCTTGCTGGCGCACATAGCCTTCGATGCGGTCCAGTTTTGTGCTGTAGACCAGGTAGTCGAGTGTGCGGTCAGGCTCTGTGGCTTTTGGGTTGTTGGGGAAGTGAGTCAGCCACAATTCGCGGTCGATGCCGGTGGCGTCTGGGTTGCTGGGGATCATGGGGTACTTTTCCCAGAGCATATGCAGCTCACTGTCGGGCGAATACCCCAGGCGCAATTGCGCCGGCAGGCGCTGGAACTGGCCGATGGGCAGCAGGTTGAAATCCCCCCCGATTACCCAGGGGGTGCCTTGGCTTTCGAATTTGTCGAGCAGGGAGGCGGTGCTTTGCATTTGCCGATGCAAGTTGCTGTTGTCGAGTGTGGGCGCGTCCAGTTGCGTGTTGATGGCGATCAGTTGGCCGCCGTCGTTGAGCGGCAGGTAATTGACCAGCAACGCGGGCTTGGGCTGGAACTGGCGGCTGATGAAGTTGGCATCCGCCACGGGTAATTGCAGGCGTTCGGCATGCTCGATCTGGTAACGGCTAAGGGTGACCAGTTTGCGCCCCACACTGCCGAAAATACGCCAGTCCGGTACGAAATCGGCTTTCCAGGTGAAGGCCTGGGTGCTGCACGGGTACAGGTCTACCAGGCGTTCTTGCAACAGGGCCAGTTGGTCCTGATAGTCGCTGGCCTTGGCGTTTTCATCGAGTTCTTGCAGCAGCACCAGGTCAGGTCGCTCATCGCGGATCACGCGGGACACTTCATCCAGACTAAACGCCATGTCTTCGCCGGTGGGGCGGGTGTCCGGGCCACTGCCGTCGTTCAGGTCGTACCAGAACACATACCGCTTGCCCGCCAGGTACTGCACGTTCCAGGTCATGACCTTGAGGTCCTGGCCAGGCACCAGCATGGGGGTCGATATCGGGCAACTGAATGACAGCACCTCTTTGGTATCGGGGCGCCACGTCATGCTGTAAATCAGGCTCGCCAATGCTGCTGAGGCCAGCAGCACGCCTATCACCGTGTTACGCAGAATACGTGGCATGTCGGGGGCTCAGGCTTGATGCGGTTCGGAGGATTCGCCAATCAACATAAACAGGCGGAACAGGACAACAGTGATAAACAATTGCAGAAAGCCGTTGAGGCTTTCAAGGACAATCGAGATCAGCAGGTTGTCGTCTTTGGGCATGAGCGAAAAGCTGAATTCCTTGAGCAACATCAAGGGCCCCAGCACCGCCAGAATGCACACGAACAAGCGCCAGAAATGGCCGCGAGTCATGACCAGGCTGGCCTTCATGGCCATTAGCGGCGGCTGGCCACGCAGCACCAACTGGTATTCGGCAAACGCGAGCACCACGGTCAGGTAGATCCCCGGAATGAAGAACATCGACAGGCCAAGCACAATCAGCAAGGTGCTGATGGCGGCGAGCAGGGCGAACTTTGGCCACAGGGTGAGCGCCCGTGCCAGCACGTCGCGGTTGCTCGGGCTTTCGCCTCGGCTGCGGGCGTCGAGAAACAGGATCAGGGCGCTGGTGTACAGCGGGTAGGCGAGCAGGCCGACCACCATGCTGTAACCGGGGGAGGCATCGGGGCCCACAGCGCCGTCAACGAGGCGTTGTAACACAGCCTCAAGAATGACCAGGGGCAGGCACAGCGTCACAATCTGGCCGAGATTGCGCTGGACGAAGTACAGGGAGTCGCGAATAACAGTCAGCGGATTCATTATCAGGTATCAGCAGTCAAAAGCGGTGCGCCACTTTAACCGATGAGCTGCACCTTTGAACAAATGTAAGCAATCGGTAAGGTCGGTTGAAACGCATGCCCTTGCCCCCATAACCTTTGCACTGCCCGGCAGTGCACCTTGCAGGTATGCCCGCTTGGAGCCTGCCGTGCTGTGCAAGGCTCCGGTTTTTATCCGCCATCCAATGAGGTCGTCATGAACAGCGAAGAACAAACCCTGATTGACGGGTTGTTTACCCGGCTACAACAGGCTGAAAGGGAGGCGGCCCCGCGCGATGCCCAAGCGCAAGCGCGGATCAACGAACACCTGGCGCGTCAGCCAGTAGCGGCTTACTACATGACGCAAGCCATTCTGGTGCAAGAGGCAGCGCTCAAGCAGCTGGATCAGCAGAACAAGCAGTTGCAAGCCGAGCTTGACCAGGCCCGCACTCAACCCGCACCCGCTTCATCGGGCGGGAGCTTTTTGTCCGGCATGTTCGGCGGCGGCAATCGCGCGCCCGCGCCCGCTCCTGCGCCGGCACCGACTACGGGCGGCTGGCGTGATGGGCCGTCGTCGCCCCCGGCGGCACCTGCTTTCGCGCCCCCACCCGGCGCAGCTGCCGCGGCTCCCGCCTCAGCCCCTGGCGGCGGATTTATGAGCGGTGCCTTGAAAACGGCCGCCGGTGTGGCGGGTGGCGTGATGCTGGCACAAGGCCTCAGCAGCCTGTTCGGCCATCACTCGCAACCGCCCGTCGTTGAAGAAATCATCGAGCAGCCCACGCCGGTCAGTGACAACGGTTGGGGTGGTGATAATCAGCAATATGCCAGCAATGATTACAGCAACGTTCCAGACGCCGGCCTGGACGATGATGGCTTTTTCTCCGACGACGATTCCTTCGTTTGATCCTTTGCCGCCCGGGGTGCTCGCGTGCACGTCGGGCGGTTTATCCGCGCAAGGCCCTTGTAGGCTGGCATACTGCTATTTCGTTTCTTCAGTTGCTTGCCCGCTGTCAGGGCATCATGAGGTAGGTCGGTGAAAAGAATTGCAGTCTTCGCGGATGTGCAGAACCTCTATTACACGGTGCGCCAAGCGTATGGTTGCCACTTCAACTACGCCGCCTTGTGGGCTGACATTCGCCAGCGCGGTGAAATCGTCGAGGCGTATGCCTATGCGATCGACCGGGGTGACAGCAAGCAGCAGCAGTTTCAGCAGATCCTGCGCAACCTCGGTTTCACGGTAAAGCTCAAGCCCTACATCCAGCGCAGCGACGGCTCGGCCAAGGGGGACTGGGATGTGGGTATTACCATCGACATCATGGATGCCGCCGCCAATGTGGACGAAGTGGTGCTGGCTTCGGGTGATGGCGACTTCGACCTGTTGCTCGAGCGCATTGCCAGCAAGCACGGCGTGCAAACCGTGGCGTACGGCGTGCCGGGTTTGACGGCCAACTCGTTGATCCGTGCGGCCGGCCGTTATATACCGATTGAAGGCAGCTTGCTGCTCAAGTAACTCTTTTTTGACAGGATTGACCCCGTTTGGAACGTATTGCGGTTATTGACTTTGAAACCACTGGCATCTCCCCCAGCAGCAGTTGCCGGGCCACGGAAATCGCGGTGGTGATACTTGAGCAGGGGCGCATTGTCGACCGCTACCAGAGCCTGATGAACGCAGGGGTTCGGGTGCCGGGCTTTATCGAGCAACTGACTGGCATCAGCAACGCGATGTTGCGTACAGCCCCCTCGGCCGAGCGGGTAATGAATGAGGTCAATGAGTTTGTGGGTATCACGCCGCTGCTGGCGCACAACGCGGCGTTTGACCAAAAGTTCTGGGACTTCGAAATGGGCCGCATCAAGCGTACCCGTTTGCAACACTTTGCCTGTTCGTTGTTATTGGCGCGACGGTTGATGCCGGCAGCCCCCAATCACAAGCTCGGCACGCTGACCGCCTTTGCGGGCCTGCCCCATACGGGCCAGGCTCACCGTGCCATGGCCGATGCCGAAATGGCGGCCAACCTGCTGAGCCACTTGGCCGAACAACTGCGCCAACAGCACGGGTTGCGCGAGTTGAACCATGACCTGCTGCGCAGCCTGCAAAAAGTTCCGGCGGCCAAGATCAACGAACACCTCAAGCGCTATCGCGGCTTTTAAACGGTTTCCCTGGAGCCGCCAGTCGCCGCTCGATGGCTCGCGGTCGTTTACCGATCAAAAGGTCGCGAGCCCGTTCGCTTTTACACGGGGCCGAGTCGGAAAAAGTGTACGGGTCACTTTTGGTGCGTTCTGTTACTTATTATTTCGCCACCCTTTGTCTAGAATCCTTGCACCCCTGCCTCTGCCCCTGAGTTGCCCCATGCCTGCTGTACGCCGTTTTCCGTTGCAATTGATTGGTGCTTTCTTTGCGCTGTACGTGATTTGGGGCTCGACCTACCTGGCCATCCGGATCGGGATTGAGTCGTGGCCTCCGTTGATGATGGCCGGGGTGCGGTTTTTGGTGGCAGGCGGTTTGATGTACGCCTTTATGCGCTGGCGTGGTGCGCCGGCCCCAACTTGGGTGCAGTGGCGCTCGGCGGCCATGATCGGCTTTTTGCTGCTGGCCTGCGGTAATGGCGGCGTGACCCTGGCGGAGCATTCTGGCGTGGCGTCTGGCGTGGCGGCGCTGGCGGTGGCCACCGTGCCGCTGTTTACCCTGCTGTTTGGCTATTTTTGGGGGGCGCGTAACACCCGCCTGGAATGGGCCGGCATCCTCCTCGGGCTGGTCGGCATCGCCATGCTTAACTTGGGCTCCAACCTTCAAGCCAGCCCCATGGGCGCGGCCTTGATTCTGTTTGCCGCTGCGGCCTGGGCCTTCGGCTCGGTGTGGAGCCGACACCTGCCGTTGCCTGCCGGGCCTATGGCCAGCGCCGCTGAAATGCTCACGGCGGGCGCTGTGTTGCTGGTCGGTAGCCTGCTGAGCGGCGAGCGCATGACCGAAATGCCCACCGCCGCCGGTTGGGGCGCGTTGCTGTACTTGGTGTTTTTCGGCTCGATCATCGCCTTCAGCGCTTACATGTACCTGCTCAAAAATGTGCGCCCGGCGGCCGCGACCAGTTATGCCTACGTCAACCCGGCCGTGGCGGTGATGTTGGGTATCGCATTCGCGGGCGAGAGCATCGGTGCCGAAGAGTGCTTGGCGATGGCGGTCATCATCAGCGCCGTGGTGTTGATCGGGTTGCCGCAGTGGCGTCAGAAGAAACTCGACTGAATTAGGGTAAACTGCGCGCCATTGCACCTCTGCGCTGACCCTTTTCGACGGTATCCCCCATGACATTCGCCACCCTTGGCCTGATCGAGCCCTTGCTGCGCGCCCTTGAGCCGCTCGGCTACAAGACCCCAACCCCCGTTCAGGCTCAAGCGATTCCCGCCGTGCTGGCCGGCCGTGACCTGATGGCCGCGGCGCAGACCGGCACCGGCAAAACCGGCGGTTTCGCCCTGCCGTTACTGCAATCGCTGACCATGGAAGGCCCGAAAGTCGTCAGTAACTCGGTGCGCGCGCTGGTGCTGGTGCCCACCCGTGAGCTGGCTGAGCAGGTTCACGAGAGCATTCGTCAGTACGCAGAGCACCTGCCGTTGAGCACCTATGCGGTGTACGGCGGTGTCAGCATCAACCCGCAAATGATGAAGCTGCGCAAAGGGGTGGATGTGCTGGTGGCCACGCCGGGCCGTTTGCTCGACCTGTATCGCCAGAAGGCCCTCAAGTTCAACCAGTTACAAACCTTGATCCTCGACGAAGCCGACCGCATGCTCGACTTGGGCTTCAGTGAAGAACTGCGCGACATCTACCGCGCCTTGCCGAAAAAGCGCCAGACCCTGCTGTTCTCGGCCACTTTTTCCGATGCCATCCGCGCCTTGGCCGAACAAATGCTCGACAACCCGCTGAGCATTGAAGTCAGCCCACGCAACGTGGCCGCCAGCAGCGTCAAGCAGTGGGTGATTCCGGTCGACAAGAAGCGCAAACCCGAACTGTTCCTGCACTTGCTGCGCAGCCAGCACTGGAAACAGGTGCTGGTGTTCGCCAAAACCCGTAACGGTGTGGATGAACTGGTGGGCAAGCTTCAGGCCCTGGGCGTCAACGCCGACGGCATTCATGGCGACAAGCCCCAGGCCACGCGCCAACGTGCGCTGGACCGCTTCAAGGCCAGCGAAGTGCAGATTTTGGTGGCCACTGATGTGGCCGCCCGTGGCCTGGACATCGAAGACCTGCCGCTGGTCGTCAACTTCGACCTGCCCATCGTGGCCGAAGACTACATCCACCGTATTGGCCGCACCGGCCGTGCCGGCCAAAAGGGCGAAGCCATTTCGCTGGTGTGTGCGGACGAAGTGAACATGTTGTCGGCCATCGAGATGCTCACCCGTCAGACCTTGGTGCGCCATGAAGAGCAAGACTTCGAGCCCGAGCACCGCGTGCCGGAAACCGATGCATCGGGTCAGGTGATCAAAAAACCGAAGAAGCCGAAAAAACCGAAAGCGTCGGGTGGCGGTAAACGCAACCTGGGCAAGTGGGTGGACAGCGGCGAAGTGGCCTCGGCCGAGCCGTCGGTCAAACCGGTGCGTAAAGTGCCCGTGTTCAACACTGGCCCGCGCAAACGCAAGCCGTAACCCTGTAGGAGCGAGCTTGCTCGCGATCTTTTGCTCTTAAAAGATCACCAGTCATCGAGCTTCTGTTGGCTGCACCTACCGGTGTTTAGCCTTTAAACCAACTCAAAACCCCCAACCCGGCCGCCCGGCCACTGGCAAAACAGCCGGTGAGCAAGTAACCGCCGGTGGGGGCTTCCCAGTCGAGCATCTCGCCGGCACAGAACACGCCGGGCAATCGCTTGAGCATCAACTGTTCATCCAGCGCCTCAAAGCGCACGCCGCCGGCGCTGCTGATGGCTTCGTCCAACGGGCGGGCCTGGGTCATTGTCAGGGGCAAGGCTTTGATCGCGGCGGCCAAGTGCGCAGGGTCATTGAAGGCCTCTGCTGGTGCCAACTCCCGCAGCAACGCAGCTTTCACGCCGTCCAGCCCCACTTGGCTGTGCAAGTGCTTGCTCATCGAGCGTGAGCCGCGTGGCTTGGCCAGCGCGGCGCTGACTTTATCCACAGGCTTGTTCGGCAACAGGTCGATGAGGAGCGTGGCTGAGCCGTGCCGGTTGATCGCCTCGCGAATCGGGGCCGACCAGGCGTAAATCAAGCTGCCTTCAATCCCGCTCGCCGTGATCACGCATTCGCCCAAACGCGGCGCGCTATCGGGTAAACCAATGGCAATGTTTTTCAGCGGTGCGCCTGCAAACTTGCTGCGCATCAGCTCGCTCCAGCCCGCCCCATCAAACCCGCAGTTGCTCGGTTGCAGAGGGGCCAGTTCAACGCCGCGCTCGGCCAATTGCGGCATCCAGGCCCCGTCGGAACCCAGTCGTGCCCAACTGCCGCCGCCCAGCGCCAGCACCACGGCGTCGGGCTTGAGGTGTTTTTCGCCTTCGGGGCTGTCGATGCGCAGCGCGCCGTCCGCCTGCCAGCCCAACCAGCGATGACGGGTGTGGATAACGACACCGCTTTCGCGCAGGCGCTTGAGCCAGGCGCGCAGCAGGGGGGCCGCTTTCATGTCCGTGGGGAATACCCGGCCCGAACTGCCGACAAAGGTTTCAATGCCCAGGCCATGAATCCACTGGCACAGCGCGTCTGCATCAAAGGCGCGCAGCAGTGGTGCTATGTGCGCAGCGCGTTCGGCGTAACGCGACAAGAAGGCCGGCCAGGCTTCGGAATGGGTGATATTCATGCCGCCTACCCCGGCCAGCAAAAACTTGCGGCCCACCGAGGGCATGCCGTCGTACAGGTCGACCCGCACGCCAGCCTGACTCAATACCTCGGCGGCCATCAAGCCAGCGGGGCCGCCGCCAATAATGGCCACGTGACGGGAAGGGGAGGAGGGTTGAGTCATGACAGGGCTGCATCTCGGCGAAGTAAGCCGCGCATTCTACCTGACTGCATAAAACGCGTTGGGTACCCGGTCGACGTTTGATGGCCCGCGAGGTTTTAAAGATCAAACGATTGCGAGCCCGCCCGCGCCTACAGAGTGCTGTACGAAAAACGTACAGTGCCCTGTAGGCTATACGTGGCGTGCCCTGCAAGGGCTTTCACTCAGGTTATCCACAGGCGGTTCCACAGGCATTGTGGGTAACACGGCACGGTTTAGTTGCAGCCTGATGACACCCAGACCTTTTGTGCACTGTGATGCAGAATCCCGTGACGGCGTGCCAGGGCCTTGCGGTCTTTGCTGTAACCGCCGCCAATCACGCCGACCACCGGGATATCACGGCCCAGGCAGTGGCGCATCACACGTTCATCGCGCGCGGCCACCCCGGCATCGGTGAGTTTCAAGTAACCGAGGGCGTCGTCTTGATGCACGTCGACCCCCGCGTCGTAGAGCACCAGGTCGGGCTGATACAAGGGCAGCAGGTAATCCAGCGCTTCGTCGACCACTTGCAGGTAAGCCGCGTCGCCCATGCCCATGGGCAAGCCAATGTCCCAGTCGCTGTGTGCCTTGCGGGCCGGGAAGTTCTTTTCGCAATGCAACGACACGGTGATGGCCTCGGGCGTGTGCTCAAGGATACGGGCCGTGCCATCGCCCTGGTGCACATCGCAGTCGAAGATCAGTACGCGGTTGACCCGGCCGCTTTCCAGCAGGTAATGGCTGATGATGGCCAGGTCATTGAAAATACAAAAGCCGGCGGGGTGGTCATAGTGTGCGTGGTGGGTGCCGCCCGCCAAGTGGCAGGCCAGGCCATGCTTAAGGGCCATTTCAGCGGCCAACAGCGAGCCGCCCACCGCGCGTACGGTACGGCGCGCCAGCGCTTCGCTCCAGGGCAAGCCCAAGCGGCGCTGATCGTCGCGGGCCAACTCCCCGGCCATGTAGCGTTCGATGTAGCCACGGTCATGGGCCAGCGCGAGGATATCCACAGGACATAGCGCGGGGCGCAGCAGGTCGGCATCCCGCGTCAGGCCGGTTTCAACCAGGTGGTCGCGCAGCAAACGAAACTTGTCCATCGGAAAGCGGTGCTCGGGCGGGAAGTCCGGGCTGTAGTCATCGTGGTAAATCAGCGGCACAGGCATAGGGATTTCACGTCGTAGCGAGCGCAGGATATTAACAGCGCTGTACACTGCTCGACATGGAAAAACCCGGCAACACACCGGAGGGGTCGTATGGAACAGATTGAGGAACTCGAAAGTGCCCGTCTGCGGCTGCGCCCCTGGCGTGACACCGATTTGCCCGAGTTTGCAGCGATGTGCGCCGATCCGCAGGTCATGCGGTACTTCCCGGCGTGCTTGAGCCGTCTGCAAAGCGCGGCGTTGATAGGCCGCGTCCGTGGCCATTTCGCCGAACATGGTTTCGGCCTGTGGGCGCTGGAACGCAAGGACACGGGCGCGTTTATCGGCTTTACCGGGCTGATGAATGTCAGTTTTGCCGCCCCCTTTTCCCCGGCCGTTGAAATAGGCTGGCGTCTGGCCCCAGAACATTGGGGGCTGGGGTACGCCAGCGAAGCCGCATGGACCGTGCTGCGCTGCGGGTTTGACCGCTTGGCGCTGGAGCAGGTGGTGTCGTTTACCAGTGAGTTGAACCTGGCATCACAAAAGGTGATGCAAGCCATTGGCATGCAGCGTGATGTGGACGGTGACTTTGAACACCCGACACTGCCAGAAGGGCATCGGCTAAGGCCGCATGTGCTGTACCGCATCACGCGGGCACAATGGCTGCAAACCCTGCATGGGTAAACGGTTGCTGAATTTATATTGACCGGCGCGACCCTGATCGTGTCGGTAATGCTTTGTGTGAGGAGACGCTGAATGAGCCAAGTGTTGGATGATCTGGTCAATTTACTGACCCTGGAACCGATCGAAGAAAACCTTTTTCGCGGCAGCAGTCAGGACTTGGGCTTTCGCCAGTTGTTCGGCGGTCAGGTGCTTGGGCAATCGCTGTCGGCCATGAGCCAGACGGTTGAAGACGCTCGCCATGTGCACTCGCTGCACGGCTATTTTTTGCGCCCTGGTGATGCCAGCCTGCCGGTGGTGTACCAGGTGGACCGGGTACGTGACGGCGGCAGTTTCAGCACGCGCCGGGTGACGGCGATCCAGAAAGGCCAGCCGATTTTCACCAGCAGCGCTTCGTTTCAATACGACGAAGGCGGCTTTGACCACCAAACCACCATGCCTGATGTGGTCGGGCCGGAAAACTTGCCTTCGGAACTGGACATGATTCGCCAGTGCGCGCACTTGATACCCGAGCCGATGCGCGAAAAGCTGCTGTGCGAAAAACCCATTGAGTTTCGCCCCGTGGTGGCTGAAGACCCGTTCAACCCGGCGGTCAGTGAACCGGTCAAGTACGTCTGGTTCCGCGCTTACGGGCCACTTCCCGACGCGCCGGCACTGCACAAGTACCTGTTGGCCTATGCCTCGGACTTTGGCCTGTTGACCACCTCATTATTGCCTCACGGCAAAGGGGTTTGGCAAAAGGACATGCAGGTGGCCAGCCTGGACCACGCGTTGTGGTTCCATGCCGACCTACGCGCCGATGACTGGTTGCTGTACGCGATGGACAGCCCGTGGGCTGGCAACTCACGCGGTTTCTCCCGGGGCAGCGTCTACAATCGGGCCGGCAAACTGGTTGCTTCCGTGACTCAGGAAGGTCTGATTCGCCATCGCAAGGACTGGGCATGAGGCTCAAGGAGATAAAGCACTGGGTGTTCGACATGGACGGCACCCTGACCCATGCCGTGCATGACTTCGCGTTTATTCGCGAGTACCTGGACATTCCGGCGCAGGACGACATCCTCACCCACCTCGCCGGCTTGCCCGCTGACGTGTCAGCCGCCAAGCACGCGTGGTTACTGGAACACGAGCGTGAACTGGCACTGGCCTCAACGGCCGCGCCGGGGGCTGTTGAACTGGTGCGTGAACTGGTAGCCCGTGGCTGCCGCCTGGGCATCTTGACGCGCAATGCCCAATCGCTGGCGCAGATCACCCTCAAGGCCATCGGCCTGGACGACTGCTTTGCCCCGCAGGACGTGCTGGGCCGCGATTGTGCGGTGCACAAGCCGGACCCGGACGGTTTGCTCAAACTGGCACGGGCCTGGTCGGTGGATCCGTCGAAGATGGTGATGGTGGGGGATTACTGCTTTGACCTGGCATGCGGTCGTGCGGCGGGCAGCAAAACCGTACTGGTCAATGTGCCGGTCAACCCGTGGCCGGAACTGACCGACTGGCATGTGCAGGACTGTTTCGAGTTGGGCAAACACCTAGCGTGACAGCCCGCTCCCCGTAGGCGCGAGCTTTTGATCTTGAAAGATCGCGAGCAAGCTTGCGCCTACGGTCCGATCAGTGTCCGAACAAGGCTTTTTGCCCTTCAGGCGAGGTGAACATCTGGTCGCCGTTGTGCCCCACGCCGGGTACTTCGATCAGGCGTTGGTTCAGGCCATGGGGGTGGCGTTGGGTCAAGTACTCGAACCAGTATTTGCCACGCGCCAGCCGAAACGCGCCCTGAGCCTCGGCCTCGCAACGTTTGTCCAGCGCCGGGTGGTTGGGGTCGATGTCTTTGGCACCCAGCAAGTAGGTGATATCGCGTTGCACATACGCCTGTTCCAGTTGTGCGGGTTTTTGCTCACCGGCGTAGGCAGGCAACCCTTCAAGGCCGTATTTCCAGGTGTTAAACCCTGGGCAACTGGCCGGGTCAAACGTCGGTATCGGTCGCTGCGTATTGAAGTAGGCGTAGGAAGACGGGTTGGCAATCACATAGCGCACCTTGATCCCGCGGGCTTGCAACGCTTTGTCGGCCCGGGTGGTGACGGCATAACGCTGCACCACTTGGGCACCGCCGGAATGGCCGGCAATCACCACCTCCCGTAAAGCCGGGAAGTTGTGACGGTTATTCAGGTGTTCGAGTATCTCATCCAGCGCCGTGTACGAACTGACGGGGGCGGGGCCTACGGCGGGCGCGCCCGCCATCCAGTCATTGGCGTGCCAGCGCAGCAGGTTTTGCGCCAAGGCATGACGGGAATCATCGCTCTGGTTAAGAAACTGCGGGGCGATGATCAGGGTTGTGGATAACTGCCCGGCTTGCGCCGCAGCCTGCTCGGCGCTGCGCAGGTACGTCTGTGCGTTGCGCAAGCGGCCATGAATCACAATCAGCGCGCGCTGTACCTGAGGCAAGGGGTGGTTCCAGTCCTGGCTCAGCCCGATACTCAACGTGCCGCTGCCAAGCGCGAACTGATCGGGGCTCAGCTCTTTGACCCCGTGTTCGGCGGCCTGGGCCGCTGAACAAATTATCCACAGCCCCAATAGTGAGACGAACCCGCGTTTACTCATTTAAAGCCTCGCTGCCGAAAAGGTGTCGCATTGATTGATATCGCCCTGGGCAAACCCGGTCTTGAACCACTTGACCCGTTGTGCCGACGTCCCGTGGGTGAACGAGTCCGGCACCACGCGGCCTTGGCTCTGTTGCTGCAAACGGTCATCGCCAATGGCGTTGGCGGCGGTCAGGGCTTCATCGATATCGCCGGGCTCCAGCCAGTTCAGGCGTTTTTGCGCGTGGTTGGCCCACACCCCAGCCAGGCAATCGGCTTGCAGCTCCTGACGCACCAGCAAACCACTGTCGCCTTCCATGCGCTGGCCCTGTTGACGGGCCCGCTGCAGGTTCGACGACACCCCCAGCAGGGTCTGCACGTGATGGCCCACCTCATGGGCGATCACATAGGCCTGGGCGAAATCACCCGCGGCCTTAAAGCGTTGCGCCATTTCCTGGAAGAAACTCATGTCCAGGTAGACCTTCTGGTCGGCGGGGCAATAGAACGGCCCGCTGGCCGCTGTGGCGTAGCCGCACGCTGAGCTCACCTGGCCGCTGAACAACACCAGTGTCGGGTCTTTATAGGTACGACCCGCCTGCTGAAAAATCTGACGCCACGTGTCCTCTGTATCGCCCAGCACAGCGCTCACAAAATCGGCCTGTTCATCGTGGGCGGGCGGGGCATGCCCGGTGGGCTGAGTCGCCCGAGGTGACGACTGCTCCGTGAGTTCACCGCTCAACTGCCCGAGGATCTGCATCGGGTCCTGGCCGGTCAACAAACCGAAGCCCACAATCACCACCACCGCCACCAGGCTCAAGCCTTTGCCGCCCCCTATGCGCATGCCTCCACCGCCACCGGTGCTTTGCCCCCGCACGTCTTCCACGTTGTCGCTGCGACGGCCTTTTTTCCAAAGCATGAACGAATCCTCTGATAAAACCTGTGTGTAAGTGTTGCTGCTGAGTGGGAGCTGCGCCAGCCCGGTCGTCAGACGCTGATTTGGATGGGCGCGAGTATGGCATCGGGCTTTTAACATTCGCAGTAAAGCGCGACAGGATGAACCGGCTTTGGGTGGGCAATAGCTGACTGACGAGGAAAGAGGGAGGGACGCAATCTGTTTCGAATGCGGCAATTTCATGACGCGTACCAGCAGGGTGAACAGAGTGTGTCAGCACTGCTGACACAAATGCCCTGGACTCACCACCTGATGCTGTTAAGCCCATGAACATCCGGCCATCGGTGTTTTACTGTGTGCCAGCAAGGAAGACGAAGTGGTTGAATACGCCCTGAATCGCTCGCTTTCACCAGCCATGATCGCTGAGTATCAGACCCGTTTGCCGGACAAGCAGGTTCTGCAAGCCAAGTTGCACGAGTTTTACCTGAAAAACCTGCGCATGGATGACGCGTAACCCATCGCCCCCCCCCGCCTCGGAGCCGCTACCCCTGTGAATATCGATACCCGCATCAAGTACCGCCACCTGGTGTGTTTTCTGGAAATGGCGCGCCAGGGCAGCCTGGCGCGGGCGGCGGATGTATTGGCGGTGAGCCAGCCTGCCATGTCCAAGACGCTCAAGGAGCTGGAGGAACTGCTGACGGTCACGTTGTTTGTGCGCCATAAGAACGGCATCAGCCTGACAGATGCCGGGGTGGCTTTCCTGCGCTATGCGACGCCATCGGTGCAAGCGCTGCGCGAAGGTGTGAACGCTTTGCGCGGGGGCGAATACGCTGGCGGTACGGTGCGGCTGGGGGTGTTGTCCACCGTGGAAAGCCTGTTGATCCCGGAACTGGTGCGGCGTTTGCACGCGCGACACCCTTCTTTGGTGGTCAGTGTGGTGACGGGCCCGAGTGCTTACCTGTTATCGCAGATGCGGGTCGGTGACGTGGATTTGGTGGTGGGGCGCATGACCGACAGCCCGGAAATCCAGGGGATGAATTTTGAACATCTTTACAGTGAATCCATGACTTTGGTGGTGCGCGCGGGCCACCCGTTGACGCAAGCACCCTTGGACCGTCGTGCACTGGAGCGGTACCCGCTGGTGTTGCCGCTGGCCAATACCACCATTCGCGCCTTTGCCGACAGCCTGTTTGTGCAATGCGGTATCAGCCAGTCACGCCAGCGCCTGGAAACCCTGTCGGTGACGCTGAGTCGGCGGTATGTGCTGTGCAACGAGGCGGTGTGGATTGCGCCGCTGGATGCCGTGCGGCTGGACCTGGCCAGCGGCGAGTTACAAGAAATCGATGTGGGGCAGCGCGAGCCAGGGGGCTCGATTGGCATCTGCAGCAATGCCCATGTGGCTATGTCGGTGGCCGCGCAAGGCTGTGTCGAAGTACTGCGCGAGCTGGGCAAGGCGTATGCCGAAGGGGTCTATCCATAACCGTTTGGTTATGTCTTGGCGGCGCCTTTTCAGTAGTCCTCGTGTGCCTGATGTTCGACACTGGCCGCCACCGTGTAGCACGTGGCCTGAAGGGCCCTGCCAATGCGGGGGAGTGAGCGGGTTCGCGATGGTTAAACATCCCCGTATCGTGAGCAACGCAACGACGGCCCCCGCAAAAAAACAGGGCGCTTGGCCTTTTATAAAAACAACAGGAGATCGACATGTCTGATGCAGACAGCCGGCGCTTTATCATCCGTGATCGCAACTGGCACCCCAAAGCCCTGGCCCCGGATTACAAAACTTCGATTGCCCGCTCCCCGCGCCAGGCGCTGGTGAGCATCCCGCAATCGGTCAGTGAAACCAGCGGCCCAGATTTTTCCCATTTGCGGTTCGGTCAGTACGACAACGACCTGTTGCTCAATTTCAACAACGGCGGCTTGCCCATCGGCGAGCGGATTATTGTGGCCGGTCGCGTGTGCGATCAGTACGGCAAGCCGATCCCCCATACGCTGGTTGAGATGTGGCAAGCCAACGCGGGTGGCCGCTATCGCCACAAGAACGACCGTTACCTGGCCCCGCTGGACCCCAACTTTGGCGGTGTCGGTCGTGCGCTCACTGACAGTCAGGGTTTTTACAGCTTCCGCACCATCAAGCCGGGGCCCTACCCATGGCGCAATAACCCTAATGACTGGCGCCCGGCGCATATCCATGTGTCGGTCAGCGGGCCGTCGATTGCGACACGCCTGATTACCCAGTTGTATTTTGAAGGTGACCCGTTGATCCCGATGTGCCCGATCGTCAAATCGATTGCCAGCCCGGACGCCGTGCAAAGCCTGATTGCGCGACTGGACATGGGGGCCGCCAATCCCATGGATTGCCTGGCGTATCGCTTTGATATTGTGCTGCGCGGCCAGCGCAAGACTCACTTCGAAAACTGCTGAGGAGCCCCGTCATGCCAATCCAATTGCTACCGGAAACCCCATCGCAAACCGCCGGCCCTTATGTGCACATCGGCCTGGCGTTGGAGGCGGCCGGCAACCCGCCGCGCCCCGAAGAAATCTGGAACCAGATGGCCAAGCCCGGCGCTGCCGGCGAGCATATTGTGTTGATCGGCCATGTGTACGATGGCAACGGTCACCTGGTGCGCGATTCCTTCCTGGAACTGTGGCAAGCCAACGCTGAAGGGGTGTACGACGAAGACTTCGACTCAGAGAAGCCCTTCAACAGTTTCGGCCGCACCGCCACCACGTTCGATGCCGGCGAGTGGACCCTCAACACCGTCAAACCGGGTGTGGTGAAAAACGCGGCGGGCGTGCCAATGGCCCCGCATATCAACGTGGCGCTGTTTGCCCGCGGTATCAATATCCAGTTGCAAACCCGGTTGTACTTCAGTGACGAAGCCGAGGCCAACGCCCAATGCCCGGTTTTGAACCTGATTGAACAGCCGCAGCGCCGTGAAACCTTGATCGCGCAGCGCTGTGAAGTGGATGGCAAAACCGCCTACCGCTTCGACATTCGCATTCAGGGTGAAGGCGAAACGGTGTTCTTCGATTTCTGATTGCCACCCGCCAACGTTAAAGGCGCGGCATTTGCCGCGCCTTTGCGTTTACGCCTCGTAGTCTTTTGCCCCCGCGATATGCCGCCCGGCAATGTAGCCAAATGTCAGGGCCGGCCCCAGATTAATCCCGCCTGCCGGGTAGTACCCACCCATGATGCTCGCCATATCGGTGCCTGCGGCATACAGGCCGTTGATGGGTTCGTTTGTGGACGAGAGCACCTGTGCGTGTTCGTTGGTCTTGAGCCCGGCAAAGGTGCCAAAACACCCCGGCTCCACTTTGACGGCATAAAACGGCCCGGTTTCGAGGGGGGCCACGCATGGGTTGGGCTGATGCTGCGGGTCGCCCTGCTTGCGGTTGTAGGGGGTTGAACCGCGGCCAAAGAGCGGGTCCAGGCCTGCGCGGGCATGTTGGTTGTAATCGTCGACCGTGGCCTGCAAGGCACTGGCGTTGATGCCGCAAGCGCGGGCCAGGCCTTCGAGGGTATAAGCGCTTTTCAGGTACCCGGATTTGATAAATGGGCCCACCGGAATAGGAAATGGGCGGGAGATACCCAAGCCATAACGGCGTTGGAGCGCGTGGGTGCAGATCAGCCAGGACGCGACCGGCTCATCGGCCGGGGCTTTTTCCACCATGGCCGTCACGTAGTCGTAATACCCGTTGGCTTCATTGACGAAGCGCTGGCCGTTGCTCAGTACACCAATGATGCCGGGTTTGGCGCGTTCAATAATGTGCGGGAAATGGCCGATGCTGCCATCGCTGTGCGGCACGCGTGACACCGGGGCCCAGGCCACGGTGGATTTCAGGTCGGTATGGACTCGGCCACCGGCGCGTTCACCCAGCCTCAAACCATCGCCATTGACCCCCAGCGGAGGCAATGCCAAGTGTTCGTGGCCGGTGGGGGTACGGGGAAACAGTTGCTTGCGCCGCTCGATATCATTGGCGAACCCCCCGGCGGCCAGTACCACGGCTTTCCGCGCGCGAATCTGACGCGGGCCCTGAGCCGTGCTGACCACGGCCCCGGTGACCCCGTGGGCGTCCTGCGTCAGTTCGGTCACCGGTGCCGACTCCCACAGCAGCACGCCCAGGTCCTCTGCCGATTTGGCCAGCCGGGCCACCAGGGCCACGCCATTGACCAGTTGCATGGCGCGCTGATGCACGGCCAGGTCCAGCAAGTGCCGGCTAAAACGTTGGGTCACATGCCAAGCCGCCGGCACGGAGCGTGTCAGGTTCAGAAACGCCGCCAGGTCAGGCCCCGCCATGATCGGCATGCCCATAAAGGAGGTTTCACGCATGGTTTTGCGCAACCGCTTGAGCAGTTTCCCGACTTTTCTTGCGTCGTAAGGTGCAGCAATCACCGAACGCCCACCGGTACCGGCCCCAGGGGTGTCGCCGTGGATATCGGCAATGGCATTGCCGTCGGCAAATTGCAGGCTCGTGTGTTTTTCAAAGAACGCCACCATCTGCGGCCCGGCCTCCAGAAAGGCATCGATCATGGCCGGCTCATAGCGCTCACCCAGTTCGTGCTTGAGGTAGGTGCGTGGCAACTCAACGTCTTCGACGATGCCGGCGCGTTTGGCCAACGGGTTACAGGGCACCCAGGCCCAACCGCCGGACCAGGCGGTCGCACCGCCGAACACCGCGTCCTTTTCAACGACGATCACTTTTTGCCCATGCCAGGCGGCCGTGACGGCTGCGGATAAACCGGCCGCACCAGAGCCGACAATCAGCACATCACAGTCGATAACGTCGGGTTGGGGCACAGCGGTCATGGGGCGGACTCCGGATAAAATCATTTTTTGGAATTAAGTTCCGAAATATAAAGATTTGCTGCAAAAACAACAACCCTGCGAGTGCTGATTCAGTTCCAGGTTTTGTGTTCCAGGATTTACCTTTTAGAATCCTTTTCATTTGCGAGGGCGTTGTATGGCGGGCAGTCAGATCGAACGGGTGTTCAGTGTGCTGGAGCGCCTCACCCAAGAGCCGCGCGGCGTGCCGATGCAGGCCGTGGCCGAACAGTTGGGCATCCCTAAAAGCGCGACTCACCGTTTGCTCGCAGAACTGGTGCGGCTGGGCTATGTGCGGCAAAACAGTGAAAACAGCCGTTACCACCTCTCGACCAAATTAGTGGCGATGGGTTTTCAGTACCTGGCCAGCAGCGGGGCCGACATTGTGCAGCCGATCCTGGACCGGTTGGCCCAGGAAACCGGTGAGTTGGTGCGTCTGGGGGTGGTGGACGGTGACCGCCTGACCTGGATTGCCAAGTCGCAGGGGGCCCGCTCCGGCTTGCGTTACGACCCTGAGATGGGCCGCGATGCGCCGTTGTACTTCACGGCCTCCGGGCATGCCTGGCTGGCCAGCATGAGCGATGCTATGGCGTTGGCGCAGGTTGAGCGCCAGGGCATCGAGCCCCCCGAAGACGTGGGGCCCAATGCGCCTCACTCCAATGCGCAGTTGCTGGAGCGCCTGCGTATCGCCCGCGAACAGGGCTATGCCTGTGTTGAGGAAAGTTCGGCGATTGGCACCAGTGCCATTGCCGCTGTGGTGCGCAGCCCGTTGGGGCAGCGCGTGGTCGGCGTGCTGAGTGTGGCGGGCCCCAGTGCACGCCTGCCCCAGGCCCGTTTGCATGCGTTGGCACCGCACCTGTTGCAGTACACCGAGGAGCTGTCCGTGGCCTGCCAGGCCTCTGAATTGTTCGATGCCTGATGCCTCATTTGAACTGAGCAGTTAATTTGTCTTGCAAGAAAGTGGAACTGGATTCTAAATTAATTGGAGTTCTGTGATTCCATAACGCTTACAAGAGGATCAACCCGTTGAATGCTCCATTGCGTATCGCCCTTATTGGTGCCGGCATCATGGGCCGCCAGCACCTTCAACACTTGAAGGAGGTCAACAGCGCTGTACTTTGCGCAGTGGTCGACCCGTCCCCGCAGTCGGCCGAGTTTGCCGCTGAATGCGGGGTTGAGTGGTTTGATGACACGGCGCAGATGTTGGCGGCCGTGAAGCCTGATGGCGTCATCATCGCCAACCCCAACACCTTGCATGTAAGCACGGCGCTGACCTGCCTGGCGGCGGGAGTGCCGGTGTTGCTGGAAAAACCGGTGGGTGTGGACTTGCAAGAAGTGCGCACGCTGGTGGCGGCGTCCAGGGACAGCGGTGTACCGGTGTTGGTGGGCCATCATCGGCGCCACAACCCGCTGATTGTGCGGGCACATGAACTGGTGCAAAGCGGTGCCCTGGGGCGTCTGAGCACCGTCACCGCGCTGTGGCAACTGCAAAAGCCCGAGAGCTACTTTGACATTCCGTGGCGGCGTGAGGCCGGGGCGGGCATGTTGCTGACCAACCTGATCCACGACCTGGACTTGCTGCGTCATCTGTGCGGCGAAGTCCGTCAGGTGCAGGCCATCACCAGCAATGCCGTGCGCGGGTATGGCAACGAAGACTGCGCAGCCGTGCTGCTGCAATTTGAGAACGGTGCACTTGGCACATTGACCGGGTCTGATGCGGTGGCCGCGCCCTGGAGTTGGGAGCTGGATTCGGGCGAAAACCCGGTGTACCCGCGCCAGAGCGATCAACCCTGCTATTTGCTGGCCGGCACCGGCGGGGCCTTGAGCATTCCGCAGCTCAAACGCTGGCATTACGCCGAGGACGGCGCGGGCTGGCACCAGCCCTTGCTGGTTGAGCAAGAGGGCTTTAACCCGGATGAAGCCCTGCGCCTGCAACTCGAGCATTTTGTGCGGGTGATTCGTGGCGAGGTGGCACCGCTGGTGAGTGCGGCAGATGCCGCCCGCACCCTGGCGCTGATTGAAGCCATTCGTGAAGCCGCAGCCACTGGTCGGGCCTGTGCCCCGGCCCCTATCGACGCCTGAGAAGCCCCCATGAACCCACGTCCCTTGTCCCTTGCTGCCCTGACCGTACTGGAAGTTTCGCCGGTCGACATGGTCGAAATCGCCGCCCGCACCGGCTACAGCCATGTCGGCCTGCGCCTCGAACCTGCCACGCCCGAGGAGTATCACTTTCCTTTGGTCAGTGATGCCGGTTTACGTCAGCAGACCCTGAAACGATTGCGTGACACCGGCATCAAAGCCCTCGATATCGAAATCCTTCGCCTGAAGCCGCAGACCCGTGTGTCAGATTTCGCGACGATCCTGGCGGTGGGGGCAGAATTCGGTGCCACCGAGTTACTGGTGGCCGGCAATGATCCTGATGAACAACGCATGACCGACAATTTCGCGGCATTGTGTGACTTGAGTCGCCCTTACGGGATCTATCCTCATCTTGAGTTCATGCCGTGGACCGATGCCAAGAACCTGCAACAGGCTGTACGGGTGGTTGAGCAGGCAGGCCGTGACAACGGCTGTGTGCTGGTCGATGCGTTCCACTTCAACCGCTCGGGGTCTCGTCTTGAAGATTTGGCCCGCGTTGAGCCGTCGCGCATGCGCTACATGCAATTGTGCGATGTGGCCGGGCCAACGCCGGATGACATGCAAGAAATTTTGCGCCAGGCGCGCAACGAGCGGCGTTTTCCCGGTGACGGCGACTGCGATTTGCTCGGGTTGTTGAGGCTAATGCCCCCAACGTTGCCGCTGAGCCTGGAAATTCCCTGTGTTGAGCTTCAAGCCCAGGGTGTTAGCGCCCAGCAGCGGGCGCAATGGGCGATTGATAAAACCCGGGCGCTGTTGCAACAGCTGTAGTGCAAGCGGTGCCCAGGTTTGGGTGACTGAATGCGTTGAGTCCATGGCTTCACAATGAGGTGTTCGATGACATTGCCCACGCCGCTCTCGGGTATTAACCAGCCTCTAAAGGGCATTCTGCTGATTGTGACAGCCACTGCGCTGTTCTCCAGCCACGATGCGCTGTCCAAGTACTTGAGTGGTTTATACCCGGTGGTAATGGTGGTGTGGGCGCGTTATCTGGTGCATACCCTGTTGATGGCGGGTATTTTCCTGCCGCAGGCCGGGCTGGGTGTCTTACGCAGTAAACGACCTTTGCTCCAGGTGATGCGGGCGATTTGCCTATTGGGCTCCGGGCTGTTTTTCACCTTCGGGCTGCTCTATATCCCCCTGGCAGAAAATACCGCGGTTAACTTCCTGGCCCCGTTGCTGGTGGCGGCCCTGTCGGGCCCGCTGCTGGGCGAAAAGGTGTCGCCCGGCCAATGGGTGGCGGTGATCTGCGGGTTTGCGGGCGTGGTGGTGATCATTCACCCGGGCGGTGAACTGTTCACCCCGGCGATCTTGCTGCCGATGGCGGCGGCGTTGTGCTTTAGCTGCTACCAGATCCTCACGCGCAAACTCAGCCTGTACGACACCCCGACCACCAGCAACTTTTTTGCCGGCTTGTTCAACGCCCTGGTCATGAGTGCGTTGGTGCCTTTTTTCTGGCAAACCCCGACGCTGGTGCATGGCCTGGAAATGCTTGCGTTGGGCACGTTAGGCATGACAGCGCACCTGCTGCTGACCCAATCGTTCCGCCTGGCGGCCCCGGCGCTGCTGGCTCCGTTCAGCTACTGCCAAATCGTGTTCTCGGGCTTGTTGGGCTGGTTGCTCTTCAACCACACCCCAGACATGACCACGCGCATTGGCATCGCCATTATCTGCGTGAGCGGGCTGGCAGCGGCTTGGCAGCAGCGCAAGAGAAAGGGGTGATGAGAGCGCGATAGACGCCGAACCCTACGGGCTTATCGCCCATCCATTACAGACCGTAAGCGTGCTTGCGATCTGTTGGCGGTGCACAAAGGCCCCTCTCCCGAAGGAGAAGGGCCTTTGCGTACTCTGGGTTGAACTCAGACCTGCGGGATTTTGCGCGGGGCCATGAAGTACATCCATGTCAGGGCAATGAAGTACATCAGCGGAATCATGGTGAACAACACGGTGTAGTTGTTGTTGGTGACGGTCAGCACATAACCCACGATTTGCGTCATGAACATGCCGCCGATGGCCGCACACATACCGCCAAAGCCGAACACGGTAGCCATCATGTGTTTAGGCGTGTAGTCCATCACCATGCTCCACACGTTGGCCGTCCACGCCTGGTGTGCACCGAGTGCCAAAGAGATAGCCGCCACGGCGAGCCACAATTCGCTGGTACCCGCTGCCATCACTACGCCGATGATGCACAGCGCGCACAGCAGCATCGACACCAGCCGCGCCTTGACGGCGGCCATGCCACGGTTGATCAGCATCGAGGACAGAATGCCGCCGCCCACACTGCCGAAGTCGGCGGTGATGTAGATGATGATCAACGGGATGCCCATTTGCGTCACGCTGATGCCCAGGTTGTATTGCTGGTTCAGAAACGGCGGTAGCCAGTACAGGTAGAACCAGAACACCGGTGCGGTAATCGAGTACGCCAGCGCAAACGCCCACGTGCCGCGCATCTTGAGGATGGTGGAGAAGGTGACCGGCTTGTCTTCGGGCTCTTTCTCTTGCTGAATGTAGGCAATTTCTTCCTTGCTTACAGTCGGGTGATCTTCAGGGTTGTAGTACTTCAAGCCCCAGAAAATCAGCCATACACCGCCCAGTGCGGCCATGCCCATAAACGCGGCCTGCCAGCCCCACACATGCAACACCAGGGGCAGCAGCATCGGGGTAAACATGGCACCTACGTTGGTGCCCGCGTTGAAAATACCGGTGGCGACTGCGCGCTCTTTGGCGGGGAACCACAGGCGGGTGGTTTTCACACAGGCCGGGTAGTTGGCAGCCTCCGTGAGCCCGAGAATAAAGCGGCACACCATAAAGCCTACGGCCGACGTTGCCAGACCATGCGCACCGGTTGCCAGGCTCCACAACAGAACGGCGAAAAAGAAGACCCGCTTGACGCCAACCCGGTCGATCAGGCGACCTTGCAGCACAAAGCCGATGGCGTAACCCACCTGAAACCAGAAGTTGATGTTGGCGTAGTCCATCGCCGTCCAGCTCATTTCTTTAGCCAGAATCGGTTGCATCACGCCCAGGGCAGCGCGGTCGATGTAGTTCAGGGTGGTGGCGAAAAATACCAGTGCGAGCATGCCCCAACGGGTCTTGCCCATGGCCATGGCTCCACGGAAACGGCCGCCAAAACCAGCGCCAGGTGCGCTCTGGGCAGAAGCTGCCCGGTTAGTCTGAGAAGGGATCATGGTTATTTACCCGTCCATAGAGAGGCCGGGCACCGTTCAGGCGACATCGATAAGCAGAACGACAAAACAGTAAGTGCGAGCATGAGCGGTTACCCGTTTTTTTTATTGGAGTTGTTGTGTGGTGTGCGGCGTTTGAGGTGCGCAGTACGGAAAGAATGGTGGCGACTGGGTAAAAAATCGTCAATTCGCCATAGGGCATAGTGTTCGATAATCGCACGCAAAACTAACCGTTTAGTACAGACTGGTTGCTCAATAATAGGACGCCCTTAATAATCAAGCTATATAGAAGTGCAGATGCGCGTAGGTCTGGCCAATTCCGGGAGTGTGAAATGAAGCGTTCAATTGCCACTGTTTCTTTGAGCGGCACCTTGCCGGAAAAGCTGGACGCCATAGCGGCCGCCGGTTTCGACGGGGTTGAGATCTTTGAAAACGACCTGCTTTATTACGACGGCAGCCCGCGAGAAGTGCGCCAGATGTGTGCAGACCTTGGTTTGGCCATCAGCCTTTTTCAGCCCTTTCGCGACTTTGAAGGCTGCCGCCGCGACCGGTTGGCTCGCAACCTTGACCGTGCCGAGCGCAAGTTCGACCTGATGCATGAGCTGGGCACCGACTTGGTGTTGGTGTGCAGTAACGCGTCGGCCGACGCGGTGGGTGACCGCCAGATTCTGCTCGACGACTTGAGCCTGCTGGCCGAGCGGGCCGCCGCGCGCGATGTGCGCATCGGTTATGAAGCGCTGGCCTGGGGCCGTCATGTGAACACCTGGCAGCAGGTCTGGGACCTGGTGCGCGAGATCGATCACCCCAACCTCGGCGTGTTACTCGACAGCTTCCACACCTTGTCGCTCAAGGGCAACCCCAGCGCCATCGCACAAATCCCCGGTGACAAGATCTTCTTTGTGCAAATGGCCGACGCGCCGATTCTGGCCATGGATGTGTTGGAGTGGAGCCGCCATTTCCGCTGCTTCCCCGGGCAAGGCGAGTTCGACCTGCCGGGCTTTTTGGCCCCGATCATTCAGAGCGGTTACACCGGCCCCTTGTCGCTGGAAATTTTCAACGACGGTTTCCGTGCTGCCCCGCCCCGGGCCAATGCCGCCGACGGCTTGCGTTCGTTGCTGTACCTCGAAGAGAAAACCCGTGAACGTCTGGCCCACGAACAGGCCAGCGCGGTCACCCTTGAGCCGTTGTTTGCGCCCCCCAAGGCCAGCCCGTACGACGGCATCGAGTTCCTGGAGTTTGCGGTTGATGAGAGCCAGGGGGCGCAATTGACCCATTGGCTTGAGCGTCTGGGCTTCAGCAAGGCGGGCCAGCACCGCTCGAAAAATGTCAGCCTGCTGCGCCAGGGCGACATCAACCTGATCCTGAATGCCGAACCCTATTCGTTTGCCCACAACTTTTTTGAAGCCCACGGGCCGTCCCTCTGCGCCACCGCCATCCGTGTGCAGGACAGCGCCAGCGCACTGGCCCGCGCGGTGGCTTACAAAGGCCAGCCCTATCGCGGCCTGGTGGGCCCCAATGAGTTGGAACTGGCTGCGGTGCGCGCACCGGATGGCAGCCTGATTTACCTGGTCGACCAGGACGCAGCCGGCAAGCCGCTCTACGAGTCGGATTTCAACCTGGTGCCGCAACAACCCGCGCAGAACGGGCTCAAGCGCATTGACCACATGGCCATGGCCCTGCCGGCCGATAGCCTCGACAGTTGGGTGCTGTTCTACAAGAGCCTGCTGGATTTCGAGGCGGACGACGAAGTGGTGCTGCCCGACCCTTATGGTCTGGTTAAAAGCCGTGCGTTGCGCAGCCGGTGCAGTTCGATTCGCTTGCCGCTCAATATCTCCGAGAACCGCAACACTGCGATCTCGCACGCGCTGTCGAGTTATCGAGGCAGCGGCGTGCACCACATTGCTTTCGAGTGCGACGACCTGTTCGCACAAGTCAGCCGTGCCAAGGCGGCAGGCGTTCCGCTGCTGGATATTCCGCTTAACTACTATGACGACTTGGCCGCGCGCTTTGATTTCGACGACGAGTTCCTGAGTGAGCTGGCGTACTTCAACGTGCTGTACGACCGCGATGCGCAAGGCGGTGAACTGTTTCACGTGTACACCGAACCGTTTGAAGGGCGATTCTTCTTTGAGTTGCTGCAGCGTAAAAATGGCTACGTGGGTTACGGCGCGGCCAACGTGGCGGTGCGTCTGGCTGCCATGGCCAAATCGCGCAGCGGCGCGGTGCGCCAGGCCAAGTTGTAAGCCCGGTGGCTTTCATCGCCGCGCGAGGCAGCCCATAATCCCGGCCATTTCCTGATGGCCGTGAGGCTTTAATGTCCCAGACTCCAGACCCTGATAGCGGCACCCCGGTGCCGGTGCCCGCTGTGCGCAAAAGCCGTAAGAACAACCCGGAGAAAACCCGCGAGAACATTCTGCAAGAAGCCCTTGTAGAGTTCGTCGAGCAGGGGCTGGCGGGGGCCCGCGTGGATGCTATTGCAGAGCGTACCCGTACCTCCAAACGCATGATTTACTACTACTTCACCAGCAAGGAGCAGTTGTACGTCGAGGTGCTGGAGAAACTGTACGGCGAGATCCGCAGCACCGAAAGCCATCTGCACCTGGACGAGCTACCGCCCGAACAGGCGATTCGTCGGTTGGTGGAATTCACCTTTGATCACCACGATTTGAACGCTGACTTTGTGCGGATGGTGAGCGTTGAAAACATTCACAAGGGTGAATTCATCAAGCGTTCGGAAGGCATCAAAGCCTTGAACGACACCATTGTGCAGGTGCTGGAAGACATCCTGCGTCGCGGCGTGGAACAGCACATTTTTCGCCCGGGGTTGAACCCCTTGGACGTTCACGTACTGGTCAGCTCGTTCTGTTTTTACCGGGTGTCGAACCGCTACACGGTGGGGGAAATCTTTCAGCTTGATTTGTCCGACGCGCAGGTCAAACAGCGCCATCGGCAGATGATCTGCGACTCGGTGGTGCGCTACCTGAAGGTCTGAGCGGGGGCCGCCCCTTGGCGAGACACGTTCGCGAAGGGGCGGCACGCTGCCTCAGGCGAGCGGGCGTTAGCCATTCATCTCTTGAAAGTGCGCCAGCATGCGCGACGCATCGGCGGTTACGCCGCTGATCAGCTCAAACGCCTTGACCGCTTGAAACACCGCCATGTTGCCGCCGTCCAATGTGCGGCACCCCAATGCCCGGGCCGTGCGCAGCAATTCGGTCTGCAGCGGGAAATACACGATTTCGGCGACCCACAACTGCGCGCGCAGTAATTCGGCGGGCACGGGCATGCCCGGCAATTTAGCCATGCCCATGGGCGTTGTATTGACCAGCCCGTCGGCCTTGGCCATCGCGCTGGCCAACTCGGTGCCAGCCTTGGCGCGGCCCCCTGAAAACTGTTGGTTGAGGTTGTCGGCCAGCGCTTGGGCGCGGCCGATGTCGACATCAAAAATCTCCAGGCACTGCACGCCTTCTTCGAGCAAGGCCTGAGCCACGGCAGAGCCCGCGCCGCCAGCGCCCATCTGAATGACGTGCGCAACGCGCACGCCGTTCAGGCCTCGGCGAAACCCTTCCGCGAACCCCAGGCAGTCCGTGTTGTGGCCGATGCGTTTGCCGTCTTTGAACACCACCGTGTTCACCGCGCCAATACCGCGCGCCTGTGGCGACAGTTCATCCAGCCACTCCAGGATGCTTTGCTTGCACGGGTACGTGATGTTCAGGCCGCTGAACCCCATGCGTTCGGCCGCTGTCAGCAGGTCGGGCAGGGCGCTGGCTTCCAGGTGCAGGGTGTCCAGATCGATCAGTTGGTACAGGTAACGCAGCCCTTGAGCCTGCCCCTCGCGTTCATGCAGCGCCGGCGTGCGAGAGGCCTGGATGCCGGCCCCGATCAGCCCGGCCAGTACGGAGGTGGGAGCGGTTGCGGTCGACATGGTGCTTACCTTTTGAATTGTTGGCTGAGGTGTTCCAGCGCCAGGCGATACCCGTTGCTGCCAAAGCCGCACAGCACGGCCTGGGCAATACCGGACACAAACGAGTGATGGCGGAAAGCTTCGCGGCTGTGGACGTTGGACAGGTGCACCTCGATCACCGGCAACTCGCTGGCGGCCAGCGCATCGCGGATGGCCACAGAGGTGTGGGTCCAGGCGGCCGGGTTGATCACAATAGCGGCGCAGCGCTGGCGGGCACCGTGAATCCAGTCCAGCATTTCGCCTTCGTGGTTGGTTTGGCGAAACTCCACGGTGAGGTCGTGTTCACGGGCGGTGCGCCCACACAGGTCGGCAATATCCGCAAGGGTTTCGTGGCCATAAACACTGGGTTCGCGGCTGCCGAGCAGGTTGAGGTTCGGGCCGTTAAGCACCAGGACGATAGGGGGCATAAAAGGTAACTCTGGCTTGTTATTGTGGGGTCGCCCGGGCTTGGCCCAGGCGGTCACCTCAAATTGTACTAACCAGTTAATAAGGTCAATTGCGAGGGCGAAGGTACGCGCGGGATTCGTCAGGAACTGGGCGTTTATCGAACGTTTCCTGAGGCGCGCCTAATATCAATTGAAAATCATTCGCGACAAAAAGTAAGATGGCGGCCCTTTTCCTACGCGCTACATGGAGTCTGTTTGTCGGACATGGACCTCAAGGGCTTGTTTCTCAAGCATGCCAGTACCCTGCGCGGGTACTTGGCGCGCAAGGTGCAAGACCCGCAGCTGGCCGCCGATCTGGTGCAGGAAAGTTTCCTGCGCATGGCCGAGCATGGGCGCAAACAGCACATCGACAACTCCCCCGGTTACCTCTACCGCACGGCGCGTAACCTGCTGGTGGACCATATCCGTCAGGAAACCCGGCGCAAGACCGACTCGGTGGCGCATGAAGACCTGGCGCAAATCGAGGATGAACTGGCAGGGCTGGAGGCACAGGCGATGGCCGAACAACAGCGCATGGCGCTACAGCAGGCCCTGGCCGAGTTGCCGGAGCGTACTCGGGAGATATTCCGCCTTAACCGGATCGAAGGCATGACCCATGCCGAGGTCGCGCGGCACCTGGGCATTTCCGACAGTTCGGTGCAAAAGCATCTGTCCAAAGCGCTGGCCTATGTCATGCAGCGCCTGCAAGCGCCTGATCAATGATCGACCCGCGGGTTACTGATAATCGGCAGGTCAAACGTCACTGCTTATATACAACGAGAAATCGAGATTCACACGTGAATAGCCAAGGCCCCGAAGATCAAATCATCACAGAGGCCGCGGCCGATTGGGCCGTGCGCCTGCACGCGGGTGCCCTGAGCGTTGAAGAGCAAGCCCGGTTGCAGGCCTGGTTGGCCGCTGACGAGCGCCATGCCAAGGCGCTGCGCTATGCCGAACAGACCTGGGCCGCGCTGGGGACGCTGGCGCTGGACAGCTCGCCGGCTCCTCACCGTTCACGCCCGTCGAATGCCCGGCCTGCGCCTAAGATGCGGCACCGACGTGGGCCGCGTTGGGTGAAAGCGGCGGCGGTGCTGTCGTTGCTAGTGGCCGTTGGCTGGCTGCGCGGGCCGTCCTGGCTTGTGCAGATGGAGGCGGATTACCAGACCGGTGCCGGCGAAATTCGCAGCCTTGCGCTGAGCGATGGCAGCGTGGTCGAGCTGGATGCCGCCAGCGCGATCCGCGTCGATTACGACACCGGCGAGCGGCGCGTAAGCCTGCTCAAGGGCTCGGCCGTGTTTTCGGTTGCGCCCATGGGCGGTGCCGAGTCGCGGCCTTTTGTTGTGCAAAGTGCCGGCGGGCGTACCCGGGCGCTGGGCACCCGGTTTGTCGTCGGCCGGGAAAGCCGCGATCAAGCCTGGGTGGGCGTACTGGAACACAGTGTCGCCGTCAGCCTGCAACACCCGCCTGTAGAGGGGGCTTCATCGCGCACCCTCGAAGCCGGTGAGAGCGCTCGCTACAGCCAGGCAAGCGGCGTACACCCCTTGCCCGGTTTTGACTTGAACGCCGCCACCAGTTGGCGGCGCGGCGTGCTGGTGTTTGATCGCCAGCCGTTGGCCCTCGTCATCGAACAACTCAATCGTTACCGCCCGGGGCACATTATCCTCGCCAACCCCGGCTTGGCAGACCGCCAGGTCAGTGGCGTGTTTCGCCTCGACATGCTCGACAGCGCATTGCCCACCCTTTCCCGTGAGTTGCAGATCCAGCGCGTTGAAGTGGCGGGCGTCAGCCTGATCTATTGACCCGGGCCCGCTGCAGCCGCCATGGCCCTGTCTTTTTGAGGGCCTTGAACATTAATTGCAAAAACCTTTACTGAGTTTTCCCGGGTAATGCGTCTTGCTATTGAGATTCATTCGCACAATTTTTCGTGCATGTCCGGGGATAACAATCATGTTCGTAAATCAGCGCAAAGGGGGGCGTACCGCAAGCCGGTTGGCCTTTGCCGTTCATGTCGCCCTGTTCGGGATGCTGGCTGTGCAAGGGCCGGTACAGGCGGCCGACACCGCCAGCCGAGCGGTTCAACAAGAATTTATTGCCTTCCATATCGCCGCCCAGCCGCTGGACAAAGCGGTGCTGCTGTTTGCCGAACAGGCCGGTTTACAGGTGCTGTTCGACAGCCACATGTTGCACGGTCTCAAGGCTTCGGCGCTCACGGGGGATTTCGGCGTGCAGGAAGGCCTGGCCCGGTTGCTGGGCAACAACCCGGTGGAGTACCGCTTCACGGGTGAACGCCAGGTGACGCTGACCCGTGTCAGCGCAGAACACAACGCGGCGCTGGCGTTGGGCACCACCTCCGTGACGGCCAGCGAAGGTAACGGCAACAGTGCCGACTGGGTGTACCAGACCCCCAAAGCGGTGTCTGTGATTACCCGCGAACAAATCAACAAACGGGCACCGCGCCACGCGGCCGACATGCTGGAAGAAACCCCCGGCGTGTACACGGCGGTGGATCAGCGTGACCCGGGGTTGTCGGTCAATATCCGCGGTATCCAGGACTATGGCCGGGTCAACATGAACGTTGACGGCATGCGTCAGAACTTCAACGTTAACGGCCACCAACACCGCAATGGCGTAATGCTGATCGACCCGGAAATGGTGTCCAGCATTGAGATCGACAAAGGTGCGCAGTCCACCTTGGGTGGGGCGGGTGTGCTGGGTGGCGTTGCGACCTTCAACACCCTGCAGGCCAGCGATTACTTGAAGGACGGCAAGGAATTTGGCGGGCGTATTCGGGCCGGCAGCGGCATCGGTAAACTGGGTAATGGCACCTATTTCAACGGTGGCGGGGTAGTTGCGTTCGGCAACGATCTGGGCGATGCCCTGTTTGCGGTCAGCGAGCGCCACTTTGGGGATTACCGCAGCGGTCGGCAGCACGCCGGTAACCTGGGGGACGAAATTCGCGTCAAAAAATACCTGCCCGTGGCCTGGAAAAGCTGGCTCAACAGTGAAGTGGGGGATGCGGGCAGCGTGACCCGCTCACAAATGGCCAAGTTCGGGCTCAATTTGCCCAACGACCAGCGCATTGAACTGAGCTACCTGAACACTGACAGCGACAGCAATGATTCATGGACTTACATGCGCGAAGACCTGTCAGGCTATGACTATGTTCGCCACAGCAAGAACAACCTCAGCACCGCCAACTACGCGCTGGATTACAGCTTTAATCCGGACAATGAACTGATCGACCTCAAGGCCAAGGTGTATTACGTCACCACGGTGCTCGACCGGGCCAACGCCCGGCATAACGCTTCGGGTGCAAACGCGCTTGAAGGTTATAAGGACCGTTTCCGTACGGATACCTGGGGCGCGTTGGTGCAGAACACGTCACGGTTCAACTTTGATGACTACGGCCAGTTGAACTGGAATTACGGCCTGGAGATGTACCAGGACACCTTTAAGCCGCGCAGCGATAAAGTGCCGGGTGTGAATGAACAAACGCTGCCCTATGTCAAAAGTTCGAACCCTGGTGGCGAGCGCACCATGGCCAGCCTGTTCACGCACCTGGAGTACGACTACAACGATTGGCTGAATGTAAGCGGCGGCTTGCGGTATGACCGTTACCGTCTTGACGGGAAAACCGGCATGACGCTCTGGCGCAAAAACATCATCCGTTATGAGGACGGTGTGGCGGTCATTGATGGCTCAAGCGTGCGCACTGAAGACGTGTATGACGTTGACCGGGAAAGCGGTCAGTTTTCGCCGACCTTCGGCCTGGCCATCAAGCCCGGCGTAGACTGGTTGCAACTGTATGCGAACTGGGGCAAGGGCTGGCGCCCGCCGGCGGTGACGGAAGTGTTTATGACGGGGCGGCCGCACGGTGGCAATGCGCCTGAACGGGTTTTCCCCAACCCCTTTCTCAAGGCTGAAGAGTCGCGGGACTGGGAAGTGGGTTTCAACATCTTCAAAGAGTCGCTGTTCTTTAACAACGACCGGCTGGGCATGAAGGTTGCGTACTTTGATAACACCATCAAAAACTTCTCGTTCATGCAGTTCGGCGTCATGCTTCCCGAAGAAACTGCTTCGGGTAACTTCGGTGACCTGGCGTATGTGAATAACGTGAATGACACGCGCTTTCGCGGTGTTGAGTATCAACTCAATTACGACATGGGGCGCCTGTATACCAACTTGAGTTATACCCACATGATCGGCAGCAATGACTTTTGCAGTGCCGATTACTACATGGGCGGCGCGAAGAAACGCGGTAAAAAACTCAAGAGCTATCTCGAGAAGTACACGCGACCTGACGGCTCCACCGGCATGCGCCCGGTGACGGAAACCGAGTGGCTGGACGACGATGACCGAAACAATGCCCAGAGCTGTGGCAAGGTGATGGGAAACGCGACCTATATGCCCGCTGACCGTGGCTCGTTAACCGTGGGCGCGCGCTTTCTGGAGCGCCGTTTGGACACGGGTGTTCGCCTGCGCTACAGCCCGGGTAACAACAAAGATATCAACACGCACAACTACCGCAGCATTGAACAGGCCACATGGCCCAAATACAGCGTGTACGATTTGTATGCCAGTTACTGGGCAACCGATGACCTGAATATTTCGCTGATCATGGAAAACGCCACGGACGAGGCTTACTTCGTGGCCATGGGCGATGCCAACAACTTAAGCCTGGCGCGGGGCCGCACGTTGAGCGGGATGCTGGAGTACAAGTTCTGATTTCGACGTAACGGTCGCGAGCAATCTCGCGCCTACACAACGTTTATCAAGGTGTAGGCGCGAGCGTGCTCGCGATCTGTTCAGCCGGTTACCGACGAACCAGCAATACGCCCGATTCCATGTGGTGAGTCCACGGGAACTGGTCAAACACGGCACAACGCTCGATACGGTGCGTGTCGTGCAGTTGGGCGATGTTCTCGGCCAGGGTCAGCGGGTTGCACGAGATGTACAGAATGTTGTCAAAACGGCGCGTCAGTTCGCAGGTGTCCGGGTCCATGCCCGCACGCGGCGGGTCGACGAACACGCTGCCAAATGCGTAACTTTTCAGGTCAATGCCCTGCAAGCGGCGGAACGGGCGCACTTCGTTGAGGGCTTCGGTCAACTCTTCAGCCGACAACCGCACCAGTTTGACGTTATCCACAGCGTTGTCGCGCAGGTTGTTCAAGGCTGCGTTGACAGACGTTTTGCTGATTTCCGTGGCCAGCACGTTGCGCACGCGGGTGGCCAGCGGCAGGGTGAAGTTGCCGTTGCCGCAATACAGCTCCAGCAAATCATCCGAACGCTCGCCCAGCGCAGCGTAGGCCCAGTTGAGCATCTTCTGGTTGACCGTGCCGTTTGGTTGGGTGAACGCCCCTTCGGGCTGTTGATAGGTGAACGTGCGACCCGCGATTTCAAGTTTCTCGACCACGTAGTCGCGGCCGATCACCACGCGTTTGCCTTTGGAGCGGCCAATCACACTGATATCAAGGTCGCTGGCCAATTGCTCGGCGGCGGTTTGCCAGTGCTCGTCCAGCGGGCGGTGATAGCACAGGGTGACCATCGCATCGCCCGCCAGGGTGGTTTGAAACTCCACCTGAAACAGTTTGTGGCTCAGGGCTGAACTGGCCTTCCAGGCGGCCTTGAGCTGCGGCATCAACTGGTTGATGCGCAGGCTGGCAATCGGGAAGTCTTCGATCAGAATCGGCGTGCGCTTGTCGTCCTGGGCAAACATGGCGTAGTGACGCTCACCGGCTTCGCGCCACAGGCGGAACTCGGCGCGTAAGCGAAAATGCTTCAACGGTGAATCAAACACCTGGGGCTCAGGCGCATCGAACGGTGCCAGCAGCTCGCGCAGGCGGTTGGCCTTGGCTTCAAGCTCGACGGCGTAAGTGGCGGGATCGAACGGCAAGTCACTCATGCGTTAAACCACCCCAACTTGACCACGAACAGGATCGACAGAATGATCAGTGGCGCGTTCAACTCACGGGCGCGGCCGGACAACAGCTTGATCACGGTCCAGGAAATAAAGCCGAAGGCGATGCCGTTGGCGATGGAATAGGTAAACGGCATGGCCAGGGCTGTGATGACCACAGGTGCGGCAACGGTGACGTCTTCCCAGTCGATTTCGGCCAGGCCGCTCATCATCAGCACGGCCACGAACATCAGCGCGGGTGCGGTGGCGAACGCCGGAACGCTGGAGGCCAGGGGCGAGAAGAACAGTGCCAGCAGGAACATCACCGCGACCACGATGGCAGTCAGGCCTGTGCGGCCACCGGCGCTGACGCCCGCTGCCGACTCGATGTAGCTGGTGGTGGTCGACGTGCCCAGCAGCGAACCGGCCATGGCCGCGGTGCTGTCGGCGATCAGGGCGCGGCCCATTTTAGGCATGTGCCCGTCTTTGCCCATCAGGCCGGCGCGCTTGGCCACGCCGATCAGGGTGCCGGAGTTGTCGAAGAGGTCCACGAACAGGAAGGCGAAGATCACGCTGATCAGGCCAATGTCCAGTGCGCCTTTGATGTCCAGTTGCAGAAAGGTCGGGGCCAGGGATGGCGGCATTGAAACCACACCACCGAACTCGGTCACGCCCATGGCGATAGAGGCCACGGTCACGGCCAGAATGCCGATCAGCACCGCGCCGCGCACTTTCATGGCTTCAAGGGCGACGATCAGCGCAAAGCCCAGCGAGGCCAGAATCACTTTCGGTTGGGCCAGGTCGCCCATGCCCACCAACGTGGCCTGGTTGGCGACGACGATACCGGCGTTGCCCAGTGCAATCAGGGCCAGAAACAGACCGATACCGGCGGCAATGGCCGAACGCAATGGCAGCGGGATGCTGTTGATGATCCATTCGCGGATGCGAAAGATCGACAGCAGGAAGAACAGCACGGCTGAAATAAACACCGCACCCAGCGCTACTTGCCAGGTGTGGCCCAAGTGCAGCACCACGGTGTAGGTGAAGAAGGCGTTCAGGCCCATGCCCGGCGCGAGGGCGATCGGGTAGTTGGCAATGAGGCCCATGATCGCGGACCCGATAGCGGCGGCCAGGCAGGTGGCGACAAACAGCGCGCCTTTGTCCATGCCGGTTTCGCCGAGGATGCTCGGGTTCACGAACAGAATGTAGGCCATCGCCAGGAAGGTGGTGATACCCGCGAGAATCTCGGTGCGCACATTGGTGTTATGTGCCTTGAGTTGAAACAGCCTTTCCAGCATGCCAGTCCCCGTGGCGCCGCTGGCGCCGTGATTAAGTCGTTTTCAACAGCAAAGCACAGGCCAGATGGCCTGGGATTTTTCTGTCTGTTGGAAAAAGCCGCGCATCATACCAGCAGCTCGAACGTCTGGCTGCTTTGGTTACCGTGTCGGGCCATGTTTTGTAACATCCGTTTGAGAGGCATACTGTGTGCCAGTTTTCAGGGGGACTTATGACGCGTATCAGCACAAGGTTTTTAGCCTGCCTCGGCTTGTTCATAAGCAGCGGTTTGAGTGCAGCCCCGGCGTTGCCGTTGAGCAGCGTTGAAATCCTCAAGGTCGCCTCCACCACTGGGGCCGTGGAGGACGTGCTGGACGGGCAAGAACAGACCCGGGGGCACCATCGTGGCCCGAACATTAAAGTGTTTGTGCTTGAACGGGGCTATGGCGGCCAGCCGACGGTAACGCTCGATGGCCAAGAGGTGGACGGTGTTCGCACGCCGGTCTGCAATAAGGGCCAGGGGCTGGTGACCTGCGAGGGTGCGGGCACCACGGTCGGTTATGTGTACACCTTTGATCTGGGTAACAAGGAAGGTGGGTTCTTCCAGTTCAGTAACACTTCACTCGTCCCCCCACACAACCGTCTCAGCGCCCAGCTCCTAATAAAGTAGGAGGGGCCGCCGCGATCGGCCCTCCCTGGCCGTGTCGCGGCTAACCCGGCGTCCTGCCGGGTTAGCCACTGCGCAAAACCTGCGTTCGGCCAGCGTGGTTTAAGGGGCCCTTGGATCAAAAACCAGATCAAAAGATCACGAGCAAGCTCGTTCCTACAGGCCTTGCTGCGTTCGGCCAGCGTGGTTTAAGGGGCCCTTGGATCAAAAACCAGATCAAAAGATCACGAGCAAGCTCGTTCCTACAGGCCTTGCTGCGTTCGGCCAGCGTGGTTTAAGGGGACCCTTGGATCAAAAACCAGCGCGTAGGAGCGAGCTTGCTCGCGATCTTTTAAAACCAGAAGATCTCGAGCCCTCAATAACGAACGCCTACAAGTGGGTCGTTTCTTCCACCAGCCGATCGCGCTTGGCCAACCCTGGGAACAGTTTTATCCACAGCCCAGTGATGACCAGGGTGCCAATGCCGCCCAGCAGCACGGCAGGCACTGTGCCCATCCAGTGGGCCGTGACACCGGACTCGAACTCGCCCAACTGGTTGGACGCGCCGATAAACAGGCCGTTGACCGCACTGACCCGGCCGCGCATTTCGTCCGGGGTTTCCAGTTGCACAAACGACGCGCGGATCACCATGCTGATCATGTCCGCCGCGCCCAGCACCACCAGCACTGCCATCGAAAACCAGAACGACGTCGACAGCCCGAACGCAATCGTAGCGACCCCAAACACGCCCACAGCGGTAAACATGGTGCGCCCGACCTTGCGTTCAAACGGGAATCGCGCCAGCCACAATGACATCAATAAGGCCCCGACCGCGGGTGCCGAACGCAACATGCCCAGCCCCCATGGCCCGGTGAGCAGGATGTCTTTGGCAAATACGGGCAACAGTGCGGTGGCCCCGCCGAGCAACACGGCGAACAGGTCCAGAGAAATAGCCCCCAGAATGTCCGGCCGGCTGCGAATAAAGCGAATACCCGCCAGCAACGAGTGCAACGTGGCTTTGCCTTTATTCAGCGCCGCCTGACGTGCAGGCAGGTTGCTCATCAGCAGGGCGGCGACCAGGTACAGGACCACACTCGGGCCATACACCCAGACGCTGCCAAACGCATACAGCAACCCGCCGAAGGCCGGTGCAACGATCGTGGCCGATTGCTGCGCAGCCTGCGCGGCGGCCACCGCCCGAGGGAACAGCGCCGCTGGCACGATGGACGGCAACAGCGCCTGGGTGGTCGGCATTTCGAAGGAGCGGGCGCTGCCCAGCAGAAACGCCAGCACAAAGATCATGTCCCGGGTGATGTGGCCAGTGGTGCTGCTGATGGCCAACGTCAACGCGATCATCGCCTGCAGCGACTGGCACAGCGCGGCCACTTTGCGGCGGTCATAGCGGTCGGCCACATGCCCGGTGTGCAGCATAAACAGCAGGCGCGGGGCGAACTCGATCAAGCCCACCCAACCCAGGTCCATCACGCTGCCCGTCAGTTGATACAGGTTCCAGCCAATGGCCACGGTCAGCATCTGGAAGGCGCTGGCGGTGAAGATACGGGCAAACCAGAAGGCCGCAAACGGCCGGTGATGGCGTAACAGAAGCGGCTGGCTGGTCATTAAGTGCGTCATGGCAGAGGGCTGAGGGATGTTGAGATTATCATTTTTCTGTAACAAATAATGACTGATGATTGATGCGTCTAATCGGGGCCATCTGTGTTTTTTTTGACGATCAAACCGGCCTGCGACAGGCCTTTTTCGAGGGGGCTGAGACATCCTGTCACGCGACAACCAACCACATTAGCCACTCGGCCGTAATGGACTACTCTTCCCTCATTGTTTGATCCAGATCAACACGTTTTCTGGCTGATCTGGATGGCCAACCGGCCAGAATCCTTGCGTGGTGGTGATAAACGACGGGCATCGACCCGTCGGGGCCACCTGCACAGGGACGCCGGACGCATGCATTGAGCCTGTGTCCTGAACGACCTGATACTTGATAGAGGAAGACATATGTTCGGTTTGGAGGCTTTGGATCTCGCCCGAATCCAGTTTGCGTTTACCGTGTCGTTCCACATTCTGTTCCCTGCTATCACCATCGGCCTGGCCAGTTACCTGATGGTGCTGGAAGGCATGTGGCTGAAAACCCGGGACGACACGTACCGCGATCTGTACCACTTTTGGTCGAAGATTTTTGCGGTCAACTTCGGGATGGGCGTTGTGTCCGGCCTGGTGATGGCCTATCAGTTTGGCACGAACTGGTCGCGCTTCTCTGACTATGCCGGTGCGATCACCGGCCCCTTGCTGACGTATGAAGTGCTCACGGCCTTCTTCCTTGAGGCGGGCTTTCTGGGGGTTATGCTGTTTGGCTGGAACCGTGTCGGCCGGCGGATGCACTTTTTCTCGACCGCGATGGTTGCCCTCGGCACGCTGATCTCAACCTTCTGGATCCTGGCGTCCAACAGTTGGATGCAAACCCCGCAAGGCCACGAAATCATTGATGGCCGAGTGATCCCGGTGGACTGGTTGGCCGTGATTTTCAACCCGTCATTCCCTTACCGCCTGGCGCACATGGCCACGGCAGCGTTTGTGGCCACGGCCTTCTTTGTCGGCGCGTCCGCCGCCTGGCATCTGCTGCGCGGCCGCAACACCCCAGCCATTCGCCGCATGTTCTCCATGGCCATGTGGATGGCACTGGTGGTTGCCCCGGTGCAGGCCTTTATCGGCGATGCTCACGGCTTGAACACCCTCAAGTACCAGCCGGTGAAAATCGCGGCCATTGAAGGGCACTGGGAAAACAAGCCGGGTGAAGCGACGCCGCTGATTCTGTTCGGCATTCCGGACATGAAAACCGAAACCACCAATTACAAGATTCAAGTGCCCTACCTGGGTAGCCTGATTCTGACGCACAGCCTGGATAAACAGATCCCGGCGATGAAGGACTACCCGCCTGAGGATCGTCCGAACTCCACCATCGTGTTCTTCACCTTCCGCATCATGGTGGCGCTGGGCATGTTGATGATCTTTATCGGCCTGTGGAGCGTATGGCTGCGTAAACGCGGCACCTTGTACGAGAACCGCGCGTTCCTGCACCTGGTGTTGTGGATGGGGCCGTCCGGTCTGATCGCCATTCTGGCGGGCTGGTTCACCACTGAGGTGGGCCGTCAGCCGTGGGTGGTGTACGGGCTAATGCGCACCGCCGATGCGTCGTCCAACCACAGCGTGACGCAAATGAGTGTCACCCTGATTGCCTTTGTGCTGGTTTATTTCTCGCTGTTCGGGGTGGGTATTGGCTACATGATGCGCCTGGTTCGCAAAGGGCCAGTTGCCCATGAAGGTGATGAACATCCGCAGGGCGGGCCGGGCCAGCAGCGCACACCTGCCCGTCCTCTGTCGGCTGCCGTTGAAGGCATGGACGATGGCCATAGCGATAGCCTGAAGAAGGGGAACTGAGTCATGGGTATTGATCTGCCACTTATCTGGGCAATCATCATCATCTTCGGGATCATGATGTACGTGGTCATGGATGGTTTCGATCTCGGGATCGGCATCCTCTTTCCGTTTATCAAGGGCGAGCAGGACCGCGATGTGATGATGAACACTGTCGCGCCCGTCTGGGATGGTAACGAAACCTGGCTGGTGCTGGGCGGGGCGGCCTTGTTCGGTGCCTTTCCGCTGGCGTATTCGGTGGTGCTGTCGGCGCTGTACCTGCCACTGGTGCTGATGCTGGTCGGCCTGATCTTCCGCGGTGTGGCGTTTGAATTTCGCTTCAAGGCCAAAGCCCATAAACGCCACATCTGGGACAAGGCCTTTATCGGCGGCTCCATTGCCGCGACCTTCTTCCAGGGCGTGGCGTTGGGGGCCTTCATTGACGGCATCCCGGTGGTCGACCGTCAGTATGCGGGGGGCGGCATGGATTGGTTATCACCGTTCACCGTGTTCTGCGGCATTGCGCTGATCGTGGCTTACGCTTTGCTGGGCTGCACCTGGCTGATCATGAAAACCGAAGGCCACCTGCAAGAACGCATGCATAACCTGGGGCGTCCTCTGGCGTTGGCGCTGCTGGTGTTTATGGGCATTGTCAGTATCTGGACACCGCTGGCGCACTCGGACATTGCTGCGCGCTGGTTTACGCTACCTAACCTGTTCTGGTTCCTGCCGGTGCCGATTCTGGTACTGGTCACGATGTACGGCTTGCTTAAGGCCATTGCCCGAAACGCTCATTACACGCCGTTCCTGTTAACCCTGGTGTTGATCTTTCTGGGTTACAGCGGTTTGGGTATCAGCCTGTGGCCGAACATTATCCCGCCGGCGATCTCGATCTACGACGCGGCGGCACCGCCGCAAAGCCAGGGCTTCATGCTGGTCGGCACGCTGTTTATCATTCCGTTTATCCTCGGTTACACCTTCTGGAGCTACTACGTGTTCCGCGGCAAGGTGACCCACGAAGACGGTTATCACTAGTGAGCGCCGCTGCGGCCTTGGGGTCGCAGCCTTTTCCCCAGAGGAGTGCCTGAGCATGGCTGGCAAGGATTATCTGCACGACGTGAAAGAGGGCGAGAAAAAACCACTGTGGCAACGCATTGGCTGGTTGGTGGTGATTTGGAGCGCCAGTGTGGTGTCACTGGGCATCTTTGCCTGGCTAATTCGTTTGTTTATGACCGCCGCGGGCATGAAAAGCCATTGAGCGGTGGTCACACTCCCCCGTAGCGCAAGGTCGGTGGTTACTTGCGCGCTTTGAGAATCACGAACTTGGGGGTGGCAGCCACTTGCTCGACACCGCGAAACAGCTTGGCGAGCTTGCTGTGATACCCCAAGTGACGGTTGCCCACTATATAGAGAGCGCCGCCGACCACCAGCGCTTCCTGAGCTTGTTGAAACATGCGCCAGGCCAGGAAGTCGCCCACCACTTGTTGCTGGTGGAACGGTGGGTTGCACAACACCACATCCAGGGAGTGCGCCGCCTGGCCAGCCAGCCCGTCACCGGCCCGCACGATCACCTCGCGGTCACCCAGCAAGGCGTGCCAGTTTTCCCGAGCCGATTGCACTGCCATAAATGATTCATCGACCAGCGTGTAGTGAGCCTCGGGGTTGTTTCTGGCGCTGGCGATGGCCAGCACGCCATTACCGCAGCCCACATCGGCAACGCGGGCCGAGCCCAGGTTTTTCGGCAGGTGAGGCAGGAAAGCCCGCGTGCCGATGTCCAGCCCCTCGCGGCAGAACACGTTGGCGTGGTTGAGCAATTCAATAGCGGGCTCATCCAGCGTATAGCGCGAAGGGTAGGGCGAGGTAAAGGGCGCTTTGGTTTCAGGCGTGGCGACCAGTAGCCGAGCCTTCTTCACCGCCAGCGACGCCTGAACCGGGCCGATATAACGCTCCAGCAAGTCCCCTGCCGCACGTGGCAAATGCTTGACCATGGCCCCGGCAATCACCAGGGCATTCGGTGCCAGTTGACCTTGCAGGCGAATCAATTGCTCTTCCAGCAACGCGAGGGTCTTGGGCACGCGCACCAGTACGCAGTCAAAAGGTCCGACCAGAGGCTCGCTGGCGGGCACACGCTTGACGGCATCAAAGGCATGGCCATTGCGCACCAGGTTCTTTTCCAGCGCCTGCACGGCGAGGTAGGAATCACTGCTGCTGGTGACCTGCTGTGTGCGGGTCAGGCTGATCGCCAGCGCGCCAAAACTGTCATTGAGTACCAATACCCGGCTGTTTTCCGGGAGGGCACGTTCGGCCAGGTCATTGAGCAAGTACTCATCCGCGGCATCAAAGGCCTGTAACGGCTCGTTTTGTTGTTCGGGCTGGCGGATCAAGTGAAGTTGGGCGAACGGGGTTTCTAACGCAGGCATTGGGCAGACTCTGGGGGTTCGACAGTTGCCCGAAGGGCGACTTCGCAGCACGGGCGTGCGGGAAAATCGCAGGCGTGCGTGATTTTACTTTTTTTTACAGGAAATTGCCTGAATGCTGTGCAGAGGTCGCTGGGCAGGGCCGCTACACCTGGAAAATTTAGAGCAGGCCCGATTTGGTCGCAATGACCACCGCAGAGGTTTTGTTGTTGGCCCCCATTTTTCTGATAGCGCTGCTGATGTGGAAATTCACGGTACGTGTGGTCAGGCTCAAAATCATCGCGATATCCGACGCCGTTTTGCCTTCTGCAGTCCACTTCAGGACTTCCGATTCGCGGATCGACAAACGGCTGATGGGGGGTAATTCCCTCAGACGGGGGTGTGATCGTGCACTCATGAAGCTATGCAACTGGTTGCACAGCCACAGTACATTCGCGGCTTTCTCGGTGAATTCGTCTTCGGTCAGCGGCGGGTAACTGCGCGCCAGGCTTAAGATGCTGACCCCGCCAGACGCGTCATGCACGGATTGCGACCAACCATGCTTCAATCCGTGGGCTTGGCATTCCTGCCAGATTTCTGGCGACTCGCAAAACAGCTCGTCGTCCCAGGCAATCGGGGAAATTGAAAAATGGCAGTGTGCGATAATCGGGTTTTTGTTGATGAAATGGGTTCGTTCAAAGGTTTTGATAAATTCATTTGGATAGTTACTTAGCGTGTTGCTAAGTAAAGGCACGCTTGTAAATCTGGGGCTGAACTTAAAATGGAAGTAGTTAAATCCGTACTGCTCTATCTTTTTGAGGGTGTAGTCGGTTATTTGGCTTTCGCTCTTATGTGCGCTGCGGGGGCCTGCAAGATTTATGGTTTGGGTTTTCATGATTAAATCAGATATCCCTAGTCTATGACCCAATTCGTATTCCGTTTGTCATACTAGTTGAAGGATGTAGGAACTTTCAAAATTTTTCACCATTTTTTTTGAGGTTGTTTTTCGACGCTTCTTCAGATGTCATGTCTCGATGTGAAACAGCGAGCAGCCCGGTTATGATCTGGCCGGGTCATAAACTCAAGGCGTGCACATTGTTTTCTGGCGTCAGGATTTTGTTAGTGGAGTTTTAACTCAATTATATTGTTTCTAAGTGGCTGCGCGTAGACGTTAACTTTAAGTTGTATATAAACAAAAGGTTTACGACCCCTGGCTCTCTTCGAGTACGCCACCTGCTGGGCGTAATGCCATACCCTTTACAGGTGTTTGTCGGACGTGCTTTGCGCCACACTAGGCCATCCGTCTACTGGAGTGCACCATGACCGCCAGCGCAGAGAAGTTCACGCGTCAAACCTTGATTGATGTCACCCCGATCACGCCCAGCCTCTTCACGTTGCGCACAACACGGGATCAGGGCTTCCGCTTCCAGGCCGGGCAATTTGCCAGGCTAGGGGTCACTAAAGCCGATGGCAGCACGGTATGGCGAGCTTACTCAATGGTGTCTTCGCCCCATGACGAGTTTCTGGAGTTTTTGTCCATTGTGGTACCGGGCGGCGAGTTTACCAGTGAGTTAAGCCGCCTGAGGGAAGGGGGCACGCTGCTGGTGGATCGTCAGGCATTTGGTTATCTGACACTGGATCGTTTTGCCGATGGCCGCGATCTGTGGTTGCTGGCGACCGGGACGGGGGTCGCGCCCTTTCTTTCGATATTGCAAGATTTTGAAGTATGGGAAAAATTCGAACGTATTGTGTTGGTCTACAGCGCACGCGAGGCGCGTGAACTGGCGTACCAGGATTTAATTGCTGGCTTAAAGGCGCGTGATTACCTTGCGGAGCATGTTCATAAGCTGATTTATATTCCAACGTTGACCCGTGATTCAATACCGGGTGTATTAAATGGCCGTATTACCACACTGATTGAAAGTGGTGAGCTGGAAAGTGTTGCCGGTGTTCAGTTAACCCCTGAATGTTCACGCGTCATGTTATGCGGTAACCCGCAAATGATTGATGACACCCGTGCCTTGTTGAAGCGTAGGGATATGCAGCTGAGCCTCACGCGTCGGCCTGGGCAAGTAGCGGTTGAAAATTACTGGTAGTGTTAAAGCTCTAATAAAGAACGACACCCTAAGAGTGTCGTTCTTTTTAGGGTACGTGCTTAAGTTCGTTCATTTTGAACTTTGAGCAAGTCCCGAATCTCGCCCAACAAGAGTTCCTCTTTGGAGGGGGCCGCCGGCGCACTGGGTGCAACAGCCTCTTCACGCTTCAGACGGTTGATCGCCTTTACACCCATAAAAATGGCAAAGGCCACAATAATAAAATCGATCACGGTCTGAATGAACTTGCCGTAGGCCAGCACCACCGCAGGCGTATCGCCCACGGCGGCCTTGAGCGGTATGGCAAGGTCACTGAAGTCCACACCGCCGATCAGCAAGCCCAGTGGAGGCATGATCACATCGCCCACAAAAGACGAAACGATTTTTCCGAATGCGGCACCGATAATGATACCGACGGCCATATCGACCACATTCCCTTTGACCGCGAAGGCCTTAAACTCACTTATCACGCTCATGGGTTATTCCTTGTTACAGATTAGGTGGGTGGTAGCAGTGTAAATCAGCCCGGTAGTTCTTGCCTGTTGGGTTTTGGTCTGCGGATGAGTCGACTGCAGGCATATGCATAAGTTTTCAACCGTGTTGTCACGGTGCTCAGAGCGTCATTGGCCTGTGCTCCAAGCTCCTGATTCAATTATGTACTTACATTCTTTCTGTTCAGAATATAGCTCGCAGGCCCCTAGGATCTGGTCAGCGCTTTGATGCGCACTCCAAAAAAACAGAGGACTTGCACATGATCCACCCTTATGGCTTCGGAACGTTTTCGCAACGCCGCATGCTGTGTGTTTTGAGCGCCAGTATGTTATCGGTTTCGGTTCATGCTTCCGGCTTGACTCGTGATAACGGTGCCGCTGTTGGCGATAATCAGAACTCCCAAACGGCAGGGGCCAGCGGCCCGGTGTTGCTGCAAGATGTGCAGTTGCTGCAGAAGCTGCAGCGTTTTGATCGCGAGCGCATACCAGAGCGTGTTGTGCATGCGCGTGGCACCGGTGCATACGGCACATTTGTCGTAACCCACGATTTGAGTGACCTTAGCAAAGCACGGGTGTTTGCGGCGGACGAAGCCACACCTGTATTTGTGCGTTTTTCTGCTGTGGTGCACGGTAACCATTCGCCGGAAACTCTTCGTGATCCCCGTGGTTTTGCTACCAAGTTTTACACGGCGGACGGCAACTGGGACTTGGTCGGTAACAACTTTCCGACGTTCTTTATTCGTGATGCGATCAAGTTCCCGGACATGGTGCATGCTTTCAAGCCAGATCCGCGTACCAACCTGGACGATGACTCACGTCGCTTTGACTTCTTTTCTCATGTCCCGGAGGCCACCCGAACCTTGACCGAGTTGTATTCCAACGCGGGTACACCGGCCAGCTACCGGGAAATGGACGGTAATGGTGTACATGCCTACAAACTGATCAACGCCAAGGGCGATGTGCATTATGTGAAATTTCACTGGAAAAGCCTGCAAGGGCTCAACAACCTCAATCCGAAACAAGTGCCGCAAGTTCAGGGCAATGACTACAGTCACATGACCACTGATCTGGTTACCCATATAAACAAGGGTGATTTCCCCAAATGGGACCTGTATGTACAAGTGCTCAAGCCAGAAGATCTGAAAATGTTTGATTTCGACCCATTGGATGCGACCAAAATCTGGCCGGACGTTCCTCAGCGTAAAGTTGGGCAAATGGTGCTGAACCGTAACCCGGCTAATGTCTTTCAGGAAACCGAGCAGGTCGCGATGGCTCCGGCCAATTTGGTGCCCGGTATAGAACCTTCCGAAGACCGTTTATTGCAAGGTCGTGTGTTCTCGTACGCTGATACACAGATGTATCGTCTGGGTGCGAATGCTCTGCAACTGCCAGTCAATGCCCCTGTATTTCCCGTAAACAATGGCAATCAGGATGGTGCGATGAATCTGGGGCACACCACATCGGGTGTTAACTACCAGCCAAGCCGTCTGGAGCCTCGAGAAGAGTCATCCAGTGCTCGTTACAGCCAGATGGCCGTATCGGGGACGACACAGCAGGTGAAGATTCAGCGTGAGCAAAACTTTAAGCAGGCTGGCGATCTGTACCGTTCCTTCAGTAAGAAAGAACGTCTGGATTTGATTAAAAACTTCGGTGGTTCTTTGGTGACAACGGACGACGAAAGCAAGCACATCATTCTGTCGTTCCTTTACAAGGCTGATCCTGAGTACGGCACAGGTGTGAGCAAGGTCGCTAAAGGTGATCTAGCGCGGGTCCAGGCCCTTGCGGCCAACTTGGTGGATTAGCACCGCAAGCCCTCACCTTTAACCGGAGGCCCACTGATCCAGGCCTCAGTGGGCTATCATCACGCTTTTTCCGTGGAGTTCAGATGGCCAAGCCCAAGCGCATTTACGGCTGCACCGAGTGCGGCGCAACCTTTCCCAAGTGGGCAGGGCAGTGCGCTGAATGCGGCGTCTGGAACACGCTGGTCGAAACCGTGGTGGAAAGCGGCGCGGCGGCCCCCCCCAGTGCGCGCACCGGTTGGACGGGGCAGCAGGCTCAACTCAAGACCCTGGCTGAAGTCAGTATTGAGGAAATTCCACGCTTTTCTACGGCTTCCGGTGAGCTGGACCGCGTGCTCGGCGGCGGCCTGGTCGATGGTTCGGTGGTGCTGATTGGCGGTGACCCCGGCATTGGCAAGTCCACTATTCTGTTGCAAACCTTGTGTCATATGGCCGCGCGCATGCCGGCGTTGTATGTCACCGGTGAAGAGTCCCAGCAGCAAGTGGCCATGCGCGCTCGCCGCCTGGGGTTGCCGCAAGACAAGCTCAAGGTCATGACCGAAACGTGTATAGAAAGCATCATCGCCACCGCCAAGCTGGAAAAGCCCAAGGTCATGGTGATCGACTCGATCCAGACCATCTTCACCGAACAACTGCAATCGGCACCGGGCGGCGTTTCGCAAGTGCGTGAAAGTGCGGCGTTGCTGGTGCGCTATGCCAAGTCCAGCGGCACGGCGATCTTCCTGGTGGGCCACGTCACTAAAGAGGGGGCGTTGGCCGGGCCCAGGGTTCTGGAGCATATGGTCGACACCGTGCTGTATTTCGAAGGCGAGTCCGATGGGCGCCTGCGTTTGCTGCGGGCGGTGAAAAACCGTTTTGGCGCGGTCAACGAATTAGGCGTGTTCGGCATGACCGACAAGGGGCTTAAAGAGGTCTCTAACCCGTCGGCAATTTTTCTTACGCGCGCGCAGGAAGAAGTTCCGGGCAGCGTGGTGATGGCCACTTGGGAAGGCACGCGACCGATGCTAGTGGAAGTGCAAGCGCTGGTGGATGACAGCCATATGTCCAACCCGCGACGGGTCACGTTGGGGCTGGACCAGAACCGGCTGGCCATGCTGTTGGCGGTGTTGCACCGCCACGGCGGCATTCCGACCCACGATCAAGACGTTTTTCTCAACGTGGTGGGGGGCGTCAAAGTGCTGGAGACGGCTTCCGACCTGGCCTTGATGGCGGCGGTCATGTCCAGCTTGCGTAACCGGCCATTGCCCCACGACTTGCTGGTGTTTGGTGAGGTGGGCTTGTCGGGCGAGGTACGGCCGGTGCCCAGTGGCCAGGAACGTTTAAAAGAAGCCGCCAAACACGGTTTTAAACGCGCCATCGTACCCAAAGGGAACGCGCCGAAAGAGTCGCCGCCGGGTTTGCAGGTCATCGGCGTGACCCGTCTGGAACAGGCGCTGGACGCCTTGTTCGAGTAGGCCGTTGCCGGTGTTTACACACTCCGGGGCTTGAACAGTCGCTGCAGGCGAGCCGCGACGAGGCCAGCAGAAAAACGCAAAAGAAGGCTCTAGACCAAGGTAGGGGGCTGGCCTTTAAAGCTGGGGGCGCTAAACTCCGAAGGCAGTCCTTCTTGTCCAACTGGCCGGAATATAAAAATGAATAATAAAAACAGCCTGCTACGCCACATCCCGTGGCTGGTGCTGGCAATTGTAGGAGCCTGCGCCCTTGGCGTAGTGGCCTTGCGCCGAGGCGAAGCAATCAACGCCTTGTGGATCGTCGTCGCAGCGGTTGCCATCTATTTGGTTGCCTATCGTTATTACAGCCTGTTCATCGCCACCAAAGTGATGCAACTGGATCCTCGCCGGGCAACGCCCGCCGTGGTCAATAACGATGGTCTGGACTACGTACCGACCAACAAACACATTCTCTTCGGGCATCACTTTGCTGCAATCGCCGGTGCAGGTCCGCTGGTCGGCCCGGTTCTGGCCGCGCAAATGGGCTACCTGCCGGGCACACTCTGGCTGATTGCCGGTGTGGTACTGGCCGGCGCGGTTCAGGACTTTATGGTGCTGTTCCTGTCCACCCGCCGTAACGGTCGCTCTCTGGGCGACATGGTGCGTGAGGAGATGGGCAAGATCCCGGGCACCATCGCCCTGTTCGGCTGTTTCCTGATCATGATCATCATCCTCGCGGTGCTGGCGCTGATCGTGGTCAAGGCCCTCGCAGAAAGCCCGTGGGGCATGTTCACGGTGATGGCCACCATCCCGATCGCGATGTTCATGGGCATTTATATGCGCTACATCCGCCCGGGCCGTATCGGTGAAATCTCGATCATCGGGGTACTGTTGTTACTCGGTTCCATTTGGCTGGGGGGCCAGATTGCAGCCAGCCCGGAATGGGCTCATGTGTTCACCTTCACCGGTACGCAAATTACCTGGATGCTGATTGGCTACGGCTTTGTCGCGGCGGTACTGCCGGTGTGGCTGGTGCTGGCACCGCGTGACTACCTGTCAACGTTCCTGAAAATCGGCACCATCGTTGCGCTGGCCATTGGCATTTTGGTCACCATGCCCGAGCTGAAAATGCCGGCACTGACCCAATTCACCGACGGCAACGGCCCGGTGTGGAAGGGCGGCCTGTTTCCGTTCCTGTTCATCACCATTGCTTGCGGTGCGGTATCGGGTTTCCACGCACTGATCTCCTCGGGCACTACGCCCAAGCTGCTGGATAACGAAACCAACGCCCGTTACATCGGTTACGGCGGCATGCTGATGGAGTCCTTCGTGGCCATCATGGCTATGGTTGCGGCTTCGGTCATCGAGCCGGGTGTGTACTTCGCCATGAACAGCCCGCCTGCCATTGTTGGCGGGGATGTGGTCTCGGTGGCGCAAGCCGTGACCAGTTGGGGCTTTGCCATTACCCCGGATCAACTGACCGCCCTGGCCAAAGACATCGGTGAAACCACCGTACTGGCTCGAGCCGGCGGTGCACCGACCTTGGCAGTGGGTATTGCTCAAATCCTGCACAACGTGTTGCCGGGCGAGAACACCATGGCGTTCTGGTACCACTTTGCCATTTTGTTTGAAGCCTTGTTCATTCTCACGGCGGTTGACGCCGGTACCCGTGCCGGGCGCTTCATGCTGCAAGACTTGCTGGGCAGCTTTGTCCCTGCGCTCAAACGTACCGAGTCATGGCCTGCCAACCTGCTGGCCACTGGCCTGTGTGTAGCGATGTGGGGTTACCTGCTGTACCAAGGCGTGATCGACCCACTGGGCGGTATCAACACCTTGTGGCCATTGTTCGGTATTTCTAACCAGATGCTGGCGGGTATCGCGCTGATGCTGGCGACGGTAGTACTGATCAAAATGAAGCGCCAGCGCTACATTTGGGTGACGATGTTGCCTGCCGTGTGGTTGTTGATCTGCACCACCGTGGCTGGCTTTATCAAGCTGTTCGACAGCAACCCGGCGGTTGGCTTCCTGTCGCTGGCGAAAAAATACAGCACCGCACTGGAAGCAGGCCAAGTGATTGCGCCCGCGAAAAACATCGACCAGATGCAGCACGTCATCATCAACGCTTACACCAACGCCGGCCTGACCGTGCTGTTCCTGTTCGTGGTGTTCAGCATCCTGTTCTTTGCGATCAAGGTGGGTGTGGCGTCATGGGGCACTAAAGAACGCACGGATAAGGAAGCGCCTTACCACGTCATGCCGGATGCCAAATAGAGGGTTGCAACCATGTTCAATGACCTGAGTCGCCTCGGTAAATACCTCGGTCAGGCCGCGCGCTTGATGGTCGGCATGCCCGACTACGACAACTACGTCGAGCATATGCAAACCAAACACCCGGACAAGCCGATGATGAGCTACGAGGCGTTCTTCAGGGAGCGCCAGGAAGCCCGTTACGGCGGCAAGGGCGGGCCCAAGTGCTGTTAATTGGCTAGACCTTCGGTAGGCGCGGGCGTGCTCGCGATCTTTTAAATGATCGCGAGCACGCCCGCGCCTACCGTTGTTTTTTTTGCGCTCCCATTTTCAAGGAGGCATGTGCATGTCATCTCCCATCCCCGTCACCATCCTCAGCGGGTTTCTCGGTGCCGGTAAAACCACTTTGTTGCGTTACCTGCTTAAAGCCGAACACGGGCTGAAAATTGCCGTGATCGAAAATGAATTCAGCGATGCCGGTATCGACACCCAACTGCTGGGCGACGAGCCGGTGCAAGTCATGACCCTGGCCAACGGCTGCGTGTGTTGCACCATTCACACCGACCTGACCAAAGCCCTGTACCTGCTGCTTGAGCGGCTGGACAGCGGCGAAATCGCCTTTGATCGCTTAGTGATCGAATGCACTGGCCTGGCCGACCCAGCCCCGGTGGCACAAACCTTCTTTATTGATGAAGAGCTGCGTGAGCGCTATTTACTGGACGGCATCATCACGTTGGTCGATGCGGCGCACGCCGACGTGCACCTGAGCCAAACCATCGCCCAGGCGCAAATTGGCTTTGCCGACCGCCTGCTGGTGAGTAAGCGTGATCTGGTGGATGACGCAGCGTTTGAGGCGTTGAGCCAGCGTCTGACGCGCATCAACCGCCGTGCACCGATTCGCGTGGTTGAACACGGCAAAATCGACCTGGCGCAACTGCTGGATGTGCGCGGGTTTAACCTGAATGCCGACCTGGGCGGCGGCTTGAGCTTGCGCCCGGTGCAACCGGCGGCAACGGTCGACCGCATCTCCAGCCTGGTACTTCGTACCGACAAATCGCTGGATATCGACAGCCTCAGCGCGTTTATGGACGAGCTGCTCGAGGACCACGGCAAACAACTGCTGCGTTACAAAGGCGTGCTGAGCATCGCAGGCGAAGAGCGCCGGTTGGTGTTCCAGGGCGTGCTCAAATTGTACGGCTTTGACTGGGACACCGAATGGGCCGAAGGCGAGGCCCGTGAAAGCGTGATGGTGTTTATTGCCGATGACCTGCCCGAGGCCAAGATTCGCGAAGGGTTTGCACAACTGACCCTTTAATACAGAGGGTGTGCACGCCCACGAAATTGCGGGATGTTTCGCACAGCTTTGCCAATTGCTGAGGCTGCAGTACCGCGCCTATGGTCAGCGCTCACCCAAATGGGTGACCGGGTTTGGCGACTTGGAACGTTCTCAATGAAATGCGTAATTGCTGTATATGGCCGAGCGTGTATTTTTGCTCGCTGTGCTTTATGGCAGCTGTGTGTGGGAGATCTTCGGATCTGCCGGAGTTGAGGTTGACCGGTTCGCCAACCCGCGTATAACGGCCACCCAGTTTCGTTTGGCGACGAAATGGGTGGCTTACAGCCGACCTGACCCGTTCACTGTAGGAGCGAGCTTGCTCGCGATCTTTTGACCTTCAGAATCAAAAGATCGCGAGCAAGCTCGCTCCTACACGATGGCACGCATCAGTTCATCGGTAGTGCATGCACCCACAAAAAAGCCAGTTACACTCAGTTGCCGTAAACAGGCAGCTTTTTGCAGATGGCTTTTACTTTTTCGCGAACAGCATCAATCACGGCTTCGTTGTTGATGTCATCCAGGATGTCGCAGATCCAGCCCGCCAGCTCTTTACACTCTTCAACTTTGAAGCCGCGAGTGGTCACAGCCGGTGTGCCGAAGCGCAGGCCCGATGTAACGAATGGGGAGCGTGGGTCGTTCGGCACGGAGTTTTTGTTCACGGTGATGAAAGCTTTGCCCAGTGCGGCGTCAGCGTCTTTACCGGAGATGTCTTGCTTGATCAGCGACAGCAGGAACAGGTGGTTTTCAGTACCGCCCGATACCACGTCAAAACCGCGCTCGATGAACACCGACGCCATGGCCTGGGCGTTTTTCACCACTTGTTGCTGGTAAACCTTGAACTCAGGTTGCAGGGCTTCTTTGAAGCACACGGCTTTACCGGCGATTACGTGTTCCAGCGGGCCACCTTGGGAGCCTGGGAAAACAGCCGAGTTCAGCTTTTTCTCGACCTCAGGGTTGGCTTTGGCCAGGATCAGGCCGCCACGCGGGCCGCGCAGAGTTTTGTGCGTGGTGGTGGTGACCACGTCAGCAAATGGAACCGGGTTCGGGTACACGCCAGCCGCGACCAGGCCGGCTACGTGGGCCATGTCGACGAACAGGTAAGCGCCCACTTTGTCAGCGATGGCACGGAAACGCGGGAAGTCGAGGATCTGCGAGTAGGCAGAGAAACCGGCCACGATCATTTTTGGCTTGTGTTCAACGGCCAGGCGCTCAACTTCGTCGTAGTCGATCAGGCCGTTGGCGTCGATGCCGTACTGGATGGCGTTGTACAGCTTGCCCGAGGACGAAACGCTGGCACCGTGGGTCAGGTGACCGCCATGGGCCAGGCTCATGCCCAGGATGGTGTCGCCAGCCGACAGCAGGGCCAGATAGACAGCGCTGTTGGCCTGGGAGCCGGCGTGTGGTTGAACGTTGGCGTAATCAGCGCCGAACAGTTCTTTGGCACGGTCGATGGCCAGTTGTTCAACCACGTCTACGTATTCGCAGCCGCCGTAGTAACGCTTGCCCGGGTAACCTTCGGCGTATTTGTTGGTCAGTACCGAGCCTTGAGCTTCCATCACCGCTGGGCTGGTGTAGTTTTCCGAAGCGATCAGCTCAATATGTTCTTCCTGGCGCTGAGCTTCTTGCTCCATGGCGGCAAAAAGGTCGGCGTCGAACTTGGCAAGTGTCAAATCACGGCTGAACATGGCGGTCCTCAAGGATCGGGGGGCAGAAAAGGAGGGCATTCTAACTCAATGGCTTTTATCTGGCATATGAAAGGCAATCATGTCGCAGACAAGTGGTGTTCAGGTCAATTGAAGGCGGGCAAGGCGTCCTGGCTAAACTGGGCTTCAAATTGCCGAGCCGGCATGGGGCGCCCGAACAGGTAGCCCTGCACTTCGTCACAGCCGTGCTCGCGCAGGAACTCAAGCTGTTCGTAGGTTTCGACGCCTTCGGCGATCACCGCCAGGTTCAAGCTGTGGGCCATGGCAATAATGGCACGGGCAATTTGCGCATCTTGCTCACCGCACGGCAGGCCATCGACAAACGTGCGGTCGATTTTCAACACGTCAATCGGGAACTGTTTGAGGTAGTTGAGCGACGAATAGCCGGTGCCGAAGTCGTCGACGGCAATGCTCAGGCCCAGGTTTTTCAGGCTGGCCAGAATTTGCAGGGCTTCGCTGACTTCGCGCATCAGAATGCTTTCGGTCAGCTCCAGCTCCAGGCAGGCGGGGGACAGCCCGGTGAACTTCAGGATGTTGGCAATCCGCGTGCCCAATTGACCGTCCGAAAATTGCCGCGCCGAGATGTTCACTGACACTTTTGGCACCCGCACTTTGGCCTGATGCCAGTGTTTGAGCTGGCGACAGGCTTCGGTCAGAACCCAATCACCGACATCCACCACGAGCCCCAGCTCTTCGAGTACCGGAATAAAATCACCGGGCGGCACCAGCCCGCGACGCGGGTGGTTCCAGCGCAGCAGGGCTTCTACGCCGGTCAGGCGCTTGCCGTCGCCACTGAACTGCGGCTGATAAAAGAGGATGAATTCCTGCTGTTCCAGCGCATGGCGCAGGTCGCTTTCCAATTCCAGGCGCTCCAGTGCGCTGGCGTTCATGTCGGCCTGATAGAACTGGAAGTTGTTTTTACCGCGCTCCTTGGCGTGGTACATCGCGGTGTCGGCGTTTTTCATCAGTTGGCTGAGTTCATTGCCGTCCTGAGGGCTCAGGGCGATGCCAATGCTGGCCGTGACAAAAAACTCGCGGCTTTCCAGCACGAACGGTTGCACCAGGCTGGCCAGAATGTGCTCGGCCACACTGATGGCCCGGTTCAAGGCAATTTGGCGACTGGCCCCCGGTTGCAATAACAAGGTGAACTCGTCGCCGCCCATACGCGCCACGGTATCGTCATCATCGACGCAGGCCAGCAGCCGAATGGCCATGTCTTTGAGCATGCGGTCGCCTGCGGCATGTCCCAACGAGTCATTGATCGGTTTGAAGCGGTCGAGGTCGAGGAACATCAGCACCACCCACGACTTGTTACGCTCGGCCTGCAGCAGCGCCGTGTGCAGCCGGTCCTGGAACAGGGTGCGGTTGGGCAAGTGGGTCAAGGCATCGTAATAGGCCAACCGGTGGATGCGCTGCTCGCTGGCCTTGCGCTCACTGATGTCACTGAAGAAACACACGTAACTGGCCAGGTCGCCTTCATCGTCTTGCACCGCGGTAATTCCAACCCAGGCCGGGTAATGCTCGCCGCTGCGGCGCTTGAGCCACACTTCGCCTTCCCAGGAGTTGTGCTGGTTCAGTTGTTTGATGATGTAGCGAAGGTGCGCCTGTTGCTGCGCGTCGGCCGTGAGCATGCTTGGCAACTGGTCCAATACCTGCGACACGGCGTAACCGCTGACCCGGCTGAAGGCTTCATTAGCCTGGACGATATAACCGGCCGGGTCGGTAATCAGAATGGCCGAGGTGGAATGTTCGAATACGGTGGCGGCCATGCGCAGGTCTTTTTCGGCACGGCGCTGTTGGCTGATATCACGGCCCACGCCAAGGATGCCTTCGAACCTGTCGTTTTCATCCCACACCAGCACCAGGCGCAGTTCGATGGGAACCTTGCGGCCGTCGGCCCTCAAGCAGTCGAGCAAGAACAGTTGGTTTTGCATCTGAATCCGCAGCATCGCCAGTTGTTCGGCGTTGTTCAGCGCCGCATTGAGCCGCTCCACGAGGCTGTAGATCCCGGCCAGTTGCTGCGGGTTGGCGATGGTCGATTGCCAGCCGTTGTCGAGCACCCACTGCGCGTCATAACCCAGGACGGTCTGAACCGACGGGCTGACATAGTTCAGGCGTAACGTGCTGTTGGTCGAGAAAATCACATCGCTGATGCTTTCGGCCAGCATCCGGTAGCGTTGTTCGCTATCGCGCAACGATTCGCTGGCTTCGATCTGGTCGGTTATATCTTTGGCCACACCGACAATCCGTGAGGTGTGATCGCCGGTTCCTCGGGCCAGTGCCTGCTCACGAATGTCAAAATGGCGCCACACGCCACTGCGATCGCGAAACCGCAATTGGCATTGCAGGCCTTGACGATACCCGCCATTGCGTTGTTGCTGGCGCAGTTGGTGATAGTGCTCGGCGTCTTCGGGGTGAAGCAGCAGCTCCCAGAAATAAGCGCCCATTTGCTGCAGTTCTGCAACGTTATAGCCCAGAGTCTGGCCAAGGTGATGGTTACTGAAAATGATCCGTTGGCTGATGACATCTTGCACGTACAGGTGGTCGGGCACGGTGCGTACAACATCAGACCAAAAACTTTCGCGCTCTTGCAGGGACAATTCGATGAGTTTGCGGTTGGTAATGTCGCTAAGGCTCAGGATAACGGCGTGATAGTCCTCACGCGCCTCGGGCAGGCGTAGCACCAGCCACAGGTGCTGATCGTGGCCTTGTTCATCGACCAGTGTGATTTCCAACTCCAACTGTTGCTGTTTATTAAGCAGGGCGTTGACCAGTTGATAGCCAATGGCCGAGCTGTTGTTTGGGCAGCCACTGATCAACTTGAGCCATGTCCCCTCTCCCGAGCCAACCCCCAGCAGTTGCAAGGCGACTTGATTGACTTCACTGATGCGCAATTGCTCAAAGAGTTGGCGCCGATGATCGGGATTACTGTCGAGCCAGTGCGTGAGCGCTTCGCTGTTGTGAATGTTTTCGCGATCGAGAAAGCCCGGCAAATGGGACAGGTCCAGCACGCACAAGGCAACGCCCGTGCTTTCAAAAATGTCGTGATAACGGCGGCGGCCTTCGTGCAACTGGCGTTGGCGGCGGCGCATATTCAGCAACGTAATAATCGGCAGCACTGAAAACAGTACGCCCAGCACACATTTGCCGATCAGGGCGGGCAACAATTCCTCCACGGCCTTGCGGCTATTAAACAGCCCGCGCAGTTGCCAGTCGCTGTGGCGCAAGGGGGTAAGCAGCACGGTGTCGGTCAGGTCCGCGGGCGTCAGTGTACTCACCGGTGTGGTCGGGGTGAGGCTGCGGCTAAGCACTTTGCCAGTGGCGGTGTTTTCGATCAGCCATTGGGGCCGATTACGGTTGACCGTTTGACGGGTCAGGTTGTGCAGCAGGTCAGGGTTCATGCGCAGCAGCCAATAGCCATTGGCCGTACTGCCGGGTTGGCGCAGCAGCAGGTAGACGATGCTCGCGTTTTGATTATTGGCGTAATAGTAGTCGTCGACGGTACCGAGTGCGGGTGCGTTTCTGATCCAGTCGGCCAGAAAGGCGGCGTCGGCGCTGATGCCCGCGCTGTCGAACAGCACATCCCCGGTACGGTTTAGCAACGCGAGGCTTTGCAATGACGGCAGGAATGGGCGCAGTCGATCAACCTGTGCGGTGTGCGGGTCGTTCGGTGGCTGCCGTTCGTCGGAGGATAACAATCTGAGGGCGGTTTCAGCCCGAAGGGCCATGCTCAGGTTGATGTGGTCAGCCAAGTCAGCGCTGTAATCGAGGCTCGATTGACGCTCCTGGTGAAGTGTTTCCTGGAACTGTTCGACCGATTGCCAGAGCAGCATCGCTAACAGCACCATCACGAGCGCCGCCAGCGCGCTTCTTAACGTGCCACGCACGGGCGCGCCAAGGCGTTGGCCTGGCGTGCGGGGAGAGGTGGATGGGGTGACATTGAGCAAGCGGTGATCCTGCTGTTGGCTGCTCTGGCGCATAGCCACTAGCTGCTTGGCGCCTAAAGGGGTCTAGCATGCCTTGGACTGTGGCAAAGTGCCAGCCCTCTGGTCTGCGCTGGTTTGCCCTGTGCACCGCATTCAGGTAGCTTTGCCGCTATTCGAGTACCTACACTCAGGCTTTTTTCGTAAGCAGATATTGATCCCGATCAATGCCTGACTTTCTGCTATGGCCTGCTCGGTGTATGGCTCGCGTTTATTCACCAGTCACTGACGCTAGGTTCTCCATGGCTCAATACGTTTTCACCATGCATCGGCTGAGCAAAGTTGTTCCGCCGAAGCGGGAAATCTTGAAAAACATCTCCCTGTCTTTTTTCCCGGGTGCCAAAATTGGCGTGCTCGGCCTGAACGGTTCGGGTAAATCCACGCTGCTAAAAATCATGGCGGGCGTCGACACCGAGTTCGACGGCGAAGCCCGTCCGATGCCGGAACTGAACATCGGTTATCTGCCGCAAGAGCCGCAGCTGGACCCGAGCAAAACCGTTCGCGAAGTGGTGGAAGAAGCCGTTAGCGTGATCAAGGACGCCCAGGCGCGTCTGGATCAGGTTTACGCCGAATACGCCGACCCGGATGCTGACTTCGACAAGCTGGCCGCGGAACAGGCCAAGCTCGAAGCCATTCTGCAAGCCGGCGATGGCCACAACCTTGAGCGCCAGTTGGAAGTCGCCGCCGATGCACTGCGCCTGCCGGCGTGGGACGCGAAGGTTGAACACCTGTCAGGGGGTGAGAAGCGCCGGGTGGCCTTGTGCCGTCTGCTGCTGTCGGCCCCGGACATGCTGCTGCTCGATGAACCGACCAACCACTTGGACGCTGACTCTGTGGCCTGGCTGGAGCACTTCCTGCACGACTTCCCGGGTACCGTGGTTGCGATCACGCACGACCGTTACTTCCTGGACAACGTCGCGGGCTGGATCCTGGAACTCGACCGCGGCGCGGGCATTCCTTACGAGGGCAACTATTCGGGTTGGCTGGAAGCCAAGTCCGACCGTCTGGCTGCCGAATCCAAGCAGCAGTCGGCCCATGAAAAGGCCATGAAAGACGAGCTGGAATGGGTGCGTAAAGGGGCCAAGGCGCGTCAGTCCAAATCCAAGGCGCGTCTGCAACGTTTCGAAGAACTGCAATCGCAGGAATTCCAGAAACGCAGCGAGACCAACGAGATCTACATCCCGGCCGGTCCGCGCCTGGGTGACAAAGTGATCGAGTTCAAGAACGTGTCCAAGGGTTATGGCGATCGCGTGTTGATCGACAACCTGTCGTTTGCCATGCCCAAAGGGGCCATTGTTGGCGTGATCGGCGGTAACGGTGCCGGTAAGTCGACCCTGTTCCGCATGTTGATGGGCAAGGAACAACCGGATTCAGGCAGCATCGAAATCGGTGAAACCGTGCAGTTGGCCTGTGTTGACCAGAGCCGTGATGACCTGGACGGCAGCAAGACGGTGTTCCAGGCCATTTCTGACGGTTCTGACCAGATCCGCATCGGCAACTACGAGATTCCGTCCCGTACCTACGTGGGCCGTTTCAACTTCAAGGGTGGCGATCAGCAGAAGTTCGTCAAGGACCTGTCCGGTGGTGAGCGTGGTCGCCTGCACCTGGCCCTGACCTTGAAAGAGGGTGCCAACGTGCTGCTGCTCGACGAACCGTCCAACGACCTTGACGTTGAGACCTTGCGTTCGCTCGAAGAAGCGCTGCTGGACTTCCCGGGCGCTGCCATTGTGATCTCTCACGATCGGTGGTTCCTTGACCGCGTCGCGACTCACATCCTGGCGTACGAAGACGACTCGCAAGCGGTCTTCTTTGAAGGCAACTACACCGAGTACGAAGCGGACCGTAAAAAGCGCCTCGGCGAAGCGGCCACCCAGCCGCACCGTGTGCGTCACAAAAAGCTGGCCCAGTAAGGTCAGGTTTGCTGAACAAACGGAGCCCCTCGAGGCTCCGTTTTTGTGTGCGCAGCCCTCTGTAGGCGCGAGCTCGCTCGCGATCTTTTAAAGCTCAAAAGCTCAAAAGATCACGAACAATCGAGCGTCGACCGGCGGCTCCTACACAAAGACAGTGTTTTTTTTAGGGCAGAAAGTGGTTACAGGAATCACAGTTTTGGTGCGCAAAAACACTAAAAATAGAGCCTATTTATATAAAAGCACCATTTAATTTCATAACTGCGACATTTTGCGCTGTCGCGGTGCGACATGAATTGATAAAGTCCGGTCCATTCTCCGTTTAACGACAACAAATTTGCCGAGACTTTCCCATGATCGAATCCGTCGACCAGTTCCTTGCCCGCCTGAAAAAACGTGACCCGGACCAGCCAGAATTCCACCAGGCGGTGGAAGAAGTCTTGCGCAGTATGTGGCCGTTTCTTGAAGCCAACCCGCATTATCTGACTTCCGGCATTCTTGAACGCATCTGCGAACCGGAGCGTGCCATTGTGTTCCGCGTGTCTTGGGTCGACGACGAAGGTAAAGTCCGCGTAAACCGCGGTTTCCGCATCCAGATGAACAGCGCGATTGGCCCATACAAAGGCGGCCTGCGTTTCCACCCGTCGGTGAACCTGGGCGTGTTGAAGTTCCTGGCCTTCGAGCAGACCTTCAAAAACTCCCTGACCTCGTTGCCCATGGGCGGCGGTAAAGGCGGCTCGGACTTTAACCCTAAAGGTAAAAGCGACGCCGAAGTGATGCGTTTCTGCCAGGCATTCATGAGCGAGCTGTACCGCCATATCGGTTCTGACGTTGACGTTCCGGCGGGCGACATCGGTGTCGGGGCGCGGGAAATCGGCTTTATGTTTGGCCAGTACAAGCGCCTTAGCAACCAGTTCACGTCAGTGTTGACCGGCAAGAGCATGAGCTACGGCGGCAGCTTGATTCGCCCTGAAGCCACTGGTTTTGGTTGCGTGTACTTCGCCCAGGAAATGCTTAAGCGCATTGGTCAGCGCATTGACGGCAAGCGCGTGGCGATTTCAGGTTCCGGCAACGTAGCGCAATACGCGGCGCGCAAGGTCATGGACCTGGGGGCAAAGGTTATTTCGCTGTCGGACTCCGAAGGCACGCTGTACTGCGAAGCCGGGCTGAACGAAGAGCAATGGTTGGCGCTGATGGACCTTAAGAACGTCAAGCGCGGCCGTATCAGCGAACTGGCCGATCAGTTCGGTCTGGAGTTCCTGGCCGGGCAACACCCGTGGAACCTGGCGTGCGATATCGCCTTGCCATGCGCCACGCAAAACGAACTGGATGCTGACGCCGCACGTACGTTGTTGAGCAATGGCTGCGTGTGCGTGGCTGAAGGCGCGAACATGCCAACCACCCTTGAAGCGGTCGACCTGTTTATCGAGGCCGGCATTCTGTTCGCACCGGGCAAAGCGTCCAATGCCGGTGGCGTCGCAGTGAGCGGGCTTGAGATGTCGCAGAACGCTATGCGCCTGCTGTGGACTGCGGGCGAAGTGGACAGCAAGTTGCACAACATTATGCAATCCATCCACCACGCGTGCGTGCATTACGGCGAAGAGAACGGCCGTATCAACTACGTCAAAGGCGCTAATATCGCCGGTTTCGTCAAAGTTGCTGACGCGATGCTGGCACAGGGTGTGGTGTAAGCCGGTTCAATCGCGAGCAAGCTCCTACGGATGGCAGCGTTTGTGGGAACGAGCTTGCTCGTGATCTTTTGATCTGGCTTTTGATCCATCAAAGTAGCACGGCGTAAAGCCGGAACCTCAAGTGGCCGTGACCGCAGCCATGGATCGGGTTACCGCGCGCCAGCGCAGCGTCGAGCGGCTGCTCCTACAGGGGCATTAACCGTCTGATGCTGCTCAGTCAGCCAGCGCCTTATGCTCGGTCAACTCCTGTTCGATAAAGGCCGCGATCATGGCGCGGTAGACGTTCTCGGTGACATTCGGGTTGGCACCCAGTTCATCGGCCAAGCCCCGGACTTTGGCGATCACCTGTTCAACCCGCTGCGGGGCCCTGACCGCATCGCTGTCTTTTTTGAAGCGCGCCGCTTGCGACACATAAGCCCCGCGTTCGGCGATCAAGCCAACGATTTGCCGGTCCAGCCCATCGATGTTTTCGCGCACGCGTTCAAGGGAATCACAGTGAACAGCCATGTCTTGTTTACTCCTTATCAGTAGTGATACCACTTCAGTTCGAGCATCACTTCATTGACGGGGGCGGTCAGGTGACTGAACGCCCGCTCTGCTGTCAGGCGCAGGCCTAGGTTACGCGACAGCTCCCATTGCTGGTTGAGGCTCAGGCTACGACGGACCTCACCGTTGGTGAAGTAGTCGCTTTTGGCTTCAAGGCTCAGGTTGCCCACCGGGTTGCGCCACAGCACACCGGTGTTGTAACCAGCCGCCGGTGACACAAACGCGGCGAAGTCATTGTTGTGCTCGACCCGCACGGTGCCCAAGGCAAAGCCCAGCAGGTTGTCGCTTAACTGCCAGGTACCGCCGGCACCCCCGCTGACGTGGGTGACCAGGGTTTCGTCGCCGTGCTTGCCCAGCACGCGCTCAAGCCCGCCGCCCACTTGCCATGACCAAGGTTTTAGCAGGTCGTTTCGCGGCGTTAATGAGCGGATATTGGCCAGGTCCAGTTGTTGAACCTGCCACTTGTTTCCTTCGTACTGGCGCAGCTTGAGTTGCAGGATTTCGATTTGTGCGCCCAGGGGAAAGCCCGGGGCGTTGTCGTTCAGGTCGTGGTACGCCATGCGCAGGCCGTATTCGGCAAACGCTTTGTCATCACGGCTGCCCGCGCCGAGTTGCCAGGTGCGGGATTCGTGGCCGTTTTCCGGGAGTTCGGGTGGCACTATCGGCAGGTCAGGTGCCGGGTTCTGGTTGATCGCCCGCAGCAATTCGAAGCTTCGCTGCGAGCGCCCGGTCTCGCGCTCCAGGCCGTTGGCGCGGTAGCGTTCCAGGCGATAGGCCGCATCGATTATCAGCGCTTGGCGCTCTTTGGGCAGCGCCTTGAACGTAGGGTTTTGCAACTGCACCGGATCGGCACTGACCTGCAGCACCCATTGCTGTTCTTCGGGGTCTAGCGCCTTGGCGCGGTCCAGCAACTCGCGCTCGCGGGAAGGGCGGTATTCGATGCTCTCCACCAGCCCTGCCTCTTTGACCGCTTTTACCGTGTCGGTAGGGATCGCGGTCAGGGGGAACTGGGGAGTCAACTGCAGCCCGGGGCGCGCCACTTGCAACAGCTCCAGCAAGCGGTACGAGCAGTTTTCATCGAAGAAGAAATAGTCGAATTTGATTTGTTTCAATTCCCACACATGTTCGACCATGCGCTGGGTTTCTTCGGGTGTCAGATTGAGCCGGTATTCCCACAGGTCACGGTTCTCAAGGCTGCGGTACTCGGAGAGCTTTTCCTGGTACGGCATCATGGCGAACAGGCCGGGGTAGCCGCCGGCCAGGCCTTTCCAAGCATACAAAATGCTGTTGTCGGAGCCTTCAATGTAAGCACCGAAATTGATGGCATAGCTCAGCAGCGCGGTCTTGTTGCTTTGCACGTCTGCTTGGTCGACCCGCAATAAGGTGTGGCCGAACATGGACGATGGGCTGTTGAGGTAGGCCGCTGGAAAAATCATGACCGTGCTGTGAGGTGCTACGTCGGTGAACCACTGGCTGAACTCTGCGCACTCAATCTGGGGCAGGTCGGTCAGGTTCAGCTGCGCCTTGAGCCAGCGCGTGCGGGCCGGGTAGACGCATTGCGGGTGTTTGTCGCCCAGGTTGGGCGAGGCGTACAAAGCCTCGACGGTGGCGCGTAATTCGGCGTCCGGGTGGTGAGCGCCGTCGGGGGCGAAAAAGTATTGGGTGTCGCTGACATGGCTACGCCAGCCACCGAACTTGCCGGCTTCGTAGTGTCCAAGGGAGAGCCAGAACGGGTCGTTGGCCAACTGTTGCAAACGGTGTGTGTCGAGCTGGGGTGCGGCATACAGCGGGGCGCAGGCACAGAGCGCCAGGTAGGCAAGGCGTTTGAGCATGGTCGGCAACTGTTGTCAGACAAATAGAAATGAAACTTGAGCATACCCGCTCCAACAGGAGCGGGCAGGTTTCATTTTTTAAGCGGCAGTTGCGTACTTGGACAGGCGTGCATCACTTTTCAGGATGGCCAGGGTGTTGTTGTGCACATCTTCAGCGGTGACGTCAGCTTTGCTGAAGATTTGCTGGAAGTGTTCGTGGGTGACTGCTGCGAAATGGTCGCGGTCTTCAGGGGCCACACCCAGCACGACGGCGTAGGTGGTCAGTGCTTCGCCATTGCCTTTGGCCATGTCTTCGGACAGTTCGTTCATCATGCCATTCATGGCAATCCACGACTTGCCGCCGTAGGTCAGGGCATCTTTGGTGGTACAGCCGTTGGTGCCGGACGTCATGCCAAAGGTGGCGTTACCCGAAGTGCCGTTGGTGGTAGAGGCCAGGAAGTGAGCAGGCGTGCCGCGCTGGCCTTCAAACAACATGTTACCCCAACCACAGTTCGGACCGCCGGGTGCCTGGGCCATTGCATTGAGGGAGACAACGGTGAAGAGGGTACCAAGAAGAATCCGTTTCATAGTTCTTTTCTCTTTGTGTGCAGTCAATGAACAAAAGGTCTGGCGTTGCGTGCCAGTACGGGCCAGTTATGTTCTCCAGCCGCGTAACAGGTAGGAGTCTAGCGGCATCTGGTGGTTCCGTGACTTTTTGTAAAACATTCAGTGTTTGAGGTTATTTTTAGCCTGTAAACGCAGGGGCGCGAGATTTCCCGTGTTGTGTGCCTTGCAGTGGTGCATGGCCAGCGCCAGAATGCTGGCATCTGCCCCGCCTGATGTAAGGAAGTCCGATGCCTGATTCTGTTGCTGCCAGCTTGCGTCTAGCGCCTGACGCGCTAACCCGTCCTTTTTCTGCTGAACAGTTCAGCTTCTCGACCACCAATGACTTGGAACCTTTTCGCGGCATTCTCGGCCAGGAGCGTGCGGTCGAAGCCTTGCAGTTTGGTGTGGCCATGCCACGTCCGGGTTACAACGTGTTTGTGATGGGCGAGCCCGGCACAGGGCGTTTTTCGTTCGTCAAACGCTATCTCAAGGCTGAAGGCAAACGCCTGACATCGCCCAGCGACTGGGTGTACGTCAATAACTTTGATGACCCCCGTGAGCCGCGAGCGCTGGAGCTGCCGGCAAGCACGGCCGGAATTTTTATCAGCGACATCAGCGCTTTGATCGATAACCTGCTGGCGACTTTTCCGGCCGTGTTTGAGCACCCGACGTACCAGCAGCGCAAAAGTGCAATCGACCGCGGCTTCAACCAGCGTTATGACCGCGCGCTGGATGTGATTGAGCGCCTGGCGCTGGAAAAGGGCGTGGCGCTGTACCGTGACAGCAGTAACGTGGCCTTCACCCCCATGAGTGATGGCAAGGCGCTGGATGAAGCCGAGTTCTCGCAACTGCCCGAGGAAGACCGCGAGCGCTTTCACGAAGACATCTCGGGGCTTGAAGAGCGCCTCAACGAGGAGCTGGCCAGCCTGCCGCAGTGGAAGCGCGAATCGAACAACCAGTTGCGTCATCTGAATGAAGAGACCATCACGCTGGCTCTGCAACCGCTGCTGGCACCGTTGTCGCAGAAGTACGCCGAAAATGGTGCTGTGTGTGGGTACCTGCAGGCCATGCAGGTGTACTTGCTTAAAACCGTGGTCGAGCAACTGGTCGACGACAGCAAGACCGATGCCCAGGCGCGCAAGCTGCTGGACGAGCAATACTTGCCGAGCCTGGTGGTGGGCCAGCCCATGAGTGGCGGTGCCCCGGTGGTCTTTGAGCCGCACCCTACTTACGACAACCTGTTTGGCCGCATCGAATACAGCACCGATCAGGGCGCGCTGTACACCACTTACCGGCAGTTGCGCCCAGGTGCCTTGCACCGGGCCAATGGCGGTTTCCTGATTCTTGAAGCTGAGAAAATGCTCAGCGAGCCTTATGTCTGGGACGCTCTCAAGCGCGCCCTGCAATCGCGCAAACTGAAAATGGAGTCGCCGCTGGGCGAGATGGGGCGCTTGGCGACCATCACGCTGAACCCGCAAGTGATTCCGTTGCAGGTCAAAGTCATCATCATCGGTGCGCGCCAGTTGTATTACACGCTGCAAGACCTGGATCCGGACTTCCAGGAAATGTTCCGCGTACTGGTGGATTTTGATGAAGACATCCCAATGGTTGACGAGAGCCTGGAGCAGTTTGCGCAGTTGCTGACCACTCGCACGTCTGAAGAAGGCATGGCCCCGCTTACCGCCGACGCGGTCGCGCGTCTGGCGACTTATAGCGCACGGCTGGCTGAGCATCAGGGGCGTTTATCGGCGCGTATTGGTGATTTGTTTCAATTGGTCAGCGAGGCTGATTTCATTCGTCACCTGGCCAATGATGAGATGACCGATGCCGGCCATATCGAGCGCGCCCTGAAAGCCAAGGCCACCCGCACCGGGCGCGTGTCGGCGCGGGTTCTGGACGACATGCTGGCGGGCATCATCCTGATCGACACCGATGGCGCGGCCGTGGGCAAGTGCAATGGCCTGACCGTGCTTGAGGTGGGCGACTCGGCCTTCGGTATGCCGGCGCGAATTTCCGCCACGGTGTACCCCGGCGGCAGTGGCATTGTGGATATCGAGCGTGAGGTTAACCTCGGGCAGCCGATTCACTCCAAAGGCGTGATGATCTTGACCGGTTATCTGGGCAGCCGTTATGCGCAGGAGTTCCCGCTGGCCATTTCAGCCAGCATCGCGCTGGAGCAATCCTACGGCTACGTTGATGGCGACAGCGCCTCGTTGGGTGAGGCCTGCACGTTGATTTCAGCCTTGTCGAAGACACCGCTCAAGCAGTGTTTTGCAATCACCGGCTCCATCAACCAGTTTGGTGAAGTGCAAGCGGTGGGCGGGGTCAACGAGAAGATCGAAGGCTTCTTCCGGCTCTGCGAGGCGCGCGGTCTGACGGGTGAGCAAGGTGCCATTATTCCTCAGGCCAACGTCGCAACCCTGATGCTGGACGAGAAAGTGCTGCAGGCCGTGCGTGCAGGAAAATTCCACGTATACGCCGTGCGTCAGGCGGATGAGGCCTTGAGCCTGCTGGTCGGCGAGCCGGCCGGTGAGCCGGATGCTGAAGGTCAATTCCCTGAAGGCAGCGTCAACGCCCGTGTGGTTGAACGGTTGCGGGTCATTTCCGAAATGATCAGCGATGAAGACCTGAAAGAAGCCGAGAAGGAGTTACTGGCAGAAGCCCTGGCAGCCAAGCAGTCCGTTTAAGCCAGCCTGGCGTGCAGGAGCGAGCCGCCTCGCTCCTGTAACGGGCGCAGCCTTCCGTTGGTCATGGCGACTTTTCTTGTCGGGTAATTCTTCTATGCTCATGGCAGGACTTCCACTGTCGTGACTGGAACGAAGCAGCCTGTTGTGAGCGGCTGATGACAGGATCTACCGAGGGTCGCCGCCATGTCGCGCAACCTTTGTCTTACCCGCCAATGCTTGGGCCTGGTGACACGTATTGAATGCAGCGTTCGTCCGCTGGCAGGCAATACCGGGATGTGGACGTTGTTGTTTGCCGCCGGCCTGGCGGGCGAGCAACCGACCACCATCAAGGCTCAAGGCCCTTTCCCCGGCCCGCTTGTGGCTGAAACCCTGCTCGATTCGATTGTTGAAAGCCTGACGTTGCATGGCTATCGGGTGGCCGAGGGGCCGCAAATCTGGTGCCTGCACGTGCAGGCCCAGTTGCGCCAGATCAACCGTGTGCGCTGTCACACGCCGCGCTAAGCCTGGTGTTTAGCGTGGCGGGGACACTTCAGGGACTTTATCCAGTTTCACTTCGAACCCGTACTCAACAGGTGTCAGGCCGGTGCGCGCATAGCTTTCGAGCTGAGTGGGCTGGCCATAAAAGTAATGCACGTCGAAAAGCGCCGGGCCATTGGGCTCAGCCGTGTGGCTCACAGCCAGCACTTCCTTGAGGTAATGACCGGTATCGTCCTTGGCATAAAACCGCCAGGCGTCTGACGGAAACAGTGCCTGATCGACGATCAGGGTGTTGCCCTTGAGCTGAAGGCCTTTTGGCAGTTGGGCGGTATTTAAGGTCTGTTTGTCGATGTCAGCGGTAAACAGGGGCATTGAGCCGATGGCGTAAGCGGGGGTTTCAGGGAACAGGTTGAGGTCATAGGTGATCACACCCGTGTGGGGGTCTACGTCGAAGGCTTCGGTGGGCAGTTCCAGGGGTTCGCTGCGGTCGCCGTTCTCGTCTTCGGCAAAGAACGTCACGGGAGCGTTGTCCATCTCCGGCAGTGGCCCAAGCAGTTCGTCATTGAAGGTCGGTGGGTGGCTGAACTCCAGGGTGGCGGCGCTGGCGTCGTCCACTGACTGGTTAATCACGACACTTTTTTTCAGTTGTTCGGGGTCAAGTACCGCGTTTTTCAGGTAGTTGGCTGCTTGGTCGTCATACACCACGACGGGCAGCGCAAGCGTTTGAACCGTGTTGCCGACCACTGTTTTGTCGAGCCGGTGGACGGGCAGGTCGAGCTGTTTGCGCGTGACTTGAGCGGTGGAGAAGTCGAGCACGCTGATATCGACGCGGTCGACGGCCCCGTTGAAGTAGACCTTGCTGTAGCGGTGAGGGTGTGTGCGGTCGAAGATAGCCTGTTCGCTGTCCAGTTGTTGTTCGAATTCGGCGCTCCATGCAGTCTGCTTGAGCATTTGCGCCAACTGCTGCTGGTAAAACGCCAGTTGCTCGCTGTTCTCGTTGATGGCCCCGGCACGTGACAACAATTGCCCGGTGTGGTCTCGCGCCTGAATGATCAGCGGGTTGAGCGGTGTGTCGCGTACGGCTTCAGCCAGCGGGGCACTGTTGTTGATATCCACTTCGGCCACATTATTGTTCAGCGCCAGCAGGGTCACGCTGATGCTGCCTTGGGTGCGTGTCTGGCCGACATCCTTGGCGGTTAAAGCGAAGTGCGCCACGTTGCCAGGAGCAATCACCTCGACCTTGCCGTGCAGCATGACGGGCTGGGGTTGTTGCGTGTTTTCGACTTCAATGCCGTCGATGTATGGGTAAGTGATGGTGAGATCGTCGGGGTTGCTCAGGTTGGCGCTTGAGGGGCTGAGCTGAATGCCGGGATCGGTTTCCGACCATTCGGCCTGAAAGGGCACGACCTGTTGATTACTCAAGGTCACGGACTGCCATTCGAGCGCGTGGGGGAAGGGAAAGCCGGCTGCGTTGTTCTGGGAGAACGCAAAGACAGGCTCCAGGTCCGTCAAGTAATCGGAGCTGGCGTTTCGGCGCACCACAAACAGCCCGTTGATGTAGGTGTCAGTCAGTGCCTGGCTGCTGGGGTAGTGCTTGAGCAGTGCCAGTTCGTCGTCGCCGTATTCGGTTTCAACCGGCTTGTCCTGCAGCTTGATGCGAGCGCGCTCCAGCAGCAGCAAGGAGCCACCGAGGTCGGCCACGGCATCTTTGAGTTGCGGGTCCTTGATCGTGTCGAGGGTTTTTTCGAACTGCGCGATTCGCTCTTCCAGGTTCGCCTGTTGGTGTTTTTCATCAGGTGAGCAACCGCCGGTGGCGAGCAGTGCCAGTGATAGCGCGAAACAACCCAAGGGGAGTCGCAGATCCATTGTTCAGTTTTCCTGGCTCTAATGAGACTGAGAGGGTGGACACTAGCAGAAAATGTTTTTACAGGCTGTTTCCAAGACTTTATCTCTGTTGATTTCTCACTGATATACTCGCGCCCATTTTTCTACTGCCTGTGAGATTCAATGGAACGCTTTATCGAGAATGCAATGTACGCCTCACGCTGGATTCTGGCGCCGATTTACTTCGGCCTTTCTCTGGGTCTACTGGCTTTGGCATTAAAATTTTTTCAGGAAGTGTTTCACGTACTGCCTAACGTGTTTGCACTGACTGAGTCGGACTTGATCCTCGTCATTCTTTCGTTGATCGACATGGCGTTGGTGGGCGGTTTGTTGGTGATGGTGATGATTTCGGGTTACGAGAACTTTGTCTCGCAACTGGACATTGGTGGCGACAAAGAGAAGCTGAGCTGGCTGGGCACGATGGATTCGTCCTCGCTGAAAATGAAGGTCGCCGCCTCGATTGTGGCCATTTCTTCGATCCACTTGCTGCGGGTGTTTATGGACGCACGCAACATCGAGACCGAGTACTTGATGTGGTACGTGATTATTCATATGACGTTCGTGGTGTCGGCGTTTGCGATGGGGTATCTGGACAAGCTGACCAAGCACTGATGGCTGCCCGGGTGCGCAGCCTGCGAACCCGTGCTGCGAAGGCTTTGGGGGCTGTGGTAGTCTGCTCGCCCTTTTTTGGTTCTGGGCGGTTGGGAAAGCAGCGCTTTCTGAATCGCCCTACAGCGGAGCAGTGTTATGTCCGAAGTAAATTTGTCGACCGATGAAACCCGCGTGAGCTACGGCATTGGCCGCCAACTGGGTGACCAATTGCGCGACAACCCGCCACCGGGCGTTAGCCTGGACGCAATCCTGGCTGGCCTGACCGATGCTTTCGCCGGTAAGGAAAGCCGTGTGGGTCAGGAAGACATGTCGGCCAGCTTCAAAGTGATCCGCGAGATCATGCAGGCTGAAGCGGCTGCCAAAGCAGAAGCTGCGGCAGGTGAAGGCAAGGCTTTCCTGGCTGAAAATGCCAATAAAGACGGCATCACTACCCTGGCTTCAGGTCTGCAATTTGAAGTGGTGACGGCGGGCGAAGGCGCCAAGCCATCGCGCGAAGACACCGTGCGTGTTCACTACCACGGCACCCTGATTGACGGCACAGTCTTTGACAGCTCCTACGACCGTGGCCAGCCGGCTGAATTCCCGGTAGGTGGCGTGATCGCCGGTTGGACTGAAGCCCTGCAACTGATGAATGCCGGCAGCAAATGGCGCATCTACGTGCCGAGCGAGCTGGCTTACGGCGCTCAAGGCGTGGGTAGCATTGCCCCGCACAGCGTGCTGGTATTTGACGTTGAGCTGCTGGACGTTCTGTAAGCACCCAGCGTTTTAGCGAAGAGCTGCGCAGGCCCCACGGCAGGAGCGAGCTTTTGATCTTTAAAAGCTCGCTCCTGCACAAACTGGGTTGAACAGCCTTGCGCAGCGACTTCGAGCGGTCATATGTCTATCTTGGCGTGATGCTCGTAGGTCTGCGTCGTGTCAGCAGGGCGCAATGCCCGGGCGTAGCAGAAGAGAAACAGATTGCGCACCAACTCCTTTAGCACCAGCGGCTCGCTTGAGTTGAGCCCGGAATAATCCAGATCACCCTGATCTTGCAGCTCGTTTAGGGCCTCTTCTTCCAGTACTGCGCAGACTTCCCCGGTTTCCCGATGCAGGATTCGCAGGTAAGGATGCGGACGGTCCAGCCAGGCATCAATTAAATAAGTCATGAGGGTCTCTCCTTGGTCGGTACCAATGAGAATAATTCTTATTCAACTAATAGCAAGTGCCTATTGGCAGATTTCTGATGTTTGTGCGTCGGAGCTGCTGTAGGTCAAGGGAGCTGGCAATCTGAGATTGCAGGGGAGGAGGCGAGGCCACCTTCCTGCGCAGTTGGCAGGAAGGTGTGCAGCAGAATCAGACCTTACGTACGAACTCGGACTTAAGTTTCATCGGGCCAATACCATCGATCTTACAGTCGATGTCGTGGTCGCCCTCGCACAGGCGGATGTTCTTGACCTTGGTGCCGACCTTGACCACCAGCGAGGTGCCTTTGATTTTCAGGTCTTTGATCACCGTGATGGTGTCGCCGTCAACCAGCGCAGTGCCGGCCGAGTCTTTGTAGACTTTCACGTCGCTGTCGGTTTCGGTTTCACCGCTGGCGGACCACTCATGGGCGCATTCCGGGCAGATCAGCTGGGAGCCGTCTTCGTAGGTGTATTCGGAATTGCATTTCGGGCAGGGTGGCAAAGTGCTCACTTGCGCTCCTTAAAGGTCAGGATGGCTAAAGGCGCGCATTGTATAGGGTTTTAACCGCGAAGGCGAAAACGCCTCAGCCCAACGCTCCCCTGCAGGGAAAGGTTGGGCTGAGAATGTGAACGCGAACCTGGGTATTAGTGCGTACGCGCGACTGCAAACTCACTGAGCTCGACCAGAGCGTCGCGGTATTCGCTAGGCGGCAAGGCTTCAAGGCAAACAATGGCGCGAGCAACGTAGTCTCGAGCCAATTGTGCCGTGTACTCCAGAGAGCCTGAGGCTTCAACGGCGGCGCGAATGCTTTCGAGGTCTTCAATGCCGCCTTTCTGAATGGCCTTGCGCACCAAGGCGGCCTGTTCGGCAGTCCCTTCGCGCATGGTGTAGATCAGCGGCAAGGTGGGCTTGCCTTCTGCCAGGTCATCACCCACGTTCTTGCCCAGGCTTTCGGCGTCGCCACGGTAATCGAGCAGGTCATCCACCAACTGGAAGGCCACGCCCAAGTGATCACCAAACGTGCGCAGCGCTTCGCTTTGTTCGGGCGTTGCACCGGCCAGTGCCGCAGCACTGTGGGTGGACGCCTCGAACAGCATCGCGGTTTTACCGCGAATGACTTCCATATACGTTTCTTCGGTGGTGCTGGCATCACGGACTTTAGACAGTTGCAGCACTTCGCCTTCAGCAATGATACGGGTGGCCTGCGACAGGATTTTCATCACCGGCATCGACCCTAGCTCGACCATCATCTCGAATGAGCGCGAGTACAGAAAGTCACCGACCAGCACGCTGGGGGCGTTGCCCCATGTGGCATTGGCGGTCTTGCGGCCACGGCGCATGCCTGACATATCAACCACGTCGTCGTGAAGCAGTGTGGCGGTGTGCAGGAACTCGATGGTCGCAGCCAGCAGACGAATATCGTCGCCTTCGCGGCCAAGGGCCTTGCCACACAGCAGCACTAGTAAAGGACGCAAGCGCTTTCCGCCGGCCGAAGTGATGTAGTCGCCGATTTTTGAGACCAGCGGTACGCGTGAAGTCAGCTGCTTCTTGATGATGCCGTCGACGGCGCTAAAGTCGTCCGCCACCGCGCGGTAGAAAGCTTGGGGTTGCATCAGCGACAGGTGCTCCAGAGGGGTTGCGCGGCATGCTAGGTCGGGGGGCAGGGCCTGTCAAGGCACGATGGACGGCCCCTTGCAACCCATGCGTTGCTTGCGTACAATCGCGCACCCTGAACTTCCTGGGCAGCACCTGCCTTACGCAATTGCACTTGGGCCGTTCCAGCCCCATGCAGCCATGCCAGCCAATACCTTTACCTATAAAGCGCTGGGTGAGCAGGATTATCGGAGAAATACCATGTCGTATGCAGTAATCGTTACTGGTGGCAAGCAGTACAAAGTAGCTCCAGGTGAATACCTGAAGATCGAAAAACTGGAAATCGCTACCGGCGAATCCGTAACTTTTGATCGCGTTCTGTTGGTTGCCAATGGCGACGACGTGAACATCGGCGCTCCAGTTGTTGCTGGCGCCACTGTTGTGGCTGAAGTGA
>Ga0308167_1000212_pt1 | contig 127010 bp, 133 predicted proteins | sample PhyCR1_2_FD_202138 | JGI IMG/M metagenome (GOLD analysis project Ga0308167, IMG submission 202138) | Phyllosphere microbial communities from UC Gill Tract Community Farm, Albany, California, United States - DLSLRC.R1 | ecosystem: Host-associated > Plants > Phyllosphere > Unclassified | place...
GTGCCAGCTGGCACCGCGCCTCCAGGCCGTCTCGGCGTGCGTTCCGGGCCTCGGTCCGGCGACGGACGCGACCCACGCCCGTCAGCCCGGCTCGGCGAGCGGGCGGAACATGCGCCGTTCGCCATGGGAGCCGCGCACATTTCGCCCGCTCGCGCGCTGCGGGGTCGGACACATGCCCCGCGCGGCATGGGATCAGCTGCCTCGGTAGGTGCTGTAGGCGAACGGGCTGAGCAGGAGCGGCACGTGGAGGTGCTCCGTCCCGCCCACGGTGAAGGCCACGACGACGAACGGGTGGAACGTCGCTACGCCGGCGGCGTGGTGGTACGCGCCCGTGTCGAAGCGGAGCTGCAGGTCGCCTCGCGGCAGGACGTCCGGCCCGAGGGCAGCTCGCCCGTCGGTGTCGGTCGTGCCGGTCGCGAGGACGTCGCCGTCGACGGTGCTCAGCACGAGGCCCACCCCCGCGGCCGGTGTGCCCCGGGTCGCGTCGAGCACGTGCGTGGTCAGCTGGGCGACGGCGAAGGTCGCGCGGATGCGGTGCAGTGCGATGTCCGCGAGGGCACCGGCGGCCTCGGCGACCTCCACGTCGGGATCGTTGCCGAGCCGCCGTCGGAGTTCGGCGAGGAGCTCCTCGGGCGTCCGGCCGGCCGCGCGCACGAGGAACACCCGGCCGAACCGCCGCTCGTAGTCGGCGTTCCCCGCGGCGATCGCCCGGGCGACGTCGTCGTCCGCGGTGCGCATGGCCGACTGCTCCCGGGCTGATGAGGCATCGCTGCCCCGCTCACCGATCCGCGGGTGCTGCGCGAGGGCGGCGTCGAGCTCGGCGGCGCCCCACCCCCGGGCCTCGGCGGCGGCACGCTCCAGGAGCGCGGCGACGGAGCCGTACGGTCGTCCGGCGGCGAGTGCGTCGGCCCACGCCGGGACCGCCGCCCACCCGGTTGCCGTGGCGACCGCGTCGGAGACGGTCGCGTCGTCGAGATCGCCGATGTCCATGCCGCAACGCTACGTAACGCCCGTTTCACGGGAGTTACGCCGTGGTTTCCCGCGCGACGTGGCCGACGGTCCCGGAACGGTCGCCGCTGCGGGACGGGAGGCGCGGGTCGGTCCCGCACCGCGCCTCCCGAACCGCAGGTGCGCACCTCGACGACGTCTGCGCGCGCTGCACGCTGCGCACTCGTCGGCCGCGTGCGCAGTCGCGACTAGACCTCCGCGGCGAAGGACGCCGCGCGCAGCTGCAGGTCCTCGATCCGCTGCAGCCGTGCGGCCTCGACGTCGTAGCCCTCGTACGCGAGCGGCGGCGTCCGCCGGACGTTGCGCGAGCACTGGAAGTCCTGGCAGACGAGCGTGCCGACGGTGTTGCCGTTGCGACCCGCCTTGCCGGAGCGCTTCGCGCTGTAGAACACGACGTCGTTGGGGAGCTTCACGTCCTGGCACCACGAGCACTGCGCCCGGGCACGGGGCGAGGCCTCGGCCTGCCGGAACAGGATGCCGACGAGGTCGCCCTCGAGGGTCGGCACGACGGCGTACGCGCGCCGGGCGAGCTTCGGGTCGCGCCAGCCGAGGTAGTCGAGCGCGTCCCAGTCGACGGTCTCGAGGTCGGCGGGCAGCGTGAGGTCGCCGGTCTCCTTGCGGGAGGCGTTGACGAAGGACGTGCGGATGGTCTTCTCGCTGATGGGCAGCATGGTGGTTCGCTCTCGGACGGGCCCGGGGCACGCGGACGCATGCCGCACCGGGCGGAGGGTTCAGGGTTCGATGACGGCGGCCGCACCGAACGGTGCGACCGGGGGCATCACGCCCTGATGTCGGCGAAACGGGCGCCGACCACCTCCTGGAAGCTCACCCGACCAGCCTACGTCGACGTGTCAAGCCGGGCGCGGCTGCGCGGTGAGGAGGACGAGCGAGCCCTCGAACGTCGGCTGCGTGCGGAGCGCACCGTGGGCTCGGTCCCACTCGCCGGACTCGAGGGCCGTGCGGAGCGCGGCGACGGACCGCCGCGCGGTCATCTCGTCGACGGAGCTCCACGCCGAGTCGGCCCGTCGTGCGCCCGGGTCGAGGAGGCGTTCCGGCCGCGCGTAGTACGCCTCGGAGAACCCGTCGACGCACGTGAACGGGATCGGCAGACGCGTGGTCGTCACCGCGTCGTCGGCGAGGGCGGCCGCGATCCGGGCGAGCGCGGGATACCGCCGGGCCTCGGTCGCCATGACCTCGGGGGCGTACTCGGCGAGCCAGAAGTCCTCGACACGGTCGGGGTCGCACGTCAGGATCACGATCGGACCCCGGGTCACCCGGCGCAGCTCGGCCAGCCCACGCCCGAGGTCGCCCCACTCGTCCACGGAGAAGGTCGTCATCGCGGCGTCGAACGTGTCGTCGGCGAACGGCAGGTCCTCGGCGGTGGCGTCGACCGCGGTCACCTCGCGGTCGGTGGGCTCGTAGGACCCGGCGCCGGCGCCGGCGCCCACGTCGAGGACCGTCCGGGCGTCGCCGAGGGCCTTCGCGATCGCCCGGGCGAAGGACGGCTCCGGCCGACGGTACTTGCGGTGGTCCTGACCGATGCGGGCGGAGTCGGCGTCCCCCGCTGAACCGTCCGTCGTCCTCGTCACGGCCCCAGCCTACGGACCGGGCCTGTTACGGTCGGGCCATGGTATCCGGGGGATACGCCGTCGTCAGTGTCCTGTACATCGCGTTCGTCGTGGCGCTCGCCGTGCTGACGGTCGCGCTCATCGTGCTCGTGTTCGCCGCGATCCGCGTGCTGCGGCTGTCCGCGACGGAGCGGCAGCTGCGCATCGAGCGGCTGCGGTACGACGCCGCCGTCGACGGCATCGACGACCACGGTGCCGGCCCGGACGAGACAGGTCCCGCGACCCCGACCGCCTGACCGTCGACGCGCGGGGGGTCAGTCGACCGACTCGGTCTCCGACTCGCGCAGCGCCGCGTAGTGCTCGGCACGCTCGGTCGCAGCCCACGATCCGAGGAGCGCCAGGGACCGCTCGGACTCGCTGCCGGGTTCGGCCGAGTACGAGAACATCACCAGGCCCGGGTCCGCGACGAGTTCCAGCGCCTCGTAGTCGAGCCGGAGCTCACCGACGATCGGGTGCACGAGCCGCTTCTTGCCGGTGCGGTGCATCCGGACGTCGTGGGCGGCCCACCACGTGCGGAACTCCTCGCTCCGGGTCGACAGCTCACCGACGAGGGTCACGAGTCCGGGCTCGCACGGGTTCGAGACCGCGGCCGCACGGAGGATCGCCACCGCGTCCCGCGCGGTCTGCGCCCAGTCCGCGAAGAACTCCTTCGCCGCGGGGTCGAGGAACGTGAAGCGCGCGGTGTTCACCGGACGACCGGGGCCCGCGAACATCGGCGCGTACAGCGCGCGACCGAGCTCGTTCGTCGCGACCACGTCACCGCGCTCGTTCCGCACCCAGGCGGGCGCTCCCGTGATCGAGTCGAGCAGCCGCTGCACACCGGGGCGCACGCGGGTCGGGACGTTGCGGTGCATCACCTTCACGCCGGCGTTCGCCAGGCGGGCGAGGTCCCACAGGTGCACGCGCTCGTCCTCGTCGAGCTGCAGCGCACCGGCGAGCCCCTCGAGCACGCTGTCCGAGACGCCCTTGAGCGAACCCCGCTCGAGCCGCGTGTAGTAGTCCACGCTGACGCCGGCGAGCATGGCGACCTCGTGCCGACGCAGCCCCGGCACCCGTCGGACACCACCGCCGAACGACGGCATGCCGACCTGCTCGGGAGTGAGCCGCGCCCGCCTCGAGGACAGGAAGTCGCGGATCTCGTTGCGCACGTCGATACCCATGCGACGAGCGTACGTCCCGTGGCTGGTACCGCGGCAGGCCCTGCCCGTACCCGGGACGGACGGACGGGAGGCGTGGGGCGGGTCCGCACCGTCCTCCCTCGCAGGCTCGGTCGGCGCGCCCCGCGCAACGCTCCGCGTTGCCGCCGAGCGGGGCGCGCCCGCGTCAGGCGGTGACGTCGGCCGTGATGCGGACGCGCGCCACGCGGTGACCGTCCATGGCGGTCACCTCGAGCCGGTGGCCGCCGACCTCGACGACGTCCCCGACCTCGGGCACGCGGTCCAGCGCCACCTGCACCAGGCCGCCCACCGTCTCGTAGTCGCCGTCGGGGAGGGCCGGGCCGCCGTCGGCCACGAGGTCCTCGAGCACGGTCGCCCCGTCGACGCCGTCGTGCTCGGCCGCGGGCTCGTCGTACTCGTCGCGGATGCGTCCGACGAGGTCCTCGAGCAGCGCCTCGAGCGTCACCATGCCCGCGCTGCCGCCGTACTCGTCGACGACCAGGGCGATCTGGTGTCCCTCGGTGCGCATGTCCGCGATCGCACTCGACAGCGACTTCGTCTCGGGCAGCGCGAGCACTGGACGCACGAGGGTCGACACCGGTGCGGTGGGGTCCTCCGGGCGCAGCAGGTCCCGCAGGTGGACGAACCCGTCGACGTGGTCCCGCGTGCCGTCGGTGACGAGGTACCGGGTGTGCCCGAGGTCGATGGCGTGGTCGGTGGCCGCGGCGATCGAGGTGCCCGCGTCGATCGTGGACACGTCGTACCAGGGCCGCATCGACTCGCGGAGGATCCGGTCGCCCGCGTCGAGGGCGCTCCGGGCGATCCGGCGTCCCTGGGCGTCGATGGCGTCGTGGTCCTCGACGAGACCGCGGAGCTCCTCGGTGCTCATCGACTCGCTCCGGGCGTTCGGGTCCCCGCCGAGCAGCCGCACGACGGTGTCGGTCGACTTCGAGAGCAGCCAGATCACCGGGCGCATGAGCGTGGCGAACCGGTCGAGCGTCGGGGCCACGGCCATCGAGAAGCCCTCGGCCCGCTGCAGGGCGAGCCGCTTCGGCACGAGCTCGCCGAAGACCAGCGAGAGGTAGGCGATCACGAGGGTCATCAGCACCAGTGCCACCGTCTCGGCAGCACCCTGCTCGAGCCCGAGGCCCGTGAACAGCGGTGCGACGTCCGGAGCGATCGACGATGCGCCGTACGCGGCCGAGAAGAACCCGGCGACGGTCACGCCGATCTGCACGGCGGAGAGGAAGCGGTTCGGGTCGCGGCCGAGCTCGGCGACCCGCATCCCCCGGGACCCGCGGCGCTCGAGCTGCTGCAGCTGGGATTCACGGAGGGAGACGAGGGCGATCTCGGCTGCGGCGAACACGCCACCGACGAGCACGAAGAGGACCACGAGCCCGAAGGCGATCCAGGTGTCGGGTCCCATCAGCGGGTTGCCGGCTCAGATCGGCGACGGGCGGGCGGTCTGTGACAATCGTCCATGCCTGTGAGCATGCACAGGGAACCTGATCAGGCGGTGAGGGAACGCCCGATGCGCGCTTCGAGCCAGGCTTCCGGGTCGATCGGGGTCTCGCCGTCCATCAGGACCTCGAGGTGGAGGTGCGCCCCGGTCGAGACCCCGGAGGAGCCGACCTTGCCGATGAACTGTCCGGCCTCGACGGTGTCGCCGACCTTCAGCGGCGAGGAGCCGGGGATCATGTGGCCGTAGAGCGTCGAGACCTCGCGCCCGTCGATCACGTGGTCGATGATCACCGCGGTGCCGTACGAGAAGTACGTGCCGGAGACCCGGACGGTCCCCGCGGCCACGGCACCGATCGGCGCGCCCATGCCCGGGTTGAAGTCGAGGCCCTGGTGGAGCGACGAGCAGGCGCCGCACGGAGCCGAGCGGTAGCCGAAGCCCGAGCTCATCCGTACCGGCCCGGGGAACGGCGACCGGACCTCGCCGCCGTAGGACACCGACGTGCCCGGGGCCCCGGCCGAACCGCCGCCGACCGTGAAGCCGTCGCGGTCGAGGGCGGAGGCGGAGATCGCCTGCGTCACGGCGTAGTCCTGCGTGCGGACGGAGGGTGCGAGGGTCGCGGTCGCCATCGAGGTGCCGGCGCTGGCGTGCGCGGGCATCGCGGACGCGGCGAACATCGCGAGGGCGGCGAGGGCGCTCGTGAGCGTCACGCGGCTGGCGCGGCGGGACCTGGAGGCGCGGGTCGCCCGGGCGACGGCGGGCACGCTGGGTGCGGGGCGACGGACGACGCGCTGGATGCGGGCGTCGACGTGCTCGGTCGTCGCACGCGCGGCGGCCGCTCGGCGACCGGTGCGCTCGGGCTTCGGCGCGCGAGGCGGCGCGGGCGTGCGCTCGGCCTTCGGTGCGCGCTCGGGCTTCGGCGTCCGCTCACGGCGGGCCGGCTTGCGGGCTGCGGCGCGCTCGGCCTCGAGGGCGGCGCGACGGGACAGGTGCACCACCGGGGTGTCCGGGTGCTGGTCGAGTTCGCGTGCAGTCGTCATGGCCGCCCACCATTCTGCACGACTCTGTCGCTTTGTACAGGTCCTTTCGTGATCTCATCGTTACCGAAGTGCTGGGAGGCTGCTGATCCCACAGCCAGGCCCGGCCCCGGATGGCGCCCGATCAGTAGTGTCCGCAGTGAGCGAGCGGAAAGGACCCTCCACATGGCCCGAACACCGCGCGAGCGGCACGAACCGGTCGACCTGGCGTCGGCGCACGTCGTGCTCGCCGGGACGCAGGAGCTCCTGCCGGTGCTCCGGACCGCTGCCGTCCGGGCCGGGGTCGACGCCGCCCGGATGCGCGTGGTCGGGGTGGACGACCTGCCCGACCCCGAGGAGACCTGGGACGCCGAACTCGCGGTCATCGCGATCCGTCGGCCCGGTGACGACCCGGCGTTCCACCGTGCGCACGAGGCCGCCGAGACGATCGACCCGCTGCTCGCGCCGCACGCGGTCCGGATCGTCGTGACGGTCTCGGGGCTGACCCGGCTCGCGCCGAAGGTCGAGCGGACGCTGACGTCCGAGGTGCTCCACCAGATCGGCGCGGCGTCGGCACCGTCCGGGTTCGAGCGGCCGTTCCGGAACTTCCGGATGCGCGTGGGACTCGCGGCCCTGAAGACCGCCGGCGTCCGGGTCTTCCGGGTGCGCATCGGCGAGTGACCGTCACCGTGCGGGAGCGCCCCTGAGCTCGAGGGCGATCTGCTCGGCGTCGAGGTTCTGCAGCATCGACTCGAGCACCTCGGCGTCGAAACTGCCGTCGTCGCGGGCGTCGAGGATCGCGGCGCGCTGCGCTTCGAGCACCGCCAGGCGCCGGGCCTTCTCGCGCCCCATCCACGCCCGGAGTTCGGCGGGGTCGGCGGCCTCGAGCTCTTCCCGTGCGCGGGGTCCCGCCTCGCTCGTCCCGGGGACCTGCTCCGCCGCTGCCCGCATGAGCTGGAGGAGCCGCTTGCGTTCCTCGGTGTCCTGCGCGGCGGTGTCCGTCGTCGGTGCGGCGATGCGACGGAGGAGCGGCCCGATCGTCCCGCCCTGCACCACGAGCGACAGCAGGGCCACGGCGAACGCGACGAAGACGAGCAGCGACCGCTGGGGCGTGCCCTCGGGGAGCGTCTGGGCCGCCGCGACGGTCACCGCGCCACGCATCCCCGCCCAGACCACCGCGGTGCCCTCCCGCCAGCCGAGCGGTGCCTTCGTGTAGTACGCGATGTCCGCCAGGGTGCGTCGGACCCGCACCGCGAACCGGTCGAGTTCCCGTTCGGACGGCGCCCGGTTGCCCGGTCGGTGTTCGCGGATCACCTCGCTCATGGCGTCGCGGTCCTGCGCGTGCATCTCCGCGAAGCGGGTTTGCATCCGTTCGCCGCGCTTGGCGCTGGCGGACAGGGCGAGCAGCAGTGGCACGACGTAGGCGGCCCGGACGAGGACGGTGAGCACGAGGGCGCCGACGGCGATGAGGAGCGCCGGCCCGATCCCGGCGTGCTGGTCCTGCACGTCGCCGAGGATCGACGCGAGCTGCAGCCCCATCGTCAGGAACACGGCACCCTCGAGCACGAGCTCGATCGTCTGCCAGTTCTGGGCGTCCGACAGCCGGTGCCCCGGGGGGAGCCTGCGCGGGCCGACGATGCCCGTGAACAGCCCCGCGACGACGGCCGCGACCAGGCCGGACCCCTCGAAGTGCTCGGTCGGGATCGCGGCGACGAACGGCACCGCGAAGGACAGCGCCGTGTTCACCGCGGCGTTCGGCACCCGGGACCGCACCCAGACGTTGAGCCAGCCGACGAACCAGCCGATGACGACGGCGATCGCGACCGCCCGGGCGAAGTCCCCGAGTGCGCCCCAGAACGAGAACGACGCGCCCGCGGCGAAGATCGCGGTGCGGAGGAGCACGAGCGCGGTCGCGTCGTTGAGCAGCGACTCGCCGTCGAGGATCGAGATCGCCCGCCGTGACACCGAGGTCTGCTTGACGATCGAGGTCGCGACGGCGTCGGTGGGGCTGACGATCGCTCCGAGCGCGATGCCCCACCAGAAGCCCAGCCCCGGGACGACCCACGCGAAGAAGAGCCCGAGCACCAGGCTCGACGCGACGACGAGCAGGACCGACAGGCCGCTGATCGCGCCGAACTCCCGCCGGAAGTTCATCGACGGCATCGACACCGCCGCCGAGTACAGCAACGGCGGCAGCACCCCCGCGAGGATCCACTCCGGTTCGATCCGGGCGTTCGGGATCCACGGCACGAGGCTCGTGGCGACCCCCACCGCGACGAGGACGAGCGGCGCGGCGACCCCGATGCGCGGGCCGAGCACGGCGGCGCCCGCGATGGCGACCAGGGCGACCACACCGATGACGAGGAGTTCGTTCACTCCCCCAGCGTGGCACCGTTCCGGGCGATCAGTCCCGGTCCGGCTCCGCGCTGTGGACAGCCGAGGCGTTGACGACGTGGTGTGGAGGAACGACGTGGGCGACGACCGCGACACTGCCGGCGGCCAGGACGAGCGCGAGCGTGCCCGCGGTCACGGCGGTCCCGATCCGCCGCAGCCGCGAGCCCGACCCACGGTCCCGCGGCGCGAAGCGGGCGAGCCCACGACGCGGCGTCGGACCGACCAACCACGGCCCGGAGCCGTCCTCGTCGTACGAGAACGGCCCGGACCCGTCCGGCGCGTACCGGTAGGGCCCGCTGCCGTCCACGGCGTACGCCGAACGGAGGTCCTCCGCGGACCACCCGAAGTCCTCCGGTGTCTGCCGTGTCGTCGACATGCGCGCCTCCTGCGGTCGTGTGGTGCGGAAGACCACTCCACGCGACGTTCCTATGAGTCGACAGTGCGCCTCCAGGAAGCCATCCGAGCATCTGCTCCACGCAGGCGGCACCATGTATCTTGATGTCGAGACATCCCGTTGCGCGAGTAGCGTGGACGTACCGACGGTCGAACAAGGGAGTACCCGCCAGCATGGCCAAGATCATCTACACCCTCACGGACGAGGCGCCGTTCCTCGCCACCCACTCCTTCCTCCCGGTCATCCAGGCCTTCGCCGGCACCGCAGGTGTCGACGTCGAGACCCGCGACATCTCGCTCTCGGGCCGGATCATCGCCCAGTTCCCGGAGCGGCTCACCGCCGAGCAGCGCCTGGACGACGCCCTCGCCGAGCTCGGGGACCTCGCGAAGACCCCCGAGGCGAACATCATCAAGCTGCCGAACATCTCGGCGTCGATCCCGCAGCTCAAGGCCGCGATCAAGGAGCTCCAGGCGCAGGGCTACGACCTGCCGGACTACCCCGACGAGCCGACGACCGACGACGAGCGCGACGCCCGCGCCCGCTACGACCGCACCAAGGGCAGCGCCGTGAACCCGGTCCTGCGCGAGGGCAACTCCGACCGCCGCGCACCGCTCTCCGTCAAGAACTACGCCCGCAAGCACCCGCACCGCATGGGCGCCTGGAGCCACGACTCGAAGACGAACGTCGCGACGATGGGCACGGACGACTTCCGCTCGAACGAGCAGTCCTGGATCGCCCCCGCCGACGACGTCCTGACGATCGAGTTCGTCGGTGCCGACGGTGCGACCACGGTCCTCAAGCAGTCGATCCCCGTCCTCGCGGGCGAGGTCGTCGACGGCACGGTGCTGCACGTCCGCGCGCTCGAGGCCTTCCTGCAGGACCAGATCCGCGCGGCGCAGGAGCAGGGCGTCCTGTTCTCGGTGCACCTCAAGGCCACGATGATGAAGGTCTCCGACCCGATCATCTTCGGCCACGTCATCCGGGCGTTCTTCCCGAGCGTCTTCGAGCGCTTCGGCGCCGACCTCGCCGCCGCCGGGCTCAACCCGAACGACGGCCTCGGCTCGATCCTCGCCGGACTCGACGCCGTGCCGAACGGTGCGGAGATCAAGCAGGCGTTCGCGGACGGCATCGACGCGGGCCCCGAGCTCGCGATGGTCGACTCCGACAAGGGCATCACGAACCTGCACGTCCCGAGCGACGTCATCGTGGACGCCTCGATGCCCGCGATGATCCGCACCTCGGGCCACATGTGGGGTCCGGACGGCGAGGAGCACGACACCCTCGCGGTCATCCCGGACTCGAGCTACGCCGGCATCTACCAGGCCACGATCGAGGACTGCCGTGCCAACGGTGCGTTCGACCCGGCCACCATGGGCTCGGTGCCGAACGTCGGCCTGATGGCGCAGAAGGCCGAGGAGTACGGCTCGCACGACAAGACGTTCGAGGTCCCGGCAGCCGGCCGCGTCCGCGTGGTCACGAGCGGCGGTGAGACGGTCATCGAGCACGAGGTCGAGGCCGGTGACATCTGGCGCGCCTGCCAGACCAAGGACGTCGCGATCCGCGACTGGGTGAAGCTCGCCGTGACGCGTGCCCGTGCGACCGGCTCCCCCGCGGTGTTCTGGCTCGACGAGACCCGTGCGCACGACGCGAACCTCATCGGCCTGGTGCGGACCTACCTCGCCGAGCAGGACACCGACGGCCTGCAGATCGAGATCCTCTCCCCCGAGGACGCGATGCGCTTCTCGCTCGAGCGCATCCGCCGCGGCGAGGACACCATCTCCGTCACGGGCAACGTGCTCCGCGACTACCTCACCGACCTGTTCCCGATCATGGAGCTCGGCACCTCGGCGAAGATGCTCTCCGTCGTCCCGCTCCTCGGCGGCGGCGGCCTGTTCGAGACCGGTGCCGGTGGTTCGGCGCCGAAGCACGTGCAGCAGCTCGTCGAGCAGAACTACCTGCGCTGGGACAGCCTCGGCGAGTTCCTCGCCCTCGCGGTCAGCCTCGAGCACCTCGCCGGTGTGACGGGCAACGAGCGGGCGAAGATCCTCGGCGAGACGCTCGACCGTGCGACCGGCACGTTCCTCGACGAGGACAAGTCGCCGGGTCGCAAGCTCGGGTCGATCGACAACCGCGGCAGCCACTTCTACCTGGCGAAGTACTGGGCCCAGGAGCTCGCGGCGCAGACGACCGACGCCCAGCTCGCCTCGGCGTTCGCCGAGATCGCGGCGACGCTCGACGAGCAGGAGTCGACGATCGTCGAGGAGCTGAACAGCGTGCAGGGGCACCCGGCGGACATCGGCGGGTACTACCGTCCGGACGACGCCAAGACGAGCGCCGTGATGCGCCCGTCCGCCACGTTGAACGGGATCCTCGCCGCGCTGTAGCCGCGGGACGCACGGACAGGAGGCGCGGTGCCGGCTGGCACCGCGCCTCCCGTCCGTCGTGTGGTCGCGACCCGGGCCGCGCTTCGTGAGCAGGAACGGTCGGGTCCGCATCACGAACCCGACCGTTCCTGCTCACGAAGGCAGCGCGTCAGCCGCGGGACGGGACGGGCGGGCCGGCGGCCAGCAGCGCCACGAACACCAGGGCGACGGCGACGACGCCGATGAGGATCGACACCGCCGGGTGCCGCACCACGAAGAACAGCAGGCGGTCCCAGAACCCGACGCGCCCCTCGGCACCCTGGCGCCACGGACCCTCGAGCATCCCGCGCCGGGCCACGGCGACCTCGAACGGCACCGTCGCGTACGGCACGACGGCACTCGCCCACCCGAGCACGAGCGCTCCGGCAGACCACCGCTGGTTCACCGCGACGACGGTCGTCACGACGAGGTACGCCAGGAACACGAACCCGTGCACCCCGCCGCCGATCCGGACGCCCCAGTCGCCGGCGTCCAGGCCGTACTTGAGCACCATCCCGGCGATGAGCATGGTCCAGGTCACGAGTTCGGCGACCGCGGCGGCGCGGAACAGGGAGCGGGGAGTCATGCCCTCATCGTCGCGGACGCCTCCCGGGAAAGCCCCGACACTCCGGTGGTCGTATCGATTCGACGACCAGGCGGACTAGCGTGGGAGCCATGTCGACGCCGACCGAATCCCGTCCCCTGAACATCGTCGTCTGGAACGAGAACGTGCACGAGAGCCGGGGTGACGAGACCGTCGTCGGGCACTACCCCGACGGCATGCACACCGTGATCGCCGCCGCGCTCCGCGAGCACCACCCCGACGCGACCGTGAGCACGGCCACCCTGCAGGAGCCCGACCACGGCATCACCGCCGAGCGCCTGGCCACCACCGACGTCCTGTTCTGGTGGGGCCACGCCGCCCACGACGAGGTCAGCGACGCCGTCGTCGACCTCGTGGTCGACGCCGTGCACGCGGGCATGGGCCTCGTGGTGCTGCACTCCGGGCACTACTCGAAGCCGTTCAAGCGCCTGATGGGCACGACCTGCTCCCTGAAGTGGCGGAACGACGGGGAGCGCGAGCTCGTCTGGACCGTGGCGCCCGAGCACCCGATCGCCGCGGGCGTCCCGCACCCGATCGTCATCGACCGCCAGGAGATGTACGGCGAGTACTTCGACATCCCGCGCCCCGACGAGGAGGTCTTCCTGTCGACGTTCGCCGGCGGCGAGGTCTTCCGCTCGGGCGTCGCGTACCGCCGCGGCCTCGGGAGGGTCTTCTACTTCTCCCCCGGTGACCAGGAGTACCCGGTGTACCACCACCCGGACATCCAGCGGGTGCTGTCGAACGCGGCCGCGTGGGCGGCGCCGGTGTCCGAGCGACGCGAACTGACCGCCGACCCCCACCCGCGGGACTGGTTCCTGGGCGAGGGTGCGGGTAGACAGGACGGGTGACCCACCTCGACGCCGCAGCGCACCGGTCGGCCGTGGTCGAGGCGCTCGGCGTCCTCGGCAGCGGCCCCGAGGAGCGCTTCGACCGCATCACCCGCATGACGCAGGAGGCCTTCGGGGTCCCGCTGTCCTTCCTCAACCTCGTGCACGACGGGCTCGTCACGGCGCAGTCCACGCAGGGCTGGCGTCAGGGCGGCAGCGCTCCGGCGGAGCAGGTGTTCTGCTCGACGACGGTCCTGACCGAAGAAGCGATCGTCGTGCCGGACACGATGCTCGACCCGCGGTTCGCCCACCTCGCCGCGGTCACCGAGCAGGGCATCCGGTTCTACGCGGGCGCGCCGCTGTCGATGCTCGACGGCACGCGCGTCGGCACGCTCTGCATCATGGACGCGACGCCGCGCACGCTGACGGCCGAGGACATCGACCTGCTCCGCGACCTCGCGCGCTGGGCGGAGCGGGAGCTCGGGCACACGATCGAGCGCGACCGGGTCCGGCGGGTCGTGGAGGGCCTCGTCCCCGGACCCGTCGAGGTCCCCGGGTACTCGCTGGAGGTGCTGACGCTCCCCCGCGAGGACTCCGGTGACGTCGCGGACTGGCGGGTCGCCGCCGACGGCCGCCTGCACTGCACCGTCGGAGCCGTCCCGGCAGCCGGTCGCGCCTCGGCACTGCTGGCAGCAGCGGTCCGGGCAGCCGTGATCGCGCGGACCGACGTCGACATGGAGACCGCGATCGTCGGCCTGGAGGCGCAGGTCGCCGCCGACCTGTCGGCTGCGGACACCGTCGGGTCGCTCTTCCACCTGCGGCTCGACCCCGCGTCGGGTCACGTCGTGTACGGGGACGCCGGGCACGGCCTCGCGGCCGTCGTGCGCGCGGACGGCGGTGCCGCGGTGCTCCGGTCGCACGACCTGCCGATCGGCCTGCAACCGGACGGGACGCCGCGGACCCCCGGTGCGCTCGACCTCGTGTCGGGAGACCGTGTCGTGCTGTGCACCGACGGACTGCTGGCCGCGGTCGGGGACCTCGACACGCTGATCGGTTGGGTGCGGGCCGCCGACGACACGGCGAGCCTGGTCGACCGGGTCCGGGGCGTCGCCACGGCCGGCACGCTCCTCGTCCTCACGCGCGACTGAGCGCGACGGGCAGCCCGCGCCCGCGGTCGTCAGCGCTGCGCGGGCTTCGCGGTCAGGGACACGACCAGCAGCGTCGCGAGCATCCCGAACCCGGCGAGCTCGATCCCGAGGCCCGCGAGCTGCCAGTAGGCGCTCCCCACGACCTGCGGCTGCGTGATCGACTCCGGCCACCACCCGTCGATGAACGGGATCGACGACGGGAACGGATCGAGGCCGAACACGACGAGCCCGCCGAGCAGGAGCACCACCCCGAGCGCCGCCATCGCACCCCGCGACCGTCGGAGCATCCGGGCGACGAGCGCCGCGGCGATGCCGGCCAGCCCGACCACGGCGATCGCGAACGCCAGCACGACGACGGTCTGCGGCGCCAGCGCGACCCAGTCGAGCACGGCGATCGGCAGCAGCAGCCACCGACCCGTCCGTGCCCAGCGCACCGGGTTCCGCCATCCGTCCATGCCGGGAACCGTACGACAGCCGACCGGGGAGGTTCCCGGACGTCACCCGGACACCGCCTGGGACGGCCGCATCGGTACGCTTGCAGGATCATGGCGCAGGACGGTGGCACGCGGCAGCAGCGGGCGGTCGCCACCCGTGCCGCGATCCTCGACGCGGCGGCGGGCGAGTTCGACGAGCGCGGGTACCTCGGCACCTCGATGGACGCCGTCGCCGAGCGGGCCGGTCTCACCAAGGGTGCGCTGTACTTCCACTTCACGTCGAAGGCCGACCTCGCCGGCGCGGTGATCGCCCGGCAGCACGAGGTCTCGCGGCGGTACGGCGAGGCGGCGGCCGCCCGCGGGACGACTCCGCTCGAGGTGCTCATGTGGATGTCCCAGGGCCTCGCGTCGCAGATGATCCACGAGACCGTCGTGAGCGCCGGCATCCGTCTGTCCACCGAGGCCGCGACGGCGGACGTGGCCCGGCAGGACCCGTACGCCGACTGGATCGCCGTGGTGACCGACCTCGTCCGACAGGGCATCGACGCCGGCGAGGTCGACCCCGCGTGGGACCCGGAACTCGTCGGCCGCGTCGTCATCCCCGCGTACACGGGGGTGCAGACCGTCTCGGACGTCCTCGCCGACCGGGCGGACCTGTACGTCCGGCTCCGGGAGCTCTGGACGGTCCTGCTCGCGGCGATCGTCTCCGACCGGGTGCGCCCGGATATCCCCCGGCTCGTCGCGCTGATCGCCCCGCTGCCCGACGACGCTTGACCCGACGCCTGACCCGACCGCCACGCGACGCGGGTCCCCCCATGGACACCCACGTCGCTGGTCCCTCGAGGCTACCGAGCGCCCGCCCCGCCCGGCTCTCCCCAGTTCACGGGTGTGCGCGCCCCCGGCTACCCTGACCCGATGGCCACCCCCGCCGCCGAGGTCGACGTCGACGTCCCGCTCGTCGCCGCCCTGCTCCGCGACCAGCACCCGGACCTCGCGGACCTCCCGCTCGCGATCGTGGCGAGCGGCTGGGACAACGTCGTGGTCCGGCTCGGCGAGCTGCTCGCCGTACGGCTCCCCCGCCGGGCGGCCGCCGCGGCGCTCATCGAGCACGAGCAGCGGTGGTTGCCGGAGATCGCGCACCGGGTCGCGGCGATCGTGCCCGTCCCCGATCCGGTCCGCACCGGACGCCCGGCCCTCGGGTACCCGTGGTCGTGGAGCGTCGTCCGCTGGCTGCCCGGCACCCCGGCGGGCGAACGCGCCGGCGGCGTGCAGGTGGCCGAGGCGCTCGCCGCGTTCGTCGAGCTGCTGCACGTCCCCGCGCCGCCGGACGCCCCCGTGAACCCCGTCCGCGCGGTGCCGCTCGCCACCCGCAGCGACAGCGTCCTGACGCGACTCGCGACGGCGGACGTGCCCCGGGCCCGTGAACTCGCGGCAGTCTGGCGGACCGCGGCGGCGCTGCCCGCGTACGCCGGGCCTCCCGTCTGGGTGCACGGCGACCTGCACCCCTTCAACGTGCTCGTCGACACCGCGCCGGACGGCGGGACCCGCCTGGCGGCGGTCGTCGACTTCGGCGACGTGACGGCGGGCGACCCGGCCGTCGACCTCGCCACCGCGTGGCTCACGCTCGACCGGGAGGCGCGGCGCACCTTCCGCACGCGCGTCGCGGCCGACGACGACACCTGGGAACGGGCGCGTGCCTGGGCCGTCTCGATCGGTTCGGCACTCCACCTGTCCGACGACCGCGCGTTCCGCGCCGTCGCACGCCGGGTGATCGGAGAAGTGCTGGACGACTGAGTCCGCGCGGGGCTATCGTGACCGCACCAATCCGTGCACGTGAAGATCGGAGGGGCCGTCATGACCCTCGAGTTCCGCGTCCAGCACGACGTCGCCACCGACGCCTCTCCCGTCCCGTCCACCCCGACCCGCACCGGCTTCCGCGGGCTCCTCGACCGGTTCTCCGCACGCCGTTCCGCTGCGCGCGACCGTCGCGTCGAGGCCCGGTTGCAGGAGCTGGACGACCTCGCCCGGCTGCTCTCCGGGGCGCGCGGCGTCATCGAACGGGGGTGGATCCAGCACGCGTGGTTCGCGTACGTCGACGAGCACGGTCGGATGCGGAAGGCCTCCAGTGCCGCGGCGATGGACGTGCAGGGCCGCCCCCTCGTCGCCGCGTGCCTGGTCGGGTCCGTGGTCTCCGCTGCCGGTGGCCCGCACGCCGTGCACTCGCAGCAGGTCCAGCGCGCCCTCGACCTGGTGTGGCACGCCCTCGCCGTCGACGAGGGACAGCCGGTCCTCTGGTGCCCGGCGCCGGACGTCCGGATGGGGCGGGTCCGCGACCTGACCAGCTGGAACGACGCCCCGGCGCGGAACTCCGGCGAGGTCGCCGGGCTCCTGCTCACCGCCGAACGGGTCGCCGTGCAGGAGTCGGAGCGCGTGCGCGAGCGTTCGGTGGCACGATCGAGGGCATGACGAGCGCCGACCCGGTCCCCGAGGTCCACCCCGCACCGGCAGCACCGACCATCGCCTCGAGCGGCGGCTCGATGCTGTCGGACGAGGGGTCGACGACCGGCATCGACGCCGAGGTCCTCAAGCGGACGCTGCACCGGTACCTGCAGAAGCACCGCGCGGCACTGGTCGCCAAGCTCGACGGGCTCGCCGAACGGCAGGCACGATGGCCGGTCACGCCGACCGGGACGAACGTGCTCGGTCTCGTGAAGCACGTCGCGGGCGTGCAGGCCATGTACTTCGGCGAGGTCTTCGGGCGCCCGCTGCCGGACCCGCCCGCCTGGCTCGAGTCCGAGGACGGCGACGACATGTACGCGACGCTCGACGAGACCCTGGACGACGTCGTCGCGTTCCACCACCGCAGTGCCGCGCACGCCGACGCCACGATCGAGGCGCTCGACCTCGACGCCCGCGGGGTCGTTCCCTGGTGGCCGGAGGACCGCCGGCGGGTGACCCTGCACCGGATCCTCGTGCACATGGGGTACGAGACGGCCCGGCACGCGGGGCACGCCGACATCGTGCGCGAGATGCTCGACGGGCTCGCGGGTGACGGGGACGGCAACCTCGCCGAGAAGACCCCGGACGAGTGGGTCCTCTGGCGCGAGCACCTCGTCGACGTCGCCGAGCGGTCGGGACTCCGCGACCTCGGCGCATAGCCGACGACTGCTCGCGATCGTTACCGTTCTCCCAGGGTCGGGGCGCTGCACCGGTCCTGACCGGGTGTTTCCGGCTTCGCGGATCCGCAGGGAGTCGCTCCGGCGCCCGTCCTCGGTTGTGCGGTGACCCGGCCCCCTGCGTAGGTTCGAACCCACTTGTGCCCCGACCCGTGGGCAGTTCGGCCGACCGGAGGGGAGCGTTCTGCGCGTGTTCCAGTACATCGGGGAGCGGTGGGACCAGATCTGGTTCGCGTCGTGGCAGCACTTCTCACTGGTCGTCCAGTGCACGGTGCTCGCGACGCTCATCGCCGTGGTCCTCGCCACACTCGTCTACCGCAGCGAACGGCTCACCTCCGTCGCGAACGGGGTCTCGGCGATCGGGCTGACGCTCCCGTCCTTCGCGGTCATCGGCCTGCTCATCGTGCCGCTCGGCTTCGGCGTCGTGCCGTCCGTGGTGACGGTCGTCTTCTTCGCGACGCTGCCGATCCTGCGCAACGCCGTCGTCGGCCTCGCCGAGATCCCGCCGACGGTCGTCGAGTCGGCGCGGGGCATCGGCATGAGCCGGTTCCGCACCCTGCTCCAGGTCGAGCTGCCGATGGCGTGGCCGATCATCCTCAGCGGTGTGCGGGTGTCCGCGCAGATGGTGATGGGCATCGCCGCGATCGCCGCCTACGCGCTCGGCCCCGGACTCGGCGGCTTCATCTTCTCCGGGCTGTCCCGCCTCGGCGGTGCGAACGCCCTCTTCTCCGTGACGGTCGGGGTGGTGGGGGTCGTCCTGCTCGCCCTCGTCCTCGACCTGCTCCTCCTCGGCCTCGGCCGTCTGACCATCTCGAGAGGTATCCGTGTCCAGCACTGACTCCGCCACCACCACCGCTCCCGCCGGCGACGTCACCGGCCGCCGCATCCTGCTCGACGAGGTCACGAAGCGGTACCCCGGTCAGACGAAGCCCGCGGTCGACGGCATCACGCTCGAGATCCCGGCCGGCAAGATCGTCATGCTCGTCGGCCCGTCCGGCTGCGGCAAGACGACCACGCTCAAGATGATCAACCGCCTGATCGAACCGACCGAGGGACGCATCGTCGTCGGCGAGGACGACGTCACGGGGATCGACGCGGACGAGCTCCGTCGCCGCATGGGCTACGTGATCCAGGCCGGCGGGCTCTTCCCGCACATGACCGTGGCGGCGAACATCGCGATCGTCCCGAAGATGCTCGGGTGGTCGAAGGAGAAGATCGCGGCCCGCGTCGACGAGCTCCTCGACCTCGTCTCGCTCGACCCCGACACCTACCGCGACCGGTTCCCCCGCGAGCTCTCCGGCGGCCAGCAGCAGCGCGTCGGCGTCGCCCGTGCGCTCGCCGCGGACCCGCCCGTCCTGCTCATGGACGAGCCGTTCGGCGCGGTCGACCCGATCACTCGCCAGCGCCTGCAGGACGAGCTCCTCCGCATCCAGGAGGAGCTGCACAAGACGATCGTCATCGTGAGCCACGACTTCGACGAGGCCGTGAAGCTCGGCGACTGGATCGTGATCTTCACCGAGGGTGCCCACATCGTGCAGTACGACACCCCGGAGCGGATCCTCGCGGAACCGGCGAACGAGTTCGTCGAGAACTTCATCGGGTCCGGCGCCGGGCTCAAGCAGCTCACGCTGAACCGGGTCCGCGACGTCGAGCTCGCCCCCGCGGTGACCTGCTCGCCGGGCGAGGAGGCGAAGGCCGTGCTGCAGCGCATGCAGGAGGCCGGTGGCCACGGGCACGCCGTCGTCGTCGACCGCCGACAGCGTCCGATCGGGTGGCCGACGCGTCGTCAGCTCGAGCGGCTCGACCGGATCCCGGAGGGCATCGAGCCCGACCTGCCCGTCGTGGGCGGGGCCGCCACCCTGAACGACGCGCTCGACACCATGCTCGTGTCGAGCGCCGGCGCCGCACTCGTGACCGGCCGCGGCGAGGCGTTCCAGGGCGTCATCACCGTCGAGACGGTCATGGACGCGATCACCCGGTCGCGCGCCGCCGCCGCCCAGGAGCAGGCCTACACGCCGGTCGGGACGAACACGAACCCGATCGAGACCATGCCGTCGTCGCCCGTGGTGGCGACCAGCGGGGAGGACCTGTGAGCGCGGTCGCCGCCGGGACGGGGACGGGCAGCCGCACCGGGTGGAAGGGGCTGCTCGTGCAGCCGATCGCCATCCTCGTCGTCCTCGCCGGGTTCGCGGTCTGGCTCGCCACGGCGGACCTCACGCCGACCGAGCGCACCACGCTCAACCCGGCGGACATCCTCGCGCTCACCGGGCAGCACCTCGTGCTGACCCTCGAGTCGACCGTGCTCGTGCTCGTGATCGGCATCCCGCTCGGCGTCCTGCTCACCCGCGGGCCGCTCCGCCGGGCGAGCGTGTACGTGCTCGCCGTCGCCAACTTCGGGCAGGCGGCACCGGCCGTCGGGCTCATCGTGCTGCTCGCCGCGTGGCTCGGCCTGAACTCGTGGTCGGCCGTCGTCGCCCTCGTGCTCTACGCGATCCTGCCGGTGCTCCGGAACACCATGATCGGCATCCAGAGCGTCGACTCGCGGTTGGTCGAGGCCGGGCGGGGCATGGGCATGAGCGCGTTCAGCGTGCTCATGAAGGTCGAGCTGCCGCTGGCCGTGCCGGTCATGCTCTCCGGCATCCGCACCGCGCTGGTGCTGCTCGTCGGCACCGCGAGCCTGGCGACGTTCGTCGGCGCCGGTGGCCTCGGGCTGCTCATCACCACGGGCGTGAACCTGTTCCTGCCGAAGGTCCTCGTCTCCGGGGCGCTCCTGGTAGCGCTCCTCGCCCTGTCCATCGACTGGATCGGCCGCGTGGTCGAGACGGTCGCACGACCGAAGGGACTCCGATGACCCACGACGCCCCGAACGTGACCCACCACGCGCCGCGCGCCGATCTGCGGGGCGCACGCCGCGCCTCCCGTCCGACCGTCCGTCGCCGGGTCGCGACCGCCACCGCCGTGGCGGGCGCGGCCGCCCTCGTGCTGACCGGCTGCGGCCTGCAGCCGGCGACGTCCTTCGTCCCCGCCGCGGACCCCGGTTCGATCCAGCGCATCGACGACCTGCCGGACGGCGCGCACATCACCGTGACCTCGAAGAACTTCACCGAGCAGCTGGTGCTCGGCAAGATCGCCGTGCTCGCCGCGAAGGCCGCCGGGTTCGACGTCACCGACGAGACGAACGTGCCGGGCAGCGTCGCCGTCCGCGAGCTGATGACCTCGCACGGCGCCGACTTCACGTACGAGTACACGGGCACGGCCTGGCTGACCTTCATGGGCCACAGCGAGGGCATCCCGGACAAGACCGAGCAGTGGGAAGCGGTGAAGAAGGAGGATGCCGGCAACGGCCTCACCTGGCTCGAGCCGGCGCCGATGAACAACACGTACGCCTTCGCCGTCCGCGACGAGGCCGTGTCGGAGCTCGGCGACATCAAGACGCTCTCCGACATCACGAAGCTCCCCGTCAGCGAACGCACGTTCTGCGTCGAGTCCGAGTTCAACTCCCGTGCCGACGGCTTCAAGCCGATGCTGAAGAAGTACGGGCTCGAGCTCGGCGGCTCGGGCGACAACGGCATCCCGACGAAGAACGTCAGCATCCTCGACACCGGCACGGTCTACACCGCGACCGATCGTGGCAAGTGCAACTTCGGCGAGGTCTTCACCACCGACGGCCGCATCAAGTCGCTCGGGCTCACCGTGCTCGAGGACGACAAGGGCTTCTTCCCGGCGTACAACGTCGCGCCCGTGCTCGACTCGGCGACGCTCAAGGAGTACCCGCAGCTCGAGGACGTCTACGACCAGATCTCGCCGAAGCTCACGGACGCCGTGCTGCAGGAGCTGAACCGGCAGGTCGACGTCGAGGGTCGGGAGCCCGCCGACGTGGCCTTCGACTGGATGGTCAAGGAGGGCTTCATCACGAAGCCGTGATGCGGGCGAGGCGCGCCGCGCTCGCATCGTGAGCAGAAATGGTCGGGTCCCCGAGCGGCACCCGACCATTTCTGCTCACCATGCGACGGACGGGAGGCGCGTGATGCGACGGACGGGAGGCGCGTGGCGGCCCCGCCCCGCGCCTCCCGTCCGCTACTGGCCCGTAATGCGGGCCGCGGTGTCGCGGATCGTGGCGACCACCCGCGCGCGGACCTCCTCCGGGTCCGACCCCTCGTGGCGCGCCGAGCTCCGCAGCCCGGTCATGCACATGCCGAGCAGCATCTCGGCCGCCTGGGGTGTGGCCGCGTCCGGACCCCAGGCCGGGTCCCGCTCGAGGATCGTCCGGACCGCGCCCGTCATCGCCTCGGCGACCGTGGTCATCCGGGACACCTGGCGGCGCATGAGCTGCGGGAAGCGCACGATCACCTCCTTCCGGGCGAGCCGCTCGTGCTCGTCACCGAAGGACTCCCCGAACACCAGGAACGCCAGGTCCACCACGGCCTGTGCCGCGGGCTCCCCCGCGACGGCGGCCAGGTGGGCGTCGAGCGTCTCGGGCGCGAGGTCGAGCTCGGTGTGCCCGAGGACCGCGTCCTCCTTGCTCTCGAAGTAGTTGAAGAACGTGCGCGGAGAGACCTCGGCGCGCGTGGCGATCTGCTCGATCGTGGTGCGGTCGATGTCCTGTTCGAGTGCGAGGGAGCGTGCCGCCTCGGCGATCCGGTGCCGGGTCTCGAGGCGTTTGCGGTCGCGGAGGCCCATCTCGGAGGCGGGCGCGGTGTCGGGCATGGCCCGACTGTAACCGGAACGTCACATCGTTTACAGCAAACGCAAACTTGCAGTCGTGCAGCGGACAGTACGGTGGGCGCATGACCACTCCCGTGCTCGAGGCCCGTGGCCTCGCCAGGACCTACGGCCGCGGCGCGACGCGGTTCGACGCGCTCAAGGGGGTGTCGCTGCAGGTGAACCAGGGCGAGAGCCTCGCGATCGTCGGCAAGTCCGGCTCCGGGAAGTCCACGCTCATGCACCTCCTCGCGCTGCTCGACAAGCCGTCGGCGGGCCAGGTGCTCCTCGACGGCACCGACGCCGCGACGCTCAGCGCCCGGCAGGTGAACCGCACGCGGAACAGCACCTTCGGGTTCGTCTTCCAGCAGTTCTTCCTCACGCCGAAGACCTCGGTGCTCGAGAACGTCGTGCTCCCGTTGAAGATCGCCGGCGTCTCCGGTGCCGAGCGGAAGCGCCGGGGCATGGCCGCACTCGACGCCCTCGGCCTGGCCGACAAGGCGAAGAACGACGCCAACGACCTGTCCGGCGGGCAGAAGCAGCGCGTGGTCATCGCGCGTGCACTGGTCGGGGAGCCGAGCGTCATCTTCGCGGACGAGCCGACCGGCAACCTCGACACGAACACGGGGCAGGTGGTCGAGGACATGCTCTTCGGGCTGCAGCGCGACCGGGGCATCACCCTCGTGGTCGTCACCCACGACGAGGAACTCGCCGAACGCTGCGACCGGCGCGTCAACGTGCGCGACGGACTCATCGTGGGCGGGAGCGACGACGCCGTCGACGCGCCGGCCACCCACGGAAGGCACTCCGCATGAACGTCCTCGACCTCTTCCGCACCGCGGTCGCGAACACCTTCCGGTCGAAGCTGCGCACGACGCTGACGGTCATCGCGATCTTCATCGGCGCGTTCACGATCACCCTGACCTCGGCCATCGGCACGGGCGTCAGCAACTACATCGACACCCAGGTGGCCTCCATCGGCGACACCGGGTCGCTGACGATCACCAAGGCCGTCGAGTCGTCGACCGACTCCGGGCCGGCGAAGTACGACCCCGACGAGTCGAGCCAGAGCGTGGACCGCGGGCCGGCCTCGTTCGCGTACCTGTCCCAGTCGGACGTCGACAAGATCACGGACGTCTCGGGGGTGAAGAGCGTCCGCCCCGCCGTCGCCCTGAGCACGAAGTGGGTCGAGTACGACGGGAAGGGCAAGTACGTCGTCGACATCGCCGCCAACGCCGGGGAGCTCGACGCCGACCTCGCCGCCGGGAAGCAGCTCGACGACACGTCCTCCGCCGGCAACCAGGTGCTCCTGCCCACGAACTACCTGGAGAACCTCGGGCTCGGCAGCGCGAAGGCCGCCGTGGGCAAGGAGCTGACCGTCGCTGTCGACGACTACCAGGGCAAGGAGCACACCCTGACCGCCACGATCGCGGGGGTGCAGAACGAGTCGCTGTTCGGCGGCGGTGCCGGTGCGAACGCCGCGCTCACCGACGCGATGCAGGCCGCGCAGGAGACCGGCAAGCCCTCGTCGATCGCCACCTCGTACGCCAGCGCCACCGCCACGCTCGACAGCGGTGCGTCGGCCAGCAGCGTGAAGAGCGCCCTGTCGAAGGACGGCTACACCGGGCAGACCATCCAAGACCAGCTCGGCCAGTTCCAGACGGTCATCAACGGCATCGTCGGCGTGCTCAACGCCTTCGCCGTGATCGCGCTCGTCGCGGCCGGGTTCGGCATCATCAACACGCTGCTCATGAGCGTGCAGGAGCGCACCCGTGAGATCGGGCTGATGAAGGCGATGGGCATGGGCGGCGGGAAGGTCTACACGCTGTTCTCGCTCGAGGCCGTGTTCATCGGGTTCCTCGGCAGCGCGATCGGTGCGGGCGTGGCGATCCTGCTCGGCACGGGGATCTCGAACGTCCTCGCCGGGACCGTCCTCAAGGACCTGCCGGGGCTGCAGATCATGCAGTTCGCGCCGTCCTCGGTGATCACGATCATCCTCGTGGTGATGTTCATCGCCTTCCTCGCGGGCACGCTGCCGGCGCGTCGGGCGGCCCGGCAGAACCCGATCGAGGCGCTCCGGTACGAGTAGGCGCACGCGTGCCTAGTCTCGAGGGGTGGCGGCGTTCGGACGGGACCTCGGGGACGGGTACACGCTGACGCTGCGCGACCTCACCACCGTCCGGCCGCTGCACGAGCTCGTCGTCGCGAACGCCGACCGGCTCCGTGCCGCGGAGCCGTGGGCATGGCAGGAGCAGACCGTCGAGACGATCGGCCTGCACACCGAGCACCTGCTCGGCCAGTACGCGATGGACCGCGCGCTGCCCTGCGTCATCCGGCAGGACGACCGGGTCGTGGGTGCCGCCTCGCTCGCCTTCGACCCGTACCTGGGGCAGGCATCGCTCGGCTACTGGGTGGACGCGGGCCAGGAGGGACGGGGTGTCGCCCGGCGCGCCGCCACCGTCCTCGTCGGGGTGGCCCGGACGCGGGGCGCCGCGCGTGCCGAGATCCGGACGGCGGTCGACAACGTGCGCAGCCGGGGCCTCGCCGAGCGGCTCGGCTTCACGCACGAGGGCACCCTGCGGAGCGCGATGCCGCTGGGGCCGGTGCGGGTGGACGTCGCCGTGTACGGCCTCGTGTTCTGAGCGGGCAGCCCCGGGGCCCAGGGCCGACCGGGTCAGCGGCCCTGCGTCGCCCCCGACCACACGGCGAACGCGCCGCCCACCACGAGCAGCACGAGCAGCAGGATCCACACCGCCAGTGCGACGAGGTTCAGGAAGATCCCCCACCCGGCACGCCCGCGGGCGAACGGTTCGCGGCTCCGCGAGGCGACGCCGAGGCACAGCCCGACGATCGGCGCGACGAACGTCCAGCCGGCGAGCAACGAGCAGATGCCGAAGACGAGACTCGCCGTGCCGAGCCCGGTGCGGGGGGATTCCGAGTACGTGACCATGCACCCGACGCTACGGGTCCGTGGGAGGCGGGTCGTCCCTCCAGGGCCTGATCCGGGTCCACCTGCGGACGGATGGTCACCGGACGCCGGTATCGTCGACTGCATGGCCTTGTTCGGACGACGCAGCAAGCACGACGTGCGCGACCGACCCGTCAGTCAGGTCGAACTGAAGCGTGCCGTCGACGAGGGCTTCCTCATCGCGAAGGCCGCGGTCACCATCGCCGTGGGCAACCGGATCATCACGAACGCCCTCCGCGACGAGGGGTACTTCGACCACGCCGTCATCGCCGACGCCGCGCGCGAGGAACTCCACCGCATGGCCGAGGAACAGCGCGGCGACGCTGCCCGGATGCGCGAGATCCGCTCGAGGTCGAGCAAGCAGAAGGGCCGTTCGCGGCACCAGCACGACTACCGCCGCGGTGACGACCTCAAGCTCCGCACGCGTGAGGCGACGTACGAGCAGCTCGCGACGATGCTCGACAAGCGCCGGGACGACCAGGGCTTCGTCGACGGCATCGTCCTCGCCGCCCGTGCCCGCGCCTGGGACGACATCGGCACGACCGTCGTCGGGCGGCTCGGGTGGGCGCAGCGTCCGGCGGACGACTACGAGGTCGGGCGGGACGACCGGCTGCAGCAGATGCTCGACGAGGACTTCGCGGCGCTGCTGGCGGAGCACCCGGTGGGATCGACCCCGGTGGACGCCGACGAGCCCGACGCAGCGGACGCGGGCGACGACGGGTCGGACCCGGCGGACCCGGACGCGGCCCGCGTCTGACCGGACCGGCCAACGGAGCGCAGCGATCTCGACGACGTTGCGGCCCGTCGCCGGCAACCGGCCCGCGCCTGATGCCCGGCACCTCGGTCCACGCGCTGCGGCTCGGAGCGGATCTGCTGAAGTCGTCCGCGCCGTGACCGTTCCGGTTCGCGGATCACGGGGTTCGCGAACCGGAACGGTCATCTGCAGAACCGGGAACGGCCGTGGAACGGACGCGATGACGGGCTGCACGCGGGGGGGGGGGGGCGTGGCAGACCCGCGCCTCCAGGGCGCCGAACGGTGCGGAGCGCGCCTCGATCACCGCTCGCCGTGAGGGGGATGCGGGTGCGCTGCCCGAGACGGCGCGCAGCAGCGGTCCCTAGGCTCGGGGGCATGGTGGATGCGGTGGTCGTCGGAGCCGGACCGAACGGACTCGCGGCGGCGGTGACGCTCGCGCGTGCCGGGCTGTCGGTCGAGGTGGTCGAACGCGCCGACACGATCGGCGGTGGTGCGCGGACCGCCGAACTCACGCTGCCCGGGTTCCTGCACGACGTGTGCTCCGCCGTGCACCCGATGGCGCTGCAGTCCGAGTTCTTCCGGCGCTTCCGCCTCGAGGACCGCATCGAACTCCGCCTGCCCGAGGTCCAGTACGGGCACCCGCTCGATGGCGGCCGTGCCGGGATCGCGTACCAGGACCTCGCGCGCACCGCGGAGTCGCTCGGCATCGACGGCCCGGCGTTCCGGCAGCTCATGGCCCCCCTGTCCGGCAACGCCGACCAGGTCGCCGACTTCGCCACCGACGCCCTGCTGCACGTCCCGCGGCACCCGCTGAGCGTCCTCCGGTTCGGGTTGCGGGCGCTGGAGCAGGGCACGAGTGCGTGGAACCTCCGTTTCCGCGACGAGGTCGCCCCCGCCATGGTCTCCGGCGTCGCGGCCCACTCGATCCAGCACATGCCGTCCCTCGCCACGGCCGCCGCCGCGCTGTCCCTCGGCGCCTACGCGCACGCGCGGGGCTGGCCCGTCCCGATCGGCGGCAGCCAGGCGATCGTCGACGCGCTCGCCGCCGACCTCGTCGCGCACGGCGGCCGGATCGAGACCGGGCGCGAGGTCCGCTCGCTCGCCGACCTCACCCCGGCCAAGGCGGTGCTGTTCGACACGAGCGTCCCCGGGATGCTGCGGATCGCCGGGAAGCAGATCCCGACGCCGCGACGTGGTGCCCTCCGGCGCTTCCGGTTCGGCAACGCCGCCGCGAAGGTCGACTTCGCGCTCTCCGACCCGGTCCCGTGGACGAACGAGGCGCTCCGCCGCGCCGGCACGGTGCACATCGGTGGGACCCGCGCCGAGATCGCGGCCGCCGAGGGCGCGGTCGCACGCGGCCAGCACGCCGAGCGCCCGTACGTGCTCGGCTCGGAGCCCACCGTGGTCGACCCGAGCCGCGCGCCCGCGGGCAAGCACGTCTTCTGGGCGTACGCGCACGTCCCCGCCGGGTCGGACGTCGACCAGACCGAGGCGATCACGCGGCAGATCGAGCGGTTCGCGCCCGGCTTCCGCGACACCGTCCTGCAGTCGAGCAGCCGCACCGCGGTCGAGATGGGCGCGTACAACCCGAACTACGTCGGCGGTGACATCGCCGCGGGTGCCGCGAGCTTCTGGCAGCTGGTCAAGCGTCCGGTGCTGTCGTCCGACCCGTGGCGCATGGGCGGCGGCATGTACCTCTGCTCCGAGGCGTCCGCCCCCGGCCCCGGTGTGCACGGCATGGCCGGCTGGCACGCGGCCCGGAGCGCCCTGCGGCACACGTTCGGGCTGCCCGAGCACGTCGATCTCACACCGGAGGACTGACCATGGCGAAGAACGTCCGCATCCTGCACTGCCGCCCGGAGGACGTCTTCGACGTGCTCGCGGACGGCTGGCTCTTCACGACGTGGGTCGTCGGCGCCTCGCGGATGCGCGGGCAGGACCCGGGCTGGCCAGCGGTCGGCACCCGCCTGCACCACTCGTTCGGCGTCTGGCCGCTCGTGATCGACGACGTGACGACGGTCCTCGAGTGGGACGCCCCGCACCGCATGGTCATCCAGCCGAAGGGGTGGCCCCTCGGCGAGGCCCGGGTCGAGCTCGTCGTCGAGGAGCACCGCCGTGGCTGCAAGGTCACCATCGTGGAGAACGCCGTGGCGGGGCCGGGCGCCTGGGTGCCGGACCTCCTGATGCAGCCGATGATCTGGATCCGCAACCGCGAGACGCTGCGGCGGCTCGGCTGGGTGGCCGCGGGTCGCGTCGCGACGTCCTGAGGGACTGGAGGCGCGGTGCGGGCCCGCACCGCGCCTCCCGTCCGTCCTGTGGTCGCCTCGGCACCGGCCCCGCGAACGGGGACGCTGTGGCGGGGTCCAGGGTCCGCCAGACTGACCGGGACATGCTCGCTGCACCCGACCACCGCCCCCTCCGGCCCCGACGCACGACCCTCGTGGTCGGCCTGGCGCTGATCATCGCGACCGCCGTCTCCGGGTGCTCGCACCGAGCCGAGCCCGTGGGCCTCGACGATGCGTTCCCGGACTGGGCGAAGGGCGTGCAGGACCGCTGGGCGGGACAACCGGGCGAACTCGGCAGCGGCACCGGCTCGAACGACTCGTCGAGCCGACTGTCCCTCGGCGCCGGCGAGGACGGGGCACCTGCCCGGGTGAGGGTCTCGATCACGTGCCAGGGCGACGGCACCGTCCACATGGCGGTGTGGGCCGGCCGGATCGTGGACGGGGCCGAGAGCGGCAAGCGGCTCGCCTCGGGCGAGATCCGGTGCGGACACGACGAGGACCTGTACCTGCGCACCCGGAGCGAGTACCTCACCATCGGTCCGACGTCCGGGGACTCGACCGTCGGCTGGTACGCGGCCACCTACAGCGACCTCGCGGCGACCGCCGCCGACTGACCGCGGGGCCGGGGTACACACCGGTCCGCCGCGTGCCCGACCGACCCGATCCGGTGCGCATCCGCCTGCTTCCCCGAGCCGGTGCGGATCGACGCGGCGCACGCGCCAGGGCGGGGTGCCGACCAGACCTGACGAACGCCTCCGAGCGGCCTGAGCGATCGTCGGGACTCGTGGGACTGAGCGGACGTACAGGCCTACCGTCCCTCGGTGTCGGGCCGAGGGAGCCCGGCGCCGAGGGGGGTCGGGTCGTGCAGCACACGTACGGGCAGCAGTTCGCGGAGATCTACGACGACGTCTTCCCGCCGGACCCGGGCCTCGTCGAGGTGCTCGCTTCCAGCGCACCGGCGACGGCGCTCGAGCTCGGCGTGGGGACCGGTCGCGTGGCGATCCCGCTCGCGCAGCGGGGCATCACCGTCACCGGCGTCGACCTGTCCGCCGAGATGCTCGACCGTTGCCGCGACGGCGCCGACGACGCCGGCGTCGACCTCGACCTGGTGCAGGGCTCGATGACGGACCTCCGCCTCGGACGGCGGTTCGACCTGGTCTTCTGCGTCTGCGCGTCCATCTCGATGCTGCTGACCCGCGAGCACCAGCGCGAGACGCTCGCCACCGCGCGGGACCACCTCGCCGACGGCGGCCGGTTGGTCGTCGAGACGCACAACCCGGACGCGGTGCTCGGCCTGCACGGCGGACGTCGTCGTGAGACCTGGTTCGTCCCGTACCCGGGCGCCGGCCGTGGTCTGCAGACCTACGCGACCCTGGACGAGCCGACCGGACTCTGGCAGGTCAGTCACCTGTGGCACGACGGCGGACGGACGACCATCGGGAACGAGGTGAGCCTCCTCACACCGGTCGAGGTCCTGACGGGCCTCGGTGCGGAGCTCGGGCTCGCGGTGCGGTCCGTGACGGGCGACCGGAACGGCGGTCCGGTGACGCCGGAGTCCCCCACGTACACGGTCGAGTTCGAGGTGGCGTCGTGATCGGCTTCGTGGACCGCGTCGTCCGCAGTGTCGTCGACCGGTCGGCCGACCGCGGGAACGTGCTCGCCGCGACCGAGCGGGCCTCCGCGCTCGTGGTGCTGATGGGGAGTCTCGAGCACCTCGCGAACGCGGACAACCGCCGGACGGGCGGCCTGAACGACTGGACCCTGCTGCGGGGCTCCGCGCTCGTCCGCAACGAGCGACTGCGCCGCGTGCTCGACCGCGTCTACCGCCCCCGGGTGGTGACCGCGATGCACGGGCTCCGGGTGGCCGCCGCCCTCGTCCACCTGTCCCCGATCCGCGACCGACGCGTCCGCGCCGCGGCGTCCGCCGTCACGGTGCTCACCGGCTACGCACTCGGGCCGCTGCACCACAACGGCGGCGACGGCAGCGACCAGGCGGCGTTCTTCACGCAGGCGCTGTCGGGTGTGGCCCGGGCCTCCGGACGACCCGCGACGGTGGACGCCGCGCTGTGGGCGGTCGCGAGCCAGGCGACGCTGTCGTACCTCGTCTCGGGCTGGGTGAAGCTGATGGGTGAGCCCTGGCGGAACGGCTCGGCGCTGCTCGGGGTGATGCGCACGCGGACCTACGGTTCGGAGTGGGTGTGGCGGGTCCTGCGCGACCGGCCGGCACTGGCGCGGGTGGGCGAGGTCGCCACGCTCGTCCTCGAGTGCGCGTTCCCGATCGTGTTCGTGCTCGGCCCGAGGATGCGCGTGGCGTACCTCGGCGCGATCGCCGGGATGCACCTCACCATCGCCGCGACCATGGGGCTCGGTCGGTTCCTCCCCGCGTTCCTCGCACTGCAGCCCGCGGTGCTCTACGTCGCAGTGGACCGTCGATCGGTCGTGCCGCGTCGTCACGACGTGTTCCCGTGGGTCCTCGGCGTGATCGGGGCCACGGTCGGGACGCAGGCCGTGGTCCGGCAGGTCGTGGACGCCCGGCGCAGTCGACGTCCCCGTGCCGGGCAGACCGCGGTCGAGACGCCCGCCGGATCGCGTCTGGCCGTGCGGTACCGGCCGGCGACCTCGGGCCCGGGTGCACCCCTGGTGGTGTTCGAGAACTCGCTCGTCGCGGTCCAGGAGTACTGGGACCCGATCATCGAGGAGCTCGGCGGCGACGTCGCCACGCTGACGTACGACCGTCCCGGAACCGGGGCGAGCACGGCTCCCGGTGCGACGCTCGCCACCTACGCGGAGGACCTCCGCTTCCTCGTCGGCCGCCACGCCGGGGACGGACCCCTCTGGCTCGTCGGGCACTCGTTCGGCGGGCACCTGCTCCGACGCCACGCGGCCGAGCTCGGGCGCGACGTCGCCGGGGTGGTCCTCCTCGACCCGACCACCGGTTTCGTGGACCGACCCGACGAGGACGTCCTGACCGCCGTCCGGTCGCTCACCGACGGCTTCCCGCTGATGGAGTGGTCCCTGCGGACCGGCTGGGGATGGCTGCTCGACGCCACGACCTGGGCGATCCCCGCACGCCAGGGACGGACCGACGACCTGAGCCCGGTGTACCGGAACGCCCGACTGTGGCGCACCGGCCGTGCGGAGTGGCAGGCGGCGGAGCCGGACCTCGTCGCCGACCGACCCGGACGCCGCATCCCCGAGGGTGCCGACGTGCTCGTCGTCACGGCGAGCACGAGCGACGAACTCCAACCGGCCGTGAGCGCCGCGCACGAACGCGTCGCGCACGAGCACGACGGTCGCCGCGAGGTCGTCCGGTCCACCCACGACGGCCTGCTCGTCCACCCCGGACCGGTCCGACGGGTCGGCGCACTCGTCCGCGAGGCGATCGGGGTGGACCGATGAGCCGCCGCAGTGACGGTCGGGCCCTGCCCCTCGCGATCGGCCTCGCGCTCTGGATCATCGCGACGGTCATCGGCCAGCACCCGAACCGTCGGTTCGACCGGGTCCGGCAGGTCGACACCGCCGCGCTGCTCATCCCGAACTGGCGCTTCTTCGCACCGATCCCCGCCTCGATGGACTTCGAGCTGCTGCACCGCTACCGGCAGGACGACGTGGTCAGCGAGTGGACGCGGACCAAGGACGTCGCAGCACGGCGGCTCCGGCACATGCTGTGGTTCCCGGACCGGCGGGTCGACAAGGGCCTGTTCGACGTGGTCGGACGGTTCCTGGTGGCAGCGGAACAGCTGCCGGACGGGTACGAGACGGGCGCCGACTACCGCGCGCTGCTCGCCTTCGTCCGCCGCGTCGTCGCCGCGCAGACCGGTGGTCGCGCCGATGCCGTCCAGTTCGCGATCGTCCGCACGGGCGGTCACGACGACACCGTGCCCGTCGAGGAGCTCTTCGCATCCCGACGGGAACCCATGCACGACGGGGACGGCCCCCGTCGGCAGCCGGACGCCGCCTCCGCAGCGTCCGCACGACCGAAGGAGGAGACCAGATGAACGCCAACACACGGACCGCGCTGTGGTTCGCAGCACCCGTCGTGCTCATCGCCATCGCGGTGGCGATACTCCTGTTCGACCTGCCCGGCTTCGCGTGGCTGTCGGTCCTGGTCGTGCTCGGCATCGCAGCCGCAGTCTTCGTCGTCTCGGCACGACGAGAGTGACCTCGGCCCACCGGGCCGGGAACCGGGCCCAGCGCCCGACCATCACCATCGCAGAACGGAAGGAATCCAGCATGACCACCATCGCCGACATCGCGTTCGACAGCGACCGCGGGCAGCGGTTCGCACCGGAGCAGCCCCTCGCCGCGACCCCGCTCGCAGCGCTCGCCGCCACCTCGGTCTTCACGGGTGCGGTCGCCGCGTACGCGGTCGAAGAGGCCGTCGGGAACTGATCAGCAGGACATCGAGGAAGGAAGCAGCGCATGCAGCAGACACGACAGCTCGACGCCGTCCCGTTCGACAGTGACGAGGCGACCACGTTCCGTGGTCTCCGTCCCGTCGCGGCCACCCCGGCAGCGGTGGCTTGGGCCGGCGCCGTCGTGGCGGCGGCCGGGGTCGGTGCCGCCATCGGGGACGCCGTCGACTGACGGAGCCGCGTGACGGCGCCGGTGGGCGCCGTGTGCGGGCAGGACGGGAGGCGCGGTGCCGGTCGGTACCGTGCCTTCCGTCGTGGACGGTGCGCGATCAGGGCGCGGCGCGGGTGCGTCTCGGTGCGGGTGCGGGTGCGGCCGCGGGTGCGGGGTGCGGGTGTGCTCCGCGCTACGGCCGGGTGTCGACGAGCCCGACGAAGCGGCTGCCGATGCCCTCGACCTCGTGCCGGGTGAAGCCCGCGACGGGGTCCGGCGCCTGGTAGGGCTCGTGGTAGTCGCACATCAGGTGGTCCCAGTCGGGCCACCACTTCTTCGGACGTGCCTCTTCCGCGAAGCCGCAGACCACGCACTCGAGGCGGACCCAGACCTTCTTGGTGCCGGTGCGGTTGGCTCGGGACTGCACGAGCCAGGCGGGCGGGTCCTGCTCGATCGCCGTGAGTTCGGCCTCGCTGAGGTGCGAGGGGATCCCGTGCCGGGTCGCCATCTCGAGGGAGATGTCGAGCCGGACGGCGGCGTCACGTCGGGAGAGCATCCGACCAGCGTAGAGCGCCGACATCGAGCGGTGGGGACGGGTGTCGCTGCGCCGACGCTCGCGCTACGATCCCGACATGCGTTCTCCTCGTTCTTCGTGGTGGCTGCGGTAGCAGCCTCCTGACGCATGGTCGCGGGCTGCACGGCAGCTCGCAGACCGCAGGACCGTCGTGCAGCCCTTTCTCTCGAGAGGGCAACTCCAGTGGACACGTTCACCGCCACACAACATCGCATGCACGACCTCGACGCCCGCATCCGGGCGCGACCGGACCGGTTCCGCGTCCTGACCGGCGAACGGCCGACCGGTCGGCTGCACCTCGGGCACTTCTTCGGCACGATCGCCGAGCGCGTCGCGCTGCAGCGGCGCGGCGTCGAGACCTTCCTGGTGCTCGCCGACTACCAGGTCATCACCGATCGGGACACCGCTGACCACGTCGCCTCGAACGTCCGCGAGGCGGTGCTCGACTACCTCGCGGCCGGACTCGACCCGGCCGCGACGACGGTCTTCACGCACTCGTCGGTGCCGGCGCTGAACCAGCTGCTGCTGCCGTTCCTCAGCCTCGTCACCGAAGCGGAGCTGCACCGCAACCCGACCGTGAAGGCCGAGGTCGCAGCATCCGGTCGCGCGCTCAGCGGCCTGATGCTCACCTACCCCGTCCACCAGGCCGCGGACATCCTGTTCTGCAAAGGCAACCTCGTCCCGGTCGGGAAGGACAACCTGCCGCACGTCGAGATGACACGGACGATCGCTCGGCGGTTCAACGACCGGTTCGGCGCGCTGTTCCCCGAGCCGGAACCGCTCGTCACGACGTCCCCCGAGGTCCCCGGTGTCGACGGCCGGAAGATGAGCAAGAGCTACGGCAACGCCATCGCGCTCGGCATGACCGACGACGAGACCGCGGACGTCATCCGTCGGGCACGCACGGACGGTGATCGGCACATCACCTTCGACCCCGAGCGCCGGCCGGGGGTCGCAGCGCTCCTCACGACCGCGGCACTCTGCACGGGCTCGACCCCGGAGGCGATCGCCGACGAGATCGGCTCAGCGGGCGCGGCGGCGGTGAAGCGTGTCGCGGTCGAGGCGGTCAACGAGCGCTTCGCCGCGCACCGACGCCGTCGTGCCGAACTCGCTCGCGACCCGTCGATCGTCACCGCGGTGCTGGCGGCCGGGAATCGTGGGGCGAACGAGATCGCCGAGGCGACCCTCGACGAGGTCCGCACCCGGATGGGCATGCGGTACACCGACGATCCGATCAGGCCTCGCTGCGACTGAACTCGCTCGCCCGGCGGACCTGGTCGTCCGTCAGCGCGACGCCCGTGTACCGCTCGAACTGCCGCGCCGCCTGCAGCGCGATCACCTCGGCACCGGTGATGACCTGCTTGTCCGCAGCGCGACCGGCGCGGATCAGCGGGGTCTCGGACGGGAACGCGACCACGTCGAAGACGGTCGTCGCCGCCCCGACGCGATCCTGGTCGAAGGCGAGCGTGTCCTGCTGGTCGCCGCGCATGCCGAGGGGCGTGACGTTCACCAGGACGTCGGTGACCGGCGCGTCCCGCTCGTCGGCGACCCACTCGTACCCGTACTGCGCAGCGAGGGCCGGCCCCGCCTGCTCGTTGCGTGCGACCACGGTGAGGTCGTCGAACCCGGCACCCCGGAACGCCGCCGTGACCGCCTTGGCCATGCCGCCGGAGCCGCGGAGCAGCACGCTCGCGGACGGATCGACGGCGTGCGAGGCGAGCAGCGACGCGACTGCCTCGTAGTCGGTGTTCGACGCCGTGAGGACGCCGTCGTCGTTCACCACGGTGTTGATCGACTCGATCGCCGCCGCGGACTCCTCGACGACGTCGACGAGCGGGATGATCGCTTCCTTGAAGGGCATCGAGACCGAGCAGCCGCGGATGCCGAGTGCCCGGATGCCGGTCACCGCGCCGGGGAGGTCGGTCGTGGTGAACGCCTTGTAGACGAACTCCAGCCCGAGCTCGTCGTAGAGGAAGTTGTGGAAGCGGGTGCCGATGTTGCTCGGTCGAGCGGCGAGTGAGATGCAGACCTGCATGTCCTTGTTGAGGATGGGCATGTCGTCAGTCTCCCATGGCAGCAGGGATGGAGCGGTCCACATAAGTCAGATGTGGAGGGGGTGGGGTTGTCCCCACCACGGATGCGGGTGTCCCCCGGATTCGATGTCGGATCGATCCTCCGTACCGTCGACGACATGAACACACTCATCCGCCCCCGCACCGGCCGCCTCCTCGCCGGGGTCTGTGCCGGCATCGCCGACCGGTTCGGCTGGTCCCGCACCGTCGTCCGCATCGCCTGGGTCATCCTGAGCCTCTTCCCGGGGCCGCTCTGGATCGCCTACGTCGTCCTCTGGATCCTCATGCCGAACCAGGGCTCCCGGCGCTGATCCCCCACCCGTCCGGACGGGTTAGTGTGGCGGGGTGCCGGTCTCCGTCTTCGATCTGTTCAGCATCGGGATCGGTCCGTCGAGTTCCCACACCGTCGGACCGATGCGGGCCGGACGCGCCTTCGCCGCCCGCGTGGCCGAGGCTCCCGTCGCGACGATCGCCGTCGACCTCTACGGCTCCCTGGCCTCGACCGGCCAGGGCCACGGGACGCTCGGCGCGGTCGTCGCCGGCCTGATGGGGTCCGACCCCGAGACCGTGGATCCCGACGCGATGACCCGATCGCTCGTCGAGCTCGAGGAGACCGGCGTGCTCCGGCTCCAGGGCGGGTCGAGCGTCCCGTTCCGGCTCGCCGACATCGTGCTCCACCCGCTGACGATGCTCCCCCGCCACCCGAACGCCATGCGCCTCCGTGCCGCCGACACGTCCGGGGCGACCATCGCCGAGGAGACGTACTACTCGATCGGCGGCGGCTTCGTCACGAACGACTCCGAGGGGGACGTCGCCGAGACCGCGATCCCCGTCGACGACGCCGTGCCGTACCCGTTCTCGAGCGGCGCCGAGCTGCTCGCGGCCTGCGCGGCGAGCGGTCTGCCGGTCAGCGGGGTCGCACTCGCCAACGAGACCGCCACGCGCAGCACCGACGACGTCCGGGCCGGCCTCCTCCGCATCCACGGCGTCATGGAGTCCTGCGTCGAACGGTCCGTCGAACGCTCCGGCACGCTCCCGGGTGGGCTCACCGTGCGACGCCGCGCCGCGAACTGGTTCGAGCAGCTCACCGCCGACGACCCCGGGCACGACCCGCTCTTCGCGATGGAGTGGGTGAACCTCATGGCGATGGCCGTCAACGAGGAGAACGCCACCGGTGGACGGGTGGTCACCGCGCCGACGAACGGTGCCGCCGGCATCATCCCCGCCGTCCTGTACTACGCGCTCACCTACGTGCCGACGGTCACGCCGGCGAACCGCGACGACACCGTGGTGCGCTTCCTGCTGACCGCTGGCGCCGTCGGTTCGATCTACAAGGAGCGCGCCTCGATCTCCGGCGCCGAGGTCGGTTGCCAGGGCGAGGTCGGGTCGGCGGCGTCGATGGCCGCCGCAGGGCTCGCCGAAGTGCTCGGAGGAACGCCCGAGCAGGTCGAGAACGCCGCCGAGATCGCCATGGAGCACAACCTTGGGCTCACCTGCGACCCGATCGGCGGGCTCGTCCAGATCCCGTGCATCGAGCGGAACGCCATCGCCGCGAACAAGGCGATCAACGCGGCGCGGATGGCGCTGCGGGGTGACGGCGTGCACCACGTGTCGCTCGACCAGGTCGTCGAGACTATGCGGCAGACCGGCGCCGACATGTCCACGAAGTACAAGGAGACCGCGATGGGCGGGCTCGCGGTGAACGTCCCGCTCTGCTGAGCTCCGCCCTCGGGCGGGTCAGCCGTGCAGCAGCGTCAGCAGCCGGGCCGTCTCGGTGGCGATGGCGTCGCGCCCCGCGGAGACGTACTTGCGGGGATCGACCACGTCCGGACCTTCGTCGAGCACCGCTCGCAGGGCCCGGGTGAAGAGGCCGTTCAGGTGCGTGGAGATGTTGATCTTCGTCATGCCCGCCCGGACGGCTGCCCGCAGCTCGTCGTCCGACAGCCCCGAGGACCCGTGGAGGACGAGCGGGACCGGCACCGTGGCGCGGAGCTGCTCGACGAGCGTCCGGTCCACCGATGCCTCGCGCGTCTGCATCGCGTGGGACGTCCCGACGGCGACCGCCAGTGCGTCCACACCGGTGTCGGCGACGAAGGCAGCGGCGTCGTGCGGATCCGTGCGCACACCGGGAGCGTGCACGCCGTCCTTGCCGCCCACCTCACCGAGCTCGGCCTCGATCGCGACCCCGGCGTCGTGGCACCGGACTGCGAGTCGACGGGTGGCCTCCACGTTCGCGGCGAAGTCCAGGTGCGATCCGTCGTACATGATCGAGTCCACCCCGAGGTCGATGCCGGCGAGCACGAGCTCGGGGTCTTCGATGTGGTCGAGGTGCACGAGGACCTCGACGTCCGCGGACCGCGCGATCGCCGCGGTCGCCGTCGTGATCGGGGCGAGGCCGCCGTGGTAGCGGACGCAGTTCTCGCTGATCTGCAGGACCACGGGGAGCCCCGCTCGCTCGGCGCCGGCGACGATCGCCTCGGCGTGTTCCAGCAGCACCACGTTGAACGCCCCGACGCCGCGGTGTGCTGTCCGTGCGGCGTCGAGCAGTCCGGTGAGGGCGAGGTCGGTGATCATGCGTGGCTCCAGGTCGGGTCGGAGGGTCGGGCGCCGGACCGGGCACCGTCGTCGTCCGCGAGGAACCGGCGGACGGCATCGACGTCGACCTCGCCGGCGACGGGCCGGAGGACGGCGGCGGCGCCGAACGCGGCAGCGGATCGGAGCGCGGCGTGGTCGACGCGGGGCGTGGACGGCGCGGTCGTGGTCGGACTCGTCGGGCCGTCGGACGACCCGCGCAACAGCGCGGCGAGGAGCCCGGCGGTGGCCGCGTCGCCGGCACCCGTGGGGTTGCCGGAGACTCCCGGGACGGCGCGCACCTCGGTGACCCCGGTGCGCGTGTGTGCCGCCAGACCGTCCGCGCCACGGGACACCACGACGGCGCCCGCGCCACGGTCGAGCAGCTGCAGGGCGCCGCTCCGCTCGTCGTCGGCGCCGGTCGCCTCGAGGAGTTCGTCGCGGTTGGGCTTGCAGATCGTCGCCCCGGCGTCGGCGGCCGCGAGGAGCGCACCGCCCGGACAGTCGACGAGGCTCGGCACCCCGCGCATCCGAGCGGCGGCCACCCAGTCCGCGACGACGCCCGGATCGGCGCGGTGCGGCAGGGACCCCGAGACCACGAGGAACTCGACGTCGCCGTCGAGCTGCTGACCGATCAGGTCCGTGACGGCGACCCACTCGTCTGTGGTCACCTCGGGTCCGGGCTCGCCGAACATCGTCGGGTGCTCGACGTCGTCGACGACGGTGACCGTGGTGCGGGTCTCCCCCGTCACCGCGATGTCGACGTGCGCGAGACCGAGGGCGTCGAGGCCGTCGGCGATCCACCGGCCGGCAGCCGCGCCGAGCGGCAGGACGGCGCGCGACGGGATCCCGACCGCGTCGAGCACCCGCCCGACGTTGAGGCCCTTGCCACCCGGACGACGGGCGACGTCCAGGACGCGCTGCGTCGTCCCGACGCGCTGACGGGCGACACGGTAGGTCACGTCCACCGCCGGGTTGGGCGTCACGATGAGGATCACCGGTGCACCGCCGCGGTCGTCCGCAGGTCGAGGACGCGCCAGGGCTCCGACTGCGCGGCACTGCTGGGGCCCTCGTCGATCACGAGCAGGTCGGCGGGAGCGCCGACCGAGAGCGGCGCCGGGAGGCCGAGCAGGCGTGCCGGTCGCGCCGACGTCGCCGCGACGACCTCGGGCAGCGGGGTGCCACCGTCGAGGAGGCGTCGGGCGGCGTCCTGCACGGTGATGGTGCTGCCGGCGAGGGACGATCCGTCGGCGAGCAGCGCGACGCCGTCACGGACCGAGACCGCCGAACCCGCGATCGCGTGCTCGCCGTCGCCGCAGCCGGTGGCGGCCATCGCGTCCGAGACGAGCACGAGGCGGTCCGGCGCGGCTCGCCGCACGAGATCGACCGCCGCGGGATCGAGGTGGTGCCCGTCGACGATGCACTCGACCAGGACGCGGTCGTCGGTCAGGGCGACGCCGACCGGGCCCGGCCGGCGGTGGTGCAGTGGGGGCATGCCGTTGAAGAGGTGCGTGACGAGGGTGGCACCGGCGTCGATCGCTGCGCGCGTCTCGTCGGCGGAGGCATCGGTGTGACCGATCGCGACGACGACACCGGCGTCGACGAGGCGGCCCACGGCGTCGATCGCTCCGGGGAGTTCCGGCGCGAGCGTGACGATCCGGAGCGCGCCGTCCGCCGCTGTGAGGAAGCCGTCGAGCTCCGCCGGGTCCGGTGCGTGCAGGAGGTCCGACCGGTGGGCACCGCGGCGCGCCGGTGACAGCCACGGCCCCTCGAGGTGGAGCCCGACGAGCGTGCCCTCGGCGACGAGGACGCGGAGGCGTCCGAGTGCTGCGCGCGTCTCGGCGACCGGGCCCGTCGCGACGGACGCGATGAGCGACGTCGTCCCGCGTGCGCGGTGGTGGCCCGCAGCGAGTGCGGCGCCGTCCGTCGTGGCCGTGGCGAAGTCGTGCCCGAGGGCCCCGTGGGCGTGCAGGTCGACCGCCCCCGGCAGCAGCGTTCCCTCGATCGTCACCGCGGTGTCGGTCCGCGGGGGCGTCCCGGATCCGCTCTCGAGGACCGTACCGGCGTCGTCGACCGCCAACCACCCGTCGTGGAGGTCGTGCGTCGCGGTGAGGATCCGCCGCGCACGCACCAGGGTGCTCATGCGTGCACCTCGGCGTCGAGCGCCGTGCGCGCCATCAGCCCGGCACCGATGGCACCGGCGGCATCGCCGTGCCGTGCCGGGGCGAGGACCGGGACGCGCAACCCCGGGAGCCGTTCGACGAGGGCCGTCCGGAGCGGATCGAACAGCAGCGGACCGGACTCGGCCAGCCCCCCGCCCACGATGATCGTGTGGCAGCCGGCGACCGTCGTGGTCCACGCCAGGGCGTCCGCGAGCACGTCGATGCACTCGTGCCAGACCGCGGTGGCCACCGGGTCCCCGGCGCGGACGCGGAGCATCGCCTCGTGTGCCGAGGTGGAGCCCGACCGACGGGCGACTCCCCCTGCGGACGCGATCTCCTCGACGCGGCGCCCCGCGTGCGGACCGGTGGGGATCCGCACCTGTCCGATCTCCCCCGCCCAACCGCCGCCCGCGACGACCACGCCGTCGACGACGAGGGCACTCGCGAGTCCGGTGCCGACCGGGACGAAGGCGACGGAACCACGGGTGAGCGCCGGTGCCGCGCCGGAGGTCTCCGCCAGGGCGCCGGCTCGCACGTCGTGTCCGAAGGCCAGCGGGACGTCGATCCCCCGTGCGGCGAACTCGGCCCGGACCCGGTCCCGCACCGGGACGTCCCGCCACCCGAGGTTCACCGCGAGGACGACGGTGCCGGCCCCGTCGTCCACGACACCCGGCGTCACGAGGCCCACCGCATCGAGGTCGCCACGGCGCAGCGCCCGTTCGGCGAGCTCCACCACGACGGTGGCGAGCATCGTCGCGTCGGTGTCGCCGCGCGGCGTCGGGACGCGGGTCTCGTCGAGGACGAGTCCGTCGGCGCCGGTCAGTCGGGCCTTGATGCCCGTGCCGCCGACGTCGACCCCGAGCACCGCGCCTGAACCGCGCATCAGGTGAGGATGACCGAACGGGTGAGCGAGCGGGGGTTGTCCGGGTCGAGGCCGCGTCCCTCGGCGAGGGCGACCGCGAACCGGTGCACCACGACGAGCCCGGCGATCGGGTCGAGGTCGTGCTGGACGAAGCGCGCACCGGTCGCAGCGACCTCGTCCGCGAGCCCCTCCGGCGCGGTTCCGAGCGACCAGACGAGTCGGCCGGGCTGGGCGATCGCGATCGGACCGTGCCGGTAGTCCATGGCGGGGTAGGACTCCGCCCAGAACTGCGCTGCCTCGCGCGTCTTCAGGGCGGCCTCGAACGTGAGGCCGACCGCCGGACCGCGGCCCACGAAGGTGACCTGCTCGGCGTCGAGGAGGTCGTCGATCGGGAGGCCGAGAGCGGTCTCGGCCTGTGCTGCGAGGGCGTCCACGTCGTCACCGATCGACGCACGGAGGAGCGCGAGCGTGGTCGTCGCGAAGCGCGTCTGCACGACCGAGCGCTCGTCGGCGAAGGGCAGTGCCACGACGACGTCGGCGACGGCGGCGGCCGGGCTGTCCGGGACCGCGGTGACGAGCACGGTGCGTCGGCCGCGCAGTGCCTGCAACAGGTCCACGATCTCGGTGGTGGTGCCGGACCGGCTGATCGTCACGACCCGGTCGTAGTCGCGGCCGATCGGGTACTCCGAGCCGGCGAAGGCGTCCGTCACGCCCAGGCCCGCCTGCTCACGGGCGACGGCGTAGCTCATCGCGATGAACCAGCTCGTCCCGCAGCCGACCACGGCCACGCGTTCTCCGGGCTGGGGTAGCGACGCCTCGAACGACGAGAGGAGCGCGGCGGCAGCGCGCCACGTCTCCGGCTGCGACGTCAGTTCTGCGCTCACGAAGGTGTCGGTCATGGGTGCCTTCCGGTCCGGTTCGATCCGGGTGATCGATGATGAGGAAGCGTAGCGAGCGATCGTGCGCGATGGAAGGGCGAAACGTCATTCCCGATCATCAGGGATGCGCGGTGACGCCATAAGATGGCCGACATGACCCCTCAACAGCGGCTCAACGCCCTGCTCGAACTGGTGAGCGAACGCGGCAACGTGTCGATCGCCGAGATCGGGGAGCTGCTCGGGATCTCGCCCGCGACCGCCCGACGCGACCTCGCGACGCTGGCGGACCAGCGCCTGGTCACCCGCACCCACGGCGGTGCCGCGGCGCTCGGGGCAGGCTACGAACTGCCACTGCAGTACAAGATCGCCCGTCAGGCCGAGGCGAAGACCGCGATCGCCCGCGCCGCCTCGCGGCTGGTGCAGCCCGGCGACACCGTCGGGTTGAACGGGGGGACGACGACGACCGAGGTCGCCCGTGAGCTCGGCAAGAGCGAGCGCTTCACCCGGGCGGACGGCGAGTACGGGGTGACGATCGTCACCAACGCGTTGAACATCGGGTACGAGCTGTCGGTCCGCGCCAACGTCAAGATCGTGGTCACGGGCGGCGTCGCGCGGCGGCAGTCCTACGAGCTCGTGGGCCCGCTCGTTCGGGACACCCTGGACGAGTTCGCGCTCGACGTGGTCGTGCTCGGTGTCGACGGGCTGAGCGGCCAGTACGGCGCCACGACCATGCACGAGGGCGAGGCGGAGGTCAGCCGGCACTTCGCGTCCGTCGGGCGCCGGGTGATCGTGGTCGCCGACTCGACCAAGATCGAACGGGCGACCTTCGCGCGGATCTGTCCGCTCGACCGGATCGACGCACTCGTCACCGACCAGCCCGTCCCGTCGGCGTTCGCCGCGGAGCTCGCCAGTGCCGGTGTGGAGCTCGTCGTCGCCGACTGAGCGGACGAGTCCTCCGGGGGACTCCCCGGCGCAGGCCTGTGCACGACGTTTCGATCGTGTAAAACCATCCACACCCTTCCCATGAGCGTTCGTTGAGCGCCTATTGTGCATTCATGATCGATTCGGCATCATGGGCGTCACAATCACGCAAGGGAGCGAGATGAGCATGGGTGACGCGTTCACAGGACGACCACTACGGGTCGGCATCGTCGGCATGGGGCAGCGTGCGGCGATCGCCCGCCACGTGGCCGAGGCGGCTGCCGCCGCTCCCGACCTGGAGGCGCGGGTCGTCGCCGTCGCCGAGGTCACCGAGCAGGGGCGCGAGCGGGCCCGGGCCGAGTACCCGGACACCCTCGTCGTCGAGCACCACGGGGGACTCGTCGGGGTCGTCGACGCGGCGATCGTCACGACCCCCGACTGGACGCACGCCGCGATCGCGATCGACCTGCTCCGCGCCGGCATCGCGGTCTACCTCGAGAAGCCCATGGCCATCACGGTCGAGGACGCCGACGCCGTCCTCGACACCGCGGCGGAGACCGGCACGCCGCTGTACGTCGGGCACAACTTCCGTCACGCCGCGGTCGTGCGGCTGATGCGCGAGATCGTCGACCGCGGGGAGATCGGCCAGGTCAAGGCGGTCTGGTGCCGGCACTTCGTCGGCAACGGCGGCGATTACTACTTCAAAGACTGGCACGCCGACCGCACCAAGGTGAACTCCCTGCTCCTGCAGAAGGCCAGCCACGACCTCGACGTCATCCACGCGCTCGGCGGTGGGGACACCGCGCGGGTCGTCGGTATGGGGTCGCTGTCGGTCTACGGCGACGTCACCGACCGTCGCGACCGCAGCGGCGAGCTCATGGGGGACTGGTTCTCCCTCGACAACTGGCCGCCCCTCGAGCAGACCGGGCTGAACCCCGTCGTCGACGTCGAGGACGTGTCGATGGTGATGATGACCCTCGACAACGGTGTGCAGGCGAGTTACGAGCAGTGCCACTTCACGCCGGACTACTGGCGCAACTACACGGTCATCGGGACCGAGGGACGGCTCGAGAACATCGGCGACACCGGCGGTGGCGTAGTGAAGGTCTGGAGCCGTCGTCGCGGCTGGGACGTCGCGGGGGACCGCGAGTACCCGATCGACGGGGTCGCCGCAGGCCACGCCGATGCCGACCTCCTCACGATGACCGAGTTCCTCCGGCACGTCGCGCTGGGGGAGCCGACGACCCTCTCGCCGATCGCGGCCCGTGCCGCCGTCGCCGCAGGAGCGCTCGCGACCCGGTCGCTCCGGAACGGTTCCGTCCCCATCGACGTCCCGCCGCTCGCGGCCTCGACGATCGCCCACTTCACCGACCCCACCCCGGCCGTCACCCGCTGACGGACTCGCGAAAGGACACCCGATGCACGCACCCACCTCTGCCAAGGGCCGCGGCCGTCGCCGTGCGCTCCTCGGCGCCGTCGCCGCGATCGGCGCAGCCGTGCTCCTCGCCGGCTGCAGCACGTCCTCCGGCGCCTCCAGCGCCGGCGGCGACTACGAGAAGGCCGCCAAGGACACCAAGGCGACCCTGACGTACGCCGTCTGGGACGAGAACCAGGTCAAGGCGATCAAGGCGAACCTCGAAGGCTTCAACGAGGAGTACCCGGACATCAAGGTCAACGTGGACGTGACCCCGTTCGCCAGCTACTGGACGAAGCTGCAGACCCAGGGCTCGAGCAACACCCTGCCCGACGTGTTCTGGATGAACGGCCCGAACTTCCAGCTCTACGCGGCGAACGGCAAGCTCGCGCCGATCACCGGCGAGGTCGAGGCCGGCGCGATCGACCCCGCGAAGTACTCGTCCGCCCTCAACGACCTGTACACGTACGACAAGACCCAGTACGGCGTCCCCAAGGACTTCGACACCATCGGCGTCTGGATGAACAAGGCGCTCTTCGAGAAGGCCGGAGTCGCCATGCCCTCGAAGGACTGGACCTGGGACGACTTCCAGAAGACCGGAGCCGAGCTCTCCGAGAAGCTCACGGCCGACGGCGCGTACGGCGCGGCCGGCGGCATGGACGGACAGACCACCTACTACGACACGATCTTCCAGGCCGGTGGGAACGTGATCGACGCGGACGGCACGAAGTCCGAGTACGACACCCCCGCCGCCGAGGCCGGGCTGCAGTTCTGGACCGACCTCATCGCGTCCGGGGCGTCGCCCTCGATCAAGCAGCTGACCGACACCACCGCCGACCAGTGGTTCACCTCGGGCAAGCTCGCCATGTACCAGGGCGGCAGCTGGTTCCGATCCGCGTTGACCGGCACCGACCTCGAGAAGGACGTCGTCGTGTACCCGCTCCCCAAGGGCAAGGAGCAGGCGACGGTCATCCACGGTGTCTCCAACGTCGTGTCCGCGAACACGAAGAACAAGGCCGCCGCACAGGCGCTCCAGGTCTACCTCGCGAGCAAGCAGGCCCAGCAGCAACAGGGCGACATGGGTGCGGTGATCCCGGCGTACGAGGGCACGCAGAGCGCCTTCACGAAGACGATGCCGGACGCCGACCTGCAGGTCTTCCTCGACGCGGTGGACTACGCCAAGCCGCTCCCGGTCTCGAAGAACACGGCGGCGTGGAACACGCTCGAGACGAACCTGCTGCCGAGTGCCTTCGACGGATCGACCCCGGTCGACGACGTGGCGAAGCAGCTCGCGCAGAAGATGGACGCCGCCCTCACCAAGGAACAGTGAGCCCCACACCGTGACGATCCACACCGAGCGACACCCGACCTCGGACGCCCCGGCCCGGACGCAGCGCGCGTCCGGGCCCGGGGCCCCGGGCTCCCGGCGCCCGACCGCCGGCACGACCAGACCTCGGGCGCACCGGACCGACGGGTTCTGGCCGTGGCTGTTCGTCCTCCCGTTGCTCGTCGGCGTCGGGACGTTCTACATCTGGCCGATCATCCAGACGTTCTGGTACTCCTTCACCACCTGGGGTGTGTTCGGCGGCGCCACCTTCTCCGGCATCGCGAACTACGTCCGGCTGGTCTCCGATCCGCAGCTCTACCAGTCGCTGCTCAACACGGTGATCTACACCGTGATCGTCCTGCTCGGTATCCCCGTGGCGGTCTGGCTCGCCAGTCTGCTCAACACCCCGGGCCTGCGGTTCGCGCAGTTCTACCGTGTGCTCTTCTTCCTGCCCTACGTCGCCATGCCCGCCGCGATCGCACTCGTCTGGCGGATCATGTTCAACGGCGACTACGGCATCGTGAACTGGTTCATCGGGCTGTTCGGGATCGACGGGCCGTACTGGATCTCGACGCCCGGCTTCGCGCTCGTCGCGGTGAGCCTGGTCGGGCTGTGGTCCTCGCTCGGGTTCTCGATGATCATCCTCGGCGCCGGCCTCAAGGACATCCCGCCCGAGCTGTACGAGGCAGCCGAGCTCGACGGCGCCTCTCGCTGGCGGCAGTTCCGGTCGGTGACGGTGCCGCTCCTCAGCCCGAGCATCTTCTTCGTGGTGATCGTCACGACCATCTCGAGCTTCCAGCTGTTCGACCTGCTCTACGCGATCCTCGGCAGCACCAACCCGGTGATCCCGAAGACGATGTCCCTCGTCTTCTACTTCTACAGCGCCGGCTTCATCGACAACGACAAGGGCTTCGCGGCTGCGATCGCGATGGTGATCTTCGTCCTCATCGGCATCGTCACGCTCGTGCAGTTCCGGTTCCAGCGGAAGTGGGTCCAGGCATGACCGCCACCGTCACACCGACCAGGACCGGCCGTCGGCCGGGCCGCCGCGGCGGCAACCACTGGTGGATCCACGTCGTCCTCGGCGTCGGCGGGTTCGTCATGGCGTTCCCGTTCCTCTGGCAGATCATCATGTCCCTGTCGACGAACGCGCAGGTGCAGTCCGTCACACCGACCTTCTGGCCGGGGGAACTGCAGTGGCAGAACTACGCGCAGGTGTTCGAACGCCTGCCGTTCCTGAGCCAGCTCGGGACGTCGGTGATGGTCACGATCATCCGGACGCTCGCGCAGATCGTGCTCTGCACCCTCGCCGGCTACGCGTTCGCTCGCATGCGGTTCCGCGGCCGGGCGATCCTGCTCGCGATCGTCCTGTCGATCCTGCTCGTCCCGTCGCAGGTGTACCTGATCTCCCAGTACCAGATCGTGCAGGGGCTCGGATGGTTGGACACCCTGATGGGCATCGTCGCACCGGGGCTGTTCAGTGCCTTCGGGACGTTCCTGATGCGGACCGCGTTCCTCAACCTCCCCCCGGAGCTCGAGGAAGCCGCTCGGATGGACGGCGCGAACCCGTTCCAGACCTTCTGGCGCATCATGCTGCCGTTGGCCCGACCGTCCATCAGCGTGCTGGCGATCACCACGGTCCTCTGGTCGTGGAACGAGCTGCTCTGGCCGCTCGTCGTGTCGACCCGTGCCGAGGACATGCCGCTCGCCGCAGGCCTCGCGACCCTCTCCAGCGACCGCACGATCGACTACCCCGTGCTCATGGCCGCGAGCCTCATGGCCATGGCACCGGTGCTGATCATGTTCGTCGTGCTGCAACGCCGCGTGATCGACGGCCTGGCCGCGTCCGGACTGAAGTGACGCCCGACCACGACCGGCTCGACCGCGACCGGATCGTGCACGACGGGACCGAGCTCCTCGCCGCGGCGATCGGATCCGTCCCCGACCCGAGAGAGCTGGCCGCCGCACTCGAGTCGACCGTCCGCGGCCTGCCCGACAGCTCGATCGTCGACGTCCTCCGCGCCGTCCGACCCCGGACGGCAGCCTGGCTCCGTGCCCACGGCGCCTCGGCCGACCAGGCGGCCGACAGCATCGCGGACGTCGACCGCAAGCTCGCGCGGTACGGCCTCCGGGGAACCGGTCTGGACTGGTTCTGCGCGGTCCTCACCGCCCGCGTGGTGACGGTGGGGCGCCTCCAGTTCGAGATCGGCGACACGACGGCCGACGGCTGCGCGGCCTGGGGCGTCCACGTCCCCGAGACGGGTCCGCTCGACGCCCCCGCGTGCGACCGATCGTTCGACGAAGCGCCCGCGATCCTCCGTGCCGTGGCACCGGCGCACGTGGCCGGCTGGTGGCGGTGCCGCTCGTGGATCCTCGACCCCGGGCTCGCCGACGTGCTCGGCCCGGACGCGAACCTCGTACGGTTCGCCCGCCGCTTCGACCTGGGACCGCCCTCGTCCGGTGACGCCGCCGAAGGGGACGGCGGTGTCGCGAAGTTCGTCCTCGGCACGACGCTGCCCGACGCCCGCGCGGCGGTGTCACGCGGGTCGATCCCCTCCGGCCGCCTCGCCGCCGGGGTCGCAGCCCGGTGGCGGTCGGGCGAGCACTGGACGGCCCGCACCGGGACGATCCGGGTCGCCGACCCGGGGCGACCGCCCGGAGCGCGATCGTCCGGAGCGGCCCGACCCGGTGCCAGCACCCCGGGCGTACCGTCCCTCCCATGACGAAGCCCGACCGCGACCACCTCGACGACGGTGTCGACATGTCCTTCGAAGAACGCCGCCAGGACACCTTCCGACGCATGTCCGGCTCCGACGAGCACGACGCCGACCCACGGGTCGAGGTGTCCCGCGCCGAGGACGGCGACGTCCGCATCGACGTCTCCGACAGCGCCGCGGTCCGCCCCGGCGGCGGGACCTCGCAGCGACCCCGCGGTGACGGGGACGCGAACACCGCGGATTGAGGCTTCCGCGATCTGGTCCCGGCCAGGAGCGTGCGGAGCAGACCGCGCTCCGCGGACAACGGGCACCATCGGATCGACGCGAGGAGTCGACATGGCCGGCAAGTTCGAGATCTGGACCGACGCCAAGGGGGAGTACCGCTTCCACCTCAAGGCGGGCAACGGCGAGGTCATCGCCACGTCCGAGGGGTACGCCTCGAAGGCGGGTGCGAAGAACGGCATCGCCTCCGTGCAGCAGAACGCGCCCGGCGCGGAGGTCGTCGAGCTCGACTGACGGTGGCGCACGGCATGATCGTTCCGTGCACCTCGTCCTCCGCCGCGTCGACGGCGGCGTCCTCGCGACGCCCCTGACCGACGCGGGGACCGCAGACGGCGAGCCGATCCGGGTGGACGAGCCGCGCCTCCCGGCGTTCGTCGCGTCCCGGGACGCGCCCGACGTGCGCTGGGTGTGGGACGACACCGCGCGCTGGTACCCGGCCGTGCTCGCGGCCGGCGGCCGGGTCGGGCGCTGCATCGACCTGCGACTGTGCCGCCGCATCCTGCGATCGGCCCTCGCGGCTCGGGACACCGCGCTCGCCGCCACGCCCGTCGACGCGTGGGACGCCGCCGTCCAGGAGGCGCGGGTCACCCGCCCGACGCACGCCCGCCTCTTCGACGACGCGCTCTTCGACGTGTCGCCTCCCGACGACGAGCTGGACCCGGTGGCAGAGCTGCGGGCGCAGCTCGACGCGGTCGCGTCGTCGACCGCGCCGGGTGCGCTGCGGCTCCTGGTGACGGCGGAGTCCGCCGGCGCGCTCGTGGCGGCGGAGATGCTCCACGCCGGGCTGCCCTGGCGCGCCGACGTGCACGAACGACTGCTCGAGGACGCGCTCGGACCGCGGGTGCCGTACGGCGTGCGCCCTCGGCGGCTCGAGGAGATCGCGGCCGTCGTGCGCGAGCGGCTCGGTGACCCGTCGCTCAACCCGGACTCGCCCGCCGACGTCCTGAAGTCCCTGCGCCGAGCCGGCCTGATGGTCACGAGCACGCGGAAGTGGGAGCTACAGGAGATCGAGCACCCGGTCATCGAGCCGCTGCTCGAGTACAAGCGGCTCGCGCGGTTGCTGACCGCGAACGGCTGGACCTGGCTCGACGAGTGGGTGCACGAAGGTCGGTTCCACCCGAAGTACCTGGTCGGCGGGGTCGTCACCGGGCGATGGGCGGCCGACGGCGGGGGAGCGATGCAGCTGCCGAAGGGCATCCGCGCCGCCGTGGTCGCGGACGACGGGTGGAAGCTCGTGGTGGCCGACGCGGCGCAGCTGGAGCCCCGGGTGCTCGCGGCGATGGCCGGCGACCGGGCGATGGCGGCGGCCGGGGACGGGCGCGACCTGTACGACGGCGTCGTGGCCTCCGGGGCGGTCGAGACCCGGCAGCAGGCCAAGGGCGCGATGCTCGGCGCGATGTACGGGGCGACCCAGGGCGAGGGCGGGCGGCTCGTCCCGCGGCTCGAGCGGGCGTTCCCGGCTGCCCTCGGCCTCGTCAGCCGGGCAGCCAGGGCGGGGGAGCGGGGCGAACCCGTGACGACGTTGCTCGGCCGGACGTCACCGGTGCCGGACGCCTCGTGGTTCGCGGCGCGGAACCAGGCCTACACGGTCGAGGGGACGCCGGCGATGCAGCGGGCGGTGGAGTCGCGGGCACGGAGCTGGGGGCGGTTCACCCGGAACTTCATCGTGCAGGGCACCGCTGCCGAGTGGGCGCTCGCGTGGATGGGGTCGTTGCGCTCGCGGCTCGCCGAGCGCTTCCCGGGGCCGGTGACGGACGGCCCGCACCTGGTGTTCTTCGTGCACGACGAGATCGTGGTGCACACCCCGGCCGAGCACGCCGAGTGGGTGGCCGAGCAGATCCGGGCCGCCGCTGCCGATGCCGGGCGACTGCTGTTCCGCGACTTCCCGGTGGTGTTCCCGCTCTCGGTGGCGGTCGTCGACGACTACGGCGCCGCGAAGGACTGACGAAGACTTGAATCACCTGGCGATGATGCAAGTACCAGGCTTGTTGATTGAACATGTTCTCTCGTGATTCAAGTCCTGGCGCCTAAACTCGTCAGGTGAACATCGCCCGCTTCCGCGGCAGCCCGCTCGGTGCGCTCGTACCGGTCGGCGGTGTCGACGGTCGCACCGGCTTGCGGTACGACCACTTCGGTTTCTCGCCGCACCCGCTCGGGGATGCCCCACCGCTCAGCGGGAGTACCTGGGCCGCTGTCTCGCGGGCGAACCGTGCGCTGGGCCGGCTCGAACAGGGCGCCGTCCTGCTTCCGAACCCCGGGATCCTCCGCCAACCGACCCTCCGACGCGAGGCACAGAGCACGTCAGCGCTCGAGGGGACGTTCGCGCCGCTGGACGACGTGCTCGCAGCCGAGGCGGTCGGGGGGCGCGGGCGCTCGGCTGCCCTGTCCGAGGTGCTGAACTACATCGAGACCGCCGAGCGGGCCTTCGACTGGGTCGCGACCGCGCCGGTCACCCTCGGTCTCCTGGAGGAACTCCAGGGGCTGCTCGTCCGCGGCACGGCTGCCGACACCGGGCAGGCAGGACGCGTCCGTGAGGTCCCGGTCGCGATCGGCACCCGTGGTGGCGGCATCGAGGACGCGCGGTTCGTCCCGATGCCACCCGGTACCGGGTTGCGCGCGGCGCTCACGGACCTCGTGCACTGGATCGAGGATGCCGGCGATCGGCAGGAGGATCCGGTCCTCGCAACGGCGATGGCGCACTACCAGTTCGAGACCATCCACCCGTTCAACGACGGCAACGGTCGGCTCGGTCGGCTCCTGATCGTCCTGCAGCTGATGCGTGCGGGGGTGCTGACCGAGCCGCTCCTGAGCGTGTCCCCGTGGTTCGAGGCGCGAAGAGAGCGGTACCAGGACCACCTGGCCGAGGTCAGCGCGTCCGGGGACTGGGACGCCTGGGTGCGGTTCTTCGCCGATGGCATCGAGCAGTCGGCGATCGACACCGGCACGCGCATGACCGAGCTGCTCGCCGTCCAGGCCGAGTACCGCGAGCGCATCCGCGCGAGCGGCGGACGCGGGATGGTGCTGGAGATCGCTGACTTCCTCATCGGTACGCCGTTCGTCTCGATCCCGATGCTCGCAGCGGCGACGGGCAGGACGTACCAGGCCGCGAGCAACGCCGTGGCGAAGCTGTGCGAGCTGGGCATCCTCAGCGAGGTGGAGCGCCAGGGGATCAGGGTCTTCCGCGCGTCGAACGTCGTGGCCGTCACGATGCGTCCACCGGCACTCCGCTGACCTCCCGCACCCGCACACCGGGACTCGGGCAGGGTGGGTCGATGCAGACCGATCACCCCGAGGCCCCCGACCAGCGCGTCGGCGACGTCGACCTCACGACGTGGCGCACCCGCGCCGGCCGGGCGTCCGCGGACGGCTGGGCAGCGCTCGGCCACCGCTGGGGCGCGCTCCCGCTGCTCGTGGTCACCCTCGCGATCGGCATCGGGGTCGCCGTGACCGCGACCTGGGCGGCCTCCGAGGTCTACGACGCCGTGCGCGAGGCCGACGACGTCGCCGTGCTCGACCGCCCCGTGCTCGACTGGATGCTCACGCTCCGGTCGCCGACGGCCGACACCCTCGTGACCTGGTGGACGGACGTCGCCGGCACCATCGGGATGCCGATCGTCGCCCTGGGGTTCCTCGTCGGGTTCACGATCCAGCGTCGTGCCTGGACGCCCCTCGTGCTGCTCGTCGCGGCCGCGGGCGGGTCCCTGCTCATGACGATCGCGGGCAAGGACCTCATCGGCCGTGCCCGCCCGCCGCTGCGCGATGCCGTCCCGCCGTACGAGCACTCGCCGTCGTTCCCGTCCGGGCACACGCTCAACGCGACCGTCATCGTCGGGACGATCGTGTACCTGCTGCTCCTCCGGCAGTCGAAGCTCGTGACCCGGGTGCTGACGATCGTCGCCGGGACGTTCTTCGTCGTCTCGGTCGGCATCTCGCGGGTGTTCCTCGGCCACCACTGGCTGACCGACGTCCTGGCGGCGTGGGCGCTCGGGCTCGCCTGGCTGGCGCTGGTGATCACGGCGCACCGCCTCTACCTCACGGCGCTCCGCCGCGGTGCGCGACCCGTCAGGTCGTCCCGGTAGGTTGCCCCGCATGGAAGAACGGGTCTTCGGCGGTCGGTACCGCGTCACGGGAACGCTCGGGCACGGTGGCATGGCCTCCGTCTACCGGGCGGTCGACGAGCAGCTCGGGCGTGAGGTGGCGGTCAAGGTCTTCCGCATCGGAGCGGTCGACCACGGCGAACGCGCCCGTGCCGAGGCGGAGATCCAGACCCTCGCGGCGCTCCGCAGCCCGGCACTCGTGACCCTGTACGACGCCGCGCTCGACGACGTCGACGGCGACTCGTACCTCGTGATGGAACTCGTCCCGGGGAGCGACCTCGCGACGCGACTGCGCGAGGGGCCGCTCGACCGTGCCACCGCCGCCGGTGTCGGGGCGCAGGTCGCGGACGGCCTCGCGGCGGCGCACGCGCAGGGCATCGTCCACCGCGACGTGAAGCCGGCGAACGTGCTGCTCGAGAGCGACGGCGTCCACGTCAAGCTCGCCGACTTCGGCATCGCCCTGCTGCGGGACGGCGCCCGGGCCACCCAGACCGGCACGGTGATGGGCACGGCGGCGTACATCGCACCGGAGCAGGTCCTGGCGCAGCCGATCACCGGCAAGGCCGACGTGTACGCGCTCGGGCTCATGCTCCTCGAGGCGCTCACCGGCAAGCAGCCGTTCCCGGGCAGCGCGGTCGAGTCCGCGACAGCTCGCCTCACCCGCGGTCCGGAGATCGACCCGCACCTGCCCACTGCCTGGCGCACGCTCCTGCACGTCATGACCGCGCAGGACCCGGCGGACCGGCCCTCCGCGGCCGAGGCGGCACAGCGACTCCGCGCGCTCGGCCACGACGACGCCGCTCCGGCCACGCAACTCCTCCCAGGCGGTCCCGGCACGGTCACGCCGGCCGTGGCGGGTGCGGCGGCCGGTGCCGCGGCTGCGGGCGCTGCGGGTGCCGCCCGTGCGGACGAGGCGACGCAGGCGATGCCGGCGAGTCGCGCCTCCGGGGCCGACGACGCCACACGAGCCATGCCGACCGCGCAGCCCGGCGGCGCCGACGACGCGACGCGCGTCCTGGACGCGCAGCGGCCGAACGCCTCCGACGACGTCGCGACCACGGTGCTCGGCGCGCAGGGAGGCCGCAGTGCGGACGGCGCGACCGGAGCGGTCGGCCGTGCCGGAGGCCCCCGTGGCCCGGTCGCGGCACCCCCGGCCCCGGCGCCGGACGACCGACCCCGGCGCCGACGCGGGCCGATCATCGCCGCCGTGGTGATCGGTGTGCTCGTGCTCGCCGGCATCGTCGTCGCCGTGTTCGCCCTGAACGGGGACGACGGGTCGACGCCGGCACCGACCGAGTCGAGCTCGCCCTCGACCGACGACCAGCAGCCGAGTGAGCCGGCGGAGCAGCCGTCCGAGCCGGCGGAGCAGCCCTCCGAACCGGCCGAGCAGCCGTCCGAGCCCGCACAGCAGCCGTCCGAACCGGCCGAGCAGCCGTCCGAGCCGGCACAGCCGAGCGACCCGGCGGACGACCCCTCGGTGGGGCCGCAGCCGTCGAGTCCGGCGTCCAACCCCGTGCAGGCTCCGCAGGACGGCGCCGACCCGGCCGTCCACACGAGCGGTCCGGGCAGCTCCGACCCCGGGAACTCGGCGAACGCGCCGGGGCACAACAGGGGCTGACACGCCGAGGGTTTTCCTCCAGACGGTGGACCAAATACGCTGGGCCGGTGCGAGAACTGCAACGGAGCGGTGGCCCGACGACGGCCGTCGCCGCGCGGAACGGTGTCGGCTTCGGTTCGGCGGAGGGCTGGCTGGTCGAACGACCCGCGGGTGAGCACGTCGCCGCCGCGGTCGTTCCCCGGTTCGCCGGTCGGACGATCGAGTCGGGTGACGAACTCTCGTGGGTGTGGTTCCCGGAGCGCGTGCTGCCGGACGGTGCGACGGAACCCACCGAGGACGACCTGCCGCACTTCTGGGACGCGACGGCGTTCGCGCTCGACCTGGTCTGCACCGACGGCACGCGGCTGAGCGACGCGGCGCGCGACCAGTACGGCGACGCGCTCACGCCGGAGGCGCAGGACGCCGCGCGCAAGCAGTGGGTCGACCAGTGGAACCGACGGGCGGTGGACCTCACGCCGCTCGCGGGCCGAGTCGTCGACCGCCTGGAGGCGCGGCTCGGCTCCGCCCCGCACCCCACGACCACAGACGGGTCGCGCCCGCACCTCCGCGGCTGGCTCGACGCCGTCCGCATCGGGCCCGCGCGCCCCACCCCGCGCACCCCGCTCGACCACGTCCGCACGACCCGCGGCACGCAGGCGTCCTCGCGGTTCTCCCGCGGCAACAACGCCCCGCTGGTCGGCATCCCGCACGGCGGGGTCTTCGGCCTGCCCATGACGGACGCCTCGAGCAACCGCTGGCCGTACGCCTACCAGGAGCACGACCGCACCGACGCGACCGGCCGGGTCCGTCCGGCGATCCAGGCCTTCGCGACGAGCCACATCCCGTCACCGTGGATGGGGGACCGGGGCGTCTTCCAGGTCATGCCCTCCCCGCTCGACACCCCCGATCCCGACCGGGCCGCCCGCGCCCTCGGCTTCGACCACGACGACGAGCAGGACGGCCCGCACCGCTACCGGGTCGACCTCGACGAGGGCGTCACGGCCGAGATGACCGCGGGGGAGTTCGCCCTCGGCTTCCGGTTCACCGGCACCCGGAGCATCGTGCTCGACCACCACGGCCGGGTCTCGGACGTCTCGGTGACGGTCACGGACGGCACCGCCGTGGTCGAGGCCCTGCTCGACGACCGTCCGGGCACCCCGCCCCACTTCGTGCACGTCCGGGTCCCCGGGGTGACCGCCGACCACACCACCGTCGGCGAGCAGCAGGTCCGCGGCTGGTTGTCGCTGTCCGACCAGCCCGAGGGCACCGACGTGCTGCTCGGGATCTCCACGGTCTCGTTCGAGGACGCCCGCGCGAACCTCGACGCCGCCGGCCCGTTCGACACCATGCGCGCCCGTGCCGAGCAGCTCTGGACGGACGAGCTCGCCACGCTCTCCGTCGAGGGTGCGACCCCCGACCAGCTGACGACCCTGTACTCAGGGCTCTACCGCCTGTTCCTCTACCCGAACCGTGCCGGCGAGACCGCGCGCGACGGGGTTCCCCGGCACCGCTCCCCGTACGGCTCCGTGCAGGCCGAGCCGATCCGCGACGAGCCCGGACCCGAGGTCGTCGACGGGCCGTTCACCACCACGAACGGCTTCTGGGACACCTACCGGACCGCCTGGCCGCTCCTCGCCCTGCTCACCCCGGACACGGCGGGCGACCTCGCGCAGGGCTTCGTCGAGCACCACCACGACGGTGGGTGGACGCCCCGGTGGAGTGCCCCCGGCGCCGAGGACTGCATGACCGGCACCACGAGCGACACCGTCTTCGCGGACCTCGCGGTGAAGGGCGTCACCGGGTTCGACCTCGCGCAGGCGTACCGCAGCGCACTGCGGAACGCGACCGTCCCGCCGCGCGACGAGCGTGTCGGACGCAAGGGGAGCCTCCCGGGTGCCTTCCGCGGCCACGTCGACACCGCGACCCACGAGGGGATGAGCTGGACCCTCGACGCGGCCATCAACGACTGGGGCCTCGCCGTCATGGCGGGCCTGCTCGCCTCGCGCGCCCGGACACCCGCCGACCTCGCCCGCTACGAGGCCGAGTCGGAGTGGTTCGCCCGTCGGTCCCTGCAGTACCGGAACGTGTTCGACTCCGAACGGGGCTTCTTCATCGGGCGCGACCCCGACGGCTCGTGGCGGGTCGGCACCGAGTTCGACCCGCGGGACTGGGGCGACGACTACACCGAGACGAACGCGTGGGGGACCGCCTTCACCGCTCCGCACGACGGGTCCGGCGTCGTCGACCTGCACGGCGGCCCGTCCCGCTTCGACGCCGCGCTCGACGCGTTCTTCACCACCCCGGAGACCGGCGCGACCGTCCGCTCCGGCTCGTACGGCTTCCCGATCCACGAGATGACCGAGGCCCGCGACGTGCGGATGGGGATGCTCGGGCTCTCCAACCAGCCCGCGCACCACATCCCGTTCTTCCCGATGTTCACCGGGCGGCACGACGAGGCGCACCGCATCGTCCGCGAGGCGCTGCACCGGCTCTTCGTCGGGTCCGACCTCGGGCAGGGCTACCCCGGCGACGAGGACAACGGCGAGATGAGCGCCTGGTACGTCTTCGCGACGATCGGCCTCTACCCGCTGGCGCCGTCCACGGGCACCTACGTCCTCGTGCCGCCGTCGGTCCGCAGGACGGTGCTGCAGCAGCCGGGAGGCGCGCCCACCGTCATCGAGGTCGCCGACGGCTCCGAGGGCGCGTACGTCGCGTCGGTGACGGTCGACGGCTCACCCTGGACGTCGGTGAGCATCCCCCACTCGGTGGTGGTGTCGGCGTCGCGGATCGTGTTCACGCTGTCGCCCGAGCCGCAGGGCTGGGCATCGGACACCCGCCCGGTGTCCGCGTCGGACGTGCACGGGTACCGGGACACCCCCGTCGACCTGCTGCCGGTCGGCCTGTCGTTCGCCGACCTCCCGTCGCCCGCCCCCTCGCTCGTCGACGACACCGGGCGGACGGTCACGGCGCTCGCCGCCGGGACCTCGGTGTCGTTCGACGTCCCCGACGTCCCGACCTCGCTCTACACGGTCACCGCGGCGGAACCCGGGGTCCACTCGTGGGAGGCCGCGCTCGGGGACACCCGCGTCGCCGTGCAGGACGCGGTGTTCGACTGGGCGGGGCAGACCCGGGTGTTCCGGTTGCAGGGCTCCGGGACGGCCTTCACGTTCACGGCCGTCTCCGACCTGCCGCTCACCCAGCTCGAGCTGATCGCGGCGGACGGACAGCGTTGACCCGCCGTTCACCGGGCGGGCGCATGCTCGGCCCATGTCGATGAGCACACCCTTCGATCCCGAACAGGACGGCCGCTCGATCCCCGTGGACGGCTCCGACGAGGACGAGCTGCAGATCGAGGAGGACCGCGGCGCCGACGTCGGCGAGGACTCCGCCGACCCGAGCGTCTCGCCGGTCCGTCACGACGACGAGGACGAGGCCGGCGGCGGCCCGGTGTTCCGCCGACCGCAGGCCGGAGACCGCCTGCACCCGGACGATCTCTGACGCGTTTCCAGGGCGATTGCCAAGCGGACCGGGCATGCTCGGGCGCATGTCGATCGCGAACTCGTGGGACCCGTCCGGTGGCCGTGCCATCCCCGAGGACCAGGTGAAGGAAGACGGCCTCGAGCTCGACGAGGAGTCGGCCGCCGAGCTCGGCATCACGTTCGACGTCGTCGGCGGGGCGTCGGCCGACCCCGCGGGGGTGTCGCCCGTCGACGTGGCGGTCCCGAGCGCTCCCACCCGCGCCGACTGACCCGCGCCCTGCGCAGCGCGCCGCGCGCTGCTGCCTGTGCCGCGCGCGGCAGCGCTCGTGCTGCGCACAACCAAAAGCACCACGAACCGCGCGGAACCGCGGTTCGACGTGCGTTCGGTTGTGCGACGGCAAGCGACGCCGCGTCAGCGCCCGGCGGGCCCGCCGGGCACGCGGTACTTGAACCCGACGTGCGAGCCCGTGAACCCCAGCCGCTCGTAGAACCGGTGCGCGTCCGTCCGGTCCGCGTCCGAGGTCAACTGCACGAGCGGCGTCCCGAGTTCCCGGGCGGCGACGTCGACCACCCACCGCATCACCGCGCTGCCGATCCCGCCCGAGCGCACGGCACTGCTCACCCGGACCGCCTCGACGAGCAGCCGGGCGGACCCACGCCGGGCCATCCCGGGGATCCGCGTGAGCTGCAGCGTGCCGACGACGACGTCCCGCTCGTCCGTCACGACGAGGAGCGCGTTCGCCGGGTCCTCGACGATCGCCCGGAGCGCGGCGGCGTACAGCGGCTCGTCCTCCGGCGCGGCGACGTCCCCGCGTGCGGCACTGATCGGGTCGTCCGACAGCAGCGCCATCAGGGCGTCGAGGTCGTCGGGCGAGGCGTCCCGGACGGTGACCGGGCCGGAGCGGGCGACGAGGGTGACGGGCAGGGTGAGGTCGTGGAGCACGGGTCCCACCCTGCCCGATGCGCTCACGGGACGGTGTGCCCCGCGGCGGTGAACACGCGGTACCACTCCTCGCGCGAGAGCACGACGTCCGACCCGGCGGCAGAGTCCCGGACTCGCTGCGGGTTCGTCGTGCCGAGGACGACCTGGAAGTGCGCCGGGTGGCGGGTGATCCACGCCACGGCGATGCCCGTCGGGGTGACCCCGTGCGCGGCCGCGAGCTCCTCGAGCACGTCGTTCAGCTCGGCGTAGTGCTCACGGTCGCCGAGGAAGACGCCGTCGAAGAAGCCCTTCTGGAACGGCGACCAGGCCTGCAGCGTGATGTCGTTGCTGCGCGAGTGGTTGAGGATGTCGTTGTCGCGGTCGATCGACTGGTCGAGGCCGCCCATGTTCGCCGTGACGCCCTGCGCGATGACGTTCGCGTGCGTGATGCTCAGCTGCACCTGGTTGAACGCGAGCGGCTGCCGCACCGAGCGGCGCAGCAGGTCGACCTGCCCCGGCGTGTGGTTCGAGACGCCGAAGTGGTGGACCTTGCCGGCGGCGTGCAGCTCGTCGAAGGCCTTCGCGACCTCTTCCGGCTCGACGAGGGCGTCGGGACGGTGCAGCAGCAGGACGTCGATGTGGTCGGTCCGCAGCGCCGTGAGGGACTCGTGCACGGACTCGATGATGTGCTCGTAGGAGAAGTCGAAGTACGCGCCGTTCGGGGTCGGGCGGATGCCGACCTTGGTCTGCAGCACGATCTCGGCGCGCTCGGCGGGGGAGAGCGTGACGGCCGAGCCGAACCGCTCCTCGCAGCCGTGCCACCCGCCGTACACCGCGGCGTGGTCGAACATGGTCACGCCCGCGTCGCGCGAGGCGCGGTAGAGCGCGCGGATGTCCTCGTCGCTCATGTCGTTGATCCGCATCAGGCCGACGACGACGTCGGAGGCGGTGAGGTCCGTCTGTGGCAACTCCAGTGTCTTCACGCCCTCGATCCTGCCATCGGCGTGCCCCGGCAGGCAGGCCCTGTCCGTACCGGCATCGGTGCGAGCGACGGACGGGAGCCGCGGCTCGGCCCCGCCACGGCCGTCGCGGCCGTCAGGTGGTCCGGTTCAGGGCACCAGGACCGCGAGCACGCCGGTCCCGTCGGCCCAGCTGCCGGTGAGCGTGCGGCCTGCGGGCAGCTCCGCCCCGACGACACGGGCGACGACGAGCGTCCCGTGGTCGGTCGCGACGGAGGTCAGGGCGCCGGAGGTCTGCGCATCCACGGTCGTCACGGTGGGGGAATCGGCGTCGGACCCGCTGCCCGATGCCGTCCCCTCGGCGTCCCACGCGCCGGATCCGTCGGCGCGCTCGAGGGTGGCCTCGTGCCCGCCCGTGGCGATCGCCCGGCGCAGGACGTCGGCGTACACCGGGTCGCCCACGGCGTCGTAGACCCAGCGTCGTCCGAGCACGGAGTGGTCCATCTCGGTCACGAGGAAGGCCTCGGCGCCGTCGAGCGGTGCGCCGCGGTAGGTCAGCGGTGCCTGGAGCACCCGGCCGTCCGTGGTGCGCACGAGCACCGTCTCGACGCCGACCTCGCCCGCGGGGTCGTCGAACCGGAACTTCCCCGCGATCGCGAGGTCGTCGCCGGCGGACACCCCGCTCCAGGGCTGGTCCGGCAGCCAGGCGGCGAGCGCCTCGAGCTTCGACGGGCGGAGTTCTGCACGGTGGATGACGGCCATGCCCCGACCGTACCGGGGTCAGTGCACGGAGAACCCGCCGTCGACCGCGATCGACTGCCCCGTGACGTACGCCGAACCGGGGCCGGCGAGGAACACCGCGGCGGCGGCGAAGTCCGTGGCGAGCCCGTTCCGCCCGACCAGGGTCCGTGCCGCGAGGGCGGCGACGGTCGCGGGGTCGGCACCGAGCCGTTCGTTGAGCGGGGTCCGGACGAAACCGGGGACGAGGACGTTGGAGGTGACCCCCTGCCCGGACCAGGCCTCTGCCTGGGACCGGGCCAGCGCCTCCAGGCCCGCCTTCGAGACCCCGTACGCGCCGCTGGCGGCGAAGGGGCGGTGCGCCTGCTGGGAGCTGATGCCGATGATCCGGCCGTACCCGCGAGCGGCCATGCCGGGCGCGAGCCGCTGCCCGAGCACGAACGGTGCGTCGAGGTTCACGGCCATCGTGGCGTCCCAGGTGTCCTCGTCGAGGTCGGCCATGGGCGGCCGCAGGTTGATCCCCGCGGAGTTGACGAGCACGTCGACATCGCCCGCAGTGTCGGCGAGGGCGTGGGCTCCGGCGCGCGTGGACAGGTCTGCGACGATGCCGTCGGCCGAGCCACCTGCCTGCCGGATCGCAGCGACGGTGGCGTCGATGGTCGCCGCGGTCCGGGCCGCGACGAGCACGTGTGCGCCGGCGTCCGCGAGGGCGGTGGCGATCGCTCGCCCGATGCCGGAACTGCCTCCCGTCACCAGGGCGGTGCGTCCGTCGAGGCCGAAGAGCTGCTGCAGCGACATCCGGCCAGGCTAGCGAGGCCCCGTACGCTGGGCCGGTGCGTGACGACCTGCTGCCGATGCTCGCCTGCCCCGTCTGCGCCGAGCCCCTCGGCCGTGTCGACGGTGGCCAGGTCGGCTGCGCCACGGGCCACCGGTTCGACGAGGCCAAGCAGGGGCACCTCACGCTGCTGCCCGCGAAGCGTCGTGCGCTGACTGCGGACACCCCGGAGATGGTCGACGCCCGACTCCGATTCCTGGGGCGGGGGCACTACGCGCCGGTCGAACGGGCCGTGGCCCGGGCGGTCGCGTCGGTGGACGTGCCCGGTGTCGTCCTCGACGTCGGGTCCGGGCCGGGCACGTACCTCGCGCACGCGCTCGAGGCCGTCTCGCGGCTCGGTGTCGCACTCGACCTGTCCGCCGTCGCGATCCGACGGGCCGCTCGCATCCACGAGCGTGCGGGGGCCGTCGTCGGGGACGTGACCGAGCGCCTCCCGGTCGTCGACGGCGCAGCCGCGGTCGTGCTGGACGTCTTCGCGCCACGCAACCAGACGGAGTACGCCCGGGTGCTGCACCCCGACGGCCTCCTCGTGGTGGTGACCCCGCGCACCGGACACCTGGCGGAGCTGGCCGAGGCGACGATCACGGTGGACCCCGAGAAGGAACGGCGGCTGCACGACTCCCTCACGCCCGCGTTCGAGCAGCGTTCGGCCGAGGACCTCACGTGGACGATGGAGCTGTCCGCCGAGGACGTCCACGACGTGGTGCACATGGGGCCGAGCCACCACCACGTCGACCCGGGGCAGGTGTTCGCGCCGACGAGCGTCACCGCTGCCGTGACGGTCAGCACGTGGAGTCCCGCGCGCTGACCGCCCGTCACCGCGCCTGTCGCCGGGCGGTGTGGGCTCGCCCACGTGCACGATCGACCGCGATCCCGATCCGGGCGAGCAGGAGCACGGCGCCGACACCACCCGTGCCGATCGGGGTCACGAACAGGCCGAGGTCCATCCCCGGCATCCTCCACCAGTCGATCGACCACGCGGCGACGACGGCGAACGCCAGCAGCATTCCAGCTCGCCACCACCAGCGCCCCGGCAGCCGTCCGACGCCGAGCGTGGCCAGCACCAGGAGCGCCCAGCACCCCTCTGGCGCGAAGGACCGCGGGTCGTTCGTCCCGCAGGTGGACACGGCGCACTCCCACCGGACCTGGTCGGCCACGCCCGCGTACCAGCGGAACAGCAGCACGGCCGCGACGAGGGCGAGGAGCGCCACCGGCGGGCCGGCCCAGCGCCACACCCGGCCGAACCGGGAGCGGCGTCGACGCGCCGCCGCCCACCCGTCGCCGAGCTCGAAGCCGGGCATCGGACGGAACTCGGGCATGCCGGCACGCTACCGGCGGTCGGATTTCGTGGGGAAGTGGCTCGGAAACGTCACGCGACGTCCAGCGCCCAGATCACGCCGAAGCGGTCGCGGAGCTGCCCGGCCAGCGGAGCCCAGGCCGACGGACCGAGCGGCTGCCGGATCTCGGCGCCCTCGGACAGCGCTGCCCAGTACCGCTCGAGCTCGGCCGCGTCGTCGCCGTGCACGTACACGTAGAAGGCGTTCGTGCCCTGGTCGTACGGCTGCCCCGGCCAGACGTCGAAGGCCATCACGCGCAGCCCGGCGTCGGTGGCGACCTGACCCCAGACGATGCGGTCGGCCCAGTCCGGCTCGTCCGAGGCGCCCATCGCGCCGTAGGTCATGGACGCGACCTCGCCGCCGAAGACCGAGGCGTAGAAGTCGAGGGCCGCGCGGGCCTGTCCGTCGAAGTTGAGGTGGGTTGTCGTTTCGATGCTCATGGGACCAGCATCCCGGGCATTGCGGTCAGATCCTGTCCGCTTCTCCACCGATACTGGAGGCATGTCCGGACCGTCCTCGCGCATGCTCGCGCTGCTCTCGCTGCTGCAGGTGCACCGGGACTGGCCCGGCGACGAGCTCGCCGGACGGCTCGAGGTCAGCCCGCGCACGCTCCGCCGCGACGTCGACCGGCTCCGCGGCCTCGGCTACCGCGTGGAGGCACTGCGCGGCCCGGCCGGCGGGTACCGGCTGGCAGCGGGTGCGGACCTGCCCCCGCTCCTGTTCGACGACGACCAGGCGGTCGCGATCGCCATCGCGCTCGCCGTGGCGCCCGCGTCCGGCGCGGACATCGCCGAATCGGCCGCCCGGGCACTCGCGACGGTGCGACAGGTGATGCCCGCGCGTCTGCGCACACGGGTGGACGCGATCGACGCGGTCACGTCGGCCGGCCGCACCCCCGTCGACCCGGAGGTCCTCGTCGCGGTGAGCGAGGCCGTCCACCTCGGCGAGGTCCTCCGCTTCGGGTACGGCCCCGACGAGACGCCCCACCGGGTCGAGCCGCACGCGGTGGTCGCCCGGAACGGCCGCTGGTACCTGCTCGACTGGGACCTCGACCGCGACGACTGGCGCACCCACCGCGTCGACCGCATCACCCCGCGGATGCGGACGCGCGTGCCGTTCACGCCGCGTCCCGTGCCCGGTGGCGATCCGGCAGCGTTCGTGGCCGCGCGGTTCAAGGGGTCCGACCGCGAGGACGTCTGGCCCTGCACCGGCACCGCCGTCCTCGAGGTGCCGGCCGAGACCGTCGCGCCGTACCTCCCCGACGACGCCGTGCTCGAGCCGCTCGGCCCGGACCGGTGCCGTCTCACGCGCGGCTCCTGGTCGTGGGAGGGCCTCGCGGCGGCGTTCGCCGGTGCCACCGCGGACTTCACCGTCGAGGGGCCCGACGAACTCCGTGCGGCGACTGCCGTGCTCGCCGAGCGGCTGGGGCGAGCGAGCGGGCGCCGCCGGGACTGATCATGTGTCCGCCCACAGGGCTTCGTCGAGCCATCCGGCTGCGACGCCCATCGATGCGACCGTCACCGGACCGGCGGCTGGGAAGGAGCGCACGAGCGCCGCTGCGCGCGGTGCCCAGTCGCGGTCCGACGGGATCGACCGCAGCAGGTACGCCAGCACAGCGAGAGTGTTGTAGACGCCGAACTCCTTCGGCGCGGTGCCGTCGGAGAGATGCCCCAACAGGGGGACCTCCGACGGTCGGGGCCGCTTCGGGGCCGCCACCAACTTCCGGTTGAACAGGCGGGCGTGGTGGGCGGAGACGTTGCGCACGTAGTTCACGGACGACAGCCAGCTCAGCATCGTCTTCTTCGTCGGGACGCCGAACGACCGGGCGATCTCGGTCGCGACGTCGTTCCTGAGACCTCCGTAGAGACGCGCGAGATGGCCGAGCTCGAGGATCTCGGTGAGCGCCCAGATCGGCATCCGGCCGTCGTACTTCGTGCGGAAGTGTCCGACGAACGCCTCGTCGGACGAGTTCTCGCGTTCAGCGACGCGCACCAGCCATGCGGTGTGGGCGCTGACACCGTCGGCGTCCGTCGGGCGCGGTGTCGTGAAGGCCTCGGTGAACAACGTCGAGTCCTCGTGAGCGAAGGGGGAGTGAGCCCCGAGGACATGGCCGAGTTGTGTCCGCACGGCGACCTCCACCCGCTCGACCGCCTCGATGACGAGGAGCCGGAGTCGACGATCGAAGTCGATGAGCGCCTCGGCGTGACGGATGTCGGTCCCCGTCCGGTACTGATCGCGCACCACGACACGTCGGTGTCCGTCGTCGTCCGCGACGGGACACGACTCTCGGAACGGGTACAGGTAGCCGGTCAGTCGGTAGTACCCGACTTCACGGAGCACCGACGATCCGGAGGTCGCGTCGTCGATGTGACATCCGCGACCGCGGAGCTTGTCGATCTGCTCCTCGACCGAGAGCCACGGCTTCCCGTACTCCATCGCCCTCCCGCGAACAGAAAATCGGCCCGAGCCGTGAGGCGAGCGGGCCGATCGTGATGTATCAACGCTAGCAGATCCAGCGGACACCGAGCAATGGGCGTTAGTGACGCGCATGCGTGTGTCAGGAGCGCGTCAGGAAACCGTTAGGGACGGGTCTGGAGGTGCGGTGCCGGATCCAGCATCGGTTCGGCACCACACGTGGTGCCGTCCGCGTCGCCCGGCGCGGACCCCGTGAACCTCTGGAGTCCCTCGTGTTCGACGTCTTCGTCGTCGCCGGTGTCCTCGCCGTGTTCGGCGTGGTGGCACTCATCGCCAAGGCGGTGGAACGGCTGTGATCGTCATCACCATCGCCGCCGCCGTCCTCGGCGTCGCCTCGCTCGTGTACCTCGTCTGGGCCCTCGTGCGCCCGGAGAAGTTCTGATGAGCACCGCGGACACGTGGGCCGGGATCGTCCAGGTCGCCACCCTCGTGCTGCTGCTCGTCGTCGCCTACCGGCCGCTCGGCGACTGGATGGCGCGGGTGTTCACGCCGACGCGGCACAGCCGGATCGAGCGCGGGGTCTACCGGGTGATCGGCGTCGACCCCGATGCCGAGCAGTCGTGGCCCGCGTACCTGCGCGGCGTGCTGCTCTTCAGCGCCGTCGGGCTGCTGCTCGTGTACCTCCTGCAGCGCATCCAGGTCGTGCTGCCCGGCGACCTCGGGCTGCCGAACGTCGGTCCGTCGCTCGCGTTCAACACGGCGGCGTCGTTCGTCGCGAACACGAACTGGCAGTCGTACTCGCCCGAGGTCACCGTCGGCTACACGGTGCAGATGGCCGGCCTCGCGGTGCAGAACTTCCTCTCTGCGGCGGTCGGGCTCGCCGTCGCCGTGGCGCTCGTCCGCGGGTTCGCCCGTCGACGCTCCGGCACGCTCGGCAACGTCTGGGTGGACGTCGTCCGCGGGACCGGCCGGCTCCTGCTGCCGGGTGCGTTCGTGTTCGCGATCGTGCTCGTCGCCGGTGGTGTCATCCAGTCGTGGGGGAGCGGCACCGACGTCACGACCCTGGTCGGCGGGACGCAGCACATCCCGGACGGGTTCGTCGCCTCGCAGGAGGCCATCAAGGAACTCGGCACGAACGGTGGCGGCTACTTCAACGCGAACTCGGCGCACCCGTTCGAGAACCCCCAGGCGTGGACGAACCTCGTCGAGGTCTTCCTCATGCTCGTCATCCCGTTCTCGCTGCCGCGCACGTTCGGCCGCATGGTGGACGACGACCGTCAGGGCTACGCGATCCTCGCCGTGATGGGCGCGATCTTCCTCGTCTCGCTCTCGGTGATGTCGATCGCCGAGCTCGGCGGCGGCGGCAGCGCGACCCACGCCGCCGGGGCCGCCATGGAGGGCAAGGAGGTGCGGTTCGGCATCCTCGGCACGACGCTCTTCGGGACGACCTCGACCGCGACGTCGACCGGCGCCGTGAACGGCATGTTCGACAGCTTCACGCCGATCGGCGGGATGATGGCGCTCGTCAACATGATGCTCGGCGAGGTCACCCCCGGTGGCGTCGGCTCCGGGCTGTACGGGATGCTCGTGCTCGCGGTCATCACGGTGTTCATCGGCGGGCTGCTCGTCGGTCGGACCCCCGAGTACCTCGGCAAGAAGATCCGGGCCCGCGAGATGACCTTCGCGTCGCTCTACATCCTCGTCACCCCGACCCTGGTGCTCCTCGGCACCGGCCTGTCCCTGGTGCTCCCGGGCGTCCGCGAGCAGGTCGTCGGCACGTCGATCTTCAACCCGGGAAACCACGGCCTGTCCGAGCTCCTCTACGCCTTCACCTCGGGCGCGAACAACAACGGCTCGGCGTTCGGCGGCCTGACGGCGAACACGACGTGGATGAACTCCGCGCTCGGCGTCGTGATGCTGCTCGGCCGGTTCGTCCCGATGGTGTTCGTGCTGGCGCTCGCCGGGTCCCTCGCGACCCAGGACCGGGTGCCGGAGACCGTCGGCACGCTGCCCACGCACCGGCCGCTGTTCATCGTCCTGCTCGGCGGCGTCGCCGTCGTCGTGACCGCACTCACCTACTTCCCGGTGCTCGCACTGGGACCGCTCGCAGAAGCCCTCGCCCGATGAAAGCCGAGACCATGACCACCGCGACCTCCGAGCACGAGGCGACCAGCGCCTCCAGGCCGGCCACACGCTCGTCCGCCTTCGGACCCCGTCAACTCGTGGCGGGCCTCCCGGGTGCCCTGCGCAAACTCGACCCGCGACTGATGTGGCGGAACCCCGTCATGTTCATCGTCGAGGTCGGCGCCGCGCTGACGACGGCAGCAGCCGTCGTCGAGCCGTCCGCGTTCACCATCGCCATCGCCGTGTGGCTCTGGCTCACCGTCGTCTTCGCGAACCTCGCGGAGTCGGTGGCCGAGGGCCGGGGCAAGGCGCAGGCCGACACGCTGCGGAAGACCCGCTCGACCACGAGTGCCCGTCGGGTGCTCCGGTACGACCGGTCCGACGCGGCGGCGACCGGCAACGAGACCGAGGAGGTCGCGTCCGTCGACCTCGCCAAGGGCGACGTCGTGGTCGTCGTCGCGGGCGAGGTGATCCCGGGCGACGGCGACGTCGTGGACGGCATCGCGTCCGTCGACGAGTCGGCCGTGACCGGTGAGTCCGCCCCGGTCATCCGCGAGTCCGGCGGCGACCGGAGTGCCGTCACCGGCGGCACCCGGGTGCTCTCGGACCGCATCGTCGTGCGCATCACGTCGACCCCCGGTGAGACCTTCATCGACCGGATGATCCGGCTCGTCGAGGGTGCCGCCCGGCAGAAGACGCCGAACGAGATCGCGCTGAACATCCTGCTCGCCTCGCTGTCGATCGTGTTCGTGATCGTCTGCCTGACGATGCAGCCGATCGCCGGGCTCGTCGGGGCGACCGTGAGCGTGCCGGTGCTCATCGCCCTGCTCGTCTGCCTCATCCCGACGACGATCGGTGCCCTGCTCTCCGCGATCGGCATCGCGGGCATGGACCGACTCGTGCAGCACAACGTCCTGGCGATGTCCGGCCGTGCGGTCGAGGCCGCCGGGGACATCACGACCCTGCTGCTCGACAAGACCGGGACGATCACGTACGGCAACCGTCGGGCGTCGCGCGTGGTGCCGGTCCCCGGTGTCACGGAGCCGGCCCTGATGGAGGCGGCCGCCCTGTCGTCCGCTGCGGACGGGACCCCCGAGGGGCGGTCCATCGTCGACCTCGCCGCGGGAGCGGGCGTCGCCCCGGACCTCCCCGCCGGTGCCGTCGAGGTGCCCTTCACCGCACAGACGCGCATGTCCGGCGTGGACCTGCCCGATGGCAGCTCCGTGCGCAAGGGTGCCGCGTCGGCAGTGCTCGCCTGGGCTGCAACCGGCTCAGCCGGTGTTCCCGAAGCGGTCGCGCAGGCCATCGACGCCACGGTCGTCGAGGTCTCGGACCAGGGCGGTACCCCGCTCGTCGTCGGACGTCGCGCACCCTCCGGTGCGGTCACGCTGCTCGGGGTCGTCCACCTCAAGGACGTCGTCAAGGACGGCATGGCGGCACGGTTCGCCGAGCTGCGCGAGATGGGGATCCGCACGGTGATGATCACCGGCGACAACCCGCGCACCGCGAAGGCGATCGCCGCCGAGGCCGGTGTGGACGACTTCCTCGCCGAGGCCACGCCGGAGGACAAGCTCGCCCTGATCCGCAAGGAACAGGAGGGTGGCAACCTCGTCGCGATGACCGGTGACGGCACGAACGACGCCCCGGCCCTGGCGCAGGCGGACGTCGGCGTGGCGATGAACACCGGGACGACCGCGGCGAAGGAGGCCGGCAACATGGTCGACCTCGACTCGGACCCGACGAAGCTCATCGACGTCGTCCGGATCGGCAAGCAGCTGCTCATCACCCGCGGGGCGCTCACGACGTTCTCGATCGCGAACGACATCGCCAAGTACTTCGCGATCATCCCCGCGATGTTCCAGATGGCGTTCCCCGGGCTCGCCGCGCTCAACGTCATGGGGCTGCACAGTCCCGCGTCCGCGATCCTCAGCGCCGTCATCTTCAACGCGCTCGTGATCGTGGCGCTCATCCCGCTGTCCCTCCGTGGCGTCGCCTACCGCGCCGCCTCGGCATCGTCGATCCTCGGCCGGAACCTGCTCCTCTACGGGCTCGGCGGCGTGGTCGTCCCCTTCATCGGCATCAAGCTCATCGACCTCGTGGTCGGTCTCATCCCGGGGTTCTCCTCATGACGTCTGCATCTCGTTCCTCGTTCCGCTCACTCGGGGTGGCCGTCCGGCTCACCCTCCTCAGCACCGTGGTGCTCGGCATCGCCTACCCGCTCGCGGTGTGGGGCGTCGGCCAGGCCGCGTTCCACGACCAGGCGAACGGCTCGATGGTGACGTCGTTGGACGGCACCGTCGTCGGGTCGTCGCTCATCGGGCAGTCGTTCGACGGCCGCGGAGCCGACCGGTGGTTCCAGTCGCGGCCGAGCGCCGCGGGGGAGAAGGGCTACGACGCCGGTGCGTCGAGCGGGTCGAACCTCGGGCCGTCGAACCCCGACCTCCTCCGCAGCGTGCAGGAGCGGCGTGCGGCGGTCGCGAAGGCCGACGGGGTCCCCACCTCTGAGGTACCGGCGGACGCGGTGACGGCGTCGGGCTCCGGCCTCGACCCGGACATCAGCCCGGAGTACGCGCTGCAGCAGGTGTCCCGCGTGGCCGCTGCGCGGGGGATGTCGGAGTCGGCGGTGCGGACCCTGGTGGAGCAGCACACCGAGGCGCGGCAGCTCGGGTTCCTCGGGGAGCCCGTGGTGAACGTGCTCGAGCTGAACCTGGCGCTCGCGAAGGCGTCGGCGTGACCCGTGGCGCGGATCGCTCCCGCACAACCGAAGTCACCTCGAACCGCGCGGAACCGCGGTTCGCACGGACTTTGGTTGTGCGGGCGCTCCCCGCACCCCTCGGACGCGAGAGGATGAGCACGTGAAGCGCGGGAAGCTGCGGGTCCTGCTCGGTGCGGCGCCCGGTGTCGGCAAGACGTTCACGATGCTCGAAGAGGGGCACCGACTGCGCGCCGAGGGCCGCGACGTGGTCGTCGCCGTCGTCGAGACCCACGGCCGCGCCGCCACGGCCACACTGGTCGACGGGCTCGAGGTCGTCCCCCGACGCATCGTGGAGCACCGCGGCGTCCAGCTCGACGACCTCGACCTCGAGGCCGTGCTGGCCCGCCGGCCCGACATCGCCCTCGTCGACGAACTCGCCCACACCAACGCGCCCGGCAGCACGAACGAGAAGCGCTGGCAGGACGTCGAGGCGATGCGGGACGCCGGGATCGACGTCATCTCCACCGTGAACGTGCAGCACATGCAGTCCCTCGGCGACGTTGTCCGCGAGATCACCGGCACCGTCCAGCGCGAGACCGTCCCGGACGCCGTGGTGCGCGCGGCGGACCAGATCGAGGTGGTCGACCTCGCCCCGGCGGCGCTGCGCGAGCGACTGTCCGACGGGCTCGTCTACCCGGCGACCCGGATCGACGCGGCGCTGTCGAACTACTTCCGGCTCGGCAACCTCACCGCCCTGCGCGAGATCGCCCTGCTCTGGCTCGCCGACGAGGTCGACGACGCGCTCAAGGCCTACCGCGCCGAGCACGGCATCGACCACCGGTGGGAGACGCGGGAACGCGTCCTCGTCGCCCTGACCGGCGGTCCCGAGGGCGAGACCCTGCTGCGCCGCGGCGCCCGGATCGCCGCCCGCAGCGCCGGCGGCGAGCTCGCCGCCGTGCACGTCACGACGAACGACGGCCTCCGCGAGCGCCACCCGGGGGCGCTCGGGAAGCAGCGCACCCTGCTCGAACAGCTCGGCGGGACGTACCACCAGGTGGTCGGCGACGACGTCCCGACGACCCTGGTGCGGTTCGCGAAGTCGATCGACGCGACGCAGATCGTCATCGGGGTCAGCCGCCGCAGTCGGCTCGCCGCGGCGATCACGGGCCCGGGCATCGGCAACACCGTCATCCGCGAGTCCGGCGACATCGACGTCCACGTCGTCACCCATGAGCGGGCCGGCGGTGGCTTCGCCCTGCCGAGGCTCGGCGGCAGCCTGTCCCGCGGCCGGATCGTCGCCGCGTTCGTGCTCTCCCTCGTCGCCGGTCCACTGCTCACCTGGCTGCTGTCGTTCAGCACCGACCCCGACTCGATCACCGTGGACGTGCTCGCGTACCAGCTGCTCGTGCTCGTGGTGGCGCTCGTCGGCGGGATGTGGCCGGCCGTCTTCGCCGCCGTGCTGTCCGGGCTGAGCCTCGACTTCTTCTTCGTGCAACCCCTGCACCGGGTCACCGTGCAGCAGCCGTGGCACCTGGTCGCCCTCGTCATGTACGTCATCAGTGCCGTGCTCGTGAGCTTCGTCGTGGACCGCTCGGCCCGTCGATCGCGAGCCGCCCGCCGCGCCGCCGCCGAGTCGGGCCTCCTCATGGGGATCGCCGGCAGCGTGCTCCGCGGCGACGACGCCCTGCAGGCGCTGCTCGACCGGACGCGCGAGGCCTTCGGCTTCGCCGGCGTCCGGATCCGGCAGGGCGACGAGGTGCCGGCCACGTCCGGGACGTTCGGCGAGACGCCGGACGCCGCCACGTCCCTCCCGTCCGGCGCCGTCCTGGAGTTCGCGGGCGCGCCCGACGACCCGACCCAACGCCGACTGCTGCGTGTCGTCGAGCAGCAGCTCGACGCCGCCGTCGAGCACCGCGACCTCACCCGCGCGGCCGTCGACGCCGAGCGCATCGCGGCGGTGGACCGGGTGCGGAGCGCGATCCTCGCGGCCGTCGGCCACGACGTGCGGCGGCCGATCGCGGCCGCCTCGGCGGCCGTGCAGACGCTGCGGGCGCCGGACATCGAGTTGTCGGCGGACGACCAGGAGGCGCTGCTCGCCACCGCCGACGAGAGCCTGCGTCAGCTCGCGGTGCTGTTGGCGGACCTGCTGGACGTCAGTCGCGTGCAGGCCGGGGTGCTCGCCGTGACGCCGGTGCCGCTCGCCCTCGAGACGGTGGTCGCCCCCGCGCTCGACGAGCTCGAGCTCGGTCCGGACGACGTCGACCTCGACCTGCCCGCCGACCTCCCGCCGGTGCTCGCCGACGCCGTGCTGCTGCAGCGCGTCGTCGTGAACCTCCTCGCCAACGCCGTGCGGTACGCCCCGGAGGACACCCGGGTCCGCATCGCCGCGAGCGCGTTCGGCGGCGGCGTCGAGCTCCGGGTGGCCGACCACGGCCCCGGCATCCCGTCGGACCGCGTCGACGAGGTGTTCCAGCCGTTCCAGCGCCTCGGCGACACCGACAACGACACCGGACTCGGACTCGGACTGGCCCTCGCCCGCGGGTTCACCGAGGGCATGGGCGGCACGATCGAGGTCGACGACACCCCCGGCGGCGGACTCACCGTCGTGGTGCGGCTGCCGATCGCCGGACACCTGGGAGTGGAGATCCGATGAAGGGCCGAGCGCGATGAAGGTCTTGATCGCCGACGACGACGTGCAGCTCGTCCGGGCGCTCGCCGTGACGCTGGCCGCCCGCGGGTACGACGTCGTCACCGCCCGGGACGGCCGGGCCGCGATCGACGCGGTCATCACCGAGCGGCCCGACCTCGTGCTGCTCGACCTCGGGATGCCCCGGCTCGACGGCATCGGGGTGCTCGAGGGCATCCGGGCCTGGTCGCAGGTCCCGGTGCTCGTGCTCTCCGGTCGGACCGACTCGTCGGACAAGGTCGACGCACTCGACGCCGGCGCGGACGACTACGTCACGAAGCCCTTCCAGATGGACGAGCTGCTCGCCCGACTCCGGGCGCTCGGACGGCGGCAGGTCGCGGCAGCGTCGGCCGCGGGTGCGACGCCCTCGGTGTCGATCGGGGACCTCGTCGTCGACCTCGTCGCGAAGCAGGTCACCCCGCCGTCCGGTCCGGCAATCCGACTGACCCCGACCGAGTGGCGGTTGCTCGAGGTCCTCGTGACGAACCCCGACCGGCTCATGACGCGCGAGATGCTCCTCACCGACGTGTGGGGACCGTCGCACGGCAACGACTCCGGGTACCTGCGGCTGTACATGGCGCAGCTGCGGCGGAAGCTCGAGCCGGACCCGGGACACCCGCGCTACCTGGTGACCGAGTCGGGCATGGGCTACCGCTTCAGCCCCGCCGGGATCACGCCCGGGAGCTGACCGCGGCGAGCTCCGCCCGGGTCCGCGCGCCGAGCTTCCGGAGCAGGTTCGCCACGTGGTACTTCACCGTGTTCGGGCTGATCCCGAGCCCGTCGGCGATCTCCCGGTTGCCGATCCCGGTGGCGACGAGCCGCAGCACGTCCTGCTCCCGCGGCGTGAGGTCGGCCGCCTCCGCCGACACCGGCGTCCCCGCCGGCGGGTCGAGCGGGATCGCGATGTCGAGCACGGACCCCCAGCCCGCCGTGGACGCCACGTGCAGTTCGCCGTCGAGGGTCGCGACCCGTTCGGCGATCGGCCGGACGGTGTCGTCGTGCACGTCGAGCGTGCCGGCTCCGTCGTCGCGGAGCTGCATGAGCAGGTTCCGGCCGTCGCAGTCCCACTGGATCCGGACGCGCCGCGCAGCGCCCTCGTCGACGAGGGCGAGCACCGCCGTCCGCACGATTGCCCGGGCGCTGTGGGCGACGTCGCCGGGGAGTGCTCGACCGGTCGCCGGCGGTTCCACGAACTGCACGTCGAGGTCCCCGAACCGGACGAGCGGACGGAGGTCGGCCCGGAGCCGCGAGAACGCCCCCGTGACCGGTTCGAGCAACGCGCCGCGCTGCCGGTCCGTCACGGTCCGGAGGTCGACGAGCGCTGCCGACGCGATCTCGACGGCCTCGGCACGGGCGGCCGCGTCGCCCACGCGCGGCGACCGGAGCACGGCGAGCACAGATTCCAGGGTGAGTGCGTGCCGGTCCGCCTGCTCCGCGACGGTGCGCGCGTGGTCGGCGGCGGCGAGGCGTCCTGCGGGGTCGCGCCGCGCCTCCTGGACGGCCGACGGAGCCGCCGTCCCGTCGTCGCGCACGTTGTCGGTCACGTGACCAACCGTACGTTCCCCACCCGAGCGGGTGGGGCCACCCGATCGGACGGGGACCCCGCCGTGTCGGGTAGCGGCGGCGGACCCGCGTCCCGACCACGATCGATGGCATGCCCGCTGACACCGTGACCGACGCCCTCGCCCTGATCGTCCGCGAGTCCGCCGACCTCGCCGAGACGGTCCGGGGCGACACCGATGCCGCGCTCGCGCTGCTCAGCGGTGCCGAGCGCGTGTTCGTCCACGGGGCCGGCCGTTCCGGCCTCGCGCTGCGGATGACGGCCATGCGGCTCATGCACCTCGGACTGGACGTGCACGTCGTCGGCGAGGTGACGACCCCGGCCATCCGGACGGGGGACGTCCTGCTCGTCGCGAGCGGCTCCGGCACGACCACCGGCATCGTCCAGGCGGCGCGCACCGCGGTCGACGTCGGCGCTGACGTGCTCGCCGTGTCGACGACCGACGACTCGCCGCTCGGCGCGCTCGCCGCCGTCACCCTCGTCGTCCCCGCCGCGACGAAGACGGACCGGTCGGGCAGCGCCTCCGAGCAGTACGCGGGCAGCCGCTTCGAGCAGGCCGTGGTCCTGCTCGGCGACGCACTCTTCCACGCCCTGTGGACCCGGAGCGGACGCTCCGCCGACGACCTGTGGCCCAGCCACGCCAACCTCGAGTGAAAGGCACACCCATGCAGATCCAGTTCGCCATCGACACCCTCACCACCGAGGCCGCGCTCGACCTCGCCGCGAAGGCAGCCCCGAGCGTCGACGTCCTCGAGCTCGGCACGCCGCTCATCAAGAGCGCCGGGCTCTCCGTCATCACGGCGATGAAGGAGGCGCACCCGGACAAGACCGTGTTCGCCGACCTCAAGACCATGGACGCTGGCGAGCTCGAGGCGGACATCGCGTTCGCCGCGGGCGCCGACCTGGTCACCGTGCTCGGCGTCGCCGGGGACTCCACCATCGCGGGCGCCGTCGCCGCTGCCGAGAAGCACGGCAAGGGCGTCGTCGTCGACCTCATCGGCGTCGCGGACAAGCCCGCACGGGCCCGTGAGGTCGTCGCCCTCGGCGCGCAGTTCGTCGAGGTGCACGCGGGGCTCGACGAGCAGGCCGAGGAGGGCTTCACCTTCTCCACCCTGCTCGAGGCCGGCGAGGCCTCCGGCGTCCCCTTCTCGATCGCGGGCGGCGTGAACGCGTCGTCGATCGCGGCCGTGCAGGCGTCCGGAGCGATCATCGCCGTCGCCGGGAGCGCCATCTACAGCGCGGACGACGTCGCAGCCGCGGCGGCGGAGCTGCGTGCGGCCGTCACGGAGGCTGCGGCGGTCTGATCCGGTCCAGGAGGCGCGGGTCGGCCCGGCAGGGTCGGCTCGCACCCGCGGGCGGTAGCGTCGGGGCGTGACGATCGCGCTGCGCCGGGTGACGGCGGACGACTGGGAGACCTGGCGTCCGGTCCGGCTCGCGGCGCTCGCGGACGCTCCCGAGGCCTTCGGGTCCACGCTCGCCGACTGGGCCGACGCGCCCGAGCACCGGTGGCGGACCCGCCTCTCGATCCCCGGAGCGCTCGACCTGCTCGCCCACGCCGAGGACGGCTCCGTCGTCGGCATGGCCAGCGGCGTCCCGGGCGAGGACCCGGGCTCGGCCGAACTCATCTCGATGTGGGTCGACCCCGCCGCCCGCGGCCGAGGGATCGCGGCCGCGCTCATCCGCGCGGTCGCGACCTGGGCCGCGAGCGCCGAGGCCGACACCCTCGAACTGTCGGTCATGCCGGACAACGCCACGGCCCGTCGCACGTACGAGCGCTGTGGCTTCACCGCGACCGACGAGCCCGGTGACCCGCTGCCCGACGGTCGGCACGAGGTCGTGATGCGTCGTGACCTCGCGGCCGAGCGCACGCTGGACGCCTACGAGCGTGCTGCCGACCGCTACGCCGAGCGCACCGACGACCACCGTGCCGGGCTCGTCGACGACCTGCTCGCACTCGTCCCGGTCGGGGCGCGGGTGCTCGAGCTCGGGTCGGGTCCGGGGCGTGACGCCCTCGCGCTCGAGGCGGCCGGACTCGTCGTCGACCGGACCGACGGGGCACGGTCGTTCGTCGACGCGCTGCGGTCCGCGGGGCACGAGGCGCGCCTCGTCGACGTGCGCTCGGACGCGTTCGGCGGCCCGTACGACGCCGTGTTCGCGAACGCCGTGCTGCTGCACGTCGGTCGGACGGAGCTCGAGGGCGTCCTCGTGCGGCTCCGCGACGCCCTGCACCCCGGCGGTGTGCTGGCCGCCACCGTGAAGCTCGGCGACGGCGACGCCTGGAGCACGCGGAAGCTCGACCTCGCCCGACACTTCACCTACTGGACGCCGGGACCCCTGGCCGAGGTCGTCAGCCGTTCCGGCTGGACCGACGTCGACGTCCGAGAGACCACGCGCCCGGGTGCCGACGAGCGCTGGCTCACCGTCACCGCCCGACGCCCGCAGGAAGCAGGGAGACCATGAACCGAGCACTCCGCTGGACCGCCTGGGTCGTCGCCGTGATCGTGCTGATCGCGGTGGTGTTCCTCGTCTGGGCGAACATCGTCATGCAGGGCACCCGGAGCGCGGCGCTGCAGGTCTGGCGGGACGACCGTGTGGCCGTCCGGGACGCCGGGGACGCCGTGGTGATGACGCCGACCGGCACCGCGAACGGCGCGGGCATCGTGTTCATCCCGGGCGCGAAGGTCGACCCGTACTCGTACATGGCGACGTTCCGGCAGGTGGTCGCCAGCGGGACGACCGTCGTCATCACGAAGCCGACGCTGCACCTCGCCTTCTTCGACACCCGCCCGCTGTCGACGTTCGAGTCCCACGCCCCCGACGTCCGGTCCTGGGCGGTCGGCGGTCACTCGCTCGGTGGCGTGCGCGCGTGCCAGCTCGCGCCGGACGCCGACGGGCTGCTCCTGCTCGGCAGCTACTGCGCGAACGACATCAGCAAGTCGTACATCAGCGTGCTCAGCGTCTCGGGGTCGCGTGACGGGCTCTCCACCCCCGAGAAGGTCGACGCCGCGCGGCACCTGCTGCCGTCGAACGCGATGACGGTCGAGGTGCAGGGCGCGAACCACGCCGACTTCGGTGCGTACGGTGCGCAGCCCGGCGACGACACCGCGACGATCTCGCGAACCGACGCCCGGCAGCAGATCGGTTCGGCGATCGAGGAGTGGGTGCGGACGCTGCCGTCGGGCGCTGCGCTGCGCTGAACCTCCTGCACAGCGAACGAGTGTGTGAACTCTTTCCACAGGGGCCCGGCGCGCCTGAACGCCGGTCCTGGAGCGGTCCTAGACTCGTCCGGAAGCAACGTCGACGACCCCGTCCCCCGGAGGGCAGCACATGACGACGCCGGACCGGCGCACACCCGCGCGACTCGCTGACCAGCGAGCGCTCCTGTTCGACCTGGACGGTGTCCTCACCCCCACCGCCGACGTCCACATGCGTGCGTGGAGCCGGCTGTTCACGCCCTACCTCGCCCAGCACGGCGTCGCTCCGTACACGGAACAGGACTACTTCGCGTACGTCGACGGCAAGCCCCGGTACGACGGGGTGCGTTCCCTGCTCGAGTCCCGCGGCATCGACCTGCCGCAGGGCACCCCGGACGACCCGCCGGACGCCGACACGGTGTGCGGGCTCGGCAACCGGAAGAACGCCGAGTTCACGGCCGAGCTGACCGAGCACGGGGTGGAGCCCTACCCCGGTTCGCTCCGGTTCCTCGTCGCCGCCATCGACGCCGGGTTGTCCGTCGCCGTCGTGTCGAGCTCCGCCAACGCCCTGCAGGTGCTCCGCACGGCCGGCATCCTCGAGCGCTTCCCCGTGGTGGTCGACGGCCTCGTCGCCCGCCAAGACGGTCTGGCCGGCAAGCCCGCGCCCGACACCTACCTCGACGCCGCGAGCCGGTTCGGCCTGACCGCTGCCGAGTGCGTCGTGGTCGAGGACGCCACGAGCGGGGTCGAGGCGGGACGGAACGGTGCCTTCGGGCTCGTCATCGGCGTCGATCGCGGAGCCGGGGCCGACGCGCTCCGGGCGCACGGTGCCGACGTCGTGGTCAGTGACCTCGACGAACTCGTCGACGAGCTGCCGGAACCGGCCACGAGCACGACGTAGGCGCCAGCGGCCGGGGCGATCCGCGCCTCCAGGCCCTCCCGACCCTCCCCACGAACACCCTCCTTCCCCACGGAGCACCATGAACCCCATCACCTCCGACCCGCTGGACCGCGTCCGCTACCCGATCGACGAGTGGGCCCTCGTCGAGACCGAGTACGCGCCCGACGAGCAGGGCGTGGCCGAGACGAACTTCGCCGTCGGCAACGGGTACCTGGGCCTGCGCGGCAACCTCGACGAGGGTCGTGGCGGCGTGCAGTACGGCACGTACATCAACGGTTTCCACGAGACCTGGCCGATCCGCCACGCCGAGGACGCCTTCGGCTTCGCGAAGACCGGGCAGACGATCATCAACGCGCCCGACGCCAAGGTGATCCGCCTGTACGTCGACGACGAACCGCTCGTCCTGGCCGAGGCGGACATCCTCCGGCACACCCGGCGGCTCGACTTCCGGGGCGGGTACCTGTTCCGCGAGACCGAGTGGTCGACGCCCTCGGGCAAGCGCGTCCTCATCCGGTCGCGGCGGCTGGTGTCGTTCACGGACCGGCACCTGGCGGTCATCGACTACGAGGTGACCGTGCTCGACGCGGACGCCTCGATCCTGCTGTCGAGCCAGATCCTCAACCGGCAGGACGTGCAGGACGAGTACCACGCGGGGATGCGTGCGGCGGCGAACGCGTTCGACCCGCGCAAGGCCGAGGCGTTCACCGAGCGGGTGCTCGAGCCGAAGCTCAAGCGCAGCACCGGCGGCCGTTCGCTCCTCGGGTACCAGGCGGCGAGCTCGGGCATGACGATCTGCGTCGGCGTCGAGCACCACCTCGAGACCGAGAACAGCTGGGACGAGTCCTCGTCGATCGAGGACGACCTGGCGAAGCACGTCTACCGCGTGCAGGCGCGCGCCGGGCAGCCGATCCGCCTGACGAAGCACGTGGTCTACCACACGTCCCGCGGGGTCCCGGCGCGCGAACTCGCCGACCGCTGCGAGCGGACCCTCGACCGCTCGCGTGCCGAGTCCGTCGACGCGGCCTTCGCGCGGCAGGCCGAGTGGATGGACGACTTCTGGGCGCGGAGCGACGTCGAGATCGTCGGGCAGCCCGCGCTCCAGCAGGCCGTCCGGTGGAACCTGTTCATGCTCGCGCAGGCCACGGCCCGGACCGACGGGCACGGCATCGCGGCGAAGGGCGTCACGGGCTCCGGGTACGGCGGCCACTACTTCTGGGACATGGAGATCTACGTCCTGCCGTTCCTGTCGTACACGGCGCCGATCGTCGCCCGGAACGCCCTGCGGTTCCGCTACAACATGCTCGACGCAGCTCGGTCCCGCGCCCGCGAGCTGAACCAGCACGGCGCGCTGTTCCCCTGGCGGACGATCAACGGCGAGGAGTCCAGCGCCTACTACGCCGCCGGCACCGCGCAGTACCACATCGACGCGGACATCGCGCATGCGCTCATGCAGTACGTCCGCGCCTCGGACGACCGCGAGTTCCTCAAGCGCGGTGCGATCGACATCCTCGTCGAGACCGCCCGCCTGTGGGAGGACCTCGGGTTCTGGCGGTCGAACGGCGACAAGAAGTTCCACATCGACGGCGTCACCGGTCCCGACGAGTACACGACGGTCGTCGACGACAACCTCTACACGAACGTGATGGCCCGGGCGAACCTGTGGTTCGCCGTGAACGCCTGCCGCGAGCTCGCAGCCGACGACCCGGAAGAGTACGAGCGCATGGTGCGGCGGACCGGGCTGCAGGCGCAGGAGGTGACCGACTGGGAGCACGCGGCCGAGTCGATGGAGATCCCGTTCGACCCGCACCGTGGCATCCATCCGCAGGACGCCCAGTTCCTCGACAAGGAACTCTGGGACCTCGACAACACCCCCGAGAGCAAGCGCCCGCTGCTGCTCCACTACCACCCGCTGGTGATCTACCGGTTCCAGGTGCTCAAGCAGGCCGACGTCGTGCTCGCGCTGTTCCTGCAGGGGCACGAGTTCACCGCTGCCGAGAAGCGTCGCGACTTCGACTACTACGACGCCCTCACGACGGGCGACTCCACGCTGTCGGCGGTCGTGCAGTCGATCATGGCGGCCGAGGTCGGGTACCACGACCTCGCGCTGCAGTACTTCCAGACGGCGCTGTACGTCGACCTCGCCGACCTGCACGGCAACACGACCGACGGGGTGCACATCGCCTCGACGGGCGGCATCTGGGGCGCGGTCGTGAACGGGTTCGGCGGCATGCGGGACCACGGCGGCCGGATGACCTTCAACCCGCGGCTGCCGAAGGACTGGGAGAGGATCACCTACCGCCTGACGGTGCGCGGATCGCGTGTGCGCGTCGACCTCGAGCAGGACGCCATGACCTTCACGGTCGAGTCGGGTTCCGGGTTCACCGCGTGGGTGCACAACCAGCAGTGGGACGTCACCGCCGGCGAGCCGACCGTCGTGCCGCTGCCGCACCAGGGCCCACGGATGTCCGGGCGCGCGCCGACGACGGCCGACATCCAGGGCACCCTCCGTGCCGACGGATCGGTCGTCACGGCGTCGATCCCGACGATCTCGCTCGACCGCGACCTGGAGCCGGACGACACGACCGCCTGACACCCTCCGAACGCGCCCAGGCGGGTGCGGGCACCATGGCTCGCCGTGCCCCGCTGGGCCGATGGCGTCTCCCCGGGCACGGATCGTGCAACGAGAGGAGACACCATGGGCAACCGGTTCGAGGGCAGGGTGGCGATCGTCACGGGTGCCGGGTCCGGCATCGGCGAGGCGACCGCGCGGGCGTTCGTCGACGAGGGCGCGTCCGTCGTCCTGACCGACAGCGTCGACGAGAAGGTACGAGCGGTCGGCGACAGCCTGCCGAGGGACCGGGTCGTGGCGCTCCACGCGGACGTCGCGAGCCCGGCCGACTGGCAGCGGGTCGTCGACACGGCCATCGAGCGGTTCGACCGCATCGACGTGCTCGTGAACAACGCCGGCACCTTCAGCTCCGGCGACATCACGGACATCACGCCGGACGAGTGGCACCGTGTGATCGAGACCGACCTCTCCAGCGTGTTCTACGGCACCCGTGCGGCGCTGCCGTTCCTCCGTGCCACGAAGGGGTCGATCGTGAACACCTCGTCGGTGTCCGGCGAGGACGCGGACTGGCGGATGAGCCCCTACAACGCGGCGAAGGGTGGGGTCTCGAACTTCACCAAGGCCGCCGCGCTCGACAACGGGCAGTTCGGCGTCCGCGTGAACGCCGTGGCGCCGGGGCTCGTGTGGACGGACCTCACGCAGGACCAGGCGGAGGACGAAGAGCTGCAGGAGAAGTTCGAGGGGCGGATCGCCCTCGGCCGCGCGGGTCGTGCGCACGAGGTCGCGGCGGCCGTGCTGTTCCTGGCGAGTGACGCGGCGTCGTTCATCACCGGGGCGATCCTGCCCGTCGACGGTGGCACCACCGCGAGCAACGGGCAGCCGCCGCAGTCCTGACCGTGAATGTCCGCGGCCGGTCGTCGCCGCTCAGTCGGCGACGAGTTCGACCTTGAACCGTTCGGCGTCCTCGAGGAACGCCGCGTGGTGGTCCGGCCCGCCGGCGTGCGGATGGCGGTCCTCGTAGAGGCGTCGCCATCCGTGCGCGGGCGCGGCTGCCCAGATCCGGGCAACGTCGTCGGTGCCGCCGGCGTGGAACGCGAGGTGGCTCAGGCCCGGGCGTCGTCGATCGTGCTCGCCCGGCAGCGGAGCGGTCTCGAGCACGACGTACAGGTCGCCGAGCCGCCAGCTCCGGCCGTCGGGCCAGCGCTGGAAGGGCTCGTGGCCGAGCTCGGTCAGGAGCCAGTCCCACGCGGGACCGGACGCGTCGAGGTCGGCGGTGCGCAGTTCGACGTGGTGCAGACCACCCCGGCTCACAAGAGCTTCCGGAGCGTGTTCGCGTTGCGGGTCGTCGTCGTCCGCTTGAAGCGTGCGGCACCGGCCCGCTTGGCGAACACCGTGTCCGTGCTCGACCCCTTCGGGCACGACCAGTAGACGACTCCCGCACCCCGGGCAACGCGCTCGACGGACTCGTCGACCTCGAGGTCGGCCAGCAGGTCGTCGAGGGCGTCCTCGTCGGAGCCGAACACGACGTAGTCGTGGCGGTCCTCGGCGGTGGGGAACGGGAAGCCGTCCACGACGGCAGCGAGCTCGTCGTGGGGGACGAGCACGATCCAGGCGTCGTAGCCGAAGCGGTCCCGGAGCGACTGCTCGATGTCGGTCTTCAGGGCGGCGGCCGTGCCGTCCGAGCCGAACACCACGTTCCCCGAGGCGAGGACGGTCCGGACGTCCTGGTAGCCGCGTTCCCGGAACAACGCCGCGAGTTCGGCGCTCCTGATCGTGATCCCGTTGACGTTCACCCCGCGCAGCAGCGCGACCCACCTGGTCATGCCCGAACCGTACCGCCCGCGGCCGACCCCCGGCACCTCGGAGCGGTGGGAGCAGCGGTCCGGTAGACGGGACCCATGACGAACGACGCACCGCACGACGACGCACAGGGCCCCGACGAGCAGCACCGCGTGCCCGAGGGGGTCTCGGACGCCACGGTCGAGGCGCTCGGCACCCTGTCGGCAGCGGTCGAGGTGATCGAGCACGCCCGCGGACTGCTCTACGGGTTCCACCGGCTGACCGGGATGGCGGACCTGAACCTCGGCGAGGCCGTCGAGCAACTCCGGGACGCGGGCCACACCGAGCTGGCGGACCGCATCGACTCGGAGCTCGTCGGACGCAACGTCATCGCCGGCCGGTGGACGTTCCAGGTCGTCGAGGACTACGACGACGGGTACTACGCCCTCGCGAAGGAGCTCGAACGGACCGCGCGGGACGAGCTCGTGCAGGGACGGAAGCACCTGTTCGAGGCGGGCATGAAGGAGGACCGGCGCTCCCAGGGCCGACGCCACCACGAGGCGACGCCGGCCGACCTGGCGGACTGAGGCCGCGCCTCCCGGGCCCTGCGCCCGCGCACAACGCAAGTCGCCCCGAACCACGACTGTCCGTGGTTCGGGGCGACTTTCGTTGTGCGAAACGCGAACGCAGCGGGCGGACGCAAGCGCGAACGCAGCGCGTCCGCAGCGCGTCCGCGTCCGCGCCGCGCGTCAGCCGACGCCGAGCAGCACCTCGAGCGGCCCCCGCGCGAAGTACAGCAGGAAGCCCGCCGCCACGACGTACAGCAGCCACGACACCTGACGGCCGCGGCCGGACAGCAGCTTGATGAGCACCCAGCTGATGAAGCCCGCACCGATGCCGTTCGCGATCGAGTAGGTCAGCGGCATGATCACGATCGTCAGGAACGCCGGCAGCGCCGCCCCGAAGTCGGTCCAGTCGATGTCCTTCACCTGCGCCACCATGAGCGCACCGACGACCACGAGCCCGGCGGCTGCGACCTCGAGCGGGACGACCTGCGTGAGCGGCGTGAGGAACATCGACGCCAGGAACAGCAGACCGGTGACGACGGAGGCCATGCCGGTCCGGGCGCCCTCGCCGATGCCGGCGGCGGAATCGATGAACACGGTGTTCGACGACACCGAGGCGCCACCACCCGCGATCGCACCGGCACCCTCGACGACGAGCGCCGACTTCAGGCGCGGGAAGGTGCCGTCGGGGTTCGCGACACCGGCGGCCTTCGCGAGGCCGGTCATCGTGCCCATGGCGTCGAAGAAGTTCGTGAAGACGAGGGTGAAGACGAGCATCGACGCGGCGATGGGGCCGATGCGGGTGAAGGCGCCGAACACGTCCGCGTGGCCGACGAGCGACAGGTCGGGCACCGCGAACAGCGCGGAGGGCAGCCCCGGCGCGTTGAGGTTCCAGCCGGTGGGCGAGTCCACCGAGGTCGGTACCTTGAAGATCGCCTGCAGGATGATCGCGATGACCGTGGTCGCCACGATGCCGATGAGCAGGGCACCCCGGACCTTGCGGGCCATCAGCGTGCCGATGATGACGAGGCCGATCAGGAAGACGATGGTCGGCAGTGCTGCGATGGAGCCGTCCTCGCCGAGCTGCAGCGGCGGCGAGGCGTTCTTCGTGGTGCGGACGAACCCGGAGTCGACCAGGCCGATGAACGCGATGAACAGGCCGATGCCGACGGTGATGGCCGCCTTGAGCTGCGCCGGCACGGCCGTGAAGATCATCGTCCGGATGCCGGTCAACGCCAGGATCACGATCACGACGCCGTTGATGACGACGAGGCCCATCGCCTCGGCCCAGGTGACCTGGTGCACGACGCTGACGGCGAGGAACGAGTTGATCCCGAGCCCCGCGGCGATGCCGAACGGCAGGTTCGCGATGAGGCCCATCGCGATCGTCATGAGCCCGGCGACGAGTCCGGTGGCCGCGGCGACCTGGGCGTTCTGCAGCCAGCCGCCGAGGACGTCCTGCGGCGCCTGGTCCTGGCTGAACCCGCCGAGGATGAGCGGGTTGAGGATGACGATGTAGGCCATCGTCACGAAGGAGACGAGGCCGCCCCGGATCTCGCGGGGGATCGTCGATCCGCGGTGCGTGATGGAGAAGAAGCGGTCGAGGCCGGTCGCGAAGCGGTTCCGGGGCGTGGTGTCGGTCTGCGGGGCGCTCACCGAACAAGCTTAAAGGGCGCTGGGTTTCCGGCACGTCACAGCTTCCTTCCAGGGGATTTCCTGGAGGCGCGGCTCGCCTCGACGGGGTACGTCACGCCCGCTGCCCGGTCGCGTTCTGCGGCCAGGGCTGGTGTTGGATGGACGGGTGAACCAACGTCTGGACCGTGCGCGCATCGAGTCCGCCGTGCGGGAGCTCCTGCTCGCGATCGGCGAGGATCCCGACCGCGCGGAACTCGCCCGCACGCCCGCTCGTGTGGCCGAGTCGTACGCCGAGTTCTTCTCCGGCATCGGGACGGACGCGGTGGCGATCGCCCGCGACGGCACGGTCCACGCCGAACCGGGCGACCGCGGGCAGCTCGTCATCGTGCGCGACGTGAAGTTCCGGTCCGTGTGCGAGCACCACCTGCTCCCGTTCCTCGGTGTGGCGCACCTCGCGTACGCGCCGGGGGACCGGCTCATCGGCCTCGGCACGCTGTCGCGCGTGCTCGACGCGGTGGCCTCCCGTCCGCAGCTGCAGGAGCGTCTCGGCGAGCAGGTCGCGGCGACCATCGCCGAGGGGCTCGGGGCAGCCGGCGTCCTCGTGGTCCTCGACGCGCAGCACCAGTGCGTGACGACCCGTGGGGAGCGGCAGACCGGGTCGACGACCGTGACCGTGGCGGCGACCGGCACCCTGGCGGAGGCCGCCGGACGGGCCGAGGCGATCGCCCTGATCGGTGCAGGTGCAGGCGCGGACGTCGGAGCCGGCCGCGGGGCGGACGCGTGACGACCGAGCGAGGCGGGTCGCGCCAGGGCCCTGCTGCCACCGCACCCGGGTGGGTCGTCCCCGACCTGCGCGAGCCCGTGCGCACCATCGGCCGCCGGACCGTCGACTTCGACCACCGCATCGCCGTCATGGCGATCGTGAACCGCACGCCCGACTCGTTCCACGACCGCGGCGCGACCTTCGCACTCGACCGTGCCGTCGAGGCCGCCGTGCACGCGGCCGAGCAGGGCGCGGACTGGGTCGACATCGGCGGCGTGAAGTTCGCGCCGGGGCCGGAGCTGCCCGCTGCCGACGAGATCGACCGCGTCGTGCCCGTCGTCCGGCAGCTCGCGCAGGAGTCCGACGTGACGATCAGCGTCGACACCTTCCGGCCCGAGGTCGCCGCAGCGGCGATCGAGGCCGGTGCGAGCGTCGTCAACGACACGACCGGGCTGTCCGACCCCCGGATGGCGGCCGTCGTGGCGGACTCCGACGCGACGATCGTGATCACGCACTCGCTGGCGGAGCCCCGTCGTCCGCTGCCGGCCCCGCCGCAGTACGGCGACGTGACGACCGAGGTCGTCGGGTTCCTGCGCGACCGGGTCGACCGGGCCCTCGCGGCCGGCATCCCGGAGTCGCGGATCATCGTCGACCCGGGGCACGACCTCAACAAGAACACGGTGCACACGCTCGAGCTCACCCGACGCCTGCCCGAGGTGGTCGCGCTCGGCTACCCGGTGCTCGCGGCGGTCTCGAACAAGGACTTCGTGGGGGAGTCGCTCGGGCGTCCCCGCGGTGAGCGACTGGCCGGGTCGTTGGCGGTCGCGACCGTGAGCGCGATGCTCGGCGCGCGGATCGTCCGGATGCACGACGTCGCCGAGAGCGTGGACGCGATGCGCATGGTCGAGGCGACGCTCGGCTGGCGGGCACCGGTGGAAGCGCGGCACAACACGTGAGCGTCCTCCCGCCGTCGATCGCCGACCTGTCCGACGACGAGCTGCTCGAGCTGTACACGGCGGGGGCGGTCGCACCCTGGCTGCGGGTGAACTTCGTGACGACGCTCGACGGCTCGGCGACGGCCGCGGGCGACGGGGTCTCGGGTTCGCTCGGCGGGCCGGACGACCTGCGCGTGTTCGACCTGCTGCGCCGGGTGGCCGACGCGGTGCTGGTGGCCGCGGGGACCGTCCGCGACGAGGGCTACGGGCCGATGGTGCTGCACGACGCCGACGTGGCCTGGCGGCGGGCACACGGGCTGCCCGACCACCCGGTGTTCGCGATCGTCTCGGGCTCGCTGTCCCTCGACCCGGCGTCCCGGGTGTTCACCGAGGCGCCGGTGCGTCCGATCGTCCTCACCTCGACGACCGCAGCGTCGTCGCCCCGGGCGGCGGCGCTCGCGGCGGTCGCGGACGTCGTGCCGTGCAGCTCCGACGACGACCCGGACACGGTCGACCCAGTCGCCCTGCGGAACGCCCTGGTGACGCGCGGCCTCGGCACGGTGCACTGCGAGGGCGGACCGACGTTCTTCGGGGCGCTCGTGGCGGCGGACCTCGTGGACGAACTCACGCTGACGGTCGACCCGTCGCTCGAGGGTGGCGCCGGCCCGCGCATCACCCGCGGCGGTTCGCCCGACCTCCGGCGCTTCCGGCCGGCCCACGTGCTCCTCGGGCGTGACGGTGTGCTGCTCACCCGGTACGTGCGGGCGCTCGACCCCGGCGAGTGACCGGCACCACGCGCCAGACCCCGGCGAGTGACCGGCACCGCGCGCCGGACCCCGGCGAGTGACCGGGGCGGCACGCTAGGGTCGGGCGCGTGATCGACATCGTGGCGTCCGGGGTCCTCTTCGACATGGACGGGACGCTCGTCGACTCGACCGCGGTGGTCGAGGCGACCTGGACCCGGTTCGGCGTCGAGCACGGCATCGACCCCGCGGAGATCCTCGCCTTCTCGCACGGCCGCCAGGCGATCAGCACGATCCAGCGCTTCCTGCCCGACCTCGACCACGACGAGCAGCTGCGGATCGCTGCCGGGCTCGTCGCCGAGGAGCGCGAGAGCACCGAGGGCATCTCGGAGGTCCCGGGCGCCGGGGCGTTCGTGTCCCGCCTGGTCGACGCCGGGGTGCCGGTCGCGATCGTCACGAGTGCGCCCCGCGACCTCGCGGTGGAGCGGATGCAGGCCGCCGGGGTGCACGTGCCCGAGGCGCTCGTCGCCTCCGAGGACGTCGAGCACGGCAAGCCGCACCCGGACGGGTACCTGCGCGGTGCGGCGCTGCTCGGTGTCGACGCCGCCGACTGTGTCGCGTTCGAGGACGCACCCGCCGGGCTCGAGGCCGCCATCGCCTCCGGGGCGACCACGGTCGTCGTGGGGGCGCTCGAGGCCGACGTCACCGCGGGGTTGTACCGGGTGGGCAGCTACGACGGCATCTCCGTGGAGCGCGAGGGAACGGCCTTCCGCATCCGCGGCTGACCCGACCGCCGCCCACGGCTGTCCACCTGCGGACGCTTCCAGCGCTCCCCGACGACGCTGGTCGTGCGGCCGGAACGACCGGGCCGCGGAAGGAACGACCATGGCAGCACTCGACGGCAAGAAGATCCTCGTCATCGCGACGAACTACGGCGTGGAGCAGGACGAGATCGTCGTCCCGATCGACCAGCTCCGCGAGCGCGGCGCGACCGTGACGGTGGCGGCGCAGGAGACCGGGGCGATCGCGACCCTCGTCGGCGACAAGGACCCGGGCCAGCACGTCGACCCGGACACCACCATCGCCGGTGTCAACGCCGGCTCGTTCGACGCGCTCGTCGTCCCCGGGGGCACGATCAACGCCGACACCCTCCGCACCGACCAGCAGGCGGTCTCCCTCGTGCAGGCGTTCGCGGAGGCCGGCAAGCCCGTCGCCGCGATCTGCCACGGGCCGTGGACCCTCATCGAGGCCGGTGTCGTGTCGGGGAAGACGATCACGTCGTTCCCGTCGCTGCAGACCGACGTGCGGAACGCCGGGGCCGAGTGGGTCGACCAGGAGGTCCAGGTCGACGGCGGGCTCATCACCTCGCGGAACCCGGACGACCTGCCGGCGTTCGTCGACGCGATCGAGTCCGCACTGACCGCCTGACCGCCTGACCGGCCCTGCGCCGCGCGTCAGGGGAGCGCGACGGGGCGGACCGTGCGGAGCACCGCGGGACCGAGGGCGAGGACGCCGTCGGACTCCGGGTCACACCGCACCCCGCCCCGCCCGCGCATCGCCCGGAACGCCCCCGGGGCCACCTCGTGGTCCATCCAGGCGCACGGGTTCGCCGGCCGGTACCCGCGGAAGCGGACCACCCCCTGCCCGGAGTCGAGGGAGAACGGCTCGCCCCGGAGTGCCTCGACGTCCACCCCGCGGAGGAACACGTTCCGCCGGGTCGCGACCGGGTCGACGGCCGCACCGAGTTCGGCGGCGACGGCGTCGAGCCCCTCGAGACCGATCACGGTCACCGAGGCGTGCACGTGCGCCCGCGACGCGAAGTACCGGTCGCCGACGATCCCGAGCCCCGCGCGCAGCTCGACGCGCTCGCGCAGGTCGTCCGGCTCGCCGTCCACGGCGGGCAGCGCCCCGTCCGCCGGTCGCCCCTCGTAGCGGTGCCGCCGGGACACCAGCAGCAGCGCGATCTCGACGTCGGTCCGGCAGGGCAGGTCGCCGGAGCCGGCCACGTCGTCCACGTCGGTCACCCACCCCACGCTAGCCGCGCCTCCAGGCCGCCGTTCCCGCGCCGACGGACGTCCGCTGCCCTGTCTGATTTCCGCCAGTCGATGTCGGTGAACCGTGTCAGGCTGTGGGCATGTCCACCGCACCAGACGCACTGCACGCCGAGCGCTACCGGGTCGTCGCCTCCCGCGATGCCCGGTTCGACGGGCAGTTCGTCACCGCCGTGCACTCCACCGGCATCTACTGCCGCCCCTCGTGCCCGGCCCGGACGCCCCGGGAGTCCGGCGTCACCTTCTACCGCACCAGTGCCGCCGCGCACCTCGCCGGCTTCCGCGCCTGCAAGCGCTGCCTGCCCGAGGCGACACCGGGCAGCCCCGAGTGGGACCTCCGCGAGGACGTCGCCGGACGCGCGATGCGCCTCGTCCTCGACGGTGTCGTCGAACGCGACGGCGTGCCCGGCCTCGCCGCCCGCGTCGGGTACTCCGAGCGGCAGCTCAACCGCATCATGACCGCCGAGCTCGGTGCCGGGCCCAAGGCGCTCAGCCGGGCGCACCGCGCACAGACCGCGCGGACGCTGCTCACGTCGTCCGACCTGCCCGTCGCGGACGTCGCGTTCGCCGCCGGGTTCGCGAGCGTCCGCCAGTTCAACGAGACCGTGCGCGAGGTCTTCGCGGTCACGCCGACCGAGCTCCGCGCACGCCGCACGCTCCGGCCGGTCGCGGACGGGGCGCTGCACGTGCACCTGCCGGCGCGCGCGCCGTTCGACGCGCAGGGACTCCTCGACTGGCACGCGCTCCACGCCCTGGCGGGCACGGAGCAGGTGGAGGTCGACGACGCCGGGCGGGTCACGTCGTACGGACGGGTGCTCGACCTGCCAGGAGGCGCGGCCTGGTTCAGCGCCTCGGCCGCCGTCCCCGGGGTGGCCGGGCGGGGGACCGGGATCGACCTGCGCGTGCGGGTCACGGACCTCTCCGACCTCCCGACGCTCGTGGCGCGGGTGCGCTCGTACTTCGACCTCGACGCCGATCCGGAAGCCGTCGACGCCGTGCTCGGCGCGGTGCCCGAGCTGGCCGACGCCGTCGCCCGGGTCCCCGGCATCCGGCTGCCCGGCGCCGTGGACCCGCACGAGATCGTCTTCCGGACCCTCATCGGCCAGCAGGTGTCCGTCGCGGCGGCCCGGACGGCGCAGACGCGGTTGGTCGCGGCGCTCGGTGCGCCCGTACCGTCCGCGATCGCGCCGGACGGCCTGCTGTTCCCGTCCGCCGCCGTCATCGCGGCCCGCGGGCACGAGGTGCTCCGTGGCCCGGCTGCCCGCGTCGACACGATCCTCCGGGTGGCCGCCGCGCTCGCCGACGGGTCGCTCGTGGTCGACGGCGGGCAGTCGCTCGACGAGCTGCGCGCCGGACTCCTCGCGGTGAAGGGCATCGGGCCCTGGACCGCCGACTACGTGGCGCTCCGGGTCCGCCACCACCCGGACGTCTTCCTCCACAGCGACCTCGCCGTGCGCAACGGTGCACAGGAACTCGGGCTGCCCGGTTCGGCGCGCGAGCTCTCCCTATGGTCGGAGCAGGTGGCGCCGTGGCGGAGCTACCTCACGATGCACTGCTGGCGACCGATCATCGACCGCGCGACGGCGACGACCGGTGCGACCCACACGACCGCGGCTCCGGCCGCCCGGAAGGACGAACGATGACCGATGCGACGATCCAGACCCTGGACACCCCCGACGGCCCCTTCACCGTGCTCGAGGACACCGAGGGCCGTGTCCTCGCCTCGGGCTGGACGGACGACGCGGAGCGCATCCTCGCGCGCCTCGCCGACCGGCACCGGCCGGAACGCGTGGTGGACGGACGTGTGGCCTCGGCGGACGCCGTCGACGCGTTCTACGCGGGCGAGGTCGAGCACGCGATGCAGGTGCCGGTGCGCCAGTTCGGCACCGAGCTCTTCGCCGAGGGCTGGCGGCAGCTCCGGTTGATCCCCGCCGGCGGGACGTTGACCTACACCGGGTTCGCCGCCGCGATGGGGCGACCCGACGCCGTCCGGGCCGCGGCGAGCGTGTGTGCGCGGAACGCCCCGGCGCTGTTCGTGCCGTGCCACCGCGTGCTGCGGACCGACGGCACGCTCGGCGGCTTCGCGTGGGGGCTCGACGTGAAGCGGTCCCTGCTCGAGCGGGAGTCGGTGGGCACGACGGCACTGGTCTGAGTCGAGAGTGGCCGGACCGGTGTTCTCCCCCTGGTTGCGGGTGTCGACGCGGGGGCACGGGGCTGTCATGCTCGACACAACCGACCCGCCAAGGACCAGACCCGAAGGACCCCACGCGCGCCAGCGGCGCACCGCGGTCGACCCACCTTCGAGGACCCCATGGACCAGCACGTCGACCGCACGGTCGTCTCCGCGGACGGCACGGTGCTCGCCGTGTCCGACGCCGGGACCGGCCCCGCGCTCGTCGTCGTCGGCGGAGCGTTCGACCACCACGGCACCCCGTTCGTCACCGGCCTGACCGCGGCCCTGCACGACCGCTACCGGGTCATCACCTACGACCGACGCGGCCGCGGCGCGAGCGGCGACACCGACCCGTGGGCGATCGAGCGCGAGGTCGAGGACCTCGCGGCCGTCGTCGCCGACGTCGAGGGCCCCGTCACGGCGGTGGGCCTCTGCGTGGGCGCGGGCGTGGTGCTGCACGGCCTCGCGGGCGGGGTCCGACTCGACGCCGCCGTGCTCTGGGAACCGCCCTACCGCGCCACCGTCGACCCGCACGCCGACGACGTCGTCTTCGCGGACGTCCTCGACGAGCACGTCGCGGTCGGACGTCGCGCCCAGGCCGTCCGGGCGTTCCTCGCGCACGTCCTCGGCGTCCCCATGGGCCAGATCACCGCACTCCGCCTGAAGGGTGCGCTGTGGCGGTCCCTCGTCGTCGACGCGCACGTGCTGAGCCGTGACGTCCGGGTCCTCAACGGTCTCGCGATCCCCGAGCGGGTGGCCGCAGCCGTGGGCGTGCCCGTCCTCGTCGCGGCCGGTGGCGACGGCCTCGAGTGGATGCGGCAGGCGGCCCGGGCGGTCGTCGAGGCCGTCCCGGGGTCGGAGTACGCCGAGGTGCCGGGGCAGGGACACGTGCCCGCGCCCGTGGCCCTCGGCCAACTGCTCGACCGCTTCACCGCGCGGACGGCCGCACGGCGCTGACCACCGGGGCTGCAAGGATGGTCGTCGTGAACGCACCTCGCCTCGGACTCCTGCTCGACGTCGACGGGCCCATCGCCAGCCCCGTCTCGCGCACCATCGCGATCCCGAGCATCATCGAGGACCTCGTCGCGCTCGCGGCCGAGGGCATCCCCGTCGTGTTCAACACGGGGCGGAGCGACGCCTTCATCCGGCAGGAGGTCGTCGGACCCCTGCTCGCCGGCGGTCTCGCCGCGGGCGGCCGCGTGCACGCCGTGTGCGAGAAGGGCGCCGTCTGGTGCTCGATCGGCCCGCAGTACGAGGGCGGCATGGGCGAGCTGACCGTCGCCGAGGACCTGGCGCTGCCGCGGGACTACGCCGACGAGATGCGCGAGCTCGTCCGCGACGAGTACGCCGACCTGGTCTTCTTCGACGAGACGAAGCGCGCGATGGTCTCGATCGAGCAGCGCGTCGAGGTGCCGAACGCCACCTACCTCGCCCGCCAGCCGGAGTTCGACGCGAAGGCCATGGCTGCACTCCAGCGCCGCGGGCTCGGGGTCCGCCGGCTCGACGACGTCCGCCCCGACGCGGACGGTGCCGTGCAGTGGCGGATCGACCCGACGATCATCTCGACCGACGTCGAGTCCGACCGCAGCGGCAAGGACATGGGCGCCGAGCGGTCGCTCGAGCTCCTCGCGCAGGACGGCGAGCTGCCCCTGGCGTGGCGGACGATGGGCGACTCCCGGAGCGACTACGCGATGGCGGACTGGCTGCACGCGAACGGCCACGAGGTGGCGCACGTCGACGTCCGCCCGTCCGACGGGGTCCCGGCGACGCCCTACCCGGTGCTCACGGCACCCGACGGCGTGATCCACGACGACGCCGGAGCGCGGTTCCTGTCGGACTGGCGCCGGTCCGTCTGAGCCGAGCCGCGCCTCCCGGGCCCCGGACCACGCGCAGTCGCGGGCCGCGCTGCCGGGCCACGCCCGTCCGCGGTGTTTGCGTGTCGGGGTGGTACACCAGTAATGTCGCGGGGTCCGCCGCCAGCCGATGACGGGATCCACCCCATGGCACAGAAGCTCCGCATCAAGTCGATCGAGGCCTCACTGGCCGACTCCGAGGAGCAGGGCCGGTCCCTGAAACGCTCCCTGAAGACGTTCGACATCGCCGCGATGGGGATCGCGGTCGCCGTCGGCGCCGGCATCTTCTCGGTCGGTGCGAACGCCGCCGCGAACTTCGCCGGACCAGGCGTCATCATCTCGTTCCTGCTCGCCGCCGTCACCTGCGGCCTCGCGATCATGTGCTACGCCGAGTTCGCCTCGACGATCCCCGTCGCCGGCTCCGCGTACACGTTCACCTACGCCACGATGGGCGAGCTGCTCGCCTGGATCGTCGGGTGGGACCTCATCCTCGAGACCCTCACCGCCAGCGCCGTCATCGCGAAGTACTGGGGCATCTACCTCAGCACCGCGTTCGAGGTGTTCGGCGTCGACCTGCCGAGCACGATCCAGCTCGGGCCGATCCCGTTCACCTGGGGCCCGGTCCTGATCGTCGGCATCTTCACGGTGCTGCTCGCGTTCGGCACCCGCCTGTCGTCGCGGGTCTCGGCCGTCATCACGGTCATCAAGGTCGCCATCGTCGTGTTCGTCATCGTCGCCGGTGCGTTCTTCGTCAAGGCCGCGAACTTCACCCCCTTCATCCCGCCGGCGTCGCCCGCCCGCGGCTCGGAGGGGAGCGTCTGGACCCAGTCGCTCGTGTCCTGGTTCACCGGCTCGGAGCCCGCCCAGTACGGCGTCTTCGGCCTGCTCGCCGCGGCCTCCCTCGTGTTCTTCGCGTTCATCGGCTTCGACGTCGTCGCGACCAGCGCCGAGGAGACCGAGAACCCGCAGAAGACCCTGCCGCGCGGCATCTTCATCGGCCTCGGCATCGTGACGCTGCTCTACGTCGGCGTCAGCGTCGTCATCACGGGCATGGTGTCGTACCAGCGCCTGGCCGAGGAGAAGACGCCGTCGCTGGCATCGGCCTTCGACATCGTCGGGCTGCCGTGGGCCGCCGGCATCATCGCGATCGGCTCCCTGATCGGTCTGACCACGGTCGTCATGGTGCTGCTGCTCGGCCTGTCCCGCATCGTCTTCGCGATGAGCCGTGACGGCCTGCTGCCGCGCTGGTTCTCGAAGACGAACGAGAAGACGCAGACGCCGGTGCGCGTGCAGGTCGTCGCGGGTGTCGTCGTCGCGCTGCTCGCCGGCTTCACCGCGGTCGACAAGCTCGAGGGCATGATCAACATCGGCACCCTGTCCGCGTTCGTGCTCGTGTCGATCGGGATCATCGTGCTCCGTCGTTCGCGTCCCGACGCGCCGCGTGCCTTCCGGGTGCCGTGGTCGCCGGTGCTGCCGATCGTCTCGGCGGTGCTGTGCTTCTGGTTGATGCTGAACCTCGAGGTCGAGACGTGGCTCCGGTTCGTCATCTGGCTCGTGGTCGGGTTCGCGATCTACTTCGGGTACAGCCGTCGCAACAGCCGGGTGGGCAAGGGCCTGCAGTAGGGCGTGCGCGCGGGCGGGCGGGTCGAACCACGTTTCCGACACCGAACCACGCGCGGGGGCTGGTTCGGTGTCGGAAACGTGGTTCCACGCGGGCGTGGGCGCGGCCAGCCGCCGCGCGCCGCGTCAGGCGCCCAGTGCGAGCGCCGCGCCGAACCCGAGCATGACGAGCGCGACGAGCCCGTCGAACACGCGCCACGTCAGCGGCTTCGCGAACAACGGTCGCAGCAGCCGTCCGCCGAACCCGAGCGCGCCGAACCACAGGCAACTCGCGAGGACCGCCCCCACCGTCCACCACCACCGCTCCGCCGGCCCCTGCTGGTTCGCGACGGACCCGAGGAACACGAGCGTGTCCAGGTAGACGTGCGGGTTCGCCCACGTGAACAGGAGCATCGTCACGACGGCCGTCCGCATGGTGACGGCGCGGTCGGTTCGTCGGGGTCCTGGAGGCGCGGTGCGCGTCCGTCCCGCACCCACCGTCGCTGAGGTGTCCCGTCCCACCGCCGCGGTCGCCACCGGCACGCCGTCGTCCGCCGCCGCCGACTCCACCCGCATCGCCGCGCCGGACGGCCACAGCGCCCGACGAGCCGCGAGCACCCCGTAGGTCACCAGGAACGCCGCACCGACGAAGCGGATCACCACGAGCGCCACCGGGAACCGCTCGACCACGACCCCGACGCCGAGCACCCCCGCGAGGATCAGCACGGCATCCGAGAGCGCGCAGACCACCACCGCCGCTGCGACGACCCGTACCGACGAGGTCACTGCGAGCCGGAGCAGGTACGTGTTCTGCACACCGATCGCCACGATGAGCGCGAGCCCGGTTCCGAGGCCGGCGAGCAGGGGGAGGAGTGTGGTCACGGTCCGACCGTACGGCCGCGGCCACGTGCAGGACAGCTCACGTTCCTGATGCTGCGTAAGCTCAGCTGCATGCCACGACTGCAGCGCGAACACCTCGAGACCCTGCTCGCCGCGGTCGACCACGGGACGCTCGACGCCGCGGCCCGAGCGCTGTCGATCACGCCCTCGGCGGTGTCGCAGCGGATCAAGTCGATGGAGCAGCAGGTGGGCCGGGTGCTCCTGCAGCGGACGACGCCGGTCCGCCCGACTCCCGACGGCGAGGTCGTCCTCCGCCATGCACGACAGGCCCAGTTGCTCGACGAGGAGACCACCCGGGCGCTCGGCGGCGGCGACTCGGTCGTCCCCTCGATCCCGCTCGCGGTGAACGCCGACTCGCTGGGCACCTGGTTCCTCGACGCGCTCGCCCTCGTGCGTGCCGACACCGAGGTCGTGTTCGACCTCCACCGCGAGGACCAGGACCGCACCGCCGAACTCCTCCGCGCGGGCACGGTGATGGCGGCGGTCACGGCCGAGGCCGAGCCGGTGCAGGGGTGCTCCTCGGTGCCGCTGGGGATCGACCGGTACCGGGCCGTCGCCTCCCCGTCGTTCGTCGCCCGGTACCTGCCGGGTGTCGACAGCGAGCAGCGGATGACACGGCTCCTCGACCGGGTGCCCCTCGTGGACTACGACCGCGACGACGACCTGCAGCAGGGGTACCTGCGGCGGGTGCTCGGCCACGCACCGTCCGGGCCGCGGCACTTCGTCCCGACCTCGGCGGACTTCGCCCGTGCGGTGTCGCTCGGCTTCGGCTGGGGGATGCTGCCGGAGGCCCAGTGCCTCGATGCCCTCGACCGGGGCGACCTCGTCGAGCTCACTCCCGGGCGTCGGGCGGACGTGGCGCTCTGGTGGCAGCGCTGGAACCTGGCCTCACCGCTGCTCGAGCGCGTGACCGAGGCTGTCCGGGCGACCGCGGCCGAGCGGCTCCACCCCGCCGGTCAGGCCGTCGCGCGGTAGCGGAGCCCGTCCACGAGCAGCCCGACGAGCAGCTGGCTCTGCTCGATCGTCGGAGCCCCGTGGCACAGGTCGGCCACGGCGTGCAGGAGCTGCTGCGCGTCGACGTCGGGGCGGATCGTCCCCGCGGCCGCCGCGGCGTCGAGGAGCCCACCGAGGGCGCCACCGAGCCGCGCGAGGAAGTAGTCCGGCAGCGCCTCGAACGCCGGGTCGCCCGAGTGCAGGGCGGCGGCGAGCCCGCGCTTCGTCGCGACGAACTCGGTGAACCGTTGCAGCCACAGGGCGAGCGCCTCGTCGGGAGCGTGCGCGGCGGCGAGCTCGTCCGCGGCGGCCGCCGTCGACTCGACCGCCCGCTGGAACACCGCGACGACGAGGTCCGAGCGCTGCGGGAACCGCCGGTACAGCGTGCCGACGCCGACCCCGGCCCGGTCCGCGATCAGCTTCGCGGGGGCGTCCACCCCGTCGGTCGCGAAGACGGCCTTGGCGGCGTCGGTCAGGGCGTCGGCATTGCGTCGGGCGTCGGCGCGCACGGAATCCTCCTCTTGCTTAAACGGAAAGCCGTTCCGTATAGTTCCGGAAGAGCGTTCCACTTCGGGCCACGATACGGCACCGACACCCGGAACGCCATCGACAGGAGGAACCGCACATGCAGTACCGCACCCTCGGCCGCACCGGCATCCAGGTCAGCCCCTTCGCCCTCGGCGCCATGATGCTCGGCACCGACGGCAGCATCGGCAACGGCGACGAGCAGGACTCGATCCGCATCGTCCACCGCGCACTCGACGCGGGCATCAACTTCATCGACACCGCCGACCGCTACTCGCATGGCGGCTCCGAGGAACTGCTCGGCAAGGCGCTCGCCGGCCGCCGGGACGACGTCGTCATCGCCACCAAGTTCAACGGCCCGATGGGCGACGACCCGAACCGGCGCGGCAACTCCCGCCGGTGGATCACGCAGGCCGTCGAGGGGTCGCTGCGGCGCCTCCGGACCGACCACATCGACCTGTACCAGGCGCACCGACCCGACGACACGGTCGACCTCGAGGAGACCCTGTCCGCCCTGACCGACCTGATCCGCAGTGGCAAGGTCCGGGCGATCGGCAGCTCGGACTTCCCCGCGTCGATGCAGGTCGAGGCGCAGTGGACGTCGGAGCGCCGCGGGCTCGAGCGCTTCCGGACGGAGCAGCCGACGTACTCGATCCTCAACCGCGGCATCGAGCGCGAGGTCCTCCCGGTCGTCCAGCGGTACGGCATGGGGTCCCTCGTGTGGAGTCCCCTCGCCGGCGGCATGCTGACCGGCCGCTTCCGGAAGGGGCAGGACACCGACCTCGCCCGCGCGACCATGTTCCGGCACAACCGCGACGAGCGACGGATCGACGCCGTCGAACAGGTGGTCGCGCTGTCCGAGGAGACCGGCATCCGGATGACCCACCTCGCGATGGCCTTCGCGATCGCGCACCCCGGCGTCACGAGCGCCCTCATCGGCCCGCGTTCCGTGGAACAACTCGACGACCTGCTCGCCGCCGCCGACGTGGTGCTCTCCGACGAGGTCCTCGACCGCATCGACGCGATCGTCCCGCCGGGCACCGACGTCGGACGGCTCGACCAGCAGTACCAGCCGCCGGCCGTGCTCGACGCCACCCTGCGCCGACGCCCCGCCGCGGGACGCTCCGCGGCCTGACGTCGCGTCGGGGGCGGCCGCTTGCGGGAAACCGCACGATCGCCGCCCCCGGGGCCGTGTTCACACGTTCGTCACGCAACCGGCCCGATCGCGGCCCTACGATCGCAGAACCGACGGCGACGGGCCGTCGACAGCACGACCGCACCACGACACGACACACCGAACACCGCGACCGCACCCACGGTCGTGAGCACCGCCGGCGCAGGATCCCTAGTCCCTCGCCGGCCGGACCTCCCGAGGGTCCGGATCCATGTCGCCGCAGCCGCCGACGCCCGTCTCACGATGCGTCGGCGCCTGCGCTCGACCACGCGTGAGTCCTCTCCGAACCCGACAGGAGACCACGCCATGTCCGCACCACCCGACGTTCGTCGTACCCAGACGCCACTCCGAGCACCAGAGGCGACCGACGAGCTGCAGTCCTTCGACTTCCAGCTCCCGGCACCGCTCACGCCGCGCGACCGCGAGCGCGCCCGGCGCCGCCGGCAGACCGAGCCGGTTCCCTACGTCCGACCACGTGCCGAGAGCCGGGCGCACAGCCCCGTGATGGTCCTCATCGTGCTCGTCGCCACGCTCGGCGTGATGGCGTACGCGGTGTTCCTCCTCGACCCGGCGAACCGGGGCGACTTCCTGCCGTACGGGCTCGTGATCGTCGCCGAGAGCGTGCTCGTGGGGCAGGCGCTCCTGTCCATGTGGACGATCCTCTCCGGCGGCTCCGACCCCCGGGACTTCGCGTTCCACCACACCCAGGACACCCTGTTCGACCGCGACACCATCGCCCGCAGCGGCGCCGCCGACCAGCCCCACCGCTGGCCGATGCACGTGCGCGGACGCCGGGTGGACGTCGACGTCTTCATCACCGTCTACGGCGAGGAGCTCACCAAGGTGGCCGCGACCGTCCAGGCCGCGGTGGCCATGCGCGGTGAGCACCGCACGTGGGTGCTCGACGACGGGCGGAGCGACGAGGTGCGGGCGCTCGCCGAGGAGCTCGGCGCCCGGTACGTCCGTCGGCTCTCCTCGCACGGCGCGAAGGCGGGCAACATCAACCACGCGCTGACGCTCGCCAAGGGCGACTACTTCGCGGTCTTCGACGCGGACTTCGTGCCGAAGCCGGACTTCCTGTTCGAGACCGTGCCGTTCTTCGCCGACGACGGGATCGCCTTCGTGCAGACCCCGCAGTCCTACGGCAACCTCCACAACCTCGTCTCGCGGGGTGCCGGGTACATGCAGACGGTGTTCTACCGGTTCATCCAGCCCGGCCGGAACCGGTTCAACGCGGCGTTCTGCGTCGGGACGAACGTCATCTTCCGCCGCGAGGCCATCGACGAGATCGGCGGCATGTACACCGACTCGAAGTCCGAGGACGTCTGGACGAGCCTGATGCTCCACGAGCGCGGCTGGAAGACCGTCTTCATCCCGATGACCCTCGCCGTCGGGGACGCCCCGGAGACCATCGAGGGCTTCACCAAGCAGCAGCTCCGGTGGGCCACGGGCGGCTTCGAGATCCTGCTCACGCACTTCCCGTTCCGCCCGAAGCACCGGCTGACGATGGACCAGCGACTGCAGTACCTCGTCACCGCGAGCTTCTACCTGACGGGCATCGTCCCCGGGCTCCTCCTGCTCGTGCCCCCGCTCGAGATCTACTTCGACCTGCGCCCGATGAACCTGACGATCGGGGCCGGCGAGTGGGTGCTGTTCTACCTCGGCTTCTACGGCGCGCAGGTGCTCCTCGCGTTCTACGCCCTCGGGTCGTTCCGGTACGAGACGCTCCTGCTCGCCGCGGTCTCGTTCCCGATCTACGCGAGCGCGCTCTGGAACGTCGTCTGCGGCAAGGAGCAGGCGTGGCACGTCACCGGCGCCTCCCGTGGTCGGACGCCCTCACCGTTCAACTTCATCGTCCCGCAGGTGCTCGTGTTCGTGTTCCTGGCGTTGACGAGCGTCGTGGCGGTCTGGCGTGACCTCGACAACGGGCAGCTGACGCTCGCGACGGCCTGGAACACCACGAACACCCTCGTGTTCCTCGCGTTCATCATCGCCGCGTTCCGCGAACAGGCCCGGAACCGCGTGACGGACCGGCTGACCGCAATGCTGGACGGGGTGACGGCATGACCTGGACGAACCGACTCCGGCTGTTCGCGGGACTCATCGTGGTGCTCGTGGTCGTGGCGGCGTTCACGCTCGTCTTCAACCAGCGGCAGAGCGCCGTGGCGAGCACCTCGGCGGCGATCGCCGCGCAGGAGTACGCCGTCGGCACCGACTACGGCGGGACCGTCACCGAGGAGTACGTCGAGGAGGGCGACACCGTCCGGAAGGGCGACCAGCTCCTCCAGGTGCAGAGCCTCCAGCTCGCGCAGGACATCCGGAAGGGCGTCGTGGGCGCGAACACGCAGACGAGCGCGTACGACATCGGCGCCGACGGCTTCATCACGTTCAAGGCCGAGGTCTCCGGCACCGTCGCCAAGGTCGACGTGAAGACCGGCGGATACGTGCAGGCCGGCTCCGAGCTCGGCACGATCCACAAGGAGGACAGCCTCTTCGTCACCTCGAGCTTCATCGTGACGGCCCGGGACTACGGGCGGATCCGGAACGGCGCCGCGGTCGACCTCGTGCTCCCGAACGACACGACGATCCGGGGGACCGTGAAGAGCGTCAGCGTCGAGACCAACGACCAGGGGCAGGCGAAGACCACGGTCGACGTCGAGAGCCCCGAGCTCTCCGCGTCGCCGTCGAGCGGGATCACGAGCCCCGGGACGCCGGTGGACGCCACCCTGCACCTGCGGGACGACGGCCGGCTCGCGGGTGTCACGGACCTCGTCCGTGACTTCGCGCGGCAGATCGGACTGTAGCCCCATGCTCCGGCTGCCTCGGTCTGCCCGTCGCGACCAGGCGCCGGACGCGCGCCGTCGGGTCGGCGTGCGCCGTGCCTCCAGGCTGTCCACCAGCGTCACCGTCGTGACGGCCGTCGCGATGCTCGTGACCGCGTGCACCGGTCCTGGAGGCACGGATCACCCCGGCGAGACCACCTCGCCCACCACGAACGGTGCGGCACAGGCGCGCGCGGTCGCCGCTCTCGGCGACGTCGCGTCGTCGAAGGCGGGCGCGATGCGCCTCGCCGACGGCCTGCTGCCGCCGACGAACCGCTGGTTCTCCGGACTCGTCTTCGGCGCGGCACCGCAGCCGGTGTTCCCCAGCCCGATCTCGTGGCAGGTGACCGACGACGGCTTCGCGGCCGGGCTCCCCACCGTCACGGCCACCGAGAAGACCATCGCCGGCGGCGCGACGCAGCAGGTCGGACTCGACCTCGGTGCGACCTCGACCCTGGTGTCCGCCTACGACTCGGTGTCCGTGACCGTCGAGCACCGTGACGGCTCCACCGTCCTCGGGCACACGGTGGTCGCCGAGGGCTCGCCGCTCGTGACGTACACCGCCGCGCGTGCCGGCACCGTCACCGCGACCTCGCCGATCGACGGCACCGGGGACGGTACCGGGACCGTCACCAGCGGCGGCCGGACCTGGCAGCTCGTCGTCCGCGACGGGACGATCGACGGCGACGCGATCGACCTGCGGTCCGGCAGCAGTGTCGTGCTCCTGCCGGTCCCGGACGGCGCGACCGCGGCACAGACGGCCCGGCTCGTCGCCGCCGCCCGTCCGCTCACGGGGGTCGCGCTCGACCGCAGCGCCTCGCGGGGGAAGCAGCGCACGACGCTGACGTACGACTTCGGCTCCGGCGACCGGGGCGTGCTCGTCCCGCAGCCGGGGCAGGGCACGACCGGCCTGGAGTGCACCGGTCTGCACTACGAGACCGTCCAGGGACCGGCCCCGGTCTGCACCGGCACCGCCCTGCGGTTCGCGGTCGACACGGTCCGGCCCTCGGACACCCTCGACCTGTCGGGGCTGTCGTCCGCGGAGCGAGCGGCGCTCGTGACCCAGGTCCGCGCCGACGCGTCCACGGTGGATGCCTCGTCGTACGCCGCGGACAGCTACGGCGGTGGGAAGGACCTGTACCGCGTCGCGAACCTGTACCGGCTCGCGACGCAGCTCGACCTCGCGTCGGTGGCGGACGCGCTGAAGACCTCGGTCGTCGACGAGCTCGACCAGTGGTTCGACCCCGCCGGGTGCGGGACCCGCACGGCCCGGTGCTTCGCGTACGACCCCACGCTGCACGGACTCGTCGGGCAGGAGGCCTCGTTCGGCTCCGACGAGTTCAACGACCACCACTTCCACTACGGTTACGTGCTGTCCGCAGCCGCCGTCCTCGCCGCCGACGACCCGGCGCTCGTCAGCCGGTGGCGGACCGTGGCCGACCTCGTCGCGGCGGACATCGCCTCGCCGGAGGCCACCGCTTCGTTCCCGGCGCTCCGCGTCTACGACCCGTACGCGCAGCACTCGTGGGCGTCCGGGTTCTCGCCGTTCGCCGACGGCAACAACCAGGAGTCGTCGTCCGAGGCCGTCTCGGCGTGGAACGGCGTCGCGCTGTGGGGAGCGGTGTCCGGCTCGTCGTCGGGGTCGTCGTCGCTCCGGTCCGTCGGGACCTGGCTGCTCTCCAACGAGGCGGCCTCGGCCGCGCGGGACGTGCTCGACCCGGACCTGTCCGCGTTCCCGGAGTTCCGGCACCGGGTGGTCTCGCTGACCTGGGGCGGCAAGCGCGACCACGCGACCTGGTTCAGCGCCGCGGCGGCCGCGCCCGCGGGGATCGAGCTCATCCCGATGCCGGCCGTGGCCGCCTCGTACGTCGATGCCGGCGGGGCGGCGCAGATCCGTCGGGTGCTGGCCGAGGCCGTGCCGGACGGCAGGTACGACGTGCAGTTCGGCGACTACCTGCTCATGTACCGGGCGCTGGCGTCACGGACCGATGCGGCCACGGCGCTGCGGGAGGCGCGGGCGTTGCCGGACGCGGTGGTCGACTCGGCGAACTCGCGGTCGTACATGCTTGCGTGGATCATGTCGCGCGCGTAGCGCCGGCGCGTTCCACGACAGCGTGCGAGGTTCCGCGCACCGTGCGGCCCTGCTCGCGTCCCACAGTGGTCGGAACCTCGCACAGAGCGCCGGCGCGGTGGCCGCGGCCGCGCCCCGTCAGGTCTGGCAGCGCGGGCACCAGTAGGTGTCCCGCAGGGTCAGCTCCGACTCACCGAGCTCCCCGTACCGGATCGGCGTGCCGCAGCGCAGGCACGGCTTCCCCGCCCGGCCGTACACCCAGAAGCGCCGACCGGGCCGATCGACCCCGGTGGTCACACGGGCGCTGCGGTCACGGTTGGCGAGGATGAGCCGGCTCGCCAGGGCGATCATCCGCGCCGGGTCGTGCACCTCGCGCACCGGACGGGTCGGCAGGACACCGCGCAGGAAGCACAGTTCGTTGCGGTACACGTTCCCGAGGCCGGCGAGCACCCGCTGGTCGAGCAGTGCGAGGCCGACCGGACGATCAGGGTCCCGCGTCAGGTTCGCCAGCGCGAGGTCGGCGTCCCAGTCGGGACCGAGCAGGTCGGGGCCGAGGTACCCGACGATCTCGGACTCCTGGTCGCGGGGGACGACCTCGAGCACCCCGAGCGCGAAGCCGACCGTCGAGACCTCCGCAGCGTCGAGCACCACCCGCGCCTGGTGCGCCGGGCGACGCCAGCGGTCCCCGGGCGCGTAGACGTCCCACCGCCCCTCCATCTTGAGGTGCGAGTGCACGGTCAGGTCGCCGATCCGGTGCAGCAGGTGCTTGCCACGCGGGACGACCTCGTCCACCGTGCGGCCGACGAGGTCGAGCGTGGCGAACGCCGGCACCCGGAAGTCGCTGCGGGTGAGGACCTTCCCCGCCAGTGCGGCGTGGAGCCGACGGGCGGCGCGGAAGACGGTGTCGCCCTCAGGCACCGGGCACCCCCGTCGTGCGCTCAGACACGGAGACGCAGACCCTGCGGCGTGGCGGTGAACCCGGCTTCGCGCAGCGCCGAACCGAGCGGCGTCTCGAGGACGAAGTCCCCGTCCACCCGCTCGACCGAGAGCTTCCGCAGGCCGCTCCGCACGGTCGCGGCGATCGACGCCGCCGCCACGGCGAGGTCCGCCGGGTCGTCGGTGAAGGTCAGCACCGACTTGCCACCGCGTTCGACGTACACCGCGAGGTGCCCGTCGACCGTCGTGACGAGCGCACCCGCCTTGCGCCCGGGCCGGTGCCCGCGGCCCGTCGTCTTCGCGGGAGCGGAGTCGGCGGCCCCACCGGGACGACCAGCGGTACCGTCGGCGCTGCCCGGACCGTCGTCGTCGGGCCCGGGGGCGGTGTCGGACGGCCACGGCAGCGATGCCCCGTACGCGTTCGCCGGGTCGGTCGCCGCGAGGGTCAGGGCATCACGCGACCGGTCCGGATCGGCCCGTTCGTCGTCGTCGATGTCGCGCGCGTACGTGCGGAGCCGGTCGACGGTGGGCCCCGTCGCGAACTGCGCGGCGCCGAGGCCCTCGACGAAGTAACCCCGGCGCGCCCGGCCGGACTCCTCGAAGCGGGAGAGCACCCGGTACACGCCGGCGAACCCGCCCCGGACGCCCTCGACCTGCACGGCGCCGCGGGTGACGACGCCGTACCGCTCGAGCAGCTGTTCGGCGGTCGCGGCGGCACGGACGGTCGCGTCGGACTCGGCGAGGGGGAGCAGGGACCACCGGCCGCCGACGGACGGCGGACCGGACTGGGTCGGCATCGTCGGCCGACGACGCCCGCGGTACGCCCGTGCGCGGGGTGCGCTCGAGCTCTTCGCCTTCCCGCCGAGCATCGCCCGCAACGGCGCGAAGGTGTCGTTCGTGATCTGTCCGGCCCACACCAGGTCCCACAGCGCGGTCGACAGGCCGGTGTCGTCGGTGCTGCCCACGGCCTGCCCGAGCTGCCGGAAGAAGTACGCGCCGCCGCCCGCGAGCGCACCGAGCACGTCCCGCTGGAGCTCGGTCGTCTCGTCGCCGGAGGGCTCCGCCAGGGTCGTGGCCGCGGTGTCGGCGAGGTGCAGGCGGATCCAACCGTCGTTGCCCGGCAGGGTGCCGCCGCCGGACCAGAGGACCTCGCCCGTGGCGGTGAGCTCGTCGAGCATGCTCGGCGCGTAGTCGCCGACGCGTGCCGGCAGCACGAGGGTCTCCCACGCGCTCGCGGGCAGTGCCACCCCGGCGAGCTGGTCGACGACCTGGAGCACCCCGTCGACGCCACGCAGTCCACCGCGGGTACCGGCGGTCCGGACGTGCTGCCACGCGGGCAGGAACCGCGCGAGGGCGTCCGGCGCGACCGGCTCGACCTCGTGCCGGAGCGCCGCGAGCGACTTCGTACGGATGCGGCGGAGCACCTCGGCGTCGCACCACTCCGCACCCTGGCGATCGGGACGGAACTCGCCCTCGACCACGCGACGGTCGGCGACGAGGCGGCGCAGGGTGTCCTGCACGACGGCGATCCCGAGCCCCAGCCGTCCGGCGGCGTCCTGCGCGGAGAACGGCCCGTGCGACCGGGCGTACCGGCCGACCAGGTCGCCGAGCGGGTCGGCCACCGGTTCGACGAACGCCGTCGGCACGCCGATCGGCAGGGGCACCCCGAGGGCGTCGCGCAGGCGGGAGGCGTCCTCGATCACGGCCCACCGGGTCGCGCCGGCGTGCGAGAACGCGAGCACGCGGCGGTCCCGCTCGAGCGCGGCGAGCACGGTCTGCACCTCGGTCGTCGCTGCGGCGCGGTCGTCCGCCTCCGCCAGCCAGCTCCGGTCCACGATCTCGTCGAGGTCGAGCGCGCCCACGAGCCGCAGGACGTCGACGATCCCCTCGGCGTCGCGCGCCCGGCGGTCCGGCGAGAGCCGTTGCAGGTCACGCTCGACCGAGGCGATGACCGCCGGGTCGAGCAGCTCGCGGAGCTCGGCACGACCGAGCAGCTCGCCGAGCAGCGTCGAGTCGAGGGACAGTGCGGCCGCCCGACGCTCGGCGAGCGGGGAGTCCCCCTCGTACATGAACGCGGCGACGTACCCGAAGAGCAGCGAGCGCGCGAACGGCGACGGCGTCTCCGTCTCGGTCTCGACCAACCGGATGCGCCGGCCCGCGATGTCGTCGGCGATCCCCAGCAGGGCGGGCACGTCGTACACGTCCTGGAGGACCTCGCGCACGGTCTCGAGCACGATCGGGAAGGTCGGGTACTTCTGGGCGACCTCGAGCAGCTGCGAGGCACGCTGCCGTTGCTGCCAGAGCGGGGAGCGCTGCCCGGGGTTCCGGCGGGGCAGCAGGAGCGCCCGCGCGGCGCACTCACGGAAGCGCGCGGCGAACAGCGCCGACGCCCCGACCTCGTCCGTCACGAGCGCTTCGAGGTCGTCCTGCTCGAACACGAACAGGTCGGCGCCGGGAGGCTCGGCATCGGTCTCGGGGATGCGCACGACGATCCCGTCGTCGGCGGCCATGGCGTCGCCGTCGATCCCGTGGCGCTCACGGAGTCGTGCGGCGACCGCCAGGGCCCACGGCGCGTGCACCTGCATGCCGTACGGCGAGTGCAGGATGAGCCGCCAGTCGCCGAGCTCGTCACGGAAGCGCTCGATCACGAGGGTCGTGTCGTTCGGCACGTGTCCGGTCGCGGCGCGCTGGTCGCGGAGGAAGGTGAGCAGGTTCGTCACGGCCCGTTCGTCGAGCCCGCCGGCGGCGACCCTGGCGCGTGCGTCGTCGTCGGAAGCCCCCTCGACCTCGCGCACGAAGGCCCCGGTGGCACGGCCGAGTTCCGCGGGGCGACCGATGCCGTCGCCCTTCCAGAACGGCACGCGGCCCGGCTGCCCGAACGCGGGGCTGACGATCACCCGGTCGTGGGTGATCTCCTCGATGCGCCAGCTCGTCGCACCCAGCGCGAAGACGTCGCCGACGCGGGACTCGTAGACCATCTCCTCGTCGAGCTCGCCGACGCGCGAGGCCTTCTCGCCGACCATGAACACGCCGAACATGCCGCGGTCGGGGATCGTCCCGCCGCTGGTGACCGCGAGCCGCTGGGCACCCGGACGCCCGGTCAGGGTGCCGTGCACGCGGTCCCACACCAGGCGCGGGCGGAGCTCGGCGAACTCGTCGCTCGGGTAGCGCCCGGTCACGAGGTCGAGCGTGGCCTCGAACGCGGAGCGGGGCAGACCGCTGAACGGGGCGCTCCGCCGCACGAGCTCGAACCAGTGCTCGACGTCGACCGTGTCGATCGCCCCCGCTGCCACGGTGTGCTGCGCGAGCACGTCGAGCGGGTTCGCCGGCACCGAGATCGACTCGATCTGCCCGGCCACCATCCGCTCGACCGTCACGGCGCTGTTGACCAGGTCGGCGCGGTGCTTCGGGAACAGCACGCCGCGCGAGATCTCGCCGACCTGGTGCCCGGCGCGACCGACGCGCTGCAGGCCGCTCGCGACCGAGGGCGGCGCCTCGACCTGCACGACGAGGTCGACCTCGCCCATGTCGATGCCGAGCTCGAGCGAACTCGTCGCGACGACGCAGCGCAGTCGACCGGACTTCAGGTCGTCCTCGATGATGGCGCGCTGGTCCTTCGAGACGGAACCGTGGTGGGCGCGGGCGAGCACCGGCACGACGGCGTCGGAGCCCCCGCCACCGGTCTGCCCGGACGCGCCGATCACCTGCGCCGGGGGCCGCTTCGTGCCCTGCGGTGCGACGGCGTGTGCCGAGGTCCGTGCCGGGGACTGCGGACGCCCGCGCGCGACCGGCAGGCCGTCGTCGGCGGGGGAAGCCCCGGCCGGCACCAGCGCCCCGTCGCCGACGGAACCCGCCGCCGCGAGCACGCGTTCTTCGTGGATCTCGTTCAGCCGTGCCGTCAACCGCTCGGCCAGGCGGCGGGAGTTCGCGAACACGATGGTCGACCGGTGTTCCTCGACCAGGTCGACCACGCGTTCCTCGACGTGGGGCCAGATCGACCCGTTCGTCGGTGACTCGGTCGCGTCCGCACCGACGGGCGGTGCACCGAGCTCGGCCATGTCGTCGACCGGCACGACGACCCGCAGGTCGAACGTCTTCTGCGCCGGCGGGGCGATGATCGACACCGGTGCGCGTCCGCCGAGGAACCGCGCCACCTCTTCCGGGGGGCGCACCGTCGCCGAGAGCCCGATGCGCTGCACGGGCTTCTCGAGCAGGTCGTCGAGCCGTTCGAGCGAGACCGCCAGGTGGGCGCCGCGCTTGGTGGACGCGACGGCGTGCACCTCGTCCACGATGACGGTGTCGACGTTCACCAGGGTCTCGCGCGCCTGCGAGGTGAGCATGAGGTACAGCGACTCCGGCGTCGTGATGAGGATGTCCGGCGGCTGCCGCAGCAGCTTCTGCCGATCGGACGACGGGGTGTCACCGCTGCGGACCCCGACCGTGACGTCGGGTGGTTCGAGCCCGAGGCGCCGTGCGGTCTGGGTGATGCCGACGAGCGGGCTGCGCAGGTTCCGTTCGACGTCGACGCCGAGGGCCTTCAGCGGGGACACGTAGAGCACCCGGGTGCGCTGCTTCGCGGGCGGACGGTCGGTCGAGCTGATGAGTCGGTCGATCGACCACAGGAACGATGCCAGCGTCTTGCCGGACCCCGTCGGGGCGATCACGAGCGCGTGCTGCCCGGTGGAGACGGCGTCCCACGCACCGGCCTGCGCCGGGGTCGGTGCGGCGAAGGCGCCGCGGAACCACTCCGCGGTGGCGGGGGAGAAGCGCTCGAGGACGTCCGTCATGGTCCGTCCCATCCTGCCCGTCACCACCGACAGCGGCCCGTGCGGACGTACCCCTTGACAGAGCGATAGTTACCGATCTATCGTTAACACATCGCGATACGACGAAGACGATTCCGGTCAGACCGTTCGCGAGCCGACTCAGCACGACGGAAGGACGCATCATGCGACCCATGCACAACGACTTCGACACCACCCAGCACCCGCGCGGCCCCCGCTTCGGCGGCCCGCGGCAGCACCACGGCGCCGGCTTCCCCGGCCGCGACCGCGGTGACCACGACCACGGCGGACGCGGCGGTTTCGGCCCCGGCTTCGGTCGCGGCTTCGGACCCGGCTTCGGCGGTCCGGGGTTCGGCGGTCCCGGCTTCGGCCGCGAACGCCGTCGCCGCGGCGACGTCCGCCTCGCGATCCTCGGCCTGCTGGCCGAGGGCCCGCAGAACGGCTACGCCGTCATCAAGACCATCGCCGAACGCACCGGCGGCGCCTGGAAGCCGAGCCCCGGTTCGGTCTACCCGACGCTCCAGCAGCTCGTGGACGAGGACCTCGTCGTCTCCACGGGTGACGGCCGGAAGACGCTCTTCGAGCTCACCGACGCCGGCAAGGCCGAGGCAGAGGCGAAGGCGGACGAGATCGCCGCGGCCTTCGACGCGCCGGGTCTCCCGGACTCGTCCCGCGAGTTCATCGAGTCGCTCCGGAAGACCATGGGCGTCCTGCACATGTACCGCACCAGCGCGACGGAGGAGCAGGCGAAGGCGGCCACCGCCAAGATCGACCAGCTCCGCAAGGACCTCCTGCAGATCCTCGCCGACTGACGTCGGAACCCGTGACGGGAGGCGCGGTGCCAGCTGGCACCGTGCCTCCCGTCCGCATCGTGAGCAGCAATGGTCGAGTCCGCACGTCGGACCCGACCATTTCTGCTCACCAAGCGGGGCGAGCCCGCTGAGTGCGCCTACGCGCCGATGAACGCGGCCACGTCCGCCAGCTCCGCTGCGGACACCGCGTGGGGGAGGCCCTCGTACGTGCGATCCGTGACGGTGGTGTTCGTCGCCGCCCACGCCTGCGTCCGGGCGGTGGCCTCGCCGGGGATCACCGGGTCGAGGTCGCCGTGCCCGAGGAACACCCGGGGCCGGACGGCGGCGACGGCCTCGTCACGCGAGTCCGTCACGCCCGGCACGACGAAGCCGGACAGCGACACCGCGAAGGCGAACGCAGCAGGCCGTGCCCGGAGCAGTTGCAGCGCCATCGACCCACCCTGCGAGAACCCGAGCAGCCCGATCCGCGGGTGCTCGGCCGCGACCGAGTCGATCCACTCGAGGACACCGGCGACGGACTCGTCGACGGGCCCGAGTGCCGGGGAGCCCGGCGAGCCGAGCGGGTACCAGCTGTACCCCTGCCCGAACGGCATCGGCGCACGCAGCGACGCCATGGTCCACGACGGCGGCAGCGCCGGGGCGAGTCCGAGCAGGTCGCGCTCGTTCGACCCCACCCCGTGCATCGTCACGAGCAGCGGGGTCCCCGCACGCTCGGAGGGGCTCCGGGTCCACTGCACGGCATCGCGATCGATCATGTGGACGACAGTAGTTGACGCATCAACCATCCCCAACCCCCGCGCCTTCCGCCGAACTCGCCGCGGTGACTGGTAGACACGGTGCATGGCCTCGTTGCGCACCCCCGACCCCGACTCCGGCTGGCTGTCCGACGAGGAGCTCGCGAACGTCCGCCGTCGACTGCCGATCTGCTACGTCGAGGCGGTGCCCGTCCGCACCGACGGCCTCGGCGTCGTCACCGAGGTGGGCGTGCTGCTGCGCGTCGCCCCGAGCGGTTCCATCGCCCGCACGCTCGTCTCCGGGCGGGTGATGTTCGGCGAGTCGATCCGGACCGCGCTGTTCCGGCACCTCGAGAAGGACCTCGGGCCGATGGCGTTCCCGCAGCTGCCGTCGAGCCCCACCCCGTTCACCGTGGCCGAGTACTTCCCGCTGCCCGGCGCGTCCGTCTACACGGACGAACGGCAGCACGCGATCTCCCTCGCGTACGTCGTCCCCGTGACCGGCACGTGCGAGCCCCGGCAGGACGCCCTCGAGCTGACCTGGATGAGCCCGATGGAGGCGGCCTCCGACGCCGTCACCGACGAGATGGAAGGCGGTCGCGGAGCGCTCCTCCGCGCCGGACTCGCATCGGTCGGCGCTCTCATGTAGCAGCCGACGCCACCCGCACACGACGAAGCCCCCGGATCCGAATCGGACCCGGGGGCTTCGCAGCGCGGTACTGGACCGGCTTACTTGTTGTCGTTCTTGAGGCTGTCGGCCACGCCTGAAGCGGCGTCCTTGACGTTCGTACCTGCCTGCTTGGTGTCGGCCTTGACCTGATCGGTCTTGCCTTCAGCCTTGAGGCGGTCGTTGTCCGTCACGTTCCCGACGGCTTCCTTGGCCTTGCCAGCTGCCTTCGCAGCGGCGTTCTTGACGTCTTCGATCCCAGCCATAGGCTCTCCTTCCGACAGCGGACAGTTCCCCGTCAGTCGCTCGCGCGGCATCCGGTGAAGGAGAACCTACGCCCGTGGAGTGCGTCCGTGCTCAGGCGGCGTGGAGGTTCCCCACGCCGACAGGATCAGCGCGCGGAACCGGCGGGACGGGAGGCGCGGCGCGAGCCACCACGACGGTTGCCGCCCGACTCGGTGCCGGACCCACGACCGGCGGCGTAGCCGCCCTCCGAGGACCACACCGGAGCGGACCCGCCGCGGACGGTGTCGCTCGACGCGCGACGGCTGCCACCACTGCGGCGACCGCCGGACGCGGCACCCGAGCGCTGCCCACCGGCGGAGCCGGTCGACGCGCCGGCGCCGGCCTCGGCGGGACGACCGCCGCGACGCCCTGCACCGGACGACCCGGAAGCCGAGCCGGTGCGCGCGGGCTGCGCCGCGCCTCCGGGACGACCGCCGCGACCACGGCGACGGCCGCCGCCCGCGTTGTCGGACTCGGTGGTGCGCTGCTTGGGCTGGCGCTGCTGCTGTGCCGGCTGCTCCGGGGCGACGTGGCGGACCGGAGCGACCTCGCCGACCAGCTCCGTGACGGCGGGGGAGTTCGCCGTGACCTGCTGCGGCGTGACCTTGATCGCGGCCGCACGCATCATCTGCGCGACGTCGCGACGCTCGGCGGGCATCGTCACGGTGACGACGTCGCCGGACGAACCGGCGCGGGCGGTGCGGCCCGAGCGGTGCAGGTACGCCTTGTGCTCGGTCGGCGGGTCGACGTGGACGACGAGCTCGACGTGGTCGACGTGCACACCGCGGGCGGCGACGTCGGTGGCGACGAGCACGAGGGCCTCACCGGAGGAGAACTTCGCGAGGTTCCGCTCACGGGCGCCCTGCGACAGGTTGCCCTGCAGGTCGACGGCCGGGATGCCCTGGCTGCTGAGCTGCTTGGCGAGGCGCTTGGCGTGGTGCTTCGTGCGCATGAAGAGGATGCGACGACCGGTGCCGCTCGCGAGCGTCCGGACGAGGTCCTTCTTCGCGTCGGCGTCGGCGACCTCGAACAGGTGGTGGGTCATCGCCTCGACGGGGCTGTTCGCCTCGTCGACCGAGTGCATGACCGGGTTGTGCAGGAACTTCTTGACGAGCTTGTCCACGCCGTTGTCGAGCGTGGCGGAGAACAGCAGACGCTGCCCCTGCTCGGGCGTGGCCTGCATGATCTTGGTCACACCGGGGAGGAAGCCCATGTCGGCCATGTGGTCGGCCTCGTCGAGGACGGTCACCTCGATGTCGCCGAGGTTGACGTGGCCCTGCTGCATGAGGTCGGCGAGACGGCCGGGGCACGCCACGACCACGTCGACGCCGCCGCGCAGCGCGTCGACCTGACGACCCTGCCCGACGCCGCCGAAGACGGTCGTGGTGTTCAGGCCCATGGCCTTGGCGAGCGGGGCGAGGGCGACGTCGATCTGGGTCGCGAGCTCACGGGTGGGGGCGAGCACCAGGGCACGGGGCCGGCCGGCGCGGCGCTTGCGGCCACTCGCGGCGAGGCGGGCGACGAGCGGGATCGCGAACGCGATCGTCTTGCCGGAGCCGGTGCGGCCACGGCCGAGCACGTCCTTGCCCTGCAGGGAGTCGGGGAGCGTGTCCTCCTGGATGGGGAACGCGGTCTCCTTGCCCTGGTCGGCGAGGACGGCGACCATCGGCGCGGGGACGCCGAGGTCGGAGAAACGGATGTCTTCGTTGGTCATGGTGACCTTTCCAACCGGAGTGCTCCGGCTGTGGTCGCGCTTGCGAGGCAGCGCGCGGGCGGGATGCGCGCCAACGGGTGTGGCTGGCGCAGTCGCCGCAGCAGAGAAGCCTGGCACCTTCGGGAGGTGCTCGATCATCGGTCCGTGGACCGGGAGTTCGGGGGCGTCCGTACGACGCACGAGGCGATCGGCGCCTCGAGTACGTCCAGCATAGCGTGCGCGGGTCGGATCCCCCAGGCCGAGGTGTCCGCCGGCTCGTGCGAGGATGCACCGGTGCGCACCAGAACCGTCCTGCTGACCGTCGCGACGGCCCTCGTCGCCGTCCTGGGGACGGCGTCCTGCGCCGCCGCGGTGCCCACCGCGTCGTACCGGAACCTGCCCACCTCGGGCGTCCCCGACTACCAGCTGGGCGGCTCGTACGCGCCGCCGGCAGGTGTCACGATCGTCGAGCGCGACAGCACCGCACGCCCGGCGGCGGGGAAGTACTCGATCTGCTACGTCAACGGCTTCCAGACCCAGCCGGAGGACGCCGCGATGTGGAAGCGGGACCACCCGACGGCGATCCTCCGCGACCGATCGGGCAAGCCGGTGTCCGACCCGGGCTGGCCGGACGAGATGTTGCTCGACACGACGACCGCTGCGAAGCGCGCGACGATCGTGCGGGTCCTGACGAAGTCCGTCGCCCGGTGCGCCGATCGCGGGTTCGCCGCCGTCGAGTTCGACAACCTCGACTCGTGGACGCGCTCGAAGGGGAAGCTGACGCGGTCCGGGAACCTCGCACTCGCCGCCGCGCTCGTCCGTCTCGGGCACGGCGAGGGGCTCGCGGTCGGGCAGAAGAACACGCCGCAGCTCGGCGCGTCCGGGCGGAAGCAGACCGGATTCGACTTCGTGGTCGCCGAGGAGTGCTTCGTCTACCAGGAGTGCGGCGAGTACACGAAGGCGTACGGCAAGCGGGTCATCGACGTCGAGTACTCGGACAACAGCGAGCAGCCGTGGTCATCGGTGTGTGCCTCGGCGAAGCGGCCGGCGATGACGATCCTGCGCGACCGGGACCTCGTGACGCCGTCGAGCGACGACTACGTGTTCGAGCGCTGCTGACGCAGCGCGCCGGACGCGGAAGGCCGCGGCACTGTGCGAGGTTCCACGTGCCGTGGGACGCGCGCGGCATCGCACGCCGCGCGGAACCTCGCACACTGCGGCGCGGCGCGCCCTGACGCAGCGCCCGCGCCCGCGCCCGCGTCAGGCGGGCCAGGCGTCCCGCAGGGCGGCAGCGGCCTGGTCGGCGGACAGCCCCGCGGCCCGTGCGGCGGCAGCGAGGGCACGGGCGGCATCGGTCACCGACGACGGCACCTCGGCCGGTCGGATCACCCGGGTTCCGGCGCCGCGTGCGGTCTGCACGAGCCCGGCCTCTTCCAGCAACTGGTACGCCCGCGCGACCGTCCCGGCGGCGAGCCCGAGCTCGTCCGCGAGTCCACGGACGCTCGGCAGCCGTTCACCGTCCACGAGGTACCCGGCGCTGATCTGCGCGGCGATCTGGGACCGGACCTGCTCGAACGGCGGGATGCGCCCTCCGGCGTCGATCGCGACGAGACCCGACATGTGCTCCACCCTAGAAGTCGTACTGCTCGCCGACGGGGATCGGGACCGCGACGGTGTTGCCCGGAGGCGCGAGCGGGCACGCCCACGCCGGGTCGTACGCGCACGACGGGTTGTAGGCGAAGTTGAAGTCGAGGACGAGCTCGCCGTCGTCGCCCCCGAGGTCCGCGCCCTTGATCGTGTCGACGAGGTAGCGTCCGCCGCCGTAGGTCCCGCGGGCCTTGCCGGCGCTCGAGTCCTTGACCGGGATGAACACGCCGCCCGCGTAGCCGCCGTGCGACCACACGTCGAGCGAACCGATGCCGGCCAGGGTCACGACGCCGAGCCGGTCGAAGTGCACGATGCCGTCGGTGCCCGTCTCGACGTCCATCGCGAGGGGCTCCGCCGGCTCGATCCGGGCACGGAAGCGCCACGACGGGTCGTAGTCCGGGACGGGCAGGGACTCGAAGTCGCGGGCGTCCTCGTCGAGGAGCGGGCTGGCCGGGTGCTCGCCGAACATCGCGTCACGGGTCTCGCGCCACAGCGCGTGGGCGGTCTCCGGGTCGTTCGTCGCCCGCACCCGTCGGTACAGGTCGAAGGTCATCCGCCGCCAGTCCACGGTGGCGAGCGTGCTGTGCACGCGATCGTCGGTTGCCGGCTCATGCGTCTGGCTCACGGTACGAGCGTACGCCCTGCCTGGAGGAACGGCGCGGGTCCGGCGGTCAGGCCGCGGCTCGTCGGGCGCGCCGCCAACCGGGCGCGAGGGCGCGCATCCGCAGCGCGCGCCACTGCCAGATCACCCACATCCCCGGCCAGAGCAGGACTCCGAGCACCGCGGGCCGCATCCGGTACGAGAGCCGGTCGACGAGGAGCGTCCGACCGTCCCCGAGGTCGACGGTCGCCATCCGGTGCTGCATCGACATCCGTCCGAACAGCCCGCTCGTGCCACCGCCGTTGTCGCGTTGCACGGGCACACCGCGCACCTCGTACAGGTCGAGGTCGACGTGCGTGTCGCCGCTCGGGACCACGCCGAAGGCGCTCGCGGTGATCGGGTGCGGCTCGCCCGGCACCCAGCGCACCGGGAACCCCTGCGGATCGCGCGACCGGTAGACCAGGAACGGCTTCGTCACGGCGACCATCACCGCCGGGGACAGCAGGGCGTCACGCACGGCGTCGACCGGTGCGTCGAGGGTGATCCGGATGCCCACGTGCATGCCGCGAACGCTACTCGGACCCGGTGGACGAGCGGCGGGCCCGGCGGCAGGCGTGCCGGACGGCATCGCGTCAGGCGTGCCGGGCGGATCGGCGTCGAGCGCCCTCGGCGCGGTCGTGCCGACGGAGCCGTTCGGCGAGGGACAACCGCACGGTCGGCCACTCCGACGCGATCACGGAGAACACCACGGTGTCCCGCAGCGTGCCGTCACGGCCGATCGAGTGGTTCCGGAGCACGCCGTCCTGCTTCGCACCGAGTGCCGCGATGGCCGTGCGGGACTGGAGGTTGTGCCAGTGGGTCCGGAACTCGACCGCGATGCACTGCCAGACGTCGAACGCGTGCGAGAGCATGAGCAGCTTCGCCTCGGTGTTGATGCCCGTGCGCTGCGTCGACCGCGACAGGAACGTCGCACCGATCTCGACCCGGCGGTTGCCCGTGTCGGGGTTGAGGAACGTCGTCGACCCCACGACCCGGCCGGTCGGGCGGTCGCGCACCGCGAACGGCACCATCCGTCCCGCTGCCTGCTCGGCGAGCCGCCGGTCGATCTCGTCGTCGACCTGCGCCGGAGCGGGGATCGAGGTGTACCAGGTGCGCCACAGATCGCCGTCCGCGACCGCCGCCCGCAGGTCGTCCGCGTGCTCGGAGCCGAGGGGCTCGAGCGTCACGCGGTCGCCGGTCAGGGTGGGTGCGGGGGCGATCTCCATGGCAACAGATCCTACGGTCGCCGACCCTGACGAACCCCGGACGGCGGAGCACCTGTGGAAAGGATCAGGGACCCGCCGACGGCTATCGTGTCGCAGGTGGCAGCACGCACGCAGGAGAAGTACCAGGTCCGCTTCGCATGGGGGACCGGCGGCGCCGCGCGGATCGCCCCGGGGACGCACCTGGTCGTCTGGGTCGACGTCCTCCCGGCGTCCGCGGCGCACGACGGACCCGCCCGACGACGGGCGCTCCGCGCGGTCGCCGCGCAGGTGCCGGACGGTCCGGAGGTCGTGCTCGGCCACCTCGGCAACGCGACGGCGGTCGCGGGACGCGTGACGCGCCTCCAGGCCGAACGCGGTGACCGCTGCGTCGTCGCGATCGTCGCCGCCGGACGCCACCACGCACCCGGTGACGACGCCGCGGAAGCGGCGGGCGAGGCCGCGGACGTGCCGGACGCACCGGACTTCGCGGTCGAGGACCTGCTCGCGGCCGGCGCCGTCGTCGACGCGCTCGCCGAGGTCGGGATCGACCACACCTCGCCCGAGGCGGCGGCCGCCTGTGCGGCGTACACGGGACTGCGGCGGGCGGTGAAGCACCTGGTCAGCGCGTCCGAGGCGGCCGCGGCGCTCGAGCCCGCCGACGTGCACGCGGCGCTCGCGGTGGACGGCCAGCTGGAGACCCTGCGGGAATCGAGTTCGCGCGCGTAGCGTTCGACCTCCACATCCGGTACCCCGCCGGACCGCAGAGCGAAGGAGCGTGCCGTGAAGGCAGTCGTCGGAGACACCGTGATCGCCGAGGCCTCGCAGGAGGACCTCATCCAGATCGAGGGCAACTGGTACTTCCCGCCGTCGAGCGTGAAGAGCGAGCTGTTCACCGAGAGCCCCACCCAGTACCACTGCCCGTGGAAGGGCGACACGCAGTACTACACGGTGAACGTCGACGGGCAGGCGCTGCAGGACAACGCCTGGTCGTACCCGACGCCCATCCCGTCGTCGTTCGACCGCGTCGGCAAGGACTACTCGGGCTACGTGGCGTTCTGGAAGGGCGTGCGCGTCGTCGACTAGTCGGCGCCGACTCGCCGGCGCCGACTCGCTCAGCCGGCCAGCGTCAGCACGATGAGCGCCACGTTGAGCGCGACGATCACCAACGCGATGACCCCCGCGACGACGCGGGTGGTCATCGCGTTGACGTCTGCACCCATCACGCTGCGGCGGGACGTGTAGACGACCAGCGGCACGATCGCGAAGGCGATCCCGAAGCTCAGCACGACCTGGCTCACCACGAGCAGCATCGTCGCGTCGGCGTTCACCGCGAGCAGGACGATGGCGGGCACGAGCGTGACCAGCCGTCGGGCCAGCAGTGGGATCCGCACGTGCAGCAGTCCCTTCATGATCTCGGCGCCGGCCATGCAGCCCACCGAGGTCGAGGCGAGCCCCGACGCCAGCAGCCCCACCGCGAACAGCACGCCCACGACCGGTCCGACGTGCTCGGCGATCGCCCGCTGCGCTCCGGGGATCGAGTCCGTGTCGGCGACCCCGGGCAGCGTCGCCGCCGCGAGGACGAGCATGCAGATGTTCACCCCGCCGGCCACCAGGAGCGCCAGCCCCACGTCCCAGCGCGTCGCGACGAGCACCCGACGACGCTCCGGGCCCGCCGGGACGTCGCCGTGCCGGTCGCGCGCCAGGGCGGAGTGCAGGTAGACCGCGTGCGGCATCACCGTCGCGCCGAGCATCGAGGCGGCGAGCATCACCGACTCGGACCCCTCGAACCGCGGGACGAGCCCCGAGACGAGCTCGCCCGGTGACACCTGCGCGAACAGCAGCCCGGCGCAGAACCCCACCGTGAGGATCGCGAGCATCGCCGTCACCACGGCCTCGAACGTCCGGGTGCCGCGGTGGCTCTGCAGGGTGAGGATCGCCATCGAGACCACGCCGGTGATCACCCCGCCGGCGACCAGCGGCAGCCCGAAGAGCAGGTGCAGCGCGAGTGCGCCGCCGATGACCTCGGCGATGTCGGTCGCGGCGGCCACGACCTCGGCCTGCGCCCAGAACAGCAGTCGGGGCGTGCGCTTCATCCGCAGGCCGAGGTGCTCCGGCAGGGACTTGCCGGTGACGACGCCGAGCTTGGCGGAGAGGTACTGCACGACGACCGCGCTGGCGTTCGCGGCGACGAGGACCCAGAGCAGCAGGTAGCCGTACTTCGCGCCCGCGGTGAGGTTCGCGGCGACGTTGCCGGGGTCGACGTAGGCGATGGCGGCCACGAACGCGGGGCCGAGCAGGGTCAGGCCGGCCGCGCGCTTCCGAGGCGTGGTCGTCTCGGCGGGACGGGCAGCGGTGTCGGTCATGCACACAGCATGCCAGAGGATTCGGCGCGCCGAATCCTTGTTTTCGTGACACATGCGATCGGCCCGGGCCGGAGCCACGAGCAGGCCAGGAGGCGCGGGTCGGCTCAGACCGCCGCGCGTCGGGCCCGGTGCGCCCGCACCTTCGCCCGGTTGCCGCACCGCTGCATCGAGCACCACCGGCGTGTGCCCCCGCGCGACGAGTCGTAGAAGACGAGGCCGCAGTCGTCTGCCGAGCAGCGGCTCAACCGCGTCGGCTGTCCGTCCGCGGCGACGTCGTCGAAGCCGACCTCGGTGAACAGGGCCACGGCGTCCCGTGCGACGCTCGACAGCGCCTGGGCGAGCCGCACCCGGTTCGCGCCCGCACGACGACGGCCACCGGGCAGGCTCGGCGGCACGTCCGGCAGCGCGGCGAACAGGTTGACCGTGTCGATGTCGTCCGGCGCCGGGCGCGTGCGACCCGTCCCGGCGCGGAGGCCGGCAGCCACCGCGGTCCGTTCCGCCGCGGTCGAGGCCGGACCCGGAGCCGCGGCGACGGCCAGTCGAGCGATCGCTGCACGGAGGGCCCGCGCGTCCTGCAGCTCGCGGGCGGTCGCGCCGACGTCGATCGGCTCGGTGTGGTCGCTCAGCCACTCGTCGAGGTCGGCCGGTGTCGCGAGCAGTTCGCCGAGCTGCGCCCGCGGACGTCGACCGTCCGGGTCGTCGGCGAACCCGCCGGTGTGCGCGAAGTCGAGGGCGATCCGTCCGGCGTCGAAGAACCACGTGGAACCGGTGTCCGTGCGGATGTGCTGCCCCGTGTGCATCCGCCCAGGCTAACGGGTTACCGGCGCGCCTCCGCATGCGATCGGCATCATGCGGTAGCTCGGCTGGCCTCCGCCGCTCGGCGCTCCCACGCGATGACGTTCCGGGCGTCGAACCGGCGGGAGCACTTCGCGCACGCCAGCGGCCGGGTCGGGGTGCGGTAGCGGAAGTGCTCGTGCCCGGCCGGACACGTGCCGATCCACGGTGCGAGCTCGCTCGCCACGGGGCCGTCGTACAGGCGCGAGCCCGTGTAGCCGAGTGCCTTCGCCGTCCGGCGCCACGTGGGTCCGTGGCCGGCGCGGGCCCCGGCCAACGCGTGCGCGATCTCGTGCAGGAGCACCTGGTCGACGTCGTCCTCGGAGAACCGCACGGCGAGGTGGCGGCTCACCGTGATGCGCTTGCGGGCGAAGTCGCACTGGCCCGCCCGGGTCTTGGCGTGGTCGAACCCGAACGACCAGCTGCCCGCCCCGAGGTGTGCCGTCATCAGGTGTTCGGCGCGGGACCGGACGGCCTCGAGCGTCGTCACCGTTCGTCGTCGCCGGGTTCGTCGCGCCCGGCCTGGCCCTTCTGCGCGGCACGTGCGGCGATGCGGCCCCAGAGTTCGTCCGCCTCGGTCCGGGCGGCGTCCGGCGCACCGAGGACCCGGCGGCGCACCGTCGGGGTCTGCTGCACGGGCTCCGGAGCGCGGGGTGCGGCCGGTTCGTCCTCGTCCGCGCGGCGTGCGGCGACGTCGCGGGCGGTGCGCGGCTTGTCCTCGGCCGGGGGCTGCGCGACCGAGGCCCGGAGCGCTGCCTCGACCGCCGTCCGGAGCGCCTCGGTGCGCTCCGACGGCGCACCGGCCTGGCGGAACGCCTGGTACGCCCGGGACAGCGCGGCACGGGCCTCGTCGAAGCGGGAGAGCTCGAACAGCGACCAGCCCTCGAGCTCGGCCGCTGCGCCCTCGAGCTCCGGCCACTCCTCGGTCCGGGCGGTGTCCCGTGCCAGGGCCGACTCGGTCGCGGCACGCTCGTACCGCCCCAGGTCGTGCAGGACGTGCGCGCGACGGATCCGTGCGGAGACCTTGTCCGAGCGCTCCCCCGTGAACATCGTCAGGCGGAAGACCTCCTCGGCGATGACGAGCGACTCGTCGAGCCGACCGAGCAGGCGGAGGAGCTCGGCACGCTCCGCGAGCGCGTCGGTGCTGCGGCTCTGCCCGAGGTCGCGCAGCCGCTGCTGGACGGCGTCGGCGTCGACCGCGGGGCGCAGGCTGATCGGAGCGAAGGTGCTGCCGGGGCTCACGCCGGCCGTCACGGGCGCCGCATGACGCGGTTCCCGGGCGCGGTCGGTGCGGTCGGGCTGCTGGCGGTCGTCGGGCGGGAGGGACATCGGTTCGAGGGTAACCGCGCCGCCCCGAGAGCGAGCGGTGCCACGCGCACGGGGGTCACGCTCGTGTCGCCCGCGGGGACGAGGACGGCCCGCCGTGCGGGTGCACGACGGGCCGTCCGGGACGATCTGGTCGGGTCAGGACATCCCGCTGGCCGAGACGGCCGAGATGAGGATGGCCACCACGAACGCGATCGCCGCGACGACCGCGAGGATGATCGCGAAGACACCCCAGCCGCGTCCGCGCTTCGTGACCGCGGCGACGATGCCCTGCACGATCGCCCACAGGCCGAGCGCCGAGCCGAGGTAGAACAGCAGCGACCCGGTGACGGCGCTCGACGACGTGGTGAGCGCCATGATGTCGGAGTCGCTCGGGGTCGCCCCGCCGTTCTGCACGGACTCGCGGAACGCCTCGGAGCCGCCGAAGACGCCACCGAACAGTGCACCGCCGATGATGCCGACCACGAGCGCGGCGACGGCCACGACGAACGCGATGACACCGACGGTCTTCTTCTTGGCCTTCGGCTCCTCGTAGCCCTGCCACGAGGGGGCACCGGCGCTCGCCGGAGCCGCCGCGTAGGGCTGCTGGCCGTACTGGGGCTGCCCGTGCTGCGGCTGCCCGTACTGGCCCTGCTGCTCGGCGTACTGCGTCGACCCGTACTGCGGGGTCTCGCCCTGCGGGGCCTGGTGCTGCTGGGCCTGTTCGCCCCAGCGCGGCGCGTCGGCCTGCGGGGCCGGCTCGCCGTACTGCGGCGTGGAGGCGGGAGCGGGGTCGACCCGCTCGCCGTAGCGCGGCTCGTCGGCCGAGGGAGCGGGCTGCTGCGGCGCTCCGCCCCAGCTCGGCGCCTGGCCGTCGCCCGTCCGGTCCTCGTTGCTCCGGTCGTCGTTCGTCATCAGGGATCCCCTTGCTCGGTCGCGCACCTGCGCGGTCGTTCAGACCCATCCTGGCAGGCGGACCCTCCGCGTGCGCGGCATCCGCCCGATCGCACGGCGACCGTCGGCCCGACCCGCGGTCGCGCGTCAGCCGCCGAAGACGCTCCGGTTCGGCTCCGGCGACGCCACGGCGGTCTGGTCCGTGACGATCGGCGCCCCGGCGATGAACGCCCGCAGCTCCGCCCCGTGCACGACCTTCGCCGGCATCGGGTCGGAGGAGTACCGACGAGGCATCTCCGCCACGGGCAGGTCCGTCGGCGACCCGAGCAGCACGATGTTCCCGAACCGCCGGCCCTTGAGCATCCCGGTGTCCGCGACGGCCGCCACCGACGGCAGCACCGCCTGCAGCGTCGACGCCTGCCCCCGGGCGAACGCGAGCCCGGCCCCGTCCGCCACGTTCACGGCCACGATGCCGGTGGGCGACAGGAACTCCGCGACCTCGCGGTAGAACTCGATGCTCGTCACGTGCGCGGGGATCTGCGAGCCGCCGAACACGTCCACCACGGCCAGGTCCACCGTGCCCCGCAGTCCGGCGGGGAGCTTGCCGAGGACCTCGCGGGCGTCGCCGTACCGCACCCGGATCGAGGCCCCGCGGGGGAAGGGCAGCGCGTCCCGCACGTGGTCGACGAGGTCCCGCTCCAGCTCGATGACCTGCTGCCGGGAGCCCGGCCGCGTGACCGCGACGTACCGGGGGAGCGTCAGGGCCCCGGCGCCGAGGTGCAGCGCCGTGACCGGGCCGTCCGGGAGCAGGTCGATGGCGTGCCCGATCCGCCGGATGTACTCGAACGCCAGGTGCGTCGGGTCCTCGAGGTCGACGTGCGACTGCGGCGTGCCGTCCACCACGAGCGTGAACGACCCCGGGCGGTGCCGGTCCGGCTCGACCACCGCGTACCCCGCACCGATCCGGAACCCGTCGAACGCATCAGCCATGGCACCAATCGAACACCACCGCGATCACCACCCGCGTCCCCACCCCTGGTTGGTGTGCCCGCCGACGCCGTCGAACGAGGCTGGTACCACCGGCCGGGAGACGCCCGCCGGACCTCCTCGGAAGGCGGACACCATGTCGGTCCAGCTCCTCGTGAACATCCTCGTCGGCATCGCCCTGGTCGCGTTCCTCGGGTACCGCCAGGCGACCTGGCAGTACCTCGACCCGGCGCGCATCTGGCGCACGCCGCTCATCATGGCGATCGTCGGCGTGGTCGTCCTCGCCCAGACGAAGGCGACGATCACGACCACCGACGTCGTGTTCCTCGGGATCGAGGCGCTCATCACGATCGGGGTCGGCCTGACCATGGGCAGCATCACCCGCTTCCGCACGGTCGGCACCCCGGACGCCAAGGGCCGCACGATCCAGTCCCGCACGGGTGCGCTCGGCGCGGTGCTGTGGATCGTCCTCATCGCCGTCCGCATCGGTCTCGACGTGCTCGGCGGCCACCTCGGCGCGCACCTGCTCACGTCGACCGGCACGATCCTGCTCGTCCTCGCACTGAACCGCGCCGCACGCGCCGTCGTCATCGACGGCCGCATCCCCCGCGGCGACCGCCAGCCGCGCGGCATGATGGTCCGGTGACCCTGCTGACCGGCCAGGACGAGACCGACCTCCCCGGAGGCCGGTCCCGTTCGGGCGCCGCCTGGGGGCTCAACGCCCTCGGCATCGCGATCGTCGCGTTCTGGTTCGTGAAGAACGGCATCGCCCTGCAGCACCCCGCGTGGGTGTGGGTGCTCGGCGCGGTGGCGCTCGCCGCGTGGGCGCTCCGCGAGTTCGGTCGCACACCCCGGCTCCTCGTCGTCGCCGGGGTCCTGATGATCGCCGCGGGCACCCTGACGGTGGTGCCGACGGACTCGCTCATGATCGTCCCCGTGATCGTCGGGATCGTCCTGCTCGGCGCGAACCTCCGCGTCCCGGTCTGGGCGGCATCCGTCGCCGCACTCGCCGCGATCGTGGTCGTCGCGGTGTCCGCCTCGATCGAGCACGCCTCGGTCCAGTTCGTCCTCGGGACGAGCGGTGGCATGCTCCTGGGCGTCCTCATCGGCTTCAGCCGTCGGCAGTTCCGCATCGCGGCGGAACGGGCGCGCGAGGCCGAGCGGGACCAGCAGCGCGCCGAACTCCTCGCGGACCGGTCCCGCGCCGCCCGGGACATCCACGACGTGCTCGCGCACTCCCTCGGCGGCCTGGTGCTCCAGCTCGACGCGGTCGAGGCCCTGCTCGAGGCCGGCCGGGTCGACGACGCCACGAAGCGCGCCGCCGAGGCCCGCGCGCTCGCCGCGGACGGCCTGGCCGAGGCGCGACGTGCGGTGCACGCCCTGCGGGACGACGCCGAGACCGAGACCGACGCCGAGGCGGACGCGGGCCGGTCTACGGTCCCGCACCGTGCCTCCCGTCCGACCACCGACCCCGCGACGGGCCTGGCGGCCCTCGTCGACGCGCACCGGTCGTTCGGCGGCGAGATCGTGACGCAGGGCGACACAGCGCTCACCGACCTCGATGCGGCCCACCGCGCCGCCGTGGTCCAGGTGGTCCGGGAGGCGCTCAGCAACGCCCGCAGGCACGCCCCCGGCCGCCCCGTGTCCCTGTCCGTCATCCGGGACGGCGACGCCGTGGACGTGGTCGTCGCGAACCCGCTGTCCGGCGGCGGCCACGGTCTGCTCGGGATGCGCGAACGCTTCGCGGAGCTCGGCAGCGGCGCCGCGGTCGAGGCGGACCGGTCGGACGACGAGTTCGTCGTGGCGATGCACCTGCCGGTCGACGAGCTGGCCGCCGAGGGGGACCGCCCGTGACCATCCGCGTCCTCGTCGTCGACGACCAGGCCATCGTGCGCGACGGGCTGGTGACGGTGCTCTCGCTCGTGGACGACCTCGAGGTCGTCGGCGAGGCGTCGGACGGGGCCGAGGCGGTCGCCGCGGTCGAGCGGGAGTCCCCGGACGTCGTGCTCATGGACCTCCGGATGCCCGGCGTCGACGGCCCGACGGCGACGGCACGCATCACCGAGGGACACCCCGGGGTCGCCGTGCTCGTCCTCACCACGTTCGCCGACGACGAGTCGATCCTGACCGCGCTGCGGGCCGGCGCGCGCGGGTACCTCACCAAGGACGCCGGTCGCGGCGAGATCGCGACGGCGATCCGTGCGGTGGCGTCGGGGCAGTCGACGTTCGACGCCACCGTGGGCGCCCGGCTCGTCGCCCAGCTGGCCGGCGGCACCGGGCCCGCGCCCGTCGCGACGCCGGACCCGACCGAGTCGCTCCGCGCACGCTTCCCGACGCTCACCCCGCGCGAGGCGGACGTGCTCGGGCGCATCGCCGAGGGCCGGTCGAACCCGCAGATCGCCGCCGAGCTCTTCCTCACCGTGCCCACCGTGAAGTCCTACGTGAACCAGGTGTTCACGAAGCTCGGCGTCCGCACCCGCGCGGAGGCCGTCGCCCTCGTCCTGCGCTGACCCGGGTCCGCGGTCCCGACCGGCCGGTCCACCCGGCGCAGGTGAATGCGTGCACATGCACCACCAGCGGACGCCAAGGGTCGTCGCCTACCGTTCACCGGGTCGTCACCTCGGTGCGTCGATCCGCGCAGTGCCCCACACCTCGCGCGCTTCCGCACCCCGCTCGTGACCGCGGCGCGACCGTCCGGCACCCCCACTGCCCCTCGTGTGCGCGCCGTCGGCGTGCGCCGGGCTCCCCGCTCTCCTGCGCGCCGCCCGTGGTCCGCCCGCCGTGACCATTGAACACATTGCGTGCGCTATGTAAAATATGAGCACGAACGGACCCGATCCCACGAGGAGTCGACCCGCATGACCGACACCATGAGCGTGCCCACGTACCGCCGCGCCACCGCGAGCCGTCCCGCGGTCGCCACCCGCGCCTCCCGTCCGTCCACCCACACCGAGCGCGAGCACGCGCCGACCTGGATGCGTGCGGTGGGTGCGGTCCTGCTGGTGGGCGGGCTCGGGCTGACCGCAGCGGTGCTCGGATGGCCGGGCGACGCTCCGGAGACGGCGCTGCTGGTGCCGGCGCTCGTCGGCGTCGCGGTCGGGTTCCTGCTCCTCGTCGCCCGCTCGGGGTGGACGGTGACGGACACCCACGTCGTCCTGCGCTTCCGGCCGCTGCCCGCGCGACGGATCGCCCGCGACCGGATCACCGACGTGCGACTCGTCGAGGCGGACGCGTCGACGTACGGCGGCATCGGGCTCCGGATCGGACGCGGCGTCCGCGCGCTCATCCTCACGCCGGGCCTCGGGATCGAGTTCACCGACGACCGCGGACGTGTCACGTTCGTGCGGACGCGGCAGCCCGAGGCGGCGTTCCGCGCCCTGCGCTGACGGGGGAGGCGCGTCCTGCGCTGGCGGGCGTGGCCGGGCTGCGGAGCAGGGAATACCCACGCTGTCCACCGGCTTATACACGGCACTGCCGAATTCGGTCAAGCCAGGACTGGACATCCGCGACGAGCCCGACCTATGATGGCAGTTCGCGCTCCCTGGCATCCGTGTCGTCATATTGCGGTCGACGCAGCGTTCTTCCAGAACGTGCCCTGGTGGTGCCGGTCCCGTATATGTCGGCGGGTCCCGTCCACCCAGATCATCGCACACGTGCACAGCTCACCGGCCGTCGCGTGATCGCGTGTCTTCGAGGGGTGCGCTGAAGCGTCAATCCACTCACCTACGTGCTGCTCGTCAGTACCGGCCCGACGGGGCCTACCGGAGGTCAAACCCTTGGCTGCTGCGCCCAACGCATCCACCAACCCCAAGAACGGTCGCAACCACTCGCG
>Ga0308167_1000213_pt1 | contig 126750 bp, 101 predicted proteins | sample PhyCR1_2_FD_202138 | JGI IMG/M metagenome (GOLD analysis project Ga0308167, IMG submission 202138) | Phyllosphere microbial communities from UC Gill Tract Community Farm, Albany, California, United States - DLSLRC.R1 | ecosystem: Host-associated > Plants > Phyllosphere > Unclassified | place...
CAAACCTCGTCAGAATTTGCAGGATTCAACACGTAATATGCCCGTTCCTTGCAAATCCCTCAACCCTGATACAGCATCAAAGCCTTACGTCACGCGGCTCTACCAATTGTTCAGGGCCGACTATTTATTTGGAGGGTTAGTCGTGAAGGATGATGTATTTTAATAAAATGTCTGCTTGATCAATCAGGTATTTTCTTTCGATGACGAGCGCGATTTTTAGTAATATGACAGATGAAATACCACATAATCTTGCTGTTTATTTTTAAATATTACAATCACGAACAATACTGTGTGGTATAGGGGGTCCGCGAAAGCATTTTTCAGTGCGAGAGATATTAAATAGAATATGGCCACTGTCGAAATACGTTGTGCGGATGCATTGCCATGTCTCGGAATAAGATTGTGAACCTTGGCACTCAACACATTTTCATAGCGGCAAATTTTCAGCGTAGAATGCGTCTGCCGCCGCGCTGCCAGCGCGCTTTTGGTTCTACGACAACGATGCACGTCGATCTCCTCACTCTTTATTTGCTTGCGATCGGAACGCTTCTGGCCAGTGCTGGAATGACGTATTGGGAGCATCTTACGCATCCCAAACGCAGTAAGGAGTTGCGCGTTCTGGCAGGCGCTTATACGACGTTGGCGATCGGGTGTGCGGCCGCAGTCTTGCGTCGCGTATTATCAGGGGAAGCGGGTGTCGCCGGCGCTGCGATAAGCAATCTGCTTATTGTTGGTGGTTATTTGCTAATTCTTCATGGCGTTGCATTGATGCATGGACGCCAATATCGTGTTGTATCCCTGGGGATGCTGGCGCTGCTGGCGTTGACGTGGGCTGTCGCCGGCGTTCAAGGCCAGGCTGTAATGTGGGCATACGTCAGCGCGTTCCCTATTGCGGTGGCGTCGGGCCTGACAGCACGGGAATTCCTTCGAGACGATGGCACCAAATTGGCACCATCAAGATATATCGTTGTTGTGGTAACCGCTATTCACGCGCTTTTCTATATATTCAGGGCGTGTATTCTGCCGTGGCTTGCTGTGCCGTTTGGTGTGCATTTCTTATCGATCGCCGGAAAGGTGACGATGTATGAGGGTGTTCTATATTCCGTGGTGCTGCCGATGGCAATGCTCCGATTGGTGCGTGAAGAATCGCATAGCCAGTTATTGCAGGATTCGCAGACAGACTACCTGACCCGTCTTGGGAATCGCCGGTGGTTTTTCGAGGAAGGTGAACGGATCATTCGTGAACATACGGCCAAGGGACAAGCCGATCGACCTACTGCTTTGCTGGTTTTCGATCTCGACCATTTCAAAGGGATCAATGACCAGTTTGGTCATAAGACGGGCGATGAAGTCTTGCGAGCGTTTGCCGAGACGGTGCAGGAGGTTGCGCCTTCGCGTACCGTGCTTGCGCGAATCGGTGGCGAAGAATTCGCCATGTTGTTGCCTGGGTATGAAACGTTCCGGGCGAGAGAGGTAGGCGAATCTGTCGCACGGCGCTTTGCCGAGTCCGTTTCCGCTCAGATGCATGCACTAGGCCTTGCAGCAACGGTGAGTATTGGCCTGGCACAGTTTGGAGAGGACGTGCCGACGCTTTCGGATTTGCTGGCCGCTGCGGATCGCGCGTTGTACAGTGCAAAGTCACTCGGTCGAAATCGACTGGAGGTCGCGCAGTCTTTACAGGTACTACGTCATTCCGATGACGAACTGTCCATTTCTCGAGGCTTTTCGTAAGCGTTTTCTCGGTGTTTCATCCTGAGACACCTATGCATCCCTGGTTGATTTCGATATCCGGCCCTTGCCTGAGCTGATGCGGCAATTTCCTTATAATAGGTAATTGACTTCATCATGGTCTTGGACCTGGAGCGTATGCATGAGCCAGATTGCAAGCAGCACATGGCACGCCGACCCGTTGGTTTGGGGGAATGGCCCTACGGTGTTTGAGCTCTTTCTTGAGCCTACATGCGCATTCTCTGTAAAAGCCTTCAACAAAATCTGGCCGATGATCGATCGTGTTGGTGAAGAGCAGTTGACGGTAAAGATACGTCTGCAGTCGCAACCTTGGCATCTTTATTCAGGCGTTGTCGTGCGTTGTGTTCTGGCAGCGTCGACGACACCGGGCGGTAAGGACGCTGCGAAAGCCGTGCTTGCCGCCGTTGCCGCGAATCGTGATGCCTATGAATTCGAGAAGCATGGGGGCGGTGCCAATATGGACGTGACGCCACACCAATTGATCGCGCGACTGGAGCAGGAAAGTGGTGTACCGCTGGCGGCGGCATTCGCGCTGCCCGATCTTGATAAAGTGGTCAAATGGCACTGCAAATACGCACGTCAGAATGGCATTCATGTGTCGCCGACGTTTATGGTGGACGGTCTCGTTGATCCGGCGTTCAGTAGCGGAGAAGACATGGAAGCCTGGGCTACCCGGTTGACGACATGATGTTTGCATCGAGCACGGTCGAGTACCGGACGTTGCCATTGAATCCGTCCGGCATCACCGCGTGTTTCGGTGGTATTCGAAAAAGCAATTTTATTCTGCGCGACCCGTATTGCGGGCGTGTGGAGAACGGAGCGTAATGAATGACGAGATCAGCATTGGTGGTAGGCGCAAGCGGTATTGTCGGTAGCGCTACGGCAGCATTGCTTGTAGCACAGGGTTGGTCGGTATATGGTTTGGCCCGTCGTGCGACGGCCCAGGACGGCGTCGTGCCGCTCTCGGCCGATTTGCAGGATCCGGCCGCCACCGAGCAGGCCCTGGCAGGCGTGAAATGCGATGCGGTATTTATCACGACGTGGCTTCGGCAGGACAGCGAGGCGGAGAACATTCGGGTCAACGCCGCGATGGTGCGCAATCTATTGGATAGCCTGCGGGCGAACAGCCGTCCGCGTCATGTTGCCTTGGTCACGGGGCTGAAGCATTATCTCGGGCCGTTTGAGGCGTATGGCAAGGGCATGCTGCCGCAAACGCCGTTTCGCGAAGACCAGGGACGGCTCGATGTCGAGAACTTTTATTATGCGCAAGAAGACGAAGTATTTGCCGCAGCGAAAAAAGATGGCTTTACCTGGAGCGTGCATCGTCCGCATACGGTGATTGGGAAGGCTGTGGGTAACGCGATGAACATGGGTACGACACTGGCCGTGTATGCCACGCTATGTCGGGAAATGGGCCGTCCTTTCGTTTTTCCAGGATCTGCCACGCAATGGAATAGTTTGACCGACATGACCGATGCAGGCCTGTTGGCGAAGCAATTACTGTGGGCGGCCACGACACCTGCCGCTGCCAATCAGGATTTCAACGTCGTGAACGGTGATGTGTTTCGCTGGAGTTGGATGTGGCGTCGGATTGGTGCATGGTTTGGCGTCGATGCCGTGCCGTTCGACGGTACCGTAAGACCGCTCGAACAGCAAATGGCGGGAGACGCGGACCAGTGGCGCGAGATTGCCGCTCGCTATGATCTCGTGGAGCCGGATTTGAGCCGTCTCGCTTCACCGTGGCATACTGACGCAGATCTCGGGCGACCCATTGAGGTCGTCACGGATATGTCAAAGAGTCGTCGCCTGGGTTTCAAGGAGTATCAGCCGACAGACGATGCGTTTATTGCGCTGTTCGAAAGGCTGTGCGCGGATAGACTGATTCCGCGTCCGTGACAGTATTAGCGCGTGCCGATCGCCCAAAATCGCTCTGGTTCGAATGCGTCCGCGAGGGCAGCCGCACCGAGCGCGGCGAGCTGGCTTTGGTACGCGTGCAGAGCGGTGTGCTTGCACTGAAATGCCGCAATATCCTGCACGCGTGGTCGTGGCAGACCATTTCCTCGAGAATGCGACGGGATTTTTTCCGGCAATGGCAAAGCGCCGGTTTTTGGAATAGTGTGCCATTGCGCGGGCGTGGCGCTGAAGCCGGCCTCATATAAGGCGTGCAGTGCCGATTGCAGCGAAGCATCGATGTTCCGATAGGGTACATCCTCATATGCTACCCAACGCGACGTTGCTGCCACGCCGGATCGGGAGCAACGTATCCATGCCCGCCTGGCACGGATGTGGTCGGAATGGAACAGGCCCATCGGCACGACCAAGACGTCTGGTGCCAATTCCGTCAGTGCGACGGATAAAGCCGATGCCAATTGTGCTTCGTCAGTGCCAACATCGATAGTTCCAAGATATTGGCCGTCGAGGCAATCAAGGTGACGTACTCGCGCGCCGAGCGCTGTCATGGCGAGGCGATCCTCGTCTCTTCGCGCGATGACTGCTTGTTCCGCACTATCGAATCCGCATTCCCGGTCCCACGCCGTACTGATATCGAGCGCGGTCGGCATACCCGTGAACAACGTGACGACCGTTGCGTTGCGGCAGGTCGAAATCAGCGCGCCGCAACTCAATACCCCGTCATCCAGATGCGGCGAGATGACGACAACGTGTTGATCGGTTTCCAGCAGTGTGGGCGCGATCTCGATACCCATCACGTGATACCCGATGTGTGTTCGATGGCGTTGAGGAATGCGGCGAATCCATCCGGCGCGCGCGCTTCTTCACGCGCGCTCGTGACCACGGACGGATTGCCCGGGCGGGCGATAGCCACGCCGATACCTTCCAGGGCGGCCAGGAGCGCGGCATCTTCGCCCGTGCGAAGTGGGGCGAAGCCGCCTACGGCGAGATAGGCAGCGGCCGAGAGCCCGAGGTTTGCGCCATGGACATGCCGGTGCCCGTCGATACGCTGATAGGCCGCTTCGTGCCGCGACATGCATGCACTGCTGCGTTGCGACCAGTCATCGACGACGATGGTGCCGCAGACCGCATCACTCCCCGCATTGGCCAATCGATACTGACTGGCAAGCCAATCAACCGGTACTGCGGAATCCGCATCGGTAAAGGAGAGCCATTGCGCGCCGCGCCCCAGCGCGAACGCGGCGCCCATGCTGCGGGCCAGACCGACGTTCCGATGTGCCGAGCGCAATGCGCGATAGCCATATGACGCTACGATCGACTCGGACGCGTCATTGCAGCAATCCAACACGACGATTACCTCCACGGTTGCGTGCGCGAGCGTGCCATGCTGCACGGCTTCGCGAATGCTGTCCAGGCAACGGGGCAATAGACGTGCTTCGTTATGTGCCGGTACGATGACCGCGAAGGCCGCAGGCCCAGTCGACAACCCTGAAAGCGATGTGGCCGTCCTCATGGCGGGAACGGTGATTTCCACGGCGCCGATCTTCCTGGGTTCTTTTTCCGGTCTTGCGGTCATCATCGTATTCCCTCGTGTTGTGCGACCGACTTGGCCTCTGTGGTCCAGATGGACAGACAGAAATCGGTGTCGAGATATTCACCTGAAATGGGTAGGCCAAGCAGTTTGCCGATATGCCGATGCAGATCGACGCCCACTGTCGGCGCGCCCTGGAACGGATGGCACCAGTGGCAACAGGCCACTGTTGCCTCGGGAAGCAAGGCGTCTTTCAGCATGCCGATCACTGAGGTCAGGGCGTCATTACTCAGGTAATAGGCCACCTCGCTTAACACGATCAGATCGAAACGTCCCTCTGGCCATTCTTGTCCCAGGGTCATCGATTGCCAGTCAACGTGCGGCGGGGCCTCCGGGTGCGTGCGTGCGATATCCAGGGCCGCTTGTGCACCATCGCTGGCAAGCAATCGGTCGCATCGGGCGGCGAGCGAGCGGGTCAGCACACCGGTACCGCAACCGGGTTCATACGCCCGGTGGTATCGCGGTTTCGGCAAGCTGGCCAACAATACGGCGCGCTTCCTTTCTTCATACCACCCTTTCTCAATTTTCCACGGGTCGGCACTGGCGGCGTAGCATGCCGCGAAATAGTGACTATCGAAGGGTGACTGATGTTCCGCCTCTTGCATATCGGTAATCAAAGTTGCCATGGCGATATTCCGTGTGAATCTGCCTCGGTTAGCCGGGTACCCAAGGCGATCAAGTCTTTCTCCGCATGGCTTTGGCGCAGAAACACCGGTAGATCCGCCATGCGCCGTGCGAATGCCGGCTCCTGGCAGAACGGCGCGGCACCCAGTGCACGCCCCGCATGGTCGATGACGCGACGTGCCGCGTCATCGATGACCGTTCGTGTGCGCAAGGCCCAGAGATAAGAAGAGGCGAGTGGTGCCGCGTCGATTGCCGTTGCCGCTTCAACTAGCAGCGCACGAGATGCTGTAAGGTAACCATCGATGGCCCCGAGGTGCATCGACTTGTGGACATCGCCGGGCGACGCGGCGGCAACGCGTGCGCCAATGGCACACGCCGCGCCATACCAAACCGCGGCAATACCGATGCCTCCGTGCCAGAAACCAGGACGTGAAATATAACTGTCCGGATCGCCGATTGGCACTGCCTCGACATGATCGAACGACAGTACCGCGGTGCGGGTGTGTGTCATCCCGACGGCAGACCATGCACTGGTATCGTGGCTGATGCCGTTTAAGCGCATGTCGACCAATACCAGCAATCGTCTACCCGGCGCGTGATCGCTTTCATGCTCGGGCCACGCCGTGACAAGTGCCCATTGCGTGGCATGCGCGCCGGAACACCAGGGTTTGCGGCCCGATAAACGATGCCCATCGAAATGCAGGCGGTCGATACCGTTTTCGGCTGCCCAGACTGCCCCCATGCCGGAGGGGGCTACCCTGTCGGGCGCGAGTTCGGCGAGAATGGCTAATGCGTCGGTATGGCTTTCATAAAGTTTTGCGGCAGACAAGTCATAGGCGCCCGTCGCCGCTAGTGCGCGCCAGCGCGCCACCGTTTCGCCCTTTCCCGGAAAAGGGATCTGATCCAATCCATCCCGGATCCAGGTTGCCACGTCAACGTCTGGTGCAGTGGGCGGATTCTGCAAGGCTGCGCCGGTGTTATCAGTGTAGGCGTGTAAAGTCCCAGCCAGCTTGCCGGCACATTCTTTTCTTGCACCGGACGCAGGTCGCGTGTGGATTTCACGCCAGGACGGGATCGTGCCTGCGTCAACGGTGGCCGCGCCGGTATCAAGTCGGGCGTCTCCGAACGAGCTTCGCATTGTCATCAGTACCCCAAATTCGTGCACCGTGGTTGAATACAGCAGGGCATATGGTGCGCGCTCCAGCGGCGGATGGGCCCTACGCGCTCTGTCAGCAAGAAGCGGTCCCGATACGTGTTCATTAGCTAATCACAATTGATTCCTTCCACATCGACATAAAACGCGGCAGTCTCACGTATATCGAGCGAAACGCGGAGGCTAGCGATGTCAGGGTTATCGGTCGGGTCGAATCCATGCGGCGATAGTTCGCCCAGTTCGCAGGCCATCGCGGCGGAGCTGGCAACACGCGAGTGCCCGCGCCGCGATCCGGTAAGATCGTCGTCGCGCACAAGGGCAAGCAGCCGCGAAGCGGTCACGGTGCTGATCGTGCCTGGCCTCCACGGTAGCGGTGATGATCATTGGCAGACGTGGCTAGAGCGATCCCTGCCCTCGGCGCGGCGTGTGGTGCAGCGCGATTGGGCGCAACCATCGCTTCTGGAATGGAGCGCGTGTGTGCGCGATTCGATCGAGGCCAGCACAGTGCCAGTCGTATTGGTCGGGCATAGTTTCGGATGCCTGGCGATTGCGGAGGCACTGCGATCGGTTGCTGATCGCGTCGCTGGTGCCTTGTTGGTGGCCCCAGCCAACCCGGTTCGATTCGACATCGATCCGGCCCGCTTGCAGCATCGGTTGCCGATGACATCCGTGACGGTGGGGAGCGAGAATGATCCGTGGATGGCTTTCAAGGCAGTGCAGGATCTCGCGCAGGTTTGGGGCAGCAGCCTGATCAATCTTGGTAATGCGGGACATATCAATGTTGCATCGGGATTTGGGCCTTGGCGTCTCGGCCGCGAATTGACGGAAATGCTCTGCTGGTCTGCACGTATGGATGTCGTGCCACGTGAGGTGCTTACGTTGACCGACGCATGGTCGCATGCGGCCTGACGCAATCGCATCCTGCAGTTGGGCCAGCTTATGACGCGTAACGCATTCCACTGCCGGTGGTATTCCAGTATTTCGGGATAGCAAATCGAAAACGACCATTTGCCATTGTCGGGCAAGCGCGTTGTAATCGAGTCTCAGCGCGATTTGCCGTTGGCATGCAAGGCGTACGACGCGCGCAGCTGACCAATCCCTTATCTCAAAAATATGGTTTGCCCTCCAACGGGCGAAGGACGTGTCGCGTCCTTTACGTTCTGCAAGCGGAAAACTCATGCCTGATCTCACCACCTCGCTGCGCGACTATGCCCCGGAAGCGGTCAGCCACAAGGGGCCTTCGCGTCACACGATGTATTGGCTGTTGTCCTGGGCCACGCCCATCGTCCTGGTTCTTTTATGGGAGGCCGCGTCGCGGACGGGCTGGTTATCTCCTCGGGCGTTGCCTGCACCCAGTCGTGTATTTGAAACTGCTTGGGGCCTGGCCAAGACGGGAGCATTGTTCGTTCACCTGGGCGTTTCACTGATACGGGCCGTTACCGGTTTTGCCATTGGTGGTGCCGCTGGTTTCATTCTCGGCGTGGCCGTGGGTTTTTCGCCTTTTGCCTTCGCGTTATTCGACCGCACGGTGCAGATGGTGCGATCCATTCCGTTTTTGGCGATGTTGCCGCTGGTTATCGTCTGGTTTGGGGTGGGTGAAGTTGCCAAGGTGTTTCTTGTGGCCCTTGCCGTTTTGTTCCCGATTTATATCAACATGGTTCTCGGTATACGTCAGATCGATCCGAAGTTGATGGAATTGGCAAAGGTCAGCAATTTGCACTGGTTTGCTGTCGTCAGACGAATCATCCTGCCGGGCGCCATGCCGTCGATCCTGACAGGCGTGCGTTACGCGCTGGCCCACGCCTGGCTCGCCCTCGTGATTGCCGAGACGCTTGCCACGCAACAGGGCATTGGCTTCCTTGCCATGGATGCGCGAGAGTTCCTGCAAACCGATGTGATCGTGTTGACGATCGTTATTTACGCCGTAATTGGCGTGGTGGCGGACGGGTTCGCGAGACTGCTGGAAACGCGGCTGCTGGGTTGGCATCCGAATTTCGCGAAGGGGGTGCGTCGATGAGCCAGTCTCCTTTGTTGTCAGATGGAACATCCGCGCAGTGCACGCACACCTTGCGCATGCAGTCGACCGATAGGCGGGGTGCAACTCACGCTGCGGATCGTGTGGATGATCGTTTCGTCGATACGCCATTGGCGGTCTCCGCCAGCGGGCTGCGGCGTGATTACGGCGATCGTGTTGTCATCCGCGGATTGAATTTGCAGATTCATCAAGGCGAGTTCGTTGCCTTGCTTGGTGAAAGCGGTTGTGGCAAGACCACGTTGTTGCGTGCCCTAGCGGGACTGGATCGTCCGGACGCCGGACAGATCCGGGCAACCGATCGACCATCGGTCGTATTTCAGGAACACCGTTTGTTGCCTTGGGCACGGTTGTGGGAAAACGTGGCGCTCGGCAACGAACGAAAGGTCGGTCGTGCCGGAGCGGAGCAAGCACTTGCCGAAGTGGGCCTGGAAGGGCGAGCCGATGACTGGCCGCGTAACTTGTCTGGTGGTCAATTGCAGCGTGTCGCGTTGGCGCGGGCACTGGTCCGCCATCCTGCATTGCTATTACTTGATGAGCCGTTCGCCGCACTCGACGCGTTGACGCGCATCAAAATGCACGGTCTCGTCAAGGAACTCGTGGCGCGCCACCAGCCCGGTGCGCTGATCGTCACGCACGATGTGGACGAGGCTATCACGGTTGCCGATCGCATTCTCATCATGCGGGCAGGGCGCATTGCGGCGACCTACCATCCCGCCGCGTATCAGGGAGAAGGACATCGGCAAGCGTTGCGGCAGGCGTTGCTCGACGCGCTGGGCGTGCATGTCGACCTCCCACTGACGCACTAGCAATACCGCACGCACATCGTGTGCGTGCCAATAAGAAAAGGATGCAACGACAATGCAGGACTTTATTCTTGGTCGGCGCCGCATGTTGCGCACGGCCGGCGGACTGTTGGCCGGTGCGGCAGCAGCCGGAAGCGGTTTGATTGCGGGTGGCCTAATGCCTGCTGGCGCGGCGACGCGAGTCAAGCTCACACGCAATACCGATACGGTGCGTATTGGCTGGGGGCATGGCAGTTTGTCGATGCTGGCGATGCAAAGCGATTCATTCAAGAAGACGCTTGCGGACAAGGGCATCAAGGTTGAATGGGTAGGACCCTTCCCGAACCATGCACCGTCCATGCAGGCCGTGGTAGGCGGGAGCGCGGACTTCGGTTTCTGGGGATCGACAACACCGGCATTGGCCGCGATGTTGGCGGGCTCGCCACTTGTATTCAACGCGTTTAATATCTATTCACCCAGATCGACGGCCATCATTGTCAAGAAGTCGAGTGGCATCAACGGGGTGAAGGATCTGGTAGGGCGCAAGGTGGCGGTGAATCGTTCTGGTTTAGGCGAATTCCTGCTGGTGGCGGCGTTGGAACAGAATGGGATCGATCGTTCGAAGGTGGAGGTCCTGTATCTGAATCCTCCAGACGCCGCACCGGCATTCGCGCAAGGCAAGATCGACGCCTGGTCGATGTGGTCTCCGGCGGTCGATATCGCCCGGTACGGCAATGATGCGAAAGACATCTTTAATGAGGGGCGTGATCTGAAGTTCCTGATCGATTTTAATTCCCTGGTCACGTTGCGTAAGTTCAGCGAGGAGAATTCGGCCTTGGTCCGTGCTGTAATCGATGCGTATTACACCGTGGGGCAATGGCAGTCGACGCATCCGGCGGAAGCGGAGAAGATCGCGCAGCAGGAAGGCAAGTATCCCGATCCCGTGCGCGAATACCTGACGAGTCTTAAGCGTGTCAATAACTTCTATGAAGCGGACAGTGCGGATTTCAACAAGCAATTTCAGCGCGCTGCGGATTGGCTGTCGGATCGAAACATCATTCGCTCGCACGTGAAGGTTGCCGACTATTGCTACCAGGTCTAAGCACCATCTCATATTCACAAAGATAGATAAAAAGCGGACATAACGGAGAAGATCGATGTCGAAGCCCCTATTCGTCTCGGCGTCAACGTGCTTGCATCGGGCAGGCATGATGCCGCGTGGAAGACCCTCGAGAAAAAGGATGGGTTGTCGACGGACGTCGACCACTTTGTCGCCATTGCGAAAGCTGCCGAGCGTGGGTTGCTCGACGCAATTTTTCTAGCAGACAATCCAGGCGGCCTCGTGTCGGAGTCGTACACCCGACCTTGGCGTGCACTCGATCCGGCTGTGCTTGTCGCGCACCTCGCCGCCCATACGCAAAACATTGGTCTCGTGTGTACGACCACGTCGCTATTCGGTCATCCCTACACCATCGCGCGACAGATTGCGTCCATCGATCATCTCAGCCGGGGGCGTGCGGCATGGAACATCATCACATCTCAAAATCCACCAGCGCTAAACGCTTATGGCGTGGACGCCGGTTGGGATCAGGCGGAGCGTTATGAACGTGCGGAGGAGTTCGTTCAGATCGTTACCCAATTTTGGGACAGCGTGCCGGACGGCACGGTTGTCGCCGACGCAGATCGAACGGTGTATCTTGATCCGTCGCGTGTTCGCCGCCTGGATTATGCAGGGCGCCATTTCCGTGCACGAGGCGCATCGTCGGTACCGGAAACGCCGCAAGGACGGCCAGTGATCTTTCAAGCCGGCCAGTCCGCGGATAGCCGCGCATTTGGCGCGCGCTATGCCGATGCGCTTTTCACGGGACAACGCGTCGTCGAAGGCGGGCGAAGCGTTTATTCTGAAGTCAAGGGCCTGGCGGCGCGCTACGGGCGGAACCCGGATCACTTGCTGGTGATGCCAGGCCTGTTCCCGATTCTCGCATCCACGGATGAGGAGGCGCGGCGTCATAAGCGTCAACTCGACGATCTTCTGGACGCCACGGCCTTGCGTGAGGAACTCGCGCGTCATCTGGCGGTGGATCCAGCGTTGCTGGCGGATCTCGACGCACCGATTCCCTACAAGGAAACCGAAGCGAACGAACATCTGGTCCCCACGGCATCGCGATGGCATCGCAAAGAGATGCTGAAAGAGGCGAAGGCAAATGGTTGGAACATTCGTGCATTGCTATTTTCGAACATCACGGGTGGACATCGGGTTTTCGTCGGCACGCCGGAAGGGTTTGCCGACGACATGCTGCACTGGATCGATACGAAAGGTGCCGACGGTTTCAATCTGAATATCGATGTGCAACCAACGGGCCTCGATCTGATCGCGGACGAACTGATCCCGATCCTCCAGCGGCGTGGCCGTTTCCGTACGGCATATGAAGGTCAAACGTTACGCGATAACCTGGGGCTTCCGCACTATGAGGCGCGTGATCGTCTCGGTATCGATCCAGTGTTTTTCGCGCGAGAACTCGCTGGTGCGGCTTGATCGATCGCGAAGGCACGGTCTGATGCATTGCCACCCACTTCTTCCAATGTCATGCTGAATACCCCATTATCTAGTAACGATGCCCGTCCAGGTCTTGTGTCGGCGTTGTCCGTATCGCTCGGCCTGTCCGGATTGCTCGAACGGATTGCTGCCGGTGCCGCCGAACGTGAGTACGCGAATCGCTTGCCGCATGAGGAAATCGCCGAGTTAAAGGCGGCTGGCTTTGGGGCTATTCGCCTTCCTTCGAATGCTGGCGGGAAGGGATGTTCTCTGGCTGACCTCTTCACGTTGGCGCGCGATATCGCCGCCGCCGACTCCAACATCGCACACGCGTTTCGCAATCATCTCTTTCAGGTAGAGGTGGCGTTGCGTCATCCTGATCACCCGTTCCACGCCAGGGTGCTGGCACTGGCCGGCGAGAAAAAAACGGTAGGTCTGAGCTATACGGTCACAGATTCGCCGGCCGCAGGCGCGCGCCCCACACGTGTTTTGTCTCGTCTTGAATGGAACGATGCGCGCGGCAGCTATGTTGGTACCGGTGTGAAAGTCTATGCAACCGGTAATCTCTATAATGATGCTTTTGTTGGTAGCGCGATTGAAGGACGTGCGGGCAAGACGGTCCAGTATGTGCTGGATCGCGGTCCGGGCGTGGGCACCGAGGACGACTGGCAGGGTTTCGGCCAGCGGGGCACCGGGTCCGGTACGGCACGTTTCGATGCCGTGACGGTGCCGGCGTCCCAAGTCTATCCGCCAGATCCCCCGGACCGCGAAGGCGCTGCACCATGGAAATTCACCTTTCATCAGGTCTATCTCACCAATTGCATTGCCGGTATCGTACGGCGGGTGGCGCTGGACGCGGAGCATGTCTTGCGTGGTCGTGGCCGGAACTACTATCATGGCGATGCGGATCATCCGATGGATGAGGCGGTATTGCAGGCGCAACTTGGACGGATTCGCGCCTATGCTGCAAGTATCGAAGCGACGATTGATCGCGCGGTCGCTGCACTGCAAGCGGGGTGGAATGCAATCGGTACCGATGCGGAATACGAGGCGGTGCTGGCGGCATCGCTGTCCGCCGCGGAAGCCAAAGTCGTGATCGACGATCTTGCGCCGCAGGTTGCCAGTTGGTTGATTGACCTTGGTTCCGGCTCAGCCGTATCGCGTCGCGCCGGGTTGGATCGCCATTGGCGTAATATCAAGGTCATCGCATCCCATAATCCGCGTCTATATAAGGAACGTTTCCTCGGACAAAACCGGCTTGACGGCCGGATGCCGCCGACGGGTGCTTTTTTCTGACCACATTGTGTCGCTTATTTCGTCTATCCAGTGCATCGGCGTTCCTCAAGCAGGGTTGTCGATGATCACGTTCCCGGTGCTCTCCTTGCCATGACCGATACGCTTCAATCGTCTACCGCCACGCACACCACCCCCGTGGCAACGTCGCCCTTCCCGACGTTGCATCCTGAAGCCGTGCGTGCACGCCTGCTGGCACGCGACGAGATGCTCTTCGCGGATTTGCGCGAAGAAGACCCTTATGCAAAAGGGCATCCACTTTGGGCCGCCAATTTTCCGTTTGGTCGCCTCGAGCTCGACGTGCTTCGCCGCGTGCCGCGTCGCGATGTATTGATCGTGCTGTATGGGGAGGACGACTATCGCGATCTCGCGCCGCTTGCCGCCGCCAAGTTGCATACATGGGGTTATACGAATGTGCACCTGTTGGAAGGGGGGCTGCAGGCGTGGGAGCGACAGGGATACCAAATGTTTATCGACGTCAATGTGCCATCGAAGGCATTTGGCGAATGGGTCGAGTCGCGCCGGCATACGCCGCTTTTACCAGCTGAAGATGTGCATCGCCTGATTGATTCGGACAAGCCGCCGGTCATCTTGGATGTCCGCCGCTACGACGAATACCATACGATGAGCATTCCCACCGGGATTTCCGTTCCCGGTGCGGAGCTGGTCCTGCGTGTGCGTGAGTTGGCGCCGGATCCGGAAACGACGGTCGTCGTCAATTGTGCCGGCCGCACCCGCTCTATCATCGGCACGCAATCACTGATCAATGCCGGTATTCCGAATCCTGTGGTGGGGCTGCGTAACGGCACGATCGGGTGGCTATTGGCAGGGTTGACGCTGGACAACGGAGCAACCCGCCGATTTCCTGAAGCGCGCCCCGATGCACGCCGCAAGGCGCAAGCGGACGCGCGCAGGGTAGCGGAACGGGCGGGCGTGCGTCGTGTGTCGCTCGACGAGGCGGCGTCCCTGGCCGCTCCGGGGGGCGCTTCCACGCGGACCGTGTACCGAGTGGATGTGCGTACCGCCGAGGAATACCGTGATGGCCATTTGCCGGGCTTTATCAACGTACCGGGCGGTCAATTGGTTCAGGAAACCGATCACACCGCGGCTGTACGTGGTGCGCTGATCTTTCTGGCCGACGATGACGGCGTGCGTGCCGATATGTCCGCGTCGTGGTTGGCGCAGATGGGCTGGGAGGTCTACGTTATCGATCCGCTCGACCCGGCGCAACGGACCGAAACGGGCGACGGCGCGTCGGAGACGATCCCGCCGTCGGATGTCAAGCTCATCAGCCCGCAAGCGCTGTCGGATCTGCTGGCGCGGAACGATGGCGGCACCATGGTGCTTGACGTGACCACCTCGGCGAATTATGTAAAGGGACATATCCCTGGTGCCTGGTTTGTCTTGCGGGCACAACTCGATGGGGCGTTGCGTACGTTGGCGCAGCGGGGGGCGGAGCCTGAGCGTTTTGTCGTCACATGCGGAACGAGCGCATTGGCGCGCCATGCCGCGCCGGATGTGCAGGCTATTTCCGGCAAGGAGGTATTCGTATTGGAAGGGGGCAACCAGGCATGGCGTGAGGCCAACTTTCCAGTGGAAACGGGGGAGGCATATTTTGTGTCGGCGCGGACGGATCGCTATCGTCGGCCCTACGAGGGTACGGAAGCACCCCGTGCGGCGATGGAAGCGTATCTTGAATGGGAGTATGGTCTCGTGGCGCAATTGGAGCAAGATGCCACGCACTTCTTCACGGTGATCTAATAACGCACGCCTTGCGCCAACTGATGCGCAATCGTGAGCGCGGCGGTCAGTTTTTGTTCCGCATCGTCGCGCGCGGCCGCGTCTATCGCGCGTAGCGCATAGGACGGATGATACGTTGGCACGATCCAGACACCTGCGTGCTCAAATGGTTTGTTCAACATAGACGTCAAGGTAAGACGCATACCGGTAAGTGACGATAAGGCCGTGGTGCCGAGCGTCACGATGACGCGTGGCTGGTGCGCGGCAATTTCTTGTTCGAGCCACACGTGGCACGCTTCCACCTCGCGTTGCGCTGGCGTCTTGTGCATTCGTCGCTTGCCACGCGGCGTCCATTTAAAGTGTTTGACGGCATTGGTTAGATAAAGGGTCTGGCGTTGAATGCCGGCGCTGGCCAGCGCGCGATCGAGCAGTTCGCCTGCAGGGCCAATAAACGGTACTCCGGCAAGGTCTTCATGATCTCCCGGTTGTTCGCCAAGCAACATGATCGCGGCACCTGCCGGCCCGGTACCCCTTACCGGTTGTGTTGCACGCTCCCACAACGGGCAACGTCGGCACGCGTCGATATCATGTGGGACGTCCCGTTGCGGCTGTGCGGCTTCGGCGGAAACCGTGATCACCTTGCCACCCGCACCGCGTAGCGCATCCGCTTGCCCATGACGGCGTTGGCCGGTCGCGGCGGCAATGGCTAGGCGTTGAATCAGATCACCTTCCGGTAGATGCTTCCAAAAGCGCGCCGGCATATGTTGCCTTGTCAAGTCCAGATTGACCCGTGCCGGATTGAAGATGCTTTGGTAATAAGTACGCCACAGCGCTTCGGTATCGTCGCCAGGGCGAGGTGGCTCCAGGCGTGCCCTCCTATCATAGACAACGTGCTCACCATTGTGATGCGCCAGCCCATCCGGCGACGCGATGACCCACCGCGACCGGCCCAGGCGTTTCTCGAAATATTCCGCGAGCGGTTCGAGAACATCGTGTTCCGGGGCGAACCACGCCATCAAGACCGGCGTGTTATCCGATTCGAATGTTTCCTGGAATCGCAAGAAGGCGCGCCAGTGATGATATTCGCGAGAAACATCGCGTGCGAGGCGCGATAACCTCGCACCGTCGATATCGCCAGGCAATACCGATGCATGATCGCCATGCGCATAACGCCAGACAACACGATATAAAAAAGCCCAGCGCTGCGGGTCGGACGCCCGCGCGGCCGTGCGCAGCCGTTTTAGTACGTCATGCGGTACCGCAAATCCAACGGATGGGCTAGCGCCCGCGTGAGGATTGCCGCTAGCATCGATTGCCGGGTTGGTGTCGGCGCCTATCGCGCGGTCGACGTCGCCTTCGGACGATGCGTTGGCGTCATTGCCCTCATCGAACGTGTCGGCATCCTCGAATAATGTTCGATTTATCGATGGGGCCATGCCTGATGTCATGGGTATGCCATCAACGCCATCTGTCGTTCTCCATTCGATCAACGATGGATCCCTACCGGCCACTATCAACTTCCGTGCCGCCGTACGCCAACTGCCAAAGTCGTTATCAATGGTGACGATATGCATCGTCGCATCACCACAAAGTTGCTTGAGCGGGGAGCGGTCTTGCCGCCACCGCCACCGCTACCGCTTGCCGTAGCGCGGCGCTGCTTTGTTCGCTATTTCCAGGACGCCAGTCATCCACCACGATAAAGGCGCGCGCATTTTTTAGTCCGCAGCGTAATCGGACAAGGTCATCGTACCGTAGCCGTCTCTGTTTGCGTAGCGCAATGATACGTCCGGCATTGCGTAGACCGATACCGGGAACCCGCGCAATCATGCCAGGCTCAGCACGATTGAGGTCGACCGGGAATAAATCGCGATGCGCTAGCGCCCAGGCCATTTTGGGATCGATATCAAGTGCCAAATCCATTGCTTGCCCAAGAATCTCCCCCGATGAGAAGCCATATTGCCGAATCAGAAAATCTGCTTGATATAAGCGATGTTCTCGCTGTAGCGGCGGTGGTGCGAGCGGAACGGTACCCGGGCTGTTGGGGATGGGACTGAAAGCGGAATAATAGACACGGCGCAAACGATAGGATTGATACAACGTCTCTGCGGTTCCCAGGATCGTACGATCATTGGCATCATCAGCGCCGACGATCATCTGCGTGCTTTGTCCGCCCGGCGCAAAGCGTGGCGGCCGTGCTCGTTGCATGGTGCCAAACCCTGGACCTGAACGAGCGATGGAGGCATATGTCTCCGCCCGGCCCGTTGCACTCGTTGGTGCGCCACCGTCTGGCACGGCGGCGTGTGCATTGGCATACGTCCCTTCGTCTTCGCTCGCCAACTGCCGATGCCGAATGCGCGCCATGGCCTTGCGGATCGTACCGAGGTTTTTTTCGGGCGCCAGCCGGGCGATCGAAACCGCTGTCGGCAGTTCGATGTTGACACTCAGGCGGTCGGCGTAGTGTCCTGCCAGATCGATCAATTCCGGCGCCGCATCGGGAATGGTTTTTAAATGGATATAACCTCGGAATTGGTGGTCCTCGCGCAGGGCGCGAGCGACCTCCACCAGGAGTTCCATTGTGTAGTCGGATGAACGAATGACCCCGGAGCTGAGGAACAATCCTTCCACGTAATTGCGTCGATAGAAATCCAGCGTCAGCGCGACGACATCCTGGGGGGTAAAGCGCGCCCGCTGCACATCGCTGCTACGGCGGTTGACGCAGTACTGGCAGTCATAAAGGCAAAAATTTGTCAGCAGGATCTTTAGCAAGGATACGCATCGACCATCGGGTGTATAGCTGTGGCAAATGCCCTGACCGGTGGTAACGCCCATGCCTTCCTTGCCACGCGAATCACGGCCTGCCGCGCCGCTGCTAGCGCAAGAGGCATCATATTTCGCCGCATCTGCAAGGATTTCCAGCTTTTTCAGTCGATCCATTATCGTTTGATCCGATACTGTATATATGTACAGTATCGGATCAAAGCAAGCGGCACGCAAGTGTCTTTTCTTTTATCGGCCCGAAATCGCACGCTAAAAACGGCAATGTGTGCCTTGTAGGCGATCAGCGCCGTGTGCATAGGCAGCGTAATCAGCCTTGTTGCCGAGGAACGTTAATTGCTCAGGCATGGCATCTGTTTTGCCATTCGTTTTCTTACATAAAGACAAGCAGGTATTCCCATGGTGATAGCGCAGCCTCTCCGTTTTCAGCCGGACATGGACGTACGCGGCGCTGCTATTGGACTGGACGGCCAACGCAGACAGGGTTTTGTAATGCAGAACGCGCCGAAATTCACGGTCGCCACGCCAAAAGCGTTTCTCGGAAATTTTAAATGGCTGGCAAAGGCGACCGATAAGGTAGAAAGCGTGAAGATTGCGTTCTCGAAGGTACACCGTAGCACCGAGGCATTGATTGAAAAAGCCGGTGGCGTGACCGCCGTGAAATAGCGCGTTGTATTGAGAATCGATAGGAGAAGGCGCGATGCATGAGGACGGACAACCGCGAGGCGACGCGACATTGCCGAGCATAGGCGAGAACGGCGAGACCCCAGGGACGGTAATGACCATCGATCAACCAGATGTTTCGCGCGATGCCAGTGCAAACGGCGTTACCAAAGCGGGTGGTTGGGGATCGATGAAAGCTGTCGCACAGATTCTTCGCCAGGAGCGCGTTCTCGTGCGGGGGGCGCGGGTTCTGATGAAGCAGAATAAGCCGGACGGCTTTCAATGTGTCAGTTGTTCGTGGGCCAAGCCCTCCGACCCGCACGTTGCTGAATTTTGTGAGAACGGCGCGAAAGCCACCGCATGGGAGATCACAGATCGTCGCGCCACGCCTGCCTTGTTCGCCGAACATACCTGCGCCGACCTCGAGCAGTGGCGTGATATGGCATTGGAAGAAGCAGGGCGCTTGACGCAGCCCATGCGTTGGGACCCGGCCACCGACAAATACGTTGCCGTATCGTGGGAGAGTGCATTCGAGGAGATCGGGCGTGAACTCCGTGCGATTGCGCCGAACGAGGCGGTTTTCTACGCGTCAGGGCGCGCATCGCTTGAAACGTCCTATATGTATCAATTGTTCGCACGAATGTACGGCACGAATAATTTGCCTGACAGTTCAAACATGTGTCACGAGACGACGTCCGTGGCGTTGCCGCCTGTCATTGGCGTCCCGGTAGGTACGGTGGCACTCGATGATTTCGAGAAAACAGATTGCGTGCTTTATTTCGGACACAACGTCGGGACGAATGCACCGCGAATGCTGCATCCATTGCAAGACGCGCGTAAACGAGGTGTGCCGCTGATCGCGTTTAACCCGGTGCGTGAGCCTGGGCTGATGCGATTTGTCAATCCGCAGTCGCCAATGGAAATGCTGGTGCCAGGAATGGATACGCGCATCAGCTCCCAATACATCCAGTTGAAGATAGGCGGCGATGCAGCGGTGATACTCGGGATGTGCAAGGTCATTATCGAAGCAGATGACACGGCGATACGCGACGGCGGCGAGCGGCTCATCGATACCGACTTTATTCAATTGCACACCCACGGCTTCGAAGCGTTTTCAGCGCAGGCCCGCGCCGCCAACTGGGACGAGATCGTGCATCGGAGTGGCGTGACGCGCGCTGAAATCGAGAAAGCGGCTCACACCTATATGCATGCTCGCACTGCGATGGCGTTTTATGGGATGGGCCTGACGCAGCATCGGAAAGGCGTTGATACGATTCAATTGCTGGTTAATTTGCTGCTATTGCGTGGCAACATCGGAAAGCCAGGAGCCGGAATATGCCCCGTGCGAGGACATTCGAACGTGCAAGGTCAGCGGACGGTTGGCATCACGGAGAAGCCTGAACTGGCGCCATTGGATGTCCTCGCCAAGCAATATGATTTCGCGCCGCCGCGAGATAAAGGAATGGACACGGTGGCGACTTGCCAGGCGGCCCTGGATGGTCGCTTGAAAGCGTTCATCATGCTGGGTGGCAACTTCGTTCGCGCCATTCCTGACACCACGCGCATGGAGGCGGCATGGAAGAAATTGCGGTTGACGGTCAATATCGTGACAAAACTGAATCGCAGTTGCCTGATGCACGGCGAGGTGTCATACATCTTGCCTTGCCTCGGGCGGATCGAGATCGATCGCCAGGAAAGTGGGGAGCAGGCGGTATCGATCGAGGATTCCACGGGATGTTTTCACGGATCGCGCGGCATGGTCGAACCGGCAAGCGAATATTTGCTGTCCGAGCCAGCCATTGTCGCGGGGATGGCGAAAGCGACGCTTGGCAGACAGACCGTCGATTGGGATAAGTGGGTGGGGGATTACGGACTTGTTCGCGATGCCATTGCGAAAACCTTCCCTACTATTTTCGGCGACTTCAATAAGCGCCTTTGGCAACCTGGTGTCTTTCAAAGGCCGCTGCCCGCGCGTGAACGCGTCTGGAAGACCCCTAACGGTAAAGCCAATTTCACCGTGGTCTCGCAATTGGCGGCAGATCCTGATTTGCCGGCGCTGGCGGACCCATCGATTTTGCAGTTGATGACAACACGCGGCGATAGCCAATTCAACACAACGATTTACGGACTGGACGATCGTTTCCGAGGCGTGCATGGCACACGCGAGGTGCTATTGATGCATGAGGCCGATATCGCGGCGCGAGGACTGATACCGGGAGATCGTGTTGCGGTGGAAACAGTCGCGGGCGATAACGTGATACGACGCGTCACGGGGCTGTCGGTGCGTGCTTTTGACATCCCTCTCGGCTGTGCGGCGGGTTACTACCCGGAACTGAATGCATTGCTACCGCTTTGGCATCACGCGGAGCGCAGCCATGTACCTGCGGCAAAGTCTATTTCCGTGCGGGTCTTGAAAGACGAGGTAACGGCAGACTAGCAGTGTACGGCGCGGACGTGCCGCTCGTATCAATTGAAGATCGCTTCGATATCGGGTTGCGTGGCTGGCGGGCTGGTGAGGCTAATAGTGGCCTCGATGTGCTGCAGGTGCGTCAGCATCGATTGCGCCGCACGGTCGGGGTCCCGCGCTTCCACGGCGTCGATGAAATGATCGTGCTCATGGTGTGGGCAAGCCGGCGCGTTCGGCTTGTCATAAAGCAGGATGATCAAGCACGTCAGCGGCGCCAGCTCGCGCATCATGCGCAGCAGGATTTCATTGCCCACCATCTCTGCAATCAGAATATGAAACTCGCCTGACAGGCGGATCACCGCATGCATGTCGTTGCGCTTGCGCGCATCGCTCTCCTGTTTCACATGCCGGCGCAACGCCTTGATTTGCGGCGAGGTAATGGCGCGGGTCAGGAGCCGCGCCATTTCCGGCTCGATCATTCGCCGGGTAACGAACACGTCTCGTGCTTGCTCCACGGTTGGACTGGCGATGCACGCGCCTTTGTTCGGCACCATTGTCACTAGCCCTTCGTGCGCGAGCTTATTCAATACTTCCCTAATCTTTGTTCGGCTGACGCCGGATACTTCCGCCAACCGTTCCTCCACCAATCGTGTCCCCGGTGGCAGGCGATGTTCCAGTACCGCATTTTGAATACGGCGATAAATTTCGTCGTTTGAAAACGGCGGCCGCTCCGCGGTGGAGGCCGCGTTGCGCGAAGGTTCGAGCGAGGCGTTTTGATCCATGACTGCGCGTAAGACATCGGGATGTGCTGCCGCGATGATATGACAAAAACGGTCGCGATTGTCGGCAGTTTTCCTGAAAACTGGCATCGAAAGTTTATTTTGAAACCGTCATTGATTGTTTTTTTGATTGCATACAATCTGACTCGTAAATGTTCGCATGACGACGTTCTGTACTGAATGTTCCGGGTGCCGGTGAAAGGGCTGGAGCGGTGGTCAGCTCGTTTTGCGTCGGTCCAAGGCAAGGACACGGATTTTCATTTCAATTTCACTGAGGAGCCAGGAGTGACGACGTTCAAGCAATATTTCGTGGCGGTGGTGACGTCGGCTTTCACCGGGCTTGGGACGATGTCGGCTGCGCACGCGCAGGCACCGGCTGGCGATATGGTGAAACTGGGATTTGCGAAATGCGCGCAATGCCTGTCGATGGGACTGGTGCCGCAGTACAGCAAGACGAAGATCGATGCGATCAACTTCACGTCCGGCAATGACGTGCTGACCGCATTGATATCGCACAGCGTGGATATTGCACAAGTCACCTATTTGCACTTCGTCACGGCGTTGGACCGTGGCTTCGATGTCGTAGCCGTGTCGGGGCAAGTCAATGGCGGTTCGGCCATCCTGACACGCAAGGGTTTTGGCTTGAAGGAAAACGATTGGGACGGCATGAAGCAGAAGGTGGCGGCGGCGAAAGCGGCCGGCAAGCCGCTCAAGGTGGCCGCATCCCGCGGCAACGCGCAGGATATTCATATGCGCGGCGAATTGCTGATGCATGGCATCAACCCCGACAAGGACGTGCAATTCATTAACATCCCGAATCCTGCCGATGACATCGGTGCATTGCAGCGTGGCGAGATCGACATCGTGTGCGCGGTGGAACCGTTTGCGTCACAGATACGTCTCTCCGGCGCCGGCGATCTGTTCAACCTGCCGTACGATCAGGCGGCCGGCAACTTGACGAATCTGATTGTTACGCGTCGCGACTACATCAATGCGCATCCAGAACAGGTACAGCAGACGGTGGATGCGGTGGTGAAGATGGTAGATGGTTTAAAACAAAGCAATGCCGGCTGGCTGGGTGCCATCGACAAATACACCGCGTTGGACAAGTCTGTTGCGGCCGAGTCACTGAAAAATGCGTTCCCTGATTACAAGATGTATCGCCTGAAGACCGATGCCATCGCCAAGATGATGCGCGACTTGCACTACGTATCTACCGACGTCACACCAAAGATTTCGGCGAATATGGATTACGACTTCCTAAGCAAGGCGACCGGTCAACCCAAGACCGCGCTCGGCTTTTGATTCCGTACTGAACGAGCATGCAAACAATGAATACGACGCAACGCGCGCAAGGGTCCCGACAACCCGTCGCCACGCCGGTAGAGGCGGCACGGCCGGCGCGACTGAAGACGGGGCGAGGCGCGATGCACGCTGGCGCGACGTGGTTGACGCGCCTTATCGTTCCGGCGGTGCTGATTGCCGGATGGGAGGCATTCTCGCGCTCGGGCGCTATTCCGCAGTCCCTGCTTCCGGCGCCGTCGCGGGTAATCGTGACGTTGATCGACTGGATTTTCGGGACGAATGGCACCTCGGGTAGCTATGGTGGTACCTGGGGACCGAATGCGGTTGCGAGCCTTGGGCGCGTGTTGGCGGGCTATGTCATCGCAGCCGTTTCCGGAGTCGTGCTGGGCGTTGCAATAGGGTGGTGGCGTTGGATCGAGCGAACCATGGAGCCGACATTGCAGTTGCTGCGGCCGGTGCCACCGGTGTCGTGGATACCATTGGCGATCATCTGGTTTGGTATCGCGAACAAACCGGCGATCTTCCTGGTGTTCCTCGGGGCGTTCTTCCCAATCCTGATGAATACGATTCACGGTGTGAAAAACACGGATCGCCATTTGATTCGTGCTGCGTCTATGATGGGTGCGTCGCAATCGCAGATGTTGCGCTTCGTGGTGTTGCCGGCATCGCTTCCGAGTATCTTTGCCGGTTTGCGGATTGCCATCGGCTCGGCGTGGATGCTGACGGTAACGGCCGAAATGGTCGCCGTTAAAAGCGGTCTTGGCTATGCATTGTGGGATTCGTATTACTTTTTGCGTTATGACCTGGTCATCGGCGCGATGATCAGCATTGGTGTCCTTGGCTATCTGTCGGATGTGTTGATGCGAGAAGTGATGGCGCGCGTTCTGCATTGGCAACGTCGCGGCGCGGTGCGGCAACATTGACGTCGCCGTATGTCAGGCAGCTATCCCTGTGATGGCGACGGGCGGGAACATCTGGTGGGTGCTGGAAAATCGATAGCCTGTGTGGTGAATGACGACCGGACCATGATTGCAGAATTATTGCCCTTGCGTGTCGTACTCGGCACACGGGCTCGATGAATCGGAGTGTTTCATGCAGCAACATTGCGACAAAGGTGCCGCAGGCACCGTGCAGTCATCCGGTGTAGCGTATCTTGAAATAAAAAATGTCAGTAAGGTCTTTACAGACCAGAAGCGCGGTACCGCGCTTACAACACTGGACGGTATCAATCTTGATTTGGCGCAGCAGGAATTTCTCTGCCTGCTCGGCCCATCGGGATGCGGCAAGTCGACGTTGTTGAACATGATCGCCGGTTTCGAGACGGCCACGTCCGGTAGCGTGCGTGTGGGCGAAAAACAGGTGAGCAAGCCCGGTGCGGAGCGCGGCATGGTGTTCCAGCAACCTACACTGATGCCGTGGTTACCCGTATGGGACAACATTGCTTTCCATTACAAACTCAAAGGGAAGTCTGCCGCGCAACGGCGTGAACTATCGCAAACGTTTATCGATATGGTCGGCTTGCGCGGTTTCGAAAATCATTACCCGACCGAATTGTCCGGCGGCATGAGCCAACGCGTGGGCATTGCCCGGGCTTTGTTGATGAATCCGGATGTCGTGTTGATGGACGAGCCTTTTGCCGCGCTTGACGCACAGACGAAGGAGGAGATCCAGGAAGCGTTAGTGACCATCTGGCAACAGTCACGCTCGACGATCGTGTTCGTCACCCACAGCATAGACGAAGCGTTGCTACTGGGGACAAAAGTAGCCGTCATGACGCATCGTCCCGGTCGCATTCGAGAATTGATTTCGGTCGATCTGCCGCGGCCGCGGGACATCACGTCGCCTGCATTCAACGATCTCAAGCGCCATGTGCATGCACTGATCCGGGAAGAAGCGTCGGCGGCAAGGCAACTGCTGCGTGAAGAACAAATGGCTTGATGTAAACTGGATGAAATCATGAAGCGACGCTATCTACTCGGCATGTTGACGCCGTCTTCCAACACCACGCTGGAGCCGGTCACGTCCGCGATGATCGACGGCCTTGAAGACACCAGTGCTCATTTCGGTCGCTTCAAGGTGACGGAGATCGCGCTATCCGATAACGCGCTCGCGCAATTCGACGATGAACCGATTCTTGCGGCTGCCGAGTTGTTATCGCATGCGAAGCTCGACGTCATTGGCTGGAACGGCACGTCGTCCGGCTGGCTTGGTTTTGATGCAGACGAACGTCTTTGCGCCCGTATCACTGAACGTACCGGTATTGCGGCATGTACATCGGTGTTGGCGCTCAATGAGATATTTACAAAGACGGGTGTCAGGCGCTTTGGCCTGGTGACACCTTACACGGATGACGTTCAGGCCAAGGTCATCGAAACGTATCGTGGTGCCGGGTGGGATTGTGTTGCAGAAAGGCATTTGAACAAGCGCGATAATTTCTCGTTTTCCGAAGTGAATGCGGACACGATTCGGCGTATGGTGCATGAAGTGGCCGAAGCGAAGCCGGATGCCATTTCGATTTTCTGCACGAATCTGCGGGGCGCACCACTGGTGGAGGCGTTGGAGCAGGAAACAGGCATTCCAATCTACGACACGATTTCCACGGTGGTCTGGAAATCCCTGTTACTGTCGGGAACAGATCCAAAGCGGGTGCGGGGCTGGGGCCGGCTTTTTCGGGAGGTGATATGAGCGAGCAGGCAATGACATCGAAAGCGGCATTTGACTTGGTCATCCGCCATGCACGCGTTGCGACGGCGGCAGATGTTTTCGATACCGATATCGGTATCGTGGACGGGACGATCACTGCGATGGGACGTGGGTTGGCGAATGGCGCGCGGGAGATTAATGCCGCCGGTCGCTGGGTTCTTCCTGGCGGCGTGGATGCCCATGTGCATCTGGACCAGCCAAGCTCGGACGGTTCGATCAATGCCGACGATTTCGAAACGGGAAGCCGTTCTGCCGCCTGCGGTGGCACGACCACCATCATACCGTTTGCAGCGCAGCAAAAAGGCCGCTCGCTACGCGAGGCAATCGATGATTACCATCGGCGTGCGGAGGGCAAATCCATCATCGACTACGCGTTTCACTTGATCATCGCCGATGCGGAAGCCGGTAAGTTGCCTGAAACACTGCCGGGGCTCATCGAGGAAGGCTATACGTCATTCAAGCTCTACATGACGTATGATTCGCTGAAGCTGGAGGATCGTCATATTCTGGACGTGCTGGAAATCGCTCGTAAAGAAAAGGCGATGACGATGATCCACGCGGAAAACGCCGACTGCATCGCGTGGCTGACAGAACGGTTATTAGCACGCGGCAGTCGGGCGCCATCGTTTCATGGGGTGTCACGCGTACCGTTGGTCGAACGGGAAGCCACGCATCGTGCGATCTCGCTTGCCGAAATGCTGGATACGCCGGTATTGATCGTCCATGTCTCGGGAAAGCAAGCCATCGAACAGATTCGTCAGGCACAGCAGCGTGGCGCGCCGATTTTCGCGGAAACCTGCCCGCAGTATCTGTTTCTAACCGCGGACGATCTGGAAGGTTGCGAGGGCGACCTCTTCAACGGCGCAAAATGCATCTGCAGTCCACCGCCGCGCGATGCGGCGAATCAGGACGAAGTCTGGCAGGCGCTGGACAGCGGGATCTTTACCGTGTTCTCTTCGGATCACGCACCGTACAAATATGCAGGTGAGGGCGGCAAGCAGATGCATGGCGTTGATGCATCATTCGATCGCGTGCCGAATGGTATCCCAGGGGTGGAAACGCGTTTGCCATTGCTGTTTTCGGAAGGGGTCATGACCGGACGGATCGATATCCACCGTTTCGTGGACGTTACCGCTACCGGCCCTGCCAAGATGTACGGTCTTTATCCTCGCAAGGGAAGCGTTGCAATTGGTTGCGATGCCGATCTGGTTATCTGGGATACGTTCGATCCCATGCCGATCCTGAACAGTGCATTGCATCATGCCGTGGATTACACGCCCTATGAAGGGCGTGCGGTTCGCGCCTGGCCAGCGCTGACGCTGTCGCGCGGTGACGTGGTCTGGGATCGGGGTAGCGGTACCTTCGGTACTGCGCTCGGGCGCGGACAGTTTCTCAAGTGTGATCGGCCGGTTGCCTATCACCGGCAACAACGTCCGGGGCGAGATCGGTTGTTTCCTTGGCTTGCAGATATCGGCCTTTAGGCGTCATGGACCGGTCCTGGCCTTTTAATCGATGGTCGTGAGTATCGGGTTGCATCATCTGGTTTGGGCTGGCAGCTTCGCCGGATGGATGCACTATATCGGACGCCATCGTGTACCACTGATTGCGCTACCATGTAGATCATAATAAAACAGCGTCGAGGAGTGAGACAACATGGGTGACAACAGCAACAAGCACGGCATTCTAGTCGGAGTGACGCAAGCGGCCTCTGACGGTCCAGTTCGCCCGGACGGTGCGCGTCGTATTGCATTGGTTACCGGCGCGGGGAGTGGTATTGGACGCGCGACGGCCAGGCGATTATTACGAGATGGCTTTACGGTCGTCGTGGCCGGACGGAGAGCGGAGCTGCTGCACGGCTTTGTGGAAGAGGCGCGCATGCAAGGTGGCGACGCGTTGGCAGTGACCGCTGATGTTCGCGATGAGACCAGTGTCGACGCGTTATTCGGGACGATCGAGAACACATATGGGCGTGTGGATGTGGTTTTTAATAACGCGGGAATCAACGCTCCGGCAGTGCCGATGGATGAACTGAGCGTGGAGAAATGGCGCGATGTCATCGACACCAATGTGACCGGCGTGTTTCTGTGTGCTCGCGCGGCATTTGGTTTGATGCGCCGGCAGTCGCCGCAAGGGGGACGGATCATCAACAACGGATCGATTTCGGCGCACGCCCCGCGACCGTTTTCCTCACCATACACGGCGAGCAAGCATGCGGTATCTGGCCTGACGAAAAGCATCGCGTTGGATGGACGTGCTTTCAATATCGTCGCGAGTCAGATTGATATCGGTAATGCGCTTACGGAACTGTCGGCGCGAATGCGGAAAGGCGTGCTGCAGGCCAATGGCACGACAGCGGCCGAGCCTATGTGCGACGTGGGCGATGTGGCGGATGCGGTGAGTTATGTTGCCAACCTGCCGCTGACGACGAATGTCTTGAATATGACGGTGATGGCCAGCAATATGCCATTTGTCGGTCGCGGCTAGCGTTGCGCGTTACCGCGGCGGCGGTGGCGCGCGATGCTGTAGTTGCGTAGCACCAGCGTGGTGGACTGCTAGGCCGTCTCCGCTCGCCGGTGTTGCATGCACTTTGTGTGAAATGTCAGTCCAGGTCGGATGCGTGATGCCGCTCGTGAACCTGCTCCGACACGTCACCGCGTATGCTGTTCACTTTACGACCGCGTTTGACGGCGGGGCGCTCGGCGATCTCCTTGGCCCAGCGCAACACGTGGGTGTACTCATGAACCGCTAGAAACTCCGCGGCATTATATACGGCACCTAGCACGAGACCGCCATACCATGGCCAGATAGCAATATCGGCGATGGAGTATTCATTCCCCGCAATATAGCGATGCTGCGCCAATTGGCGGTCCAGCACATCCAGTTGGCGCTTTGCTTCCATCGCAAAGCGATTGATCGGGTACTCCAACTTTTCCGGCGCATACGCATAGAAATGGCCAAAGCCGCCACCGAGATAGGGTGCGGAACCCATCTGCCAGAATAACCAGTTCATTGTTTCCGCACGCGCTGGCTGCGTGGTGGGCAGCAACGCGCCGAATTTGTCCGCCAGGTAGGTCAGGATCGAGCCGGATTCGAAGACACGCACTGGGGTAGCGCCACTGTGGTCGACTAACGCGGGTATCTTGGAGTTCGGATTGATATTGACGAAGCCGCTGGAAAATTGCTCACCTTCTGAGATGCGGATGAGCCATGCATCATATTCGGCACCGTCGTGACCCAATGCGAGCAGCTCTTCGAGCATGATCGAGACTTTCACGCCATTGGGTGTGGCCAAGGAATAGAGTTGTAGTGGATGCTTTCCTACGGGCAGGGACTTTTCATGAGTCGGGCCGGCGACAGGTCGATTGATACTGGCGAAAGTGCCGCCGGAAGTGGCGGGGGTCCAGACTTTCGGCGGTTGATATGGATTCGAATCGCTCATTCTTGCGGCTCCGGTTGGTATGCACTGAATACGCACCGGTGAATTCTAGCGTTTAATCGATTTTCTCACCGGCGGTGCATTCCGGAACGCTATGGGGTGATATATGTCACGCCGCTCGGCGTCGAGCGGAGGTGGTCAACGGGCGCGCAAAAGAAAAACGGCGTGGTCGACTCCGGATCTGGTATTGCTTGATCCAGGAGCGACCACGCCGTGAAGTGGACGACATGCGCTACCGGGAGGGTAGCGCATGTCGTCCGATAAACCTTTTTTGAGATTTTTTTAGAACACGTTACGCAGGCCGATCGCGACGCCGGTCTGGTTGTTACGACCCGGGAAATCGGTTTTTGCCGCACCGGTACCGCGTTGGAAGTCAACGGTGGCGTACACTTCGGTGCGCTTGGACAGCGAGTATTCAGCCAACAGCACCGCCGAGTAGCGCACCGCGCGGCCCAGCGTCGCATTGGCGTACTGCGCGTTACGTGCGTGATCGTAGTAGCCGGCCAGAGACAGCATCAACGGCGCGGTCACCTGGTACGTCGCGCCGACGTAGAAGCCGTCGTCGATCCGGTTGGTGTTCGGGCGTACCGCTAGCGAGGCTGCGGCCGAGCCGGACGACGCCATGTAGATGTCGACCATGCCGGTATTGTCCTGCGAATGCAGCCAGCCGGCGTATGCCTTCACGTCCGTGGTGAATGCGTATGTGGCACCCACGTTGACGACGCGGTACTTGCGGTTTGCCGCGTCACTGTTTTGCTGGTAGCCGGCGAGCATCGAGAGAGAGGCCAGCGTGTAGGTGGCCGTGAAGCCATACATATTGTTTGCGCCGGTACTGCCCGCTGTGTTGCCGAAGGCGTACATGCCGTCCAGGTTCAAGCCACCGAATGTGCCGTTGTACTTGACCGAATTGTTCGCGCGCAGTCCATAGCCCAATGCGCCTGGCAACCAGCCGTCCTGGTCGTAGTTACCCACGGTCAGCGGATCATACGCACCGCCCAATTGGTCGAACAGCGGGGTGTTCTGGCGACCGAAGGTCAACGTGCCGTATTGCTTGCTTGCCAAACCAACGTAGGACATCCGATTGAATTCGGTGCCGGAGCTGGCATACGCGCCATTCCACAGGTTGAATCCGTTTTCGAGACGGAAGATCGCCGATAAGCCGCCACCCAGATCCTCGCTGCCCTTCAAGCCCCAGCGGCTGCCGGTGATCGGACCGACGCCCATCGATGTTTGGCTATCGTTGGCTGCATTGGCATTCGTCAAATAACGGATGCTGGTATCCACGATGCCATACAGCGTTACCGATGACTGTGCGAACGAATGTTGTGCGGCCAGTGCCAGAATGGCACCACCGAGTGCGCGTGCCAGGATCGATTTATTCACGATTTCCCTTTCATCATTTTTATGAGGAGCATTTGTCACGCCATTGCGCGGATTGCATAAATGTCTCCAACGGGACGCATCTTATTGTTTCAATAATCCGGATAATAATTGAGAAGCCAAAATGTGATGTTTTTCGTACACAAAAACCTATAAATTAATGATTCGTAAGGATAGTATGGTTCCTCTATAAAGCGGTCTGGATTTTCTATTGACAATGCATGCAAATCAACTAAGGGGGCCGCATTGTGCCTGGAAAGACTGGTCGCGAGTAACGGATGAAGAGGAGGGCTGGGAAGTTTGAGAGAATGCATAGCGAGGCATTCCCGTAATAGGTTTTTAATATGTTAGGCGAGCAATATGCGCGCGCACGGGGATAATCAAAATGCCCGGGGCTAATCGGCGCGCGGCCTTGTTTCCGGCGGCTATGTGACAGGATGGAGATTGGGTAGTCTGCTGCAGCGGAGAAGGTCTGGCTGGACTGTGCCAGGGTCGTATCGACACAACCTCGATACGCCTGTGCCAGCCCACGGGAACGTTGATCAGATGTGCATGCGGACCCAGTGACTAACTGTATCAATAATATCGTTCGACGGTGCTTGATAGCCGTAGCAGATCCAGCCGGTTACGCATAGCAGCGGGAGGAAGACGGCGGCATGGGGCAACGCGATTGGTGGAGAACGCCAGCGTCGCAACGTTGTGAAGGCGACGGCGCCTCCGAGAAGTGTTCCGACGACCACTTCCGAGAGCGTGTGGTAACCGAATAATCGGGAGTAGCCGATGAAGAGACATCCTATCGCGGCGAGCGCAGCGAGGAGATAGCCTACGCGCTGGCTGATCGTGTTACCGACGACAAAAGCGAGGATCGGCCATACCGAGAACGAAAACACCATATGCCCGCTGATCATCCGGAAATGAATGGGTTCCAACGGCATGTTGGTCACGCCGTAATAGACCTTGGAGAGCGCGGTGAGCGCCATGGCGGCGAGCATCGTTCCGAACCAAGTCAAGGCGCGTCCAGGAAAGCGGGTGCTGATCCAGATGGCAAGTACCAGTGCGAGTGGCAATAGCAAGGCGGTGTCGCCGAGATTTGTGACATCCAGCAGGCTGTTCATCGAAGCCTTATGCAAACGGCGCGGGTCGCGCAAATGAGTTGACGGGTGACATTGACCAAAACGTGAGCGCGTCGTCGAGGCGTGTCTATCTTGATGCGTGCAAATGGCTGGCAGTATAGCTGAATGAAAAGCATTGTTCCGTGATCCAGCAGCAGGTGGTCATATCGGTGTTCTTGGGTGTTCCGAGAGGGGGGCTAAGAATGTGGAGAGGTTGTTGGCAACAATTTTTAACGCAACAATAAATGCAACTAACAGACATTTTATAAAACACATTCAGAAATGCTGATACGCATTCTGGCTTCCTCAGATAGGCCGTTACGTTTGTTCGGGCAATGTAGATCAGATCGATTGGCCAACTATTTTGCGGGTCGATCAAAAGGTACGCTGTCGCTATTGCGTGGTCAGGGTTTTGATAGGGAAGAATATGAATGACGTTGGAGAAGTGCTGGTAAATGGTGATCGCGTAGTGATGGCGATCAATGATCGTACGGTATTGCTTGTACCTAGCCGACCAGTGGGCAAGTTCACTGCCCATACAGCGGGCAGCGGCCAGGAGTTTGTCAAGATCGACGGCGCGCTAATTTGCGTGGATGGTGTGGAGACATCGGCAAGCGCGAAGGCTGTTTATCAAAGCGGGCAGTTTGGCGTTCCACCTGGTATTGCTGGGACGTTAGCCTTGCGTGTAAAACGAGGTGAGATTTCACGGTGCGATTTTTTCACGATCAATGGCAAGGCGGTTTTATGGCGTAGCGGGAAGGAGGTGGGAGTCGACGGCAAGGTAACGACAAAAGCAACGGCACCTCCTAAAAGCCCGGCGGCAATACCGGAACCGGATCAAAGGTCGCATTATGAAGGCTCTGGCGATGTCGAACAGAGCCAACAGGCGTTTGTCACCGTGACCTTTTAACGCTTGATCAGTGTTCAAATGGATTGCGTGTACCAAAAAGGAAAGCGCCGCCACGTGTTATGTAGCCGCGCGCGTTGCACTCAACAAAAATTCCGACTTACCGTTGGCAGCCCCCCCAATAAATTGGACAAGTCGACAAGCCGGTGCGCTACCAGATGCCGGACTTCACCTTCGCATTGCCAGGTGCCGTAGACGGCGATCAGCGAGGCATGCAACGCCTCGCGCCGCTGTTTTTCAAGCAGACCGGGCCATACGATGACATTGATCGATCCGGTCTCGTCCTCCAGCGTCATGAACATCACGCCCTTGGCGGTACCAGGGCGCTGCCTGACGGTAACAATGCCGCAACCGCGCGCGGCACGACCGTTTTTCAGCAGAAACAATTCATTGGCGGCGAGCAGCTTGCGCTTGCGCAATTGCGGTCGCAACAGCGCAAGGGGATGGCGACCCAGGGTCAGTCCTGTCGCGCGGTAATCCGCGACGATATGCTCCCCTTCACTGGGTGGGGAAAATGCCGGAGTGGCATCGTCGCTAAGTGCCTGACGCAGCAGGTCGCCTGTCCGGCCGCTGGAGCGCGGCATGTGGGCGGCGCAGGCTATATCGGTGTTGGGCATGCTTGATGCCCGAACGGCCTCGGGTTGGCTGTCTGCCCCCATCGCCTGCCATAGCGCCTGCCGTCGATTTCCTACCAGCGGCAACAAGGCGTTAGCGGAGGCCAGTAGATGCAGTTCACGCCGATCGAGCGTCGCGCGATATGCCAGATCGGCGATATCGGTGAAAGGCCTTATCGCACGCGCCGTCTTGATGCGTCTCGCACTGGTTTGTCCAAGGCCACGAATCAGCGACAAACCGAGCCGCACCGCGGGCCGAGGGCCATGAACGTCTGCCCTGGAGCGGGGGACGGTATGGGCATCGATGGCTTCCAATGTACTGTCCCAGTCGCTGAGCATCACATCCGCGCCGCGGATTACCACGCCATGCCGATGCGCATCCTGGACCAGTTGCGACGGCGAGTAAAATCCCATCGGTTGGCTGTTCAGCATGGCGCAGAGAAATGCCTCGGGCTCATGGCATTTGAGCCAGGAACTGGCGTAGACCAGCAATGCGAAACTGGCGGCATGGCTTTCCGGGAAGCCGTATTCGCCAAATCCCTTGATCTGTGCAAACAGCGCTTCGGCAAACGCGCGATCGTATTTGCGTTTGAGCATGCCGCTGACAATGCGTTCGTAATAATGCTCAAGGCCGCCCTTACGTTTCCATGCTGCCATTGCCCGCCGCAGACTGTCCGCTTCACCGGCGCTGAAGCCCGCCGCCAGCATGGCCACCTGCATCACCTGCTCTTGGAAAATGGGGACACCCAATGTGCGCGACAGTGCCGTTTCCATGTCGGTGCTGGGATAGGTGACCGGCTCCAGCTTCTGGCGTCGACGCAAGTAGGGATGCACCATCCCACCTTGTACCGGGCCAGGACGCACGATGGCGACCTCGATGACAAGGTCATAGAACACGCGCGGCTGAAGGCGGGGTAACATGCTCATCTGCGCCCGTGACTCGATCTGGAAGACACCGATCGTATCCGCTTTGCAAATCATGTCGTATGTTTCATCATCCCCGTCGGGAATATCCTGCAGCGTGAAAGGCTCACCGCGTCGCTCGGACACCAGTGCCAACGTACGTCGTATCGCGGATAGCATGCCGAGCGCCAGGATGTCGATCTTGAGCAGACCCAGCGACTCCAGATCGTCCTTGTCCCACTGAATCACACTGCGATCCGGCATGGCCGCGTTTTCGATCGGGACAAGTCGCGACAGCTTGCCGCGGCTGATCACGAAACCACCACTGTGCTGCGACAAATGCCTTGGAAACCCTAGCAACAGGGTGGTGAAATGTGCCCATTGCCGAATGATGGCGGCCTCCGGGTCCAACCCTGAATCCTTGAAGCGTTCCAGCAATTCCCGGCTGGAATCGAACCATTGGTGGTTTTTCGCCACGCGATCGACCAGCGCCGGATCGATACCCAGTGCCTTGCCGGCATCGCGTAATGCGCCGCGCGGCCGATAGGTCGAGATGGCGGCGGCAATCGCGGCACGGTCACGGCCATATTTGCGATAGACGTATTGGATCACCTCTTCGCGCCGCTGGTGTTCGAAGTCGACGTCGATGTCCGGTGGTTCGTTACGCTCCTTGCTGATAAAACGCTCGAACAACATGCTGCTGCGTTCGGGGTCGACTTCGGTGATGCCCAGGCAGTAGCAGACCGCGGAGTTCGCGGCGGAACCACGGCCTTGGCACAGAATGTTTTCACTCCGTGCGAACCGCACGAGATCGTAGACCGTCAGGAAATACGCTTCGTATTTCAGATCCGCGATCAAGGCCAGCTCGTGTTCGAGTTGTTCCTGAATTTTTAGCGGAATACCGTGCGGAAAACGTCGTTTCGCACCAACATACGTTTCCTGTCGCAAATAGGCAGTGGGCGTGACACCGGCTGGCACCAGTTCGTCCGGGTATTCATATTTCAGTTGTTTCAGACAAAAGGTGCAAGCCTGTGCAATGCGTATGGTTTCCGCCAGTGCCCGCGCCGGGTAGAGATTGGCCAGGCGTAGCCGGGAGCGCAGGTGCGATTCGGCATTCGAAGACAAGGCATAGCCGCATTCGGATAACGGCCGGCCGACATGGATCGCGCTCAATACATCGTGCAGCGGCTTGCGCGAACGTACATGCATCGTCACGCTGCCCAGGGCGACCATCGGAATGGCTGCGGCCGCCGCGGCGCGTTCCACCGTGCCGCGATGCAGATCGTCCATCGCCCGCGCGTGCAGTGTCAGGCCCAGCCAGGCACGCCCGGGAAAGGTGCGCGCAACCCAGTGGGCCTGCGTCAGCAGCACATCGTCGGCAGGTAAGGCCGGATAGGATGGCACGAGAATGGCAAGACAATCAGGCATGCCGCGCAGCGCGGCATGCTTGGGCGACGGTGTCGCGAGATCCTCAAGGGTCAGGCGGTAATGGCCTTTGCCGGTGCGGGTGCGGGCTAGCGTGATCAGTTCGGACAGGTTGCCATAGCCTTCGATATTGCATGCAAGCAGCACCAGTTCGAGCGATGGGCTCTGGACATCGTTACTGACCAAGGTGAAAGTTGCGCCGATGATGAGCGGCAGCCCGGCTTTCTCTGCCTCCACATGCGCGCGCACGATGCCAGCCAAAGAACACTCATCGGTGATCGCAAGCGCGCTGTAGCCCAGTTGCGCCGCGCGTTGCGCTAATTCTTCGGCATGGGAAGCCCCCCTTAAAAAGGAAAAATTCGAGAAGCATTGCAACTCCGCGTAAGCGGGCATTGGTGTCAAGCCGGATACGGGCAGGGAAGCATCGGGCGACGTCGGTGCGAGGCGATCGACCATACGCATTCACCCAAAAAAACCATGTAGAAACCAATGTGCGTCTTCCTCTGGTGGGTTTTTTTTCGGCGCACTGCCATTCTGTCCCGGTTGAGCAGGGGGCTTCTGCAACGCGGCATTGATATGGTCGTCCGCTTGTGGATCGGTTTTTATACCATCATATGTCTCAATATTTGCTTCGGTATGCTTATTTGCAAGCATCCCGGCTTTTTTCCCAAAGCGCTCTCGAAAGATCCAATAACAGGTGTGGTCCTCGGCTTGCGCGACAAAGTAGTCGCGTGTCACGACAGCATCGTCCCACCAGCCTGATTCGATACGCTCACCCGGCGACATTAGTCGTAATGAACCGCGATAGAATGGCCGATGCTGACGCGTCTGTAGTGGCAGCGGCGCATCCAGCAACCACACGGGACGCGGCGTGAGTCGGGCAATGCGTGCTCGTGCGGCATGAGAGAGACTGCCGGCCTTGACGATGGATGGAGCGTCTTCACTGAGGCTACGCGTGCCGTGGGAGTCGGGTGAATCAGGATGGTCGGCTCGGCCTTTGGTGCGATGTTTGGGCACGCCACGGGTCTCGTCTCGACCCCAATGATTCGCCAGCTCCGGCCGATGATCTTCCCGTATCAGGCATTGCAGGACATTATCGACGCCGAGCCGCGCCTGTAGCAATTCGATCAGTCGACGGTGATCGGCCGGACTGCCGCCGGGTTCCGGAAACAGATTGGTGCTCAGTGGCGTGGCCGGCTCGACCGCGGTGGCGTGCAATCGTACCGCGATCACGTGTGCATCCAGTGTGGTCTTGACCAGTCGTTCGCGGACCAGACGTAGTAGATGGCTGTCATGCCAGGCAGGGTCGGCTAAAGCGATATCGATCAGTGTGGGGGGCCGTGCTTCTCGACCTCGCTCGTGTTCGAGCAACAGCGTGAAACGCGTCACCGCCCATTGGCGAGCGGCCAGCCATCCAGTCAATCGACTAATCAGCATGGTTGCGCTCGCGAGAATCAGGGGGGTATCGTCGGCACGATCGGGCAAGGCTTGCTGCTGCTCGAACCGCTCCGGGGTTGTGAGCCATTCAAACCCTTCCTCTGCCATACCCAGCGCACGATCCAGCGCATCGACCAGAGCTTCGCCGCAACGTTGTTTGACGCCCGCGCGCGGGAGGCGGCGCAGATCGTCCAATGTCGGGCACCCCAGGCTGTTCAAGCTTTCCACATATGTCCGGGCTTCCGGCAAAAGGGGCAACGGCAGTGGGCCCAGTATCCGATCCAACGTACGCGGTGTACGGTGGCGGTGGCTACCAGCTGGTAAACGCGTCTTTTCCGACAGATCAGCCGGATGCAATACCGTGGCACCTCCGGCACGGGCCAGCAAGGCAGCGGCGGTACCAGTGGGTGCAAGACTGAGCCGGGCCGTCAGGCCGCTGCTGGCCAACGTCGCACGAATGCGTTTGCGCAAGGCACGGATGCCGCCGAACAGCCGCAAGCTGGCCGAGATATCGGCCACGATGATCGGTGCGTCGATTCGTGTGCCAGCCTGCCCCCATGTCTGGCCCCGCATCGGCGTCGACGTCTGGCGCTGCGGATCACCTGTCATGGTTTGCCGTGAGGCGCGTGCCCAGTCCAGCAGCGCGACCTGTGGCGTGTATTGCATCAAGGCCAAGGCGACGCCTTGCCATGCATCGGCTTCACGCAACAGGTCCCGGTCGTGCAGCACGGCCTGCTCCGCGACGGTCAACACCCCACCGCGCTTCATTCCCAGACGGACACCGGCCTCGCGTGCGGCCCGGCTCATCGCCACGACTCGGCCTTGTTCGAGAACGACCAATGGCATCGGTGTCCCTGGCGCGGCACGCGTGTTCGGTGAGTCAGGTGCCTTGGGCGCGTCCAGTACGGTCGATGCAAGGCTCGATGCACCAAAGGGTTGGGAGCAATATGCACGCGTCTCACTGGACCAAGTCGGCCGAAATACTTCTAGAGGCAGGTGCGGCAGAAAGACGCCGATCCAGAGACGCATGGCGATTTAATAAAATAGGAGATGGCGATAAAGACAAGACGAGGGACTGCTCTGTGGTCGGACCGCGCCGCTTGACAAAGGTCACCGACAATCCGTCCGGCGCCGGTTGCAACGCCAGCCGCAACGGGGCCGGGGATGTCCGGTGGGCGGCGTTCAACGGTCGAAACAGGAAGAACAGCGAAGACGAGGCTTGAGCGGCCAGATGCAGTCGACGCAAGGCTTCTGGCCGAATCAGGTCCTGCCAGAAAAGCAAGGCGCCACAGCCCCCCGTACGGAGGATCTGCTCTGCTGCCCACAACGCGTCCGCCGTACGATTCGCGCGCACCCACTGCCACTGCGCAATTGGCAGCCCCCAGTACTGAAAGGCTTGCTGATTGGGAATGTGCGGCGGGCACAGCATCATCAAGGGCCGTGCCGCCACGTTCTGTAGCGCCGGCCGCAGTAACCGGAATTCCCCGATGCCGGCTTGCGGTAACAACAATTCAGTCAGGCTGCCCACAGGCCAGCCGCCGCCTGGTAATTCGACCGCCAGACGGCTATCCCCTGGCGCTATGCAGGATAGCTTTGCCTGAGCGAGCTGGGAGGCACGCCACAAAGAGGGGTGAATGGTTTCCGGATGCTGGAGCGTGGCATGCTGCATGGCTCACCTGAACACTGTATGAATGTACAGTAGTATAGCGTGCTCGCCAGAAAATGCCAGAAAGGGATGCAGGAGCGACAACGACGGCCAAGCCATCCGCCGATTACGTTCCTTACCCGGACTAACGCTTATCGCGGTAACGGCGAATGCACGGTATTGTCGCAGCAAGCAATCATGTCATTTCGATGACGTCACGTTGTTGCAACAAATGCGTCATACGATCGCGATTCCATTCATGTAGACGACAGGAGAACGCCCGATGCAACACGTGCCTCTGGCCCGAGCGGTTAAGACGATATGCACCGCAGCGGCAATGACGTGGGGGGCACTGGCAAGCGCTTCCGCCTATGCGGTGACCGACATCCCGTTCTGGCACGCGATGGACGCCGCATTGGGCGAGCGCGTCAACGATATAGCCAAGGATTTCAACGCGTCCCAGAGCGAGTACCACATCACGCCGGTATTCAAGGGTACCTATGACCAGACGCTGGCCGCCGGTATCGCGGCGTTCCGCAGCGGCAACGCTCCGGCGATCCTGCAGGTCTACGAAGTGGGAACGGCCACGATGATGCGTGCGAAGAGTGCGATCGTGCCGGTCTATGATGTCTTCAAGAATGCCGGCGTACCGTTGGACGAAAGTGCGTTTATTCCCACGATCTCCGGTTATTACAGCGATGCAAAGACCGGTCATCTGGTGTCCATGCCGTTCAACAGTTCGACACCGGTACTGTTTTATAACAAGGATGCGTTCCGCAAGGCCGGCCTGGACCCGAATCAGCCGCCGCGCACCTGGCCGGAAGTGGAACAGGACGCACTTGCACTGCGCAAGGCCGGTCTGTCCTGCGGTTACGCGTCCGGGTGGCAAAGCTGGATCCAATTGGAAAACTACAGCGCCTGGCATGCCGTGCCGTTTGCTTCGCGCAATAATGGTTTCGATGGCGATGACGCGGTGCTGGAATTCAACAAACCGCTGCAGGTCGCGCATATCGCTTTCCTGAAAAAGATGCAGAATGAAGGCGCTTTCAGCTATGTCGGTCGTCAGGACGAGCCAAACGCCAAGTTCTATAGTGGCGATTGCGGCATGACGACGAATTCGTCGGCAGCGTTGGCCAATATCAGGAAGTATGCAAAGTTCGACTTCGGCTCCGGTAGTCTGCCGTACGATCCGAGTGTCAAAGGCGCACCACAGAATGCGATCATCGGCGGCGCGAGCCTGTGGGTGATGGGGGGCAAGGACAAGCAAACCTACAAGGGCGTTGCCGAGTTCCTCGCTTACCTGACCAAACCAGAGGTTGCCGCCAAGTGGCACCAGGACACCGGATACCTGCCGGTGACAAAGGCTGCCTATGACCTGACGAAGGCGCAAGGCTTCTACAAGACGCACCCGGACAGCGAAACGGCGATCAAGCAGATGATGAACAAGCCGCCGTTGCCGTTCACGAAAGGCCTGCGTCTGGGGAATATGCCGCAGATTCGCGTAGTGATCGACGAGGAACTGGAGCAAGTCTGGGGCGGCACGAAGACGCCGCAAGGTGCATTGGATTCGGCGGTGGCGCGCGGCAACGACTTGCTGCGCCGCTTCCAGAAATCCGGTAGCTGACGTGACGCCGTTGAACGTGCCCCCAACGGGCGGTGCCGATGCGCCATCGGTACAGGCGGCGCCGGTCCCGCCAGGTAAAAGGGCGCTTGCAAGCGTACGCGCCCGGATCGGTGCCGGGCATGCGCCGTTCGGCACGTCCTGGTTGCCGTACCTGCTGATTCTGCCGCAATTGGCGATCACCGCCATCTTCTTTTTGTGGCCGGCGGGTGAGGCGCTCTGGCAATCCACGCAGACCCAGGACGCATTTGGCCTTTCCAGCAATTTCGTCGGCTTGCAGAATTTCACCGAGCTGTTCGCGGACCCGTTGTACCTGGCGTCTTTCAAGACAACGCTTTGGTTTTGTGCGATGGTCACCGTCGCGGGACTCGTCATCGGCTTGCTGCTGGCGGTGTGTGCGGACCGGGTCGTGCGCGGTGGCCGTTTCTATCGCGCATTGCTGATCTGGCCGTACGCGGTCGCACCGGCGCTGGCAGGTATCTTGTGGGTGTTCCTGTTCAATCCCAGCCTTGGCGTGATCGCCCATGCACTGCAAACGCACGGCATCATCTGGAACCATGCACTGAATGGCGGTCAAGCGATGTTCCTGGTGGTATTGGCATCCGTCTGGCAGCAGGTCAGCTATAACTTCCTGTTTTTCTACGCCGGATTGCAGGCGATCCCGCGTTCGTTGATCGAGGCGGCCGCCATTGACGGCGCCGGTCCCGTGCGCCGATTCTTCGGCATTGCCTTCCCCCTGATCGCACCAACAACCTTTTTCCTGCTTGTCGTGAACGTCGTGTACGCGTTCTTCGATACCTTTCCGGTCATCGATGCCACGACGGCAGGGGGGCCCGCGCAATCTACCCGTACCTTGATTTTTAAAATCTATGCCGATGGTTTTCGGGGACTGGATATCGGCAGCGCCGGTGCGCAGTCGGTGGTCTTGATGGTCATCGTCATCGCGCTTACCGTCTTCCAGTTCCGTTTCATCGAGCGCAAGGTGCAATACGTATGATCGAGCATCGGCGTGGATTTGATTGCTTCTGTCATGCCGTGCTGATAGCCGGTCTCGTGGTGATTGCTTTTCCGTTGTATATCGCCTTCGCGGCGGCAACGATGAGCGAAAGCGAGGTGTTCACCGTGCCGATGTCGCTGATTCCCAGCACACATCTTTTCGAGAACATCGCGCATGTCTGGACGCATGGCACCGGTAACGCCGCGGCTCCGTTCGGGACGTTGCTGCTGAACAGCCTGGCAATGGCGTTGGGCATCACCTTCGGCAAGATCGTCGTATCGATCCTGTCCGCCTATGCCATCGTGTTTTTCCGCTTTCCGTTCCGGAATACCGCATTCTGGCTGATCTTCATCACGTTGATGTTGCCGGTGGAGGTACGCATCTTCCCGACGGTGCAGGTGGTCTCCACGCTGCACTTGACGAACAGTTATGCGGGCCTGACGTTGCCGTTGATTGCCTCGGCCACGGCGACTTTCCTGTTCCGGCAGTTCTTCATGACGCTGCCGGCGGAACTGCTGGAAGCGGCCCGCATCGATGGCGCGGGTCCGATGCGTTGCTTTATCGACATCGTCTTGCCTCTGACGAAGACGACGATTGCGGCGCTGTTCGTCATCACGTTTATTTATGGTTGGAACCAATATCTGTGGCCGATCCTGGTGATCAACCAGAGTGGATGGCAGACGGCCGTGGTGGGTATCAAGCAGATGATCGGCACGGGCGACACGGCCACCGAGTGGCATCTCGTGATGACCGCAACCCTGTTGGCGATGTTGCCGCCCTTGCTGGTCGTGATTACGATGCAGCGGTGGTTTGTACGCGGCCTGGTTGACACCGAGAAGTAACGGCACACCAGACAATTCAAGGAACGATAAATGGCCGCATTGACACTGAGTGGCGTACGCAAGACCTATGACGGCCAGCAGTATGTGCTGCATGGTATAGATGTCGAGGTCGCCGATGGCGAATTCGTGGTGCTCGTCGGGCCGTCTGGCTGTGGAAAATCGACATTGCTGCGGATGATCGCCGGTCTTGAAAGTGTCTCTGAAGGCGAGATCATGATTGGGGGGAAGGTCGTCAACCAACATGAGCCGAAGGATCGCGGTATCGCGATGGTGTTCCAGAACTACGCGTTGTATCCCCATATGACCGTGGCGCAGAATATGGGGTATGCGTTGAAGATTGGCGGCGTATCCCGTAGCGACATCGACCGGCGGGTGCAAACCGCGGCGCGCACGCTCGAACTGGAATCACTACTGGCGCGAAAGCCTAGGGAGTTGTCCGGTGGCCAGCGGCAACGGGTAGCCATGGGGCGCGCGATCGTGCGTGAGCCATCGGTATTTCTGTTTGACGAGCCGTTGTCGAACCTGGACGCAAGGCTTCGTGTGCAAATGCGCCTCGAGATGCAACGCTTGCACGCCCGGCTGAAAACCACCAGCGTGTATGTCACGCATGACCAGATCGAGGCCATGACGTTGGCGCAGCGTGTGATTGTGATGTACAAAGGGCGTGCCGAGCAGATCGGCACGCCCGCTGACGTGTATGATCGGCCGGCCAGTGTTTTCGTGGCGGGTTTCATCGGCTCGCCGGCGATGAATCTGATAGAGGGAAGGGTGACCGACGACGGACGCGCTTTTGAAGTACAGGATGGCGGCCCGGTTCTGTTCCTTGACGCATTTGACAGGATGCCATCCCGGGCATCGATGTCCTCGACAGGTCCGGTCCCGCTGTTGCCGAACCGTTTGGCCGGGCGTCATTGCATTTTAGGTATCAGACCGGAACATATGGCGCTTGCGCAAAGCGATGGTGATCATGGTATTGTCCGCGGACGGGATGCAACAACGACGGTCGGGCAGGCAGGTGCGACACTGCCCGTGGACGTATGCGAACGTACGGGGGCCGATAATTTGGCACGTGGCCGTTGGGGCAGTCATGATATCGCCGTACGTTTACCGCATGACGTCGTGCCGGCACCGGGTGCACTGCTGCCGGTGATGCTGCCGGTGCATCGATTGCATTTCTTCGACCCCGACAGTCGGCGTCGGCTGGAAGGCTAGGGGCGGTGCCTCGCTGACGGAACCCATAGTCGTATTCACTGTCGTACGATCTTATCGCCATGACTTCGTCACCCGTTTTCCACCCTGACTCGTCTGCCTCCTCATCTGTGGGGCGTTATCGCTGGCCTTACCCGACTGTTGCCGCGCATCGCGGTGGCGGCACGCTGGCGCCGGAGAATACGCTGGAGGCCATCGACACCGGTGCGCGTCTCGGGCATCAGATGATCGAGTTCGACGCACGGTGCGGTGCCGACGATATCGTATTCCTGTTGCATGACGATCATGTCGAGCGCACGACGAACGGCTCCGGCGACGCATCCACGATGCCGTGGCATCGCTTGCAGGCCTTGGACGCCGGTAGTTGGTTCGACACCCGCTTCTCGGGCGCGCGCATTCCCACGTTGGCTGATGTCGCCGAGCGCTGTCTGGCGCTGGGTTTGCATGCGAACGTCGAGATCAAGCCGGGTCCGGGCCTGGAGCGGCACACCGGGCAGGCGGTGGCGCGGGAGGTGTTAAGGCATTGGAAGGGAAGTCCGGCCGCGCCGTTACTGTCGTCTTTTTCGTACGAGGCACTTGCAGCGGCAGCCGAAGTGGCACCGCAACTGCCCCGTGGCATGCTTTGCGAGAACTGGTCTGATCCGTGGCGCGAGCAGACGCAGGCCCTGTCTTGCGTCTCGTTGCATATTCACCATACCGAGTTGACACAGGCGCGCATTGCCGAGATCAAGGAGGCGGGCTTGTTCGTACTCGCGTACACCGTTAACGAGCCATTACGTGCGGCAGAGCTGCTGGCGTGGGGTGTTGACACGATTTGTACCGATCGTATCGACCTTATCGGGCCGCATTTTCGCACGGTGTGAGATCAGGCAGTACAGCGCGATTACGCCATAACATACTCAAACTTCTCGAGCATCTGCTCCAGATGCGTGGAATCTATCTTTTCTTTCGGCGGAACGAGAAACAGACATTGCCTGCCACCCGTCTCGGATCGTGGTAAAAATTCTTCCGCGATATGATAATGCGGTCGATTTGTATAATCATCAAAAATAATCCTGGTACCTTCTTTTGCGTATTTCAAGGAAGTTAGAAAACAGTACACCCGAAATCTTCCGTCGATAAAAAAATTGTCGGGATGTATATCGCTGGACCAAGCGGCCAGCGCATAGTTTTTAAAATTATGTCTATTCTGAAAATTCAGAGGTGTTCGCCAGCTTTCGAGTGCTCCACAATCGATCCAGTGAAAACTGACTAATCTATCGCCAAGTTTCTTTTTAGTTGAAACGATCCACTCCTGGCTGGAGTTGATGCTTAATATGCTTGCTTTGGTATTTTTTTGCGACCCAGATGGTGCTGATGCCGCATCCGCATTCGGTATAATTTTCTGTGGATGTAATAACATTTTTAAATAAATCGTCATTGTCATCAAAAAGTTTTTTGCTTTCCGCATTTTTTATAATTCTTGAAATGGGCATGGTAAATCTTGATAATTTTATATAGATAAAGATCTTTTGCGATTATGAAGATTGGTAATTCCGATGCGCGTGTATTGTTTGCGCCGTGCCGAGATGAACTTGCCTATGCATACCGACGCCGTTCGAAATTGGAAGGAAATGGCGTCCTATAGAATTGCTTTACGGGGTGCATGCTTCGGCGTGGCCATCATGAAGTATGAGCGAGTCAAAGAATAATGCTCTTGATGTGAATAGAAAGGCATGCGTGCCATCCCGCACGCATTTCTCTAGATAGGGCCGGCATTGCCAGCACCACCATCGAGAAATACAAGACCGCGTTCAGCAACGCACCTTAACGCAATACGCTGGTGGGAGCGCCCCATACCGGAAGGCTGGGGCTGCTTTCCCGCAAGCCTGTCGCGGGGCTTGTCGCGACATTCTCCGTTGCCCCATGAGGGTCTCTTGATGCATCGCTTGCTTCTTCCGTGCTACTTGCATCCGGCGCGTCCGAAGACAAAGGCGCCACACCACCTTCCGTCCCCGCGCGATTTGGAGAGGAGAGCCATTCCGCCTGACCACGCATTTCTCGCAGATAGACAAAGAACTCGACATTGCTCGATACACCGAGCTTGTGAAACGCACTGACTTTCTGACGGCTGATGGTTTTCTTGCTGCGATGAAGTGTCGCCGCGATTTCATTGCCAGTCAGGCCCGACGAGAACAGCCGCAGCACTTCCGCTTCGCGCGGAGACAACCGGGTCTTCGTGGGCAGTCGGGACATCGCCTCGCAGCCGATGGTCTGGCGGATGGTGCGCGACAAATAGCAGCGTCCTTCCATGACGGTCTGGATCGCGTTGATCAGCTCTCCGGAGGCATCGGCTTTGCTGACCAATCCGGAGACCTCCATCCGTGCGATCGATCCCAGTACGCCGGCATTGTCGTGCATCGTCAGCACGATGATCCGCATGCTCGGATGCTGCCGTCGTAATGTCGAGAGGAGTCGCAGGCCATCCTGTTGCCGACTTCCCGGCATCGAGAAGTCCGTAACCAGAACGTCGCACGGCGGTTGGCTATTCTCTTCCTGCGTTTTCAGGCAGGCCATCAATTCATCGCAGCTGGTGGCTGTCCCTATGATATCGATGTTCGGCATCGTGGCGCAGACGTGCTCCACGCCACTAAGGAAAAACGGGTGGTCGTCAGCTACTATCACTCGACAAGTCATGACTGCTCCATCATGGAAAAGGCGCTCGAAGAGCGCGGAAAACCCGCGTAAAAACAGGACCTGCGTCGTTGATGATCACAACGGCGACGGGGCAACAAGTGAAAGGCACCGTCGGCAAAATAGATCATCCCGATTTTCGTCATGCAACACGGGCTTTGGGGAATGTCTCAATTACGGCATGGTGCCCATTTTGCGAAGATGCCGAAACGTGACTGGTCTCAATACCTGTGCGGATGCTTGCCGTTGCGGGACCAACCCTGTTGCTTAACATCGCGAGTACCACCGGTCCCGCAATCGACCCAAGGAACAATCGCTTACGCCGAGTTTCCTTATGCGGCCACACATGCGTTGCACCAGCCTGTGATAGGGTATGAAACGTCAGGTCATCAAAAAGCGAGACCCTCCCTTATTGGCCGGGAACCCTAACGCCTTGCCGCTTCCTACTAGGCATATTTTTCATGCAGACCTACATTCGTAGCCTGATACGCTTTCATCACCGCCTTTACGGGGCGCTTGTCATAGGTGTCATTGCCGCTGCGCTGGCACCTTCGAAATGGCACGTATTCGAGAGGTTTTTATTCGGCTGGAATGTCGGTCTATGGCTTTATCTGATCCTGTTATGGACGATGATGTATCGTGCGGAGTCCGCCCGTTGGCGCGTCGCGCTCGACAGTGAAGACGAAAGCGCCTCTACCATTCTGATCACCACCTGTGTGGCTGCATTGGCCAGTATCGCCGCCATTGTTTTTGAACTGGGTACCGCACATGCCGCGGGAAGCAGTAGTCAGAAGGCATTGCATCTGCTCCTCTCGGGTTTTGCATTGATCGGCGCATGGACTCTGCTGCCAACGGTTTTCACCGTGTACTACGCCCGCTTGTTCTACATGCATCATAGTTGGACTGATGCACCAATGCCAAGATCAGACGATCGTGTCGCTTCGCTTGCGAAATCGTCACTGCCGCTGCGTTTTCCAGATGACAAACTGCATCCCGATTATGTTGATTTTGCCTACTTTGCTTTCACGATCGCTGTAGCGGCACAAACTTCCGACGTCGCGGTCGCGGACTCCGCCACACGGCGCTTTACGCTGATTCAGTCGGTTTTAGCGTTCTTTTTTAACCTTGCGATTCTTGGACTTTCCGTCAATATCGCCGCGAGTTTATTCAATTGAACCGCTCGATGCCATGCCCATACAAAGACTGAAAAAAAGCCTCTGGCGCGTGATAATAGGATCAATTCTTGCGACTGGATGCGCCAGTCGGCATCATCAAGGCTGCGTGTTGCTTCGCCAAGGGCAGGCCATCTTCGTCATGTTCGTGGTCCCCGCACGGCATGCTGCGCGACGTCATGGCAACGCGTGATCGCGCAGGCAGTTAGAATGCGAACTGCTCTCCAATTTTCCGCTGATCGCAATGGCCTCTGCTGACTTGCCTCGTTCCAAAATCGACGTTGTATCCCCGACGCCTGCGGATGCTCGCCGCGACAACGCGGCAGTATCGTCGAGTCATGTGTCACACGTTCACCTGACGGATGTCGATCTGCGCATCGATCCGCAAGCCGCCGTGTATGTGAAGGACGAGGTAGTCAGCGTCGTTTTCGCCACTCATTCCGGCGCATTGCTCAGCTTGGAAGGTCCGAATGCCTACCAGGTCAACGATGCCTTGATAGAGGCGGCCACCGGTGAGCGTTGGGTCGTCTCGCGCGCGCGTTTCGATCCCAAATACGTGCCAGCAGATCCAGTGCTCATACATGGTGCCGATGGTGCGTATCGCAACCTGCCCACGCCGGTGTTGGCCAGACGCATGGACGCGCCTTTTACCATTGCACGCAGTGCCGGCGGCGATCATCTGCAAGGCGGCGCCGGAGATTGGCTTCTCCAATACGCACCGTCCGACTATGGCGTGGTGCAACAGGCGCGATTTGCGAGAGTTTATCGGCCGGTGTCCGTTTCGCTGTCACCCGACCCGTCAGGCATAGTAGTTAATGATGCGCAGCCGCCCCGCGAAGGCGATTGTGGCAGCGCCACATGAGCGGTGTCGTGGCGATCGCGCCCATTCTGCTGGTCCTGATCTTAGGCTACGGCGCAGGGCGCTTGATGCCCTCCGCCTGGCGGCGACGAGTAGGCGCATTGCTCGGGCCGTTGGTCTTGGCGCTGCTTTTTTCCATCGGACTGACCTTCGGGGCCGTGCTGCGCTCCGGCAGTCACGCACGTGCGGTGTTGGGTACCGCGATATGGCTTGCGATATGGACCACCATGGCATCATGGGCGCTCATCACGCTCTCGATCATGATCGCCCGGCGCATACGTCCCGCCATTCCACCGCTTGCGCCCGAGCCGCTCTTGCGCCCGACACCTTCTTCATTCACATCCTTTCCCCAACCGTTTCTTGCACCAACGACATCAGCCGCACATCTTGCCGCGACGTCTGGCGGCTCAGGGTGGTGGGGGCCAGCGAAGGAATGCTTGATCGCATTGGTGATGGTGGTCTTGGGTACGCTGGGGAATGGACTGTGTAGCCGATATGGCATTCCGATACCCACTGGCTTGACCGGTGCGTTGCTGCTTGTACTTGTAAGCATTGTCGGCATGGAGTTGGCGGGCCTAGCGATAGATGCACGATGGTGGTCGAGGCGCGTTTTGGCCATACCTTTATTGGTCATCATCGGTTCATTGATCGGCGGAACGATTGCCGGTGCACTTGCCCGGATGCCGCTGCCGATCGCGTGGGCACTATCTAGCGGCTTTGGCTGGTTTACGTTGTCCGGCGTGATGATCGGTCGACATCTGGGGGCGCAGTGGGGCGCGATCGCTTTGTTGACCGACCTGTTTCGCGAATTGATGTCCGTCGTGTTGCTTTATCTGTTCGGTCGCCGTTTCGCGCGCGCGTGCATTGGCGCGAGCGCAGCCACTGCGTTGGACTCGACATTGCCGATCATTAAACAAAACTGCGCTCCGGCGCATTGGCCAACGGCGCTGGTCAGCGGGTTTGTCCTCAGCCTAGCGGCGCCGTTGTTAATGACGGTATTTTTGTGGTGACCTTTTCGGTGTGCGGTCTTCCGCTGCCTATCGACGCCGCGGGTACACCTTATTGGGGGCAATCGCAGGACCGACTTTTACGATGCGAGCTTGAGCCCAATGATGCCAGCGACGAGCAGGGCAAGGCTGAGAATCCGGCCTGCTGTCACTGCCTCATTGAATAGCAGGATACCAAGCACGGCCGTTCCCACCGCGCCAATGCCCACCCATATCGCATAGGCCGTCCCAACCGGTAGCGTTTTCAGTGCCACGCTCAGTAGATAGAAACTTCCGATCGCAGCGATGCCCGTACCGACGCTTGGCCATAAGCGACTGAAGCCTTCCGTGTATTTCAGTCCGATGGCCCAGGCCATCTCGAGCACGCCCGCGCAAAGTAGGATCAACCAATTCATGACCGCGTCTTCACTACCGATTTGGACCGTTTTCACGGCGAAAACGCATTATATCGTAATGAAAACGAAAGACAAAACGCGGCAAATGTGAAGCCGTCGAGACAAGTAGCATGCCTTTCATCGAAATGCCTTTTTACAGCGGCACACTCAGCCGCGCCAGATCTTTCATCCCCTTTCTGGCCTCCTTCAAAAAAATGGCAGACATTACGATGACGACCTCCCCGATGTCAGGTAACAGCCGTCGCCGCTTTCTACAATCGCTTGCGGGTTCCGCGAGCGCCGCTGCGGCCCTTTCCGTATTTCCCGAATCAATCCGTAATGCATTGGCGATTCCTGCGGCCTCGCATACCGGGACGATCAAAGACGTCGAACATATCGTCGTCTTCATGCAGGAGAACAGATCGTTTGACCATTACTTCGGCCATCTGCGCGGCGTCCGGGGTTACAACGATCGCTTTCCCATTCCCTTGCCGAATGGCAAGCCGGTCTGGTACCAGCCGTCGCAATCGGATTCGACGCAGCCGGTATTGCCGTTTCACCTGAATACGCATACCACCAGCGCGCAGTGCGTTGGCGATCTCGATCACAGCTGGTACAAGACCCATTATGCGATCGATGGCGGAAAGTATGACCAGTGGCCGGCCAACAAGACCGACATGACCATGGGCTATCACTTGCGTTCGGACATACCGTTCCATTACGCCCTTGCCGATGCCTTTACTGTCTGCGATGCGTATTTTTGCTCGCTGCCCGGGCCGACCCATCCCAATCGTGCCTATCTGATGAGTGGGACCGTCGATCCGACAGGGAAGTACGGCGGCCCGCTGTTGAACAACAACGACTACGTCGATGGCGACGTTCCACCGCAGTATCAATTGCTGTCGTGGACGACGTATCCTGAGCGACTTGAGGCAGCGGGAATCAACTGGCAAATCTACCAGCAAGGGCTGACCGGTAACGATCCGTTAAACGGTAATTACGGCACCAACATTCTGCAAAACTTCGCCAACGTCATCAATGCGCCGCAAGGCTCGTCATTACAGCAGCGTGCGAACAGCGTGCGGACCTTGGACGATCTGAAAGCCGACGTGCAGGCAGGCAAGCTGCCACAAGTGTCCTGGCTGCTGCCGCCGGCCGCCTACTCCGAGCACCCGAAATACACGCCAGCATACGGCGCCGAATATACATCGAAGGTGCTGGATGCGCTCACGTCGAATCCAGACGTCTGGAGCAAGACGGTTCTGTTCATCATGTATGACGAGAACGACGGTTTCTTCGATCATATCGTGCCGCCACAGCCACCGACGTCGCGCGCGCAAGGGTTGTCGACGGTGAGCACTGACGGAGAATTGCATACGGTCGTCAATCCAGGACGCGGCAGTGGTTTCACCGCCGATGGTCTGCCTTACGGGCTGGGGCCGCGCGTGCCGATGACGATCGTTTCACCTTGGACCAAGGGCGGTTTCGTCTGTTCCGAGGTGTTCGATCACACCTCCGTAATCCGTTTTATTGAACAACGCTTTGGCGTACGCGAACCGAATATCACGCCGTGGCGTCGTGCGGTCTGCGGCGACCTGACGTCGGCGTTCGACTTCCGTACACCGGATGCGTCAATCCCGTCATTGCCCGATACCAGCCAATACATGACGATGGCCGATCAGCAGTGCGCTTCGCAACCGGCGCCGACGGTACCGACGACGGCGGGCGCGATCGACCCGCAAGAACCGGGCGTGCGTTACGCCCGTGCGCTGCCGTACGAACTACACGTGCATGGCGACGTGTCGGCACGGGACAATCACCTGACATTACAGTTCGTCAACAGTGGCAAAGTGGGCGCGCATTTCTATGTCTATGCGCCGAATCGTAGCGACGGTCCGTGGCGTTACACGGTGGAAGCAGGGAAATCGCTTAGCGAGACATTTGACTTGAGCGTGACTGGCGGCGCCTATCACTTCATGGTGTATGGTCCCAATGGCTTCGTACGGCAATTCAACGGGCTGGCATTGGGGTCGGCGACATCGGCCGCCCGAGGTCATGTTTGGGGGCTAGGCCACATCGCACTACAGGTAGAATATGACAATCGTGAAGGCAGCGTGATTCTGCGGCTGTGCAATACAGGGGGAGGCGTGGCACGACTCTTTGTCACGGACAACGCCTACGGCGCACGGTCGCGTAGCCTCGAGTTGCCGCCTGGCGCGATGACGGCCGTACCATGGGATCTGTCGGACAGTCACCACTGGTACGACCTGAGCGTTACTGATCGCGACGAATCCAGTTTCCTGCGCCGCGTGGCCGGGCACGTCGAGACGGGTCATCATACCGTAACGGACCCCGCTGCCACGACGCCGATACGCTCACTAAGCTAAGCGGCCATGCATGAAGGCGTGGCCCGAGGTGCCATGTCGCGCCATCGTCGACGGCGGTGGCGCAATGTTCCTGCAAGATGCGTCCAATTGCAAGTCATCTTATTGCTCCATAAAGTCTTCGACATTGCATCCCATTAACGATGGCCATAATGCACCGCATGCATTATGCCGTTGTAAAGGGATGGGTGAACTTCTACCAATCAGCCAAGACGTGTTGATTCCACTTTTTAGGCGTTTGGTTGTCGATTTGTCGCATGTCGCCGGTCACTAAGCGATGCAATGCTAAGACGGTGCTTGATGGTCTATTCGCTCATTTCCCGATGTCGGCGTGATTTCATGCATGCCTGAGGATAAGGATGACCATTGGCACTGGTGACTATCTCGTTTTGGAGCATTCAATGCAGAGGCATCAACATAGTAGTGCCATCGTGGTTATGACGCGCGATGCCGTAGATCATTCGGTCGCTGCGTCGTATTCCGGTGCTGACGTAAATACCCTGAATGAAGAGGGTAATGAAAATATAAGTGATACGAATCATGTTTATGCTGCCTTGGAGGCATTGAGAGTAACGTCTTCTGGTCTGCAGCCGACGGCCAGTCACTTTGATCGATCAGCGTGGTACCGGAGGGGGGAGCGCAGGGGCCCAGGTAATAAGCTGCACCCGGCGGTGGATAACGGTAACGCTTTCGAGGCAATGGAGGCCATGTACGACGATCCCCCTATCGCCGCTATGGCATCACCGAGCACACCGGCGAAGCCGCCGTATGGAGATGAGACGGTGATTGCACTGGACAACCGTACTGACTGGGAAAAGATGGGCGAGTGGGAAAAATATAGCGCATTTATGAAGCAGAATGCGATTTATCATTCCGTAACCACACTCTTCGGTACGGCCGTGGGCTCCGTGAATACGGCGTACAGATCGTTGTGGAACCACCCGGGGGCTAGGACGGCCGATGGCGTCCTCGCCGCCCTGGAAGCGGGCTGGGCACTGCACGACGCCTTTCGCAGACTTGGTGGTCTCAAGGCCGATGATTCGCTAGGATACAAAGCGAAAGCGTTTATCGTCATCGGTGCTTTGGCTGTCGGCGTGGTGGCGGGGTTTGACCCGGCACCAGGGCTTCCTAAACGGATCTATGCCCTAGTGAAAAGCACTTTCGAGGCAACGTTTCCCGCGTTGACGACGAAGTTCTCCGTGAAGGAGTCGGATTGGACGACATTGCTCACCGATTTTTCCATTTCGTCGAGCGAATCATTCAGTAAAGCCGAGCTGAAGCATTTTCTAAAAAAAGGTGTATTACTATCGTGGATTCAGTCAAAGCCCGATTATCTGAAAGGCATGATCGAAACTATAGTGGATTCAATCGTCGATTCCGGCGCGGCGTTGTTGACAACCCCCGCGGCGAAGGCAATCTCGCGGTATTTGTGGGGGGCCGAATATGCTTTTTCAGAGCAACACGCGGTGCAACCCAGTCGGGAAACGCTGACTCTTGGGTATCACGCCTTTCCCCCTAGCTTTTACAACGCCATGACAAAGCAGGGATATGGCGCGATTGCACTGTGGATTACGAACGTCATGAATGTTTCCGCTTTGGGCATACCGGCGCCTTCGAGACCAGTCGATCCATCCAGCGTCGTCGTGCCCGCACCAAAGCTGGTACCCATTCCGGTTTCCATAAGGATACCCGGCAGTATCATTTCCAGCGTGGCGGAAGGAGGCGTCGATATGCTGAAAGCGAAAACAGCCATCGACTCGCCTGAGTTGAATTTCGATGCGTTCGATCATCCGAGCCCCCTCACTAGGGCGCTTTCTTCCGCTAAACCGCATGCGCTATTTAGACGCATCAAAAACAGGCTCTGGGTTGCCGAAAACATCCCGGAATCCGGCGTGAACGATTTCGGCTTCGAAGTGTCGGTTCAAGCTTGAAAACAGGGTGTGACGCTCGTCACCTGCAAACGATGTCACGGCGCAGTCGCGATGGCCGACGATATCGCGGAGACCGGCGTGGCTGTCACGCCCGCGGTATCGGCCCCCTTCGTTGGCGCTGTCTGCGACGTCGGTGGCGTTTGAACGTCTTGGCCTGCCAACGGCATGCCTTGATCTGCTTGCCAGCCTCCACCGAGTGCCAGGAATACCGCCACCTGGTCTTGTGCGACCTTGCCTCGCGCGGCCGCTACTTGCGATTCGACGGATGTCAGCGTCCGTGTGGCGTCCAGGTCAGACAGGAACGATCCCCGGCCGGCGAGATAGAAGCGGTGCGTCTGGTCTCGCGACTGGCGTGCCGATGCCAGTGCGTCCTCCAGCGCTTGCAGACGGCCGAGGTCGCCCGCATAGGTTGCAAGTCTGGTTTGCGTTTCGCGCAATGCGTTCAGCACGACTTTATCGAATTCGGCCAAGGCGACATCCGCACCGGCACGGGCTTCCCGGATACGTGCGCGCGCGCCATTCGCTGGTAATTCCCAACTTATCAATGGTCCGAAGCCCCACCGCTGCGTCGGTGAACGGAACGAGTCCTCGAGGATGCCTGTAACACCTGCGCTCGCACCAAAGGAAATGTTCGGATACAGACCGCCGATCGCCACCCCTATCTTTGCGGTTGCGGCAGCCAGTTCACGTTCGGCACGACGCACATCGGGGCGACGGCGCAGCAGCGCGGCACCGTCGCCCACCGGTAACGGCGTCAGGATACGGGGCGTTTCATGACACGCATCGATCGCCTTCGGCAACGCGTCGGGGGACTCCCCCAGGAGGGCGGCCAAGGTATAGTGCGCAATCCGCCGTTGCGCCGCTAATTGCGGCAACTGTGCCCGCAGTGTTTCCTGTTGCGTGACCGACTGCGTCACATTGGGTTGTGCACCGCGTCCCGCATCGCGTAGCCGACGGGCGAGCTGGGTAGACTGATCCTGGAGATCCAGCGATTTCAGCGCGATGTCTTCTTGTTCGGCCGCATCGCATGATGCCAGATAGGCTTGCACGACTTGCGAGACCACGGTGATCCGCGCGGTATCGCCAGCGGCGCGTACCGCATCAAAGTTTGCGCTCGCCGCTTCCACGCCGCGTTTCAATACACCGAACAAGTCGAACTGATAGGAGACCGAAAGCCCGAAATTGCTTTCGTTCGTGACGGGAAGTTTGTCCGTCAGCAAGAACTGTTGGGCGGATTCCTGTGCGCGTTTCGCTGAGAGTTCGAGATTGCCGCCAAAACCGCCCTGCGCTTGCGCCACGTCGAGCACCGCGCCGGCTCTTGCCAGATTGGCGGTAGCCACGCGCAAATCGACATTACGCCGCAATGCTTCTTCGATCAATCCGTTCAATACGGGATCGTCGTACAGTTTCCACCACTGGTCTGGGACCGGGTCCGCATTGGCCGCGCGCGCGACGCTGCCCGACGCATGGATATCGTGCTCCGTTTCCACCAGGGTCCGATTCGCCACCGGCTGCTTAATCAACGCCGTGTCGGGCACGCGGTAATTCGGGCCGACCGTACAGGCCCCGAGTACCGCCATGGTCAAGGCTGCGGACCCCATGCGCCGCGCCCAACGTCCTACCTCCCGCTCCGAAGCACTCGCATTGGTGCGTCCCACCTGGTGCGTATGGTGCGCTTGCGATCTCATCGGGCACCTGTCCGTGCCGCATTGCCTGTGCTGCCCGCCCCCGTTTCCTCATTGCCGGCAAGCGCGTTGGCATCCGTGCCGGCGCGCGTCGGCGTGGGCAGCACCGACATGTCGGAACGCAGCGACCCTGGCGGCAGAACCACATCATCGGAGGCGGCTGCCGTTGTTTGCGCGCGGGCCACGCCGGTTTCGGGGGCGACAGTCCACTGGCCGGAAGGCGATGCCCCAACGGATGAAGCCGCCGACGGGGGCTGCGGTGAATTATGGCCGATATCGGCTGCATCAATTGAAACCGTGGCGGTGCGTCCTGCAATCAGCCGGACTTTCGCCGGCACGTCATCGATCTGTATCCGGACCGGAATCCGCTGCGCCAGTCGAACCCAACTGAACGACGGGTTGACGTTCGGCAGCAGATTCGCCCCTACCGAGCGGTCCCGGTCCGCTATGGCGGCGGCGATACTGGTCACGTGACCGTGCAGGCGTGTGCTCTGGCCCATCAGGTGAATGGTCACCGGCTGGCCGATGGCAATGCTCGGCATCTTGGTTTCTTCGAAATATCCGTCTACATGATACGAATGGGCATCGACGAGAGATAGAACCGCATGCCCGGCCGTGACAAATTCGCCGGCACGTGGTGCGCGATCATTCATAAAACCGTCGACCGGACTGACGATGACGGTGCGTTCCAGGTTCAATCGCGCCGTTCGAACGGCGACTTCTGCCGCGGAGAGGGCCGCTTGCGCCGCTTGCAACGCGGCATCCGCGGCCTGGACCTTCGATTGGCTTTCTTCGTACACTTCCCGGGACACCAAATCACCCAGCGCGCGGTTTCGACTCGACTCCCTGCGAAGCTGCGTCAATGTCGCGTTCCGCTCAGCCACCGCGGCGCGTTGCTGCGCGACGGCCGATTCTGCTTGCGCCAATGCCAGCTTGAAGCGGGCCTGGTCGATGACGAACAAGACTTGACCCTTACGAACCGTCTGGTTGTCGGTCACCGTGACCTTGTCGATCAGGCCCGTGACGTCCGGTGCGACTTGAACGATGTCGGCTTGCACGTGGCCGTCCCGCGTCCACGGCGCGAACATGTAATAGCGGACCAGACGCCAGATCACCAAGGCGGCGATGACGACAACCATGATGGTCAGGACCCCCCGACCGACGGTAGCGAGTTTGAGTTTCAATTGATCAACCGGTTCGAAACAGATACGAAACAAAGACGACGAGCCCGAGCAGAATCACGTAGATTCCCAAATCGAACATCGAGCGATGCCATACATGGCGATAGAAGCGCCATCGCGCGAATCCCATCGTGACAAGGCGCAACAGGCCATAGGCGAGCAGCATCCACACCAGCAATTCCGGGATGAACACCCCGTAGATATCGAATTCGCCGATCATGCGGATTTCTCGATGGTAATCGCCGCCCGCGGTGCCAGCGCGGCCGGAAACAGTGACAAGCGCAGCCCCACCAGCGCGTGCAATGCACCGAGCGTTTGCTCCGCATCGCTCAAATGGGCAGTGTCCAAGGCGTTCGCGCGTGTCGACACGTTCGGGTTGGCCGCCAATGCCGCGTCGATCCGCGCGGCCAGTTCGGGAGGCGGCGGGAGACGCCGACGCTGTTGGATACATTCCTGAAAATACTGACGAACACCGGACAGCACGCCATCGATCGGCTGCCGCCATTCGTCGCGCAAAGTCCGGCGAATCTGTTGCAGGTCCAGCGTATTCAAACCCACACGCAGGTCACGGAAACTCTCGATCGACGGATGGTGATCATCGTCGGTCGCGCTCAACCGCGGCAGCAATTGCATCAAACGATCCAGCATCCGGGATGCCATGTTGTTCTGCGCCACGATCGCATGGGGAGAGGCGGCAATGACCACGTCCGCCCATCCGGAGCGCGTAAGTCGTGCGGCCGCCAACTCGGCGCCGAATGGACGCGTGATGCGAATGAAGAGGAAAGCAAATAACAAACCGGCACATCCGGCGCTGTTGCTGTTGATGAAGGTCAGGAAATTAGCATCGTAGGCGCTCTGGATACTCATGAACGTGGCGGTGTTCACGGCAGTCAGCATGGTCGCCAGCATGAAACGGGGCTGCGGAATCAACGTACCGACGCAAATGAACGGCCCGGCAAACATGATCACCAGCATGGGGAAATCATGGACGTTGGGCAGAACGAGGAATAGATAGACGCCGGCAAGTACCGTGGCGACGCAAGTCCAGATAAAGAATCCCATGACCTGCGGCGCCGGAGAATCCATCGCCGCGAAAAAGCTGCATGACACCGCGGCCAGCGTTACCGCGCCCGCGCCATCGGCCCAACCCATGAAAATCCAGATCATGCAGGCGGCAATCGTCGCGCCTACCGCGGGAAAAATTGACAGGAAGGCCATCGGCAGGTCGACGTGGCGTTCAGACCCACCAAGACGCCAGTGTCGAAGCTTCGGCACCCATCCGCAGTGGGGTTCGGTTTCAATCAACTCGCGCAAGGTACGACAATCCTGCCAAAGATCGATCAGCAACCGAAGGCGCCACAATAGCGACGACATCAATGCACGGTCCCAATGGGGACTGTGATGGGGATCCTCGTTGATTCGCTCGGCTTTTTCCGCGGCTTTGGCCATTGGCTCGGGGCTTGCCGCATCCCTGGCGAGGCCCTCGGATACGCTCCTCATGCTTCCGTCGACCTGGCTGTCCGCCATGCCCGGCACGGCAATATATTCCGGTTCCAACGCCGTCAGTCGCGCGCGAAGCGCATCGGCTTGTGCCTCGCGGGCAGCGCTGTCATTGCTATCGAGCCAATTGACGAGATCGATGAGCAACGCTTCCAGTTCAGGCGGCGCCGCGCCGTGCGCCCGCAGCGCCGCCAATGGATCGCCGAGGGCGGATGCGATTGGCAGCAGAAGAGACATGCGCCCGCGCAGCGATTTCGCACGCGTCATCAGGCCGGGATCGGTGTTGTCGTAGCTTAACTGGCTCAACAGCAATTCTAGGCCGTTGACGGACCCGGCCAGACGCTGGCGCAGTGCGGAGAGGTCTTTGCCTGAGACACGACCTTTGAGCGTTTCCCGCATGTAGTGTATGGCGTCGTTAAACCAGGCACCGGTTCGCTCGCCGAGGCTCGGGCCAAGCCGGCTAGGGAAAATAGTCGTATTGATGACGGTGGCGCATACGATACCGAGCAGAATCTCCTCGAAACGCGCAACGGCAACGTCGAACACCGTATTGGGATTCTCGACGGTAGGGAACGCGATCAACGGCAGCGTGTAGCCGGCCAACATGAAGACATAGTTGCGCGCGGTGCGGTCTTGCAGCGCCAAAAAGAGGAACAACCCGGTCCAACAGGCAACGGCCACGCTCAAGACAATCGGCATCTCCACCAACGGGGGCACCAGCAGGACTGCACCCGCTGCGCCCAGCAAGGTGCCTAGGCCGCGGTACAGCCCTTTGGATCGGGTCGCACCGACAAATGGATTCGACACGATATAGACCGATGCCATCGCCCAATATGGCCGGGGTAATTCAAAAACCAACGCCAAGTACAGCGCGAGCATTGCTGCGGCAAATGTCTTGATAGAAAACAACCAGTCTTTCCAGGTCGGCGCCATGATGTGGGTCAAGAAACAGAGGAGGCACCAACGGCGCTGGAGAAACTGCGTATGACGCGCAAGGCGATCTGTAGTTCGTCGTCGGAGAATGCTTCGAGCAGGGAGGCACGCAACTGCGCAAGGTGTGCCTCGAGCTTGCCGGCGAGCCGCACCCCATTTTCCGTCAGCGACACGATTTTCGCACGTCCATCGGCCGGGTCGTCGTCACGTCGCGCCAACTGCTGCATGCAGAGCTGATCCAGCAAACGTACCAGGGAGGGGCCTTCGATACCGAGTTCATGCGCCAGTGTCACCTGCCGCACGCCATCATTGCCGCGCCGCCCGATCAGTAATAACGGTAGTGCCGCCGCACTCGACAGACCAAACCCTGTCAATGCGCTGTCCGCGGTCTTGCGCCAGGCGCGCGCCGACAGCACCAGTTCACTGCTCAAGGCAAGGTGAACCTGTTGCTGCGGGGTAAGCGGCAGGGTGGTTTTTTTGGGCATGCCGGGAGTATAGCAATCGTTCGTTAGCAAACTAATGATATTTTCAACACAATATTGTTGTCGAATATAGGTTAATCGATAGCAAGCATTCGTCGGCTGGGTACGAGATGGCGAAGGAACGAGAGGGATGTCCTCAACACGATTTAAGCGTTTGCCAAATTCAAACGGGAAACGCGAAATCTTTCGGCAGAACGGCTAATTCGACGGCAAAAAACGGTAATTCGCCCTGAAACGCGCCATGCAATACGAGGGCAATGTTACGCTGACGGTGATACGTAATGAACGACGACGGCTGACATTGCGAAGGGGGAGGACGTGCGGAATCAAGCAAGGAACATCCTGAAGCAGCACAGAATAGCCGATAAGAGCGATGGGAATGCAGAAGCGCTCGGGTCCGGCAATCCCTCTTCAGTCCAATTAATGCAAGTCATCCGCGATTTCAGTTTTTCCATCGGTACACGACTATCAGGGATGCAGAGGGATATTGAATGCCTTGTTGCAGGCCAGGAGCATTTATCCAAAAAACTGGATGAAAGCAATATACGACTGGAAAATCAGATCAATACGGTCGAGTCAAGGTTAAGCGGACGAATTGATTCGGTCGAGTCAAGGTTAAGCGAACACATTGATACGGTCGAATCAAAGGTAGGCAAGCGCATTGATACGGTCGAGACGAAATTAGGCGCTCGAATGGATGGTGTCGAGACCTGGTTAGGTACGCGAATCGACGATCTGGACGAGGACATAAAGTGTCATAAACGGCTGGTCCTTATCGCAACGGGGGGCTGGGTATGATCGTGGCGCTCATGGCGAGCGCATAACCCATTTTTGACGTATTACTTCGGTTGGGTGTCTTGCGCGTGGCTACCTGGCCGCGATGGTTACTTGAACTGAGATATGGCGTGGATGACGATGGGTGTTCAAATTGTCATTGAGAAGGGTATGTGAACGAAACGGCCGGGACAAGCCGGCCGCCGACACTGCTTTCAAGCCAACAGCATATCCTTAAGCAGATACTTATGCCCACTCGGCGTGGAAGCTGCCTGGCTTATCGGTTCGTTCAAACGTATGCGCCCCGAAGAAATCCCGCTGCGCCTGCACGAGGTTCGCCGGGACGGTCTCAGAGCGATAACCGTCGTAGTAAGCAATGGCCGATGCGAAGGCTGGAACCGGCACGCCTGCCTGCACGGCGGTGGACACGACGTCTCGCAGCGCTTGCTGATACTGGTCGGCGATGTCTTTGAAATACGGGTCCAACAGCAAATTCGCCAGCTTGCCATCGTGCGTATAGGCGTCCGTGATTTTTTGTAGGAAGCGTGCGCGAATAATGCAACCCGCGCGGAAGATCTTGGCGATGGTGCCGTAATCCAGATCCCACTTGTATTCATCGGAGGCAGCACGCAATTGCGCGAAACCTTGCGCATAGGAGACGATCTTGCTCAGGTACAGCGCGCGGCGCACGGATTCGATAAAAGCCGTCTTGTCGCTCGATAGCGGTTTCTTGGCAGGGCCAGTCAATGTCTTTGCCGCCGCGACGCGCTCGGTCTTTAGAGACGACAACACGCGCGCGAAGACCGCTTCGGTGATAAGCGGGAGCGGTGCGCCCAGGTCAAGCGCATTTTGGCTTGTCCATTTTCCGGTGCCTTTTTGCGCGGCACGGTCCAGAATCATGTCCACAAGATAGTTGCCGGTTTCGTCGTCTTTCTTCTGGAAGATCTTTGTTGTGATGTCGATCAGGTAGCTGTCCAACTCGCCCTGATTCCACTCGACATACACCTTGCCCAATTCCTCGTTCGACAGGCCGACCACTTGTTTGAGTACCCAGTAGCTTTCGGCGATCAACTGCATGTCGCCATATTCGATGCCGTTATGGACCATTTTGACGAAATGGCCGGCACCGTTCGGACCCATATAGGCAACGCACGGGTCGCCATTTGGCGCCTTTGCGGAGATTTCGGTCAAAATCGGGGCAACCAGATCATATGCCTCGCGTTGTCCCCCCGGCATGATCGACGGACCTTTCAAAGCGCCTTCTTCGCCACCCGATACGCCGGTGCCGATGAAGTGCAGCCCCGATTTCGCCAACGTTTCGTTGCGACGAATGGTGTCGGTGAAGTGGGTGTTACCGCCGTCGATAAGGATATCGCCTGGTTCCAGCAAGGGGCGAAGCGAGTCGATCGTGGCATCGGTACCCGCGCCGGCTTTGACCATCAGCAAGATACGGCGCGGCTTTTCCAGGGACTCGACGAATTCTTCCAGGGAGTAGGCAGGTACCAGCTTGCGATCCGGATATTCCTTGATCAGTTCATCGGTCTTTTCCCGGCTGCGGTTGTACACCGAGACCGCGTGTCCACGGCTTTCGATGTTCAGCGCCAGATTGCGGCCCATTACCGCTAGACCGACTACACCGATGGATTGTTTGCTCATCTTCCTCTCCCAGGGAGCGATATTGCCAAAAATGGGTTATACCGGGTCGCCTATTACAGCACCAAGTATCTCTAAAATCTAAAAACGCCGAATGTGATGCGGCGTGCACTGCATTCCCGATAGTGTGCCGAGCGCCGTTGCATGCGCCCCAACAGCGGCGTATGTCGCGCCAAGACCGCCGGTGGCGTGAATCGACGACGAACACACACAAGCAGCGGAAATGATTCGCCAAGTCTTAACGGTAGTTTACTTCAGATACGCACTTCCAGCCGAGCGGTGCTCTGAAACCGGATTGGGTTCATGGTGACCAGTCAGATTCGGATGCGTCTGATGGCGTTCTCGCGCACGCGTTCCTATAGTACCGCTCAGCGAGCCGTGAGCCCGTGCCACGATCCGTGGTACACGGTCGATCGCGGCGGCAGTCGAGACGATCGGTGGAACCTGACCGCGACCTTGGAGAATATGTGCGACCAGACGGCGAAAAGGGTCCGGCGAAATCCGGTGCGGCAGAGACAGGTGATGGTCAGTCCGGGGACGGCGATAGCCGCGGTGCAAACGATGACGTCACCGTGGTGCCTTTCGCCAACCGACGGAGGGCAATCCGAATCGCCGCCTGGCTGATACCGGCATTCGCGCTGATGGGAGTATTGATAATCGGATGGTTGTGGTCGTCCGGAAAGGCATTGGAATACGGTGGTAACTCATCGACCGGACCGGGAGGCGGCATTGGAACGTTATCCACCGCACAGGCCGAGCACGCGGCGGGCAGCGTCGACGTGGGGCCGATTCGCGCCACCGGGATCATCCTGCCCAGCAAGTCGGTGGAAGTCGGCACGCAGCAGACCGGGCAGTTGCGTTCGCTGTTCGTCGAACCTGGTGACGCGGTAACGAAAGGGCAGCTTCTCGCCGAAATCGATCCGGATCTCACCCAAAACGATGTCGAAGGCAAGGCTGCCGCGGTCGAGCAGGTGCAAGCTGAACTGCACGCGGCGCAGGCGGACCTGACGCTGGCACAACGACAAAAGTCACGCGCCAAGATGCTGATACTGAATGATGCGATGGCGCGCCGAGAGTATGAAAGGGCGGAGGCCGATCTGGCCCGAGCCCTTGCGCGCGTGGATGGTGGCCGGGCAGCCGTCCGGGTTGCGCAGATGGCGCACCGGGTTGCGCTGAAAAATCTCGAACAGACGCGCTTGCGGGCCCCGATCGACGGCACTGTCGTCAGAATACTGATCAAGGAAGGCCAAATGGTGGTTGGCGCGCAAACGGCACAGGTTGTGCTCGAAGTCGCGAATCTTCGAACCATGACGGTTGAGGCGCGGGTGGCGGAGGCGGATGTACCGCATATCCATGCAGGGCAAAAAGTGTCATTTTCCATTCTGGCGGATGCCGATCAACAATGGCATAGCACGCTGCGGCGCATTGATCCGGACGCAATACAGAAAGCGGACACGGCAAAAGCAATTTATTACCGCGCTTTGTTCGACGTTGATAACGCTGATGGCCGACTGCGGCCGATGATGACGGCTGAAGTCATCATCGGCGCGCAGGATCGGCAAGCAGTCGGAAACGGTAGCGCGGCGCTTTCCACACAATCTGCAAATGGAGTAACGCGTTGATGCTGCCCGGTCGTCCGTTGCTTAGGATGTCCGACGTCTCCAAGCACTATCCTAAAAGCGACAGTGCGCCCGCGGCGACAGTGCTGCGGGACATCACATTGACGGTGCATGCGGGTGAGTGGCTTGCGATCGTCGGGCCGTCGGGCTCAGGCAAGTCTACGTTGATGCATTTGCTCGGGTGCCTGGACCGGCCGACCGGCGGCGTGTATCGCGTCGATGCCCGTCTCGTCGAGGGGCGATCGGCGGCACGTGACCCGTCTCCATCTCGTACGCCGGAGCAAGGAGCGGACTGTCTGAAGCGCAAGCGGTTCCGCGATATCGATACGGATGCGCCATTCACGAACGGCACGCCCTCGCGCGACGATCGCACATACGACGTCGCCGAAATGACGCCTCGGCAAATGGCCGGATTGCGGCGCGACACGTTCGGCTTCATTTTTCAGCGTTATCATCTGCTCGACTACCTTGACGCTGCGGACAATGTGGCCTTGCCCGCAAGTTATCAGGGCGACGGACGCGCCCACCGCACCGCGCGCCGCAAGCAGGCGGCAACGTTGCTAACGGCGGTCGGATTGGGGGAACACGCGGCACACCTCCCGGCCGCATTGTCCGGTGGCCAGCAACAGCGGGTCAGTCTGGCGCGTGCCTTGATGAACGGCGCTGATGTCATCCTGGCCGATGAACCAACAGGTGCCTTGGACAGCGCGAGCGGCCGTGACGTATTGGCCCTCTTGCGCCGCCTCCATGCACAGGGGCGTACGGTGATCGTCGTTACCCACTCCCAGGAAGTCGCCGAGGCAGCACAGCGGATTATCACGATGCGCGACGGCCGGATTGTCTCGGATTGCGTGAATCCGCACTATCATGCCGTGATCGAACGTCCGGAGACGGCCCTGCCGGAGCGCGGCGTCGCCTGCCCCTGGCGGTCGAAAGCCCGTCACGCACCACGGCATCGAACGCGTCGTCTCGATCGGGCGGGAGAACATCTCGCCGCCGCATGGCGGATTTTGTGGCGTCATCGTATGCGCACATTGCTGATGATCATCAGCGTGATGATGGGGATCGCCGCCGTCGTGCTGATGTTGGCCGTGGGTGCCGGCGCCCGCAACAAGCAATTGGAGGAAATTCGCAGCTACGGTGTCGATGCGACCTACGTGATGCCAGGTGCCAGCGCCTCGGATAGCCGTAGGACCGCCATCGAAACGCTGACGAAAAACGATGCGGACGCACTTCGCCTGCTGCCGGACGTGGTTGGCGTGTCGGCGATGTCCACATTTTCGGGGGAGGTCGTACGCGGAGCGACCAAGATTGACGCAACCGTGTATGGGGTCGACGCGGATTATTTCGATGCCAGTGTACGGCGCTTCCGCGACGGGCGAATGTTTGGCAGTGGTGCCATCTCGAAGCAATCCGCCGTCGCCGTCATCGACGCGCAGGGTTACCAGACCTTGTTTCCGCAGGGGGGGCCGGCCATCGGCCAGCGTATCCTCGTGGCAAAAGTACCCGTCACAATCATCGGCATACTCGAGGACGAGGACAATGGCATCCCCGGCAATGGCCTGGAACTTTACATGCCGATAACGGCAGTGCAAGGGCGCTTGAACGGGCGCTGGCATGCGGATTTCCTGCGGCTCAGTCTACGGCCCGGCGTGTCTGTGGATGCGGCGGAAGCGGCGGTTTCGGCGACGTTGCTTGCCCGCCATCGGCGCAAGGACTTCCATCTGATGTCATTCACCAAATACATCGAAATCCAAAAGCGCACGGCGCGCACGATGGGCATCGTGATGCTGGTATCGGCCGCCATCGCCTTGAGCATTGGTGGCATCGGCGTGATGAACATGATGCTGGTTGCCGTACGTGAACGGGTGGCGGAAATCGGCATTCGACTTGCTGTCGGCGCCGCGCGCGCGGACATTGCCCGTCAATTCTTATTGGAAGCGCTGCTGATTTGCCTGATCGGCGGAGTGGCCGGCGTCGGGTTGTCGCTGGCGGTCGCATCGATCATGCCATGGGCAGCACCCAGTTTGCCACTGCAGCCTACTGCGACGTCTTTGATCGGTGCTTGTTTGGGATCGATCGTCATCGGCATTACCTTTGGTTTGCTGCCCGCGCGCCAAGCCGCGAGGATGGACCCTATTGCAGCACTGACACACGGCTGAGATCTCGCCGATGCGTGCGAAGGAAATAAGATGAAGCATTTGCAGAGGCCGGGCAGTGGCCAGACGTATCGAGGTCATTGGCGAGGCGCCTTGCTGCAAGGAGGGATGTCGCTTCTGTTGATCAGCGGCGGTAGTGCGACGGCAGCGTCGGATCGAAGGGGGGGCGCCGTAGCGGTCGCCGACCTGCCGTCCGTCGCCGCAGCGGTTTCCGTTGATGCGATTTTCGCTTCGGTGCCTTCCGCCGTGCCGACCCTGACGCTTGCCGTGCCCGATGAATTGGCTTCACCCGACGCCGTTGCGTGCGGAACGCTTCCTGCCCAGCTCGCGTGGCGCGACATCATTGGCGACCCGGGACTGGATGCGGCAATCGACAGGGCATTGCAAGGTAACCTCGAAATAAGGGAAAAAACGGCGTTGTTGCAGGAGGCGCAAGCGCGGAGCCGCGTTGCCGGTACGATGCGCGGGCCACAAGGCCACGCCGCGGTCGAGGCGGACCATCGGAGGATGACGGGCGCCGACGAGCGATTGGGTGAACGGCGCGCTTCGGGTTTTTACGGTCGGTTGTCTTTTTCTCAGGACCTCGATGTATGGGGGCGATTACGCGATAGGCAACGCGCGGCCGAATTACAGCAAGCGGCAGCGCAATTTCACGTCGCAGACGCGCGCCGACGTGTCATTGCATCGGTCACGACGGCATATTGGACCGTCGCGTATCTTACGGAAAAGCGCTTGGCGTTCCAAGCGGTGCAGAATAGTGTCGATACCCGCGTGGACATCATGCGTGCGCGCTATCGTTACGGCGATGCCCGTCTCGATGACTATCGCGAGGCCAGTGCGGAACGGGACGCCGTGCGTCTCGAAAGCGTGGCCATCAACGCTCACTTGGCCGCGACGGCGCTGGAATTGGCGCGTCTGACCGGAGAGGCACCAGGTTCCGACGCTGCGGTCGATCCGATCACGCAACGTCCTAGGGGATTGCCGACGGATTATCGATTTGCGCACGACACACATCTCCCCGCCACCGCAGGATCTTTCGTTGCCGGACTGCCTCACCGGCTGCCGGACGTTCCGGGCAAGCTGGATGCGGCCCAATTGCAATGTCGTGCCGATATTCGCGCCGAAGCCTCGGTGCTGTCCGCCTTTGCCGCCGAAGCCGCCGCGGTTCGGAAAGATTGGTATCCGCGTCTCGAATTGACCGCGGGACTGAATGCGGCAAGCCCGAGCTTGCTGTCCTTGGTTAACGCACCGATGGCGATGCTGGCTGCTGCGATCCGCTTGCCGTTCTTGAACCCCGGGCAGCGGCACCGGACGGCGGAAGCCGAGGCACAGTACGCGGTGGCGGAAACGCGTTACCTGAAGCAATGGCAGACCGCGCTTGGCGACGTTGCCGATGCGTTGGTGGGACGACAACGGGCGCTTGCACAAGTGGACTTGCAGCGGGATCGTCTGGCGGACATGGTCCGCGCCGAACAGCTTGCCGAGCAACGATATCGGGCAGGCGAGATCGCAGCCGCGGAGTGGTTGTCCAAACGCGAGCAGCAGGCTCGTGTCGCCATCGACTTACTCGCTGCACGCCGAGACCATGCTATCAGCGTCATGCACGTGTTTCAGGCGCTCGGTACGGACGCTTAACGTCGATCCGGTTTTGATACCATGCGCAAGCCACTGGCAATACCCCCCACCAACGCGAACACGGCGCCCCAGACGATGGACAACAGCGGGCCATGGTGTCCGGACAGACCGAAGCTTAGCGCTACAAGGGCGGAGCCCGAGGATTGCCCGAGCAAGCGCGATGTGCCCACCACGCCGCTTGCGCTGCTGGCCCGTTCCGGCGGCGCGCTCGACATGAATGCCTTCAGGTTTGGCGACTGAAAAAAACCGAAGCCGATACCACAGCAGGCCATCCGGATGCCGATGCCGATCGACGAGACATCCGTTGGCATCCATACCAGCGACATCATCGACACACTCATCACGATCAAGCCGATGCCGCCAAGAATGGCGGGTGGCAAACGATCGGATAGCCGGCCGGCGAAAGGGGCGATGGCGGCTACGCAGACGGACCAAGGCGTCATGAGAAAGCCCGTCTGGATTTGATCGCGGCCCAGGGTCGTCTCAAAATAGAACGGCAAGGAAACGAACGCGAGTCCTTGTACGGAGAAAGCGCATAGCGCCGTGGCGGCCGACAGGGAGAAGACCGGGCGGCGGAAAAGGTCGGTCGGGAACATCGGTGCTGGATGGTCTGCTTCACGCTTGATCAGTAACATCATTGACGTAATATCAATCGCCGCGGATGCCAGCACGACCAGCAACGATGCTTGCTGAGAAAATTCGATAAAAGCGAAAACGATCGCGCCGAAACCGACTCCGTTCATGACCGCCGCGACAGGATCGAAATGAACGCTGCGAGGCGGGGGTTTCGGCAAATACGGCACGGCAAGCGCGACGGCGGCCAGGCCAATCGGTACATTCAGTGCAAATAACCAAGGCCAGTTGCTGACCGACAGGACCAGCGAGGCGACCGTCGGTCCGATCGCCATCGACGAGCCGGCGACCAGCGCGTTCAGTCCAACCCCGCGTCCGAGACGATGCGGTGGGTAAATGAAGCGGATCAATGCGATGTTCACCGTCATCATCGCGCCACCGCCTAGTCCTTGAACGATGCGCGATAGAGTAAGTGCGCCGAGCGATGGGGAAATCGCGCAGCAAAGCGAGGCAACCGTGAAGATCACCAATCCAGACAGAAAAACGCGCTTCAGTCCAAGTTTGTCCGCAAGGGCCGCAAGTGGCAGCATCGTCGAGACCATTGCCAATTGATAGGCATTGATGATCCAGACCGATTCCGCCGGCATCACGTGCAGGTCGCGTGCCATCGATGGCAATGCGGTATTGGCGATGGCCGTGTCCAGGCAAGCCAACCCCAGTCCGGTCATCAAGGCACCCATGGCCTTCCGTTTTTCGGGTGTCAAGGTGGACTGCTGTCTGGCAACGTCGGCGTCAGGTGGTATGTTTTCGCTTTTCCAGCCCGCCTTGGGCTTAGGAGCGCCCGTGGCGGCCCGTACCGTGGCGGGCCCCGCTACGTCGGGCGCGACAGGGCAGGAGGAAATACCGTTGGCCTGCGAAGGCGTGCCCGACGAAGCGTGAGCAGCCGATGCGCCTGATATGCGGTCGTCGGACATGAACCTACGGCAAACGTACAAATTTGTCAGACATCTATTTTGCCACGTCACCTGTCCGACGTCAGGGTTTCCCGCGAAAGTTGCCTTGTCGCGTGGTCTGCCCGTTGCGTTCGACACGAAGGGCAATGAATGGCGGCATAATGCGACGCTGAATCGGGGCAAGCAGGTCGCGTGTGGCCGCGGGAGGATGACGGATGAAAAACAGCGGGAAGGGGGCGGCGCAAGTCGCGTTGCAGGCAGGCGGGAGCGGGCGATCGGCCGGGGAAGGCGCGCCGATAGTGATTGTGGGCGCGGGGCTGGCCGGGTTGACCGTCGCGTTGAGCGTGGTTGAGCAAGATCCACATTGCCGGGTCACGATACTGGCGAAGCGACATGCCATGGAATGTGCGAGCGATCGCGCCCAGGGCGGAATCGCCGCGGTCCTCGATACAACGGACAGTATTGACGATCACGTTCGCGATACCTTGGTCGCCGGTGCGGGCGTCTGCGATGAACCGGCGGTTCGCGCCATCGTCGCCGCGGGCCGGGGGGCGATCGACTGGCTGATCGCGCAAGACGTCGCATTCACGCCGGATCAGGATGCGCAGCTGGGTTATCACCTGACGCGTGAGGGAGGGCACTCGCACCGGCGCATTATCCATGCGGCGGATGCTACTGGTCATGCCGTGCTCAGTGCGGTTCACGCTCGGGCACGCGCGCATGCCCGCATCGATTTTCTAGAGGAGCATCAGGCCATCGACCTGATCGTCAGCGCGACGGCAACGCGCCGATGTACCGGCGTCGCGGTGCTCGATCTACGCAGTGGCCATTGTCATATGCTGCAGGCGCAAGCGGTGGTGATTGCAACCGGTGGGGCTGGGCAGGTCTATCCGCACACGTCGAATCCCGTGACCGCGACCGGCGACGGTATCGCGATGGCCGCGCGTGCCGGCTGTCGAATCGCCAATCTCGAATTCGTTCAGTTCCATCCTACGTGCCTCTACGAGCCGCCTGGGGAGAAAGGCTCGACAAGCACTGAAGGCGGTCTCCACAAGGTCGCAGCGCAGCGCGAATGGACGTTCCTTATTTCGGAAGCGGTGCGCGGAGAAGGGGGCATTCTCACACGGCCACACGATGGTTATCGCTTCATGCCGGCGCTGGATGCACGCGCCGAACTGGCACCGCGCGATATCGTGGCGCGAGCGATCACCAGAGAAATGCTGCAGCATGGCCTGGATTACGTGCATCTGGATATCAGCCACCGGCCTGCCGATTTTCTGGAAGCGCACTTTCCGACGATTCTCGCGCATTGCCTGACACGTGGCATCGATATTCGACGAGCGCCGATTCCGGTTGTCCCGGCAGCGCACTATACGTGTGGCGGCGTGGTGACGGACATCGCCGGACGAACGGATCTCGCCGGGTTGTTTGTTGTTGGCGAAGCCGGTTGCACCGGTTTGCATGGTGCAAACCGGCTTGCAAGTAACTCGCTGCTGGAATGCGTTGTAATTGGTCGTAACGCGGCGGCGGCGTTGCAGGCCGATGAGTTAATGGAGAAGACCGTCCGAGGAACGGATGCGGCCGCGACCATGTCATCGTCGTTTCCGGCGCCATCGCCCGACCCGGGTGATATTGAAAGTTTGCCGGATGCCATCGCGACGCACCCGGCGATCCAGGCTAGCGATAGGTTTGCCGGTGCCGTCGTGGGTGCCCCATCGGCGGCGTGTGACCCGGCTGTCGTGCGCACCGCCTTGCGTGCGCTCATGTGGCAAGCTGCCGGCATTCAGCGCGATGGAGACAGCTTGATGGCCGCGCAAAGGCAAATCGCGGCATGGCGAGCGGCCATTGGTAATGCGGGCACGGTAACGAATATCCAGCGGCGGCAGGTACGAGCGAGGGGCGAATGCGCGGAACGTGTACCCTTGGCGCTTACGGCGGCCTGGATCGACCTCCGTAACTTGCTGCACATTGCGGGATTGATCGTCGACGGCGCGTTGCAACGCGCCGAAAGCCGCGGTGCGCATTATCGTTTCGACGCCCCGCACACCTGGCCGAAGGGTTTACCGACGGTCTTGACGAGCCCATGTGCCTGAATTGATCAGGCAGCACCGATTTTGTCGAACAGCGGTTGATCTTTCTCAAGATCGCCGCTGGCCTGTACGCGCTGCTTGCGGGCTGCCGCGAAATCGAGCATCCGATTGATGGGCCGTTGCGCCTTCTCGGCGATCAGGCTGTCCACATGCACCTCGCCATGGCCGTGTTCCAAGGCGTCCGCAAGGTTTGACAGACCGTTCATCGCCATCCAGGGACAATGCGCGCAGCTCTTGCAAGTGGCGCTGTTCCCCGCGGTAGGGGCATCGATAAAGGTCTTGTTGGGTGCTGCCTGCCGCATCTTGTGCAGGATGCCGAGGTCGGTCGCCACGATGAATGTCGATGCATCCAGCTTCACGGCCGCGTCGATCAGCTGCGAGGTCGATCCCACCACGTCGGCCTGCGCGACGACGCTTGCAGGCGATTCTGGATGGACGAGCACCTTTGCTTCCGGATGCCGTGCGCGCAGGTCGATCAGTTCCGCGCCCTTGAATTCGTCATGCACCAAACAAGCGCCCTGCCACAACAACATGTCGGCGCCGGTTTGCTGCTGAATATACCCTCCGAGGTGTCGATCCGGCGCCCAAAGGATCTTTTCCCCACGGGCATGTAATTCACGGACGATATCGAGCCCGATCGATGACGTCACCATCCAGTCGGCACGGGCTTTCACGGCAGCACTGGTATTGGCATACACGACGACGGTCCGATCCGGATGCGCATCGCAGAAGGCCGTGAATGCATCGCTGGGGCAGCCAAGATCCAGGGAACACGTGGCATCGAGGTCAGGCATCAGGATACGTTTGCCCGGACTCAGAATCTTGCTGGTTTCACCCATGAAACGAACGCCGGCGACCACCAGTGTCTGCGCCGGGTGATCACGCCCGAAGCGCGCCATTTCAAGTGAATCGGCGACGCAACCACCGGTTTCCTCGGCGAGGGCCTGCAACTCGGGGTCGACATAATAGTGCGACACGAGCACCGCATTCTCCCGCGCCAGCAATGCCTTGATCCGGGCTTTCAGCGCGATCTTTTCTTCCGGCGACGACTCGGGCAATACCTTGGCCCAGGCTTGGCCGATGCTGCAACTGACATTGCGGGCATCGGGGCGGTCGAATGTAATCGGGCGACTTTCCGGTGTTGCCGGCGCGTAAGCACCAATCAAACCTGACTGGGATGGATTTTGCGTATCCGCGATGACCGAGGTCGTCATGCCGTCTCCTTGGCGCATCCGACACGGATTGTCGGACCGAAAGCGCGTTGCAAGTCTTGGGGCTTGCAATCAAAGGAGCGATTCTAGCGGAAAATCGGGTCGATGCGAGGGAGCCGGAGCGAGCGGCGCCCGTGAAGTAAGGCAGCGCCACGCGCCCGAGTGGGACGAGCAGCTTCCATGGAAAGGATCGTTTGCCTAGAACGAGGACGCTGCCGCGGAAAGGATGGCAATCGTGGAAGCAGAGAAGATCGTAAAACCGATCAGGCGGCGCTTGTTCAATTCGGACCAGAGGATTACACCGGTAATCGAGAGCATGATCATTGCACCACCGAACGTATCGGCGAGCAGTATCCATGCAGGCGACATGCCGTTGCTTCGATGCAGATTCTCGATGACACCAATGATGTTGTGTTCCACCCGCGTGACCTTGACCTCGGATGAACCGGCCCAATAGTCTGCGTCGATCAGGTGATCAGGACCGGCGAAACGGATCTGCCAATGTTCGGGTTGCTGTACGGTCCGGTCGCCCCATGCCACGGCCTGGGCCTTTTCCTTTACAGTCCGCACGGGCGCATGGTTGAGTTGCAGCGACTGACGCAGCCACGCCGCCAGCGCCTGCGGCGTACCCCGCGCCTCGGACGGCACCGGGAGTTGAACGCTGGAGCGCGTGGGGGGCGGCATTGGGATACGCATCACCGCCCGATGATTTTGCAAGATGCCAGTCATGCCGAACAGTAGCCCCGCAATCGCGCCCCAGAGGCCAATCCAACCATGAATACGCCGCAACCATTTCAAGAAGCGGTTGCGGGCGAATCCCTTCGAGACGGTGCGTGCCGGCGGTGCGGCGGTGACGGTTTGCATCTGATGAAAATCAGGGATGTCAGGTGCGCGTAATGTACTAGCAATTTCTTTAATTAGCAATGATTCTCAAGTGCATTTGAGACGTTGCGACAGTACCGATTTTTTCAGCGTAATACGCCTCGGTCATTGGCTGAGTCAGGGATATGCGGCGCATCGCGATATCGATTTGAACGCACACATCGATTCCCCAAGGCAGTGCGCGTCAATATCCGGGAAGGCGACACACGGTAGCGCGTTCGGTGCCGCAGGTGATCAGAACGCCACGAACGGGCCGGCGCCCCCTGGTGTAGACACGCCCGAGATTGCCGTGAACACGCTGCGGCCATAAAAAAACGGCAGGCCCAGGTCGAGATCGCTCATGCCGCTAGGATAACCGGCCAGACCGGGCAGGGCATTGTTGCCGCCGTTGTTGGCCTGAAAGGTTGTCACGGTGTTGTCGACGACAAAGGAAATGGCTGCGGACGTCGCATTATCCGATCCGGTCAGCGTGGCGGACTGGGTCATCGATGCGCTCGGGCAGTAGAACGTGCTGAAGCCGCTCTGCGAGCATTGCGTAATGTTACTCGGGAAATAGATACCGTTCGAACCGCTGTCTAGAAACGACGTGATCGCGCTGCCGTTATATTGGCCGTTGAATGTCAGCCCGTTTGTTTTCAGGATCGTGGCTGATCCCAAGGTGTTATTGCTTGCGGTGCCGATGCCGAAGATCAACAGGCCCGTCGCGCTGCTTTGGCCTCCGCTCGCAATGGCGGGTAGTTGCAGCACGGTGCCATTGTTATCGGCCGCAAACTGGGTCACCGGATGCGGTAGTTGTTGCGCAACGGGCAAGGTGATGTCGGAACACACACCTAACGCACAACCGTAATAGACGTGATTCGACGTGCTCGAGGCGCAACCTGTCCCACAATCTTGCGGCAATTGGCCGATGCCGAGTACACCGTTCGCGCCGAAACGGGCGACCGTGTCCACTTCATAGCCCGTCAGCGCGTTAACGCAACTGCTCGGCGCGGACGGAATGCTGCTGTCGTGCATCAAGTGGAGGCGCATTGCCGATGCGCTTTTGCCACCAATCGTCACATCGGCAGTGCGCACGGTGCCCCAGCCATAGCCCGAGGCAAAATTCACGCACTCGGCCAGCGTCGCACCAGAGGGCGCCGCGGTGGTCGGCAATGTAACACTGACAGCGGACGAGATCAGACGCAGCCCGACCGAACCGGTATCGACCAGAATGTTGTCGATGGTCTGACAATTCGCGGTGCCGGTTGCGCACACCGTCACGCTGATCGTGGGAATATTGCGGAATGTATTACCGGCGAGCGAAGGGCCGACCGTCACTGCTACCGCGTTTGCGGCCAGCGCTGTCGTGGACGTTGTCCCGTTATTTGCGCCGACCGTATTTGCGCTGCTGCCTGTGGTACTACCACCGCCACCGCCACCGCAGGCGCTGAGCAAACACGCGGACAAAGCAGCGGCCAGGGCCCAGCGGGTCCGAGAAAAAAACGTCATGATCTGTTCCGAGATTGCGTCGAGCGGATATCGCCGGTCAGCGCAGATTTGCGGTAGTGAAGCCCGGCGGCAACGCGCTCTTCAGGTAGGCCAGGCCACGATATGCCTGCATCATTCCGCCAGAAAATACGACCAGGTCGCCGTTATCCATGGCCATTGGACCGTGGGTGTTGCCCGCTGCTGCGTTGGCGGCAGCGCCGTTACGCATATTGGCCGCATGCGTGCCCAGCAACTGACCGAGGTTCGGCACGGCAGGTCCGGACCATGTAACGGCAAACACGACACCGTTCGTCGATTGATATTCGTTGATGGTCGTGCCCAGTTCCGTCGTGATCGTCGTCACCGTGTATTGCGTCTGCGTAGTCGACACGGTCGTACCGCTGCCCGTGCTGACGGCGTGGACAACAGCGGCGGCACGAGGCTGCGCCGCCGTCAGGTTCCCACCTAAAGCGATGTGGTCCAGCGTAACCGATGAAGCGTTGCCGCCCAATGTTGCATGTGCCGGCATTGCAGACCACATCAGAAGCATGGCAACCATCAATGCGGCCAGCGAGGAGAGAACCGCGGACGGACCGCGCGTTGCATCACCCTGCACAATGAACTCCGCTTTCGTTGCACGACATCCGGCGAGTGGCGGGCGTTGGTAAGAATTACTATATTGACGAGGCATTTTTCTTTAAAAACAAGAGTGGAACCAAGCTGTTCCGATTAATTTAAAAATCCGCCCGCTTTTGCATACATCTTACGTATTAATGCGACGAATTTCCGTGAATTCCCCACCCGCACCAGATGCCTCTCGGTTAGTTACTACCGTTTGTTTTTCATCCGTGCATGGATTGAAATCTTACACGATCGTTTGAACGGTATAGTCAATTCAGGCTAATCTCTCGATTAAAACAACAGTTTGACGTTGTTTTTATGTCTGATAACTATGATTTTTATAATATACAAACGTACGCATTTTAAAATACATACGTCCGTAGTAATCCGAAATAATTGATTGGGTATTTTGCTGGGATGTCAAGCGAAAGATATGGAAAATACCGATGAAAGACGATTGTTGCGCTAGAAAGCATGCATCATCAGGTATTCGTCATATCTTAATGTTCCGTGAGCCTTCGTCGATATAATGAAAATATCGAAAAATGCATGCTCAAATTGGCATTTCCCGTGCGATGCGACGCAGTATTTGATATTTTTCGCTGTCATCGAGGGTTTTCCATGCTTTTATTTCTGCCCGTGAACGGCGACATCCCGTGCAATACGTACGTGTGACTTCATCAAGTTTGCAAATATTGATACATGGTGAACCTGCTGGCGTGGTTGATAAGGCCATCTGAATTTTTTTCAAAAGATATGGATGATTTTCCGAGCATAGATCGCTGGTATTTTCTAAAGTCATAACGTCGGATCGGTAAGCGTTGCCACCAGCCATTTGGGGTTCGATGGCCAGTAAGCATGAAAGTAAGTGGCGGTAATGGCTTGGTGGCGATAAACCGCCTCGCCCGGCGTGTGCCGTGTGGCGTGGCGGGTGACGCTGCTTGGTGCGAGCGAGGTGGTCGAACGGGAGTAATGGAAGGTGTGCCCCCGTACTTCCCCCTGCGGGGTTTCGAGTAGATGCATGCCGAGTGCCGCCAGTTTGGGCTGCATTATCGACTCGCCGGGCAAGGCGCCGAGCATCGGCCAACGCTGTCCTTCGATATCGGTCAAGCCGTCCATCAGGTAGAGCATGCCACCACACTCCGCGAGGGTCGGAAGGCGGGCGGCAACATGGGCTCGAATGGACGCCGCCGTGCGTCGTGCACGGGCAAGCGCCGCAGCATGCAATTCAGGATAACCGCCCGGAAGCACCAAGGCATCCGCATCGGCCGGCACGGGCTCGTCAGCGATGGGCGAAAACGTCGCGATGCGTGCGCCCAACGCCAGCAGCAGTGCGAGATTGGCCGGGTAGAGGAAGGAAAACGCGGGATCACGGGCAATGGCGATGCACTTGCCCGCAAGGGGATGGTGTGAAGCATCATTGTGCAGCGTCCGCCCGACATGATCGCTGGCCGCGCGTGAGGCCACCGTGCCGCCGGAATCGGTCACGGGATCGCGGAAGATGGCCGCTGTCGGCAAAATCGCGCACATCGCCCGATCCCGGGCGGCGTGGTCGTCTCCGGGAGTAGCGCTATTCACGACGGGCAGCGTATTCGCACCGCCATCGGCCTGCTGGCCTGCGTGTGCCACACCCAGTTGCGTCAAGGCCTGGGCCAATCCGTCGGCCGCGGCATCGAGGCGACTATCGAGATCCGCGATCTCCTGAGCCTGGGTGAGCCCAAGGTGCCGATCCGGCAACGTTATCGCGGCATCGGGCGGTAGATGCCCACACCAGTGAATATCGTCTGAGAGACTCGCTTTCAGGCTGGCGGCGTGAGTAAGGGTGGCCACGCGGTTCGCCAGTACCCCATGAAACGGGAGCGTCGGCCTGTAGCGTGCAAGGCCAAACGCCAGCGCCCCGAACGTGTGCGCCATGGCTTGCGCGTCGATTACCGCGAGCACCGGCACGCCGAAGCGCTCTGCGAGGTCCGCGCCGCTTGGCTGTCCATCGAACAGTCCCATGACCCCTTCGATCAGAATGAGGTCGGCTTCCCGCGCCGCATCGGCAAGGATTGTGCGGCAAGCCTCTTCGCCGACCATCCATAGATGAAGCGACCAGACCGGCGCGCCCGAGGCCCGTGCCAGAATCATCGGGTCAAGAAAATCCGGACCGGTCTTGAACACGCGTACGCGCCTGCCTTGGCGCGTATGCCAGCGGGCAAGCGCCGCGGTAACGGTGGTCTTACCCTGGTTTGACGCCGGGGCGCCGATGAACAATGCCGGGCACGAAGCCGCACCAGGCTGGCGTGGTGAGGACGTTCCCATCAGAATTCCACGCCGCGTTGCGCCTTCACACCTTGTTCGCGGTAAGGATGTTTGACAATCCGCATCTCGGTGACCAGATCGGCAGCCTCGATCAAGGCGTCGGCGGCATGCCGCCCCGTGACGACGACGTGCAGCATCTCCGGCCGGGACTGCAGGACGGACAGGACGTCGTTCAATGGCAAGTAGTCGTACTTCAAAACCGTATTCAGCTCATCGAGAATCACCATCTGGAACGCGCCACTCTCGATCATCCGACGCGCGACGTCCCAGCCTGCGCGCGCGGTGGCAATGTCTTCGTCGCGATTCTGCGTATCCCACGTATAGCCGTGCCCTACGGTAACAAATTCACATTCCGCATAGGCCTGCAAAAGATCCCGCTCCGCGGTATGCAATGCGCCTTTAATAAACTGAACGACGCCCAGGCGCATGCCATGACCGATGATCCGCAATCCCATGCCAAATGCGGCCGTGCTTTTACCTTTGCCGTTGCCGGTGTTGACGATCAAAAGTCCTTTCTCGCGCGTGGCGGCGGCCTGTTTCTTGTCGAAACCGGCCTTGCGGCGTTGTGCCATGCGCAGATGCGCGTCCTCGTTTTCGGTTCCATTGACCGTCGGGGCGGTTGACAGGCCCGCCGCGCCTTCTACAGGCACGACGTCATTCGATTCGGATGACGGGGACGGTTGGGGGAGGGTGGGCTCGGACATCGTTAGGTATGGTCGAAAGACAGGCGACAAGTGGGCGCGTCGGATCCAGGATAAAGGTGTGTGCGATATCGCGGTACCGCGACGGCCGCCGCGCCGTGGCGCGGCGACTGGGCTCCGACGATACCACAGACCATCCAGATTGCTGCCGGCGCAAATTGGTGTTTCTCGCATGGCACGTCAGCGAGGGTGCGATGCACCAGTGACGCCGCAGTCAACGACCGCGACCGTGACGCTGCCGAACACCGACTTTCGTAGTGCCAGAATCCCCTCGGGGCAGGCTGCGCGGGCCGCGCGCTCACAGATGTTGTCGAGGCCGACGTGCCGGTGCGCGACGGAGGTCGGAATCGGCGGAGGCAGCCCCTCGTCCCTGACAGACAAGGCGCTGTCGCGTGCCAGCAGAGATGCCACTGAAAAGAACCGCAGTGGCAGTGCATGCCTTGCGGCGAATGCAAGCAAGCCGGCTTCATTGCACTTTGCGTCGATTGACGCGAGACAGCGCACGGTCAAATCCGTCTGCGCCAGCGATGGCTGGAGGCGTGCCATGGCTTCCCGCACGGCACCTTCAATGGCATCGGCCGAAACACCACGACGACAGCCGATGCCCACGACCCATCGCCCACCACCCTCACTTGCGTCCACGCCGCGTCGACTTTGTTCGGGCGACGACATGGAAAGCGGCGATTGGTCTGAATGCGGATTCGGTAAAACCATCTTTTGGAGAGGGGCAGTCATGGCCCTTAATCAATCAGCAACACCGGGAGGCTATATGGATAGGGCGTTTCGTCGACCGGGCGTTACACGTGCAACTGCCCGAATGCCTGATGGTCTCATATTCGATGACCTGTTCGTCATCTCCCGGTCACGTTTACGCGCCGTGTTGTAGGCAAACTGCAAGCAAGCCTGGCCCATGGGCAGGCGATAACACCGTAGGATCAGGGAGAGCAACCGGGCGAATGCCCATACCGACTGCCGATCGATTTCGACTCGCGCGTTGACCTGCCGCTTGAGGGCAGGCCGCTCTTCCCGCATCTCACGGCTTGCAACCGCGTTCGGGAGAATGATATGACAGCGAAGCAATTATCGATGGTTGTGTTTGTCGGCTTGGCATTGAGCAGCCTTGGCAGTCTACCGGCAGCGCGCGCGGCAACGCACGAAACGGCCACCGCGATACGCTCGGCGAAACACATCAGCGCACACACGGGCCAGCATCAGAAAAGCGCGATGACGCTCGATGATCGGCGCAGCAATCTGATCCGGGATTGGTGCAACGGCACGCTGCAGAATGACGCTGGCGATGCAAACTACCCGCCAACGCGAGAAAGTATCCAATCCACCCGCAGTCGGCGCGCGGGACGCCCCATCCCCGGTAACTACGGCGCGCCGGTACCGGGTTACGAGAACGGCTGTCCGTAAGCGTGTGCGACGCCGGGGCGTTACCGCGGTTCCAGGACGTAGCCCATGCCCCGCACCGTATGAATCAGGCATGGAATGCCAGGGAGATCGATCTTGGCGCGTAAGCGGCGAATTGCCGCATCGACGACATTGGCATCGCTATCGAACTCGGTGTCCCATACGTGTGCGAGAATCGTCGTGCGCGTAAGCACCTGGGAGGCGCGGCGCATCAGCAACCACAGCAACGAAAACTCTTTCGCTGTCAGCAATATCTGGTGCGCACGCCGCTGCGCCTTGCGTTGCGTCAAATCCAACTGCAGGTCCGCAACCTGCAACCGCGTGGGTGCTCGTATCGGACCACGACGCAGGATGGCATTCACCCGCGCCACGGCTTCGGCAAGCGCAAACGGCTTGTGAATGATATCGTCCGCGCCTTCGTGCAAGGCATCCAGTCGCTCGGAAAGGTTGTCGCGATCGCTCAGCATCAGCGTCGGCGTGGGTCGGCGCTGCTGTATCTCGCGCATCAGCGCGAGACCGCTAATATCCGGCAGCGCGGTGGCGATCACCAGAAGATCATGTTGCGTTTCGACGGCGTCATGCCGGCCTGTCCTGCCATCAACACATGTATCGACTGTATGACCTGCCTGCGTCAGTGCATCACGCAGGCCCCATGCCGTCGTTCGATCCGCATCGATGATAAGGATTTTCATGTGCCTGATCCTATCGACTTTGCATTAAACGCGCATTGGGACCGGTCGCAAGTGGACGATTGCGCCTGCATGTGATGGTGTTTGCCCGTGCCGCCTGCTTGCTCGCCGCAGCGCTATAATCGGCAGCCGTGCAAAATATCGTAACGCCGACCGGCGCATGCGGCAACCGCTTTGTCAGGTCCGCCGATTTACCTTTATGTTGTCAGTCTGGGAAACCATGTCGTGCCATGTCTGACCCCATACTCTCAGGCGCCGCTTCAGGCGCTGGATCGTTGCATGCCGAAGGCATCGTGTCCGAATTTGTCTCAATGTTAATCCGGCAGGTCTCATCGATCTTTGCCCCTGAAGCGTCCTTTGTCGTTCTTGGCATTCCCGTGACGGCGACCCTTCTGCAATGGATCGCGGCGGCTTGCCTCTGCATGGTCCTTGCAACCCTGTTCGCGCGGCGCAAGCATACACATGTCGAGCCGCCCTTATGGTGGGCGCTGATTCTGGGGGGCGTTGCCGCCCGGGTAGTCTATGTTGCTCGGCACTGGGCGGCGTATATTCCTGACGGTAGCGGCGACGTGGGAGACGTCGCGCGTTCGTTCGCGGCGGCCGACGTATGGCACGCGATCGGGGCGATGCTCGATGTGCGTGACGGCGGCATGTCCGTGGTCACGGGATTGCTTTGCGGCTCGCTCGTTCTGGTTGCGGCCGGATGGCGTCGGGCGAGCTTGCGGTCACCATTGGCCGCGACGGTGTGTGCGGCGATCATTGCCTGGTGTGGTGCCGGCGCGGCGCTGCACGCCGGTGCCGCCAGCCGGCCAGCATTGCCGAATTGGACCTTCGCGGACGCGCAGGACGCAGCATTGATGGCCGTGCCGCTCCATGGCGCGCCACGACAACCAACGGTGGTCAATTTATGGGCCACGTGGTGCGGGCCATGTCGTCGCGAAATGCCGGCGCTGGCCCGTGTGCAGGCCGCGTATCCCGGCATCCACATCGTTTTCGCCAATCAGGGCGAGACGGTGGAACGGGTGCGCGCGTATCTGGCGTCCACCCATCTGGTCCTGGACAACGTCCTGATGGACCATGATGCCCGTCTCGGGGAGCATTATCGTAGTAGTGTCGTGCCCACCACACTGTTCTTTCACGCAAATGGCCGTTTTGCGGCGGTGCATTTTGGTGAGTTGTCCGAGCCCGCTTTGCGCGCGACCCTGGATCAGTTGCAATAGTCCCGCGAGGACGACCGGGCCCAGGCACGGGGCGTGCGGTCTTGACGGGGCAATGGGTCGGGCCTAGACTGCACGCGTGGCCGGCGCGAGGATACTCGGCGCCGGCGTTTTCTTTTTGGCGTGCCGGCAGCCGGTGCGCATTTCGCGGTCCGCCGCCCAGGAGCGCCAGCATGCAGTTGCGCAAGATTCCCGTTACCGTCGTTACCGGTTTCCTCGGCAGCGGCAAGACCACGTTGCTGCGTCATATCTTGCAGCATGCCCAAGGCAAGCGGATTGCGGTGATCGTCAATGAATTTGGCGAAATGGGCATTGATGGCGACATCCTGAAGGGCTGCGGTATCGGTTGCGACATCGATGCCGATGGTAACGTGGGGGCGGAGCGTGCCGGAGAACTCTATGAACTCGCCAATGGCTGCCTGTGCTGCACGGTCCAGGAGGCCTTTTTCCCGGTCATGGAGGCATTGGTGGAGCGCCGCGACCAGATCGACCATGTGCTGATTGAAACGAGCGGCCTGGCTTTGCCGAAGCCGCTGGTGCAGGCGTTCAATTGGCCATCGATCAAAAATAGTTTCACCGTTGACGCGGTCATTACGGTTGTCGACGGCCCCGCGGCCGCGAGCGGCCAGTTCGCGGCCAATCCGGCGGCAGTGGATGCGCAGCGTCGCGCGGACCCGAATCTGGATCATGAATCGCCGCTGCATGAACTGTTCGAAGACCAGCTCTCGGCAGCTGACCTCGTCATCCTGAACAAGATCGATATCCTCGATCCCGCCGATCGTGACAAGGTGGAAGCGCTGATTCGGGGCGAGATTCCGCCGCATGTCAAGATCGTCCCCGCGTCGATGGGTAAACTGGATCTGCACGCGCTCCTGGGGCTCGAAGCGGCATCGGAGGAAAGTATCCATCTGCGGCATGACCACCATGGCGCGGACGACCCGGATCACCACGATCACGATCATGACGCATTCGATTCCGTTGTCGTCGAGGCGTCAGTGGCCGGCCGCGCGGAACTGATGCAGGCACTCGATGCAATGGTGTCCGCGCATACGATCTACCGCGTTAAGGGTTTTGCCGCGCTGCCTGGGGCGGCGATGCGTCTGGTCGTGCAGGGCGTCGGACGCCGTTTCGACGGATATTTTGACCGGCGGTGGACGGCCGCCGAGCGCGAGTCATTGATGATGGCGGACGGCGCCATGCGGAGTCGCTTCGTGTTGATCGGTGAAGATCTGGACGGGCCTGCGTTGCAGCGGACTTTTGATGCGGCTCTGCGAACGTTCAGCGGTTCTGGGGAGGCAACGGCACCGGCTGCCGGCGCGCTCGCCTGAGCGCGCCGAGTCCGCGACGCCTTGTGCTGACGCATGCACTTACTCCGCACCACGCCAGGGGGATTCGTCGACGACAGCGCCGGCGTGATCCGTATCGAGCAGACACCGGCCGACATCGTCGTACTGAGTTCGGCCGATACGACGCTGGCTTTGCTAGCGCAGACCTATCAGCGTCTGCAGCCCGAGGGTTTGCCGACATTGCGTCTGGCCAATCTTGCCTTCCTGCGGCAACCGGCGGCCATCGACTTCTATGAAGCGGATGTGCTGCGCCACGCCAAGGTGATGGTTGTCGACCATTTGGGCGGCGATAGTTATTGGCCGTACGGTATCGAACGGGTCACCGCGATCGCGCGAGAGCAGGGCAGCACCTTGGTGATGTTCTCCGGTGACTTGACCGAGGATGCCAGCCTTACCGCGCGCAGCACGGAATCACCGCAGACATGCCGGCAACTCTGGCGCTATTTGCGCGAAGGGGGGGCGGTCAACGCGGCATCGTTCCTGCGCTACCTGGCGTATCTGATGGATCGCCTCGCCTTGCCGCCGCCGCCGGCGCCGTTACCCGCTGTGGCGCTCTATCATCCCGATGTCACCGTCGCGACCCTTGCCGATTGGCAGGCGCGTTGGCATCGATGCGACGGTAATGGCGGCTTTGCGCCGGTGGCGGCAATCGTTTTTTATAAAGCGCACTTGCAGGCGGGCAATACCGCTGTATTCGATGCGTTGGCCGACGCCTTGCTGGCGCGCGGGGTGAATCCCCTGCCGATCGCCATCACGTCACTGAAAGACACACTGAGCGTGGACGGCGTGCGCCAGGTTTGCAAGCAGGCAAACGTCGGCGTCGTGTTGAACACCACGGCGTTCGCGGCCGCGTCGATAGATCGCGACGACATCGATGACGCCGACGCCGGCACTGCTTTTACCGACATGTCGGCGACACCGGCTTCGGTCGAGGTCTTCGGTGATGTGCCCGTGCTGCAATTGATTCTCAGCGGCGCGAACCGCGACGACTGGCTGGGCGACGAGCAGGGACTGCGTGCCCGGGATGTGGCGATGCATGTTGCGTTGCCGGAGGTCGACGGCCGTATTATCACGCGCGCGATCAGTTTCAAGGGGCTCGATTACCATTGCCCGCTGACCCAGGTGGATGTGGTTCGGTACCAACCGGACCTGGAGCGCGTGGCGTTCGTCGCGGCGTTGGCGCAGCGCTGGTGCCGTCTGCGGACACTGCCCGCGGCGCAAAAGCGCGTTGCCTTGATACTGGCGAATTATCCGCAATCGGAAGGCCGGATCGGCAATGGCGTGGGGCTCGACACGCCTGCGTCGGTGACGAGGATACTGACGGCCCTGGCGGAACAGGGTTATTCATGCAGCGCGCCCCTGCCATCCGACGGCGCCATGCTGATGGCCGCGCTGCGCGAGGGTGTGACGAACGACCCATCTAGCCGTCCATTGCGCGCCGCCTGGCAAAGCCTGCCGATGCGCGAGTATCGACGGATGTTCGATGCCTTGCCTGAGGCATTGCGGACGGCGGTGCGCGCGCAATGGGGGGAGCCGGAAGACGACCCGACGGTCCGACAAGGTTGTTTCATGATCGCCGGCAAGCGATATGGCAACGTGTTCGTCGGTATTCAACCGCCGCGTATCGTTAGCGGGCGGCACGTGGGCGGCAGTAAGCGTATCGCGGATGCCAACGGCGACATCGACGTCTATGCCAGTTACCACGATGGCACGATCGCCCCGCCACATGGGTATCTCGCGTTTTACTGGTGGCTGCGTGAAAGCTATGTGATCGATGCAGTCGTCCATGTGGGAAAGCACGGTAACCTGGAGTGGCTGCCGGGCAAGAGTGTTGCCTTGTCCGCGCACTGTTGGCCGGATGTAATTTTGGGTCCGTTGCCCCACCTGTACCCGTTCATCGTCAATGATCCGGGCGAGGGCAGCCAGGCCAAGCGCCGCGCGCAGGCCGTCATCATCGATCACTTGATGCCGCCCCTGACGCGTGCGGAGAACTACGGGCCTTTGCAGGATCTCGAACGGCAGGTAGACGAATACTATGAGGCGCTCATGGTCGATCCGCGGCGCGCGGTACTGCTGCGTCGATCGATTTTGCGGACGATTGTCCAGAACGGTCTGCACGAAGAGTTGGGCGTGCCGCTGCCTTCGGACGATGGCGGCGCATTGAATGGTGCGGACCGCGAAAATGAGGACGCCTTGCTGACCCGCGCGGACGCTTACCTGTGTGAGTTGAAGGAAGCGCAAATCCGCGATGGTTTGCACACATTCGGTCTTTCTCCGACGGGCCGCCAGCGACGGGATACCCTGCTGGCCCTGGCGCGTTTTCCGACAGGGGACGGCCAGGGGGCGCGAGCGGGGTTGATCCAGGCGTTAGCCCGTGACCTCGGCTTGTGCGGCCGGCATGACGCAAACGGCGACGCCGCCGTAAGCCTTTCGGCACACGCTACCCCGCATGCCGGTGGCGATGCGACGCCTCAGTCGCGGGCAATGGGCATGCGCCCGATGCCCGATGGGGAAGGAGGGGTTGTCGCGCAGGATTACGATCCATTGCGTGCGGACCCCGCCGCGCCCTGGACGGGACCCCGGCCGGTCTGGCTGGCACAGCAGGGTGACGATGCATGGCGCCATCACGGCGATACGCGGGAGCGGCTTGAGCGGCTCGCCTTGGCTTTGCTCGAACATCGCGATGCGGCTCCCCCCTCGGCTGGCGACGATGGCGCAATGTCGCGCTATCCGCTACGCGAATGGCCGACGGTGCGTGCCGTGATGTCGCGTATCCACAAGCAGATCGCGCCGCGGCTCGATGCCTGTGGCACGCAGGAAATGCGGCAGTTGCTCCGCGGATTGGCGGGGCGTTTCGTGCCGCCCGGCCCGAGTGGCGCGCCATCGCGTGGGCGGCCTGACGTGTTGCCTACCGGGCGCAATTTCTACTCGGTTGACACGCGTGCGCTACCCACGCAGTCTGCCTGGGCGCTTGGATTGAAAGCCGCCAACCAACTGATCGAGCGCCACCTGCAAGATCATGGTGATTTTCCACGCGCCGTTGGTTTGTCGGTGTGGGGAACGGCGACGATGCGTACCGGGGGGGACGACATGGCGCAGGCATTTGCGTTACTCGGGGTCCGTCCGAAGTGGGCCGCCGGATCACACCGCGTCACCGATTTCGAAATACTGCCGATCAGCATTTTCAATCGACCCCGTATCGACGTCACGTTGCGCGTCTCCGGGTTTTTCCGCGATGCTTTCGCCAATCTGATCGATCTGTTCGATGCGGCGGTACAGGCCGTGGCGGAACTCGACGAGGATGCGGAGACAAACCCGATCCGGGCGCGTATCCGCCTCGAGCGAGATCAGCTCGTCGCGCAGGGCGCGTCGGATGATGAGGCCCGTCGGCGCGCAGGGTGGCGCGTTTTTGGTGCGCGGCCAGGGGCCTACGGCGCAGGCATTCAGCAGGCACTCGACAGCGGTGATTGGCAAACGGACAGCGATCTCAGCAACGCCTATCTGCGTTGGGGGGGGCATGCGTATGGCAAGGGTGATGCGGGCGTACCCGCCGAGGCCATGCTCGCCACGCGTCTGAAAGCGGTGGATGTGGTCGTGCAAAATCGGGACAACCGCGAACACGACGTGCTCGATTCCAGCGATTACCACCTTTTTCAGGGGGGCATGACGGCTACCGTGCGACATCTCTCGGGACACCAGCCGGCGGTTTATGTCGGCGATCATAGTCAGATCGATGTACCGCGCATCAAGACCCTGCAGGACGAAATCGCGTTTGTCATTCGTTCGCGGGTCGTCAATCCGAAATGGATCGATGGTGTGAAACGCCATGGCTACAAAGGAGCTGCGGAACTGGCGGATACCGTGGACTGCGTCTACGGCTATGACGCCACCGCGCGGGTAGTGTCGGATCGGCAGTATGCGATGATCACCGATGCCTATCTGCACGATCCCGGCACGCGCGCTTTTCTGTCGGAGCATAATCCGCAGGCCCTGCAGGCGATATGTGCGCGGATGCTGGAGGCGATCGGGCGAGGGCTTTGGCAGGAACCCGGTGATCACCAGGACCGCATCGAGCAATATCTGCTGGAAGCCGATGCGATGACCGAAGGCGGGGTTCCGTCGTCGGACATCGCGCCATTGCAATCGGCCGATGTGTTCGCGGCACCTCATGTAAGATAGAAAATGACTTCGCTTTCCGCACCCATCGTCTCCGATTGTCCCTCTTCCTCCGCGATGTCACCTTCGTTTCCATTCGTGGCATTGGTGGGGCAAGCGCTGTTGCAACAAGCGCTGCTGTTGGTCGCGGTTGACGCGGGTATCGGCGGCGTCTTGATCACCGGGCCCCGTGGTACCGCGAAATCCACAAGCGCCCGCGCGTTGGCGGCGTTGCTCGCACCGGCTCCGTTTGTCACATTGCCGCTGGGTGCCAGTGAAGCGCAACTGATCGGCTCATTGGATCTGGATGCCGTGCTGCGAGAGGGCGCCGCGCGATTTGCCCCAGGCTTGCTGGCCAAGGCCGATGGCGGCGTGTTGTATGTGGATGAGGTCAATCTACTGCCGGATGCGTTGGCCGATGCGTTGCTCGATGCGGCGGCGAGTGGCGTCAATGTTGTCGAACGGGATGGCGTGTCGCATCGGCACGCGGCGCGATTTGTACTGATCGGTACGATGAACGAGGAGGAGGGCGAACTGCGTCCGCAATTGAGCGACCGGTTCGGTTTATCCGTCCTGCTCGAGAATTATGCGGACGTATCGGTGCGAGAGTCCATCGTTCGATCCCGGCTCGCGTTCGACCTTGATCCTGCCGCGTTCGTGGCGGCACATGCCGCGGCAAGCACCGCGTTGGGCCAGCGGCTACATGCGGCGCGGCAGCGCATAGGCGGGTTGGCGTTCAGCGATGCGGTGCATCGACGCGTATCCGACTGGTGCCTCGCCGCAGCCGTGGACGGTGTCCGTGCCGATCTGGTGATGCTGAAAGCCGCGCGTGCCCAAGCGGCGCTCGATGGGGATGCCGCGATATCGGTTGGGCATGTCGATCGGGTTGCGCCGCTGGTCCTGCTGCATCGCCGTCAAGCCGAAGGGCGTCCAGCCACATCGCATGCGTCGGCGTCCGCGTTGCCGCCCGTTGATACGCCCGCGTCGGCTGCCCCGTCCCATTCCGGTACACCGTCGCGCGATGCCGACCGTGCTTCCGGAGTCGAGGACGGCGCGCGCGAGGCAGCCCCATCCGGTAGGCTATCCGGATCACCTGGCAACGCGTTGCATGCATCTCGAGATTCCGGGCCGTCATCGATGCAGCAGGCTCACCGGCGCGATGAGACACGCCTCGGAAGAGACACGGGCACGTCGCCAGATGGTGATCCAGACAGAGATTGGGGATATCTGGCGCCCGAGCCGGTACCCGTGGCACAGGTGAAACCCGTTCGTGCCTACGACCCAAAAAAAGTCTGACCCGTCGTGACAACGCCGGTCCCGATGGTGCAAAAGATCCCGGGATGTCGCGACAATGGGCTGAGGCGAATGCGTTATCACGGTCCCCCATCGATGGACGGATGCGGCGGCGACACATCGAAGGGCAGGATGTTGTGCGGCATCACGCTACCGTGGCGTGGCCGGACACGCTATTGGCGGCACGGGGTCAACCTTTGGCCGTGGGTCACTTGCGCGCTGTGCAACGCGGCACGGCACGCCCCACACGTACCGTATTTCTGCTGGACTGCTCGGCATCGATGGTCGCGTCGGGTGCGCTCGCACATGCGAAAGGACTTTTGATGTCGTGGTTGAGACGTGTGCGAAAACGCGATGCCCACGCTGTCGTAATCGGTTTTGATGGGAGGGGCGCGGCCGTGCATTTTGGGCCTGGTGTTCCGCGCGGATGGCATGCGCGATGGCTGGCGCCTCTCCCGGGGGGCGGTGGCACGCCATTGCAGCGCGGCGTTGACGCCGCGTGCACGTTCGGCCGTCGCGGCAAGAACGGGGGGCCACTGAACGGTCGCGTTGCGCTGGTCCTTCTGACGGACGGGCTCACCAATGCATTGCCGGCGCGACCTGAAGGATTCGATACCATCGATATCGTATTGCCGTCGGGTGGCGCGAACGGGCCAGCGCACGACGCGATGCGGCGACACGTAGGGGAGCGCCAGGCGGCGCGGCTTGCACGGATCTGGGGCGGCGTTTGCGTTGTGCGTTGAGGCAAATGGGATAGCAGTGCAACGAGGAGCGTAACGCAATGTCGGCAACACCCGAAAGCACGAGAGAAAACGACAAGGCCGCCGGCGGCACGACCCAGGTCGCGCTTGTCGTCGGCGGCGGAAGCGGGATGGGAGCGGCCGCCGCGCAACGGCTGGCAGCGGACGGCTTCAAGGTTGGTATCCTGTCTTCCTCAGGTAAAGGGGAGGCATTGGCTGAACGTTTGGGCGGTCTGGGCCTGACCGGGTCGAACCAGTCAAACGACGACCTGAAGCGATTCGTGGATCTGGCCGTGGTACGGTGGGGGCGGATCGATGTATTGGTGAACAGCGCGGGCCATGGCCCACGGGCACCCATTCTCGATATCACGGACGACGAGTGGCACAAGGGCATGGACACCTACCTGCTGAATGTCGTCCGTCCTACCCGACTGGTCGCGCCGGTCATGCAGCAACAAAAAGGCGGCGTGATCATTAATATCTCGACGGCATGGGCGTTTGAACCCAGTGAGATGTTTCCGACGTCCGCGGTGTTCAGGGCGGGCCTGGCGGCATTCACGAAGTTGTTCGCGGACAAGTACGCGGCCGACAACGTGCGCATGAACAACGTGCTGCCTGGTTGGATCGACAGTCTGCCCGAACGCGATGAACGTCGCGCCATGGTGCCGATGCGCCGATACGGCACAGCCGAGGAAATTGCCGCCACGGTAGCGTTCCTGGCCTCGCCTGGCGCTGGGTATATCACTGCGCAGAACATTCGTGTAGATGGCGGGTTGATGCGATCGGTGTGACACCTGTCACGCTATGTCTTGTAGCGGGGCGCAAGGGATATGCGGCGATCTTGGCGTGTGGGGCATTCGATGAACAATAACAATGGCGCCTGAGAGTCAACGCGCGTCGCGAAACGCACGTAGATGGGTGTTCATGGTCTGTAGCATGCGGTTCGATGCAACGGACAGCTTGCGTCCGACTCGCGTGATCAAATGCGCCTGCCCGTTCATCAGCAACGGATGATCGAGCGGGATGGCGCGCAATTCACCTGCGTCCATTTCACTGCTGACCGCAAAGGGTGGCAACACGGTCAGGCCGAGACCGGATTTGACGAACTGCTTCAGGATATCGATCGAGTTCGTCGTCACGCCGAGACGGAAGGTGATTTTTTCCGCATATTCCACCGCTTGCAGCATTTGCCGCGTGCCATACGACGGATGCGTGACGGCCAATGGATAGGTCGCCAGTGTCTGGATCGTCATCGGCTTTGCCGGGTCCGGCCAGCGAAATGCAGGACCGACGATGGCCATCATCGGTTGCGTGCATACCGCCCGCGACACAATTTTGGGATCGGTCGGCGGGTTGTAGACAAGACCAATTTCGCCCTCGTCCTCTGAAATCCTCCGCACGACTTCGTTCGTGCCCGCCATATCGAGATTCACGGCGATATTCGGGAATTGCTTGCAGAACACCGGCATGGGTCCGAAAAGCACGTCTGAAACAAAGCCTTCCCCCAGCACGACGTTGACATGACCCGTACGCAGGCCGCTGAGGGCTTGCAGTTGTGACAGCAGGTCGTCGCGATGCGCCAGTTGCTCGCGAAAGTATCCCACCACCAATTCGCCGGCCTCGGTCGGCTTGACGCCGCGGGCATGTCGCTCGATCAACGACGTACCCAGTTCCGCTTCCAACAGACTGATTTGGCGGCTAATGGCCGATGGCGCGACATTGAGCCAGTCCGCCGCAGCCCGGATCGTGCCACACCGGACCGCTTCGAATAAATAGATGATCCGGCTTTCGGTCAATTGTTCAGGCATGGCGTCGAGTGTGCGAATTATTCGAACAAATTCATTATTGGCGTCGATGGATTATACGGCCGGGAACCGCGAGGATGGCGCTATCAACCCGTCCTTGGGGCGTCGCGGGGAAAGCGGCTGCGTACCGCCGACATGCTTGCCGCTTCATTGACCGAGGGTGCACATCGCTTAAAAGGAGAATGGACGTGGAGAAAATCGGGGTCATCGGCCTGGGGAACATGGGGCGCGGCATGGCGCTGTCACTGGTGAAGGGCGGTTATATCGTCCTGGGCTTCGATGTTGCCGGTGTCTCGCCCGGTCTGCGCGAGCAGGGCGTGCAGGAATGCGCGACGATCGCCGAGATCGCGGGCCAAGCCGATGTGCTTATCCTGTCGTTGCCGACATCGGACATCGTCGAAAAGGTGGTGCTGGGAGAGGACGGCGTGGCCGCGTCCGGCAAACGCGGCGCAATCGTCGTCGATACGACCACGGCTGATCCGAACAGCACGAAACGGGTGGCTGCCGTGTTGGCGGCGGCCGGTATCGGGTTTGTCGACGCTCCGGTCAGTGGCGGCCCGAAAGGCGCGGCAATGGCGACCATGATCATGGTACTCGGCGGGAGCCCCGAGCACGTAGCGGCGGTGGAGCCGGTCCTTGCGACGATCAGTGCGAAGCGAACCCATGTGGGGCCGGTGGGCGCGGGACACGTGACCAAACTGTTGAACAATCTGTTGACCGGCGCGCATCTGCTGGTTGCAAGCGAAGCGGTACGTGCCGCCGCGGCGCTCGATATCGACCCGACGAAGCTCATCGATGCGCTGAATGGTGGATCGGGCAGGAACAGTGCGACGCTGACGAATTATCCGACATGGATTTTTCCTGAAACGTTCGATTCCGGCTTTACGATGAAGCTGATGCGCAAGGACATGCGGCTGGCGATGGCGCTGCTCCAGAGTATCGACGCAACCGCGCCGATAGCGCGTGAGGCGGGGCGTCTTTGGGAGGCCAGCGAAGCGTCGATCGGCGATGGCGAGGATTTCAATCGCATCGTTCAATACATCGATCCGCAGTCGTAATCAACGTCGCGATGCATTTTCTAGACGGGCCGCTTCCGGCCTCATGTCTGATTTCGGAAGGGGGCGGGTGAGTGACGCGCAACCTTGCACGTCGATGCACTTTCCCCGCCTCGCGTTTTACTGGACCGATTTTCTTTATCTGAACAGCAGGAAACCATCATGGCAGACACCGCCGCAACGCAATTGCTTGCCGCCTTCACGCAGTTTTTCCCGAACGCCAGGACCATTGGTTCCTATGTCGATGGTGCGTTGATTGAAGGCGCGGGCGACGTAGTGCAACTTCATGACGCCGCTACCGGCGCACAGAGTCTCGGTTACCGCGACGGTGGGGCGGCCATCGTCGCGCAGGCAGCCGACGCCGCGGCGCGTGCGCAGACGCAGTGGTGGTCATTGACGCACGCCGCGCGCGGACGCGTGATGTTCGACATTGCCCGTGAGCTACGCCTACATGTCGAGGCGATGGCGCGTCTGGAATCACTGGGCTCGGGCAAGCCGATTCGCGATTGTCGGGGCGAGGTGGCCAAGGTCGCCGAAATGTTCGAATACTACGGCGGCTGGACAGACAAGTTCTATGGCGAAGTGATTCCCGTTCCCACATCGCATCTTAACTACACACGCCGAGAGCCGGCCGGTGTCGTGCTGCAGATCACGCCATGGAATGCGCCGGTCTTTACCTGCGGCTGGCAGGTCGCACCCGCTATTGCAATGGGCAATGCGGTCTTGTTGAAGCCGTCGGAGCTCACGCCGTTCACGTCACTGGTGCTTGCCATGCTCGCGGAAAAGGCGGGCGCGCCAAAAGGCTTGATCAACGTGCTTGCCGGTTTTGGTCACACCGTGGCGCAAGCGGCTATTGCGCACAAGACGGTCAAGAAGGTCGTTTTTGTCGGGTCTCCGACCACGGGTATCCAGATCGCAAAAGCCGCGGCTGAACGCGTTTTGCCGTGCGTGCTGGAATTGGGCGGCAAATCCGCGAACATCATTTTCGCCGATGCCGATTTGAAACGCGCCGCCTTGACCGCGCAGGCCGCGATCTTCGCGGGCGCCGGACAGAGTTGCGTCGCGGGCTCGCGGCTATTGGTGCAACGCAATGTCTACGATCAGTTTGTCGATCTGGTGGCGGGTGGGGCGCGGAAGATCAAAGTGGGGGCACCTTTGGACGATGCCACGGAAGTCGGCCCGATCAACAACCGGAAACAATACGACCACGTCATGAATATGATTGCGTCGGGGGTAGCCGACGGCGCAACGTTGGTCACCGGCTCCGCCGAACGGCGTGACGGCGGCTATTTTGTCTTGCCAACGGTCCTGGCGAATGTCACGAATGATATGGCGATTGCCCGCACGGAAGTGTTCGGGCCGGTCGTGGCAGCCATTCCATTCGATACCGAGGAAGAGGCGATCACGATGGCAAACGATACCGCATTCGGACTGGCTGGCGCGGTGTGGACCAATGATATCGGACGTGGTCATCGCGTCGCTGCACAAGTCAATGCCGGCACATTTTGGATCAACGGTTATAAGACGATCAACGTGGCCTCACCGTTTGGCGGCTATGGTTTGAGTGGTTACGGTCGGTCCAGTGGCGTGGAGGCGTTGTACGAGTACACCCAGACAAAGAGCGTCTGGGTTGAGACCGCCGCGGCACCGGCGACTGGTTTTGGTTATTTGTAAATCCAGATACCGCTTCCCCTACGACGCTCGGCCCTTCGGATTGTCCCGACGGCCGGGCGTTGCCGTTTATTATGACGCGAAGCCTCGCCGTGGCTAGCGTCGGATAGAATGGTGCGGTAAAGGGAGCGCGTTGCGCTGCCGCACCATCCATTTGCATCAGATAGAGCGAACGTAATGAAGCTTTTGGCTGAAATTCTTGCCCAGGCGGACGCTTTGCAGCGTATTCGCCATGACATTCACGCGCATCCGGAAGTGGGCTATGAGGTGCATCGCACCGCCGATCTGGTTGCCGCGCAATTGCAGTCGTATGGTATTGACGTCACCCGGGGCGTTGGTCGTACCGGGGTGGTGGGTACATTGAAACGCGGGACCGGGACCAAGTCGATCGGATTGCGTGCCGATATGGATGCGTTGCCGATGCAGGAAGTCAACACGTTTGCGCATCGATCAACGCAGGCCAATGCCATGCATGCCTGCGGCCACGATGGTCATACGACGATGTTGCTTGGTGCCGCGCAATATCTGGCTGCGCATGGTGATTTCGACGGGACCGTGCATTTCTTTTTCCAGCCAGCGGAAGAGGCCGGGGCGGGTGCCCAGGCGATGATCGATGACGGCCTGTTCGCCCGGTTTCCCGTGGAAGCCGTGTTTGGCGTGCATAACTGGCCCGGTATTCCCGCCGGGCATTTTGGCGTGCGTCCGGGACCGATCATGGCGTCCACCAGTTCTTTTCATATCGCATTGAAAGGAGCAGGATGCCATGCGGCCATGCCGCATATGGGACGCGACCCGGTCTTCGCGACGGCGCAATTGGTCAGCGCGTTGCAAGGTGTCGTGTCGCGAAACAAGAACCCGATTGAGTCGGCGGCACTGTCGGTGACGCAAATGCACACTGGGGAGGTCAATAACGTCGTTCCGACCGATGCCTGGGTAGGCGGCACCGTGCGTACCTTTTCCGATGCCATGCTGGATATGATCGAACGCCGCGTGCGCTTGATCGCGCAAAACGTGGCGGCAGCATTCGAATGCGAGGTCGATATCCGCTTCGACCGCGAGTATCCGCCTACGATCAACGATGCGGCGCAGACGGCTTTCGCCGTGGAGGCGATGCGGGCGGTGGTAGGGGCGGATGCGGTGACCGCGGACATCGCTCCGACGATGGCGGCCGAGGATTTTTCGTTCATGCTGCGGGCAAAGCCCGGCTGCTACGCTTTCCTCGGCAACGGCTCGGGCGACCATCGCGATGCGGGTCACGGCGGCGGTCCCTGCCTGCTGCATAACGCCAGTTATGACTTCAATGACGCACTATTGCCGGTAGGGGCGAGCTACTTCGTGACGTTGGTGGAGCGTTATCTGAAATGATCGTAAGGCGGTGGCGGTTTGAGACGATAAAAGCCATCGCACCCACCGCCGGCTCGGCTCATGCGGTGCCGCGCAGGTGGCGGCATGCAAGCGCATTACCCGTGATGGAAGAACTGCGCAATGGCTGTCGCACCAAGGAAAGTGCCGCCGTTCGCAACCAGTGACACCAGCACGATGCGCCACCCCAGGCGACGGAAAGCCGGTACGTCTTTTGCCACTGACAATCCTGCGAAGGTCAACATCGCCGGTACCGCGGCCAGGAAGTTGATCTTGCCGGTGAGTGCCGCCACCGTCGCGGAGTATGGACACCACGGGGACGTGAGATACATGGCGATGATCGACACCACGCAGACGGCCGGAATCTTATGGCGCGTGGCGACCGTGAGGTAATGCCCGACTGCCACGCTAAGCAAAATAATCAAGGCGCCAGGCAAGGCATCGACGATTGGCGTCTTGTACAGGATCTGGTTACCGATCAGTGTCAGCATGGATATCGCAAGCCACGACACCCATCGCGAGGATGCGCTGAGTGTTCCGCTCTCGTCGTTCGCTTGGGTCTCCGTGTCAACATGGGTTTCCTGCGCATCAGCGCGCGCCGCCGCGGCTGCGCCGGCACGTGTACGCCGGCCTAATACAGGTTCAAAGACACGATAGGCCCATACGGCGAGAGGCAGTGAAATAAACAGCGTGAAGTAGGTCCCGATCGTCGTGGTGATCAGGTTGCTGGCCGCCGCGAACGTCGCCACTTGCTTGGCGACCTCCGGTGTCTGCAATGCGGCAATCGCGCCGGCTGCTGCTGCCATCAAGCTCCCCGAGCCGACACCCGCGCCCATTGCCAGGGCGATTGGATTGAAAATATGCAGGCTGGCAATGAAACCGGCGAAGATCGCGATAAAGACGGCGCCGAAGATTGTGCCGGTAAGGTATTCCGCCAGGACACCTCGTCCTTCGGGGGAATCCATGCCGTAGCGTTCGCCGATAATCGCCAGGCTGGGCTCACGCCCGACTGAAAACGTTGCGCCAATGGCTTCCCGCTTGATGCCTAGCAGAAGCGCAAGCGGCATGCCGAGCAGGATGGTACCCACGAAGTGCCCGAATTCCTGAAACGCCAGCGACCAGCCTGCTTTGGCGATGGCTGGCAAGGACCCGCCCACCAGCAGGCCGAGCTTGGCGATGAAGATCAGCAGCCCCGCCTGGAGAATGGCCGATGCCTTGAATTGCATCGCGCGCTCGAGACGAAAGACAGGTGGCAAATGCCGTGCCGCGAGACCCAGGGCGGCACCCATCAGGATGGCCCAGACCATTGGCAGCAATACTACTTGGCCAGGTCCGACGTTAAAGGTGACGGCTCCGATCAGACATGCCACGACAACAATGGCGAGTGCGAACAAATACAGCTTCGCATAGCCTCCTAGATCGACACGATCGGGAAAACTGGAAAAGGCTTTTGTACTCATGGTCTCCACGTGCGGGCTGACATTGGCTATGGGTTGTTTTCTGCCAAGGCATGCAGAACAGGCGTGCTAAGGTCGGCAGGCGCGGATACCGTGTGACGCATCGGAAAACGAGGCACCACGCAATGCGCGACATCGCAGTGTCGGATGGTCAAAAAATGCCGGACCCCGCAACCAATTTAATTCGTGTTCGAGAAATTAGAACACTGTATATGAAACGGCGGTAAGCGTGACATCGCTTCGCCGTAGCCCCCGCCGCAAAACCATCGCCCGTGTGCGAAAGCGCGTGACGATTGGTTGAATGACGTGCCTGATATCGCGCCGCTCCGCGCCGGCGAGCGGGGGCGTAATGGCAACGGACGCTTGGTGTGAAGACCCGGTTACTCCGCCAGATGGTTTGTTTTCACGCACTGCATGGACGTATAGTCCAGATCGGAACCCGTGGGGGTGAAAGCCGCCGTCTGTTGCAGGATCGCGGCGTAGTGTCCGGGACCCATCTCGGAAAATTCCTGTGCCATTGACTCATCGGCGAGTGTCTTTCCGATCATGCGCTGCATGCCGATCTGAACGCCCGTAAAGTATCGCTGGTAGATCTTCGGGTATTTCTTCTCGAACAGGACGCGATGATGCGCATTGATGAAGAAGCGCTGATGATTCGACGCGATGTCCTCATGCACTTCCCGGCGTGCTCGCCCCGTGATAAAGCGCGCCGTCATGTTGGTATGGCCGGTTTTAATGCCCCCCACTTTCGCGCCTTGAATGAGCTTGTCGTATTCCCACAGTTGCGCATGCACATTCAACTTCGTTAGTGCACGGATTGTTTCACTGATCTTTGTACCGTGCTGGGTGAGAAACTGGTAGCACAAGTGAAAAGTAAGTTTGCCGCTGGCCGTTTGGAATTTTGCCGTGTCTGAATGCAATCCCGGCAAGGGGAGAATGGCATAGCGTGTATCCTCGCTGATAATCAATGACGTCTCCGTATTTCTGGTCAATGTCATCGGCGTAAAGCCTTTGCGATTCTCGTGAACGGACAAGGTCGCAACGTAGTTCTTAACATTCGCCCCGATATGTCTGGCTTCCGGTTCCCTGTCATGCCCCTCTCCTGCAACCGGATCGACAGCAAAGATATTGATGGGTATGTGTTTTAGCCTTGGATCGAGGTTCATGAAATAGGCAATGCGGATGCACGTTACACCACCGCGACTCCAACCCATGAGATTGATTGCTTCCGGAAGGGTATTGCGGGCCGACATGACCTTCAGGAGGCTCAGGATGGATGCCACATTCTCGTCGGCCCCAATGCCGCTGATCTGCAATGATTGGTTGCGGGGCATCAGCTTTCTGGCGAGCCAGGGCGTACCCGCCGATTTTAGATAGTCATCGACGCGTGCCTTCCCCGCGGCGACCTTGTGCTGCATGAGGTTCAAACGTGATTCGCCCGTGGCGTTGTCGACCGTGATCTGCGATGTCCACAACTGCCTGTCGGGACTACCGACCGCGCCGACCCCCTCGGTGACAACCCAGTCGACGAATTCGCTGCCCATACTGCGCGCGGCGTTGCCGAAGATGTTGACGATTTCGCCCGCTTGAGCGTCTTTGGACGAGGCACCCCCGGTGCCATGATTGTAAATGGTCAGGATGGTCATGCTCTGGTTCCGTCGTTTGGACTTTTGCAGGTCCGACGTGCCAGTCTATCGCCGTAAATCTAGAATGATTGACAGTACATTTCAATTTTTCTCAAAATGAGGCGGCCATTACGAGGCGACCTTGTTGCAAGACCATGATGCGATCGCATAACGCACGCAGCGCCGCGACATCGTGCGAAATGCACAACACCGTCAGGCCGTACGACCGCACGAGCCGATGCATCAGTTTCAGGATGCGCGCGCGCGTGAGAGCATCCAGCGCGGCTGTGGGTTCGTCGAGTACCAGAAGTTCAGGCCGACGAGCCAATGTCCGCGCCAACGCCACGCGGGCAGCTTCTCCTCCTGATAGCTGGTGAGGACGTCGGTGACGGAGGGTCGGCGACAGGCCGACCTCGCGTAGCGCTGTGTCGATGTCGAAGGCAGGGGCGATATGCCGTATGCCGGACGATAGATGCGCCGCTGTAGAAAGGATATCTCCGACGCTGCGCAATGGATCGAGGCTGGCGCATGCGTCCTGATGGACGTATTGCACCGCATGCCGCCACGGCGCCCTGGCAGCGCCCGAGGGTCGGCCGGCGCACAGATCAATGTCGTTCCAGAGCACATGGCCGCTGTCTTGCATCAACAGGCGAGCCACGATACGTCCCAACGTTGTCTTGCCGCTGCCGGATGGTCCGGTGAGGCCGACAATTTCGCCCCGATGCATCGTCAGATCGACGGCGTCGAGTACTTGCGCGCGTGGTTGAAACCATCTTCCGGCATAGCCTTTCCTGATTGCTCGCAGTTGAAGCGATGGCGTGCTCTGATCCGTCTTGCCATGTAGCGAGGCTGGCACGACGTCGCCGTTGCATGTCTCGTCGTCGACGTTCACTGGTCGCCGCGTAAATGCCGCCAATCGATGCGCGGCCCATAAAGCTCGCGTGTAGCGGTGACGCGTCGGCGTACCGATGTCGGCGGCACGGAGGATGTCGACGCCGCGTCCCGCGCGCATGACCACAATGCGGTCGCACTGGTCGACGGCCAACGACAGGTCATGCGTGATCAGCAAGACGGCGGCATGACGCGCGCGCGCGACGTCATTGATCAAGGACATCACGCGTTGTTGATTGGCGGCGTCAAGGCCGGTGGTCGGTTCATCGGCAAGTAGCAGATGGGGCTGCCGCGCAAGCGCCAAGGCGATCAATACACGCTGGCACATGCCGCCCGACAGTTGCGCGGGATAGGCTCGCAGTACCCGATCGGCGTCATGCAGCCCGACCTCGTTCAATAAGGCAACAGCGGTTGCTCGACGTTGCGACGGGGTCGACCAACATTTGGCGGAAACACCCTCCGACGTACACGGAGCGTAGCGCAGTACGTCGTCTAATTGCTTCCCTATCCGACGAATGGGCTGCAAGGCGCCACGCGTATCTTGAAAAATCATTGCCGTACGCAATGGGCTGCGCGGCGCGGCTGTCATGATACTGCCGCCGCGCTGAACCACGCCGCGTGGCAGCAAGCCCGCGATGGCAAGTGCAGTCATCGTTTTTCCGGAGCCGCTGGCCCCTACCAACGCGACGCGTTCACCGCGTCGAATGGAAAGCGACAACGCGTCGACGATGCGTGTCGGACGATCCGATCTTCCCGATGGGGCAAGCGCGGTTTCCAGCGTCAACCGGTCAAGGCGAAGCAAGGTGTCCTGGCTCGGGTGATCGTCCGCGTGCGCACTCAAGGCTGCGCCCCCGGCACGAAACGCGCGCGCAACGCATGGCCTGCCTGATTGACGATCAGGACGGTCAGGAACAGCGCGAGCGCGGGAAAGGTCACGAGCCACCACTGCCCACCAATGAACGCACTGGCTCCATCCGCGATCAACGTGCCCCATTCTGCCGCCGGTGGACGCACGCCCATGCCGACGAACGACAAGCTGGCGCCGTTCAGCATGGCCCAGCCAATATTGGTGGTCGCATGGGCAATAAGGGATGGCAGGCTGTTCGGCAGCAGAATGCAAAAGAGGATGCGCACGGACGACCAGCCATCCAGGCGCGCCGCATCCACATACGGTAACGCGCGGCGCTGCGCGATCTCGGTACGGGTGAGACGTGCGAAGAACGGTATGTTGATGAGCGCAGTTGCTAGGACGACGCTGCCGGCACCATTGCCAAGGACTGCGGCCAACGTCAACGCCACCACAAACAGTGGAAATGCCATGGCGACATCCACCACCCGTTGGAACAGCCGATCGACCGTGCCGCCACACCACGCCGACGCCCCGCCTAGCATGCCGCCGCACAGCGCCGACATTAGCACTGCGCTCAGCGCCATCATCAGGTCGAGTCGCGTTGCTGCAACGACGCGGGTAAGCAAGTCGCGCCCGATCTCGTCCGTGCCGAACCAGTGGTGCCGGGACGGCGGCTGGAGTGACGCCATGACATCCGCGTGATCCGCGTGCAGACCGGCAAAGCCCAAGACGGACGGTCCCAGGAATCCGGTCACGGCAATGCATATCAGCCCGGCAAATGGCCGGCATGCAACGAAAACGTGTTGCCCGAGGGCCAGCCGCATGCTGCCCAAGGTCGTGGTGCTGCGCGTTGGTCGATTGGCCTGACTCATTGCTCGATCTCCGCGACGCGCGGATCGAGCACTGCCGTGAGGCAATCGATCAGCATATTCCACACGGCGAAGAGGATCGCGACCATCAATATGAAACCTTGCAATGCCGGATAATCGGATGCGGCAAGTGCATCCAGTGCATAGGTGCCGATACCCGGCCAGGTGAAAACCCGTTCCACCGCGATGTTTGCGGCAAGCAAATAGGAGGCAACCATGCCGAACGCGGTCACAATGGGTGCCGCCGCCTGTGCCAGTGTGTAGTCTCGCAACACCCGCCACGGGGGCAAATCAAGGCTGCGTGCCGTTCTCACCGGAGCACTGTCCAGCGCTTGTTGCATGGCCGAACAGGTCATGCGTGCCAGCGGCGCCATGCCGAACAGCGCCATGGTCGCGGCCGGCAGCAAAAGATGGCGGAATGCATCTCGCCATAGCACGCCATCGTGCGCTATCCAGGCGTCGATAAGGAAAAAGCCCGTATGGTAAGGTGGGGCGATTGCAAACGCGTCGATACGCCCGGATGGCTCGGGCGCCCATCCCAGGCGAAAGTAGAAGATATGGATCAGTAGAAGACCGATCACGAAACTCGGCAAGCCGATGCCGGCACTGGTGAGCCAACGGTAGAAAACGGCGACTGGGCCGGAACGACGGGACGCGGCGGCGATGCCGAGCGGAATGCCGATGATAGTGCTCAACAGGAGACCCACAAGGGTCAATTCGAGCGACGCCGGCAAGCGGTCACGCAGTTCTTGCAATACCGGCTCGCCGGTAGCATATGATCGCCCCCAGTCGCCCCGGCATAGCCCCAGCAGATAGCGGCCCAATTGCCTTGACACCGGCACATCCAGGCCTAACCGATGACGCAACGCCGCGAGCCCCTCCGCGTTGGCGGCGATGCCGCTCGCCAGATGTGCGACCGGGTCGCCGGGTAACAGTCGGGCCAGCAGGAACGTGCCAATAGCCGCCACCACGATGACGATGCCGGCGGACACCAGGCGCTTCAGGCCCCACCCCATTACGGAACGACACCGGCTGTCGCGCGCGAAAGCGCTCGGAGGTCGACTTGGGCATGGACGTAATACGTGAAACCGGTCAGGTCACGCCGTAACGCCACATCGAATGATGGCGTCCAGAGCGGGATCAATGGCACGTTACGCATCACCCGCGCCGCCGCCTTGCGCATCAATTGCTCGTATCGCGACTGTTCGGCGGGCGACGAAAGCCAACGTGCGGCATCGGTCAGCTGTTTCAAGCCGGCATCATCATACGACGAGAAATTCCAACGCCAATCGCCTTCGAAAAAGATGCGATAAAAGTAATCAGGCTCGTTGAACCACGCCGAAGACCAGTCAAGGAACAAGGGCAGTGTCTTGCGTGTCTCGCGCTCGGCCCACTGCGTACCGGGGACCTTCTCCAATTGCACCTGGATGCCGACGGCGCGCAGCGATTGCTGGATCAGCAGGGCCGCAGGCTCGGCGACGCTGACGTCGGCGCTGCTGTAACACAGGGTGGTATCGAAGCCGCTGGGCAGTCCGGCATCACGCAGCAGCATTCGCGCACGTGCGATCCGGGTATCGTACGGATAGGGCTGTGGAAAGGTCGCGAGCGGCGCTTCCGAATTATCGCTACCGATATCGAATGGCTTGGCGCCATACAGGCGCGCACCGTGACCTCGTGCAACGCCATCGAACATTGCCTGATAAGGCAGTGCATAGGCGATTGCCTGACGCACACGAACGTCGTCGAACGGTTTCGTGCGGGTATTGAACGACAGGAAACGAAACGCGTTGGTCACCGGGATCGACAGCGGGCGTACGCCGGGCAAGGTCGCTGCTGCATCGAAGTCGGTCGGACGTAATTGCAGCACGATGTCGGCGTCGCCCCGGGACAGCGCCGCCACACGATTGGATGCATCCGGAACGGCTTGCACGAGCGCCTGGCGCATGAAGGGCAGCGGCCCGTTGCGCCATGCGTCGAAGCGCGTGTAGGCAATGCGCTGGCCGGGCGTCCAGGAGGATACCTTGAATGCGCCACCACCTGCCCCTTGCGCGCGTAGCCAGTCACGGCCCCAGGGGTCGTCCTGTGTTGCGTGCGTCTGGATCGTGCCCGCATCCAGGATGGCGCCATAGGTCAGCGCCAGGTTCGGCAGCAGATAACGGTCTGCCCGTGGCAAATCGATGCGCAAGGTCATCGCATCTTCGACAACACACTGCGCCGGGTCCGTCATCGAACCGGTGGAAAGTTGCTGCTTCGATCCTGGCAACGCCAGCGCGCGATCCAATGACCACTTGACCGCGTGCGCATCTACCGGACGGCCGCTATGGAACGTCGCGCCATCGCGTAGACGGAAACGCCAGGACTTGCCGCCCTCCAGGGGGGTGAACGACTGCGCTGCGGCGCCCGCGAAATGCGTGTAGTCGTAACGATAGAACCCAGGTGTGCCGCTGACCGCCTTACGGTCGAATTGCACCAACGTGTCGTAGAGGTTCGAGAACGCGCCGATGGCTTCGTGATTGACGCCATCACCGTGCGGATCGAGACTATTGGGCGCGCCTTCACCAAGCACCCGGACGCTTTGCGCGCGCGTGACGCTATCGATATCCGCGGCATGCGCGGTTGAGAAGGGCGGTATGAACAGCAGCGGTAAGGCGCCCGCGCCGGCCGCGATGCCGGTGGCGGACGTGCTGTCGATCAGGAAACGGCGTCGATTCACCTTTCTCTCCTGGGAGTTGCATCCTGTCCCGCGGCGGGGTACCAGCGGGGGGTATATACCCATTGCCGGGTGCCGGGTGATCCGTTCGTAATGTATCGCGTGGTGGACGCGCCGATGATCACCATCGTACGCATGTCCACATCGTCGGCTCGCAGGCTTTCCAGCGTGTGATGCCGAATGCGCCCCCCGGGCCGCCCGATGTCGCGGCCGAGCACCACGGGTGTTTCCGGAGCGCGGATCGTACGCAGCAATGCCAGCGCGCGATCGAGTTGCCATGGCCGCGCGCGGGAGATCGGATTGTAAAGGGCGATGGCCATATCGGCCTCCGCGGCCATGCGAAGCCGGGTTTCGATGATTTCCCAAGGCTTCAAGTTATCTGAAAGGGACATCAGGCAGCAATCGTGTCCGAGTGGCGCGCCGGCCGCCGCGGCGGTCGCGAAGGCGGCCGTGATGCCCGGCACGATTTGCACACGCACGCGGCGCAGCGCGCTGTCTTCGGCGGCGGTGTCGAGGGCTTCCATGACCGCCGCTGCCATTGCGAAGACGCCCGGATCACCCGATGACACGATTGCCACGCGGTTTCCCGACGCGGCGAGTTGTAATGCATGTCGCGCACGTGCCATCTCCTCGCGGTTGTCGGTACCCTGGGGACGTTGCCACGGGGCGAAGGGGCCCGCCATATCGACGTATGTCGTGTAGCCGAGGATATCGTCGGCGTGTCTTAGTGCCTCGGATGCCATTGGCGCCAGCATTGCCTTATCTCCGGGGCCAAGACCGATGACAGACAAGATGCCCCGCGCGATGCCCAGGGTGTCAGGCGTCACCGGTACCGTGCGAATATCGAGTCCGATGCCGTCGGAGCCTGTGTCGAGGGATGCGTCGGTGTAGCGCACCGGTACCCCCATCGCGTCGGCAGTGTCGTCGATTCGATCGTCGCCCATCAATGCGCGTGGACACCGCAAGGCTCCCACCGCGGCGCGAGCAATATCGGCCTGTTGCAAGGTGACCTCGATGCGATCGGCCAGTGCGTCATCGACCACGCACACATTGACGACAACACCTCGCGGGTGAATCAGCAACGTGCCTGCGGGCGCACTACGCTCGATGCCGATGCGGATCGTCCTGACGTGACCGGCGCCGTCTTCTTGCGCTACGCCTTCGGTGCGTGATGCAAGAAGCGGCGATGTGACATGCGTCGATAACGCTTCTGACGCGGTGACATGCGGTAAGCCCAGGTCGTCGAGCCAAGGCGCGATGCCGTCGATACACGCGGGGGCGCCAGCGAGCAGATCCGATACAAAGCGCTTGCCGGCGTCGATATCCGCGAGCGCATAGCCTGGGGGCGGGCTGAGCAGGCAGCGGCCGAAACGCAGTTCGCCGCTCGTCGTGATCGCCGGCGTGCAGGCAAAGGTCGCGGCGACGCGCCTGGCCAAGTCGTTTGCGCCGCTTAGCCCACCCAATAACGGGACGACAGCGCCGCCGTCTTCCGCTACCGCCAACACGGCCGGCTCGTCCGTTTTAGCGCTGGTGCCGATGACCGGCGCCAGGCAGCGGATGACAATGCCGGCCGCGCACAATGCAATCAGGGGCGTGCCGTTGGTGTAGCAGTGCCTCAAATGCGCGCCGAGATTATCGATGGGAATCGCCCGGGCACCGATTTCCCCGATGTCTTGCAGATCAAAACGCTTGCGCAGCACATGTAATGTGGCGCCCGGCAAGGTATCCAGAATGCGGCGCGCGGCGGGCAAGGCGCTGGTGCCGAGTACGATAATCGCCGGCGTTACGTTTTCGGGGGCGGATGAGGAGGGATTCATGCCTGCCATTTCTTGCCGGGAACCACGAGTAACGAGAAATAGGGAGATGCCATCGGGTCGACGTCGTCGATCGGTACGATGCGCTGCTGCGCCATCGTCGCGCGCTCGATGTAGTGTGCGCGCTTGTCCAGACCGAGCGTTCTGAGCACGCCCCGCACCTTGTCGAAGTTGCGGCCCAGTTTCATGATTACGGCGGCGTCGGCGGTGGTCAGGCGTGCGGACAGTTCCTCGGCCGGCAACACACCGGACAGGACGGTCAGCGTCTGGTTGCGATAGACCAGCGGGAGGCCGAGCATGGCCGCGCCCCCGAGCATGGAACAGACACCGGGCACCACATCGGTCGCGTAGTCTCCACAGAGACGGTCATGCAAATACATATAGGAGCCGTAGAAAAAAGGGTCCCCCTCGCAAATGACGGCAACATCCTGCCCGGCATCCAGATAGGTTCTCAGCAGCATGGCCGATTCGTCATAGAACGCGGTGATGACGTCTTCATAACGTAGTGGCGGTGGCAGCGCTTCCGTTGTCACCGGATAGACGAGCGGCAACCGGATCTGTCCTGCCTCCAGGTGCGATGCGATGATGCCGAAGGCATTTCCGGTTTTACCCTTTGCAATAAAATACGCCACTACTGGCGCTGCGCGCAGCAAGCGTAACGCCTTGACGGTGATCAACTCCGGATCGCCCGGTCCGACGCCGAGACCAATCAGCGTGCCGCGACGGCCAGTGGCGGACGAGATAGCGGGGATGGTCATTCACTCGTGCTCCGTCGCCAATGCATTGACCGCGGCGGCCACCATAGCACTGCCGCCGCGCCGGCCTTGCAGCGCGACGAACGGGATGCCCCGGCTGTCGGCGGCCAACATCGCCTTCGACTCCGCCGCGCCGATGAAACCTACCGGAAATCCCAGAATCAGTGCTGGACGAGGCGCGCCTGCGTCCAGCATGTCCAGAAGGTGAAACAACGCCGTGGGCGCGTTGCCGATGGCCACGACGCTGCCGGCGAGATGGTCACGCCACAATTCCAGCGCGGCGGCCGAACGGGTATTGCACATTTCGCGGGCCAATTCGGGCACGCGCGGATCGTTCAGCGTACAGATGACGGCGTTGTCCGCCGGCAGGCGGGAGCGCGTGACCCCATGCGCCACCATCTGGGCGTCGCAGAGGATGGGTGCGCCGTTTGCCAATGCCTGTCGTCCCGCGTTGCCCGCTCCCGCGGAAAATAGCAGATCCGCTGCGATGTCAATCATGCCGCATGCATGAATCACGCGCACCGCGAGTTTTTGCAGATCAGCGGGAATCGCGCTCAGGTCGGTCTCGGCGCGTATCGTCGCGAACGATTGACGATAAATCTCGTCCCCGTTGCGCTGGTAATCGGTCATGGTCAGGCAGTCTCTTTCAAAATACGGTCGGCGGCACCGTCGATGTCGACGTCCGCGCACTGTAATACTTCGCCGCGCTCCCTGCCACTGCTTGCATGCAACGCATAGCGGCCCGGGGCCGTCGCAACCAATGTAAATCGCCGTGTGACCGCAGAGGCGCATCGCCGCTCGCAGCCGCTGACATGGATGCTCACCTGTGGCACGCGTCCGGATAGCCGCATGGCCAGTTGCACTGCGTCGCGCTTTGTATCGGCATGACCTTTCGCGCAGCCGGTGCTGCCGGCACACGCGTGCAGCCGTGTGATCGATGCGGCGTGATCGACGATCACCTCTACGTCGTGCAAGGTTTCCAGGGTCGACGCAAGCTCGTGTTCGCTAGCGCGCACGTTGGGTAGCAAGATCCCTTGCCAGGGAGTCACGCGCAACGTTCCGTCACCGATGTGGTCGCTCAGCGCGGCCAGGGTGTCCAGTTGGTGTGGCGTCAAGCGACCGAGTGCGGCGTGGACACCGAGCGCCGGTAAGCCAAGCATGGAAGTTACCGCGTGATCGATTGGTATGTCGGTGCGTTGCGGAAGCAGCCCGATGCGGCGCGCCGCATCGGACGCCGGTCGAGGGCGGCGCCATTGCGACAGCCAGACCGGGCGCACGGTCTTGAGCGTGGTGGTAGACAATGCCGCATCGACGAAAACACGTCTCGCGCCGATCTCGTGTCGCGGCAGCAGGTCCCTCAGGCGACCGGCCATGCGGCCCTCGGCGTCCCGGGCTTTTCCCGACGCCCGCTGCCGGAGGAAGTATACGACCAACGCTTCAATCAACGCAGGCACATCATGCGCCGCGACCAACCCAAGCGGACAGTCGCCAGCGTCTGTCGTCACGGGTGTCAATGGCGTCGCGGTGTCATGCCCGGATGGTGGCGTGACGGGCGCGGTCGAGACGTCCGTACCGACGGCGGCATTTATAGTGTTACTGTCATCGAATACGCAAGGAATCGCCGAGGCGAGGCCGAAAGCGAACCAATGACCGGTCCGTGCAGTCTCGGTGTCCGTATCGCCGGGCCATTCCATTGATCGCTGCAACGCGTAACGGGGGTCCAGCGCGCAGAGCCAGATATCGTGGTGATGGCCGAGCACCGACAACGCCTCACCCCCATCGATCTGAATCGCGAATTTCGCTGATAGCGGTGCGCGTGCGACGTCATCCGTGATCGGGTGCGGCGTTTCATCGCACGCCGCTACCAAAGGTTTCCGGGGATCATCGCTGTCCTGACCGGCGTGGTGGTGCGCCGAGGCGATCGCGCGCGCCAAGTGGTCTAGCGACGCCTTGAGCAGTGGTCGCGTATCAATCACGCTCTGCGGGTCGGTTCCGGCCGTGGGACTGATCAGGATGTTCCTGACCGCATCCAGGTCCGCTATGCGAGTCGCGGCCAATGTGAGATCTTCCGGCGTGCCGGATGGGGTGACGCTTGGCCTTGGGCCTAGGCCACTATCCGTCAGCATCGTCACTAATGCCGCTGGCGCGTCCTGCAAGTCGGGCAAGCCGGGGGTGCCACCGATGCCGCGCAATTGTACGTTCGCCCGATTCGTCAATTCGATGATGCCGTTGCCGAAAATGCGGCTGGCGGCCGCGAGCGCGCGCGCTTGCGCGGCGGACAGCACACCGCCGGGCAAACGGACCCGGCAAATACCTCCATCGCGCGCAGGCGCGATGCGCATGAGGCCCGGGCACGCATCCGCCCGCGGTGGCAGCGGCGCGAGCGATGAGGGTACAGGCGGCGAAGGGGCTGGGATAGGGCGCAAGACGGGTGGCATCGCAGGAAAAAACGGGCAGGCAGGCCGCTTGTCCGGCGAGGCTGCAACAGCTTCTATTATACGCAGTGCGTTGCGCACAGCCGCGACATCCTGTCAGTCCGCATGCCCGCACCGCCGCGCGGGGGACAACGCGCATTACAATGTCATCGATGAAGATGCGTGATGACAAGCCAGCAGAAGGGGCGCCCGTGACGGCAATGTGGTTGACAGTAGTGGGAATCGGGGAGAGCGGCTATGCCGGGCTGGACCGGGCACCACGACGCGCGCTATGGGCGGCCCGGCATATCGTTGGCGCGGGGCGCCACCTGGCGCTGCTGCCAGCGCGCCTGCAAGCCCGCGGCGTCGCGTGGCCAAGCCCTTTTTCGCTGACACCGCTTCACGCTTTACAAGGGCAGCCGGTTGTTGCGCTGGCATCGGGCGACCCGATGTGGTTTGGTGTGGGTGCCGCCATTTCCCGCGAATTCCCTGCCGAGAGTTATACGATCTGGCCTGGCGTTTCGTCGATCGCACTGGCCGCGGCACGGTTGCGCTGGCCCCTTGATGTGGTGGCGACGTTGTCGTTGGTCGGTCGGCCGCTGGCGTCCCTGAACGCGGCGCTGTATGCCGGTGAACGTCTGATCGTGCTCAGTGCCGACGCCACCACGCCGCAGGCGGTGGCAGGATTACTGACCGCACGGGGCTTCGGCGCGAGCGTCATGACGGTCTGCAATCGCCTTGGTGGCCCGGGTGAATACCTGTTTTCAGTGCGGGCTGATACATGGGGGGCATCGGACAGCGCGCGGGTCGATGCGTTGAACGTCATCGGCATACACTGCATCGGTATCAGCAGTATGCCCGGGGACATCGACGCATCGATGTCCTCTGTACCGATCACCTGGGGGCTGACCCCTGGCCTGCCTGACGACCTGTTCACGCATGATGGCCAGTTGACAAAGCGCGAGCAGCGCGCGGTGACGTTGGCGCATCTGGCTCCGCGCCCAGGCGAAGTGCTGTGGGACGTCGGAGCCGGGAGTGGTTCAATCGGCATCGAATGGATGCGCGCGCATCGGCGCTGCCAGGCGATCGCGATCGAAGCGAACGCTTCGCGCCAGGCCTTGATCGTCCGCAACCGCGATCGCTTCGGCGTGCCCGGGCTGCGCGTCATTCCAGGAAGTGCTCCCGAGGCGCTCGAAGGGCTGCCGCAACCGGATGCAATCTTTATAGGCGGTGGCGTGACGGCCCCCGGCGTATTGCCACGGTGCTGGCGGGCGTTACGCCCTGGCGGCCGTCTCGTGGCGAACGCGGTGACATTGCAAAGCGAATCCCTTCTAGTGGATTGGCATGCGCGCCATGGCGGTGAATTGATCCGATTGACGGTATCGCATGCGGCACCGCTAGGGGGCTTCGACGTTTGGCGTGGTGCCTTGCCGTTGACGATCTGGGCCTATACGAAAGGGCACGCCGATGCAGGCATCGATACGTCCACCGCATCCAATGGCATCGCAGACAACGAGGTATCGTCGACCACGTCTCCGTGCGACAGGATCGAATCGTGCAAGGGGGGCGATACGCTGAACGACTGTCCGGGGGAGGCCGCGAATCATGCGTCTTGAACCCGACGAGGAATCGGCTGACGGTGGCAAGCAGCCGTTACGTACAGGCCTGACCACTGGTAGTTGCGCGACGGCCGCGGCCTGCGCGGCCGCATGCGCGTTATTTTCCGGCAAGGACATGCATGACGGCCCCGACGGCGTGGAGATCACGTTGCCAAAAGGGCAGACCGTCACGATACCTATTGCATATTGCCGATTCGTGGACGATGCCACGACAACGGTACGGAGAACAGCCATCGCGGGCGTCGTCAAGGACGCCGGCGACGACCCGGACGTCACGCACGGCGCGGTGGTGTTCGTATCGCTCAGCCTGTGCGCCACTGAAGGCGTACGCTTCGAGGCGGGCCCTGGCGTCGGTACGGTAACGCGGGCGGGACTGGCTTTGCCGATCGGGGAACCGGCTATCAATCCCGTACCTCGCATGATGATTCGCACGCATCTTGATCGCGTTGCCGCGCAGCATGGCTATCCGGGTGGTTTCGTGGTCCAGGTGGGTGTGGAGGGGGGAGCCGACATTGCCCTGAAGACGATGAATCCGCGGCTTGGCATCCTGGGTGGCTTGTCGATTCTCGGCACGACGGGCATTGTTCGGCCGTTTTCGTGCGCAGCGTACATCGCCTCAATTCATCAGGGAATCGATGTCGCACGGGCGAACGGGCAAATCCACCTGGCGGCGTGCACCGGCAACACCAGCGAGTGGGTTGCCCGCGAACGTTACGGTTTGCCCGATATGGCGTTGATAGAAATGGGCGACTTTGCTGGGGCGGTCCTGAAGCATATCCGGCGTACAGGGCAAGCCGATGCGGTGGTCCTGCCGCTGCCTGACAGGCCAGGAATCCAGTCAATCGGTGCCGCGCCGTTGCATCGTTTGAGCCTGGTTGGCGGTTTCGGCAAGTTCAGCAAACTCGCCGCCGGGCATCTGGATTTACATAGCAAGCAATCCTCGGTTGATTTAGGGCGTCTCGCGCAATGGAGCGGGGCCGCACTTGGTATGTGCGAGGGAGAGGACGCGTCGATTGCAGCGCCGTCCCGCGTCGCCGCGGTACAGGCTGCCATTCTCAACGCCAACACCAGCTTGGAAGCCCATGCAATCGCGCACGCCGCCGGTATCGCGCTTGGCGACATTGTCTGCCGCAAGGCGCTGGCGTACGTGCGCGAGGTGATTGGCGCACAGCGCGTCGCGCTCGACGTGATTGCCATCGATCGACGGGGCGAGGTGATTGGCCAAGCCAGCGAGGATATGCATGCCGACCGTTGACGCCATGCCGCCGCCGCGGGCCTCGGCTTTCTCTCACCTGCCTCGAATCCTGCTGCTCGGCGGCACGGGCGACGCACTGGCCATAGCACGACACTTGCGTGAAGCGGATGTATATAGCGTCGCCGGCCTGGGTGCGTCGCCTCCTGACTTGCCTTGCCTAGTGCGGGAAGGGGGCTTCGGAGGGGCTGAAGGATTGGCGCGAACACTGGGCGATGGCGAATTTGGTCTCGTGGTGGATGCGACCCATCCCTATGCCGCGCGAATCAGTACGAATGCCGTGGCTGCTTCTGGCACATGCCGTATACCCTATTGGCGGCTCGAACGTCCTCCGTGGGCACCGACGGAGGGCGATCGATGGATCGACGTGGCGGATTGGGCACAGACGCTGACCGCACTGCGCCCTTTTCGCCGCCCTTTATGGACGGTCGGCCGCGAACCCTTGGCACATATCAGGAGCGCCGCCCCTGGCCAGCATTGGTACGTGCGATGTCTCCCGCAGACCGCGGCGCGTCATGCCGACGCGGTGCCGCCATTTCCTCCGGGCGCAGCGATGTCGCTGTTGGCCGCAAGAGGCCCTTTTACATTGGCATCGGAGCGGACCCTGATCCACACGCTGGGCGTGGATGTCATCGTCAGTAAAAACAGCGGTGGCGATGCGACTGACGCAAAATTACAGGTGGCGCGGGAATTCGGCTTGCCCGTTATCATGCGACGCCGTCCGGCACCCGCTTGGGCAGCGCGTGCATGCGAGAGCAGCGAAGCCCACGAGGGGATCCTGGATATAGCGTATTCATCGGCGCAACATCGCGAGGTGTATCACACGGTATCGCTTGCATCATGTCCGATACGTTTGTTCCATGATGCTGAAGCGGTGCTGCAAGCACTGTCCACGTCAACATAAGCTGCCATTCATGACGATTTATTTTATTGGAGCCGGTCCTGGCGACCCCGAACTGGTGACGGTCAAGGGGCAGCGCCTGATTCGCATGTGCCCCGTTATCCTCTATGCAGGCTCTCTCGTGTCGGCCGCGGTGCTAGATGGGCACCAGGCCCATACGGTCGTTGACAGTGCGCCGCTGTCGCTAGACGAGATCATCGCGGTGCTGCAATCCGCACACGCCCGCGGAGAAAACGTCGCCCGCGTGCATTCCGGCGATCCATCTCTGTACGGTGCGATTGGTGAACAAATCCGGCGCCTGGATCGATTGGGCATCGATTGGGAGATTATTCCCGGCGTGACCGCGACAGCGGCGAGTGCTGCCGCGCTCGGTACCGAGTTGACCCTGCCGGGCATCTCTCAAACCGTGATCCTGACCCGTTACGCGCGCAAGACGGCGATGCCGGAAGGCGAGACGCTCGATGCTTTGGCGCGGCACCGCGCCACCCTTGCCATTCACCTGGGGGTCCGACATCTCGCGGAAATCGTCGAAATCCTGATGCCCCATTACGGTGCGGGCTGTCCGATTGCGATCGTCTACCGTGCCAGTTGGCCAGATCAACAGATCGTGCGAGGAACTTTGATCGACATTGTCGCGCAGACACCCACTGAGGCAATGCAGCGCACCGCACTCATCGTGGTAGGAAAAGTACTCGATTCAGTAGATTTTACCGATTCAACGCTCTATAGCGCTGACTCGCGATCGTGACTGATAATAAAAAGTACTTTCAATAACTTACCATTTTTTATTTATGTGTAATCTTGCTTTTTTCCTAGGCAGGCTAAAGAATTTCTTGCTTATCTGATCGACTATTCAGTACTATTTACCCTGGCGTGTCGCGGGGTACCGTGCATGCGTGGCATCGTGGCTCGCCGCGTCGCTCGGACGGTTCCGGGCGCTTACGTAAAGGAACCAAACAATGTCGACAGTCGGCAAGCGTCGCTTTGCACGCATCGATCGCCTTCCCCCGTACGTATTCAACATCACGGCGGAGCTAAAACTCGCGGCCCGACGGCGTGGGGAAGACATCATCGATTTAAGCATGGGCAATCCGGACGGCCCCACGCCGCCGCATATCGTCGAAAAACTGGCGGAGGTGGCGCGTCGACCGGACACGCATGGTTATTCTTCATCGAAGGGTATTCCGCGACTGCGCAGGGCGATCGCGCATTGGTATCGGGATCGATACGATGTCGACATCGATCCGGATAGTGAAGCTATTGTCACCATTGGCTCTAAAGAAGGGCTTGCTCACCTGATGCTGGCGACGTTGGATCGCGGTGACACGGTATTGGTGCCTGATCCGAGTTATCCGATTCATATCTACGGTGCCGTGATCGCGGGCGCGGACATCCGATCGGTCCCGATGGCACCGGGGATCGATTTTTTCGAGGAATTGGAAAAGGCGATTCGTGGCAGTTACCCGAAGCCGAAGATGATGATCCTGGGCTTCCCGTCCAATCCGACCGCGCAGTGTGTTGAAAGGGATTTTTTTGAGCGTGTGGTGGCGCTGGCCCGTAAGCATGACATTTTTGTCGTGCATGATCTGGCTTACGCCGACATCGTGTTTGATGGTTGGAAGGCGCCATCGATCATGCAGGTGCCTGGCGCGAAGGATATCGCGGTCGAGTTCTTCACATTATCGAAGAGCTACAACATGGCGGGCTGGCGGATAGGTTTCATGGTGGGGAATCCCGAGTTGGTTGCGGCGCTGGCGCGGATCAAGAGCTATCACGACTACGGTACCTTCACGCCATTGCAGGTTGCCGCCATCGCGGCATTGGAGGGCGACCAGCAGTGCGTCAAAGAGATTGCGGCGCAATATCAACGACGGCGTGATGTGCTGGTGAAGGGATTGATCGAAGCGGGATGGCCTGTCGAAAAGCCGAAAGCGTCCATGTATGTCTGGGCACCGATTCCCGAGACTTATCGCGCGATGGGTTCGCTGGCATTCGCGACATTATTGCTTGAAAAGGCGAAGGTTTGCGTGTCGCCTGGTGTTGGTTTCGGTGATTATGGCGATGACTATGTCCGATTCGCTCTTATTGAAAATGAGTCACGTATTCGTCAGGCGATCCGCGGCATTCGCGGCATGCTGAAATCGGAAATTGCGGAAAACCCGTATTCTTGAAAAAGATACAGTTTGCATCCGCATCATTCGTGTCAATCAGGTCAATTTCGTCGCGACAAATTTCAGTCAATGCACTGTGCTTAATCTGATAAAAAGATCGTTTGGCAATAGACGAGATCGATTTTTGGTATTGTCTTGAGACGGTTCTGTGTGGCGACAGGCATTCAGTAATTAAGCAACCGGAAAAAAGAAACGGCACTCGCCCAATTGGGCAAGTGCCGTTTCTTTTTCCTATCCGGTGTGACGCGGGGAGAATAATCAGGCCGCCATAGCCATTGCGTCCGCGCTTACGAGCGATTTTGTCGCTTTCCATGCATCACTGGCCGCATTCAGTCGGCCTGTCAATTGCGCTTGCAGCGTTGCGCCGTCGAGCATCATCACAATAATCGGTGCGAGGGCGCTTGCCCGTGATTCGCCGGTGATGTCGGTAAGGATCTTCTCTATGGTGGCTGTCAGTTCATGCTTTTGCGCTACCGTAACCGTATGAATCTGCGTGCCCTTGTCGGCAAATTCGGACGCCGCATGCGCAAACAGGCTACCAGAAAAGCATTCGCTGCCGAACCATCGGGTGTGCCAGTCAAATACCCGTTCCAACGCTTCCATCGGGCTGCCCGCATCACTGATATCGGCATTCAGCTGGTCAGCCAATACTCTTTGCTGAAAGCGAAGTACTTCCACGACGAGATCGCCCTTGGACGGGAAATATCGGTACATTGTCATTTTCGATACGTTCGATTTGGCGATGATCCAATCGACGCCCACCGCGTGGAAGCCGTGGCGGCCAAAAAGCATTGTGGCGGTATCGAGTATTTGTTGGCGCTTATCCATGATCTCAGAACCCAACTGTCTGTTTGGTTCCATTATACGATTCAAATGTGATTTGTGAATCATCAACGACTGTTATTTCGCATACGATGTGCGGGGTTCTCGCCACATTTTCTGAATGGACCAGGCCATATTTGTCGTCGCACCAAAATAAATCCATCGCGCTATCTTTTTTCGGTCGATGTTACCGAGCGATGTACTTCGTAATAATCGCTTACGTATGACGAAACCTATATAGGATTGAACGTAATAAACGCGATCTTTCCATTTCGACATGTGGGACGATCGTCCGTTTACAGATAAGGCTATTCTTATTCAGTATCTGAATAGTTAGCAAATGCATGGCGTTTTCTGGATAAATATCGAAATGGATATCAAAAAGCGTGCAACGCCCGGTTTCCGGGGCAAGCAAAGGAACACTACCGTTTTGCGTTGCCATGGATGTTTCTTGCCCAAGTCCGCATAGACCATGTGCAAGCGTCGCATGTGAGACGATCGTGACATTCATGAGGAAAGGGTAGATGCGTCGGTACTGAATGGGGATGGGGTATGATGCGCGCCGGGGGCATCGACGCAGGCGAGGTATGACGGCGCGTTCCGACAGTGTATCGGTCGTGCGCTGGACGTGGTGCATTGCCGCGATCAGGGGGGCGCGTCTGATATCGTAGTGATGGTGTGCAAACCAGGGCAACACGAGGTTGCGCCTGCTTTCGCCGCGATCGATTGTATTGCGTAAGTCCGTAGCGTCCCACGCCTGGTACGGCCCTCGATCCGCAGACACACGCCACCCATTCACGCGATCCGTTACTCTCCTGGTGATATGCAAGCGAATTTGTCTCTCCGTCCGCCACTCTCTCGCGGTGCCGTGCTGATGCTGCTGATCGCACTCGTACTGATCTGGTTCGTCCCATTAGGGTTGCGCCATTTGATTCCAACGGACGAAGGCCGGTACGCCGAGATGGCGAGAGAGATGTTTGTTACGGGCGACTGGATCACGCCGCGTTACAACGGCTACAAGTATTTTGAGAAGCCACCGCTGCAGACGTGGGCAAACGCATTGACGTTCGCGTTGTTCGGTATCGGTGAATGGCAGGCGCGGTTCTACACCGCGCTGACCGGTTTCGCCGGCATCGTGGTCGTCGGGTACACCGGGGCACGGTTGTTCGGTGCGCTTGCAGGCTGGAGTGCCGCGGTAGTGATGGTGGCCACGCCATATTGGTATTTGATGGGTCATTTCAACGCGCTGGACATGGGGCTGTCTTTCTGGATGACGGTCACCTTGTGTGCGTTACTGTTGGCCCAGCGGGACACCCTGACGAGGGCGGGGCGACGCGGCTGGATGTGGTTGTCGTGGGGCGGAATGGCCATGGCGATGTTATCGAAAGGCCTGATCGGCATCATGATCCCAGGCGCGGTCCTGATCGTATACATGGTAGTGGCGCGCGATTGGCGGATTTTCCTGCGGATACACCTGCCGTCAGGCTTGCTGGTCTTCGTGATCATCTGCGCACCGTGGTTCTATCTTGTACAACGCGACAATCCCGAGTTCTTTCATTTTTTCTTCGTTGTCCAGCAATTCCAGCGCTATCTGACGCCGGAACAAAACCGGCCTGGCCCGCTTTACTACTTCGTGCCTGTGCTGATGGTCGGGATGCTGCCGTGGTTGACGTTGTTGCCGGCGTCAGTCCGGGATGTATTCCGTGCGCCGCGTGAGGCAAATCGGTTTTCGCCCACGTTGATGTTGCTGGTGTGGGCGGTATTCATTTTCGCTTTCTTCAGTGCATCGCATTCGAAGCTGCCGTCTTACGTGCTTCCAGTGGCGCCGGCTCTGGCTTTGTTGTTAGGGCGGGTTTTGCCAACGCTGTCACCACGTGGTTGGCGTCGGCATATGATCTTCTATGTGGTGGTCCTGGTCATCGGGCTGGTTGCCGCTGGCGTGTACCTCCGAACGATGGGGTCCGACGACACGCCGAATGCCTTGTATGTGGCCTATACGAATTGGGTCTGGGTAGCAATCGGTTGTGGGCTTGTCGGGACGATAGGCGCGTGGCTGCTGTCTCGACGTTCAATGACGGCATCGGTGTTGTCGTTTGTTGCCGGGTGGTGTGTGTTGGTCACGGTGGCCGGTACCGGGCATGAGGTATTCGGGCGCCTGCGGTCCGGTGTTTTGCTGGCCCCTGCCGTCAAGGCCGCGTTGGCTTCGTTGCCGGCTGATACGCCCTTTTATTCGGTCCATAAGCTGGATCACACGTTCCCGTTCTACATCGGTCACACGATGATCATGGTCCGGGACGCTGATGAGCTGGCCTTCGGCGTGGCGCAGGAACCATCGAAGTGGGTGCCTACCGACGCTGCGTTCACCGCCCGGTGGTATCACGACGCGCACGCACTGGCTTTGATGCCACCCGATGTCTATGCCTCCTTCAAGGCCGCGCATCTGCCGATGAAAGTGATTGCGCAAGATCCGTGGCGCGTGATCGTGGAAAAATAGATCGTCGAAAAAAGTCCACCATCGAAATGACCCGCATGACGCTGCCCGCGTATTCTCATTTGCGTGCCGATGCGTTCTCTCCGGGCGCTCGCGCAACTGTTTGCCCCCCTATATCCCGTTGCAGGTAACGCGAGGCACTTATATTGCGGATGTAACGTGCCGACACAAATCCGCACAGATGCAAACGGTCGCTTCGGATGTAATGATATCCAAGGATTCCACCTTCAGCGTGTGTGATCCGGATGCCAGGAAGGTCCTGGCAGGAAAGTGCTGGCGACAGCAGGAGAGATCATGACTAAAAGAACGGACATCAGCGTCCCCCCCTCGCTCGACGCGAAGCAAGCGCCGCGTCGTGTATTGGCCAGGTTTGGCGGTATCGCATTGCTCGCTTGCGTGATCCCTTTCGCGCATGCGCAGTCCGCGCCGGCTTATACGAATGCGCCTGCGATCGTCCGCGCGGGGCCATCGCAGGAATATCCTGCTGTCGCGCAATTGCAAGGCGGTACACCGATGACCGTGCTGGGTTGCGTGGCAGGGTATTCCTGGTGCGATGTTTCCTTGCCGGGATTGCGTGGATGGGTGTATGGCGGGAATATCAACTATGCCTACCAAGGTACTCCGGTACCACTGCTGACGTATGGGCCTCGCATCGGCTTGCCGATCATCGGCTTCTCGTTCGGAACGTACTGGGGCGAGCACTATCGCGCGCAACCTTGGTATGGCGAGCGGGGCCGATGGGAGCACATCGGTCCTCCGCCCCCACCGCCTGGATGGCACGGTGGTCCTCCGCCCGGCCCCCGTCCTGAATGGCATGGCGGCCCTGCGCCGCGCCCTGAATGGCACGGTGGTCCGCCGCAACCGCAACCGCAACCGCAACGGGATGGGTTCCATGGCGGGCCTGGGCAAGGCCCCCGCTCGGATCCACGCGGCGGACCTCCCCAAGGCGGCCATCCGCCTGAGCGGCCACATGGTGATGGTGATGACCATCGTGGTCCCCCTGGTCCCCCGCATGGTTGAGGCAGGTCGGGAAGTTTTTTTCTTGCCACAAATATCTGAAAGACGTCGGAAGGATTTGCAGTTTGAACCCTTACGGGTTTATACTTAAATTGTCTCCTCCATGTCTCAACCGATATGGATTCAGCCCGCTCTTCGTGAGCGGGTTTTTTTTTGCTTGAATTTTCTACAATTTCGAACGTACTCGATGACGCAACGGTGGAATCTCTGGCAAGATAGCGTCGCGTTGGGGCACAATTCACACCAATCAGGGTGAGAGAAGGCATCCCCCTGTTTGACGTAGGCCTTGAGACTAGCCCGTCCTGACAACGTTGCCGCGTGTATCGTCGGCAGCCTATCTACGATGACACGAGACACCGCAATGCGGCCTGATCCGAATCCGACAGATGATTCGCCTCAGTCCTCAATGACCGAGCACGCTGCTCCCATGGCGGCAGAAGACGAACAGGTCACGCAAATTGACGCGGCAATGATTGATCGACTCGTCGGTGTCTTCTACGCGCGTGCTCGCGAAGATGCCGTGCTCGGCCCCGTGTTCAATAGACATGTTGAAGACTGGCCTGCTCACTTGGTGCGTATTGGTCAGTTCTGGGCATCCGTGATGCTCTCGACGGGTGCGTATTCGGGCAGTCCGATGCAACGTCACGCGCCGCTACCCATTGGTCCCGAGCATTTCCACCGCTGGTTGGCGTTGTTCGAGTGCACCGCGCGCGAGGTGTGTCCGCCCGCGTCGGCTGACCGTTTCGTCGATGCGGCACAACGAATGGCGCGTAGTCTCCAACTCGCCCGCGCGCCGCTACCGCAGGTCAGATCAGGTACAGGCACCGATGTCGGATCGACATCGACGAGCAAGGTTTCGGCCAGTGCCCGCATCACGGCGTTACGCGCGTTTTTGCCGGAGCCGGGCGACGATGCAAAATAATCCGCAAGAGCAAAACCCGTTGCATGACAAGGCCGTGCACGAGGTGCTGCGTGGCCAGGAACATCATTTTCGCCTGTTAGTACGTAGCGTATCCGACTGCGCGATCTACATGGTCGACATTAATGGTGTTGTCAGTAATTGGAATACGGGGGCGCAACGTACGAAGGGATACCTTGAGCAGGAAGCGGTTGGCCGTCATTTCTCGTGCTTTTATATTGACGAAGATCGTGTCGCGGGATTGCCGGAGCATGAACTGGAAATAGCTCGCGATACCGGGAAGTTCGAGTCGGAAGGATGGCGGCTGCGCAAGGATGGCAGTCGATTCTGGGCGCATGTGGTCATTGACGCAATCCGTGATGACGATGGCACGCTGTGTGGGTTTGCAAAGGTGACGCGCGATCGCACCGAGCAACGCGCGGCCGCGCAATCCATCGAACTTGCTCGCCGGAATCTCGATCTCGCCCTGTCGCATATTCCGCAAGGGGTTTGCCTGATTGGCCCATCTGGGCGGGTAGTGCTTTGCAACGCGCGGTTTCCGGCGCTGCTTATGCTTTCTGAACAAGATATCCGACCAGGCGTGCGTGCATTAAGGGTATTACGCCAACTTTGCGAGGTCAGGGACGGCGTCATGCCGTTGTCATCGGACAGCGATGTCGGCGAATTTTCGAGATATTTGCGCTCGCTTACCGTCGACAACGGCGCTGCCTTGCCATTGCGCCGCAGGCTGCGCTTGATTGCCCAACAACTGCTGTCCGTGGCACGAGCCGGGTTTGACGATGTCACGGGAGAGTCGCAGAGCACGGGGACGGCCGCATGGGACAGGGCGTTGCGTGCGGTGGCGCCGATGAATCCATTCGAATGGCGGTATCGGGAGCGGCAGTTGTTGATTTCCCTGCGAACCATGCCGGGTACCTCCGACGGCGCATCGCAACAGGGAGGCTGGCTCTGTACGATCGAAGATGTCACGGCGCAGCGCGCCGCGCAACGGCACATCGCTTTCCTCGCGCACCATGACGCGTTGACCGGGCTACCGAACCGGACCCGTTTTTATGCGCATATTCAGGACTTGGCCAGCCCATCCGCACTTACGCTTGCGGCCGATCTCGATGCCGCCGTTCCCCGATTCTCCTTGTTGTACCTCGATCTTGACAATTTCAAACCGGTCAACGATTCCTATGGACATCATGTTGGCGATTGCTTGCTGAAAGCGGTCGCCGAACGCCTACGTGCACTGCTTGACGAAAACGACGTCCTGACGCGCCTCGGCGGTGATGAATTCGCCATCATCCAGGCACCGCGATTTGGCGCAAGCCGTGCGGCAAACGAAGCGCATACGATCGCGCTCGCGCAACGCTGCCTGGATGCACTGACGCAGCCTTTTCAGATTGCGGGCGATAGATTGCAAGTGGGTGTCAGTATCGGCATTGTGATCAGTGAGCATCTGCACGTCGAACACGATACGACCCGTTTTTCCGTGGACGGTAACGCGAATTTGCCGCTCGACGATCCTGATGCCTTGCTACGATGCGCCGACATAGCCCTTTATCAAGCGAAACGTAACGGCCGGAACGGCTTCCGGGTATACCAGGCAGGGATGCAGGACCCGTTGGAAATTCGTCGGCAACTGGAACGGCATCTGCATCATGCTGTCAGCGAAGGGCATTTCAAACTGTTCTATCAGCCGTTGGTGGATGCGGTGTCCGGTCAAGTGAACGCGTGTGAAGCACTTTTGAGATGGGATGCCTATCCGTATGGCGCCATTACTCCGTCCGAGTTCATTCCCGTAGCCGAAGAGATCGGCTTGATGCATGCACTCGGCAGTTGGGTCCTCGAACGAGCGTGTAGCGACGCGATGCAATGGCCCGCCGACATTCGCGTCTGCGTCAATGTCTCCGCCGTGCAATTACAAGATAGCCATTTCGCTGACTTTGTCTCTGACGTGCTGAAGCGTACCGGATTGCGGCCTGAGCGTCTGGAGATCGAGTTGACGGAAACCGCACTGATTGCGCATACCGGGCATGCAAGCGCCATTCTGAACGCATTGCGTGCTTTGGGAGTGGGTGTGGTAATGGACGACTTCGGCACGGGCTATTCAGCGTTGAGCCTGCTGCAATCCCTGCCGTTCTCGCGGATCAAGATCGATCAGCTATTTGTTCAAAAGTTAGGTCAGGATGTGAAATCAAACGCCATCGTCCGGGCCGTGACACGACTTTGTTCGGAACTGGGAATCCTGGCGGTCGGCGAAGGCGTTGAGACCGATGCGCAGCGTCGTCTACTTGCGATCGAGGGCTGTACCGAGTTGCAGGGCTTTTTGTTCAGTGAGCCTGTTGCACTTCCAGTTATCAGTGAGATGCTCGGCCTTGGGGTACGTGGCACACGTAGAGCGTGGCCCGGTGCGGACCCGCGGCTTTCGCGGAACGCCTTTCCGACGCACTGAGGGAGAGGCGGCGTCTTGCCACGGTCATATGCCGTCGACGTGGTAAAACCGGGTGCGATCGTTCCCGATCACCCGATGGAGGGGCATCGCTTAATGCGATGTGCCACGGCCGGCGATCTCCGCGCCGGCTTCGGGCGGCATGCGTCGAGTGATGGGAATCGACCCGAGCGACAAACATCCGATTGTGACGAAGGCAGGCCAGAAGTCCGTCCATGTCAGGGTTTCGTGACCTTGCACGTAGCGCGTGAGATGTAATACCACTGCGGCGAGCGCCACGCCGAGACCCAATGACATCTGTTGCACGAAGCTGGCGAGGCTTGTTGCACGTCCGATATCACGGGTAGGGATATCCGAATAGGCCAATGAATTCAGGCTGGTGAACTGAAGCGACGGAAAAAAGCCGCAAAATAACACGATCAGCCAGATTGCCCATACGGGTATGCCAGGAATGAATGCGCCGCAGATCGCAATCGCGCCAGCGGAGAACGCGGCGTTGTACATCAATACCGTGCGAAAACCCCAACGGCGTAACGTGGCTGGTGCCAGCCATTTCACCACAAAGGAGCCGAACGCGGAGGCGCAGGTGATCGAGCCTGACGCAAATGCGGACATCCCGAGCCCCGTTTGCAATGACAGCGGCAAAAGGATGGGAAGGGCGCCCAAGCCCATGCGAAACAAGGAGCCTCCGGCAACGCTCGCCTGGAAAGTCGGAATCGACAGAAAGCGCAAGTGTAGTAGCGGTTTTTCGACATTGAAGGCATACAAAACATACAAACCCGCCAGCGCCGCGCCGATGGCGATCAGCAGCCAGGCGGTGCCGAAAGAGACCAGCCCGCCACCCAGCACCGAGATGCCAAGCAGGAAGGTTGCGCCACCCCCGGCGGATAAAGCAAAACCGATCCAGTCCAATGGACCCGGATGCGGTTCCCGGGAGTTCTTTATGAAGCGCTGTGCCAGCCAGATGCCGGCAATGCCGACGGGGACGTTGATCCCGAAAATCAGGCGCCAATGCAAGTAGGTGGTGATGAATCCTCCCAACACGGGGCCGGCCGCGGGTCCCAGCAAAGCAGGAATGCTGAGGTAGTTCATTGCCCGAACGAAGTCAGCGCGAGGCACCGCCCGAAAAATGATGATACGCCCCACCGGAACCATCATGGCGCCGCCGATGCCCTGGACAAAGCGCGCGACGACGAAATAAGGCAGTGACATCGATGCCGCGCAGAGCAGCGATCCCGCGACAAAGACCCCAATGGCGGCCTGGAAGACGCGCAGCGCGCCGAAGCGGTCAGCCACCCATCCGCATATCGGAATGAAGATGCCAAGGCCGACCACATAGGCAATGACCCCGATTTGCAGGACGACCGGATCGCGGTGGAAGTCGCGTGCCATCGCCGGCAACGACGTGGCGATGACATTGGCATCCATGGATTCCATGAACATCGCGCAAGCGACAATCAGTGGAGCGAGAAATTCCCGGGGTATGGCACGCATGAGCATCGAAGCGGCGCGGCTGCGGGCGGCGCCACGGGACTTACGACCGAAGGCCGCGCAAGTGGTGCGGCTTTGCGAACGACGATGGCGCCAACGAGCGAGTCGCGGCATGAAGGGACACGGAGCGCCATTATCCCGGAATTTTGTCTGCAAAACGACTGGCAGTGCGTTTTTTTAGGAAAACATCTACCGCAGCGCAGTCGCGAACAACAAGTCGCGCGCGAGGGCGACCGGTTCTGGATCGCGCATGGTCTTGGCGATCAGCACGGCGCCTTGCAAGGTGGCCTGGACGTATCGCGCCAAGGCGGCAGGCACCGCAAATGACGAAGACGAACGCTGCAGCGGTTCCGTCGTGGGAGGATGGATGGCACCCGCGTCGATTGCGGCGGCGATGCATGCGGACAGCCTTTGTTCCACATGGTCGAGGATGTGGGCGATCTGCATGCGCAGCGCTTCGCTGTGCTCCGCGGTTTCCAAGGCGAGATTGCCGAGCAGACTACCGTGCTCGACACCGTGTTCGGTCAGGTCTGTCAACACCGCATCGAAATAGGCGTGCAAGCGACCGATCGCATCCAATTGCGCATTGTCGAGCGTGCGTTCGATCAGCGCGCGAGCTTGTTCGAAGTGCAAATCGACGACTTCCATCGCAAACGCTTCCTTCGATGGAAAGTGATTCGTGAACGACCCCTGAGGTACACCGGCGGCTTGTACGATGTCGCGTACGCTCGCGCCGTTGAAGCCGCGCTCATGCATCACGCGCAGCCCTTCGTTCAAAAGTTTGGTGCGGTGGGATGGTTTCGGCATAGTGCGCCAACTATACGGGCGTACACATTCCTTGGTCAACATGTTGCAAAATGACAGCATTTTGCGTGACGTACGACGATTTTAAACGCACGTTTGATTTATCTCGATGCTTCAGACTATTTTTGACGATTTATCCGCAGCTTTTACCTGTGCACTGCTTTTCCCGTAGCATTGTTCTCTCGCATGACGCGACGTGTTGGAAAATTTAGACAGCGATGCGTGATTGATTATCCGAAGCCGACAGTGGCGTGGGAACCGCACGCCGCATAGCGGAGCATCGTGTGGATCCACGTACCTGCGGCCAATGGCGATGAACTGTGTGCATGCTAGGAGGCCGGCGGCAGCCGAATCTGGACCCATGGCACGTATGGAGAAACGACAATGAGCGACATTCAATATCCGGCTTATCCCGAAGTGAAGCTGTTCATCAATGGTGAATGGCAGGAGGGCGCGCGCGATGCCACCGTGATCAATCCGGCAACGGAAGCGGAGATTGGCCGGATTTCGCTGGTATCGGAAAAGGAGCTGGCGGCAGCCGTGGATGCCGCGGATCAAGGATTCAAGCTATGGCGCACCGTGCCGGCGCTCGAGCGAAGCAAGATCATGCGCCGGGCCGCGGCGATATTGAGAGAGCGGGCGGATACGATCGCGGCCATCATGACGATGGAGCAAGGTAAACCGATCGGCGAAGCCAAAACAGAGGCGCTCGGCGCGGCGGACACGATCGAATGGTTTGCAGAGGAAGCACGGCGGACCTACGGCCGTATCATTCCGTCGCGCAGCCCGCAGGTGCGAAACGTCGTGCTGCGCGAGCCGGTTGGCCCGGTGGCGGCCTTCACGCCGTGGAACTTCCCGATCAATCAAGCGGTACGCAAAGTGTCGGCGGCGCTGGCCGCGGGTTGCTCGATCGTCTTGAAAGGCCCTGAAGAAACGCCAGCCAGTTGCGCCGAATTGGTGCGGGCATACGCGGATGCGGGCGTTCCGCCAGGCGTAGTGAACCTGGTGTTCGGCACACCGTCGGAGGTGTCGTCCTATCTGATCGCCCATCCGGTGATTCGCAAGATTTCGTTTACCGGCTCGACACCGGTCGGCAAGCAATTGGCCGCGCTTGCCGGGCAGCATATGAAGCGAGTGACAATGGAACTCGGCGGGCATGCCCCGGTATTGGTATTCGCGGATGCGGATATCGATCGCGCGGTGAGCCTGCTGGCGGGGGCGAAATACCGTAACGCCGGTCAGGTATGTATTGCGCCCACACGCTTCCTTGTCGAGCGTGGCGTTGTCGACGCATTTACGGAGGCAATGGTCAGCGCCGCTCGCGCGATCAAGGTCGGGAACGGTCTGGACGAGTCAACGAAGATGGGCGCGTTGGCAAACGATCGTCGTCTCGGCGCGATGGAACGGCTGGTGGCCGATGCGCGCGCGAAGGGCGCGCGGGTCGTGACAGGCGGCGAACGCATCGGTGACAAGGGCTACTTCTATGCGCCTACGGTGCTGACCGATGTCCCGGCCAATGCCGCATTGATGCATGAAGAGCCATTCGGTCCATTGGCACCGATCATTGCGTTCGATTCGTACCAGGACGCCATCATGGAGGCGAACCGTCTGCCATATGGATTGGCGGCTTACGCCTATTCGACATCGGCAGCCACCGTCGCCCGGGTCGGGAATGACGTGGAGAGCGGCATGATCTCGATTAACCAGCATAGCCTGGGTATGCCAGAAGTGCCTTTTGGAGGCATAAAGGATTCCGGATATGGTTCCGAAGGCGGGCAGGAAGCGATGGAGGCCTACTTGACCACCAAACACATCGCCGAGGGCACGTGAGTAGCGCACGGCAGACGTGCATCGGCGTTGATTGATAAAACCCCTGCCTTGATGCCGCCGTCCAGCCAAAGGAGGGGGGCTGTCGCGCGACAGGCCCCCTCTGTTGCTTTCTGGGTTGCGAAAATTTAACAACCGGTTAATTTTGCGCGTAATTGGTTTCCGTAATAGCACACTCGCTGCAATTTGTCTTAGAATCAGCATCAAATTGATACATTCGTTTGAATGCGTTTGGCGAAAATTAAGCAGCGCCCCCCTGCTGAAAATAGGCACGCATCCGACCGGATTAGCGGGCCGATGGTCCATTTTGTAGGTCAGGCGCTGTCGAGATGTCACGCCGTATTATTAAAGGCCAGTTCAAAAAGAGCCCGGAGGGGCTGTTTACTTTCCCGTGAAACGGTTAACCTTGGATGCCTGAACAACGGATCAAGGAATGTCAGCACCTATCATCGATGACGAGCTGTGGGCACT